>Ga0067045_1002365_pt1 | contig 201845 bp, 201 predicted proteins | sample TerdegcTABiofilm_FD_59184 | JGI IMG/M metagenome (GOLD analysis project Ga0067045, IMG submission 59184) | Combined Assembly of (Gp0054472, Gp0054536) Wastewater bioreactor microbial communities from Singapore -Terephthalate degrading...
TCCTACTTCCTCTACGCTACGTCGGGGGGGAGGCCGATGGGGAGCGGATGGCAGGAGATACTGAACAGGTACCTGGACGCGACGCCGACGGCGTACGTGAGCGGCGATGCGCCGGCTACGCCGACTGGACCGACGACGCCTACCACGCCGACAAATGACACAACACCGGTTACGCCTGCTACGCCGACTAACGGTACGAATCCGGGTGATCCGGTAACACCGCCGACAAATGACACGGTGCCCACTACGCCTACAGACCCAGCGACGCCGCCAACGGATGATACTGTGCCGAGCGAGCCAAACGGACCCATACTGATCCGGCTGACGATCTACATAGTAGATGCAAACGGAAACGAGTATCAGCATACAATAACGGGATCAGGCGCTAAATTAACGCTGAACATATACATACAGAATGCCTAATAAGGAAAAGCGGCTGCACCCAGCAGCCATTCTTTCCCCTTTTTCTGAGATCGCCGATGAGGCGTCCAGTCAATTGGATCAGGCTAACTTATCTGCATCCTACCTCAATCTGTACACTGCAGGAGGTTTGCAAGGTTGATAGAGGAAGCCGGAGGCAAAAAGCCGATCATTCACGCGGGAGCTTTTGTGCATCCTGCGGCGGTAATAACAGGTGATGTGGTCGTGGAGGACGGGGCGAACATCTGGCCTTGCGCGGTGCTGCGGGGCGACATAGAGACGGTCACAGTGGGGAGATACACCAGCATACAGGACGGCTCCGTCCTTCACACCGACTTGGGCTACCCCACAGTGGTGGGCGGAGGGTGCGTGGTCGGCCATGCGTGTATCCTTCATGGTTGCAAGGTTGGAGCGAACTCCCTCATCGGAATGGGAGCGATACTCTTGACGGGCTCCGAGGTGGGCGAGGGCAGTATAGTGGCTGCGGGTGCGCTGGTCCCTGAGGGGAAGAAGATCCCCCCAAACTGCGTCGCTATGGGCATGCCGGCCAAGGTCGTAAGAAACATCGAGGCGGCCGACCGGGAGCGGATAAAAGAGACGGCGGATGCCTACCGCGCCATCGTGAAAAAATATGCGAGGGGCTCAGGCGGCCGCACCTGATGAATCACGTGGGAAAGAAGGAGAAGGGCACCTATTTTTTAGGCTTTGGCCTGGCAACGACCAGGATGGCAGCCCCCACTAAGAAAGGTACCACGCTCGCCACCTGCACCTGCAGAGGAGGAAGTGAGGGGGCCAGGTTCTGGAGCGCCATGTAGACGAAGGCGGGGGAGATGAGGAGGAGTAGTGCGATGCTGAAGACTATGGTCGAGGTGTTCATCGTCATCGAGTTCACCTTGAGGGCGAGAGAACCTTGATGTTTGGATAGTCGAGGCAGTCCCGTATAAGGGAGACCGGCCGCTCGTCCAGCGATCTGAAGCCGAGCACGAGGCACTTGTCAGGGTAGAGGTGGATATAATGATCCAGATCAAACCTGATCGTCGAGTCGTCCTTGCCGAATATTACCTTGAAATTCACCCTCTCCCTGAAGAGCCTCTCGACGGAGTTCCTGAGGACATCCATCTGGTCCTTCGGGATTTTACGCTTGCCGCCTACCCTCGCACCCTTCATCTCGCTCTTTGATACGCTCGTCTTGGATATCCCTTGGGCTTCGCATACCGTTATCTTGTCTCCCTCGAACTTGACCTCGAATGCCCGGGTCTTGTCGAGATACTCCTTTACAGCAGTGTATGCTTCTTCTGCCATAGTATGTCCCTTGAAATAAGGATTCAAAACACTATTTAACTTGTCCGGCGTGAGGCTAGTTCAATCCCTAACTCCTAGTTCCTAGTTCGTGCTGACCGGAGCCAAAGCCAAGGCTTATTTGTGGAAGCGCCCTAAAGGCAGTACCGATACTCGGGGAGATATTATGGAGGGCAACCTGGCTGTTGTTCTGGGAATAATGATAGCGGCTCTCCCTGCAACCGCAGCTGCAGCAGTATTTGCGGGAAGGAGCAGGGCGGGCTGGATATGTGTCGGGATCGGTGCTATGGGATGGCTGGTCGCGCTCCTGCTGAGGTGGGCCCCGCTCCAGCTCCCCTTGTACGCAGACTCGTTCCTGGGCGGAAGCGTGATCTACTTTGCCTACGCGGCGATCCTCGCAGGCATCTTTGAGGAGGGCGTACGCTACATCCTGATTAGGAAGGTCAAGCTCCTGAGGACTGTTCGCAGAACGATATGTATGGGCATAGGGTGGGGCCTCCTGGAGGCCGTACTGCTTTACGTCGTGAACCTGGTGGCGGCAGCATACCTGCTGGGATATGAGGCGGGCTTTCTTGATCTCCTCCCCGGGGCAGTGGAGAGGAACATTGCGATCGTATTCCATACAGCCCTCGCCCTGATAGTATTCAAGGCGCTGGAGAGCAAAGAGTACCTCCTCGTGGCTATCGCCCTCCACGCAGTGCTGGACTTCTTGGGTGTTGTCAGCCTCTACGTCTTCAGACTCACGATCTGGCAGGTGGAAGGAGTCATCGCGGCAACGGCCCTCATTACGCTGCTGTATGCTGTGATGCTCCACGGGTGGGCGCTTCCTAGGCTGGGAGGCAGGGCGGGCGGCTCCAGGGGCGGACCCGCGCCTGCAGGCTGAATATCCGGAAAAGCTTATCAAGCCGTGCAGCATTACTTTAGCCGGCGGTCTGCGATGAGAAAGAGCACGATAATAGTCCTCTTGGCGGTTCTAGTCGTCGCAGTGGGTATTTATGCCCTGACGCTGCCAGCCCCCATCGACGTCCAGAGGGTAAGGGCGTACTCGGACGCCGTAACCGAGGACATCTTGCGGGGGCTGAACGAAGGTAACTATACCAGGTTCTCCGGGCATTTTGACTCGAATATGAGGGGTAACCTGACCGAAGTGGCATTCCTCCAGATGAAGGCCCTCTTCGATTCCAGGATCGGGGAGTACTCATCCAAGGAGTTTGTGAGCGCGGAGCAGAGCAGCGGATACATCGTGACCGTCTACAAGGCCAACTTCACCAGCGAGCCGGCGGGAGTAACGGTCAAGGCGGTATTCAGCGAGGTAAACGGCACGGCACATGTGACAGGGCTTTGGTTCGATTCTCCAAAGCTCCGGAGTTAGGCCGGAACTGCCCTCAGGGGGTAGCCGCCAGGATCATATCGTCTTTGCCAGCATTCTTGAGGGACCCGCGATAGATCACCGGCCGGGTCGGCTTTGTCAGGATTATCTGCGGACGGCTCCCAGCAGCGTTGAGAGAGATAGAGAAAGGTCATATAAAAGCCGAAGAAGTTAATAGAAGGGTAGCGTGATTTATCCCCTGCATACGCATACAAGGAGTTTACGGTCATGCTCGAAGTCAGGTGGCATGGAAGAGGCGGCCAGGGATCGGTCACCGCCGCTGAAATTCTCGCAACAGCTGCCATAAAGGAAGGCAAGTTCGCGCAGGCATTCGCTGCGTTTGGCCCGGAGCGGAGGGGGGCCCCAGTCCTGGCTTTTACGAGGATAGATGACAAGGAGATCCTCCTGAGGTCTCAGATCTACGAGCCTGATGTGGTCGTGATCCTTGACCCCAGCCTCATGACGATGGAGGGGCTGGAGGAGGGCTTGAAGCAGGGGGGCACGGTAGTGATCAACGCTGCCCACGGGGCGGGCGGGCTGAAGGGCAGGTTCAAGAAGGCCGGCAAGATAGCCATGGTCGATGCCACCGAGATCGCGATCAAGGAGCTGGGGGTCCCGATCACAAACACCTCAATCCTGGGCGCGCTCGTCAAGGCTACCGGAGTGGTCAAGCTTGAGACGCTGGAGGAGATCGCCCGGGAACGCTTCAAGGGGGCCTTGGCAGAGAAGAATATTAATGCAATAAGGCACGCATATCACGATACAATAGTCGGGGGGCAGGCGCCTTGAAGCACCTGAAGGGCTGGAAGGATATCCCGGAAGGAGGGTCCGTCACGGAGCCCGGCTGCTCCGTTGAGTTCGACGTCAGTTCCTGGAGGACGTTCAGGCCTGAGGTGGACAGGAGCAGATGCACCAAGTGTGGGATGTGCTGGCTTTACTGCCCGGATTCGGCGATCGAGGCGAAAGAGGACGGGTCGTACGACGTCAACCTGGCTTACTGCAAGGGCTGCGGGATCTGTGAGAAGGCCTGCGCCCTGAAGCTGATAAAGATGGTGAAGGAGTGACCGGAGATGACTACAAAGGCACGGGCTGGCAAAGCTCAGGGAAGCACTACCAGGATAGGGCTCAGCGGCAATTATGCGGTCGCGTACGCGGTCAAGATGGCGGATGTCGACGTCATAGCAGCGTACCCGATAACCCCGCAGACCACGATTGTTGAGAAGCTGTCCGAGATGGTGGCCAACTGCGAGCTCAATGCGGAGTACATCAACGTCGAGTCCGAACACTCTGCCATGAGCGCCTGCATCGGCGCTTCGCTGACCGGGGCTAGGGTGTTCACTGCGACCTCTTCCCAAGGCCTCTCATATATGAGCGAGGTCCTCTTCATAGCATCTGCCCTGAGAACGCCGGTAGTGATGGCGAACGTCAACAGGGCGCTCTCCGCGCCGCTCAACATCTGGAACGACCACAGCGACGCGATGGCCGAGAGGGACTCGGGGTGGATCCAGATCTGGGCTACCTCTGCACAGGAGGCTTTTGATACGACCATAATGGCGTTCAAGATCGCGGAGGAGATGAGGCTCCCGGTCATGGTCAATATGGACGGTTATATCGTCAGCCACACTTACGAACCGGTCCTGCTGCCTGACAGCGGGACGGTAAAGGCGTACATCCCATCGGCACCCATGGAGAACAGGGTCTCCACCAAGCTGGCGTACAGCACAGGTGTAGTCGGTCCGCCAGAGTACTACTATGAGATGAAGTACCAGTCGATAGACGCCATGGAGAGGAGCAGGGACAGGATCAGGGAGATCTATGTGGGGTACAATAAAATGTTCGGAAGGATCTATGAAGACCTCACCGCCTACCATCTGGAGGACGCGGAGTATGCCCTCCTGACGATGGGCTCGACCCTCGGCACCGCAAGGATCGCCGCGGAGAGGCTGAGGGCTAAGGGGAAGAAGGCGGGCGTGATCTCGCTCAGGACGTTCAGACCGTTCCCCTCCGACCGGCTCCTAGAGGCCGTGGAAGGGCTCAAGGCGATCGGGATAATGGACAGGGCGGCCACCCCCGGCGGGCCCTCTAACCCGCTCTTCGCGGACGTCTCTGCTGCGCTGTATGGGGCTAAGAAGGGCCCGGTTCTCCAGAACTTTGTCGCTGGACTTGGAGGAAGGGATATAACGGTCGACGATTTCCTCCACATGTTCAAGGTGACAGAAGAAGCGGCCGGAGAGGGCAAGTCCAGACCGACGATTTACGTGGGGCTGAGAGAATGAGCAATCCAACACCTACGCGGGAACAGAAACAGGAAGGGACGGAAACGTGGGGGCGGCCAGGATCGCAGGCGCCTTTATCGGCATCGGTATCGGCATCGGCATCGGCATCGGCTCTGCCCCCGGCTCTGCCGCCCATCAGGACGGTCAGGGAGGTCCCGAGGGAGGAGCTCCTTGCTCCAGGGCACAGGCTCTGCGCCGGCTGCACTACGGGCACAGCAATCCGCCAGATCCTGAAGGCGTCGGGGAGCAACGTCATAGTCGTCACGTCGACAGGCTGCCTTGAGGTCTCGACCTCATACTTCCCGCAGACAGCCTGGAGGGTCCCGTGGGTTCATGTCGCATTCGAGAACAACTCGGCGGTAGCCTCGGGGATAGAGTCTGCCCTGAAGGCACTCAACAGGAAGGGCAAGTCGAGCGAGAAGCCGAACATAATAGCCATTGGCGGCGACGGCGGGACCTTCGATATCGGGCTGCAGGCCCTGAGCGGCGCCCTCGAGAGGGGGCACGATTTCCTGTACGTCTGCTACGACAACGAGGCCTATATGAACACCGGCATCCAGAGGAGTTCCGCGACCCCCTACTGCGCCTCGACGACCACCTCGCCGCCGGGCGTGCTCTACAGGGGGCAGAGGACCCAGAAGAAGGACCTGGTGGGGATCGCCATGGCCCATGGCATACCCTACGCCGCGACGGCCTGCCCGTCGTATCCGTTCGACCTCATGAGCAAGGTGAGGGAAGGGCTCAACATCGAGGGTCCTGCCGTCCTCCACGTCCTGACGCCGTGCCCCACGGGCTGGAGGTTCAGCGTCAGCGAGGGGATGGAGATGGGCAAGCTCGCAGTCCAGACAGGGGTCTGGCCGCTCTACGAGGCGGTCGGCGGCAAGGTGAACGTGACGGTGAAGATCCCGAGGAGGCTGCCAGTGGAGAAGTACCTGATGGCCCAGGGGAGGTTCAGGCACCTCACAAAGGAGGATATCGCGAAGATCCAGGAGAGGGTCGACGAGCAGGCCGAGAAGTTCGGCCTTGGACCTGTATTCCCGGTCCAAGTTTAGAAGTTAGAAGTGGTCGCATTGAAGGTCAAGGTATCAGAGACGGCAAAGTGGACGCTGATCCCTGTCATCCTCTTCCTGGCGGTGCTGTCCACCTTCACCGCCGTCACGAGGGCCGTCTCCGGGACCAACCTGCCCATAGCAGCGGTCCAGACGGGGAGCATGGAGCCGAACATACCCACGGGGTCGCTCATCTTCATCCAGAGGGTGGACGGCGAGGACATAGTGGCCGGAGGCCCGACGGTGGGGGATGTTGTCGTGTACTACTTCCCGGATACGCAGATCACGGACTATTTCTTCGTCACCATCTACGATCCCACGCCTTGGACGCACAGGGTCATAGCCAAGACCCTGATCGGCGGCGAGTACTACCTGCTGACCAAGGGCGATGCAAACAGGAGCCCAGACCAGAACGCGGACAACCCGTATTCGTGGGTCCCGGAGGAGAGGGTGATCGGGAAGGTGGTGTACCATATACCCTACCTCGGCTACCCGTTCCTCTGGTTCAAGAATACAGCGGTGATAGCAGGCGTCGCGATCATCCTCCTGGTTATGATCATAATATCCATGAACGAGGACAGAAAGCGTTCTACAGAAAGCGCCAAACCCTTAGAAGACGAAAAAAGCTTTATAAAGGTCTTTAAATAGCTTTTGAGCGTAACTGTATGTTTAGGGGGCGCCAGCGTTAAAACCTTCAGTCAGGATTGAGAATGTTGTCGCATCAGTGACGATGAACCAGAACATCGACCTAGACACCATCTCGGGGAACGTGCCCGGCGTCGAGTACAACCCGGAGCAGTTCCCGGGGCTGGTCTACCGGCTCTCAAAGCCGAGGACGGCCACGCTCATCTTCTCGTCAGGCAAGATGGTCTGCACCGGGGCCAAGTCGGAGAAGGAAGTCCACAACGCCGTGAAGAAGATAATAAAGAACCTGAAAGACAGGAACATCGTAATTATCGGGACGCCGGAGATCCAGATCCAGAACATCGTCGCCTCGGCCAACCTCAACGCCGAGGTCAACCTGGAGAAGGCGGCTTTCCTGCTCGAGAACGTCATGTATGAGCCGGAGCAGTTCCCCGGCCTCATCTACAGGATGGGCGAGCCCAAGGTAGTCCTCCTGATATTCTCGTCAGGCAAGATGGTCTGCACCGGGGCCAAGCACGAGGACGAGGTCAAGATAGCGGTGGAGAAGATCCACCAGAAGCTCAAGGACCTCGGCGTGCTCTACGAGGAGTAGGACGGATTAGCGCCGGCCCTGGCCAGGCGAGAGCGGAGGCGGCGGCTCCCGGCACCCTGGTTCAGGGAGTTCCCTCTGAGGAGTAGTGGCCGCAGCCACCCCTGTCAGGACCTCCAAGCTTCTTGTCCCTCAGGAGGAGCAGGGCGTCCTTGCAGGCGGTGATGGCGGGCGCGCCTCCCGCAATCGCCACACACCGCACGGCTTCGAGTATCTCGTCCTCAGTCGCGCCCTTGTTGTACGCCCCCCTCATGGCAGAGACCACGCACTCCTTGCAGTGGCGCTGTGCGCCCATCGCCATTATGATGAGCATCTTGTGCTTTGAGGAGAGTGCGCCATCGTTCTGGATGGTCTCGTCGCAGAACTCGTAAAAGTCCTTGAGCTTGGGATCGATCTCAGATGCGATGTGCATTATCGCCGGGGCGAAGCCCATCTTCTTCTGGAACTTGCCGGTCAATTCCTCACTCATGGTATCCTGTCCCCGACTAGATTTTATAAGCCTCGATGCATAAATCCCTTAGCACGAGAAAGAGGGCAGAACTGCTAGGCAGTGTTGCAAATGGAAGGAGTCTTTGTAAGCGATCTCATCAAACCCATCAGAGAGAAGGCAAGGTTCCCTGAGAGGGTCTACGTTCTTGATACGACGCTGAGAGACGGGGAGCAGACCCCGGGCGTCTGTTTCACACTGGATGAGAAGCTCGAGATAGCGAGGAGACTCAACGAACTCGGCGTCGATGTGATTGAGGCAGGCTTCCCGGCAAACTCTGAGGAGGAGGAGAACACGATAAAGCAGATCAAGGGACTGGGGACGCGGATGAAGGTCTGCGGCCTCGCCAGGTGCGTCCAGCCGGATATCGACGCCTGCCTCAGGGCGGACGTGGACAGGGTGCATATATTCATCGCGACCTCGGATACCCACCTCAAGTACAAGCTGAGGATGGACGAAGAGAAGGCGCTCCAGCAGGCAGTCTCCTCGACTGAGTATGTCAAGGATCACGGCCTGGAGTGTGAGTTCTCATGCGAGGACGCCACGAGGACGCCGATCGATAGGCTGATCAGGTTCTATACGGAGGTAGAAGCCCGCGGCGCAGACTACCACAACGTCCCAGACACGGTGGGCGTCATGGAGCCGGAGGCGATGTATGGCCTGATATCCAGGCTGAAGGGGGCCCTCAAGAAGCCGATCTCAATGCACTGCCACAACGACTTTGGGCTCGCAGTGGCGAACACCCTCGCGGGGGTCAAGGCAGGGGCTGAGCAGGTCCACGTCACCGTCAACGGGCTGGGCGAGAGGGCGGGGAACGCCAGCCTGGAGCAGGTCGCCGCGGGCCTGGCGGCCATGTACAACGTCAGGACTGGCATAAACCTCCCGCGCCTGAAGGAGACCTCGCGGCTGGTCGAGAGGTACAGTATGATAGGGCTGATGCCGAACTATCCCATCGTGGGTGAGAACGCGTTCGCCCACGAAGCGGGGATCCATGTCCACGGCGTACTTGCCAAGGCAGAGAGCTACGAGCCGCTCACGCCGGAGATGGTGGGGCAGAAGAGGAGGATCGTGATGGGGAAGCACACGGGGAAGCACGCGATCTCCTCATTCGTGGCGGAGCGGTACGACCTCAGTGATGCACAGATCAGGGAGGTGGTCGAGAGGGTCAGATCGCTCAGCGTCAGGAAGAAGAAGATCATCGAGGACGATGTGATAGCCATAGTGGAGGCTGTCCTCGGCAGCGTCCCGGAGGAGGAGAAGACTGTGAGGCTCAACGAGCTCCTCGTGGTTAGCGGGAACAAGATCACCCCGACCGCCTCGGTGCAGCTCGGTGTGAAGGAGAAAAACAGGGTCGCGGCCGGCGTGGGGGTCGGCCCCGTCGACGCGGTAGCGAAGGCGATACAGTCGGCCCTCGGCGAGGAGATAAAGCTGACGAATTACAGGCTGGAGGCGATCTCCGGCGGAACCGATTCGCTCTGCTCGGTTGAGGTTGCGGTAGAGGACCAGGCAGGGCGTTGCGCCCGCGGCATCTCGGTGGGGGGGGATATCGTGATGACCTCGGTGAACGCCCTGGTCGAGAGCCTGAACAGGCTGTATGCGAAGAGGGAGGGGCGCTGAGCTGCGAGATGGGTCCCGCCCTCCTCATTACCCCGTTCATATCTGGCTGGCGCGCGTTGAGGGGGCGAGTGGGGAAAAGGGGAAAAGAGAAGAAAAGGAAAGGAAGGGAAAGAAAGGGGAGAGGGGACAGGGGGCGGTAACTGCCCCCTCTTAGGCCTACACGATCGCTCGCACTACATTATCATCCGGCCTATGTTCTTCTTCATGTCTTCATAGCGGTGTAGGTCGTGCGTCGAGAGGCTCGCGGGGACGGTCTTGATGGCGGCTTCGAAGTGTCTCATCTCGACCTTCTTCGGCTTCATCTCCTCTCTTAGTGCGTTGAGGGCTGCCTCGCGCGCGATGGCTTCAATGTCGGCTCCGGTATAGCCGTCAGTCATCTCGGCCAAGGTAGCAAAGTTGACATCGTCCGCCAGAGGCATCTTCTTGGTATGCACCCTGAAGATCTCCTCCCTCGCCTTCCGGTCAGGGGCGGGTATGAAGACGTTCCGGTCGAACCTGCCGGGCCTGAGGAGGGCAGGGTCGATAATATCCGGCCTGTTGGTAGCACCGATGACGACCACGTTCCTCAACGTCACGAGCCCGTCCATCTCCGCGAGGAGCTGGTTCACCATCCGTTCCGTCACCCCGGAGTCGGTCCTGGCACCCCTCAGGGGGGCGATCGAGTCGATCTCGTCGAAGAAGACTATGCACGGCGCCGCCTGCCTCGCCTTCTTGAAGACCTCCCGTATGGCCTTCTCAGACTCGCCCACCCACTTGCTTATCAGTTCCGGCCCTTTGACGCTGATGAAGTTGGACTCGCTCTCGGTCGCGACCGCCTTCGCGAGGAGGGTCTTGCCGGTCCCGGCCGGTCCGTAGAGGAGTATGCCCTTCGGCGGGGCTATGCCCATCTGGTCGAAGAGCTCTGGCTGCTTCAGCGGCCACTCGACCATCTCCCTCAGCTGCCGCTTCACGTCGCTGAGCCCCCCCACATCGCTCCAGTGTACCTCAGGCACCTCCACGAAGACCTCCCTCAGCGCCGAGGGCGTTATGTCCCTCATGGCCTCATCGAAGTCAGCCCTGCTCACTTTGAGCGTCTTGAGTATCTCGGCGGGGATGACCTGTTTCTGAAGGTCGATCTTGGGAAGGAAACGCCTCAGCGCCCTCATTGCGGACTCCCTGGTCAGGGCAGCAAGGTCGGCCCCGGTGAAGCCGTGTGTGACGCTGGCGATCTCGTCCAGCTTGACGTCCTCGCCCAAGGGCATCCCGCGCACATGAACCTGCAGGATGTCCTGCCGGTCTTTCTTGTCGGGCATCGAGATGGCGATCTCCCTGTCGAACCTCCCCGGCCTCCTCAGCGCAGGGTCGAGCGCATCGGGCCTGTTGGTCGCGGCGATCACTATGACCTGCCCCCTTGACTTCAGGCCGTCCATCAGCGCCAGGAGCTGGGCGACTACGCGCCTCTCTACCTCTCCGGTGACCTCCTCCCTCTTCGGCGCGATCGAGTCGATCTCGTCTATGAAGATGATGCTGGGAGCGTTCTTCTCAGCCTGATCGAAGATCTCCCTTATCCTGGCCTCCGACTCCCCGTAGAACTTGCTCATTATCTCCGGCCCGTTGATGGTGGTGAAGTTGGCCCCCGACTCGTTGGCGACCGCCTTCGCCAGGAGGGTCTTGCCGGTCCCGGGAGGGCCGTAGAGGAGGACGCCCTTCGGCGGCTCTATCCCAAGGTGCTTGAAGAGTTCCGGGTGCTTCATGGGCAGCTCGATCATCTCGCGGATCTTCTCCTTGGCGTCGGAAAGGCCGCCTATGTCCTCGTAGGTGATCTTGGGGACGGCCATCTCCACCTCCTTGACTGGTTCCTCCCTGACGGCGACTTCGGTCTCGCCCGTTATGTACGCCGGGGAGGAGGGCTGGATCGATGCGACGATGAGTTTCAGAGCCTCGCCCAGCACCGGGATCGAGACCGCGTCCCCCTTGTTGATAGGCTTGTCCTCGAGTATCTGCCTTACATAGTCGCCGAAATCGGCCGAGAAGCGGATCGCCTCGGTGGGGGCGAGCGTGACGCGCGAGGCCGGCTTGAGGTCGATCTTCGAGAGCCTCACGGTCTCGCCCATCGAGGTCCCGGCGTTGTGCCGGACCATCCCGTCGACCCTTATGATGTCCAAGCCTTCATCCTCGGGGTAGGCGGGCCAGGCGATGGCCACGGTCGACCTCTTGCCCTCTATGAGCACAAAGTCGCCGGGCCTCAGGTTGAGCCGGTCCATTACGCTGCGGTTGATCCTGGCAAGACTCCTCCCGACATCCCTGGATCTTGCCTCTGCGATCTTCAGTTCGGGTCTAGATTCTGACATGAATACCACACCATGACATAGCGTAACGGAAAGATATATATTTTACTGCGATATATATCTCTTGAGGTTTTCCATATGAGCATGGAGGATTGGACCTCGAACCTTTTTGAAGAAATAAGAAGAATGCGCAGGGATATGGACCGGATGTGGGAGAGCTTCTTCGGCGAGAGGATGCGCCTGCCGTACAGGGGGGCAGCAGGGACAGAGCTGGAGAGGTACAGGGAGCCGCTGGTAGACGTCACGGACTCGGACAATGCGATCATAGTGACCGCCGAGATGCCGGGCGTCAACAAGGAGAATATACAGCTCAACGTCATCGACAACAGCCTGGAGATCAAGTCGGAGAGCAGGAAGGAGGCAAAGGAGGAGAAGGAAGGCTACATACGCAGGGAGAAGAGGTACGCAGGGTTCTACCGACGCATCCCCCTGCCAGTCAGGGTCAACCGCGAACGGGTCAAGGCGACCTTCAACAACGGCATACTCGAGGTCACGCTGCCAAAGGCAGAAGAGGAGAAGCGGCACCCGATAAAGGTGGAGTGAGCAGGCGGATCTGTTCTCTCCCTTTTTATCCTTTCATTTTTCTCTTACCTTCCCATCCCTTCTTGTCTTTTCCTTTTTCATTTCATTTCATTTCATTTCGTTTCGTTTCGTTTCGTTTCGTTTCGTTTCCTCGTTCTTCATCTTTACCCCTCAGCCGCATTGCACCATCCAGGCATAATCAAAGAGGGCCTTGGCATCGATCCGGGGGCTGCGGCAGCAGCCCAGCCAAAAGAGCTTATATTCAAAGCAGCTTAACAATCATTGGGTTGCGAGCCATACAACGCTTGGCTTGCAGCAATCGGGTGGTTTCCATTGGAGAGCCTGAAGAAGGTATCGGGAGAGAGGACTGAGAGGCTGGCGTGGCTTGCGAAGATCGAGCTTACTGAGGCGGAGAAGACCGAGTTTACCGAACAGCTCAACCGGATACTCGAGTTCTTCAGGAGCCTCGACGCGCTTGATCTGGAAGGGGTCGAACCTACTTACCATGTATTGGAGATTACCAACAGTGTCAGGGAGGACGCCAGAAGGCCCTGCCTGAGGAGGGAGGAGGCTCTGGCGGCCGCATCCAAGGTCAAGGACGGCTACTTCGTGGCCCCCAAAGTGGTGTGAGGTGATCCGATGGCAGCGAGCATCCTCGAGATGACCCTCTTCGAGCTGGCGGAGGCGCTGAAGAGCGGGGAGGTTGAGGGGGAGGCGGTAGTGGAGGCGTATATGCGGCAGATCTCCAGGTATGACCCGGAGCTCAGGGCGTATGTGGCGGTAGACGAGGGGGTGTCGCCGCCGCTCTCTGCTGCGCATTCTCCGGCGCCGATCGAGGGCGCGCCCCTGGCGGTCAAGGACAACATGTGCACGAGGGGGATGAAGACATCGTGCGGCTCGAAGATGCTCCGAGACTATGTCCCGCCATACGATGCGACCGTGGTGGAGAGGCTGAGGCACGCGGGCGCGCTGATAATAGGGAAGACGAATATGGACGAGTTCGCCATGGGAACCTCGACCGAGAACAGCGCATTCTTCGTGTCGAGGAATCCCTGGGACAGGGGAAGGGTCCCGGGAGGCTCCTCGGGCGGGAGTGCGGTCGCGGTAGCCGCGCGCGAGGCGGCAGCGGCCCTCGGCTCAGACACAGGGGGTTCGGTGAGGTGCCCGGCGAGCTACTGCGGCACCGTTGGGCTGAAACCGACGTACGGGCTGGTCAGCAGGTACGGCCTCATCTCGTATGCGAACAGCCTCGAGCAGATAGGGCCGCTCACGAGGGACGTCAGGGACTGCGCCCTTGTCATGAACCTGATCTCCGGCTACGACGAACTTGACGGGACGTCTCTGGACGTCAGGAGGGAGGACTATCTCTCCTGCCTGGAGGGGGACGTGAGGGGGCTGAAGGCGGGGATCCCCAAGGACTTCTTCGGCGAGGGGACAGATCCGGCGGTGGAGAGGGAGGTCTGGAGGGGGATACACGTCCTGGAGGGCATGGGGATGGAGTGGGGAGAGACCGAGATGCCCTCGCTCAGGTACGCTCTGCCGGCGTACTACCTGATAGCCATGTCGGAGGCGAGTTCCAACCTCGCCAGGTACGACGGGATAAGGTACGGGTTCAGGGCGGAGGATGAGGGGCTGGACTGGACGGCGTCGTACTCGAGGACAAGGATGGGCTTCGGCGGGGAGGTGAAGAGGAGGATAATCATGGGCACGTTCGCCCTCTCCGCCGGCTACTACGACGAGTACTATCTCAAGGCTCTCAAGGTCAGGACCCTGATAAGGAAGGATTTCGAGCGCCTCTTCAGGGAGTACTCTGTTTTGATTACCCCGACCATGCCCACCACGGCGTTCAGGATCGGGGAGAAGGTGGGAGACCCGCTCCAGATGTATATGATGGACATCGATACCGTGCCGATCAACCTTGCCGGCGTGCCCGCGATCTCTGTCCCATGCGGCTTCTCGGGCGGGCTCCCGGTCGGGATGCAGATAGTCGGCCCTCCCTTAGGAGAGGGCCGCATACTGGCGGTGGCCAAGAGAGTGGAGGAGGGGCTGGGGCTCAGGCAGAGCCTCAGGCCGCCCCTTTGAGGTGGGAGAGATGGGCATTACAAGCTCGCCGCTCTCGCCGACGTCCTCGCCGCTCCCCCTGCCGGTGGCAGACTCGAGCACGGCAGCCGGGGAGGGGGGGGGCGTGGTGATAGGGCTGGAGGTGCACTGCCAGCTCACCAGGCTGAAGACAAAGCTCTTCTGCGGCTGCGGCACGGACTACAGGGAGAAGGAGCCGAACACAAACACCTGCGTGATATGCCTGGGCCATCCGGGGACGCTGCCCAAGCCCAACGCAAGGGCGGTGGAGCTGGCGGTGATGGCTGGCCTGGCGCTCAACAGCCACGTGAGCAGGAGGAGCGCCTTCTACCGCAAGAACTACTTCTACGTGGATATGAGCAAGAACTTCCAGATATCGATGTATGATACGGGCGGCGCCACGCCGATCTGCGTGGGCGGCTACCTCGACATCAATGTCGGTCCCCAGAGCAAGAGGATAAGGATCACCAGGGTGCAGCTCGAAGAGGACCCGGCGAGGCTTGTGCATTTGGGGACGATAGACGTCTCCCCCTATACGCTCGTAGACTATAACAGGGCAGGGATGGCGCTCCTGGAGATAGTGACTGAGCCCGATCTCTCATCCCCGAAGGAGGCGCGCCTCTTCCTCCAGAAGCTGCGATCCATAATGGAGCACATCGGCGCCTTCGACGGCGGGCTGGAGGGGGCCATGCGGTGCGACGCAAACATCTCGATAAGAGGGGGAGCGAGGGTCGAGATCAAGAACATCTCCTCCTTCAAGGAGGTGGAGAGGGCGCTCAACTTTGAGATCTCGAGGCAGAGGAACCTCCGCCGGGGAGGGGGGTCCGTGGCGATGGAGACGCGCCACTGGGACGAGATCAGGAGGGTCACCATATCCCTCAGGGAGAAGGAGGAGGAGCACGATTACAGGTACTTCCCCGAGCCGGACATCGTGCCGATCGCTGTCAGCGACGAACTCCTGGAGAGGGTGAGGGGGGAGATGCCCGAGTTGCCGGATGCGAGGGCCGAGAGGTTTACCAGGGAGTACGGCATACCCAGGTACGACTCGCTGGTGCTCACCGCGGAGAAGGGGGTGGCCGATTTCTTCGAGAGGAGTGCGAGGGCGTACGGCGACGCCAAGACGGTCAGCAACTGGATGATGGGGGACCTGCTCGGGGTCCTCCATGAGAAGGACCTCGAGTTGCAGGAGGCAAAGGTGACGCCCGAGAGCTTCGTGGAGATGCTCGAGCTGGTGAGGTCGGGGGAGATCAGCGGGAAGATAGGGAAGATCATCCTGCCCGAGCTCGTGGTCAGCGGCAAGCCCCCCAGGCAGATCATCGAGGAGAGGGGGATGAAGAGGATCACGGACAGGGACCTCCTGTCCACGATCGTCGAGGAAGTCTTCGGCGAGAACGGGAAGGCGGTCCGGGATGCCATCAAGGACGAGAGGGCGGAGAACTTCCTGATCGGCCAGGTGATGAGGAAGACCGGGGGGAAGGCGGACCCCCAGCTCGTCAACGAGACGGTGAGGGAGAGGGTGAGGGCTCTCAGGGCGGCGGGGGCGGGCGACCGGAGCCAGTAGAGAGAAGAACAGAGGGGACCCGCGCCCCGCACACCCTTACGCCCTCGCGTTCCCCATGACTAGCACTCGTGCGCATAGCACGGCTATCGGGGCGAGGTTGAAAAAACAAAAAAAGAAGGGGTTTCCCGCGAGTTGTGTAGGCCCGATTACGGTGCAGGCATTGAAGACGCCGGAGCGGAAGGTTGACCCGGCTGTATTTTTATCTGGAAGAAGGCGATTGCGAGCAAAAGTACGGCGATCCAGATGATGAGGAAGCCGATGAGGATTATTGTCAGGAACGCGCCGATCAGCAGCACCAGTGCTGCCGTTGAGAAGAGGCCTACGCCTGTTTTAGCTGAGAGGGCGTTCAACGACCGTCTGGCAAAGAAGGACGCGATAATAATGGTGACCCAGATGATCCCGAATACTAAAATCAGCTCACCCAAGAGGGGCAAGACGTCGCCTGCGGTTATGCTAGAGGTGTCCGGCATCATAGTGGGGAGGGCTGTCCAGTCGCCGTTCCAGCCCGGATAGATCTTGTACAGGAGGCTTGTTACCGTTGTCAGGACCGAGATGACGGCCGCTACGGCCGCGGCCACCGTGCCGATGATGCCCACAACTGTCCCGTAGAGGAAATTGTTGAATATCCCCCTCTCCCCGTAGATGTTCGCAAAACCGTGAAGGGCGATTAGGACCAGTATAAAGCCTACAAGCGCAAGGATTCCCACATACTGCACGGGCATGAGCCCTATGAAAAGCAGTATTGCGCCTAAACCGCCTAAGGTCCTGGTTGATTCAGGAGTCATTACATTCCTCCACCTGTCTATCCCTTTCTTGGGATAAAAACTTTTTTCAGAAATATTCTTTGTCATTAATATATTAAGGGACGGATATATGTCTCAAGACGGTTAGATAAAAACGGGGTCAGCCGGCATTCTGCCGGGGGCTGGAGGGGCGCGGTACCCCGGGATAGCCGGGCACGTTCACCGCCCAGTGCAGCGCTCCTTCCCGATAGAGAGGCCGGCCTCGAATGCCCGCAGGTTCTGCTCGAGCGCCCTCGGGATGTTCTCCCTGATCGACTCCCGGAGTGCCCCGACGGGGAAGGGCAGGGCGCCAGTCCCTGCCAGGACCCCCAGCACTACGATGTTCGCGGCTATCGGGATGCCGGCCTCCTCCGCCACCTTCGCGGCGTCCAGGGCGATTACGGTTCCCGAGACGCTGCCGATCATCCGGATAATCTCCTCGACGCTGGGGTACGAGGCCTTCCCTGTGCTCACCTCCACCGGGTAGACCGGCTTTGTGTTGAGGATCGAGATGCCGCCCGGCCTCAGGAACTTTGCGACCGCCCTGAGGGCCTCCATCGGCTCGAAGGCGGCCACGACGTCGGCCCTGTGATCCTCCACGATGCTGGCATGGACGTTCCTGCCGACCCTCACGTGGCTGACTACCGGCCCTCCCCTCTGTGATATGCCGTAGACGTCGGATACCCTCGCGTTTAGGCCGGCCCTGACCGCTGCCGCCCCCAGGATCTGCGCGGCGCGGACGTTCCCCTGCCCGCCGACGCCGGCTATCACGATGTTGATGTCGGCGGCTGCCCTTGAAGCCCCAGTGCCATTACCAGCACCAGTCATCGCGGTCAGCCCCCTCCGCTCTTCCGGGGCGAGCCCGAGGTTATGGCGCCCTGCGGGCAGACCCAGGCGCAGACGCCGCACCCGGTGCAGCCCAGCGGGTCTATGTAGGAGCGCTTCCTCCCCTTGTCAAAGCCGATCGCAGGGCAGCCGAACGCGGCGACGCAGGTCCTGCAGCCTATGCACTTCTCGCCGACGGCGTATGCTGTCGCCTTTGCGCCCCTCCCCCTGTCAAGGCGGAGGCGCTCCTGGGTGCAGAGCCTCCTGAAGATGACTACCGCAGGCCCATCGAATTTTATGGCGTCTTCCATGGCCCGGACGCTGCCATCCATGTCGTACGGATCGACGATCCTGACGAACTCGATCCCGCAGGCCCTGCAGATCTCCTCGATCGTGACCTTCTTCGTCGGCTTTAAGGTCGCGGTCTCACCGCAGCCGGGATGGGGCTGGTACCCGGTCATCGCCGTGACCTCGTTGTCCATCACCATAACCTTGATGTTTGCCTTGTTGAAGGTGGCGTTTATGAGCGCGGGTATGCCGGCGTGGTAGAAGGTCGAGTCGCCGATCGTAGCTATGACGGGCTCCTTAACGCCGGTCTGGGCTATGCCGTTCGCGATCCCTATGCTGCCTCCCATGCAGAAGACGTCCTGCATGAACCGGAGCGGCGGGTACATCCCGAGCGTGTAGCAGCCGATGTCGCCCATCGCGATATGCCTGGCGTTGGCGGTGGTCCGTATGGCCTTCTTGGCGGCATAATATGCGGCCCGGTGCGGGCAGCCGGCGCACATCGTGAGCGTCCTCGGCGTCAGCAGCTTCGAGGCAGCATCCAGGATCGCCTGCTTCTCGGGCGGGACGGCCTCGGGCTGCAGGTTCAGGAGTGAGGAGAGACCGCGGTCGACGCCGGCATAGGTCAGCTCGCCCGTCCCGGGGAGGTGGGAGGTCAGCTTGCCGCAGATCTGCCTGCCTTCGGCGAGGGGGATCAGGTTCCGCTCGATGAACGGCTCACCCTCCTCGACCACCGCCACCCTGTCGAAGCCTTCCATGAACTTTCTGACGGTCTGAACGGGGAACGGGTACGTCAGGCCGAGCTTGAGGAGCCCAACCTTCCCCCTCAGGTTCCTCCTCTGCAGGAAGTCGAGGGTGTAGTTGGCCCCGACCGAGGCGGTTATGATCCCGATCCTGTCAGAACCGGGGGTGCCGGCGCCGGCGTCGGCCGCCTCGCTTGTGAAGAGCCCCATCTTGGCGGCGGCGCCCTCCACCTTTTCCAGCTTGCTGTGCAGGATAGCGTGCATCTGGGGTATGACCTTCGGCCCCACTATCCCCTCCTTCATGACAAAGTCGGTGTAGTAATCGTCGTGGAACTTCGGCTCGGTCTTGAGCCTGCGGACCTCCCCGAGCACGACGTCGCCCCTCGAGTGGCAGAGCCGGGTCACCGGACGCAGGATCACAGGGAGGCGGACCTCCTCAGAGAGGTCGAAGGCGCGGCAGAGATAATCTTTCGCCTCCTGCGTGTTGGACGGCTCCAGCACCGGGACCTCGGCGAACTGGGCCATGTACCGGTTGTCCTGCTCGTTTGAGGAGCTGTGCCCCGACGGGTCGTCGGCCGAGACCACCACGAGCCCGGCGTTGAAGCCGTGGTACGCCGAGTGTATCAGCGGGTCTGTTATCCAGTTGACGCCGACGTGCTTCATCGAGGCCATGCTCCGCTTCCCGCAGAGGGCGCCGCCTATCGCCACCTCGAATGCGACCATCTCGTTCGTGGACCACTGGACGTGCATCCCTATCCCGTCGGCCACCCGGGCGAGCGTCTCGGTGATCTCTGAGGACGGCGTTCCGGGGTAGGCGGCGGCTATCTCTACGTTCGACTCGACGGCGCCCCTGGCTATCGCTTCGTTGCCGAGGAGTAGGACACGCTCGCCGGGCCTGCCTTTTGTGATGATATCGGGCATGGAAGCACCACCGGGGCCGTAATGATGTACCGTAATACAAACCTATTCGCTATTAAAACTTGTTGGGGGTTCTGCATAGTCCCAGGATGACCATTGGGGAGTATACGGGAGGACAGGGATTCATCCCGTCCGCAGAACAGGCCTCCGGCCCGCCCAGATGCGGAAGATCTTGGAGAAATCGTCATAGACCTTCTTTCTGCGCGCTATGAATAGAACCGCCACATGGTTTTTGCGCCGATGTATCTCGTGGATGGCGCGGTAATCGCCGATCCTAACTCCAGAAGCCAGAATGCTTTAGGGGCTTGCCGGCTTCCGGGTCGTCCCTCAGCTCCTCCAGCCGCGCTATTACCCCATCCTTTACCGGGCCCTCGGCGTCCTTCGATGCCTTAGCGGTCTCAGGGTGCAGGAGAACGGTGAAGGTCGCTCCATTCCAAGGGGGACGGCGTTCGGGGCGGAGTTTTGCGTCCTCACTCCGTTTCGCCAGCATCCTGAAGAGCCTGCGGGCCCTCTCTCGCTCCTCATGCATAGTTGGTCCGTACGGCGCCGCTTCGGCTCTTGAACTTACCCTGGGCGACTTTCTTTCTTCCCCCTTCCATCCATATTACCACACTCAGGCGTTCCTTCAGCTTCATGGAAAGATGATCGCCGAAGTTAAGCGGGCTGCCCTGAAGGGTGAGGACCTCCTGCCGGCAGAGTTAATCACCGCATTAGCCAAAGGGATCTCCTGTTGTGGTCAATATGCCGCCTTGATGGAAAATACTTTAAAAACGGTATCCATACATGATCAGTATGGCCGCACGCATTATCGCCAAGGGGGCGGAGAGAGGGTGGCTCCTGGAGCCCGAGGCAAAGGAATTGTGTAAGACTTACAGCCTCCCAGTAGGAGAGTTCAGGGTAGCGACTAGCCCCGAGGAAGCCAGGGCAGCGGGGGAGGAGATGGGATATCCCCTCGCCATGAAGATCGTCTCGCCGGACATACTTCACAAGTCCGACGTCGGCGGCGTAATACTCGGGATCGGCGACGCGGCAGGGGCAGAGGAAGCGTTCAGGAAGATGAAGGAAGTAGCGGGGAGGACGGGCAGCAGGTTCGAGGGCGCACTCGTCGAGAGGATGGCGCCCAAGGGGACGGAGACGATAATAGGCGCGAAGAGGGACCCGCAGTTCGGCCCGGTGGTCATGTTCGGCCTCGGGGGCATATTCGTCGAGGTCTTCAAGGACGTCTCGTTCAGGGTCGCGCCGATCACTAGAAGGGAGGCCCTCGAGATGATCACGGAGCTGAGGGCGTACCCCCTCCTCAAAGGGATAAGGGGCAGGAAGCCGGGTGATGTGGAGGCGGTGGCCGACGCGCTGCTGAAGGTATCGTCGATGGTCACCGGGCTCTGCGAGATAAGGGAGGTCGACCTCAACCCCACGATAGTCTACGAGAAGGGGTGCAGGATAGTCGACGCGAGGGTCATCCTCTAGGGGCTGGTGATGGCCATGCAGGCGGGGGGGCAGGGGCTCGACGTCCTCGCGGTCGGCAATATAAACGTGGACCTCTCTTTCTTCGTGGATGCTGTCCCCGGCCCTGACTCCGAGGCAGAGGCGGATGACTTTGCGATCTTCCAGGGAGGGTCGGCGGCGAACTTCTCCGTAGGTGCAGCCAGGCTGGGGCTGAGGAGCGGGATCCTCGCCTGCGTCGGGAACGACCCGCTGGGGAAGGAGGCGATCAGGGCGCTCTCGGACGAGGGAGTCTCCGTCGATTACATCCGGATAGACAGGAGGAGGACGGGGACGGTATGCGTCATAGTGGAGAAGGGCGGGGGGAGGCGTTTTCTGGCGTACAGGGGGGCGAACGAGGCCCTCGGCGACGCGGTCAGGGGCGGCCTCCCGGGGTCGAGGATACTCCAGATCTGCAACGTCAGCAGGGAGGTCCTCGGGGAGGCAAGGCGGAGGGGGGAGGGGAGGACAGTCTCGTTCGACCCCGGAGGGGGGGCGATGAGGCTTAGGCCGGAGGACGTGGAGGGGGTCGACATACTCCTGCTGAACGAGGTCGAGTGCATGGAGCTGACCGGGATGGACTATAGGAGGGGGGCGCAGATCCTCTCGTCCTACGCCGGGACGGTCGTGGTGAAGCTCGGCCCCAGAGGGGCGCTCATGAGGGACGGCGGGAAGGAGTACCATCATCCGGCCCTCGTGGCGGAGGCTGTCGATACCACCGGCGCAGGCGACGCCTTCAATGCAGGGTTTATCGCTGCCCTGGCAGGGGGGATGAGCAGGAGGGAGGGGCTCACCTGGGGGTCTGTGGCGGCGGCCCTGAAGATCCGCAGCAGGGGGGCCAGGAACGGGCTGCCGACGAGGGAAGAGCTCTGCAGGTTTCTTGACGGGATGGGGCGGGGCGGGACGAAACGGGGCGTTAGGGCGGCAGACGGCCCGGTTGGAAGGGGCGGGGCATAAACAGAGAAAGACGAGATCAGAGTGTAGAATAGATACGGAATATAAAATTAAAATGAAGATAAGATAAATTAAAAATTAAAAATTAAAAAAAAGAAAAAGGGGTTATTTCGCTATCTTCCTGTAGACCAGGATGACAGCGATTATGGCAATGATTATGCCGATGAAGGCCAGCGCGTAGAATGCCGGAAGCATGGCCAGCGTCGAGTTCACTGCAGCGACGCTCGCCTGGAGCTGTGTGGCGGTGTTCTGGATGGCGGTCACTTGGGTTTGCAGGTTGGATACTGCGGTCAGCCTCGCGTTGAGGTCGACTATGGTGGTGTTGGCAGTGTTGAGGTTGGCGGTGAGCGTGTCGACCTTGGAGGTAAGGTTCGCTACCAGCGCCTGGAGCTCGTTGACCTTGTCCTCAAGGTCCACGAGTGTGATCGTGCCCACGTTGGTAGTAGTGGAGGCAACGTTCACGCTCCTCGTCTCGTCCGCGTAGCCTGTCTTTGACACCGTCAGGGTGTAGCTACCCGTGGCGGCAACAGAGACAGCGAACGAGCCGTCGGCCGCTGAGGTTCCAGTCGAGGTTCCGACCTTCACCGTCGCGCCGGAGATCGCTGCGCCAGAGGCGTCGACAACCTTACCGGTCACTGCGTACTGGTACTGGACTGTCACCGATACCTGATCGGATGCACCGCTTGAGAACGCCTTTATCGTGTAGGAGCCGAGAGACCACGTGGACGTCGGGTTCGACGGCAGCTGTACCGTCTTGGTGAACGTCCCGTCAGCTGCTGCTGTGACGTAGTCGATGTCAACCATCTGGGCGTTCGGGTTGAACACCTGGATGGTGACGTCGGCGCCCACCGGGGCTGTCCCCGAGACGACTATAGCGTCGCCGGGGGCGTATGAAGTCCTGTCGGTAGTAACGTCTACAGTAGCGGCCAAGCTAACCGGAGCTAGGCAAAGCACAGCAACGAGGCTCAGGAAAAAGGTAAGGGAGAGGGTATTAGATCGCATCGTATCTCACCCTCACGCAACGGTCAGCGACTGGCTTACTTTGTCAGAGTATGGTGTCGGCTCGGAGATGCTCTTTATTACAAGCACTTCGACCGTGTAGGCACCAGCTGCGGTCGGCATCCAGCTCACAGCAGGGCTCATGGTCTGGCCTGCGGCCAGGGTCCCTGTCACCCAGCTGATCGAGATGGTTACGCCGTTGGCGTCGATCACCTTGAAGATCGCGGTGAACGACTTGCTGGCAGAGTCTTCGTTCTTAAGGGTCGCCTGGAGCATCAGTGTAGTGCCGGTCGTGGCGCTGACTGGTTGTCCCGTCGACGGGTCCAGGAACTGCATGTCGCTCGCTGGAACAGGTCTCTCGACGGTCACGCCTACGGTAGCCGTACCTGTGAAGGCCTTGGACTTGCCAGTAGTGCCGAAGTCGGCAGGATATGGATCAGTGTACTTGGCAGTCAGGGTATCGCCGTTCTTGGTGAATACTTTACCAGCGCCCAGTGTGCTTGAGAGCTGCACCTGGACTGTGAAGATGCCCGTGTTGGCGCCTGTCTCAGTGGCTACAAAGGTCTGGCCGATCGGATCGCTGGTGGAGGTTACGAGGACGTTGATCTGTTGCAGTGTATCAGGGTTGGTATTGGCATCAGGGTCTGTGACGGTTATCGTCACGATCTCGCTCATCAAGTAGGCGGATTTGTCGAATGCTACAGATGCGTCGTTGCTGATCACCTGTCCGGTTGCTATCGCGTATACAGAATTACCGCTTGCATCAGCTGCGTCCAAGTAGTAGATCTGGAAGGTCTTGCCCAGCCTGTCTTCATCCGCATCCCATTGATGTGTGACGGTGAAAACTGGGCTGCTAGCGTTGGTCTCCGTCAGAGTAAGAGTCACGTCGGCAAAACCAGACATCCTGAGAGTTACATCGACAGTCTCTATTGTGTCGATCTTAGTGTTCAGGTCAGTGTCTGTCACGGTCACCTTCATCTTGGTGTTCAGACCGTAAGTTGCTTTGTCGATTGAGATAGTGCCAGTGTTGCTCGGCACGCTTGCCGTGGCGGTGTAGGTCTGTGCAGTACCATAGCCGCCAGTGGCGGTCGAGAACGTCGGGGTTGCATCAGCGTATTCTGCAGTGATAGTGCTGCCAGGCTTTACGTATATAGTGGACCCTATTGTGATGGTTCCCTCAAAGACGCCAGTGTTCTTGCCAGTCTCTTTCACGGTCACTGTGGTGTCTACTGTCGTGCCTGCTAGGTTCTTGTAAGAGTAGTCCAAGTTGAACTGTTCGGCTATCTTGGAGTCGAAGTTCATGTCAGGGTCGGTCACAGTGAATTTGAGGGCTTGTCCAGCAGATACAGACGAGGCGTTGACTGTGAGCGCTGCATTGGTAAGGGAGAAGTAGACAGTCTGGGAGAGATCCTTGCTGCTGGCTAGGTCGGCGTACAGTACCTTGAACCATCCGCCGATGTACTTCTTGTCATCGTTAGCTGGGATCGGGGCTGAACCGGTGAAGATGCCCGTGTTGGGGCCGCTTTCAGTCAAGTGTATGTTAGTCTCAGCAATTGCTACTGATCCGTCATAGAAGTAGACGATGATGCGGGCAACGTCATCGTATTCTTCGGCTATTGCTGGCAGAGTGTTTCTTGCACTATCGGTCGCGTTGACGTAGATCTTGATCGTGCCGTCTTTTGGAGTCGGGTAGCTGGTCCTGTCTAGAGTGAAGGTAGCAGCTGCGACGCCTATAGTGAACGAGGCGGTCGTGGACTCTGCGTTGACTTCATCAGACCATGTGACAGATACGACATCATCGTTGACCAGAGCTTCTCCATCGTTGTTCAGTACTTTTGCAAGATCCAGCGTGGCAGTGTATACGCCCGTGTTGACGCCAGTCTCTACGAAGGTGATGATCTGGTCGCCATTGGCGATGGCCAATTCGTCATTGACCTTTACCGTGAGTTTGCCGACGGTGAGACCGTTGAGAAGGAATGTGATCGCGTTGATCTCCTCTGTGTCAGTGGCGGTACCTTGGAAGAAGTTGATCAGTGCGGTATTGTCGTTGAGCGTTGCGGCGTTGAGGGTCATCGTGACCTTAGCGTTGTCCTTGTACAGGTTCTTGTCGGTTGCGAGTGTCGCTGCCGGCGAGGCATCGAATGTGGAAGACGTGGACGCTACTATAACGCCTGCATAAGAGTATTCGACGGTATAGACCGTGCCGTCCGCGCCTACTTCGAGGACGTTGTTAGCTGCAGCAGGACCAATAACTACAGGTATGGTGTATGTGAACTGGCCAGAGCTGGCAGAGGTCTCAGCGAACTGAGTGTCGAGCTGTACGCTGTCGCCGCCGGAAGTGAAGACCTTTACATAGGAGCCTGTAGTCGCCAGAGTCTCCTTAGCAAGGGCATCGTGGTTCGCATTGGGGTCGTTAACAGTTATCTGAAGGTCGCCAGTGGTTGTGAAGGTCGAGGGGACGATCATAGATACAGCAGAGCTCGCAAGGTAGAAGTAGGCAAAAGGTTCGTTGGTCTCATCGGCGTAAGTTACCTTCACCGGACCGGTAACATCGCCGAGGGGTATAGTATAACCATTAAAAGTATCATCGGTCCAGTAGCTGACCTTCTCAGCGAATATTCCAGTGCTTGGACCAGTCTCAGTGAGCGTTACGAGACCGAGCGGTATGTCCACATTAGTGACGACTGGAGTAAGGTTAATGTTTGTATCCAGTTCCTCAATGAGGGTCGGGTCATTGTTGTAATCCCAGTCCCTGATCTTGATCTGAACATGGCCGTTCAGCGGGTAGGTAGTCCTGTCGAATGTAATGTCGCTGGTGGTAGCTACATACTCACCGTAGGTAAAGGAGGCTGAAACTGTTCCAGAAGGAGACTCATCAGTATAAGTCACAGTGACCGTCCCTTCGTCGAGATCAAAGAGCTGTGTCGTGAGTGCGGGAACGCGTGGATTAGCCGGATTGCCGCTAGTCAAGTCACCGAGATAACCATAGTAGGTACCGCTACTGCTGGATTTTGCGAGCGTCATGGTATCAGAGTCAGAGCCCCAGCTCACTGTCACAGTAACAGTGTCGGCGGTGAGGTCGGGGTCATAAAGCTTGACTTCGATTATTCCACCGGTATTTATGTAGGGAGCGGAGAGTTCGAGTGTACCGACGGTCGCAGACTGCACTGGAACGACGCATGCAAACACTGAAAGCACCATGGTTGCCATTAAAAAGGTACTTAATACCTTCTTCATTTCTATTTTCACCTTATGACCTATTGGGTAGGCCCAAGCGATTGTAGCGCCATGTCTTTATAAATAGGTTCGCTATACTGATGTTTTATTTTGTTGTCATTTGAAATTAGAAGATAGAAAACGATGTACCGATGCAAACGTATATACACAAGCGGCATCCCGTCGGGGCACCGCGGCGACGGCGGGGAAAGTCGCAGCATGAGGTTGTCGATAGTCTTAAGACTTTTCAGCAAGCATAGATGCCAGCAAAGGCGGTCCAGATGAGGAGAAAGTTCCTGGCTGCGAGGCACGATCTGGCCCAGAGGGTGAACGAGAGCTCGAAGAGCAGCGGGAGGACGGTCTTCAGCATCGTCAACGAGGCGCTCTCTGCCTTCCTCGAGGCCGAGGAGAGCGGCAGGAGCCTCTCTTCGGTGATGGACGAGCAGAAGATGATCCACTCCGCCAAGAACTCGGGCATGATCCTCGTGCCGGAGGCCTGCTGGGAGAGGCTCCTCGAATCTTCGCACGACTGCCAGGCAGTGTATGAGGGGTGGAGGGCGTCAGGGGCGGTCTTCGGCAGGTACCTCAGGGTCAGCGGGCTCTCTGAGGACCCGCGGAAGGTCGAGGCCGCACTCAGGACGGTGGCGGGCGGGATCCCTGACATCACAATCCAGAGGGACAGGCTCCTCTTCATATCCCCTAGGCTCGGCGAGAGGCAGACCGAGGCGGTAGCCGCCTTCCTTGAGGGCGTGCTTGCCGGCCTCGACCTGGGGGTGACGGGGAAGGAAGTCTCGAAGGGAATCGTTGTCATAGGGTTGAAGAGATGATATGAGGAGAAGTGAGGGAGAGCGGTTGCCCGAGAAGGTGGAGAAGAAGCTGGTCGTCGTCAGGTCTGACATACTCGGGCAGATCACGGAGATCGCAAGGAGGGAGAACAAGACCCTCTTCGCCCTCGTCAACGAGATACTGCAGAACGCCCTGGCCGCGAACGAGACTGGGGTGACCGTGGGCGAGCTGGCAGACTTTTACCGGTGCCTCAAGATCGCCAAGGACTCGGGATCGCTGATAGTCCCCTCGGACCTCTTCATCAGCCTCATGGACAGGTGCGACTACAACGACAACCTGAAGAAGGAGTGGTACTCGGCAGGGCAGTGGTACGGCAAGTACCTCTCCGCAAAGTTCGGGGAGCCCATAAAGGTGCTGCCCGGCCTCTTACCCAAGATACTCTGGCACCTCTCCGAGGTCCTGATCGAGGTCAGGGACGGGACGGTGGCGGTGAGCATCATCGGCCCCAACTCCAACCCGAAGCTCCTCGAGCTGACGGGCAGGTATATCGAGGGGCTGATGCACGCCCTAGGGGCGAAGACCCTCAAGGACGAGACCATCAGAGGGGTAGAGAGCTTCGTGTTCCAGCTCTAGGCCGGTACCCGGGTGTCTCGGGGCGGCATACGGGCGGGGAAAAGGTGGAAGGGGTGACGCTTATCCGGTATCGCTCTCCCGGAGTTCGCCGCCTGCAGGCACTATCAGCCTCACGCGATTGTGGCTGATGCTCTCCACCTCGACGCCGTAGACGCTCTCTATGTTCTCCTCCGTGACGACCTCCCCAGCGCTCCCGAAGGAGACGATCCGCCCGCCGCTCATCAGCGCGATAGTGTCGGCGAAGAGGAGGGCGTGGTTGGGGTCGTGGAGGCTCATGACCACCCCGATCCCCTTCTCCGCGGAGATCCTCCTGACCATCTTGAGGACGGCCAGCTGGTTCCTAAAGTCGAGGTGGGCTGTCGGCTCGTCCAGGAGGAGGACCTTCGGCTCCTGCACCAGCGCCCGGGCTATCAGTGCGAGCTGGCGTTCGCCGCCGCTTATCTGCGTGTAGGGCCGGTCCCTGAAGGCGCTCAGGCCGACTACCCCCAGCGCGTTCTCCGCCAGGGCATAGTCCGAGCCCGAGGGCTGCTGGAAGATGCCGAGGTGCGACGTCCGCCCCATCACCACCACATCGAAGACGGTGTAGGGGAAGGGCGGATCGTGGGACTGCGGGACGTAGCCGACGAGCCGGGCCAGATCCGCCCTCCCGGCGGTGGAGACGTCGATGCCGTCTATGCGGATCTTCCCGGCCTTGACCGGCAGGAGGGCGTTTATGCACTTGAGGAGGGTGGTCTTGCCCGAACCGTTGGGGCCCAAGAGGGCGACGACCTCGCCCCTCTCGACCTCCAGGCTCACGTCCTTGAGGCAGAAGTCTAGCCCGTACGAGAAGGAGAGGCCGCTGACCTGTATCACCGCCATACGAACCCACCCTTCCTCTTCAGCAGGTACATGAAGAACGGGGCGCCGCAGATAGTCGTGAGGATCCCCACGGGTATCTCTGCCGTGGTGAGCGATCTCGCGAGGTCGTCCGCCAGCAGGAGGAAGACGGCTCCGAGGCTCGCCGAGAGCGGGATCACGACCCGGTTGTCCGGCGTCCCGGTGAGCATCCGGATCATGTGGGGGACGACCAGGCCGACCCAGCCGATTATCCCGGCCACAGAGACGAACGCCGAGGCCATCAGTGTGGACGCTATAAGGATTATGAAGCGATCCCGCTCGACGTTCACGCCCAGCGACTTGGCCTCCTCGTCCCCCATGGAGAGGACGTTGAGCCTCCACCTCATGAGGAAGACCACCAGGAAGCCGACCAGTATGAGGGGCACGGTCTGCATTACTTCGCCCCACCCGGTCGATGCCAGGCTGCCCATCAGCCAGTAGACGACGTTGGCCAGCCGGTACTGGTCGGTGTAGAATTTTATGACCGAGAGGGCAGCGGTGAAGAGCGCGGTGACTATGACCCCTGCCAGTATGAGCGATATCGTGGGGGTCTCGCCCTTCGTCCTCGCGGCGGAGAAGGAGATGAAGAATGCAAGGAAGCCGAAGGAGAATGCCAGGAGCTGGACGAGCCCGGGGATGCCCGGCAGGAAGGCGATGGCGAGAGCCGCGCCGAACCCAGCCCCCGCTGATACGCCCAGCAGGTAAGAGTCGACCAAGGGGTTCCTGAAGAGCCCCTGGAGCGATGCGCCCGACATCGAGAGGGCTATCCCACCCGCAACAGCGAGGATGATCCGCGGGAGGCGGATGTCGAAGAGAACCTGCTCGTAGACGGCGGGCCAAGAGTTGTGCGGGAGCGGGAACATCTTGCAGGCGAGGATGCTGAGCACGGTGTCGGGGGGGAGCGGGTAGGCGCCGACCATCAGGGAGGCGACTATGACAGGCAGCGGGACCAGCAGCAGGAGTGCCGCCTTTCCCTTCACGCCGAGTATCCTCATCGCATTACACCCGCTGTTACTGTTGTCACCATCATTGTCGCAGCCACATCATATGCACCGGCACAGGGTCAGCCTCAGCACCGATCAGCATCAGCGCCGGTAGAAGCGGTCCAGCAGGGCGCTGGCCTCCGAGCCCCAGTCGAGGTCGCTGAAGCGGGACGGCTGGATGATCTCCGCCAGCTGCATCTCGCCGATCACCATCCTCGGCCCCCAGTCTAGGTACGCGCCCGGGTCCTTGTAGCCTATGAGCAGCTTGAAGACGCTGCCGCTCCTGACAGCGTCCAGCTCGTCCCACAGCGCCCCCGTGAGGTTGAGCTTCGAGAGGGCCTCCGAGTCCCTGCTGACGACCACTATGATGTCGGGGTTCCACGCGAGTATCCGCTCGAACGCCACCTGGTAAGACTGCTGGCCGGGGGAGTCCCTGAGGGCCAAGTTGATGCCGCCCACGTCCTCCACGGCCTTCCCCCAGACGCTGTTGGCGTATACGTATATCTTACCCTCGCTCCAGACGTCGAGGGAGCAGATCAGGACGCGGGGCTTCTCCGAGTCCGGGATCGACGAGGCCCTTGAGAGGACCGCAGAGTGCCTGCTCTCGAGATAGTCCGCCAGCTCTTCTGCCCTCGCCTCCGTCCCGAGGGCGCCCCCGATAATCCTAATGGCCCGGAGCTGGTCAGCCATGCTCTGCGAGGAGATCGCCACCACGCTGATGTTGAGGCGTTCCAGGCTCGCCACCAGGTCCTGGGAGGAGCCATAGCCGTAATCAGTTATCACCAGATCAGGCTTCAGCGCGACGAGCGTCTCGATGTTTATGCCCCTGAAGAGGTCGCCGACCACGGTCTGGCTCCTGACGCTTTCTGGAACGAAGACCGAGTCCCTGGTGTACTTGTCTATGCCGACGATCCTCTCGCCACAGTCAAGGACGCAGGCGATCTCGGTCCAGTAGGACCCGATGACAACCACCCGCTGCACGGGCGCCGGGACCTGGACGACCCTGCCCGCCATGTCGATGACTGTGCCCTCCCCGGTCCCGGGGGCGGGCGGGGACATCACTCCTGAGAGGAAGCAGGCGCCTGCAGCTATGGCTGCGATGGCGATGATTATGATGACCGCATAAACGTTACCAAAGGCTCTCCTGTTCAAGGACGTATCCGACCCTCAAACCCATTGAGCGCTCTTTTTTTTAAATGCTTCGTTTCATATGAAACGACTCCCGGAGCGGGCATGGAGGGCATTTCGCGTCTCGGGAGCGCTGCGCCGTTCGGGGATGTTTGCGGGGGAAGGCGGGATGGGAGAGTCCGGGCGATCCTGCCGGGCAGAAAAGCCTGCCGGCCCTCATGCCGACTCGATGAGAACCTTCCCAGAGCAGATCAGCTCGCGGGTCTCCTCCGCGCTCCCCGACTCGGCGTATATCCTGACCACATCCTCCGTCCCGGACTTGCGGAAGAGGAGCCAGGACCCGTCCGAGAATTCCAGTTTGAGGCCGTCGGTCCTGTTCACTCGCGCGACCCTTCTCCCCGCGACCCAGCCCCCCACCTTCTCGCCGACCCTGTTTATGACGTCGGGCCGGATCACGCCGCGGAGGTCGAGCCGCTCCGAGACGGGGTGCCCGTACCTGCGGTAGATCTCGTCCATCAGGGAGTCGAGGGTCTTGCCGGCGGAAGCCGCGCTCTCGATCGCGAGGAGGGCGGAGGCCATGCCATCCTTCTCCGGGATGTGGCCGGCGAAGCTTATACCGCCGCTCTCCTCCCCGCCTATCACCACCCTCCCCTCCCTCAGCAAGGCGCCTATGTACTTGAAGCCGACCGGGACCTCGACGATGTCCCTCCCGTGGGATCTGGCGACGGAGTCGACGAGGCCGGAGGTCGCCACAGTCCTGGCCGCGTCGCCCATCATCCCCTTCTCGTCCATCAGGTGGAGGTAGATCATGGGGAGGAGCTGGTTGGCCATCAGGAATTCGCCCTGCCGCGTCACCACTGCCAGGCGGTCGCCGTCGCCGTCGAGCGCCACGCCGGCGTCCAGCCCCCTGCTGACGACCGCTTCCCTCAGGCCAGAGAGGGCAGACGGTGTCGGGTCGGGGAGGGCGCCCCCGAAGTCGGGGTCAACGGTTCCCCTTATAGGGAGCACCTCCGCACCCGCCCTCCGCAGGAGGGCATCGATGACGCCGGCCGTCGCGCCGTGCATGGGGTCGACGGCCACCCTCAGGTTCAAGTCGGCCGAGAGGAGCCCCCCCACGTGGTCTGCGTATGCCGGCAGAGGGTCAAGCTCGGCGATCCCGCCCGATCGCCGGAGCTCCGCGTACCGGCTGCCATCCGGCCCCTTCTCGGGTATGAGGCGCTCGATGGCCTCGGTGATATCGACGGTGGCCGGCCCGCCGTAGAAGGGGATGAACTTGATGCCGTTGTAGACCGCAGGGTTGTGCGAGGCGGTAATCATGATGGATCCAGAGAGGGAGAACCTGACGGCCGCGAAGGCGGCTACGGGGGTGGGCACCGGCCGGGACGGCATAAAAGACTGGATCCCCCTCCCCGCAAGGACCTCCGCGCACGCCTCCGCGAAGCCCCTCGATCCGGACCTCCCGTCGTAGCCGATGAAGACCCCCTTCCCGGGAGGCTTTGTGCCGAGGATATAGTCGGCTATGGCCCGCGCCACCCTCCTCACGTTGCCGGTTGTAAAGTCGGCGTCGACTCTGGAACGCCAGCCGTCTGTCCCGAACTTGATGGTCATCGCGGTGCCTCCGGGTCAGCAGGTTTATACCAGTACCGGCATCGATACAGATGGCGGGGGACGGATCACCGCACTATGATGGTCGTGCAGGGGGCGTTTATCGCCACGGAGATCCCCACGCTGCCGAGGAGAAGGCTCCTCTTCGCACCGCAGTCCCTCGAACCCAAGATGACGCAGTCATAGTGTCCGTTGACGGCCTCCTTCAGTATCTCGTTGGCGGGGGACCCGCTGTCGGCCTCCGCGACCCTGAGGATGCGCCTCACGGTCAGGCCGTACGCCTTGCACCTCGACTCTGACGCCTCGAGGACGGACTCCCCGTAGCGCCTGATCTCGTCCATGGCCATCCTGCGGACCTCCTCCAGGACTGACTGGGAGCCGCAGAAGACGGGCGGGATCGCCACGTACATGAGGGTGAGCCTGGATCCCTCCCTCATGGAGTACTCCACGGCCATGTCGAGGGCCTTCATCGAGAGGGGCGACCCGTCCACCGGCACCAGTATGGTCTTGAACAGTCACGGCCACCTCCCTATCCCGAGGGTCTCGTCCGTGATGCGCATCGACTCTGCGGGGTCCTCTGCCAGGCCGGCAACCGCCCTTATGGCGTCCACGTTCTCGGGGACGACGATGGATTCCTGGTGGACGGCCTGGGTGAGGTAGACCTCGTTCCCGAACGACTTTACGGAAGCGCCCAGGACCACGAGCTCGGGCAGGTCGTACCTCTTCCTGCCGATGTCCCTCGCGTACTCGACGATCTCTGAGGTGGACGTGATGCCCTCCCCAGGATCTATGACCTTGATCCGCCGGTAGGCCGAGAGGGCGCCGATCACGTCCTTCTCCGTCGCATTCTTCTTGAGCTCCAGGTTCAGGGTGTGGACGTGCATGAGTGTCGTCGGAACCGCGAAAGCGGTAGTCGTGATATCTATATGTGGGAGGACCTTCTGCAGGTCGGGCCCGTGGTGCGACGGGATGCTCACAGGATCGGGCGCGATGCTGTTGATGGGGCCCTTCTTGTCCTCCGAGGGGTCAGCGCCCCGCCTGATGAGCACCACCCGGGCCTTCCTTATGCCGAAGGCGCTGTCCAGCGCGTAGAGCGAGCGGCAGAGGCCGGTGGTGTTGCACGAGACGACCCTCACAGACTGCTTCCCGAGCGCGTCCTTGTAGTTGCACGTCGCGTTGAAGGAGAGGCCGGTGAGGTCGTGCTTCTCCCCCCCTTGGAAGATCGACCTGATCTTGCGTGAGTCGTAGAGGGGTTTGTACGTCGCGCCGACCTTACCCGGCGTGCAGTCGACCACCACATCCGCCTCCCCGAGGAGGTCGTCGAGGGTCCCGGCAACCTTCATGCCGGCGCCGTCGAAGAGCTTCAGCCTGTCAGCCGCGGAGGCGTAGACCTTGATGCCCATCCTCGAGGCCAGTTCTGCCTCGTAATTAGGCTTGGTCTTGGTGACGCCGACCAAGGTCATGTCGTCCTGCTTGAGGACGGCGTCGGCAACCCTCTTGCCTATCGTTCCATACCCATTTACTGCGACTCTAACTTTCATGGTGGTTACCTACTGATTGTTTTAAACTTCTGGGCAGATATAATTAAAGCTTCCAACGCGGGCAGCTTCTCGCCGGAGAGGAAGGTTATGAACGCACCACCGCCCGTGCTGAAGTACCCGACCTTCTGATCGATCTTGAGCCTCTCCGAGATGGCCCTCAGATGGCCGCCGCCGAGGAGGGTCTTCGCCCTTGTCCCGACGAGCGATCGGAGCAGGTCCTCCGAGCCCTTGGCGAACCTGGGATCCTCTATGTAGCCGGCCGGGCCCCGCATTATCACGGTCCTGGCTCGGCGGATCTCCTCGATGTAGAGCCGGGTCGTCTCCGGGCCTATGTCATAGACCGGCGTGTCGTCGGCTATGCCGTTGAGCGGGATCTCAGCCCTCTGGCCATTCCTCAGGATCGCGATGTCGACCGGCAGCATTATGTTCGCTCCGTACTTCCTGAGCAGGGCCTCCGCGCGGGGCAGCATGGCCTGCAGCCCTTTCCCTTCAAGGACTTTCTCCGTGGACCGGCCCAAGCGCTTCCCGTCAGCCAGGAGGAAGAGGTGGGAGATTATGCCCGTGAGCATCACCTTGTCTGCAATCCCCTTGGGGAGGAGGGTCTCCATGAGCTGGACCGAGTCGGGGACCTTGCCCCCTCCAAGGACGAATACTGTGGGCTTGGAGGAGGAGTGGAAGACGCTGTCGAGGAAGTCGACCTCGTACTGGAGGAGGCGCCCGCCAGCAGAGGGCATGACGGAAGGGAAGCCGACGAGCGACGGGTGGGACCTGTGCGCCGTGGCGAATGCGTCGTTCACGTATATGGAGAAGAGCGGGGAGAGGTACCTGACGAGGAAGGTCTTGGCCTGCGCCTCCGGCACCTTCTCCATGTTCTCCTCCGAGTAGAAGCGGACGTTCTCGAGGAGGATCACCTCTCCAGGCTTCATGGCGGAGATGGAAGAGCGCGCGCACGGGCCGAATATGTCCTGGACGTAGTTGACATTGGCCCCGACATAGTCGGAGAGGAGGGGGGCGTGGGCCTCCAGGGTGGTAAAGTCGCTGTCCCCGGGTCTCCCCTGATGCGCCAAGATGGCGACGGACGCGCCCTTGTCGATCAGCTCCCTGACTGTCGCCGCGTGGCTCTTTATCCTCGTATCGTCAAGGATCCTGTTGGTCTTCGGATCGATCGGCGAGTTGATGTCGACCCGGAGGAGGACCCGCTTGTTCTCAAAATCGAAGTCGTCCATGGTGTAGAAGGGGGGGCGTGCAGCTGTGCTGATGTCGGTATCGGTATCGGGACTGGGGTTGGGATTAGTGCTATTCATGGTTAGAATCCTCGCTGACGAGTGTAAAACCGGGGCAGCTTAAAATTTTACCGCTTTCCGGGACATGGCTGAGTGCCCTAGGATCGTTGAGGAACGCGAAGCTTGAGGGGCAGCAGAGGAAGTCGGAGTATATGTCCTTCGAGACAGGGTACCCGGCGCTGGAGAGGCGGGGCTCAGGGGCCCCGCCGTACCTCGGGTTGCGCACCAGCCTCCGCCCCTTCAAGACGTAGTAGGCGGCTCCCCTCCTCTCGAGGTACTCCTCGTAAAGGGAGGAGAAGGCGTCGGAGACAAGGTTCGCCATGACAAGGGGGGACTCGCCCACGTTGACCGTGACATGGCCATAGTTCGGGGGGATCAGGACGGCGTCGCCGGCCCTCGCGTCCACCACCGTGAACTCCTGCGGCGGGCTTCCCTTCTGCAGCAGGTAGTATGCATTCCCGTGCAGGACCTGGTATATCTCGGGGTAGGACAGGCCGTCGACCGCCACGGGGTGGTAGTGTCCGAGTGTCTTGTTCAGCTCCTCCCCCAGGGGGGCCGCGGACATGACGGTGATGTCGAACCTAACCTTCCTCGATCTGAAGACGGCCTTGTGCTCCTCCTTTGCGGCGTCCCGGAACATGTTGTAGAGGATCGTATCACCGGGCATGCTGTCCGCCACCGCCGGGTCCAGGAGGGCGCCGTTGAGGTCCCTCAGCCGCCTCGACTGGTACTCCAGGGGCTTCCCGTTGAGGGAGAGGCGCAGGTCCTCAGACAGCTCCATCTCCCCGAACGATGTTCTCAGCTTCAGCTTCAAAATACATTCCCATGTAAATATCGCACCTGTAAAATATAACGTTAGCCGGGTCGCCCCGCTATCCGTTTACCGGGCGGTGCATGCGGCCCCGTGCGGGGCAATAGCCAAGGTGAAAAAACTTGGCAGGAAAAATAGCGTATCGGAACCGTCAGGTACAATAGCCTACTGGACTACTTCAGCCGTAGCGAAACGGTTTGAGACCTTGGTAACCCTTACCTTGACGTGATCGCCAGCTTTCGTGTTCGGTACGAAGACCACAAAGCCCTCGATCCGGGCTATGCCTTCTCCGCGCCTGCTGATCTCCTTGATATCGACTTCGTACTCCTTGCCTTCCTCTACCGGCTTGGGGCCGAAGTTTGCTGGGCCTCTGCGGGGGCCGCCGCCTCCGCCGAATTTGCGCTGATTGTCGCGGTAGTATCCCATTTCTTTCCCTCCTTTCCTTTCCTTCCCTTTTCCTTTCCCTTGCTCAGAGCAACCGCAGAAGAGCTGATCAGGGGCCAGCTCCTTCGCTGGTGCTTAATCGTACTCTGCTTTAGACCTACTTATTAATCTTCGCTTTTTACAATTCACATATCTCTTTAACCTTATTCATTTTCCTTAACAGTATGGAGGGGCGGGAAGCGTGCCGGGACCATCGGGTTGCGATGACCGCCGCCCGCATGCTGCCCCACGGCGGAGCGGATCAGACCCTCCTCAGCTGCTTCCGGTACATCTCGATGAACTCTTCGACGGTGGTGGCATCCTCAGGCTTCTTGTCCGTCCTCCAGTTCCCCGTGAAGCGCGGGAACCTGACCGCCAGCCCCGCCTCCTCCCTGATGGCGCCGAACCCGCAGGTGTGGATCGGCGAGAGGGTGATCTCGGCCCCCAGGATCTCGAGGACCTTGGAGGGGACGAGCCAGATATCGGGAACTATCTTCGAGTCCACCCTGGCGTGCCTGTGGTGGATGATGTCCTTCTCGAAGATCTTGTTCATGTTCCTGAGGTCCTCATCGGTGAAGCCCGTGCTGCATTTGCAGGCCGTCCGGAAGACATCCTCCCCCTCGTCGTACGCCGCCAGAAGGAGGGTGCCGATGTTCCCGGCCCTCCTGCCCAGGCCCATGAAGGCACCCACCGCCACGAGATCCACCGTGTCGTGCATCTCGCTCTTGTATTCCCGTTTGTACTTTATCCAGAGCCACCCCCTCGCCCCGGCCTTGTAGACAGAGCTCTTTCCGAGCGACTTGGCGATGATGCCCTCGCAGCCGTTCGATATGGCGTCCTCGAAGAAGGCCTCGAGCTCTTTGGTATCATCTACGACCCTCTGCTCCACGAGGCGCAGGTGGTGGTTCTCCTTCACCACTCCCCTCAGGGACTCCCTCCGCTCCGGGTAGGGCTTCCCCGTAAGGTCCTCCCCGATGAACATGGCGTCGAAGAGCCTCAGGGAGACAGGGTAGCGCGACATCATCTCCTCCACCCCGTGCTTCCGCCTCCGGTGCATGAGCTCCTGGAAGGGGAGGAGGTCCCCGCTGTCTGGGTTGACCGCGACTATCTCGCCCTCGACCACGTACTGCTCGGCCGCTATCCCCTCGGAGGCCAACCGTACTATATCGGGGAAGTGGCTGGAGATCTCCTCGAGGCTCCTCGAGAAGAGGCGGATGCTCCCGTCCGCCAGGCGGTGGATCTGCACCCGCTCCCCGTCGTATTTGTACTCGGCGGCGCACCTCCCGCCCATCTTTTCCAGGATCTCCTCGGGGGAAGGGAGGCGTTCGGCGAGCATGGGCTTTATCGGCCTGCCCGGGCTCGGCCTGAACCCGGCGATCGCCCCGAGCCCGCCCGTCGCCAGTGCCTTGGCTATCGCGCCAAGGTCGCTGCTCACATTGTATGCCCGCTCTATAGCCGTGCGCGCGTCCTTCGATCCGCCGAAGGCCGCGGCCAGTGCATCGAGGATGGTCATGTCCGCCACGCCGAGCCTCAGCGTCCCGGAGACGGTCTTCACGATATAGAGCGCCTCCCGCGGCGCGGCCTCCCTGAGGAGGTCGGAGAGGAGGCGGATCTTCGTCTCCTGCGAGCCGGGGCCCTGGGCCCTAGCGATCTTCTCCAGAGTGGCGTAGACATAGTCGACCGTGATGCGGTCCGCCTTCCTTCCGGTCCCGGAGAAGTAGTCGAGGAAGACCTGCCTCCGACCGTCGGGGAGGAGCTCGTAGACTGCCTTCCCGAGGTCGCCCGTCTCCCTGTAGAGGGCGCTTATCCTAGAGGGGGGCGCGGCGGTCGCGTGCGCTATGGCCTTCATTATGAGCTTGTCCGCCACTCCCAGCTCGAGTGGGACGAACTCTGGGTAAAGCCGCCCCATGGTGAGGTAGACGATCTTGTCGATTATCTCGGGGGGGCACTTCTTGAGGAACTCGACGAGGATCGCTGTGATCTCGAGCCGTTTCGTCGTCCTGCTTATCGCATCGTATACCTCGACGATCTCGCCATAGTCCAATCTCCCACGCCTCCCCATACAGCATATATCGCCTATCGCTTCATGTCGCGGTAGCGGAGCATGGCGCCGCAGAGCAGCGCTACCGGACTATATCTCGCTCATCTTTAATTAATGCGTTGAGCCTCTTATAGAGGTAAGCCGGATTACCGGCGGCGAGCGGAGGTGCCATTGTTGCGAGCGGTGGTGTTCGATCTCGACGGCGTGATCACGAGGTTCAACCTCGAGAGGGAGAAGATCAAGGCGGAGTTCATAGAGTACTTCAGGGAGAGGGGCTTGGTCGACCCGTCGCTGACGCCCAGCACACCCTACTCGCTGATCAAGGATGCGGTCGCTGCATACTTCTCGGGGATCGGCAGGGGGGCGGAGGTGGAGGCCATGCTGAGGGACGCAGACAGGATAATAGTCGAGCACGAGATCAGGGCAGCCTCGGACGCACCGCTGCTGCCGGGCGTAAAGGGCGCCCTCACAGCGCTCAAAGCGATGGGGCTCAGACTGGCAATCTTCACTTACAACAACAGCCAGGCGGCAGGGATGATCCTGAGGAGGCATGGGCTCGATGGCATCTTTGACGTCGTGGTCTCGAGGGACATGGTCAGCAGACCGAAGCCGAACCCGATCCACCTTGAGGCGGTCCTGGCCCGGCTTGGGGTCCAGAAGGGGGAGACGCTGGTCGTGGGCGACAGTGAGATGGATATCGAGTCGGCGAGGAAGGCAGGGGTGAGGGTGGCCGCCGTCGCCACTGGGCTGAGGAGCCGCAAGGAGCTGGCGGCTCACGGACCGGACTTTTTGATAGGAGACCTCTCCGAGCTGCCGGCATTAGTCAGGGGTCTGGATCCATAACGGGCGGGCGGAAGGAGAGGAAGGAGAAAGGAGAAAGGGGAAAGGAGAAAGGAGGGGGGAAGGGGAAAGGGGAAAGGAGAAGAGTAAAAGAGGCGGAGGGATAACGGCCAGCTAAGCCTTTGCCCTCTTCTCAAGCATCCTCTCCAACGTCCACCTTATGGAACTTCTCAGCTCCCGTACCCTGCTGTCGTCGCTGACGTTCCTCACTACTATCGCCCTGAGGATCTCGCCGTCTGTCTCGAGCTCATAGTCCACTACAGACGACGGGTCCCTGCTGCCGGCGTCGACCGCCATCTCGTCCTTCCTCCGCATCTCGCCAATCACCCGGTCGATGAAGAATGACTGGAAGGGCGGGGTCTTGACGCTCAGGCCGAGGTCTTCCCTCGGGACGATCCGGACGTACGAGTCGCCTACGTACAGGGTTCCCAAGTCATCGCCAGTCTTGGCTTTGATCGAGAACGGCTGACCCTGGCCTCCTTCCCGGGCTGGGACCGGCGCAGGCGCAGGCGCAGGCGCAGGCGCAGGGGCGGACACAGGAGCAGCCGGAGGAGCCCGCGCCGGGGGCGGCGGAGGGGCAGCAGACAGGACGTCTATCCTCTCTGCACTGTACTCCTGCCTTGGAGCCTCCCTCTCATAGAGTGAGCTCGCGGACCTGAAACTTACCTTGGCAAGCGCCTCGTTTACGAGCTTGAGCGTGAGCTTCATGAGGGCCAGCTCCCTCTCCGCGTCGGCGATGCGCACCTCCAGGTCCCTCTTCAGCTCTGCGAGGTTCTTGGTATCGTCATCGGCCAATAATCTCACCTAACCGTACTTTGAGGAAGGCGGCATAAAAACTATACTGAGTTTGTCCGGGCGGCTCCTAGGGAGGCGGCTCCGGAGGGCCTCCCCTGCGCCGTCGTCAGTCCGGCGCCACGGGGAACTCTCCGCCCAGGTAGCGGGTAGTCCCGGCATGCAGCAGGGGGGACGAGGAGCGCCAGACGCCGTCGAAGCCCCTGGCGGAGGCGTGCACGACATCGCCGAGGATGATAGAGTGATCGCCTACCCCGATCAGCCGGTTGAGCCTGCACTCTATGGAGCCTATGGCCTCGCCTATGACAGGGGCCTTCACCTTTGCTGCAGGCACGTAGCGGAAGAGGCGGGACTTGTCGAAGGCTGCGCCGGACCTTGAGCCTGCAAGCCTCACCTTTGGTAGCAGCGGCAGGTCAGGGATGTTCACGGTGAACTCTCCCGACCTCTCTATCAGCGTGTGCGTGAATCGGCCGGGGGCGATGGCCACGGCGAGGATCGGGGGATTCACGGAAACCGGGGTGTGCCAGGCGGCGACCATCACGTTAGGAAGGCCGTCCTCCCGGAGGGAGACTATCAGCGCAGGTATCCTCGGGGAGAGGAGCCTGTGATACAGGCCGGTCAGAGTCCCAGGACAGGATTCGGGTTCGGGCATAAGACAATTATCTGGGGGAGAGATAGAAAAGTTTGATGGGATTGAAATGGAACTGTTCGAGGCCATCAGTGGGAGGAGGAGCGTCAGGGCGTTCACGGGGGAGCCTCTGAGGGAGGGGGACCTCGAGAGGATTCTGAAGGCCGGGACATCGGCGCCCTCAGCAGGGAACCTGCAGCCCTGGGAGTTTGTAGTTGCGGAGGGCAGGGAGACCAAGGCAGATCTCGCGAGGGCTGCGCTAGGCCAGGCCTGGATGGAGGAGGCGGCGGTCATCATCACCGTCTGCGCCTGCCAGGGGGCCTCGGCGGCGAGGTACGGGAGGAGGGGGGCTGAGCTCTACTGTATTCAAGACACTGCCGCCGCAGTCCAGAATATGCTGCTCGCGTCCACGGCCCTCGGGTACGGGGCTTGCTGGGTAGGGGCTTTCGACGAGGAGGGTGTGAGGGGGGTGCTGGGCATCCCCGCCCAGGTCAGGCCGGTGGCTATGCTGCCGGTGGGGGTGCCGCTGGAATATCCGGCGGAGACGCCCCGGAAGGGTCTCGCCTCCCTGACCTACTTCGAACGGTACGGAGAGAGAAGGCGGCCAGGGCGGTGATGGTGAGGATGAGGGCGAGCAGGGCCGCGGTCAGGTAACCCCCTGGAACCTGGATCGGCTGGGCGGAGGTCAGTATCATCGAGTGATCCTCTATCCAGAGCACGTCTGACCCGATGATGTCCTCCCTCGAGCTTATGCTGCTCCCGATATAGTCCGCCGTTCGGGCATCGAGGTAGCAGGCGGTGTCCCAAGCGGCCAGTGCAGATCCGGTTATGTGTTGCTCGACATTGGTGCTCCTCAGGTGCCCCCGGTCATAAGAGAAACCCTTGAAGAACGTGAGGTCGACCGGGACCCACTCTCCGGCTCCCCCGCCCTTTGCGGGCAGGTATACCATGGCCCATCCGTGCCACCCGACGTTCTGGAGGTTGAAGGAGAGGTTCTCATCGGTCTCCCGGACCTCACCCGGCAGGTATATGGGCCCCACCGAGACGTAGGCGGGTATCCCGAGGACCCTGCAGAAGAGGACGAAGAGGCCTGCCTGGTCGTCGCAGTCGCCCTCCCTGCTGGAGAACGTCTCGGCGATCGTCCGGGGGCTCGATCCCTCGGCGTAGGTCATGTTGTCCTCGAACCATCTCAGGAGCCTAGAGATTACAGCGAGGACGTTCTCCTCACCGCCCTTTATCCCCCGCGCGGTCTCGATGATCTCTGGCGAGTTCGCGATCTGCGTAATGTCCCAGGATCCCACGAGCGGGTACTGTTCGACCAGCTCTGCCGGCACCTCCGAGATGGTGCCGACGCTGTCCGGTCCCAGAAGCGGGGCAGCCCTCCGGATCTCGAGCGTGAAGAGGAGCTCCAGCGTCGCGTTCTCCCGCGGGAGGAGGGGCGTGTCGCTCAGGACTGCTATCATGGGATTCCCGTCCCCGTCGCTTGAAGGTTCCCACCGGGCAGGCTCGCCGTTCAGCCTGACGGACTCTAGGACGGCTGTCTGGAGGCTGTTGTTGACGAAGATGTTCTGGTTCAGGAGATAGTAGTAAGGGCTCGAGGGTTCCCCGGGGAGGAGAGCCCCGTTCCCGTTGACGAGCGTTATGTTGAGGCTGTAGCTATATACCGACGCCCCGGCGGGGGCTGGGCTGGCCAGCAGCAGGGGCAGGAGGATGAGGGGGAGTAGCGGCATCACGAACACACCCCTCACCATACCACAGCACCTCCGATAAATGTTCCACCTGCTGCCCAGTAGGATGCCGGCGGCCCATACCTGACTGTATAGTCTTCGGCTGACAGGTTTTTATATCCTCCTTATCCAGGCTGGTCGCGATGCCTGCGGCCATCAGGACGGCGGGGCGGTACCGGAGTGGATAGCCGGGCTCGGCGTGCGCGTGCGGAGGATCGGGAGCGTGTACGGAGAGCGCCGGAGGGAGCACAGACAGGGCCGTCATCCGGCCGTGAACAACTGGATCGTTCAGAACCAAAAGGATATTAACATTCTGGGGGCAAGGGAGTATCAGACTTTTGAGGGATGAGCATGAGTTTCTCGGCCTATGTGTTGGGAGTAAGCCAGATAGGGAGGGAGAGGGAAGTCTTGAAGAACTGCCTGGCTGTTAAAGACGTTGTGGAAGGGACGGTGGTCTTTGGCGAGTATGACATCGTCGTAAAGGTCATGACCGATGACGTTAAAGAGCTCAGCAAGAGGGTCGAGGAGATCAGGCGGATCGACGGGCTGCTGAGGACCACAACCCTCATCTCCATGCAGTGAGGGGGGCCTTGCCGCCGGTCTCCTGGGGCTTATTTCCGCAGGCGCAGGGGCTGCTCAGCAGGGAACCCTGAGGGTATCGCAGACGATCTTGTAAATCGACTCGGTGGCATTGAAGTTTGAGGCATACCTCTGTGCCCTCAGAACGGCGGACGTGCAGACCGTAGAGTCCATGACCTTCCTTACCCCTGAGAGGAGAGCCTCCCTGGAGAGGTCGGCCTGCTGGATCGAGACGCCGAGCGACATCGCCTCCACGGACTGCGCTATACCCTGGTGCTCAGAGTGAGCGGGGGTGGGGATGATGACCATCGGCTTACCGTAGTAGATCGCCTCGGCGACGGTGTTGTGGCCGCCGCGCGTTATGAGGAGGTCGCATGCCTTGAGGTACTTGTACCGGTCATCCACCCAGTTGTAGACCTTGAGCCGCCTGCGGGACATGAGGCAGTTCATGGCGTCGCCGACGTCGATGCTGGTGCTGGTGCTGGCGTTGTTAGCTCTAGCGGTAACATAGCTGCCGTCACCGTCACTATCGCCGCCGTTGCTGCTGCAGAGGCCGTCGATGCTGCTGTTCGCATAGGGGAGGCCGGATATCCCTTTGGAGAGGACTATGTTGTAGGAGTCGGGGAACTCTCTGAAGATCTGGGTCAGGCGCTCCACGACGAGGCGCTTCTCGGCGGGCGTTCCGCTTATCGCGGCGAATATCATCGGCCTGTCGTCCAGCCCCAGCTCCTTCCTGATCTCCTCCTTCGCCGGGAGCTCGGAGGGGTACCTGGGGATTATAGGTCCGACGAGCCTGAGCTTCTCGAGGTACTGGTAGGACGGGACGACGTTCTCCTTTGCGATCGTGTACGGGGGAGGGAAGTCGGGGATGATTATGACCTTGCTCAGCTTCCAGAGCCCGCCGAGGACCTCCAGGCCCAGCCGCTCCACGTGCGACTTGATGCTCTTCTTTATCTCGCGGTCGATGGGCCTCGAATGGGGTATCATGATCCTGAGCTGGTGGAGCATGAGGACGGGGATGATCCGCCTCATCCTGGCGGCGAGGATTGTGGAGAGCCGGCTGTCCGAGATGACGAGGTCAGGCTTGAACTGCTCTATCAGGTCGAGCTCAGCCCCGACCTGGAGGAGGAACTTGTAGATGTTCGGGGGGCCGATCGAGAGGGTCCGCTTGAGGTCGAACGTCCCGTCGCCCTTCTCGTAGACCTTGATCGGGGGGACCTCCCCCACGCGGAAGCCCGCCCTCCTTATGAACTGGGCGGCCTCCCCGTACGTCGAGAAGTAAGTGCTGTGCCCCCTCCTGCGGAAGGTCTTGGCTACTGGGATGCACCTTCCAGCATGCCCCAGAGCTATCCCGCAGGGAGCGAAGTAGATCCTCATCCGCAGCGTCTCCAAGTTTCAGACTAAAGGGACGACCTTCCCCTTCGGGCGCTCCTCTGCAAAGACCTCGGCGCAGAAGGAGTAGATCTTCGTGCCCCTTGTGAGCCATGCGTCCGGCGGCAGCCCTGCCTTCATACAGCACTGCGAGAGGAAGGTCTCCTCGTCCCAGCCGTACTCCGTCGCGACCTGTGGCAGCAGTAGACCGGTGTAGTACCCCTGCTCGATTATGAGGCCGTCCCTCCCGACCCTGATCAGACGCGGGCAGTCCTTCTGCTCCTTCGGCTCCAAGAGGGCGGGCGGCGTCAGGATGCTCACCTCGAAGACCACATCGTTGAGTTCGCCTGCGTCCAGCGGCGGGAAGCGGGGGTCGTTGACTGCAGCGCTGATGGCAGAGTCGATAGTCGCCTCGATGAGGGGGAGGCGCGGGAGTGGATAGCCGATACAGCCCCTCAGGGACTTTGCTCCGTCGCGGACCTTCTCAATCGTGACGAAGACGCCGGACTTCTCGCCGAGCCGCTTGAACTCGGTCGCGGGGGGAGGGATCTCCTTGGATTCCTCGATATACTTCGTGACCGCCTCCCGCGCGAGCTTGACGAGAAAGGTGCCTTCCTCGATCGTGTAGATAGGCAATACCATCACCTGCTACCGTTCACTCATTCAGAACCTTCAGGGTCTCGCTGATCCTTCTCCAGTGGCTACCGCGCCAATAAATCTTTCCACAAGTGCGGCACACCCACACTGGCTGGACGTCGGGCACGCTGCCGCATGGGAGGGAGCCCTTCTCGGCCTCGGCGAGGGGCGTGTTGCAGGCGGGGCACCTTGACCCCGCTGGCCCCTCCCCCCCGAGGAGGCCCGAGATCTCGGTCAGCTCGCCGGGGATGTCCAGGGACCGTATCAGGAAGGAGGGGACGCCGAGGGCAGCAGCGCGCCTGAAAAGGGGGGCGTCCCGCGTCAGGAGGACCCTGCCCTCCCTCCTGGACTTCTCGATCAGATCGCTGTCCTCCAGCCCGGGCTCGTACGCGGCGTCATACCCGATTATGCGGAGCCACCTGGCGAGCTTTCCGAGCATTGCGTCTACCAAGAAGCGCAATCATTGTTCCCCTGGGAAGCTCCCCACTATGTAGTTGAGTATCTCGCTGGGTGAGATTACCCCCGAGATCCTGCACGAGTCGGTGGTGATCAGCCCGGGGAGGCGCTCCTTCATTATCCTGCGCGATGCCTCACCAAGGGGCGCCGATTCGTCCACGAGAGGCACCTCCCGCCTCATGCTCGCCGAGATCGAGAGCTGCCGTATCCTCGCCTTCTGATGCTTCTCGGGGTTGTACTTCTGGAAGTCGATGAGGGCGTTGAGCACCTCCCTCTCATCCGTGACGCCGAGGAGCCGCCCATCCTCGTTGATCACGGGTATGATCGGCACGCCGCTGTCGAGGATCATCTTCCGGGCATGGATGATCCGGTCGTGCGGCCTCAGCTGGGGGAAGCCCCGCCTGACGAGCGATGAGATGCTGACCGTCGAGTCCTCGACGAACTTCAGCATCTCCCTCTGATAGACCAGGCCCAGGAATGTGTCACCGTAGAACATCGGGAGGGCGGGGGCGTCCAGCTCAAGGAGGAGCTTGGCAGCCCTGCGTACGGGCGTATCGGTGGCGAGCTGGGCAGGGAACTCTCTCACAAACCCCGATATGTAGAGGGATTCGGGGGCCACAGTCCTCAGCCTCTGGGTACCTATCCTGAAGAGGACATCGCTGAAGGAGAGGGTGCCGAGGGGCTTCTCCCCGTCGACCACGCAGATGCTCTCCAGACCCCTGCTGTTGAGTACGTCAATCGCGTCGACGAGCGGGCGGTTTTTGCTCAGCATCGGTACGTCTTTTAGCACCACGTCGGTTAACTTCATCTTTTTTTACCCCTCCCCTTGGCCAGGGCGTTCACAAAATCAATCTTCCTGATCAGACCTACCAGATCCCCCTTGCTATTCACCACAGGCATGCCTCCGATATCGTTCTCAATGAGCTTCCCGGCTGCCAGCCCTGCGTCGGCTGACTCGTCTATAAGGATGGGGTCGTGGGTCATCACGTCCCCCACAGTAGGGACGAGGTATATCCGTGTGGGGAAGAACACCTCGCCCTCGTTCTTGCTCACCTTGACGAACGGGTCGTTCTTCCCCCTCCCCCTGTAGGACCTGACGAGTGAGAGGTCTGTCTCGGTGATGACGCCGATCGGCTTCCCGGACTCGACTATGATCACGATGTCCGAGGATTTCTCGTCCATGACGTCCATCGCGTGGAATATTGTTTGCGAAGGCTGCAGCACAGGCACTTTGTCGAGGCCGATCGCGAGATCCCTGACAGAGTACCTCCCCCCCATGTTCTCTGCGAAGTATCTGGTGAGGTCGGTCTTTGTCACTATGCCGGTCAGCTCGGAGTTGTAGACAGGGAGCCCGCTTACCCCCTCCTCGACCATCTTTCTGGCGGCGTCCTCGATCGGGTCGGTCTCCCTTGCTGTTGAGATCGGACACCTCATGACCTCCGCAACCGTGATAGAGTCGAGGTCCCTCCGCCGCATCTTGTAGTTCTTGAACGCCCTCATGATGTCCTTCTTCGTGATCATCCCTATGGGGCGGTCCCCGTCCATCACGATAAGCCGGCTTATCTTTTCCCTGAGCATCATGTTCCTCGCGCGGGCGATGGACTCGTCCCTCCCCAGAACGACCACGGGCGTTTGCATAATGTCCCTCAATACAACAGACATTTAGTCAACCTCCCAATTGGGGCTGGAAGAGCAGCCTGGCGCGCGGTCCTCCTGCGTGGGCGCTCCCCGGGAAGAGCCTTGGTCCTGCTCTGGCGGATGTTCCCTCCGGCTGGCGCTGGGCGCATCTGGGGACCGGGATCGGAGGAGAGGCCGGGACAGAGGCCCATGGAGGCGTCGCGGTTCGATGGCTTTCCACGACTGCCGCATGCGCAGACGCAGATGCATATGACACTGGGCGTATTCTCCCGATCAAGATTTAGACGCCTGACTCCAGCCTACACTCCTCGCATATGAACTGCCCGTTGACCTCTTTGAGGGAGTCCGACCACTGATCGCAGCTGTCGCAGAAGCCGGCCAGCAGTTCCCCCTTCCTCGACGGCAGGAGCCGGTTCCGGGTGGCTTCGGTGAGCACCTCCACCAGTTCCGGAGTGGCAGAGAGGATATCCCTCGATGTAATTATCCCGGCCATCTCGCCCTTGTCCACCACGACCAGCCGCCTCACCCTCAGCTTGGCCATCTTCCTCGTGGCTTCCATGACATCCGCCTTCGAGTCGATGACTGAAAGAGGGTAGCTCATTATGTTCTTCGCGAGGGTTGTTCCCGGGTTGAGGCCCTTGGAGAGGACCCTCTCGACAAGATCCCGCTCGGTTATTATTCCGACCGGGTGCGAGTCCCTGACGACGATCACGGACCCGACGCCGTTGCTGCTCATGGCGGTGGCAACATCTCTGGCGCTGGAGTTCTCGGACAGGGTAACGAGGTTTTTGGTCATGACATCGCCGACAAGAACCCTAGCGCGTATGCCGACCATTTGCAGCCCCATTAACACTATCATGCAGGGGATATATATATTGAATCACGCGGTTCTGCGACGTTGGCGGTCGGCCTGGTGCGCACGCCGGGCATACTGATACAGCATGCGGTTTCGGCCGGCCTGCAGCCCTGCGCCAAGAATCGGGGACAGGTCCGTGCTGCCTACAGGCAGGCAATCCCCGGGCCGAGCCGCATAGCCAGCCGGGGAGTACACGGAACCGGCTACGCCACCGAGCACCCTCCCGGAGGCACGACAGACCCGATCTCGCCGTCAGGGATCGCCCGGATTATCCTCCTCTCGAGGTCGGAGGGTGCACGGCCCGCGGCCGCCTCCCTCACCTTCTCGGCCAAGTCTGCGCCCTTCAGCGCCCCGGGCGTCAGTACGGCGTAGGACGGGGTTGAGCCCTTAACGAACTCCTCGCCACCTACGATTATGCCGAACGCGCCTTCTGAGAACCTCACCCCGAGGAGGAGGGAGAGGGGGATGTTCCGGACATAGTTCCTCGTCCCGTAGATCATGAATGCGCCCTTCCCGAGGTACTCGCCCGAGGGCGGGGTCTTGGTCACCTGCTCCGAGCCGACCCAGTAGCCGTCCGAGACGCCCAAACCCGCCCTCCAGGCCCGCGAGTATGCCACCGCGAACGCCACCGCATCGGCCTTCACCCTATCGGGTATGTCCCTCCCCTCAGACTTTACTATGACGACCGAGCCGCCAGGGAGGTCCGAGTGGGCGAAGACGTCCTTCGGGCCCATGTGCTTCTTTACCAGGATCTCGTTCTGGGTGGCGTCCTTTCCCCCCAAGATGAGGAAGCCTGATGAGAGGGTCCACCTGAAGCGCTCGTACCATGCCCTCTTCATCGCCTTGACCGTCACGTCCGGCGCCACCTTGATCAGGCCCTCCCTCAGTTCACGCATCTTCGCCTCGGTCTCTGCCATCGCGGCCCTCAGGCCCTCCAGCTTCTTTGCTGCCTCTTTCGACCTGGCGAAGCGTTCCTCTGCGTTCCTGGTGGCGGACTGTCTAAAGTCGATCTCCAGCTTCTGGCCGCCCAGAGAGACGGTCATGGTCCCCTTCGAGTGATCCAGCGACTCCACGCCGAGCCCCCTCACCGAGGATTCTATGCCCGCCCAGCCCTCCCCCGCCTTCCTCGCCGAGAGGACCCTCTCGATCGCGGGCTGGAGGGTGCCGAGGTTGGCCAGGATCAGCTTCCCCGCAGCGCTGTACCGGGCCTTCTCCTCCTCGAGCTCGCCGGCGTGTGCGGCCTGCCTTGACAGGATCGCCTGCAGATCCTCAAGCTTCTGTTCGATGGGCGACCGTTTCCCCGACTCTGCCCCCTCTGCCCGGACGGCGGAGAAGTACTCATCCACGGCTTCGTTGAAGGTCTCGAAGCGCTTCGCCTCCCTCTGGCGGAAGGCTACCGGCAGGACTGTGGAGTACCTGCCGTCCTCCAGCACGATGTTGGGCTGGAAGCGGCCGTCCCTGACCTCCTCCACGAGGGCGCGGGCGCTAGCCAGGAAGGAGTTCAGCTCCTCCTGGCTCACCTCCGAGGGGGAGCCGGGGTTGAGGGAGGCCCGCAGAAGCGCCTCTTCCACTACCTCGGCGGGGGCGTTCAGCGCCCTGGTCAGGGACCTGACGAGGCTTACCTTGGACCTTATCGCCCCGGCCTCGAGCGGCATGAAGAGGTCCTGCCCCCGCTGGGGCGGGGGGGAGTACCGATAGCCGACCTTTACCGTCCGATCCTTCATCGAGAGCGTGAGAAGCGTGTACCTGATCGTCCCGTCTGGGCCGGTCACGACGATGTTGCCGCTGCCGAACAGTTCAAAGTAGATCCTCAGGCGCTCTCCGCCGCGGGAGGCGTCCATGTGGAGGATCCTGTCGAAGTCGACCTGGCCCACCCCTTCCACCTTTGCTGACGAGAGCAGCCTCCTGAGGGCGAGCGCCTTCGCCGTGGGGGCAGCCGGGATGCGGTATTTCACGCGTGTAAGGTTCAGCCGCCTCCCCGGCTCTACTATAAGGTTGGCCTGGCCGGATTTTGCGTGGAACCTGAAGAGGAAGCTGCCGCCATCCAGCTGGTAGACGTTCTCAATGCGAGCACTTATAAGCACGGATTCCAGTTCTTTAACGAGAGCCAAGAGGTCTAGAGATGTCAGGCCAAGCTTCACCACAACCGCCTCCCAAGGCGCCTGTCAGATATCGCATGATGTACTATACTAGGGTGGCATTTGCATTTATAGGCGGCGTACTGGCGGGTGCGCTCAATATCAGAGGGGATCTGGGGCTGCTCATGGGGGTAGCGATCTTCCTGCTCACCTACCTGATCTTCAGGTATATCCGGTACTTCAGCGAGGGGAGCCCTGACAAGAAGAAGCTATACATGACCGGCATCTTCTCCTTCTTCCTACTCTTCCTGGCGATGTGGATCCTCTCGATCAACCTGTTCTACCCGGTGATGCCTTAGGCTTCTTCCTGGGCATGACCTCGTACCCTGACTCTTCAAGATCGGGACCGGATCCCGATGCGGCCGGAGCGGCTTTCGGTTTGGCCTGATCCTCCTTGGGGTAGTCAGGATAGCTCTCCTTCAGCTCGGATAACGCCTTCGCCGCGATCTCCCATGCGATGAGGAAGCCCCGCTCATAGTCGTCGACGGTTGCCCGGTAGGCCTCCTGCTTGAACTTCTCGGAGAGCTGCGCGATCTCCTTCGGCTCGCCGTTCAGGTAGAGCTTGACGAAGAGGGAGCTACCGTCGCGCTCCTTCGAGGCGATGTAGATCCCTCGGAGGGCATCGAAGAAGCCCCGGCCGGCCTCGCCCATCGGTGAGAGCTTGGTCTTTACCGGCCCCAGATCCTGCTCGGCCCTCGCCAGGCTCCTGAAATACACAAAGCGGACTATCTGCGACGCCTCGGGCGAGAGCTTGTGGAGCGCGTCGTACATCGACAAGGGAACCACACCCCTTATTTGGACCAACCGTCTTATCAAATCTCCGATGTGGTAGAGGGTGAAGGCCAGAGAGGTCGCGGAAGCCATCAGGACCCTCGAGACGAGCCTCCCGGGCGACGTCGAGGATGCGCTGGAGAGGTGCCTCAGGGCAGAGGAGGGGAACTCGAGGAGGGTGATGGAGGCGATCCTAGAGAACGTCAGGTATGCCAGGGAGAAGGGGATACCGATCTGCCAGGACACGGGGACGCTGGTCTTCTTCGCCAAGTGCAGTGCGCGGGCGGCCGAGGCCATCAGGGAGGGCGTCGAGATCGCGACGGTGGAGGTCCCGCTCAGGGCAAATACCGTCGACCCCTTCACTAGGGAGAACGACGGGAGGAACCTCGGTAGGGGCAATCCGATCATCCATCTCGAGTGGGAGGGGGAAAAGAGGAGGTGCGGTGGGGGAGGTGGGGGCGGGAGCAGTGTGGAGGAGGGTGGCGGTGACGCTCCGACGGTCATCTCGATCCTGGCGAAGGGCGCCGGCTCTGAGAACGTGAGCAGGTCGTTCATGCTCGACCCGGACCGCGGGATCGAGGGGGTGAGGGAGGGCGTCATAGATACGGTGAGGGTTGCCGGCGCGAAGCCCTGCCCCCCGATAGTCATCGGAGTGGGCGTCGGGGGCTCTCTGGAGTGGTCGGCTTACCTCTCGAAGAAGGCGCTGCTCAGGCCGCTGGGCAGGAGGGCGGAGGACCCGACCGTGGCCAGACTGGAAGAGGACCTGCTCAGCAGGATCAACGCCCTCGGGATCGGACCGATGGGGTTCGGCGGGAAGACGACCGCGCTGGGGGTCAGTGTCGAGTGGGCGTACTGCCACACGGCAAGCCTGCCGGTCTCGGTGAGCATCCAGTGCTGGGCCCTGAGGAGGGTGACGGCGGAGTGGGGCAGGGACGGTTTCCACATAAGGTGAGGTGACACGCCAATGACCGGGACGACAACCAGCGGAGGCACGAGGACGCTGAAGCTGAGGACCCCCCTCAGAGATGCGGCCAGCCTGAGGGTGGGCGATGTGGTCTACCTCTCGGGCGAGGTCTATACGATGAGGGATCAGGCACACCTCAGGGCTGTGCGCCTCATCAAGGGAGGGGGGGAGCTCCCGTTCGATCTGACGGGCGCCGTAGTCTACCACTGCGGCCCCCTGGTGAAGGGGGGGAGGGTGATCTCCGCCGGGCCGACCACCAGCATGAGGATGGAGAGGAGCGAGCCTGATCTGATACGCCTCACCGGCCTGTCGGGCATCGTGGGTAAGGGCGGGATGGGAAAGTCGACCTTGGAGGCGCTTGCAGAATGCGGCGCGGCGTACATGGAGTACCCCGGAGGGGTGGGGGCCCTCGCCGCCCGGTCGATGGGGAAAGTCAGGGATGTCTTCTGGACAGACCTCGGCGACCCCGAGGCGGTGTGGGTGATACCCGTGGAGGACTTTGGTCCCTGCTTCGTCACGATGGACTCTCACGGCGGCATGCTCAAGAGGGATTTTTAGAAGGCTAGAGCTTAAGAAAGAGAAGAAGGGGGCGTTGGCTGCTCACGGGCAGGCTTTCTTCTTGTTGGCCCAGGTAGACCGGATGAGGTCGACAAAGCGCTTCGTCGCCTCTTCGGGGTTTGCAGACTTGGTTATGGCCCCGCCCACTATAAGGATGCCCGCGCCGGCGTTCACCATCTGCGGGACCACTTCCAGCTTGATCCCGCCTGCGACGGCTACGGGGATCTTGACTGCGTGGGTCACCTGCTCCACGAGGGCTATCTTCTGCTCGACGCTCCGCTCCCTCGTCTGGGCGCTTATCCCCACGTGGAAGCAGACATAGTCGACCCCCAGCTTCTCGACCTCGACTGCCCTCGTGATGGGGTCTTTGAGGTTCATCAGGTCGACCTCGACCTTGATGCCGTACTTCCGCCCGGCGCCCACCGCCTCCTCGATCGTATAGTTGTCGGTCGCGCCCATCACCGTGACGATGTCGGCCCCGGCCTCGACCGCCAGCTCGGTCTCCAGGCAGCCGGTATCGAAGGTCTTGAGGTCCGCGACGAGTATGGCGTTCGGGCAGACCCTGCGGAGCTCCTTCACGACCCTGAGGCCCTCGGACTTTATGAGGGGGGTCCCCGCCTCGATTATGTCTGCGCCGCCCTTGTATGCGCGTTCGGCAATCGGAAGGGCGTCCTTCAGGTACCGCTCGTCGATGGCTACCTGAAGCTTCGGACCGTCGTAGAGAGGTTTGAGGCCCAACTGTGACACCTTTTTGTCTGTCGGGATTCCGTTGTAATCCCAACCTCTGACAGCGTAATACTCATTTAATAACCTATCCATATCCACAGTCTGGCCCTTCGCAGGCCCCCCGGGGAGGGGCGTCTCGAGGAACCGCTTCGGGAGGTAGTCGTCCTTCCTGCTGAACCCCTCCCTCGCATTGAAGAGGCGCTCGATGTTGTAGATCCTCTCTCCCGCCCTGTAGAACTCTTCCTGATCGAAGTAAAAGCCCGTCGCGCTCGTCAGCAGCCTGGCGTAAAAGTCGGGCTCGAAGGCAAGGGTCTTGAAGAGGGCGAGGGTGGTATACTTGCACATCACCAGGGAGTCCATCATCGCGAAGACGTCCTGCATCACCTTGGTCAGCGCAGCCTTGCTGTCGTAGGCGCCCGGGTTGAGGTAGCGCGGGACGCTCAGCACCTCCGGGGCGATCATATAGGCCCTGAGGTGGCACCCTCCCCTGTTGGAGGTGGCGTACGAGAGGGCCTGGCCCTTCACCCCGCGGGGGTCGTAGGCCGGCAGCTCGAGGCCCTTTACGTGCATCCCGAGGTCCTCGCACTTGAGGATCTGGGAGGCGCCCTTCACCCCCTCGGCAAGTACGTTCCCTATGCCCTCTCTCATGGCGGTCTTCCTGATCAGTTCGAGTTCTGCCTGGGCGTTGCCGAACTTTGCGCCCGCCGCGTCCTCGGGCCTGACGACATTCTTCTCGACGCACTCCATCAGGAACCCCACCGCCTGGCCCATCGAGATCGTGTCGACGCCGAGACGGTCGCAGAGGTCGTTGGCCACGGCTATCGCGTTCAGGTCGAGCACTCCGCAGTTAGGCCCAAGAGACCAGACGCTTTCGTACTCGGGGCCCTCGGTCTCGATGACCTCCCCCGACGGGAGCCTGGCCTCAGTCACCCTGCCGCACATGATGGGGCAGGCGAAGCATCCCTTCTTCCCCTTGAGGATCGTCTTGCTTATGCGCTCGCCGCAGACCATCTCCGCCTCGTCCAAGACGGCGGCAGAGTAGTTCTTCACGGGGAAGACGCCCGCCTTGTTTATCAGGTGCACTAGGACGGCGGTGCCGTACCTGCCCAGGCCGTCCCCCGTGATGGGGTGCCCCTTGATGACCTGAAGGCTCCGCTTCACCTCCTTCATGAAGGCGTACCGGTTGGCCAGCGGGATCTCACCCCTCCCCCTGACGACGATCGCCTTCAGTTTCTTCGACCCCATGACCGCGCCTAGACCGCCCCTGGCTGCAGTCCGGTGCTTCTCGTTGAATATGCCGGCAATCTTGACGAGCCTCTCGCCTGCCGGGCCGATGCAGGAGACCCTCGCGAGGGGGTCGCCGACTATCCTCTTGAGACGATCCTCGGTCTCGAAGACGTCCAGGCCCCAGAGCGGGGATGCATCGTGCAGCTCAGCCTTCCCGTTGATTATCGATAGGTAGACAGGGGAGTCGCTTGCGCCCTCGAAGATTATCCCGTCGAAACCTGCCCTCTTCAGCTCGGTGCCGAAGTGGCCTCCGCTGTTCGAGTCCAGAATCGTCCCCGTGGCGGGGGATTTTGCTGAGACGGAGAACCTGCCGGAGGTCGGGGCGGCGGTGCCTGTCAGCGGCCCTGTCATGAAGATGAGCTTGTTGCGGGGCCCCAGAGGGTCCACGCCTGCCGGCAGGTCGTCGTAGAGGAGCTTGGCAGCATAGCCTCTCCCCCCGATGAAGTTTGCAGCGGTCTCCCAGTCAATCTCCTCGACGGAGAGTTCCCTGGACGACAGATCGACTCGCAGTATCCTGTTCACGTATCCGCCCACAGCCAGTCCCCCAGAATTGGGAATAGGTAACGCCAGTACATACTTATATCTTTCCCGCAACTGATCTAAGACCATGGAAGTCAAGGTGGAGTTCTTCGCGTACCTCAGGGAGAAGATGGGGACGGCCAGCAAGGTCGTCTCCTTCAGCGGCGGCACCGTCAGGGACCTCGTATACGACGTCGGCGGCGGGCCGGGCGGGACGCTCAGCGAGCAGGTGATGGCCGGGGGGTGTCTGAGGGAGATGGTGAAGGTCCTCGTTAACGGGAGGGATGTGAGGGGGCTGGACGGCCTAGACACCGAACTCCACGACGGGGATGTCGTCTCGTTCTTTCCGCCGGTGGCGGGCGGATGAGGGCCGGACGGTGGCACTGCCGCATCGGAAGGGGTCGTCCGACCCTAAATGATGATTTTTCGGGGCTGAAGCGAGGCGGATTGACCGGCTGGCGCAGAGCAAGACAGGTCAGAACGGAGCGTAGGAGAAAAAGGAAGAGGTATAACAGATACCTCTCTCCCGGGCTTACTTCGTCTCCGGTTTTCCAGACAGGTGTATCTCGATGGTAGAGACGTTCCTTGGCGGCTCTCCCAGGACCTCCGTGCCGATAGAGACCGTCTTTGCGACGGTACTCCCGCTGAGGAACCTCTTGGAGACCACCTCGGCTACGTCTACTGCCCGGGAGATAGCTCGTCCGCGTGCTTTGATGGTAATCTCGCCGCTCTCCGCCAGTTGCATCAGCGCAGCCATTGCATAGCTCATGATGGGCTTCTTGCCGATCAAAATCACGTCCCTGGGAACCGAGGATTTCTCTTGTGTTTCCTGCACATCTTCAGCCACGATGGTTTCACCTCCGAAAGCAAAGATTCATTATCCCATTCAGGATACAACTACTTAAGCCTTTAGCGAAGGCCGAGGGATGATCTCTGGGCAAGAGACTGGTCGTGGAGAGCTACAACTCGACCTCTCCACTCTATGACGAACGCTACCTCGATGAGCAGAAGCTCAAGATCGGCTTCATGCTGGGCAGGGTCAGGCTCCCCGGAGGGGGAGTAGTACTGGATGCAGGGTGCGGCACCGGGGCCCTGATAGAGAGCCTGGGCAGCGGGCTCTTCATTGGCGTAGACCCCTCGCCCGGCATGATCAGGCGTGCACGGGAGAGGGCGGAGAGGTGGGAGCGGGGAGGTTTGAAGGAGGGGGAGGGGGGAGGCGCGGAGAGGGGGGGCAGGGAGGCGGAGCTCATTGTGGCGGATTTGGAGGCGCTCCCGATCAGGGGATCATCCTGCGACGCTGTCTTCTCTGTGACAGTCCTCCAGCTCCTCGACGACCCTGCCAAGGGGATCTCGGAGCTGCAGAGGGTGCTGAAGGATGGGGGGGCGGCGGCCATAAGCGTGCTCCGAAAGGCAGGCTTTGCCGGGAGGCTCGGCGATCTCGCGCCAGCCATCAGGGGCGAGGTCTATGATTCGGAGACCATGAAGGACGTGTTCCTGATAGGGCGGAAGGCGTAGCGCCCCGGCAGGTATCTGCAGACGTCGGCAGTCCGGAAGGGGGCATGGTTGGAGGGGCGCGGTGGAACGGTAGGCGCCGCCGGCAAGCCATGCGCCAGCATAAACGGAGGAGGGTTTAGCAGACCGCTGAGGGGGATGACCTCCTTGCAGAACCTTTATAATAAAGCGCGTCCGACATAAAGAGAGATGGTGTTATTATGCGAAGTGAACCGATCAGGCTGCTTAACAAGTCGCTGCGCAACCAGATCCTTGTAAAGCTGAAGGACGGGCACGAGTACATCGGCAACCTAGAGAAGTACGACAATACCATGAACCTAATCCTTACCGACGCGGTCGAGGCGATGGATGATGGCGGCAGCGCTGTCGCGAAGTACGGCAAGATACTAGTAAGGGGAAACAACATACTCTACATCAAGGCCGTCGGTCCCTGAGCCGGAGCGGCTTGATTCGAAGTCAGCGGTGGGAGTCCCGGGCTGGCAGCTGGTTATTATCCAGAGTTATAAAAAACTGCCAAAATTAATATTAAATACTTGCCTAGGAAGGTATAGCTGTTTTTACGGAGGTTTACGGAGGAGACTGCTTTGGTTTCGAGGAACGTCATGGTGGAGAGCCTGCGGCAGCAACCGATAGAGGAGCACAGTGTAGAGTTCGTCGAGAGGAAGGGGCTCGGCCACCCTGACTATATCGCGGACAGCGTGGCCGAGGAGCTGAGCATCCTGCTCTGCAAGGAATATACGGAGAGGTTCGGCGCTGTCCTCCACCACAATGTGGACAAGGTCCTCCTGGTGGGCGGACAGTCCTGCCCGGCATTCGGGAGCGGGGACATCATCTCCCCCATCTACATAATCATGTCCGGCAGGGCAACGACCGAGGTCGATGCCGGCGGGAAGAGGACGTACCTGCCGGTGGGGAGGCTGGCGGTAAAGGCCGCAAAGGAATGGATAGGCAGGAACCTCAGGTTCCTGGACCCCGAGAAGCACGTGATCGTTGACCATAAGATAGGGAAAGGATCCGCCGACCTGGTCTGCATATACGACACCAAGATGGGCAGGCCGTGCTCCAACGATACGTCTTTCGGAGTCGGCTACGCGCCGTTCGACACCCTCGAGAACATTGTCTTTGATGCCGAGAGGTTCCTGAACTCCCCCGCCATGCGGAAGAAGATACCCGAGCTCGGGGAGGACATAAAGGTCATGGGCCTCAGACACGGGAGGGAGATAGAGCTTACAGTCGCTGCAGCCATGATCTCGGGACTAATCCCGGATCTGGACCACTATATCTCGGTCAAGGAACAGGTCAAGGCAGAGCTCGAGGACTTTGTCTCCAAGAAGACGGAGATGCCGGTAGAGATCTGCATAAACCACGCGGACTATCCGGAGAGGGGCGTCGTCTACCTGACGGTGACAGGCACCTCTGCAGAGATGGGCGACGACGGCGAGACAGGGAGGGGCAACAGGGGCAACGGGCTCATCACCCCGCAGAGGCCGATGTCCTTGGAGGCGACAGCGGGCAAGAACCCGGTCAGCCACGTCGGCAAGATTTACAACGTCCTAGCGAGGAACATCGCGGATAAGGTGGCAGGACTGGGGGGAGTGGGCGAGGCATACGTCAAGATTGTGAGTCAGATCGGCAGACCGATCGACTTCCCCCATATGGCCAACGTCCAGCTCCTGTTGACGGACGGGACCGCCCTGACGTCCAACCTCAGCCAAGAGGTAAACCAGATAGTGGACGCTGAGTTCGACTCGATCGAGAAGGTCACCGAGGCGATAATAAACAGGAAGGTCACCCTCTTCTGAGGGCCATCTTCCTGTCACGCCGGTACTCCTCTAGGAGGTCCCTGACCTGCTTTACCCTCGCCTCTGGGGTCTTCTGGAGGGCTTCTTTGGCCTCGTCCAGGGCGCGATCCAGGTCCGCGCGCCTGATCAGGACCAGGCCCCCAACAGCCTCGATCCTCATCTTCAGTGAGGACGTCTGCAAGACAGGGATCCCCTGCCCCTCGACCTTGGCCCTGGCGTCGGGGGGAGGTGCGCTCTCCACTATGACGGCCGATATCTTGTAGAGCCTGAGATCGTCAGGGATCTCGTCCGCCCCGGGGAGCCTGTTGACCATGATCACGCGTTCGTCCCTGCTTGCGGCATCCCTGACTGCCTCAGCGGTCAGGCTCCTGGAGGGCCTCAGCACGGCGTAGAGGCCGGCCGCCATGCCTGCCACCACAGAACGCAGCCGTGCGTTCTCTCCGCCGAGTATCTCGGCCTCGGCCTTCAGGCTCGCGACCTCGCCCAAGAGCGACTTTATCCTGCGGTCGAGCTCGTAGAGGTCGCGGTCCTTCGACCGGCGGGGACGCCCGGCAATCCGCGAGAGGCGCGCCTTCAGCTCCAGCTCCTCGATCCGGTCCTTCAGGGCGGCTACCTCGGAGGCGAGCCTGTCCCTCTCCAGCCGGAGATCCTCTACCTTGGCCTCCAGAACCCTGACCCTTCCGGCGCCCGCGCCTGCCCTCTTCTTGAGAGGGCGGGGTTCGACGGGATGGGGCCTGATCTGGGCGATGGCGTCCCTGATGCTCATCCCCTTCATGACCAGGGCCTTGACGCTGTCCAGATCGGCCGTTACCCCCTCCGACGCTACGTGCGAGGCGGCCTGCTCCAGCTTGTTCCGGTAGAAGGAGTAGGCCTTGACTGCGGCCGCGAGCGAGTCCCTCTGGTGGGTATCCGAGGCCTTCACGCCCTGCTCTGCCGCCACCCTCTCCGTCATCTCCATCTTCTCCGAGGTCTTCAGGGACCGATCTGGGCGGAAGAGGATGGCGCTGTGCGAGGCGGCTAGCTTTGATATGAGCGCGGGAGGAGGAGTCACATCTGTTGCGATGACCAGCGCATGTCCGTATTCCGAGACGGTGCGGCTTATCTGGCCCCTCGTCAGCCCCCTCCCGCTCGAGAGGTGGAGGACCTTCCCGCTTAGGTCCAGGATGGCCACGCCGGTCGTGGTGCCGGGATCGATGCCCACTATGAGGTGGCGCTTGGGTCGGGCCTCCTCAGAAGACCCCATCCTCACGTACCTGAAGGATCTGGTGAAGACGGGGGTGATCTTGATATTGATGCTCGAGGTCCTGATGGGACGTACGACGCCGAAGAGGCGATCGCGGGGGGCGTAGACCGTGAAGGAAGAGCCCTCGATCCCGTGGGACCCCCTCCTGAGGGAGAGGTCATAGTCGATGCCCCTCGACCTGAGCGAGTACTCGATCTTCTTCGTCAGGTTCAGAACAGACCCCTGGATGCTCCGCCGGTACCTCCCCTCGCTCATCCCCCCTGTACCGAACTTCCTCCTCTTCGAGATGGTAATGCGGGTCTCCGGGTCGAAGACCCTCACAGAAAAGCCGTACCCCTTCATGGCGGCCAGCGCTGCGACCTCCGCGGATCTTAGGGGGGCGAGCTTCTCGCCGCGTGTAACGCCGAGGCTCTTGCCGATCACGGAGAGGGGGACGAAGCCCTCCGAGGGTGAGCCTGTCACCTGGATAAGATCCGCGCCCGAGAGGGTGATCAGCCTCCGTATCGAGGCCTCGGGGCCGATCTCGTATATGTTGTCGACCGCTATGGCGTCGGCCTTGTAGGCGCGTGCAATCTCCGAGAGGGTTTCCAGCGATGCCGCTTCGCTGCGCAGGAGGATGCCGGAGCTGCTAATGATCACTACTGCAAAACCAGCATAGGATGCAAGTTTGTCGATCCCAAGGATTGTTTTATAGACTGTCATGGAGGACCAGCTAAAGGTTTATATATTACAATTGCGATACAGGTAGGAACTTAAACTTATTCACTTATAAAATTATCTTTTTTAACGCTTTAAACGGAGATCGAAATGCGCGTTAAAAATAAAAACGAAAGGTTTAAATTTAAAAGTTGTGTTTTGTTTATTTAATAAGTGAAGGGGTAGAGTTTGATGACACAGGAATCGGTAGTTACTGACAAGGGGAGCTCCATCACAGTACGGGGCGATGATATCCCCAAGATAGCCATGGCGCTGTCCTCACCTACAAGAATACAGATCCTCAACTTCATAAAAGATAAGGAAGTCGACATGCAGCAGGTAGCCGAGCTTATAAATCAGAGTAAGGCGAATGCGAGCGCCCAGATGAGGATACTCGAAGAGGCGGGTCTGGTAAAGACCTCCTACAAGCCCGGCGTGAGGGGTGTCAAAAAGGTCTGTAGCACCAACGTTAGAGAGGTAACTCTAGTCTTGGACTGAGATGCAGGCCGCCTCTAGCGGTTAAAGGTCCTAGGATGACCTCTTTTTTATTTTTTTATTTACTGTATTATCAGTGTTCTGTCCGGTCGGCCCCCGCCATCGCCATTCTCCGGCCCTTCTGATGGCTTTCCACCCTGTCCTGCCCTGACCCGACCCGGTCCGCCCTGCTCTGCTCTGCTCTGCGCTGCTCGCCTCGCCGCTCCTCTCCTCTGCCCTGCGATCCGCCTGGTCCGCCTCATACGCCCCGGGGGGCTACCTGCCGCGCCTTCTTGACGCAGGCCTCCACGAACCCCAGATAGGGGGGAGACGGGCGCCCAGGCCTGGACTTGAACTCTGGGTGGGCCTGGCTTGCCAGAAAGAACGGGTGAGAAGGCAGCTCGAGGAACTCGATCCTCTTCCCGTCTGCGGACCTGCCGCTCAGGACGAGCCCCCCCGCCTCCAGGCTCTCCCAGTAGTCGGGGTTGACCTCGTACCTGTGGCGGTGCCGCTCGTAAGCCTCTGCCGATCCGTAGAGCCTGCTGACGAGCGATCCTTCCTTGAGGGAGATCCTGTAAGAGCCGAGCCGCATCGTCCCGCCGTAGGCATCGACGGCCTTCTGCTCGGGGAGGAGGTCGATCACGGGGTGGGGCGCCGCGGGGTCGATCTCTGTGCTGTTGGCCCCCCTAAGCCCCAGAACATTCCGGGCGAACTCGATAGTGGCGAGCTGGAAGCCGAAGCATATGCCGAGGAAGGGTATGCCCTTCTCCCTGGCATAGTTGATCGCCATGATCTTGCCCTCCGTGCCCCTCGCCCCGAAGCCGGGCAGGACCATTATCCCGTGGTAGCGGTCGAGGGCGCTCAGCTCCGCGGGACTGTCCTCGAACTTTGTCGTCTCGATCCACTCGGTGCGGACCTTGACGCCGACCCGTCCGCTGCAGTGGTGGAGGGCCTCGTTGATGCTCACGTACGAGTCGGCGAGCTTGGTGTACTTCCCGCACATGGCGATCTTGATCTCCCCGACGGTCCTCTGGAAGGAGTCGGTGATGGCGATCCATGAGCTCCACTCGGGGCTCCCGTTGGAGAGGGCCATCCGCCTAACGATGTAATCGCCCATCCCCTGCTGGTCGAGTATGAGGGGGACCTGGTAGATGTTTTCGGCGTTGTAGGACGTAAAGACCGCATCGTAGGGGATGCTGCCGAAGAGGGAGATCTTCTTCTTGACGTCGGGTTCCAGGGGGACCTTGCTCCTCGCCACTACGATGTCTGGCTGGACCCCTATTCTGCGCAGCTCCTGGACGCTGTGCTGGCAGGGCTTGCTCTTCTGTTCGTTCGTAGCGTCGAGTACGGGCACCAGAGCGACATGCGCGAAGAGGGTGTTCTCGAAGCCTTCCTCGAGGCGCATCTGCCTCACCGCTTCCAGGAATGGCTGCCCTTCAATGTCCCCTACCGTGCCTCCGATCTCCACTAGGGTCACGTCCGCCCCCGATGCCTTGCCGGCGGCCCTTATCCGCGCTTTTATCTCATCGGTCACGTGAGGGATTATCTGGACGCACCTGCCGAGATACTCGCCCCTCCGCTCCTTCTCTATGACCGCCGCGTAGACCTGCCCGGTCGTGATGTTGTTGAACTTGGGGATGTTGATATCGAGGAACCTCTCGTAGTGCCCCAGATCGAGGTCGGTCTCGCCCCCGTCCTCGGTGACAAAGACCTCGCCGTGCATGTAGGGGTTCATAGTCCCGGCATCGACATTGACGTAGGGATCGATCTTAACCGCCGAGACGCGGTACCCCCTCGCTTGGAGCATCTTGCCTATCGAGGAGGCGAGGATCCCCTTGCCGACGCTGCTCAGGACGCCGCCTGTGATGAATATGAACTTCATATGGCTCGCCGGTTATGCCGTTACCTATCCAACAAAAGGGGATAAAAAGTTATCCGCGGGGCGCGTCAGGCCCTTCCGGCCCGCTCTGGAGGGGACGCTTCTCCGCCACAGTGTAGCTCCTGATCGTCCAGGTGCCGCAGTTCCGGCTCCATGCAGTCTCGGCAGAGGTCACGACTATACGCTTCCTGAAGAGGGGTGAGTCGCAGACGAATGTCTCGTACTCGCCGCCCTCGCCGGATATGTTGACGCCGTATCTCTCACGTATTCGGAGGAGCGAGAGGAGGGCACCGTCGTCGAGCCTCCTGCCGAGCCAGCCCCTGTCCAGCCCCTCGGCAGAGACAGAGGTGAAGTAGACCTCCATCCCTTCCCGGATAATCTCCCGCAGTAGGCTCTCCTCCCCCTCCCCCCAGAGAGGGGAGAGCGCCTCGAGCCCGAGGCTTGAGCAGACGCGGTCTATCCTCTCCCTCTGGTACCTGCTGGCGATCGCACCCGTCCCTATGCCCTCGATCCTCCACCTCTCCTGTATGGGCGAGAGGGCTTCCCTCAGCTCTCCGACTTCCTCCTCCTTCTCCCCGGAGACTGAGACCGCCTCGTGCGGTATGCCCATGCATGCGGCCTGAACCCCGACCAGGCCCACGTTGGGCAGGTGGAACATCCACGAGTCGCATCCGGCGGGCACAACCGAGACCAGGAGGGCCACCTCGTGGCCCGCCCTCTTCAGCCTGAGGAGGGCCAGGTTGCTGTCCTTGCCGCCGGAGCAGAGCACGGCAACCCTCACCAGGATCACCCCGATCTTCAGGCGAGCAGTGCGGCCAAGAGGCCGGTCAGGAATATGCCGTCGAAAGTGCCCGCGCCGCCGATGCTGACGTTGGGCGCCCCGAGACTTTTTATCGAGCCTATGTGGAAGAGGTCGGCCCCGATCAGCGTCCCGAGGGTGCCGCCCACATATGCGACGACGGGGGCGTAGCTTCCGCCCACTAAGATGGCGACGATCGCGGCTATGATGGGGGGGACGAACATGGGCGTCACGATGCCCAGTCCCTTGACTGGCCTCGCAACAAAGTAGATGAGGATCGAGACTATGGGCACCGCGAGCGCGGACGGGAGGAGCGTTTCAGGGTTCATGAGCAGCAGGTAGAGGGAGAGGATCAGCGGCAGCACCGCCCCCCCGACGTTTATGGAGACGACCCCCTCGGCGGGTCTATTCTCCACGGATTGGACGGGGTAGGGGATCCCAAAGTAGTAAGCGTACTTGATGGAGACTACCGGCTGGGTGGTCCGGTACCTCAGGACCGGTAGGTTGATCATGCTGCCCAGTAGGCTGAGGGCAAGGAAGCCGAAGAACGTGAGGAGGCTGAGCCCGAAACGGCTGAGGGTCCGCCCGATCAGGCCGAGTATGAGGAGCGGCGCGGTAATGAACATGAGGACGAGGAAGAGGACGAGGATCGCGCCGATGACCGGGGGGAAGAATATCCTGCCGCTCATAACGAGTACCTTAAAAGAACCGTGCGGAGTTAGGATATAACTGTTTGGATGTGGTCCGCAATCTTCAGGGGGCGGAGAGATGGAGAGAGATACAGCAGGCGGGAGGGTTGGGGATGAGAGAGAGGAGGAGGGGGCACCGAAGGCAGAGGGGGGAGATGAGGGTGATCTCGAGAGGGTGCTGGTCACCCTCACGCCTTCGGAAGCGAAGCGCCTCATAGCAAAGGCTGTAGCCGCGATGAAGCCGGTCAGGAAGGCATTGAGGGAGGGGATCGTGGTGGTCTGCCTAGGCACCACGAATGCTTTCGTTGCCGAGGAGCTGACAGGCGACGACCTGGGGAGGGGGAAGGGGAGGTTTGCCATTGGAATAGTAACACCGCGGGGGACGTGCGTCTCCAAGGCGGAGGGGAGGCTCAGGGAGCTCGTGATTGAGGGGGGCAGGGCAACTGGTCTGGGACTGAAGGATGTCCTTGGCAGGCTCGGCCCTTCGGATGTCTTCATAAAGGGTGCAAATGCGGTGGACCCTTGGGGGAACGCCGGCGTCTATCTCGGTTCTGAGACAGGGGGGACGGTGGGGCTAAGCATAGGGACCGTCCTGGCCAGGGGGGTCAGGGTGATCGTCCCCGTGAGCCTCGAGAAGCTGGTGCCCCTGCCAGCAACGGACCTCGTCCAGACCATGGGCAACATGAGGTTCAGGAGGTCGATGGGGATGCCTGTAGGCATGATGCCGCTCCCGGGGGAGGTCGTGACGGAGGTCGAGGCTGTGGGGATCCTCTTCGGCTGCTGCTGCATCCCGGCGGGCGGCGGAGGGGTGAGCGGGGCCGAAGGTGCAAGGTGCTACGTTCTCGAGGGGAGCGCTGAGGAGACGGAGGCGGCGTGGGAGGGGATAGCTGCGCTGAAAGGCGAGCCGCCGGTCGAGTCAGAGGCCGAAGAGTGCGGCAGGTGTACGGCAAAGTGTCCGGGGAGGCGGCGGTGAGGACATGACGGAGGCGGGGAGTCGGCGGCTGGGCTTGCGCCGGTAGGGCGTGTGGTCTCGGGGATTAGGAGGTATGGATCAAGTCCCCGCAGCAGATCCTTCGCCTGCCGCCCTCGGCGCCAGTTTCCAGGATCAGGAAGCCGTCTTCGTCTATATCGAGGGCCCGGCCGGTGAACTCACCCTCGGGTGACCTGACCCTCACACTCCTCCCTATGGTGCACGACATGGCCCTCCAGGAGTCGAGGACGCCCCGGAAGCCCTCGGACGCAGCTCGCAGGTAGAGCTCCTCGGAGGTTTTGAGTATCCGGCAGAGGAGGGCTGCCCTGTCGACGCGCCTCCCGAGGAGGTCTGCCAGCGAGGCCGCCACCTCGCCTACGCCCCCCGGCAGGTCCCGGACGGGGTTGTTGGCGTTCAGCCCTATGCCGACTATGACGTGGTTGACCCTGTCAGGCTCTGCCGAGGTCTCGAGCAGGATGCCGCAGATCTTCCTCTCGTTGACGAGGACATCGTTGGGCCACCTGAGGCAGGGCCTGACCCCGAGGCCCGAGACGGCCTCGGCGACCGAGACGCCGAAGAGGAGCGTCAGCTTGTGGATCTCCCGCATGGAGATGGCCGGCCCTGGCCTGAGGAGGAGGCTGAACCAGAGGCCGCCGACCGGGGCAAACCAGCGGCGGTCAGACCTTCCCCTGCCCGAACTCTGCTCGAGCGCGATCACCAGAGTCCCCTCCGGCGAGCCTGACTCGGCCTCCTTCCTGACGCACTCCTGCGTCGAGGTTACAGACCGGAAGGTCAGCACCCTCCTCCCGAAGACGGCTTCGCCCCCGTCCGGCCTCTGTGCGTGGAGCCGGGCCCTCACCTCGAGGGGGAGAAGGCTGTCGAACCTCGGTACGAGGCGGTATCCTCTCCTGGGGATAGACTCGATCGAGTAGCCCGAGGCCCTCAGCCTGTTCACCTGTTTGAATATGGCGGTCCTGGAGACCCCTGTCCTCTCGGCGATCTTCTCGCCCGAGACGACTGCGCCGCTAACGAGGAGGTCTTCGAGCGTGGTCGGCAAGAAGCATCACGTTATTGGAATAAAAGGAAGGGATCGAGATAGCGGGATGAGGGGCGCCCGCATATCCCGCGGCACCCGCCCTTCCCGCCAGCCGGGCAGCAGATCAGATGACGCCCTCCTTAGCCAGCTCATCTATCTCGGACTGCGTATAGCCCAGCGCAGTGTAGACTTCCACATTGTGCTGGCCCAGCAGCGGAGCTGACTTGAAGGTCTTTATAGGGCTCTCTGAGAACTTGATGGGGCACCCGGCTATCTTGACCTTGCCGTACTGCGGCTGGTCGATCTCGACGATCATCTCCCTCGCTTTCACGTGGACGTCCTCTATTGCCTCTGCCACGTTGTAGACTGGCCCGGACGGTACATCATACTTTACGAGGAGGTTTGCTACGTCCCAGCGGCTCTTATCCTTGGTGTACTCCTCGATCAGCGCTTTCAGCGCCGGCTCGTTCTCGCACCTCTTGGGGTTGGTAGCGAACCTTGGGTCTGCCAGCCACTCGGGCTTTCCTATCGCCTCACAGAAGCGCTTGAATATGCCGTCGTTCCCGGCCGCGATCACGACGTACCCGTCCTTGGCCTTGAATATGTCGAACGGGGTTATCGTCGGGTGCTTGCTGCCGATCCTTGTCGGGATCTTGCCGCCCACGGTGTAGCGTGCTATGGCATTCTCCAGGACGGCGAGCATCGAGTCGACCTGTGCGACGTCAACCGACTGGCCCTTGCCAGTGATATCGCGGTACCTCAGGGCGGCCAGTATGCCTATCGCCAGAAACATGCCCGAGACAATATCACCGATGGAAGATCCTGCCCTTGCAGGCGGCTTGTCCGGCCATCCGTTCATGTCCATGAAGCCGCCCATGGCTTGACCTATGATGTCGTAACTGGGCCACCTGCTGTACGGCCCATACTGGCCGAAGCCTGAGCCCGAGGCGAAGATCAGCCGCGGGTTCACCTTCTTGAGTTCGCTGTAGCCCAGCCCCCACTCCTCGAGCGTTCCGGGCTTGAAGTTCTCTATCAGTACGTCGCTCTTCTCGACGAGCTTCTTGAGAATCTCCTTGCCCTTAGGGCTCTTCAGGTTGAGGGTAATACCCTTGTTGTTCCGGTGGATACTCACAAAATATGCGCTCTTCTCTGGGCCCTGGACCCCGGGGAAGAAAGGCCCCCACTCACGGTTCATGTCGCCGTACTTCGGCCTCTCCACCTTGATTACCTCGGCACCCAGGTCTGCCAGAAGCATTGCGGCATATGGCCCGAACAGAGCTCCGGTCAAGCTCAATACGCGTATGCCTTCAAGAGGTCTCTCCAAGATGCAATCCTCCTTTGCTATGCGGGAGGGACGAACCTCATAATAACTATTGCGGCGGAGGGGCAAAAGGTGTAAGAAAAAAGGGGGAGCCTGAAAAAGTGGTAGAAAAAAGACGCGAAAATAGGATAGAAGAGAACGGAAGAGATCAGAAGAGGAGAGAATAAAAGAGAAGAACGGAATGGGGAAAAATAAAGAAAATAAGATGGGGGTTTAAGCCGGGATGTTCCCGTGCCTCTTCGGAGCCCTTGGCTGGGTCTCGCTCTTGCGAGAGAGAGCCTCCAGGGCCTTCACGAGCATCGGCCGCGTCTCCTTCGGCAGGAAGACTGCGTCGACGTATCCCCTCATCGATGCGACGTACGGGTTGGCGAATTTGTTGCGGTAGTCGGCGACGAGCTTGTTGGATATCTCCTTGACCTCTTCGGGGGTCTTTGCCTTCATCAGCTCGTTCTTGTGGATAATCTCGACCGCGCCCTCGGGCCCCATGACGGCGATCTCTGCCGTCGGCCAGGCGAAGACGAGGTCGGCCCTCAGGTGCCTGCTGCACATGGCGATGTAGCCTCCCCCGTAGGACTTGCGCATTATGATAGAGATCTTTGGGACGGTTGCTTCAGAGTATGCATAGATGACCTTGGCGCCGTGCCTGATTACGCCGCCGTGCTCCTGCTTCGTGCCGGGCAGGTAGCCGGGGACGTCCACGAAGGTTATCAGCGGGATGTTGAACGCATCGCATGTCCTGACGAACCTGGCGATCTTGTCGGAGGAGTCGATGTCGAGGCAGCCGGCGTATACCATGGGCTGGTTGGCGATGACTCCTACCGAGCGGCCGCTGAGCCTCGCAAAGCCTACGACTGCGTTGGGTGCGAACTGCGCCTGGACCTCGTAGAACGAGCCCTTGTCGAAGACGTGGTTGATGACGTCGTGGACGTCGTAAGGCTTCTTCGGATCGGCAGGTACAACCTCGTTGAGCTCCTCGTCCATCCTGTCCGGCGGGTCTGCGCACTCTAGGATCGGCGCGTCGTCGATGTTGTTGGACGGCAGGTAGCCCAGCAGGTTCCTGATCTGCTTCAGGCACTCCTCGTCGTTATCGACCGCGAAGTGAGCTACCCCGCTGAGCTTGGCGTGCGCGTCAGCGCCGCCGAGCGCCTCGAAGGTCACATCCTCGCCGATCGCTGCCTTGACGACTTTCGGGCCGGTGATGAACATGTAGCTCGTCTTCCGGACCATGAAGATGAAGTCTGCGAGCGCGGGCGAGTAAACGGCCCCTCCTGCGCAGGGGCCCATTATGGCGATTATCTGCGGGATGACCCCCGACGCCATGACGTTCCTGTAAAAGATCTCGCCGTACCCTGCCAGAGAGTCTATTCCCTCCTGGATCCTGGCTCCACCGGAGTCGTTCAGTCCTATGCAGGGCGCGCCAGCCTTCATTGCCATGTCCTGGATCTTGGTGATCTTGCTGGCGTGCATGTTGCTCAGCGACCCTCCGACGAAGGTAAAGTCCTGGGAGTAGACGAAGACTGTTCTGCCGTTTATCGTGCCGTACCCCGTGACGACGGCGTCGCCGAGGACGCGCTTGGTGTCCATCCCGAAGTCATAGCAGCGGTGGACGACGAACTGGTCGACCTCTACGAAGCTGCCGGGGTCGAGGAGCTTCTCGATCCTCTCCCTTGCGGTCAACTTCCCTCCCTTGTGCTGCTTCTCTATGGCCTCAGTACCGCCTCCGAGCTTCGCCTTCTCCTTGAGATCGGTCAGTTCCTTGAATTTATCGGTCAATGATATGCTCATCCATAACACCTCGTCTCACTCTATCACCATGAGGGGGTCGCCGACGTTGACGAACTTGCCGGGCTGGACCCTGATCTCTTTTACCTTTCCTGCCTTGTTGCACTTTATTGGGTTCTCCATCTTCATTGTCTCGAGCGTCATTACAACATCGCCAGCCTTGACGGCATCGCCCACCTTCACCTTGACGGTCATGACGGTGCCCGGCATCGCCGCGTTGATCGCCCCCGAGCAGGCCGCGCCGCCGCCAGCGCCTCCCGCGCCGGCACCTGCCCCCGGAGCTACCTGAAGGGCGGGCGAGAGGAGATCCGCGATGCTTATCTTGAAGTTCTCGTCGTTCACCTTGACGTCGTAGAGGCCGTAGGCATTCTCAGTCATGTCCACGCTGTACTGGACGTTCCCAAGGCTCAGTTTGAATTTGTTGGTCCTTGTCATCTCTTCGCACCTTACCTAGCTGATCTTGTCCTACCTGAGACGACCCAGCCGCTTCCCACCGGCTGCTGCTGCGGCTTGCTGTTTATGTAAGCGGATATGGCCGCTGCGATGGCTACGGTCTTCTTGTCCGTGACAGGCGACCCAGCCTGGGCGGCAGAGGTCTCTGCCTTGGGCTGGATCCTGCTCAGGACGTTCGCCTTGCTCTTCTTCAGCTTTTCATCCGCCTCGTACTGGGCCTTCACCTTCTCGATGATGCCCCGGTCGTTGATGAACTCGGTCGAGAGGTTGCCGTTGACGAACTCCTCGTCGTTCATGACCACCTTGTGGAAGGGGATGACGGTCTGGATCCCCTCGATCACGAACTCGTCGAGCGCCCTCTTCATCCGGCCGGTGCACTCCACGCGATCCCTTCCCCAAGTGAGGAGCTTGACCGCGAGAGAGTCGTAGAACGGGGGTATGCTGTAGCCGGCATATATGCCGCTGTCCACCCTGACGCCCGGTCCGCCTGGTTCGATATAGTTCGTTATCAGGCCGATGGACGGGACGAAGTTGTTGAGCGGGTCCTCGGCATTTATGCGGCACTCTATGGCGTGGCCGTTTATCTTGACGTCCTCCTGTTTGTACGAGAGCGGCTCGCCCGAGGAGACCTTGTACTGCTCCTTGACGATGTCTATCCCGGTCACGAGCTCTGTGACAGGGTGCTCGACCTGGAGCCTGCTGTTCACCTCGAGGAAGTAGAACGCCTTCTCCTTGTCGGAGTACAGGAATTCGACCGTCCCGGCGTTGACATAGCCGGCGACCTTGGCGACCTTGACCGCGGTCTCCCCCATCCTCCTCCTGAGGTCCGGGTCCCGATACATGACGGGGGACGGCGCCTCCTCGATGAGCTTCTGGTGCCTCCTCTGGATCGAGCACTCCCTCTCGCCCAAGTAGATTACGTTACCCTTCTTGTCGGCGAGGATCTGGATCTCGATGTGCCTGGGCCTCTCGACATACTTCTCGATGTAGACCTCTGCCCTCGAGAAGGCCGACGCGGCGAGCCTCTGTGCCTTCTTGATGGCGTCCAGGAGCTCATCCTTCGAGTTGCAGACCTGCATACCGATGCCGCCGCCGCCGCCCGCGGGCTTTACCATTACAGGGTATCCCGCTTCCTCGGCAACCGCCAGCGCGTCCTTATCGTCCTGTACGGCGTCGAGCGCGCCCGGCACGATGGGTATGCCTGCCTTCTTCATGGTCCTCCGGGCACCGAGCTTGTCCCCCAGCAGTTCCTGGGCGGTGGCCGGGGGGCCTATGAACTCGATACCTGCCTCATCGCACATCCTAACGAATTTTGCGTTCTGGGCAAGGAAGCCGTACCCAGGGTGTATCCCTTCGGCACCGGTCTTCTTTGCTACCTCGATTATTTTGTCCATCTTGAGATAGCTTTGAGCTGCGGGCCCTGGACCGATAAGGTGAGCCTCATCGGCATAGTAGACGAACTTTGCGTTCGCATCAGCCTCGGAGTAGACGGCAACTGTCTTTATGCCCATCTCCTTGCAAGCCCGGATGGCTCTCAGGGCTATCTCCCCTCTGTTGGCGACAAGTATTTTCTTGAGCACGTTTCTCACCCTGATGTGTGCGGTAATGCGATAGCCACTTATATATTTTAGTCATTCACCGATTGCGAAAGTTCCGCGCAGCTGGACGGCGGGGCAGGCCGTCTCCTCGGACTCCCCCATCATGACCGGGCGGCGTCAGGCATGCCGGTGCAGGACCGCCGGGTAACGGGGCAGGAAAACAGGCGTCAGTTCGCCCATCAAATCTCTCACAGCCTTGGCTCAAGAGACCATCGTCACTTCATCCGCCGATCAATAGTCAAATAGGAGACTTAAAAACCCATTGAGTGACCGATCGGCGGTAGCAAAGGCAGCAACGGCGGCAGGCCGAAACCTTCTGCTGCATGATTGCACAGACTCAGAGGCCGAGCGCGTCCACCAGGTCCCGGAGGCCCTCGCCGGTCCTGGTGCTCGTCACTACCACCTTGGCGTCGGGGTTGGCCTCGTGGGCGTCCCTGACCAGCTTGTCCACGTCCACGCCCATGGGGCCAGCCATGTCCTTCTTGTTTATCACGGCCACCTGCGCCGCCCTGAAGATGTCCTGCTTCTTCACGATCATGTACTCCCCCTCTGTGACGCTGACGACGACGATCCTCTTGTGGGAGCCGAGGGGGAACTCGGCCGGGCAGATGAGGTTCCCCACGTTCTCTATGAGGATGAGGTTCACCTTCTCCCGCATGAGCTTCTTTGATGCTTTCCTGATGAGGGGTGCGTCTAGGTGGCACTCCCTCCCGGTATTTACCTGTATGGAGGGGACGCCGTGGCGGCTCACCCTCTCGGCGTCGATCGCAGTCGCGGTATCGCCCGCGATGACGCCGACCCTGTACCTCGCCTTCAGGATCTCGACGAGTCCCTCTATGATGGAGGTCTTGCCGGAGCCGATCGAGCCCATGATGTCGATTACCTTTATCCCGTAGCGATCGAATATCTTCCTGTTAAGCTCGGCGACGCGCTCGTTCGCCTTTATAAAGTCTTCCTCGAGCTCGATGTCGAGGACCTCGTCCTCGTCGGCCTTCAGTACCTGGGGCTTCAAGGTTTGCACCACTAGAAATTCGGCAGACATCTTTATAACGACTGTGCCAGATTTCACTACGAGGACAACCTTATGAGTTCCGGCAGGAGCGGGATTCTGGTCTGCCCAGGCTGCGGGAGCAGGTTCAGCCTGACGTACTCGCGGGCGTTCGCCTGCTCGGGCTGCCGGCAGGCGACCTTCGGCAGCTGCGGTCTGGCAAAGTGCCCGAGGTGCGGGAAAGAGTTCAGGCCCTAGGCCGCTGACGGGCCGGCGCCGGAACCAGCGTATGCGAACGCGGGTTTACAAGGGCGCGGGGCAGGCAGACCGCGCACGCCTTTCGCGGGTCCAGCCCGGCCCCCGTTGATCGCTGCGCCCTCAGGCGCCAGCAGGACCGGCCCCCGGACCCGAACGGCCGCCGATCCGGAGGAGGATGAAGCCGATTGCTGTCAGGATCACCATCAAGATGAGCAGCAGGGCCATGAGGGACGGGTCTCCGAATCCCACAAAGACGGGGATCGGGCCGATGAAGATGACTATGCCGCCGGATGCGGAGGGCGGACCGCTGGCGATCCCTGTTACGAGGAGCACTATGCCGGAGAGGATCAGTGCCAGCGCCGCCTTTTCCGTTGTGCGCAACCAGGTCACCCCGCGAATGCGAACAGCAGGATGATGAAGAGGGCGGTCCCGACTATTATCAGCGTCCGGACGATCTTCTTGCTCGTGCCGAAGACGATCGGGATCGGGCCTATCATGATTATGCCTCCCCCTTCCACCTCCGACGGCCTGCGCCCGAGTATGAGAAGCATCATGCCTGCAATTATAAGAGAGGCACCCAGAAGCACGAGGGCAGGGGTCAGCGACGGGATCAGGGGCATGTGTTTAGATAGACCCGCGGGATTTAAAAATCCGGCGATTAGAGCCTGGTCCCGACGTTCTCCTTGATCTCCTTGAGGACGATGGCGGTCTCCGTGCTCGAGACGCCCTCAACAGCACCGATCGAGTCGATCACCTTGGCGAGGGACTCTTTATCGCTCACGTCCACCCGCAGGATGAGGTAGAACGGGCCGGTGACGTCGTACGCCTCGGTTATCTCGTCCAGTTCCCTCACTACGCTGAGCACGTCAGCGTACTTCCTGGGGTCTGCTTTCACGAGTATGAAGGCCGAGAGGTTCTTCCCGATCTTGGCGGGGGCGACCACTGCCCTGAAGGCCTTAATGATGCCCAGCTGCTGGAGGCGCTTAACCCTCAGGAAGACCGTTGCCTCGCTGACTCCTGCCTCCTTGGCGATCTTTGAGAATGGCATCCGTGCGTTCTGCTGCAGGTTGTTAACGATAATTCTGTCGAGATCGTCGATTTCCGCCGACATCAGTATTTCCTCTAATTTTTCCTTATGGTGTATATTAAAGTAATTAAGGTTTTCTGTATAGGTTATCGTAAAATCTAATTAAAGCTAAACGAAATGGCGGGCAGCTATCGGTATTCGAACCTCAGGGCGTGCATTATCAGGCACTGCTCGGCGGGGATCAGCGCCTCCTCGATAGTGTGGCCCTCACCGAAAGTGACGGGCGCGCCCCTAACGATGGCGATTGGCACAGACTCAGAGGTCTCGCCCATCACCAGCCGCGCGGCAGATGCCAGGTCGTCGGCCACGGCCGAGCGCTTCACCTTCATCGGCCGACCGTAGAGGTCAGGCCTGCCCCGCAGGTCCTCGACCGGGGCGAAGCCCGAGACGCCTATGGCCACGGCGCTGCTCCCCATCCTCAGCGGAAGCGTCCGGCTGTCTGTCACCAGGACGGCGGCATCGATACCCCTCCCCCTGAAGGCCTCCCGGAGGGCCTCGGCGGACTTTTGGGGGTCCCTCGGCCAGAGGGCGGCGTACCCGACCGGCGCGTTAGAGTTGTCGGCGCCCCCGTTGGCGATCAAGATCCCCCTCTTGAGGGTGAGGAGGGCGTGCCTTACCCCGCCGAGGATCGCGTCGGACTCCCGGACGACGACCTCCGCAAATGCGGGCTCGAGGTCGAATTTCCCGGCGAGAAGGACCGCCTTCTCCGACGGCTTGACCTCAGAGAGCCGGACCAGGCGCCCCTCCGATGCCCCTATCGCCTTTGCCGAGAAGACCACTATATCCCCGCCCCTGAGGGGGGTCCCTGCCAGGTTGGAGCGGTCGATCGCGAGGGAGACGAGGTCGTCCCCGGGCTTGACAGTTGGAACTTTCACGCCGTAGACCTGCAAGCGGCAGACCCCACAAGCAGTCCATGCGGCCGGCATCTATAAAACCTTTTATAATAAGCCCCACCATCCTTCCAGCGGTGAGATTGATGCCAGTTACGGTTCTAGTTGGCGGCTTCTTCGGAGACGAGGGGAAAAACAGCGCGCGCTAGCGGCTGTTCCCCAGAGGCAAGATAGCCGCCTACCTCGGGTTTAAGGACAACTACAAGTTGGCAGTGAGGACTGGATCGATCAACGCAGGCCATACGCTGGTCCACGGCGGGAAGGAGATCAAACTGCGGATCGTCCCCTGCGCATTTGTCAGCGAGGGCACGAGGCTCCTAGTCGGAGCGGGCGCCCTCTACAGCAGGGAGCAGTTCTTCAGGGAGGTGGAGCTGACAGGCACCCGGGGAAGGATATTCGTCGATGCCGGGAGCGGGGTGATCACCCCGGAGCACATCCAGAAGGAGAGGAGCGACGAGTTCCTGATGAAGAAGGTCGGGTCGACTGGTTCAGGGGTGGGCACCGCGTCGGTCGAGAGGGTGCTCCGTGTACTAAAGCTGGCAAAGGACTTTGAGGACCTCGCGCCGTACTCGACAGATGTGCTGAGGGAGGTCCATGACTGTCTTAAGGTGGGAGGGAACGTCCTCTTGGAGGGGACGCAGGGGTTCTACCTCTCACTCTACCACGGAGGCTACCCGTTCGTAACGAGCAGGGATGTCTCGGCGTCGGCGGTCTGCAGTGAGGTGGGTGTCGGGCCCAAGGACGTGGACGAGGTCGTGGTGGTCTTCAAGTCGTACGTCACCAGGGTCGGCGGCGGGCCCCTGGAGGGCGAACTCCCGGAGGACGAGGCCGTGAGGAGGGGGTGGATGGAGATCGCCACCGTAACCGGGAGGAAGAGGAGGGCGGCGCCCTTCAACTATGCGCTAGCGGAGAGGGCGCTCAGGGCGAACTCCGGGACCCAGATAGCCCTCACGAAGCTGGATGCGGTCTTCCCCGCATGCAGGGGGGCGACCTCGTACGAGAGGCTGCCGGACGCGGCAAAGGGCTTCGTGAAGGAGATCGAGGACAACCTGGGCACCCCAGTCACGATAATCGGGACTGGGCCGGGGACTACTGAGATCGTCGACCGCAGGGAGGGGGGGCGGGTCTAGGGCTGGATTAGTTTTTTTCGCCCTCCCCCTTCTCCTTCCCTGTCCTCGCCCCGACTTCCTCTTCCCTCACCCTTATCCTTGCCCTTCCCTTCATTTCATTTCAGTTCATTTCAGTTCATTTCAGTTCATTTCAGTTCATTTCATTTCTTCTCGCTCTTCTCGCTCCTCGCTCTTCTCGCCTACATCCTCGCCCATCGAGCCTGCCTTCTTTTTGGCTGTCCGGGCGGTGCCGATCCCGCCGGAAACAGGGTGTTTCTCCCTACGCAGGCGCATGATCAGACGGGCCAGTGCCGAATCGGCACAGAGGAGGGCCCCGAGCGTCCCTTCGAGGTCGCCCTTACCAAACAGCTCCCTTGCGCCGAGGAGGTGTTCGGTCACATGGCAGAGCGCCCGCTCAGGCCCGGTCCCCCTCGCGGGCGGAGGCCGGGCCGCCAGGCCGTATGTCAGCCTGAGGAGGACGATCGCGTACTGGACCTCCAGTCTGCAGAGAAGGACCGTCTTGTAGAGCTGCATACCCGCCCCCGAGGAGAGCAGGTCGGACGCAGAGCCGACAGATCGCAGCGCCTTTGCGAGCGCATCGTCTAGGGCTGGCATGGGGTCGGCGGGAGCCGGGCTGGCGGTCAAGAGGATCGCCGCCTCAGAGGACTGTTACGGACTTTGCCAAGTTCCGCGGCTTGTCGGGGTCCAGTCCCCTGAAGGTCGCGACGTAGTAGGCAAAGAGCTGGAGGGGGACGGTGCAGACTATCGGCGTTATGAACTCGGGCACTTCGGGGACCTCAAAGTAATCGTCGGATATAGTCTGGAGCTCCTCATCCCCTTCCGTGATTATCGAGAAGATCTCGGCGCCCCTTGCCTTCATCTCCATCATGTTGCCGATCACCCTGCTCCGGGCAGAGTCCTTTGGGGCGGCGAAGACGCAGAGGAACCCCGGTTCTACGAGGGAGATCGGACCATGCTTCGACTCGCCCGCGGGGTAGCCCTCCGCGTGTATGTAGCTGATCTCCTTGAGCTTGAGGGCACCCTCCAGCGCGGTGGCAACGTTGAGGCCCCTTGCGAGGAAGAAGGCGTCCCTCTTGAGGGAGTGCTTCAGGGCGATCTCCTCTATCTTCTTGGAGCCGCGGAGTATCCTCTCTACCAGGTCCGGGACCCCGGCGAGCTGCTCCCTCTTCAGGGAGTACGCCTCCTCGGAGAGTATCCCCCTCCTCAGCCCGGTCCTCAGCATCAGCATCTCGAGGGCGACCAGCTGCGTCAGGAGCGTCTTCGTGGCCGCGACCCCTATCTCGGGACCGCTCTGGGTGCAGATATAGGTGCTGGAGAGGGTCGTTATCGAGCTCCCGAGCGTATTGGTAATCCCGACGATGGTGGCACCCTGGCTCCTCGCGTATTTCAGGGCGTTCAGCGTATCGGCGGTCTCGCCAGACTGTGAGACGCCTACCACAGTGCTTCCCTTGAGGTTGTTGACGGCGTCCTGAAACTCGGAGGAGATGACGGCCCTGACGTTCATGCCGAGGAGCTTTGAGAAGAGGTACGAGGCGGTAAGGCAGGCGTGATATGACGTGCCAGACCCGGTCAGGTACACCTCCCCCTTCATAAGCTCGGAGGCCCTGTCCAGGAAGTGGGTGGAGATCTTGAGCGTCTCCCGGATAGCGGCAGGCTGCTCGAACATCTCCTTGAGCATGAAGTGGGGATAGCCGCCCTTCTCGGACATCTTCGAATCCCAGGTGATCTCGACGTAGCTGGGGTCCTTGGGCCGGCCCCAGATATCCTCGAGGGTAACCCCGCCCCTCGTCAGGACGGCGACCTCGTCGTCCTGCATCACGAGCACCCTCCTGGTGAACGGGAGGAGGGCGGTCGTATCCGAGGCGCAGTAGGTGCCGCTGCAGTTGCAGTTGCCGCTGCCGCTGCCGCTGATGCCGATGACGAGGGGGCTCTCCTTCTTCACGCAGATTATCTTGTCGGGCTCGGAACTGGAGATGACGGCCAGTGCGAAGGAGCCCTTGAGGGATTGGACTGCACGGACGGTGGCCTCCTTAAGGCGGAGACCGGATTTGATCCCGTCCTCGATCAGGTGGGAGATCACCTCGGTGTCGGTGTTGGAGAGGAACCTGTGCCCCCGCTTCAAGAGGTCCTCCTTCAGCGGGATAAAATTTTCAAGGACGCCGTTGTGAGCCACGGCGATGGTTTTAGAACAATCGAGGTGAGGGTGGGCGTTCTCCCTACAGGGAGCTCCGTGAGTCGCCCACCTCGTGTGGCCTACCCCTATATCCCCCGAAAGTCTAGAGAGATCTAGACTGTTAATAAATTCGGCGATCTTCCCTTTATCCTTTTCCAATCGTATGCCATTGTTCTGGATTACAGCCACTCCGACCGAGTCATAGCCGCGGTACTCTAGCCTCTTTAGGCCTTCAAGGATTGCGACGGTAGCCCCGTCACAGAGGCAGCCAAAGATACCGCACACCGGAGACACCAGACTGTATATTAAATGCCTAATTAAAAAAATGTATCTGAGTCTGACGCCGTCCCTCTTAATCGGAAGGCACCGGGATCAGTGCCCGCACTTATTGAGGGCGCGGTTGATCTCATCCCTGAGCATCCCGAAGATGACCTTTCCGTCCACCTTCCCCCGGTAGGCCTCCATGAGATCGCCCATCAACGGTTTTATCGCCCGCTCCCCTTCCCTGAGCACGAGTTCCATGTTCCTGCCCACCACCTCGGCCACCTTCTCCTGCAGGACCGAGGAGTCGACCGCCCCGAGGGAGAGGGCGCCAAATGCGTCGTCGACGCTCTTCCCCCTGTTGGAGGCCAGCCACCGGAGCACCTCGGGGACGGCTTCCTTGCCAGCACCTCCCCGGAAGACCCTCCTGAGTACCTCACCGATCAGTTCCTCATCCAGCGACTCCACATCGACCCCCTCCCTCCTGAGCATCTTGAAGGTGTACTCGTACGTCGCGGCGACGGAGGGGGCGGGCAGGCCGTCATCCCTGACGAGCCTCTCGAAAGCAGAGGCGTACGGCGACTCGGCGATCAGCGAGGCGAGATCCCTGCTCAGGCCATACTCCTTCGAGTAGCGGTCGGCCTTGGCGTCGAGAAGTTCGGGAAGGTTGCTGGATACCTCCCTGAGGAGGGCGCTGTCTACCACAATAGATGGGACGTCGGTCTCGGGGTACATCCTGGCCGAGCCCGGCATCGGCCTCATAAACCGAGTTGTGCCGTCAGGGTTGGCCGCCCTCACCTCGGACGGGACCCCCCGCAGCGCCTCGTAGGCTCTCTCGACCGCGGCGGTGACGGCCCTCTCCGCCTTCTCAGCCGCCGCGGCGACGAAGATAATACAGTCCCCCGCGTCTGCTTCGAGCCTCTCCCTCATCCTCCGCACGTCCTCGCCGGTTATGCCGTAAGCAGGGAGTTCGTCGGTATGGAATATCCCGCCAACCCCGCCAGCGGCCTTCGCCCGGTCCGAGAGCTCTGTGCCGAACCTCCTACCCGGCTGGAGCTCGGTCCCGAGTATGCCGGAGAAGCCGGGTAGGACGGCGGCCATGACCCTGCCTCCGGACTCCACTGCCTTCCTGACGACCTTGCTGCCGGCGGGCGCGATATCGGTAATGTCCTGCGGCGGCCCCGCCTGCCGGACCTTTCTCCTCCCCAGCTCGTCCCTTATGCGCAGGAGTGCGCTCTGCCTCGCAGCCTCGAGCCTGACAACCTCGGAGATCAGCCCCAGCTCCTGGACGCCCTTGACCTCCACCCGTGCCCCGCCCTCTATCGAGATGTTCAGGTCCTGGCGGATCGTCCCCAGCCCCCTCTTCATCCTGCCGGTCGCCTTGAGTACCCGGCCTATGCTGAGGGCCACACGCTCCGCCTGCCCGCCGCTCCGCATGTCCGGGGCGGTCGTTATCTCGATCAGCGGGATCCCCAGACGGTCGAGGCGGTAGGTCGCCCCGTCCCCCTCGATCTTCCTGGCGGCGTCCTCCTCGATGCAGAGGGAGCTGATCCCGATCCTCTGGTCGCCGTCCATGATCCAGCCGCCGAAGGCCACCTTGGCAGTCCGCTGGAAGCCGGTGGTGTTCGAACCGTCTATGACCAGCTTGCGCATGACGTGTATCTCGTCGGCAGGGGTCATCTTCAGGAGGGCGGCCACGGTCAGCGCGATCGAGATCGCCTCAGGGTTCAGGTTGTGGGGCGGCTCCTCGTCCAGTTCGACGAGGCAGACCGTGTCGCGGTAGCCCTGGTACCTGAAGGTCATCCTCTTGGACCATTCGAAGAGGGCGGCCTTGTCCATGGACCCCATCTCGCTGTAGGTCGGCTTGAGCATCCTCGTCAGGGTATAGTCGGGTTCCTCCTCCCGCAGGGTAGTGGGGCAGCCGCAGAAGAGCTTCTCCCGCGTGTCCAGCTGCTGGTGGATCTCTATGCCGACCCTCAGGCCCCGGGGCTCCTCTGCAGTCACCGTGGGCAGCCCCCCTGCATCCCGAGGTACTCGGTGCGCTCGGAGATCTCGCCGGCGATGTTGGTGAGGAAGAGGCGGCGGGCCTCCTCGCGGTCGCTGGTCTGGCCCAGCGCCCACATCAGCTTCACCAAGGCCGTCTCGGGCAGCATATCCCCGGCGGGGACGACGCCCATGCTGAGGAGCTCCCGCCCCGTGCTGTAGACATTCATGTTGACCCTCCCGTTGATGCATTGCGATGTCATCACCACGATCAGCCCGCTCTTTACCGCCCGCCTCACCTGCGGGAAGAGGCGATCGGGGACGTGACCCAAGCCGGTCCCCTCGAGGACGATACCATGGAAGTCCCTGTGGATTATCGGATCGAAGATGTCAGGGGGGATCCCGGGGAACGCCTTTATGAGAACGACGTCCTCGTCGAACCTTGCCTTGAGATCAAGCTCAGGGACCGGGACCGGGACCGGGGCTGGGGCCGATGCCGCGGCTGGCCTCCTGCATCTGTAGCCGCCCAGGATCCTCAGATCGCCGTCGGAGACCTCCGCGAGCGGCAGGGCGTTGACTGAGGCAAAGGCGTCCCTCCGGCTCGTGTGGAGCTTCCTCACCCGAGTCCCCCTGTGGATCAGGAGGCGGGCGTCGGAGCTCTCCCCGTGCATGAGGACGCCGACCTCCGCGAAGGGCGCCCTGGCGGCAGCCAGGACCGCTCCCTTCAGGTTCAGGTGGGCGTCAGATGAGGGCCTGTCGGAGGAGCGTTGGGAGCCGACCAGTATGACTGGGACGGGCAGGTTCCGGAGGGCGAAGCTCAGCGCTGCCGCCGTATAGCCGAGGGTGTCGGTGCCGTGGGTGATGACTACCCCGTCTACACCCTCCTTTATGCGGCGGGAGGCGGCCTCCGCCATCGATACCCAGTGCTCCGGGGACAGGTTCTCGCTGAACATGCTGAGGAGGATCTCGGTCCGGATCTCGGCTATCTCCCCCAGCTCGGGGACAGACTGGTAGAGGTCCTCCGCTGTGAGGGCCGGGCTCACCGCGCCGGTCCGGTAGTCGACCCTGCTGGCGATCGTCCCCCCGGTGCTTATAATCGCGACCTTCGGGAGGCCGGGGGCGGACCTGATTTCGAAGGGGGGCTGCTGCGGCGGCCTCGGCTCCGCGGCCAGCTTCCGTATGGAGAGAGACTCTATCGATATGCCGACGTTGTATCCGTCGTCCAGCTTTACGATTATATGCCAGTCGTCGTCTAGCTCTGATCGGGGCATCAGGATGCCGGAGAGGGAGAGCCGATCGTTCCTGGCGCTGATCCTGTCCCCGACCTGGAGGCCGTGCTTCTGTATGATCTCCAGGACCCGACCGGTGTAGCCGCTGTAGCCAGAATCCACGCGAGAACCTCCTCAAGAAGGATCGTTAACATGAAGCAGACATTTTTGTAAGTGGGGGGTACTGGCTCATAACCTTTACCCGTTCCGCAGGAGGCGGGGAGCGGCGGCGGTCTCCGGGGGGCGGGTGGCCCTAAAGGGGCGCGGATGCGCCGATGCCAAGCCTTTTTAGTGCGTGGCCCTCAGTGTCTTCTTCTGGTGGTTGGGTTGATCCTCAGCCAGATCCAGATAGAGGTGCTCGCCGTATTCATCGCGGTCTATGCGCTGATCATCTTCAGGAGGATCGGCAGGTTCAAGGTGGAGGTCTGGGTCTCGATGCTCGTGGGGGCGGTGGCGCTCATCGCGGTGGGGGCGATGGGGCTGGACGAGGCATTTGAGGCGGTCAACTCAGACGTCCTCCTCTTCCTCTTCGGCACGTTCCTTATAGTCGGCGTTATGATACAGGTGGGGCTCCTCCAGCACTTGGCCGTGAGGGTCCTGAGGATAGCCAAGACGCCTTCCCGTCTGCTGGCGGCCACCATTGTCTTCGTGAGCGTTGCCTCTGCCTTTCTGGTGAACGACGCAGTGGTGCTCGTCATGACGCCGATAGTGCTCCTGGTCTGCAGAACCGCAAGGATCAGGGAGGTGCCGTACGTCATCGCCGTCGCCCTCTCGTCGAATATAGGGAGCGCCCTGACGCCTATAGGGAACCCCCAGAACGTCCTGATAAAGATCGAGTCAGGCATCAATACCCTCTATTTCATGAGGGAGATGGCCATACCGGTCGCGCTCGGGATGCTGGTCGAGTACTCGATCCTGAAGAGGGTTTACAGGCGCGTTATGCAGGGATCGTTCTCGTTCTCGTTTCCGTCCTTGCCCCCGTCCCAGTCCCCGCCCTCATTCCCCTCCGCGCCATCATCACCATCCCAATCTCCAGCCTCAGGCGCCTCCGGCGACTTTGTGCAGGAGCAGGGCGGGGCGCTGACCAGCAGGGCTGCGGCGCGGATGGTGGGAGTCGTTGTGCTGGCGGTAACGGTCGGCTTCCTCGCCTCGGATCTGACCGGGTGGCCGATAGCCCTGACGGCGGCCCTGGGAGGGACGGCTGCCCTGGCGATCTCCTCCGATAGGAGGGGGGCGCTCAGGGGGATAGACTGGGGGACCATGGTCTTCTTCGCCTCGATGTTTGTGGTGATGCGGGCGGTGGAGTCGAGCGGCCTCCTGGCGGCGTTCATCGAGCCTTTCAGGTCCAGCCTATTCTCCGACGGATCCTCGTCGCTCCTCTCGATCTTCGGGCTGAGCATCGTCCTGAGCCAGATCACCTCGAACGTCCCGTTTGTAGCCGCGATGCTCCCGGTCTTCAGGGCGGCAGGGGCCACATCGGGACAGTGGCTGGCACTGGCGGCGGGGAGCACGCTGGCCGGAAACCTGACCCTGCTCGGGGCTGCGGCCAACATCATAGTGCTCGAGGCTGCCGAGAGCAGGGGGAGCGGCTTCTCGTTCGTTGAGTTCTTCAAGGTCGGGATGCCCGTCGCCCTTGTGACCTCGGGGATAGCTGTCGTATCGCTGATAGCTTTAGGCTGAGGGGACATGGGCCACCCCTCTGACTTCAGGCATAAGCGGCGGGCGGCGGCCAGCAGGCAGTGGGCAGTGGACCGCCATTCTCCTGCCGGGGAAGCTGACGGCAGGGGCTTGCTTTATGACTCCAATAGGTTAATAAGTTAAGTCAATTATAGCTCTAAAATCGTATGGAGGACGGGTAATTGCCAAAGAAGAGGAAGAGCCGCGGAAGATCGAAGGGAGACAAGGGCAAGTCAGCCAGAGTCCAGTGCGACGCCTGCGGGGCGTGGGTTCCGAGGGACAAGGCGATCAAGGTGACAAAGCCGGTCTCGATGCTCGAGCCCCAGTTGGCAAGGGAGCTGGCGAAGCAGGGTGCGATGATATACAGGAGGGTTGTCACCAAGCACTACTGCGTCTCATGTGCCATCTACCAGCGGGTAGTCAAGGTAAGGGCGAAGGACGAGAGGAAGAGAGCCGAGTCCCTTAGGTAAGGGGCTTTGCTTGACAAGGGCTTTTATACTGAAGGCTTCCGAGGGGCGGTCAGCCCCGGACTTCTCTTTAAAGTCGCTGAGCGGACCGGGCAGGATGGACCTTATCGCCCGGTGTATCATTGCTGCATTCAACAGCCCGGGCGGCACGAGAAGGGACGTCGTGTTAACCATAGTCTTGGAGGGGCCGCCGGACCCTCCGGTATCCGTGACGATCGACGGGCGGGAGGTCCAAGACCAGATCCCGGCGGGGGAGGGAGGGGTGGGAGGCATGCTCCTGGAGGCGCTCTCCGGCAGGATGGTGAAAGGTGTCAGGGTCGAGAGGAAGGGTTTCGAGAGAGTCATCGGGGAGTACGGGGAGGCAGGCTTCACGCTCTACTACCTCCACGAGGAGGGGGGGGACTCCCGAGGCGTGGACTTTGGCAGTATGCCGGCACTCATCCTGGGGGACCAGAAGGGGCTCGACCCGAGGAGCGAGCGCTTCGTCAGGGACTCGGGTGCTGTGCTGGTCAGCCTGGGCCCCCACTCGTATCTGGCCAGCCACTGCATCACGATAGTGAACTGTGAGCTCGACGGCAGGTAGATTTTTCCATTAGGGGAGGTCGGATCAGATCGGGGCGGAGTGGATCATCGGAACGGAGCGGAGCAGATCAGATCAGATCAGATCGGGCCGCAGGTCAGCCTGCATGTGCCCGCGCGCCCTCAGCGCGAATACTCCTGTGGATGTGTAGGAGCCTCTGGATGACGGTCACCTGCGTCAGGATGGCGAGGAGGATCACCCCCGCCCAGGTGTAGCCCACAAGTGCGGCGGCTGAGAGGAGGAGCATCCGCTCTGCCCTCTCCATAAGCCCAACCGAGGACATCTTTATCCCTTCGACCTCCCCGCGGGACCTCACGTAGCTGATCATCACCGATCCGACCATGGCCGCGATCCCGGCTACCGGGTCGCAGAGGCCGGAGATCAGGATCGCCCCCAATATGACGAGGTCGGAGTACCTGTCGAGGACCGAGTCGAGGACCGCCCCCCACCTCGAAGCCCTGCCGGCGGCGCGGGCCACAGCGCCGTCGAGGATGTCGAAGAACCCTGCGGACAGGAGGAGGGCGCCCCCTAGAAGCTGCTCCGACCTGTAGAAGGCGAAGGCCGAGAGGAGGGAGACGCCGAACCCCATCACTGTGATCTGGTTTGGGGTGATCCCCGTTGCCGCTACTGCCGCCGCTATAGGCCTCATAATTGAGGACGCGGCAGACCTGACCCTGTTCAGCAATCGCATCGCGCCCTTTGAGGTTACCTTTAAGATTGGGTTTGCTTAAAAGTATCTCTCTCGGAGGTCTGCGCCATTCCATCTGAGCCTGAGGTTGAGAGAACCGGCGGCGAGTTTGATCCGGCAGAGTTCACGAGGCAGAAAGTAGAAGAGATGAGGTCGGCCGTGGGGGAGGGCAGGGCAGCCATCGCCACTTCTGGCGGCGTCGACAGCACGGCCTGCGCGGCCCTCGCCCACAGGGCGCTGGGGGATCGCCTGATCTGCTTCTTCCTGGACACGGGGTTCATGCGGGAGGGCGAGGTGGAGGAGGTCAGGAACCTCCTCACCTCACTGGGCCTACCGCTGAAGGTCCTCTCGGTTAGGGAGAGGTTCCTCGAGGCTTTGAGGGGGAAGGAGGACGCCGAGGCGAAGAGGGTGGCCTTCCGCGAGACGTTCTACACGGTACTCGGCGAGGCGGCGAGGGCAGAGGGGTGCAGGATCATGATACAGGGGACTATCGCCCCGGACTGGATCGAGACTTCGGGGGGGATCAAGACCCAGCACAACGTCCTCGAGCAGCTGGGGGTCGATACGGTCGGCAGGTTCGGGTTCAGGATACTGGAGCCGCTCCTAGAGCTTTACAAGGACCAGGTCAGGGCGCTCGCGCGGTACCTTGGTGCCAGGGTCGAGGCCTCGGAGAGGCAGCCCTTCCCGGGACCCGGGCTGATGGTCAGGTGCATCGGCGAGGTGACGGCGGAGAAGATTGACGTCCTGAGGGCGGCGACTTGTGTAGTGGAGGAGGAGCTCGGGAGGCTGAGGCCCCCGCCCGGGCAGTACCTCGCAGCGATCGCCGACGACAGGAGATCGGCGGCCGGGGAGGGGGTCGCCTCTGCCGCTGCCTCTGCCGCTGCAGTTGCCGCTGCCGCTGCCGGTCTAGTCCCCGGCGCACGGGTGGAGTACCTGAAAGGGCGTGCTACCGGAGTGAAGGGCGACGAGAGGGCCTACGGCAGGATGGTAATCGTCTCCGGGGACGATAACGGTAACGGGGACGGGGACGGGGACGGTAAGGGGGGCAGGGAGCCCAGTGAGTTGTTCGGCCTGCCGGAGAGGGTGATCCACGAGGACCCGGACGTCGTGAGGGTTCTCTACACGGTGGGGACCGGGAGGGGTACGGGGAGAGGCAGCTATGTAGTGATAGTCAGGGCGGTGGACACCCGGGACTTTATGACCGCGAAGCCGACTGCTGTCCCGCTGGTGGTTCTGAAGAGGATAGCGGAGAGGGTCCTGTCGGACAAGGTCTCCACGGTCTGCTACGACCTGACTTCCAAGCCGCCGGCGACGGTCGAGTTCGAGTAGGGTGATGGCATGACTCTACACATACCTGTCATGTTCATGGGAGGGCAGTACAACCACCTCATAGTGAGGGCGCTGAAGGAGCTGGGGGTCGAGAGCAGACTGATACAGCCCTCGATGACGCTCGAGGCGCTCCAGGGCGTCGATGGGCTCATAATGGGCGGGGGGCCGCACAGCGTCACCCAGGGGCTGGAGAGGTTCGGCAGGGCGACCGAGATAGTGGAGAGGTGCACCTTCCCCCTGCTGGGGATCTGCCTCTCGCACCAGCTGATCGGGAAGATCCTCGGCGGGGAGGTCGTGAAGGGGAGGAGGCCGGAGTACGGGAGGACTATGATAAGGGTGATAGACCCGGATGATATCCTTGCCGGGATCGGGAGCGAGTTTGTCGCATGGGCGTCCCACAATGATGAGGTGAGAAGGGCAGGCGGGAGGTTTAGAGTGCTGGCGGACAGCGAGTACTGCGAGGTAGAGGCGCTGAAGGACGAGCGGAGGCAGGTCTACGGCGTCCAGTTCCACATCGAGGTTGCGGACACGCCGAAGGGGAAGGAGATACTGAGGAACTTTATTGCAATCTGCCAGAAATAACCAAGGGCAGAGCGAAACTGATTCTATGAAGTGTTAGCGATGCCCGCTAAGAAGGTCCAGAGTGTGGTGTTCGTGTTCCGCTAGGCGGCGGCCCTTGGGTAAGCTACAATAATTCATTGATCATATTTAATAAAAAGAAAAGAAAGAAAGGATGCTCAGGTCTTTCTTACGCTGAATTCAAGCTGTGTACCATCTGTACAGACGATCTTAACTGTGTTCGCATTTGCTGGATTTGTGATGTATGTACCCACGATACTAAGTGTTGTGACACTACCAACTGTTAAGTCAGTCGAGGATAGCCAATAAGTAGAAGAGGTATTGGTTAGCAGTGTGCCATTAAAGTAGATGTTTGAAATAGTTACCGCTTTGCTTCCAGAGTTTCTAATATAGGCAGTTAAATTGCCAGTTGAGGAGTCAAAAGAATAGGCATCGACGCTTAATGTTCCGGTCGGGCCGGTCTGACTTGTAGAGGAGCCGATGAACCCTGTTACGAAGGTATAGGTCACAACGCCCGCAGCGACAGCAATGACGATTAGTAGAAGGGTCGCAATGATTGGTGAAACTCCTTTTTTACTGTTCGTTAGTTTTTTCATTAAGTCCATCACCAGAAAGGTGAGCTGTGTCTTGATCTTTTGAATATATAAGAGTTCCCGGAGCAAATAGCGCTTAGGCGATTCAGTAGCGCTATTTTAGTGCATTATCTAAGGTGGTTATACACAAACGTCTTTTTAGTAAACCATATTTATTTAATTCAAATAATGGTAATCAGCAAGTATTTAAACCCTATAAAATGTGGGAGGGCGGGGAACAGCTTTGAGGGGGGGATACGCGCTGCTGCTGGGGCTTCCTAGAACCACTGTTGTTCTCAACAGGCGGACGGTGGCCCTGCAGCCGGGCGTCTATATCTACTCCGGATCGGCTCTGGGACCGGGGGGTATTGAGGCAAGGATAAGGAGGCACCTGCGCCGCAGGGAGAGACAGCGCACGGGTATTGAAAGCGATAACTATCACTGGCATGTGGACCTCATTTTGCAGGTTGCCTCTGAAATAGCCGCTGTGGGAGCTTACTGCGACACAAAGACAGAGTGCGAGCTAGTAAAGCTCCTGAAGGGGCGCGGTATGCGGGTGATAGAGGGGTTCGGTAGCACGGATTGCAGGTCAGGATGCGGAGGACACCTCATCTACTACGGGGGAGGCGGTACGGACACAGGTACGGATACGGATACGGGTACGGGTACGGATGCGGATACGAGTACGTCTGCGTATGGGGGTTTGATCATGAGCAGGTGCATCGAGGAGGTAAAGGGGGGGTTCAAGGCGTTGGGGCTTGAACCGTTCATCATAATCGGGAATTCTAGAAGAACGGACCCAGCAGGGAGGAGACCGTCCTGAAGAGTATGTCACCAGTAAGGAAGGATACCAGAAACCCTGCAAAGATGAAGATGATCATCGGGATCGCCGGCGTCACCCAGACGTGGCCGATACCCTCGCCGATCACTTTGGGCTCGTCCACCTCCTCGACCTTGTTGAAGAGCTTGAGGTAGCGCTCCCCGCCGGGGTTGGAGACCCTCTCGATTAGATTGAAGTGCACTGACATCGCGGTCTTCGGCGTCACCTTGAACCCTGTGAAGAAGGCGCCCGCCCTCTGGAGGGGAGAAGCCCTCACGCCATGGAAGAGTCTCCCCCCTCTTGCAACCCAGATCAGGTTCTTCAGCATGCACGCCGGGATGAGGGAGAGGGAGAGGAGCAGCGCGTTTCCCAGCACCGTGAGCGGATAGAAAGGCGACCCCCCTCCGACAACCCCTGCTACAGGGAGGGGCATCGTAACCGCTATTGCTGCCAGGGCCTTCGCGTCTGCGCCGCCGTAGAGCCCGATGTAGTAGACCCCGAAGGCGAGGAGGAGTGAGAGCGCTATGCTCGCCCCGGCGACCACAAGCGGATAGCCCGGAGTCACAATTACCTCTGCGGCCGTCAGGATGCCCCCGATCGGGATCGCTGCCCACCAGACCCTGTCGTCGATCTCCCTCGTTTTCACATCTTGGATCGAGGCGAGTGCTAGTGCGACCGCGATGACGGCTATCTTCAGGAGGGTGATCAAGCCTGCGGCACCACTTACAGTTGCAGCCTAAAAACATATACGTCTTTCCAAGTTACGGTATCCTCATCGCGGTCTCACAGGTGGCTGCCCAAGCTCTTCGTCGCCTCTTCTACCGATGCACCCTCCACCACCACTATCCTGTAGAGTGAGGCGAACTTCTTTGCGCTCTCTGAGATGCTTGGGATACACATCAGGAAGGATTTTGCGGGGGTTGTGTCCAGCACCTTGGCGAACGTGTTGAAGACCGACGACTCGTTGACTACATCCTTAGCCTTGGCGACCGCGATATCGACCGTTATCGTGCCATCCTCTCTCCTGCCCATGAGGTTAAATACGTGCTTGACCCCGGATTTACCCACTATCACGCCGGGTGACGATGCCTCGTAGCCGGCTTTCCTCATGGCCTCGAGGACTGGCCTCAGGATGAGCTGGTGCCTCGAGAACTCCGCGAGCGCCTCCTTGTTCACCTTGATCCGGCTCACAAAGGAGATCGTGAGGTCCTGGACGGCAAACTCCTTGCCGCAGTTCCGGCACCTGTAGATGCTCCTGGGCGAGTCGAACTGCTTCTCGCACCCGCTGCATTTGTACCAGGCCCCGACGGTCCGGTACTCTTTGGTCTTCGGGGGCAGGGCCTTCTTGCAGCCGGGGCAGATCAGGGACTCGCCCTCCTTCTTGAAGCTCGAGAGGGGCGCCATCACGCCGTCCGATATGTGTTCGATCAGGGCCTCTTTTATGATCCGGGGCGAGTTGCAGAAAGGGCAAGAGACCCTACTGGTGACGCGGTCGGAGCCACAGTGGGGGCACTTGAGGATCTGGTCGTGGTACTCCCTGGTGCCCAGCCCCAGCGATACGACCTTCTCCGCCAGCTCTATCGACTCTTGCGGCGAGGTGCCGCACGCCTTTGCTATATCGGCATAGTAGTAGCCGACCTGCTCTCCGAAGACGGGCACTATCTCGTCAAGGGACTCGGCTACCAGATGTTCGAAGATGCAGAGCAGTTTGGCATCTCCTGTAATTATGCTGTAGTATGAGGGAGCCGAGGCCAAGTCTGCCACCGGGTAGTTCGGTATAACGCATGTATGTATTATTGCTTGTGGTTTTTTCCAGCCTTGTAACTGTTGTACACTTTCCGAGGGCGGGGCGCGGGGATCAGGTTTATTTTTTTGGAGGTGTGACTCTTATGGGGGCAATGACAGAGAATTCGGGTCCAGACTAACGTGGATGATGTGCCGGGCTAGGCGAGCCCCCTCTTAGGGTTTGTTTTCCCGAGAGCATTCCAGATTTCGCGGAGGCCGTTAGATGTTGGAGAAGGGTGGGGGAGCGCCTCCCGTACATCCTCTCCGGGCGATCAGTTCTCGCACTCCTCACAGCCGCATCCTTCGTCCTCGCACTCGGACTCCCCGCCGTCCGGCTTGGTCGCTTCTATGGCCAGCTCGGTTATTACCTCATCCACCTTCTGGTCGACCGCCGGGGCCACGATGAAGACTTCCTTGTCGACATAGTCGTCCTCGCGCCACTCGTTGTCGAAGGAGATCACATAAACCGGGAGGTGAAAGACGATGCTCCCGTCTGAGGTCCTCTGCATGTCGTGCTTGGAGTAGAGCTCATACTGCTCCTTCGAGATCGGGAGCTTGATGCTGACCGGATACTGGTCGCGTATCACTATCAGGTCGGAGGTCTCGGCGGACCAGATGCTGAGGGCGTCTGAGACGACCTTCCTCACCACGTCCGTCATGCTGCCCTCGCGGGTTGATTTGGAGACCACGTTGCCTTCCTTGGACCGTATGACGAGTACTGACGCAGCTGTCAATTCCAGCACCCCACACTCACGATGACTGAGAGGCGATAGCGTCGCTGAGTTTCTTTATGCCCAGCTCGATGTCAGGCTGGCCGTTGTCCTTGAGTGGTACCCTTGTCATGACGTGCTTCATTGTGCCGCCCTCGAGCTTGAGGAAGACCTGTGGCATGTCGACGCCGCCGAACTCGTCCTTCTCGCCGTGGCTGATGAGGAGGTCATAGTCCTCCTTCCTGACCTCAAGAGGGATGTTCTTGCCCTCTGACACAGCCTTTGCGACCTGGAGGGCGTACTGGCTCCCCTTTTCCCAGTCGGCAGTAACAGCGACTATCGCTTCGACCTTCATTTCAAACACATCCTTTATCGTCTTCTCAGCCCATGCCTTTTTAACCTCTTCGGCGTGGGGACCTTACCATTCAGGCATGGGCGGGTAGCTCGCGCGCTCACTGGCGGTCAGCCGAAACGCGGCTTCATTGAGAGGAGCAGGGGCAGGTACGATGGTACAGAGGGCCGATCCCCTATGTGCCCCTTCACGAAGGCGCACAGATCCTCGTCCTTGATCGCCGACACCCCCTCCCCCCTCACCCTGACCGGCAGGCTCCCTGAGGAGACCTCTTTCTCGCCTAGGACTACTATGAAGGGGATCCACTCCACCTCGGCGTCCCTTATCTTCTTCGAGACAGACTCTTCCCTGTCATCGACGTCTGCCCTCAGGCCTGAGGAGGCGAGGGCCCGGGCCTTCTCGGCGGCGATCTGCGTAAAGCTGCTGTTGACCGGGATGATCCGGACCTGGATCGGGCTCAGCCAGACGGGGAGCTTGGGCGGCTTTCCCTTTGCCTGATCCTTTGCCGCCTGTTCGAGGACGGCGCCCATCCACCGCTCTATGGATCCCAGAGAGCTGTGGAGGATGATGCAGCCCTTCTTCTGGCCGGTCTCATCGGTGTAGAAGATGCCGTACCTCGCGGCGTCCTCTATGTCGAGCTGGACGGTGACCAGCTGGGTGTTCCCGCCCTCGCTGTCGATCGCCTGGTACTCGTGCTTCAGGACCCAGTAGTGCTTCATCTCGGGGAGGAGCTCTATGAGTGCGGGCTTGCCCGCGATTCTGAGGAGCGAGACAAACCAGTCCCTGTGCTGGTCGTAAAAGCCCTTCACCACTCGGAAGGCGACGGCGTACTCGATCTCCATGGATTCGGTGAGGCGGGTGTACTTCCTGAAGAGCTCAGTGTACTCGGAGATGCCCTGCTCGAGGTTCGCGCAGAAGCAGTGCAGGTCAGGCATTGTAAAGTTCCTCAGCCGCTTCAGCCCCACGCACTCGCCGCTCTGCTCCAGCCTGAAGGAGGGGGAGAGCTCGTAGACCCTGAGGGGGAGCTGGCGGTAGCTCATGGTCACGCCCTTCATCATCCTGAAGAGGCCAAAGTCGCCCGCGAACCTTAGGCAGAACTCCCGCCCGTCGATCCTGAGGCGGTAGTCCTTCTCGCGGAACTTGGAGGCCTGCTCGGCTATGTCCGGCTCGTCCATCCTGTAGAGGTAGGGGGTCTCGATCTTGAACGCGTGCAGCTCCTTCACGGCTATCTCGTAGGCGAACTCCTCGAGGCTGTCCTTTACCACCATCCCCTTCGGGTAAAACCTAAAGTGCCCGACGTCGGATGCCGGCTCGTAATCAACAAGCTCGAGCTTCTTCATTATCCGGATGTGCGCCGGGGCGCACCTCTCCTGCTTCAGCCCCGCCTCATTCTTTATGAGCTGGAGGAGGGGCCTGTCCTCCACCCTGAAGGTCTCGGGTCTGGACAGGTCGAGCGGAACCTCCTCGCCATCCGGGGTGAGGATGAGGAAGGTGCTGGGGGCGGCCGCCTCCCTCCCCTTCGACTGGACCTCCTCGCCCTCAGCCGCCTTCGCGGTCTCCGGGGTGACCGATCTGGAGAGCTCGCTCAACGGGTGGCCCTTGCATCTTATATTGAAGGACTTGTACCACCCGAAAGGCGCCCGGACGACCTCGATCGTCCCGGCGTTGCCGGCCCGGACCTTCTCCTCCATCAGCCTCAGCGCCCTGAGCGCAGCGGGCGGCGAGGCGAGCTCGGACGACAGGTGAGCGTAGGGGTAGAGCACCACCCGCCCAGCCTTGACCATCCCAGCATGCTTGAGGATTAGATCGGACGCCTGGCTGGCGACGTCGTCTATCGCCGCCTCGTCCGCCTTCTCGACCGAGGTGAAGGCAACGAGCGCCTCCTCGATCCTCCTCGTGACACCGGCGTCCCCGATCTCCTCAGGCGCCTTCACCGCGGGCTCTATTGAGGTGAACTCGATGTAATCGGCGTGGATGAGCAGAAGTCTCAATGATCCCACCGAGATGCGTTATGTGTCTTCAATCGTATATAAAGATGGGCTCTGCCGTGCGATCCCTATCCAGCCATCCGCCGCCGTTCGGCCCCCCATAACGATGTGCGCCGGCACTTCGATAAGCTTTTAACTGTAACAATACGAACAGGTGTGGGGACTCGCATGGAGGGCTGCAAGAAGTACAACTCGACGAGGGTGGAGATGCTCCGCATGAAGCACGAGATCAGGTCAGAGTATAAGGAGGCTCTCCAACAGCTGAGGATATTCGGTCTCCTAAGGTACGAGAGGAGCGGTATCGCCAGCTGACCCGCTCCTTTTATTTATTGTTCTATGCTATTTTATCAGCCCTGAACCCTGAGGAACTCCGATCCGGGGCATCCGGCAACGCCACGGTCCGCACTGCGGGGGGGCGGCTAGGACCGGCCGGAGAAGGACTCTAGGCGCCTGACGCCCATTATCTCGTCGAACTCTATGCCCAAGGCCTCGAGCACCTGCCCGAACGTGGTCTCGATGTGACCGACGTACTTGGCCACGTCGACCTCATCGATCCTCGCCAGCTGGACTGGCTTCACGCCCAGCGGACCCTCCACCTTGACGTAGGAGATGATGTCCCCCGGCTTGACCTCCTTCCCCTTTGCCTCCAGCTGCTTGGCCGCCTTCACATGCTGCGGGGTCGTCTTTGCGTACCCCCTGAGCGAGCGGGAGAGCATGACCTTGAAGGTCAGGTCCTCGAGCGAGTACCGGCGGTTCCTGAGGTTCGCGTAGCAGTTCTGGACTATCTCCCGGATCTTGGCCTTTGCCTTGACGAAGTCATCGGGATTCCTCACGTCCCGGAGGACCTGGATCATCTCGTTGAAGGCGGTCTTTATGAATACTGGCGTGTTGCGCTTCTTCCCCATGAGGCCCTTTATGTCCACTATCCCGTTGTCCATCACACCCAGGTAGTTCTTCTTCCTGCCTGAGAATGTGACGTAGGTGTACCTCTTGTCTATCTCCAGGTCGATGCCCAAGTCGGCCTCGGCCCAGCTGAGGAGTTCGGCGATCTGCTCCTTCGCGGGCCGGCGGAGGAAGAGGCTGTCCGTGTCGCCGTATATCACGTCGATGCCGGCCGCCTTGGCCTTGTCGATCGTCTGGGTAATGATGTAACGGCCGATAGCTGTGGTGCTCTCGGCCAGCGGCAGGCAGTAGAGCGGGAATATGTCCGCGCCGAAGACCCCGTACGAGGCGTTCAGGAAGACCTTCAGCGCCTGCTGGACGACCCTGTACCAGTGCCTCTCCTCCTCGGAGAGGGACGGGTCCTTCGACTTTACCTTGAACCACTTGACCCGGACGTCCTTCATCAGCCCGACGACCGTGGACATCATGCCGTCGACCTTCCGGCAGACCCAGTGGTTGGTATTGGGGATCAGGTTGTCCCTGTCCTCCGGGTGTGGGCATCTGACGGTCTCATAGCTGAGGTTCCACCTCGCTATGATGCTGGGGTAGAGGCTGGCAAAGTCGACGACCACGACATCGAAGTAGGCGCCGGGTTTGGGCACGATGACCATAGCGCCCATGTACTTCTTGCCCTTTATTATTGCCTTGGTGTACGATACATTCTTCATCGCGGCAATGTCTTCCTGCCGGGGAATGAGGCAGTTCCTGTACCGGTGTATGGCGTAGAAGAGGTTCCTTATCCAGCCCGAGATCCCTTGGCGGGTCACGTCTTCCATCGAGAGGCGGGAGATCCTCATGAAGAGGGTGATGAGGTGCATCACGACGTTCGAGTTCTCGGTGGTTAGCCTCAGCGTCAGGTACGAGTCCCGCGCGCAGTAGTTCGCCAGCTGGAGGTAGCTCAGTTCAGAGACGTTCTTGTCGATCGGGATCTTGCTGATGCCGAGGACGGCGCTGGAGACCGCGTCCAGCGTCACCTCCCTGTACGAGTTGCCGAAGGCGTAGATCCGGATGGCGTGGTTGAAGAAGAAGCGGTAGAGGTCCAGGTGGACACCGACGGGGAGCATGGCGCTGTCCCGTCCCATCATTATCGGTATCTCCTCCTTTGGGATGCCGACCACCTGCCCGCGGCGCCAGAGGTACGGAAGGTCGAAGTTGTCGCCGTTGAAGGTGCAGACGATCGGATAGTCCGCTATGTACCGGAAGACCTCCTTGAGGAGTGTGATCTCGTCGTCATAGTACTCCAGCTCGAGACCATCCTCCATCTCGGCAGGCCTCTCGCCTTCCGTCACCCCCTCCCTCTTGAGGAGGAGGGCCTTCTTCACCCCGTCTGATCCCATCAACGAGACGCATATCACCTGGTTCCTGGCCGACCTCGGGTCAGGGACCCGGTCAAGTGCCTCTGCTGCCACCTCGATGTCTATAGCGACCCTCCTGAAGTCCGGGACCGGGCTCACGAAGAGCGGGAACCACTCGAGCAGCTCCTTCAGGAACTCGGCGCGCGCCTTCCTGAACCGCTCCCTTATCGGGGCCTCCTCGACCCGGTAGTCCTCCCTCACGAGGTCTCCGCCCTTTATCCTGTAGGTGTAGCCCGGTATCAGCCCCCTGTCGAATATGTACGAGTCGCGGTACTGGATCCTGTCCTCCCACGAAGTGCCCTCGCGGCGCAGGACCTCCCGGATGCTGTTGGTGCGCCCGCCTATCGAGAGGGGATCCTTGGCGGCCACCTTTGTTACCCTTATGACCCTGTCGTGGAGGAGGTCGCGCTTCTCCACCTCCTCAGTGGCCTCCTCTGCGAAGCCCGAGTGGGAGACTATCTCCTCTTCCGAGAGGACCTCCTTGAGCGAGAGGTCGGTCAGGCAGTAGGGGAGGTGCCCGGTGTTGTCGTACCAGAAGACGATCCTCTTCCTCCGGGGGTCGTAGAGCTTGGCCAGCGCCTTCCGCCGGGGACCGCTGTAGGAGACGGAGAGGAGGTAGCACGTGCCGGTCTCGTCTGGGGTCTCCGCCGTGAAGGCGGTCTTGCCTATTATGACCTCCTCGCCGATGGCCTCGGCTCCTTCGGTTCGTGGGCCAGCTTCCTCAGCCTCAGCCTCGGCCTCAACCTCAGCTTCGGTGTCAGCCTCAGCCTCGGCGCCGGATTCATCAGCAACGGCATCGGAAGCGATATCTAAATCGTCCTCATGCACGGCCCTAGCATCGGCTTCGGCACCGGATCTGTGCCGGGCGTCGTCATTAGGCGTGGCAGGAGGGGGTTGCGGCCTGCCCTTTGACGGGATGTACTTATCCAGACTCATCTGGCCCACACCTTAGATATTGGTCGGCGATATTTAACTATATGACGGGGCCGCCTTAACGGGTAGTCCGGGTAGCCTCCCGACCTCGCCGCAGGCAGGGGGCGCCCTGCAGGATCATCCTGAGAGCCGCCAACGCTCGAGCCGGTCTTCCCCTGACTTTGCCTTCTTCAGGACCTTATAGTGCTCCTCGCAGAGGTAGAGGCGCTTCGTGTCCGCCACCTCGAGCCCCTGCTCCTTGATGAGCCTTGCGTATGATGGCGACAGCGACCTTACGGCCGGCTTGCCGCAGCCTTTGACTGAGCAGGTTTCGCCTTTCTCTATACGCCCCATTGTTTAACCCTCATCGTCATGGTTATGGCATCCCCAACGGTCTTCCGAGCTTGAAGGGTCCAATCCGTCATTCATCATTCGTCCTCCATCATCATCGTTCATCGTCATACTTCATCCTCAGGCCTCTACTGCTTCGCCCTTGCCGCCGAGGGGGGGCATCCGGTGGAACCTTTCCGGGTTCGTGCTATGCCAAAGTCTATGTAACAACGGCTATATGTATTTCGCATTCTGGTTCGAGCGGTCTGGTCCGGATGCGGGGGTTTCCGAATGAGTTAAATCTAACCTTATACTCTCTAACTCGAAGGGCCCGTCGTCTAGCATGGATCAGGACGCAGTCCCCTCTGGAGGGGGCGCATGCCTGCGGATTCATGCGAAGCAGAGAGTCTGATATCCTGGGTTCAAATCCCAGCGGGCCCACCATATTTGACACGAATTTATCCTGTTTCCAGCGATGGAGGTGAAAATAGACGAGTAACCAGCGGACTGCCCTACCCCGAACGGACAGGGCCTCCTACTTCAACGCTTGACGGCATCGAGTGGCAGACATCTCGGACGTCAACCATCAGCCAGAGGCTGCTTGGGTAAGGCTTTTTGGCTGAGAAGCAGGACCTAGGTCCTGGGCGACGCTAGCCAGTATCGCTTAAGACAGGGTAGAAGAATCCACAGGGGATGTGGGCTTTTGTTGGCATACCTCCGCAGAGCCCTTCTTAGCTAAAGAGAGGATAAAGGAACAGATCCTAAGGAGGCTGATGGCGAGTTGGAGGGCAGATCCCATCCAGGTATTCTGCAATCCGAGGATGGCTCGCTGACGCTAAATCGGTGGCGGTCATCGCCGAATGTTACCCAACATCGGAACCTGAGCGCCTCGGCACTGAGCCGTGTGGCACTGTCGCGAGGTATACCTAGCGAATCAATTACTATCGTGATGTAAGTTAGGCCGAGGGGGCTTGCAAAGCTTCTCAAGGGGAGGGCTGGATGAGAGGGCCAGCAGCGTCGCGTTTGGGTAAGCGGAGCGGCTTGTCATGCCTCACTCGATTCTCTTCATAATCCTCAGAACCAAAAAGGTCAACCATCTTGAAGACTGCTTCTTTTGCCCGAAATCCCAGCCCTTCCACGCCCTCCATTCCGACTCAGGCGTGTACCTCCCTTCGCTATCGGCTTTTGATTTCACCAGATTCGCCATTTCAAGGAGGCGCTTGTCGTTCTTTAGCCATTCAAAACGGGAGAGCACATCCAGGACATGCAGGATATCATACCATATGAATGGTGCTTTCAGTTTTCTGAAGTCGGTCCCCATGTAAAACATGTAAGGGTGCATCTCCCTGCTGTTCTCCCAGAGGGTCAGCAGCGTCTCCGCCCCGATGCGGGCCTCCTTCCCGTTCTTCCATCCGTCCAGCTGGGACAGCAACTTCAGCATCGCAAGGGTCGCAAACGGACATGGATCGCCTTTCCTTCCAGGCCCTCTGAACCGCCCAAGTTCCTTTGAAACGGCACAGGGCCAGCCGTTCTCCCGAACCAGACTGGCCAGATATCCAACCGCTTTTCGGATCTGCACATCGTTGTCCAGACCGAACTTTACCAGAGAATAGACTATGATTGGGGCGTCGCAGAGGGCCCATGCCCATCTGTCGTCGCCCGAGCCGCCGTGCTGTCTTGGGATGTTCATAAGCAGCTTGAAGGGCCCCTCGCAGGATTTGTGCGCATATATCTTTTCCACGATCTCGCTGATATGCGGATCACCCAACCTCAGCCCTAGATCGGCAATGAAGGAGAGCCTGTGGAAGGGCTGGCTGGCGCTCCTGTGGCTACTCAGGACGGTCCCGGGCCAGTTCTCCAATTCCCTCATCAGCGCCTGTATCTGCGGATGGCTGATCATCTTCCGCCTTGCACGGATTACACCAGACCCACCTTCAGGCTCACCTAGCAGGTCTAAGCGTGTCCGGTAGACGACCCAAGGTTCACCCCCCTGGAGCCACTCGATTGTTTCGCTCAAGGTGTTTATCCCACTGATTACCGATTACCGATCAGATCAGCACTGCCGGCCGCGGGTCAGGGAGCGGCCCGGGATGCGGCCAGACCCCGCCCCGCCGACCGTCCGCAATTTTTGCACTACTTAGCGGCATTTACCAGGGCCCTGACATTCTCCAGCGGCGTGTGTGGGGCTATCCCGCACCCTGGCGCGAGAACGTCCACGCCTGCATCGAGTATCTTCTTCGCCTCCTGCCTGATCTCGTCTGGCTTACCCCTCAGGAGGACCTTTGCGGGCGAGATGTTGCCCACTATGGCCGGCTTCTTGCCGCCTATGATCTCCCTCGCGGTGGTTATATCGACCTTCTCCTCTATGCTCAGCCCCTGGAATCCAGAGTCGGCCATCTCCCTGAGGATGAGCCTGACGTTGCCGCAGATGTGGAGGACGCCCACCGCACCCTTCCTGCTTATTAACGAGGATATCTCCTGGAGCTTGGGCTTTATCAGTGCAATAAAGTCCCTCGGCGGCAGCAGCTCGGGCGAGGCAACAGGCTCGACATAGCAGATGATGTCCGCCCCTGCGTCCAAGGCGGCCTTGACGTACTCTGCGTTGGCCTTTCCAGTCACGTCGAATGCTTTGGTGACGCTGTCGCGCTTCTTTATGGTCCACTTGAGTATGTTCTCTATGCCCAGCAGGTGACCTGCGACTGTCGCAGCCCCCTCTATACCAACGATCGCCGGCAGATCCGGATGGTCCTTCCTCAATAGTCCCGCGGCTTTGAGCACTATGGGTATCCTGCCCCTGCTCAGAAAGTCCCCCGGTACTGCCATCTGATCAGGCGAGGAAAAGGCAGGCGCCTTGACCGCCGGCGTCTGATCAACCTTCCCCCCCTCGATCTGGCAGCCGAATGCCTCAGCCTGCACGGTTATATCGAACGGCACCCTGGCGGCTTCGAGACCGGCAAGCTGATACAGGGAAGTGCCCAGCCGGGCCATCTTCTCGGCATCCCTGTGGGCGTCCGGCCAGTAGATACCGACCCTCTCCATCGCCTCGACTATTCCTACCTGCGTCACAGAAGAGACAGGAGTACGATCAACTTCCTCGCCCCTCAGGGCGCTTAGGACACGGTCCCTTGGCGTCATCCCACATACCCTATTCTAGGCTGGGGCGGTGGCGTATTTATAACTTGTTCAGAATCCGGGCCGCCGACGTGAAGAGATGCAGCCCTTATCCGCTTTCCCTGCGAGAGGTGTAGGCTGACAACGTGCGTGTAAAGGTGAGCCCGCAGGGATCAGTTGCAGCGGAGGATGTTCATCAGGGCATACGGGAGCTCGTTTATGTCGTCTATGAGCGTATGGACGCCGTGGCCCACACTGGCCACCTCTTCGCAGAGGCGGGTGCTCTCGATCCTTCCTCCGCCCACACCGATCTGCAGGACGTGGAGCCTCGGGTATTGCATCGCCACTTCCAGGGGGTCCCCGCCGGTGGTGGCCCACCCGTCCGTGACGAGGATGCCGAGCCGCTCGGAGTAGTCCTCCTTGGCGAGGCAACCCTCCATCTGCTCGAGACCTTTCAGTAGGCCGTCCTCGATGTTCGTGACCCCGCCGTACTCGTAGTGGAGGACCTTCGAGACTACTTCCTCGATCGAGAGCTTCTCCCCGAACCCTTTCACGACCTCGGCCTTGTTCTTGAAGGCGACTATCGAGTAGTGATCGTTCTCGAGCTTGTGGGCGAGGGCAGCGACCGCTAGGGCGGCCATGACGATCTTCTCCCCCTCCATAGAGTTGCTTGCGTCGAAGATCAGCGCGACGGCGAGCTTCCTCGGGATCTTGTTTATCAGTGCGATGTCGCCATAGTCCATGAACCGCTTGGACGCGAGGTTCTCGAGGGTCTCCTCCACGTCAAAGTTCTCATTGGGGCTGGGGCCGTTGCTGTACTCGATGCACCTGCGGCAACTCCGCATGCCCTTCTCGCTTATCTCGGATGCGAGGGAGGCGATGGCGCGGTGGACGTACCCCTCGATATACACCCTCTCGCCCTCCTCGACGTCGTCCGAGAGGTATTGCTCGATCAGTATCCACCGGGTATCGACCTTGTCATTATCTGCTACGGTCCCCGCCATCTCTTCCCCTTTGAGCAGGTTGGACATGGACTTGTAGATTGTCGCATCCCGCTTTATGAGGATCCGGGCGTTTCCCGCCCTTGTCTCGGGCGCCCGCTCATCCTCCTGATCCAACCGCAGGTCGTCGAGCCTGAGAGGTTCCAGGGCATCACCGGCGGCGTTCCTGACAGAGGACTTGACGATCTCGGCGATAATGTCCTCCTTCGACCTGTTCGACTTGAGCTGGACATCGATTTTGTTGTACAGGGCCATTATCCCACACTCTGTGAGACCCTTCAGGGTAACCTCTTCGGCGTTCTTGAGGAAGAGTACAAAGTCGATCGCACCTCTTATCGAGGCCCCCCTCCTAAGGTCGGGGTGGACCCTGGTCTTGCGGATGATCTCGACGGCCATCTGCAGCAGCGAGGTCTTCTCGACCTTCGTCTCCCTCCTCACGATCTCGACCTCTTCGTTGAAGGGCTGGTACCGCAGGCCGATCCAGACGAACCTGTCGCGGAGGGCCTCGCTAATCCTGCTCGTCCCGACGAACTCCTCGGGGTTCTGTGTGGCGATTACTATGAAGCCGGGCTTTGCTGCGACCTCCCCTATACGCGGTATAATGATCTTGCCCTCGTCCATCGCCGGGAGGAGGACGTTCTGAGTCCCTTCGGGCATCCGGTTCAGCTCGTTGATGAAGAGGACCCCGCCGTTCATCATTGCCACGGTAAGGGGCCCAACGATGAACGAGTCCCAGCCGTAGCCTTTGGCCAGCGCGATGGGCGGATCGAACCAGCCGGTCAGCTTCGACTCGGTGTACCGTTCGTCGCCGTCCACCCTGTAGATCGGTCTGCCAAGAAAGCTCGCGACGGCCAGCGCCAGCCGGGTCTTCCCCACCCCGACGGGCCCCTCGAGCAGGGCATGCTTACCGGAGGAGATGGCATTCAGTATCAGCGCAAGTTCGGCATCGCGCCCGACGATCCCGTACCTGCGTTTGATCTCTTGTACGGTTTCCATAGGGATAAGTCGTCTACTGATCTGATAAGTTTTTGCTTCGTCGGCGCAAGCCTGCGGGATCGTCAGATGCCTGAGCTGGAACCTCGATCCCAGGCAGGAGGTGCGGCGTGTTCCTCCGGATACTTGGTCTTTAATGGAAAGTTTTAAAGACGGCACCCTAACACTGATCGCTGGTGGTTCTGCTGTGGATGCCCCCTTCGGAGCTTTCAGGAGCGAGTGCGCGGCAATCATAGTAGATGCGCTGAGGGAGGCGGGGACCCCTCTCAGTGAGGAGGCGCGGCTTGAGGTTCCTTCGGACCCCGCGTATGGGGATCTGAGCTTCTCGACCTTCAACGTGGCTAGGGCCAACGGCCTGGATCCGAGATCGGTGGCGGAGGGGATCGTCGAGCATGCAAAGGCGCTCCATGGGAAGCTGATCGGAAGGGTGGAGGCGGCTGGCGGAGGATATGTCAACTTTTACGTCAACGAGCCGCACTTCAGCCAGGTCACGCTCGCCGCGATCTCCGAGAGGGGCGCCGATTACGGCAAGTCGGGGCGGTGCCCGGAGAGCGTGATAGTGGAGCACACCAGCGTCAACCCGATCCATCCCATCCACATAGGCGGCGCGAGGAACGCCGTCATAGGGGACTGCCTCTGCAGGATCCTCAAGGCGGCCGGGAAGGACGCTAGGAGTCACTTCTACATCGATGACGTCGGCCTGCAGGTCGCACAGGCCAGCTACGGCTTTGGCAAGATCGGAGGGGTCGTCGGCGGGGGGAAGGGCGACCACTTCGTCGGGCTCGTCTACGCCGCCACGAGCTGCGCCATGAATATCAAGGCGCTACGTGATGAGGTGAAGAGCCTCAAGGCGGCCGGGAAGGACGAGGAGGCAAGGGACAGGATAAAGGAGCTGGACGACTGGGTAGCAGCCGCGTCAGACCTGAGGACGAGGGACGGCGGCGTCTTCGACAGGCTCTTCGAGGCGATATCATCGGTCAGGAACCCTGAGGCCGAGATCGCGGAGCTCCTGAAGAGGTACGAGGGCAGGGACCCCGAGAGCGTCGGGCTGATCAGGAGGCTCTGCAACGCTGCGCTGGACGGATTCAGGGAGACGCTCTCAAGGGTCGGCATCTCTTTCGACAGCTGGGACTGGGAGAGCGAGGTGGCGTCCTGGAGCGGGAGGGCGGAGGAGGCGATAAAGGCGCTCTCGGCCACGGAGTACGTCAGGACGGAGGACGGAACCCTTATCCTTGACGCAGAGGGGGTGGCCTCCCGGTTCGGTCTCAAGGAGAAGTACGGCATAAGGACGGAGATCCCGCCCCTGACGCTCAGGAGGTCCGACGGGACTACCCTCTACACCACGAGGGATCTGGCGTATACCCTCTGGAAGTTCGAGCGGACGAATCGCGTCATCAACGTGATCTCCATAGAGCAGAAGCTCCCCCAGCTGCAGCTGAAGCTGGCACTCTACGCCATGGGCAGGGGGGATCTGGCCGAGAGGCTGACCCACTTCAGCTATGAGCTGGTCCGCCTCCCGGAGTACAGGATGTCTGGGAGGAGGGGGAGATACATAGCCTTCGACGATGTCCTGAACGAGGCGGTCGAGAGGGCCTACAGGGAGGTCTCGGAGAAGTCGCCTCACCTGGGGGAGGAGGAGAGGAGGAGGATCTCGAACCTGGTGGGGATCGGCGCAGTCAGGTATGCCATGATAGCGGTCGCGTCGAACAAGCCGATCACGTTCACTTGGGACAGGGTGCTCAACTTTGAGCAGAACAGCGCGCCGTTCATACAGTACGCCCACGCAAGGGCCAGCAACATCCTAGTCAAGGCGGGCTCTGCTGGCGGCCCGGGATCCGGACGGCCGGATTACTCGTCGCTCTCGTCGAGATACGAACGCGACCTCATCCTGCGCCTTGCAGTGTTCCCGGACGCCATACAGGACGCGGCGAGGACTCTCAGGCCGGAAGTCATAGCGGAATACGCGAACAACCTCGCCTCCAAGTTCAACCTCTTCTATGACAATATGCCCGTGCTGAAGGCCGAAGGAGGGGTCAGGGACGCCAGGCTCAGGCTCGTCGAGGCTACCAAGACAGTTCTCGCCAACGCGCTGGCGCTCATGGGGATCGAGGCGCCGTCAAGAATGTAATCCCTGCGATCCAGGAGGAGCACAACGAGCCTCCTGCCCTTCTTTCCGTTCTCCCGGCAGGGCGGGCAGAGCCCGAAGGCTTGATCGGATCGGTCGATAGTGGCGGGCCCGGAGGGATTCGAACCCTCGACCAACGGCTCTCCCCATCCAGCTATGCTGGATCCGGAGGCCGACGCCCTGATCCAGGCTAGGCCACGGGCCCCCTAGAGATGAGGCTTAACCGTAGTATAAAATTATTGCCATGAAGAGGACGATTATGAAGGCGATATAGACCATGAAGGCCTTCTGGAATTGGGACGACCGGCGGATCTTGGACTGCTCCTTCTGGTACTCTGGCCTGCACTTGAGGCAGTAAGCCCTCCCTTTGACCTCAATTAGCCTGCCGCAGTACTGGCAGTGCCGGTGGGGGTAGATGTACTGCTTCTTCGCTGGGGCCTGTGGCTTGTCTATAGACATGGCGAACTCTTCCTAGACATATACCTGTTCCGTTCCCTTTATTCCCCTTTACACTTTTTCTTTTTTTTTTTTCCTCTCTCTTCCTTTTTCCCTTTCTTTTTATTTTTCTGCTCTCTCCCCTCCCCGACCTCACGGCGCGCTTCCGATGCTTATGGCCATGGCATTGAGGCGCTCAATCCTCTTCCATGTCGAGGGGTGCGTCGAGAAGAGTTCCATCAGCGCCTCTCCCCTGAAGGGGTTGACGATCCAGAGCGGGCTCGTGGAGGGGTTGATCTTGAGGTTTGTGCCTTTGGCCGAGCGCTCTATCTTCTCAAGTGCGCTGGCAAGCGAGAGGGGCTTCCGGCTCAGCTGTGCTCCAGCCTTGTCCGCCTCGTACTCCCGGCCTCGGGAGATGGCTGTCTGGATCAGGAGGGCCGCCAGGGGGGCGAGGAGGCTGAGCACGAGTGCCAGCACACCCGCATTCCTGTTCCGGCTGTCGTATCCGCCGAAGAATACGCTGAACCTCCCCATGAGGGCAAGGTAGCTTATCGCTCCCGCTATGGTCGCGGCCACAGAGGCGACCAGTACGTCCCTGTGCTTTACGTGGGAGATCTCGTGGCTGAGCACCGCCTCCAGCTCGTTCTCGTTGAGCGTGTTCATGAGCCCCGTCGTAACCGCCACCACTGACCTCTCGGGGCCCCTTCCCGTTGCGAAGGCGTTGGGCACAGCCGTCGAGATTATAGCCACCTTTGGCTTGGGCATGCCCGCGGCTGCAGAGAGGCTCGAGACAATCCTGTGCAGGACGGGCTGATCCGTCTCGGAGACGATCTTAGCGCGGGTCATGCGGAGTACAATCCTATCGCTGTAGAGGAACGAGACCATGTTGAAGATCGCGGCGAAGATGAGCGCTCCCAAGGTGATCAGTTCGGGGCTGCCGAAGAGGAGCCCGATGGCATAGCCTAGCAACACCAGTATGCCGGTAAGGATGGTCATCATCAGAGCAAGTCTCAGCATGGATTATCACCCAGAAACGATAACCAATATATCTTTTATAAACATATCTGCCTTTACTTCTCGTCCATCATTTCGGTGTAATAATATTCCCCGATCTCCTTCTGGTACCGGTCCAGCCACGAGTCCCTCTTGTTGACGCGGGGCCTCCCGGTCTCGGGGTCGCGCCTGAAGGTGATCCCGAGCTCCCTGAGGAAGCGGTTCATCCCCCTCCTCAGCCCCTCAGGCGGGTTCGCGATGCCGGCCTTGCCGGGGGAGCCCGAGAAGACCATCACGCTGTCAGCCAGAAGGTCGTTGCTAACTATGTCGTGCTCGACCACAAAGGCGGCGGCACCGCTCTTCTCGACGACCCGGCGGATCGCCCTCGCGACCGCCAGCCTGTGCTCGACGTCCAGGTGGGCGGTGGGTTCGTCCAAGAGGTAGATCTTCGCGCTCCTGGATAGGCAGACGGCAACGGCCGAGCGCTGGAGCTCCCCGCCGCTGAGCTGATCGGTCTGGCGGTCGAGGAGCGGCTCGATGGTCAGGGGGCCGTAGATCTCCTCCCTGAACCACTGGTCGCCGAGGATCCCGGGGTTTATCGACTCGAGGATCTCCTTCAGCGTCTTGGAAGTTGTCGGGGTGATGTACTGCGGCTTGTAGCTGACCTTTATCTCAGACTTGGGGATGTGCCCCTCGGTAGGCTCGGTAACGCCCGCTATGACTTTGACGAAGGTCGTCTTCCCCGTACCGTTCGATCCGACTATACCGATCACTTCGCCCCGGTGGATCTCGCCTGAGCCCGCCTCGAGCGTAAAGTCCCCCAGAGCCTTCGTAAAGTCTGGCCACTTGAGCACCAGGTCCTCGGACCTCCACTCCCTGGGGGCTGGCGAGAGGCGGAACTTGATGGGGTAGGGCCTGAACCTGACGTTCTCGTCCGGGATGTAACCGTTGATGTAGATGTTGATCCCCACCCGGACCCCGTGGGGCTTTGAGACTATGCCGTAGACTCCGGACTTGCCATAGAGGAGGCAGATGTGATCCGAGATATAGTCGAGGACGGCCAGATCGTGCTCCGCGACCAGCACATATTTGGAGGCCTTTGCGAGGCTCCGGACGAGGATCGCCATCCTCATCCTCTGGTAGACGTCCAAGTAGCTCGAGGGTTCATCGAAGATATAGACATCGGCATCCCGCAACGCAACGGCAGCTATCGCCATCCTCTGCAGCTCGCCGCCGCTCAGGCTGTGGATATCCTTTCCCCAGATGGGATCGAGAGAGAGCATGGCAGAGACGTCTGCGAGGGCACCCCTCTCGTCGATCCGGGAGAGGATCTCACCCACGGTCCCCGTGATCCTCCTCGGCGCCTCGTCGATGTACTGTGGCTTCATCACCACCTTCAGATTCTTCTCGGAGATCTTCCTGAAGTAATTCAGGAGTTCAGATCCCCTGAAGAAGCGGAGGATAGCCTTCCAGTCGGGGGGGCAGTCGTAGAGTCCTAGGTTGGGGGTGATCTCGCCGCTGAGGATCTTGAGCGAGGTGGACTTGCCGGCCCCGTTGGCACCCAGGAGACCCACGACGAACCCCTCCTTCGGGACCGGGAGGCGGTAGAGCTTGAAGGCATTCGGACCGTATCTGTGGACGCAGAGCTCCTCCAGCTCGTCAGGCAGGTTGACGACCCGGAGGGCGCTGAAGGGACACTTCTTGACGCAGATGGCGCAACCGGTGCAGAGGTTTTCCGCGATCAGGGGGCGTTCCATCGTGGTGGGCTCGTACTTGATCGCCTCGGCACCGGTCCTGACTATAGGGCAGAACCTGATGCACTCCCTGCTGCACTCGCCGGGCTTGCAAAAGTCGGCGTCTAGTACAACTATCCGTACCAACGGTACCACCCGGCGAGGCGCGATTACTCAAAATCGCTCTCTTCGCTTGATTCTTCCTCTTCGCCTTCCTCCTGGTAAGCATCTAGGAAGACGTCGTAATAGTCCGCCATCTGCTCGCGCTCCTCCTCTTTCCGTTTCTTGCCCTTCGCCAGCCCCTCCTCGACGACGAGGGTCTTCCTGCGCTTGCCCTCGTCGACGGGCTGGACTATCTTGTAGCCTTTCACTTCGCTGGCGGGCTTCTCGAAGGAGCACGACCTACAGACCAGGTAGATCTGATCATCTCTCCTTTGAGGTATAAGGAGCTTGCCGCACTTATCGCAGAATTCCAAAAATTTTCCCCCGATGACCGGAGAGGCAGGGTCTCACCATACCTCTTCATCTTCGAAATCTTCGTCTTCATCCGGCCAGTCTTCCTCATCCTCTTCCGCTGGCCAGTCGCTGTCCAATTCTTCTTCGGTCCAGTCCTCCTCAAAATCCTCCTCTGTAAGATGGAGCATAACCAGATCCTCCAAAAGAACTATCGGATTTGGGGATCGCAGATATATTTAAGCTTAACTATTAATCCTTTTCTACATGGGGAGTGTCTTGGATGCGCATCTCTCTAGATCCTGATGATGCGGCGGCCCTGCGCCGGGTCGCGGAGGTAGTGAGGGGGGGAGGGGTTATCATCTACCCCACGGATACGGTCTACGGCATCGGCGGCGACCCCCTGAACCCGGAGGCCGTGAGGAGGATAGCCGAGATAAAGGGCAGGGGCGTGGAGGGAAAGGGAGGAAAGGGAGGAAAGGGAGGAAAGCCCATGCCGATCCTCGTCTCGAGTATCGAGAGGGCGGAGGGTATGGTGGTCGTCAGCGAGGCGGCAAGGATGCTCATGAGGGCGTTCTGGCCGGGCGCGCTCACCCTCGTGCTCAGAGTTAGGGAGGGGGTCACCTTGCCAGAAGGCGTCGCGCGGGAAGGGAAGCTGGGGATCAGGATGCCGGACCATCCGGCCGCTCTGAGGTTGATAGAGGCCTGCGGGGGGGCGCTCATCGGGACCAGTGCGAACATCTCGGGCGAGAGGCCGGCGAGAGCCGCCGGCGAGATCGACGGGAGGATCGAGAGGATGGTGGACCTGGTCGTCGAGGGCGGCGAGGGGGCTGGGGTCGCATCGACGGTCATAGAGATTCTCGACGACTGCGGGGCAGGGCAGTCTGCTCCAGTCAGGATCATAAGGGAGGGGGCGATAAGCGCGGACAGCATCGCCACTAAGCTTGCAGAGGGGGCGCCCCCTCCAAGACCCCGCACAGAGTTCAACCTCGTCGTGACTACCCAGAGGGGGAACGAGAGGGCATGCATGAGGGAGCTCTCCCTACTTGCAAGCGGGGTGGGGGCGAGGGTCAGGCTGAGGAGGACTCGCTACCCCGGCCTCCTTACGGCCCACGTGGACGGGGACCCCTTCGAGTTCCTAAAGCGCATCGGGCCCCTCATCGAGGAGGATCCTTGGGACGTGAGGTTCATACAGAAGATCGTGCCCATCATGAAGACCGTCAGGACTGATCTAGCCTGCATCAGGGAGGCTGTCGTAGGACTGGCGGGGCTGATCCCGGCCGACGCCACCTTCAAGGTGGTAGTCAATAAGAGGGGCGGGACGCTGAGGAGCTCAGATATAATCAGGGAGGCTGCCTCGGCAATCAGCAGGAAGGTCGACCTCGAGAGCCCACAGAGAACGGTCCAGATCGAGGCGATCGACGAGATCGCCGGCGTCTCTGTGCTGAGGGACGAGATCATCTCGGTCACGAAGATCCAAGAGAGGGCGATGGAGGGCTGAGGCAGGCGACCGTCAACGGTAGAGGTCCGAGAGGGCGACCCTCTCCAAGACTATGGCTTTGACCGCGTCCGCCCTGCGGGGAGAGATCAGCTCTGCTGTCGAGAGTTCGTTCGGTGTGATCGAGAACCTCCGGACAAGGGATCGGCACTTCTTGTCGTCCACTTCCAAGAGGGACTCGTCCTCGCGCCCGTACCCCAGCACGGTGCGGTAGACCTCTTCCAAGGAACCGCGGTCCCGTGAGACGGCGACGACTACCCAGCCAGCCACGTCCTCACCCCCCACCCCCATCGCCTCGATCGCCGCGCTTATCTGGCGCCTCCCGGAGGCGTAGAGGAGGACTTCGGTCGCAGGCGTCCTAGCGATGCTCCTCCCCGCCCTCCACGACTTGGCGGAGAGGAAGGCCGCTGTGAGGATGTGCTCGTAGCCTGCAACCGCTCCGGAGTTGAGAACCTGGACGCTGACCGCAGGGGAGGAGGCGGCCTCCAAGAAGGCAGGGAGCTGGACCGGCTTGGACCGGGGGCCGGAACCGGGCCTGATCGCTGCCACCATGACGTATGGGCCATCCTCCCCAAGATCGAAGATCACCATGCGGTCACCTACGGCAGAGCCCCGGCATATACCTGTCGACGATCTCCCGGGGAACGCCTGCCGCGACCAGCCGCTCCCTGAGGTCCTCGCCCTCGATACCACTCCAGCTTTTTATGAGGGCGGTGATGGTCTCTCTCGCCTCCCACGGGTACATCACCCAGTCATCAGTCACATTGACGTAGTAATCGGGGATGGTCTTAGAGCCGGGCCGCAGGTGGATGGTGGCGGTCCGCACCTCGGCGGCACCCCTCCCGTTCAGGTAGCCCTTGGCTAGGAGGAGGGTACCCCCCGTGTCGGCGATATCGTCCACAAGGAGGATACGCCGCCCTTGGGGCGTGCAGGGGAGGTGTTGTGTTATCCTCGGCTCCCTGAACTTCTTCCCGGGACCGGCATAGGACCCTATGCCAACGACGGCGACCTCGCTGACGCCGAGCAGATCGGAGAGAACCCTAGCGATGACGTACCCGCCCCGGGCTATGCCGACCACCAGATCGGGGGAGTAGTCCCTAGAGATGGCTGCCGAGAGATCAGCGAGGAGGGACTGGACCTCCTCCCACGTCATGGCCAAAATCTTCATGCCATCCCGCTCCATCATCCCCCGTGGACAGACGGGAGCAGCGATACGGTGCAGCCGTCCCTGAGGCGGGCGCCTGTGCCGCCGATAAGGGATGACTCGACATCGTCTATGAAGATCAGGACGTCGGGCCTGACGCCCCCGCCCTCACTGAAGAGACGTGACTTGAGGGCAGGTTCCTGAGACTCGCGCAGGCGCCTCAGCAGGTCGGAGAGGAGTCCGCATTCCAGGCTAATCGTAAGCTCGGGCTGCCTGGCCAGCCCCTTCAGGACCGCCAGGTACCTTACCTTAACCGTTACTGCCATGGCTCATTCACCGTTGGAGGTTCTCGGCTCGTAGATATAAACATCTTCATCGTACCGTCGCCCCCCGATGACCGAACCGGGGGGCACCCTCCTGAAGATCCCTCCGCATAGCCTCGCCTCGATCTTGGCGCCGGCGGTCTCCGGGTCTTCCATCAGCCACTCCAGGGGTATGCTGAGCCCCAGCGGCCTGGAGGGCGGCATGTGGCGCGTTGACTTTAGAGGGAAGAGCCTCCCGGTGAGGGCGGCATAGATCGCCTCCTCCTTCTTGATCGGGGGAGGGGCCAGCACGGCGCCGAAACGCCCGGAGCTCTCGCCCTCCAGGGAGGCGTCCTCGCTCGCGTATGTTATGCTGTATCCCTTCCCCCTCAGCTCCGACTCGACCCTGAAGAGGAGGCGGTAGGCCTCGAAGATGTTAAAGCCGTCCCGGGGGAGGACGAGGTAGGATTTGGGGCCTATGATTGAGAGGCATGCGGACCTCGACCGCACGGCTTTGATGGCTTCCTCCCTTCCGGCTTTCTCGAAGCCCATCGAGCCCTCCGGATCAAGACCCCGGTCGATGCACCTGTACCAGCAACCTATCCGGATCTCATCTGAGAGATAGTCGTAGAGGGCGGCGGGCACTGAAGAACAGCCGAGGTTCCGTAATGCCCAGTACCTGTGAGTCCCGTCCAATATCATGCAGCTGCCGGCATCGGCTAGGAGCGGATCGAAGACCTTGCCCTCGGATTGGATGGAGTGTGTGATCTCGCGAAGAAGCGCTGGATCGTATCTTTCGTGGGGGCGGATGCTCTCTACGGAGACTGCGGTGATCCGATAGGCAGGCTTCAAGGGCGGCATTATTGATTGCCTCACCCCGGCCCGTTTGCGGGGCTCCGGTTCTCCTCTGCCCGGTATGTAAACAACTTTGCCGTGGCAGAATAAATAGCGATTGGTGCGGCGGAGAGGAGGCCGCCCGACCCCAGCCCGGACATAGCCCGCGGGAGGATTTCAGGGGTTCCCGGGGGCGGACATCTTCCCGCTCTCCGGAGGCTCTGGGCCCTTGTCCGAATCCTCAGGCGCGGCTCCCGTGTCCGGCTCAGTTTCGGCTTCGGTTTCAACTTCGGCTTCGGCTTCGGCTTCAGACTCAGTCTCTGCCTTGGTCTCAGTTTCAGCCCCTTCGCCTACGCCTTCCCCTTCGGCGGCCTCATCAGTTCCGGCCTCCTCGGCCTCGGCGGGGATCACCGCTTCGGACGGCGCTGAGGCAGCCTCGGCTTCGGCCTTCGCCATCTCGGCTTCTTCAGCCTTCAGGGCCTCATCCCGCTTCTTCTGTGCAATCAGGAGGCGGGTGAGGTAGCCGGCAACCCTGTTGTTGAGGTGCTTGCTGCTTATATCCGAGTACTGTGAGACGAGCTTCTTGTTAGTGTCAAAATCGGTGCTGAAGACGTTGGGATACTTCTTGAAGAGTTCCAAAGCGACGCCCTTGACCTTGCCTGTACGCACTTTACCCAAAACGGTCACCACAAACAACTCATCGATGCAGAAACCGAAATTTAACCTCTTCGGTGGGGAGCCTCTGTCTTCTATGAAAGTTGGGCGGGGGAACCGGCTCGTGCGATGCGGCATGGCTGTGAACGCTAGCCCATTCAGGGGACGCCGGAGGACAAAGCCGTCGTATTAGGCCCTGCTTGCTCTGGCGGACCGGGAGGGCCCCCGCCTGTAGGGCTCTGCCGCACCTGGCAGCGTGTACCACCGCGAGAATCCCTCGGCCTCCGGCGGGGATGGTTCTGCAGGTTCGGATATGGCCGTGTCGGCAGAGGTCGTCCTCCGATAACTGCAACGGTAAATATTTTATACTGAAGCAACCAATTCTTCAGCGGCGAGGGATATGCCTGACATAGCGATATCGCCGATCGATAGGATTATGCGGAAGGCCGGAGCCGAGAGGGTTAGTGAGGAAGGTTCGGAGGCGCTCAGGGAAGTCGTGGAGGCTCTGGCACTAGACATCTCGAGGGAGGCGATAGCCCTCGCGAAGCATGCTGGCAGGAAGACTGTCAATGCTGAAGATGTGAAGATGGCAAGCAGGAAGTACAACGCGCTCACCAGGCTCGGCGTCTAATCATCCAGATTTACCATTTTTCAGCCTCTCGGGTGTTCGTGAGGGGCTAGAAATAAATATATAGAAGTGCAAACTTCTTCTGGTTTGTGATTTATAGAGGTGTATCCTATGGCTAGTGCTCAACTTGGCGGAGTCCCGGTTCTTATCCTGAAAGAAGGGACGCAACGCACTCAGGGCAGGGATGCCCAAAGAGTCAATATGGCCGCAGCCAGAGCCATTGCAGAAGCGGTCAGAAGCACGCTTGGTCCCAAAGGCATGGACAAGATGCTTGTCGACACGCTGGGCGATGTGACGGTCACCAACGACGGAGCTACGATCCTAGGCGAGATCGAGGCGCAGCACCCTGCAGCCAAGATGATGGTCGAGATCTCCAAGACGCAGGACGACGAGGTGGGAGACGGGACGACCTCATCAGTTATTCTTGCCGGAGAGCTACTCAAGAAGGCCGAAGAACTCATCGACAAGAACGTCCACCCGACGCTGATAGTCCAAGGTTACAAGAAGGCCACCGAGAAGGCGATAGAGGTTCTCACGAAGATCGCGATGCCAGTAAAGGCCGACGATGATGCCGCACTGAACAAGATTGCGTTCACTGCCATGAACAGCAAAGCATCAATCGGTTTCCAGGATTTCTTCGCAGACATAGCGGTAAAGGCGGTGAAGCAGGTCTCCGAGAAGAGGGGGGACAAGTACGTTGCGGATATCGATTATATCCAGGTGGTCAAGAAACAGGGCGAGGGCGTCACGGACAGTAAGCTCATCTACGGTGTAATAGTTGACAAGGAGATCGTCCATCCGGGGATGGCTAAGATCGTCAAGGACGCAAAGATCGCCCTCCTAGATACGCCCCTTGAGATCGAGAAGACCGAATTCGACGCAGAGATCAGGATCAGTGACCCTACCCAGATGAAGGCGTTCATCGAGGAGGAGGAGAAGCTGCTCAAGGAGATGGTCAACAAGATCAAGGCGACGGGTGCAAACGTTGTCTTCTGCCAGAAGGGGATCGATGACATCGCGCAGCACTACCTCGCAAAGGAGGGGATCGTCGCTGTCCGGAGGGTGAAGAAGTCGGACATGGAGAAACTAGCGAGGGCGACCTGTGCCAAGCTGATCACCAACATCGACGAGCTCTCTGCGGACGATCTTGGAGAGGCCAAGGTCGTAGAGGAGCGGAAGTTCGGCGAGGACAAGATGACGTTCGTCGAAGGCTGCAAGCACCCCAAGGCGGTCAGCATCCTCATAAGGGGAGGGCTTGACAGAGTGGTCGATGAAGCCGAGAGGACGCTCCATGACGCACTCCGCGTGGTTGGTGACGTCATCGAGGACGGCAGGATCGTGGCAGGCGGCGGAGCCCCGGAGCTGGAGGCGGCTAAAAACCTGAGGGAGTATGCCTCAAGCATAGGCGGCAGGGAGCAGCTGGCTATTGAGGCGTTTGCCGACAGCCTGGAGGCGATACCGAGGACGCTGGCCGAGAACGGCGGGATGGACCCGATAGACATGCTTGTCCAGCTCAGATCCCTTCACGAGAAGGGGGAGATTTGGGCAGGTGTCAACGTCCTGAAGGGCAAGACAGACAACATGTATGAGGCGGGCGTCATCGAGCCGCTTGCGGTCAAGATGCAGGCGATAAGGTCGGCGACAGAGGCGTCATCGATGATCCTGAGGATAGACGATGTCATCGCCTCTTCCAAGACTGAGTCGAAGCCCAAGGCGCCGGGAGGAGCTGGCGAGGGCGGCCCAGGCGAGTTCGACTGAGCATAAGCAAGCCTTCCACCTCCCTTCTTTTCTCCTCTTCTCTTTTCTTCTCTTTTCTCTTCTCGCTTCTCTCGACGCCTCTTTCTTTACGTCTCCCGTGGCATGAAGCCAGGGTCCAGCGATCTTTCACTATTTATCTGCCTGCACCATACAAGCTATATGAGGTAAGGGGAGGATGCCGATGAGAAATGCCATAGTCATAACCGGCACCCCCGGTGTCGGGAAGACCACCGTCGCAAGGAGGCTGGCGTCCAAGCTGGGGCTCAGGCTCATAGAGCTCAATACCCTCGCCAGAGAGGGGGGTGCAATAGGGGGCAGGGATCCGGAGAGGGGATCGCTTATCATCAAGCCGAGAAAGGTGAGGGCACTGCTCAGGAGGGCTTTGGAAGGCGAGGCGGGCACAGTAATAGTAGAGGGCCATTACGGAGAGGTCGTTCCCAAGGAGTTTGTCAAGACAGCGGTCGTTATCCGCCTCAATCCTCTGGTGCTGAGAGGCAGACTGCTGGAGAGGGGGTACGACGAGGCCAAGGTAAGAGAGAATGTTGAGGCGGAACTCATAGACTTCTGCCTCTCAAAGGCCGTGGGCGCTTTCGGGAAGAGGGTTAGGGAGGTGGATGCGACTGGGAGCAGCGAGCAGGAGCTTGAGGAGGAGGTCTGGAGGGCAGCCTCTGGGGAGGGGGGGCTCCCTCCCGGCGATATTGACTGGGCATCTAAACTTGGGGGCAGGGATCTTGAGGAGGCTCTTCAGGGGTAGCGATAGCCAGTATTGGATCTGGGATTATCCTGACGAAGGCGTTTGACGATCTGTAGGGGAGGTTGACGACCGCCTCCCCGGGGGAGAGGAGGGGGAGGTCCCCGATCTGCCGGCTGCTGAGCGCCGTCGAGTTCTCAAGTATCCGGAGGTCCTCTCCCGACCGGATGGCATGGAGAATCCTGATGGCGGTGTTCTTCAGAACGTCCTGCGAGATCGCGGACGGGAACTGGGAGACTACGATTACGCCCTCCCCGAACTTCCTAAGCTCTCCGAGGATCCTCTCCCCTATGGAGAGGGGGGTCTCGGGCCGCCTAGGCGGGATTATGTTCTGTGCCTCCTCTATGAGGACTACGTGCTCCAGCCTGCCGGGCTCTCCGCGCGCTGTGGCGTGATCGTAGACCAGCTTGAGGAGGAAGTTGCATAGGGTAGTGCGGCTGTTTACGTCTTTGAGGTAACTGAGATCTATCGAGACCAGACCCCGGAAGAGTTCCTCTCTCGAGAAAGAATCATCGCCGTTCACGGCCAGCCCGCAGGCCCCTTCGGTAAAGGACTTGAGCCTGCGTATGAGAGCCATCCTCGTCTCGTGATCCCAGCTCGATCTTATGGGCATCAGGTTGAGTTCGTTGATGAGGTCCGAGAGGGTGGGGCTGACCTTTGACCGGTAACAGCCCTTCAAGGCTTCCCGGAACATGTACGACTGGGGCTGCGTGAACTGAAAGGTCTGGGCAAATATGTCTGTAGTGAATTCTGTCTGGAAGCCTAGATCCTTGCCGATATAGCCTGATAGGGGGTTGACCGTGAGCCCGCGGTCTGGAGACCCAGGGCAGAAGACCTTTCCGCCTGCCTCCTCGACGGTCCGGGAGTGCTCGCCGCTCCAGTCGAGCACGAGTGTGGACACGCCGGAAGAGGAGAGGCGGATCGCGAGGGAGATGGCGGTGGTGGACTTGCCGCTCCCCGTAGCGCCGAATATAGAGGTGTGGCGCTGGATGTCACGGAGGTGCAGGTTGAGCGGGGCGACCTTCTTGCCGTTCGAGAGGATCCATCCCACAAGCGGGCCGTCGCCGTCTATAGCCTCGGCGGCGGGCGGATCAAAGGAGGATGAGGGGACGATCGATCTCGGCGGTGGCGGGATGGGACCAGCAGCGGATCTCTTATCGGTATAGAGCCTCTCGGGGACGGGGATCAGACGGGGCGCTGCGAATGGCAGGGGGGCGCTCAGCAGCAGCGAGGCATCCTCCTTCCCCATCTGCCTCACCCTGACGTTCGGAAGGGCGACACTGCAGACCCCCTCGAGCTGCCGGGAGTACATGGCGCACCGGCTCTGTGCTTCCTCCTCGTCCTTACCGGAGGCCCAGACGATTATCATGGACTTGTTTGCAGGCCCACACGCCGGCATACCGGCAATAGAGACTTTCGGAACGGAGAGGTAAACATAGGCGGTCGGCGCCCCTATCGAGTTAAGGGCTTCCGAGAACCGGCACAGCCGCTCATAGTTCAGGTCGTTGTCCAAGCGCGCGGCCCCCCTCTCTCGCACCCTCATTGCCGCCGACCCCTCGTCCTCTACAGTGCTGAGCGATATTGCAGAGGCGGAGTATTTTTTCCCCGAGTGCTCGCATACAGGGTAGGCGCCCCTCAACCCTGCCGGCCCCGGGAGTTTCAGGAACCAGCAGCGGTGGATGGCTAGTGCAGCTATGGCGCCTACCGCCGGGATGACGGCGATCCTCAGGTCTGCAAAATCCTTCAGGAAGAGCACTGAGATGACTGCCAGCGGAAGGAGGGGGATGAGGTTCATCTTCATCCTATCCTGAAGTATTCAAGAACCTTGTTCAGGGACTGCTGGATCTGGCTCAGAAATGCATCCCCGTTGAAGATCGAGAGGTCGAAGGTGTTCTGGACCCCTGAGAGGAGGCCCACTACGATCGAGAGGATGACAGTGAGGGTGACGATGGATAGGCCCAGCAGCAGCCCTTCCTCGACGAGCGGGGAGCCCCTCCTGCGCATCTTCTCAACCCACCAACCGTCGCCATATTTAAACACTCCAGCCGATTGCAAAGACCAAAACAAGGTAGGTGCAGAGGTAAGCGGCAGCAGAGGCAGCGGCCAGCCTACTGCCGCTATCGAAAGGAGAGGCTTTGGATGCCAAGTACGTAGAGAGGACTGCCACCGAGAGAAGGGCGGAGAAGACGCTCGGATTGAATCTGAGGAGGTCCGAGATAGCCCCCGGGGCGGTGTGCCCTCCGGACCTGCCGAGCGCGCCGAGCAGGGGGGAGGAGAAGGTCACCACCGCCAAGGAGGCGGAGCCCACAATGGAGAGGACTCGCAGCCTGAGGGAGAGCGTCTTGAGCTTTGCCATGAGGTCTTCCGTCCTGCGGCGCCTAGCCTTCCGGTACTCGACATAGGCGCGGATTCTTGCTGATGCCTCGCATGAGCTGAATGCGAGGAGGCCCGAGAGGGACTGGAGGATCCTCGCATCAGTCCCGGAGGTGGTTGCGGCCTCCTGAAGGGCCAGCCGCAGGGGGCAGCCCTCCCTGACCAAGGAGATGACGGACATCATCAGAGTATCTTCGGGCGCAGAGGTTCGCTGGGCCTCGAGGAAGGCGCGTTCGGGCTCTAAATAGAGCAGATTCTTGGAGAAGGTTAGGAGAAACGAGTCCGACACCTGATCCCCTTCCGGCAGGCGGATCTCCTTAACGGACACTAGGGAGTTCATAAGCAGGTAGTAAGGCGCCGCGACCGCAACTGCTGCCATGTATCCCCACGCCTGCTGGAGGCAGATCGCCATGGCGAGCGAGAGGAAGAAGGCAAGGGGGTGAGGGGAGGCTTTCAGATGACAGGCTGGACCAGATCCCTTAACCATAGATAGAACACCACGATAACCGTGCCCTGGATGGCGACTAGGAGGAAGATCCGTGGAGAGGTGCCCCATCCCCACACCAAGCCCATAATGGCCAAGGCGATCGGGAGTAGGGCGGCGGATGCTGTGAAGAGGGCAGCCACATCCTCGACCTTCGAGAGACCGCTCGCAGCCTCAATGTCCCAGAGGGAGGCGAGCTTAGAGGCATCACAGGCTTCGCCATAGATCACGGATCTGAGCCAGTCGGTGTAGTGGGGACTGCCCTGGAAGGACGCGATCAAGGCTGTGCCCGGATCTGTGCCGTTCCTTATCTCGGTCAGTGCCTCTCGGAAACGGTTCGATACGCGCGTCCTGCTGCACGCAGCGTGCTGGGAGGCGATCTGGGCGGACCCTGTGAGGGAGTATACCGCCGCGAATGTGTCCAGCGAGTGGATGGATTCGGTCAGCTCGAGCAGCGCCGTCCTCTTCTCTGCCAGCCTCCTGAGGAGCGGCCTGGTAGCGGCGATAACGAAGACCGGCAAGCCAGCTGCCGCAACCTCCGGGCAGACCATCAGGAGGATCGCGAGTGGTGGGAGGGACGCTATGAGCGCGGTACGCCTCCTGAGGCCGAGCCTGTGACCGGACCGGACCACTGAGAGGAGGCGGCGGGCGATCCCGAGCCTAGAGCGGCGGTTAGATGCCACTTCCCCCTTCCCCCTTCCATGCCGTCATACGCTTGAAACCCCCTCCCGCGGCACTCTCCCCGGAGGCTGACGCACTTTAAGGCGGCGGAGCTCTGCGAGTATGCCGTCGTAGCAGGGGAGGGCCAACGAGATCGCAGAAGCAGGGATCGTGGGGCGTAGAACGCCCTCCCCGCGATCCCAGACGAAGACGTCCCTCAGGAGGGGGATCAGATCCGACCACTTGTCCTTCTCCACCTCTGAGATTCTGGTGACCCTCCTGGCGAGGGTGCCACCTCTTGCCTTCTCGACATGTACCAGAAGGTCGAGGTCCCGGAGTGAGGGGGCAGGTATGCGGTGCTGGAAGACCCACCTCCTGAGCAGCGCCTCCCCCGATTCGGAGTGGATGGTATGCATGCACTTGAGGCCTGCCCCCAAGATTTGGAAGAGGGCCATGCTGTCTTCCCTCGAGAGGACCTCGCCGAAGAATACATAGTCAGGGGATTTGTGCAGCAGGCTGTTGAGGACGCGCGTCCTCTTCTCCTGATCTGTTTTGGAGGAGCTGCTCGCTAGGAGGCGGACCTGGTTCCGCCCCCGATCCAGCTGCGAGACATTCTCTGTCACATCTGACTCGACAGATATCTTGCGCCAAGTCCTCGGCACGCGGAGGTCAAGGGCGATGGCGAGTGTCGTCTTGCCGGACCCGCTCTCGCCATAGATAGTGACGCTCCTCCTCCGGCGTATGCTGGCTACGCAGTAAGCCGCGGCGTCTGGCGTGATGGTTCCGTTCCCGATCAGTGCCGCCAGATCAATCGGCTTGCTGAAGAACTTCCTTACCGCCAGAGCGGTCCCCTCGACCGAGAGGGGAGGGGCGTCGGCAGATACCCGGATATGGAACTCATTGGTCCTGATGGACGCTCTCAGTGAGGGCGAGGCATAGTCGATCGCCTTCCCGGAGGCTATGCGGGCGAAGGTCAGGAGGTGCTCTACCTGTCTCCTGGTCATCAGAATAGAGGACCTGCACCGCCCAAACTCCCTGTGATCCAAGTAAGCAAATGACCCTTCCCTGTCTGCAAAGAGTTCGCTGACAAGCTCGTCTGCGAGGGCCGGGTAGACCCCCTGCAGGCCCACCGAGTAATAGAGCACGTAGGGCATGAGGCGCCCCTCTACACCGCCCAACCGCCTGATCAGTGACCGCCTCTCCTCGATCACGTCCCTGAGGTCCAAGGATACAGGCGCTTTCAGGTCCTTCCTCTCGTACTGGCGGAGGCGTGCAACGGCGTCGAAGACTGATAGACGCTGGTCGAGGCTCAGGGACTGCACTGGGACATAAAAGACATGGCCGGTGCGGCCGATGCGAGCGAGGTGGATTACGTAAGGGTCGACGGGGTAAAGGGGGTCGCCGAGGCCCGAGGATGAGGATGAGGACGAAAGGGGGAGTATGGGCGGCAGAACCTGCGGACTCAGTGCGTGGAGCATCCTCCCCGTGTTTCTGAACTGTCCGCCCTCTGATGGGGCCGCCCTGCAGATACCGCACGTGATGCACCGCATGCCTTTTAGACCTGCCATACCCTCGCCTGCAAGCAGCCGGATGAGGTGGGCGATGGTCCGGACGGACTCCGCTGCTAGGCGGCAGCGCGGAGGTGCCCTGGAGAGGAGGCGCGCAAGGGCCTGACCCCGCCCGATCAGGTCGAGTATGGTGCGGACCTGATCGGGCTGGAAGAGATAGCCCCTCCTGCGGAGCATGATAATCGGGCCCTCGGGAGGACCAGCGGAGAGGACGTCCCTCCAGGCCTCAACGAAGAACGGGTGGGAGGGTGCATGGTACAGTCTGGGGGGATCAGCCAAGCTCGTCCACCCTCCTGGACAGGATGGAGAGGGCATACTCGAGTATCGACACCCGGTCATCGATCTCTTCTATCTTGGCCTGGGTGCGATTCAGGGCATAGAGCGCGAGTTCCAGCCTCCGCTCCATTTCCGGCGTCAAAGATGTCCACCAAAGAGACGGGGCCCTTATAGACCCCTTGCGCCTCCCGGTTGGTTTAAGAGGCGGTCAGAGTTTCGGGGGCAGAAATGCCATCGCGGATCCTCTTCCAGAAAGCGGTTCTTGTCTTGTGGCTGACCCTCTCGGCAACGGTCGGATGCGCAGGTATCTCCAAAGCCCTGGACTTGAGGGCAGGGGTGCCCGAGCACGATCCTGAGTTGGCGGTCGAGAGGCTCGGCAGGTCGTCCAACCCGAACGGCATGACGATCTTCGATCCAGAGGGTTTCAGGAGGTGGTCCGGGTGAGCCGCAGGGGCCAGATCGAGGCGATAGTACTCATTCCCTTCCTTCTGGCGGTCATCGCGATCGACTCGGTGGCGGTAGGTGACCTAGCGGAGGACCTGAGGGGGTTCAGGGATGGGGTTGACGATTTTGAGAGGGTTGCAAATTACACATACTGGCGCGACCCGGCAACTGGCAACTTGTACCCGCAGGGGCTGTCGTGAGTGTCAAGAGGCAGCATACCGCTCCTCGATGCAATAGGGGCGCTGGCTGTAGCGTCAATCGCGCTCGCTGCTGTTGCAGGCTGCAGCTGTGAGTCTGGGGGGGTCATACGGGAGGGGATGGAGCGCGAAGGGATCAGGTTGGAGTTCTACAGTGCCCTACTCTCGGGTGAGCTCAGCGCAAAGGCTGCAGAGGTATGGCAGGATCTCGAGGTGGGCGTTAGGAAAGGGCATCTGGGCGGGAATGGCACCGGCGACGATGGCTGGGGCAGCAGCGGCTCAGCCCTAGCCGAGCCCTGGTGCTCCACCCTCCCCGGAAGGGCGTTCTCAGTCGGGCGTCTCCGCATAGAGCCACTGAACACAGCAGATCCCCAGTCCATAAAATTCTTCGTCACTACTCAGGAAGGGGGGATGCAGGTATTCACCGTTCGCAGAGAGGGCTGATCCTGCTGATCAGCCAGGCGGTAATCCTCGCCCTGCTTGTAGAGAGCATGTTACTCATCGGGGCGGGGGATGGCAGCGCGTCCATGCAGGTCAGGGGATCTGGGGAGGTCAAGGATCTCGAACTGCTCTCGTACAACATCCTCTTCGACCTCTGCAACCGCATGAAGGGCTGGGTAAGGGACGCGGAACAGCCAATCGACCCACGCGGGCTCGAAGGTAAGGTCTCCGGGTGGACCGAGGCTGTTGCTCGGTACGCCGCCGGGGAGGGGATTTCTGCAGAGATCGTTCTGGACGGGCTGACGATCGAGGAAAACCACGGACAGCCAGTGGACAGGCACCAGATGGCGTATATCATGCAGACGGGCACTGAGAAGTGGTACCTGACTGCCACCCTCACGGTTAGGCTGGCTGAGGGGTGGATCGCAAGGGAGACAATCTACGGGATTGCTATTGCGATCTGATTTGGCAGACCGGTGCGGGGCGCCCTGCGCGGAACTGCCTGCCGACTCCGAAGACGGTCACCAGATGGCTCCGGAGGGTGTACTCTGCTATCCCTGCTTCCTTGGAGAACTGAGTCTTGGAGAGAGCGCTGACTTTGTAGCGCTCCTCCAGTCCCATGGAGGCGACGTAGATCGAAGAGGCGGCGAGGAGGAACGGGTTCTTGCCCGATCGCTTGGTCGGAGGGATGCGCTGCAGGAGGCTCTTCGAATCCTGCTCCAGCTCTGCGAAGAAACGGGACGGATCTACCCCTGATGCCTGCACCCGGCTATTTATGGCCCGCGATGTCCTGAGCTTGCATATTATCCTGCTGGTGAACTCCTCGCTCCGTCTGAACTTCTTCATGGGGATGAGGTTGGAGGCGTAGGAGACGGTCTTCGCGAGGATCCTCAGCGATATCCTGTAGTTCTTTCTGTTGAAGGCGTCAACGACCTCCTCGAGCCTGACGGGGGCACCCTCTCCCATCTCCCTGCATGCGGCGACCAGACAGGCGGCCAGGAGAAGGCCATAGCTGTTGTAGGGGTTGCGCACCTTCCCGGTAATCTCAGTGAAGTACCGCATAGCCATCTCGGCAACCTCCCCGGGCAACATCAGGTAGCCGACTATGGATTCGAGATCTCTTCCCAGTCTGAAAAGGTCGAAACAGGATCCCGTGTATGTCGAGTCCTGGAGCTTCTTCAGCCTCTCGAACCGCAGTTGGGCTTCGGATGGGAGAGGCCTCTTCCCAGCGTCCGTAAATGCGGAGTACCTCCTCGCGATGGTACTCCCAAGTCGCTGCTTTACAATGAAGGGGGACGGGGGGAGTGGGGGAGGATCGTGGACAAGCCCGCATGACATGCATACGAGGTCGTGCCGCCTCCCTCCAGTAAGAGGCCCCCCGCACTCGTCGCAGACGCTCCTCTCTACGGTCACAAGTATTCCTCCTGAGCCGAACTCGGCTAATGGACCGCGGATGACGGATTAAAGCGTTTTCGGGAATGGGGTTCAGTTCAAGAGGAACCGCTTTCCAATCCAGATGATGGGGGATCTGTCTGGGCGGGGGTTCCTGCTGTTGAGGCGGTGCAGCGAAAGTGATGTGTGGGGTCAGGGGCGGTGCCCGGCAGGATCATGTATGCGTAATTTGGTCAGGAGAAGAGGCCGGAGCCGCGCGGCTGGGCGTGAGCAACCATCCGACAAAGAGTATACAGAAGGCAAAAAACAGAAAACAAAATAAAGCCTTTTAAATTAATGGGTCTTGGTGGAGAAGATGAGCTCGACTGCTGCCGGTCGCAGGTTTACAGGCGAACTTAATGGGTTCCTTGACAAGAATGTAAGGGCAATAACAGTAAGAGGTACCGCTTATGACGGCAAACTCGTGGGCTTTGAGCCTGCCAGCATGAGCCTGTGCCTTGAGAACGCCTCCGTCGGGAAGGAGAAGTATTCACGGGTGATCCTCAGGGGCGAAGCCGTCTCGGAGATCCTGCTGAAGGAGGAGCCTTTCGATATGAAGGGCTTGTCCGAGAGGCTGTCCAAGCTCTTCCCCAACATGGTCAAGTACTATGAGGAGGCTGGGTTCATCACCGTGATGGAGAAGATCAGGGTGACGGCGGAGGGTGTGGAGGGCACTGGCCCCATGGCAGACCGGGTAAAGAAGGTCTACAGCCAGTACATATCTGAGCAGAGCGGTGCATAGGCACCATACATTTTTTATGCGATTAGACTGTGGTCATAATGAGTTTCGAGGTACATGACAGGGATCTAGCAGGCAGGATCGGAACCCTGCACACCAGACGGGGCGAGGTGGAGACGCCATGCCTCATGCCTGTTATCAACCCTATAAAGAACAGCATCCCCCCCAAGGAGCTGAGGGATATGGGGTTCGGCATGGTGATAACCAATTCTTACATAATCCTGAGACACTTCAGGGATGAGAGGGAGGTCGATGTTCATGACCTGACGGGCTTCGACGGGCCCATTATGACAGACTCGGGCGGATACCAACTCCTCCTATACGGGGGGGTCAGAACAAGCCCGGAGGAGATCGTCAGGTTCCAAGAGAGCATAAAGAGCGATATCGGCGTCATCCTCGATATACCGACCGGCGGCCGCGCCTCGAGGCGGGACGCGGAGTTCACGGTTGAGGAGACGCTCAGAAGGGCCAGGGAGAGCGGGAACCTCAGGAGTGATCAGACTATGCTCTGGGCCGGGCCGGTGCAGGGGGGGAGATACCTAGACTTGGTGGAGATGAGCGCCAGGAAGATGGGCGAGCTCCCCTTTGACATCCACCCGCTGGGGAGCCCGACGCAGATAATGGAAGAGTATGACTACCCGACGCTCGTAGACATGGTTGTCACGGCCAAGAGGGTCCTCCCCCCTGAGAGGCCTCTCCACCTCTTCGGGGCAGGGCATCCCATGGTGCTCGCGCTTGCGGTAGCACTTGGTTGCGACCTCTTTGACTCGGCTGCCTATGCCCTCTTTGCTAGGGACGGCAGGTACATGACACCTTCCCGGACCATCAGGGTCGAGGATTTGACCGAACTGCCGTGCAGGTGCCCCGTCTGCGTGGGGAACGGGCTCGAGGGCATACTGGAGGCGCCGGAGGATGAGCGCACCAGGCTCATCTCGAAGCACAACCTCTATGTAACCCTCGAGGAGGTGAGGACGATAAAACAGGCGATAAGGGAAGGGTCACTCTGGGAGCTGCTGGAGATACGCTGCAGATCGCATCCCAGGCTCCACGAGGCGTTCGGCAGGCTCAGGGCATATTCGGACTACCTGGAGGCGAACGATCCGGTAGTCGGCAGGAGGGCCAGGGGAGTCTTCCTCTTCGACGCCTCTTCCCTCTCAAGGCCTGAGGTGATCCGCCACAGGGAGAGGCTCCCGGCGAGGTATGCCAGGCCGCCCTCCAAGGATATCCTGCTCCTCCTCCCCGCGCCCAGTGAGAAGCCTTTCAACAGATCGCAGCTCTACAGGGATGCGATAGAGGCCACCGGGAGGTTAGGCAGGGTCCACATATGCTTCTACGGCGGCCCCTTCGGGATCGTCCCATCGGAGCTCGCTGAGACATTCCCGCTCTCACAGTATGAGGGCGGCGTGGTCGGGACCCCTGGGCGCCAGGAGGTGGAGCAATTCATAAAAGCCAATGGGTACAGGCGGGTGATCGTGGTGGACCCGGCTCATTGCCTTGATATACCCTATGCTGAGACCGTCGCCTCCCTTGGCGAGGTGGGGACTGAAGCATGGTGATTATGCTCGACGCCCACGTCCATACAAACAGCTCGCCGGACAGCAGCCTGACGATCAAACAGCTCCTAGAGGAGATGCAAACCAAAGGTCTGAACGCGGTGGCTGTCACAGACCATGATACCATGGAGGGGTTCAGGAGGGTAAAGCATAGCAGTGCCTTCAGGGACATTCTGGTAATTCCGGGAGTGGAGATCTCAACGGATCAGGGCGATTTGATAGTACTGGGTCTGGAGGACCCGCCCCTCGGTTCGAGGGATGCTGGGCAAGTGATCGAGGCGGCACATGCTGCGGGGGGGCTGGTAGTCGTCCCCCATCCGTTTGACGCGAGGAGGCCCTCGCTTGGGGAGAGGTGCGGCATGCTCAAAGTGGATGCGATCGAGATCGTCAACGGCAAGTGCCACAGGGAGGAGAATAAGCAGGCTAAGGGGATTGCGAAGGTCCTCGGCCTGCCCGGCATAGGAGGGAGCGATGCCCACAGGAAGGAGGAGGTGGGGATGGTCGTCAATGTACTCAGCTGCAGGAGCGATATCGGCGCAGTGCTTGATGCCCTGAGAAAGGGGGAGGGGACAGTAAGGGCTGGGATCGGGGGCGGAATCGGAAAGGGCGGGGGCAGCCGCGCCTATATGTAGAGCGTCTTCTGGTCAGACTTCGTCCTGTCCTGCCTCTGCTTCATCAGTTCCTGGATCTCCGCCTCGATCCTCTGCGCATCGTTTACGAGCTGCGAGGTGTCGATTGAGAACCGGGTCATCTTGTCGAGGTACTCGACCGCGACGGCCGCTGCCATAGGATCAGGACGCATCGGGTTGGCGTAGGGGAGGAGCGCGATGGCAGGGAAGGCACTGATCTCGAAGTGCGCCAGCATTATCGCGAGTGGTCCCACGACGAAGAGACCCTTCTCCAACTGGGGAGCGCCCAGATCCGCGTGCTTGCTGAACTTCTTTGTAACGGCGCACCTTATCCGATCCTTCTCAGACGCCTTGAGACGGCTGTCAAGCCCCCCGATCAGGTACGCCGCGTCCATTCCGCTGGATATCGCCCATTCGGCCAGTGCCTTGGAGAACTCTTGCCTCTCCTTGGGGTGTGGGGGGACGTTCGTCAGAACAAAGACATAGTCGTCCTTCCGGTAAACCTCAAACGGCAGGGCCAGACGGCCCTCGTCTACGGAGACGAAGGGGGGGATCCTGTCAGAGCTGATATAGCCGATCAGTTCGGCGTCGAGTGAAGTGATAGAGTGCTTTACAGCTATATAGCCCGTGGCTCCGAGGCCGTGAAACCCGGTTATGAGCGATGTGCCTCTGAGGTCCTCATCTATGTGGAATTTTATCGGCATGGCATTGTCCCTTAATCCTGTATTGTCGTAACTAATAAAACTGGGGGCTAATATAATATATTGACGGGGTGCGTGGCCCCCCGGTCACCTGTTTTTCCATACCCACCACCCGGCTGACCGAGATACCTGCCAGATACATGCTTTGCGGAGACGGCCGTGGGTGGGAGGGGCCCGGCGCTAACAGGCAGGCGGGCACAGTACCGGGCGATTTTTGAGGGGCCTGAACGGTTTTTCGTAGAAGGGTTTTTAAGCCAAAGAGGTCGTTTTTAGTCATTCATCATGGAGGTATAGTTTACGGTTAAGGTTACGGTTTTTGGCGCAAGTAGAGAAGTCGGCAGGTCCGGCTTTGAGGTGAAGGGAGAGGGCACTAAGCTCCTCCTGGATTACGGCATCCTGGTAAGGGATGGAAGGCCCAGCCTCCCCCTCTCTACGTCGCCTAAGGATTTGAACGGGATAATAATTACACATGCCCACCTGGATCATTCAGGCGCGGCTCCTTTCTTCTACATCTCCGAGAGCCCCCCGGTCTACATGACCAGTGTCACAAAGCAGTTGACAGACATCCTGATCAGGGACCTGATCAGGCTCTCCTCATACTACCTGCCGTTTGAGACCCTTGAGCTGAAGACGATGATAGAAGAGAGCAAGGAGATAAGGAGCGATACGCAGCTCGGCAATGCCCACGTAAGCTTCGCCAGCTCAGGCCATATCCCTGGCAGCGTCAATGTCCTGGTGGAACAGGAGAGGAAGGCCGTATGGTACAGCGGCGACATCAACACGATCGATACCGCCCTGCTGGAGAGGGCGCAGTACAATCTGCCCGAACTGGACATGGCCATCGTCGAGAGCACGTATGCCACGGTCGACCATCCGCCAAGGGAGGAATGCGAGAGGAGGCTCGTCGAGACGGTCACCGAGGTGGTGGAGGGCGGGGGCCTGGCTTTGATCCCAGCGTTCTCGGTGGGGAGGTCTCAGGAGATACTCTGCATCCTGCAGAAGCACGGCTTCAAGCATGATGTGGCGCTGGACGGGATGAGCCGGACAGCGACGCAGACGATCCTCAACAGTCCCGAGGAGCTGAGAGATGCTGGGCTCCTGCGTAAGGCCGCGGACAAGGCAAAGTGGGTCAAGGGCGAGAGGGACAGGAAGAAGGTCCTCAAGAAGCCGGGGGTCGTGATCAGCTCGTCAGGACTGCTGACCGGCGGCGCCTCCACATACTACATGGAGACTATAAAGAACCGCTCCAAGGACGCGGTCGTCCTAGTCTCGTTCCAGATACCGGGCACCCCGGGGAGGACCCTGCTCGACCAGGGCATGTACGGCGTGCCGGGCGAACTGAGAAAGGTCAAGTGCAGGGTGGAGTGGATCAACTTCTCCTCGCATGCAGACAGGGGCGGACTGATGAGGCTGGTAAAGTCCATGAAGGGAACTCCGAAGATACTCTGCGTCCACGGTGAGGCGGCGTGCTGCCAAGGGTTTGCCGATGCGATAAGGAGCGAGATCGGTTTTGAGGCGTATGCCCCCAACCTGGGGGACTGCTTCACCCTCTGATGGGGATGCAGATCGCGATCAGGTATTTAAGAGGGCGCTAAATTCCATTCCACATTGGATTCGAGGGGGGTTCCTTTGAGCGAGAAGATGGTCGAGGCTATCAAGGAGATTGTCAAGGATCACACAGACTGGAGGGGATCCTGCATCAACCTGATAGCGAGCGAGAACGTCATCAGCAAGTCGGTCCGGGAGATGCTGATGTCCGATCTGGGCAATAGGTATGCCATCGGCTTCCTCCACAACAGGTTCTACTCTGGCACCAAGTTCGTGGACGAGCTCGAGAGCATGACGACAGACCTGGCAAGGAGGGTCTTCAGGGCAGAGCACGTTAACTATGTGCCCATCTCCGGTACCATGGCCAACTTGGTGCTCTTCAATGCGATGACGACGCCGGGAGACGTCGTGACGGCGCTGAGCGTCATCGACGGAGGCCACGCGAGCTTCAGGGAGTGCTCAAGGATCCACGGTGTGAGCCTTGTCCCCCTCCCCTACTCGGCGGACGAGATGAACGTCGATCTGGGCGAGGCCGAGAAGCTGATGGCCAGGATAAAGCCCAAGCTAGTCCTCCTCGGCGCGAGCGAGATACTCTTCCCGCACCCGGTGAGGGAGATCAGGCGGATCGCAGACCAGGTCGGCGCGATAGTCGCATATGATTCGGCCCATGTCTTGGGGCTGATAGCTGGCGGGGTATTCCAGGACCCGTTGGCGGAGGGCGCAGACATAGTCACGGGGAGCACACACAAGACGTTCTTCGGTCCACAGGGCGGAATAATCCTCTGTAAAAAGAGGTATGCGACTGGCATTGACCTTGCGGCGTGGCAGCTCGTCAACAACCACCACGTCCATAGGGTTGCCGGGCTTTCCATATCGCTTGCCGAGTTCATGGCTTTCGGCAGGGAGTATACGACGCAGGTCGTCTCCAACGCCAAGAGGCTTGCGGAGGAACTCCACGGCATGGGGCTGAACGTCCTGGGCGAGAAGAACGGATTCACCAGGTCGCATCAAGTGATATTCGTGGGAATCAACGGCAACGGGGACGCCACGGCCAAGAGGCTGGAAGACGCGGGCATAATCACGACTAAGACCCCCCTCCCGACGGACAGGACCGAGGAGGAGTGCTCCGGCGTCAGGCTCGGCACGCAGGAGATTACGAGGCTCGGCATGAAGCAGGACCAGATGCCCGAGGTAGCGAGGCTCATAAAGCGCACCATCGTCGAGAGGGATGATCCATCCCAGATAAGGGAGGAGGTCAGGAAGCTCATGTCCGAGTTTAGGGAGGTAAAGTACTCGTTCGACGAGGGAGACGGAGCCTACCGGTATATAGAGCTATGATCCGAGCGTCTGGCGGCTGTCGGTTCGTACTGCGCCGGGGGAGCACCGTACTGCGTGCATGGGGCAGCGCCCCAACGGTGATCCTTTGCACAAGATAATGGTGGGCCGGTCCGGAATCGAACCGGAGACCACCGCCGTGTCAGGGCGGTATCCTAACCAAGCTAGACGACCGGCCCAGCACCGAACTATTCGCAAGGGGTCAAATATTAAATTAACCCTTTTGAATGGGCGCCCTCTCCTACTCCGAATGCGGGCATGACGCCTGGCAGCCCGATTGACGGCCAGAATGATGCGGCAGGCGGCGCAAGGTCTCGCATTCTACCGCGAGCCTAGGGCAGGTCCATGGTTAGGATGACCCACAAGTTATTAGCTACAGCCAGGAACTGCACGGCGGCGGCGCCAGTGCCCAGCAGGAGGACGGTCCGGAGAGGCCATCCGGGACCATGGGGTCTGGCCGCAGCCTCGGCGGCACCAGCCAGGAGGAAGAAGACGACGGGTACGACGGCGATCATCGCAGCTTTGAGATGGACGTACAGCCCCAGATCCATCAGGCTGGCCGAGAGGGGGTTGGCCTCCACGACCAGACTGGATCGTCCCAGGCAGTAGTAGGTCGTCGTCATATCCGCAGCGGAGAACAGAATGAGGAGCAGAGAGATCAGGAAGGCATGGTTCCAAGCCTGCCCTCTGTTTCCCTCCCCTTTCCGCTGTTTTCCCCTTGCCCCCGCCTTACCCCTTATGCTCCCTATGCCGTGTCGCCGCCCTTTTTCCCTAGGACGCAGCTTCCGGTGCGGTGAGGCGCCCGAACCAGGCCTGCGGTAACCAGCTCATGCAGAAAACGTCGCTCTTCTGTCGTCTTTCAATACTCGCGGCGGCAGATAAGATTATGGTGATCTCTGATCAGAATCTCTGATGAGGCTATCGGCCGGGCGTATCAGGAAGTTATCTCATGGAACCGCTCCTTGACAAACCAGCCGATCACTATACCTGCAGCCACCCCCACGGCTATGGCTACCGACCACGCCAGTGCCTGCGCGATCGTGTTGAGGATGGTCACATCGACGCCGGCTTCACTGAGGGCTATGGTGAGGGTTACGAAGTACAGGACGAGTTTAACGAGGTTCCCGCCAAGATCGACGTAGAGTACCGACCGCTCCTCCTGTGTGAAGCTCTTCCGGATCAGCTCGCCTATCCAGTCGGAGAATACAACGCCGACTAGGAAGATTATTACCGCCCCGATGTAGTTAGGCATGCGCGCCAGGATGGCGGTCACCTGGTCGCTTATGAAGGGCAGACCGAGGGCATTCAGCGCCAGAAGGATGGCTACGATATAGACGAACCACCTCGAGAGCAGGTCGAAGAACTGGGAGGCGGTGAAGTCGGACTTGGCTATCGCTCGTCCGATGGCGGTCCTTCTGAAGATCGAGTCGGCCCCAAACCTTGAGGTGAGTCTGCCGATTACCGCTCCGACCGCCCTGCCCACGACCCATCCGGCAAAGATGATGACCGCGAAGATCAGCAGGTTGTAACCTACGATTGCGGGGTTCTCCAGGAACCAGCTAAAGTCGATAGCCTGTCCAAGCACTTGAGGCGGCAACTTTGACACGTAAGGAAATTGACTTTGTGAATATTTAACCTGTTCGCTGGAGCCACCAGGCGCGGCAGCTATGCAGGCATATCAGGGCAGGGGGCACAGCCTTCGGAGGGGGCAGGTGCTGGCGAGACGCCACTTAAATATATAGAGCTAAAAGATTAAAGCCGCAGAACGTTAACTGATAAGCGGCGGAGGGAGTATGCCATCGCGGTTCAGAGCAGCATAGAACTCGAGCTACCCACAGACCCCCTCTGGTACAGAGATGCCATAATTTACGAGGTCCACGTGAGGGCATTCTACGACAGCGATGGTAATGGGATAGGTGATTTTAAGGGGCTGACGGAGAAGCTGGACTATATCAAAGAACTCGGCGTGACTGCCATATGGCTCCTGCCCTTCTACCCGTCCCCCCTGCGAGACGATGGTTATGATATCGCCGATTACCGGGGAGTGAACCCCCAGTACGGCACCCTCAAGGATCTGAAAGAGTTCCTCAAAGAAGCCCATAAGAGGGATCTGAAGGTAATCACTGAGCTGGTCCTGAACCACACCTCGGATCAGCACCCTTGGTTCCAGAAGTCGAGGGAGGCGAAGCCTGGCTCGAGATGGAGGAACTACTACGTCTGGAGCAGTACCCCGGAGAGGTATAAGGACGCTAGGGTAATCTTCAAAGACTTTGAGCCGTCGAACTGGTCGTGGGACACCAGAGCGGGGGCGTACTACTGGCACCGCTTCTACGCGCACCAGCCGGACCTCAACTACGATAATCCGGAAGTCCAGAGGGAGATGCTCGACATAGTTGACTACTGGCTCAAGATGGGGGTCGACGGGCTACGCCTTGACGCCGTGCCGTATCTATTTGAGAGAGACGGAACTAACTGCGAGAACCTGCCTGAGGGACATGCGTTCCTCAAGACGCTGAGGGCACATGTGGACTCGAAGTTCAGGGGAAAGATGCTCCTTGCTGAGGCGAACCAATGGCCCTCTGACGCCGTCGCATATTTTGGGGAGGGCGACGAGTGCCACATGGCTTTCCACTTCCCGCTGATGCCCCGGATGTTCATGTCGATCTACTTGGAGGACAGGTTTCCCATCGTCGATATCTTCGAGAACACGCCGCCCCTCCCGGCCGGTTGCCAGTGGGCGCTCTTCCTGCGGAACCACGATGAGCTCACCTTAGAGATGGTCACCGATGAGGAAAGGGATCAGATGTACCGGTTCTGCGCCAAGGACAAGCAGTCCAGGATAAACCTGGGGATACGCAGGCGCCTGGCACCGCTCATGGGGAACGACAGGAGAAAGATGGAGCTGATGAATGTCCTCCTCTTCACCCTTCCCGGGACGCCGGTCATCTACTACGGCGATGAGATCGGCATGGGGGACGATTACTACCTCGGCGACAGGAACGGCGTCAGGACGCCGATGCAGTGGAACGCGGACAGCAACGCGGGGTTCTCAAAGGGAAACCCCCAGAGGCTCTACCTCCCGGTTAACATCGATCCCGAGTACCACTACGAGACGATTAATGTCGAGAACCAGTCGGGGAACCGTGCCTCCCTGCTCAGCTGGATGAAGCGGATAATCGCGGTTAGGAAGAGGTATAAGGCATTTGGCCGCGGCGGGATCGAGTTCCTCTTCCCGGAGAACAATAAGGTCCTGGCATTCGTGAGGGAGTACGAGGACGAGAGGATCTTGGTGGCGGTGAACCTCTCAAAATATCCCCAGGTGGCAGAACTCGACCTTTCTGCCTATAAGGGGCATATACCGAATGAGGTCTTCGGCGGCACATGCTTCCCCGAGGTGAAGGGGCAGTATATCCTGACGTTCGACCCCTACGGATATTTCATCTTCTCCCTCTCCAAGGGCGCGGGGAAGGATGCTGCCCCTCCTGCTACAGACTGCAGCTTCACCATCGAGAAGAGGGTGGAGGAGGTGTTCAGCGGGAAGGGACGCGAGAGGCTTGAGGAGAAGGTCCTCCCATCATTCCTTGCGAGGCAGAGATGGTTCGGAGGCAGGGATAGGGAGGTGGAGAAAGTAAAGATCAGGGAGGAGCTGCCTATAGATACAGATGGCCAGCCCTTGGCCAGGATACTCATCCTGGACGTCTTCTACCGCGAGGGGCTCCCAGAGACATACCTCCTGCCGGTCTCTTATGCGATAGGGCCTGAGGCACAGCGCATACTCTGCGACCGTCCCGAGGCGGTCATTGCAAGGGTCTCTGTCACCAAGAACGGCGGGAGGGGGGGAGCTGGTACGGGCGAGGGGGGAGTCATCTACGATGGCGTCTACGACGGGCAGTTCAGGCGATCCCTGATAGCCTTCGCAGCCAGAAGGCGCACGCTCAAGGTAGGTGGCGGGGAGGTCAGGGCCTCTCCTAGAAGCGGGACCAAGAGGGGATCGCTGGCAGAGGCGGTAAACCTCAACTCGAGGGTATTCGGGCCCGATCAGAACAACACCACAATACTCTTCGAGGACAGGGTGGTGCTGAAGTTCTTCAGGCGGGTCGAGGAAGGGATCAACCCGGAGCTTGAGGTGGGGGACCTCCTCTCGGCAGACGGCTTCCCAAACACGCCCTACCTGATGGGCGACGTGCAGTATTACGAGAGGGGCTCGGAGCCAGCCACCATCGCCATACTGCAGGAGTATACCAGGAACGTCTGCGATGCCTGGAGCTTGAGCCTCCGCGAGATCGAGAGGTACTATCTGAGGGCGCGTGGGCGGAGGACGGGCCCGCGCATGCCGGTCGATGTACTGGATGCGGCCGAGGAAGATCCTCCTCCGGAGCTGAGAGAGCTGATCTCGGAGGACTTTCTGAGGCTGATGAGGCTCCTTGGCAAGCGAACCGGAGAGTTCCACCTAGCACTTTACCGGAGGAGCGAGCCGGACTTCGCTCCGGAGCCGTTCGGCTACCTATACCAGCTAGCCATCGCGCACTCGATGAGCAGCTACGCAAAGAGGGTCCTGCAGTCGGTTGCCAAGTACAAGGTCAGCGAGGAGATCAAGATAGAGGTGGAACGGATCATAGAGCACCGGAATCTGCTCATGGACCGCTTCAGGCTCCTCCGTGAGAAGAAGATCAATGCCATGAGGACGCGGATACACGGCGACTACCACCTTGGGCAGGTGCTCTACACCGGGAGCGACTTTATAATAATCGATCTGGAGGGGACCCCCTCACGATCGATAAGCGAGCGCAGGATCAAGCGCTCCCCCCTCAGGGATGTGGCGGGGATGATAAGGTCGATCCACTATGCTGCCTATGTAGGACTGCAGAAGACTGGGGTCCCCATGGAGGGGGAGAAGGGGGGCGAGAAGGAGGTATACCGGGCGCTGGAGGGGGCAGCGAGCACATGGTACAAGTACTGCTCAGCAGCGTTCCTCAAGTCTTATCTGGAGGCGGTCTCAGGGACAGGGATAGTGCCCAAGGACAAAGCATCGCTGAAGATATTGCTGGAGGCGTTCCTGATCGAGAGGGCCATCCATGAGCTCAATTATGAGGTGAGCTGCCGCCCTGAGCTGGCAGCGATCCCGATCGCGGGCTTGAAGGATCTGCTGGGCATATAACGGACAAGGCGTCAAGAGTAGGTTAGGCCACGCTGTATAGACGATGGGAAGGGATAGGCGCGTGGGCGGTTCATGGTGGTCTCATTGAAGAGCCTCATCACAGATTATGATATATACCTCTTCAGGCAGGGAAAGCACTCCCGGCTCTACGAGAAGTTGGGCGCCCATATCCTCGAGTCGGAGGGCACCAGTGGGACGTTCTTTGCGGTCTGGGCCCCCTGCGCGAAAGGGGTCTCCGTCATAGGCGACTTTAACGGGTGGGACGGCTCTGCAAACCCGCTGAACCTCAGGGACGACGGTTCGGGCATCTGGGAGGGGTTCGTCCCAGGCGTCGGTAGGGGAAGCGTCTACAAGTACCGAGTATCCTCGGGGCGTGCGGTCGACAAGGCTGACCCCTTTGCCTTCCATTCCGAGGTGCCGCCCAGAACCGCATCGGTTGTATGGGATCTGAGCAGCCCCTGGAGGGACGGGGCATGGATGAGCGGGAGAAAGGGGCGTAACTCGCTCGGGTCGCCGATCTCCATCTATGAGGTGCACCTAGGCTCTTGGAGGAGGGCGCCCGAGGAGGGTGAGCGTTTTCTCAGCTACAGGGAGCTGTCCTCCAGGCTGAGCGATTACGTCGAGGATCTTGGGTTCACCCACGTAGAGCTCCTGCCAGTAACCGAGCACCCTTTCTACGGCTCATGGGGATACCAGACCACGGGGTATTTTGCCCCGACCAGCAGGTATGGAACCCCGCAGGACTTTATGTACCTGATAGACGAACTCCACCTTAGGGGGATCGGCGTCTTCCTCGACTGGGTTCCCTCCCACTTCCCCACAGACGACTATGGCCTGGCATGCTTCGACGGATCGTTCCTCTATGAGTACCAGGACTTCAGGAAGAGGTTCCACCCCGACTGGAAGAGCCACATCTTCGATTACGGGAAGGGGGAGGTCAGGTCATTCCTCACGAGTAGCGCGATGTTCTGGCTTGACAAGTACCACCTAGACGGGCTCAGGCTTGACGCGGTGGCATCGATGCTCTACCTCGACTATTCCAGGAGGAACGGGGAGTGGTCCCCGAACCAGTACGGCGGGAGGGAGAACCTCGAGGCGATCTCCTTCCTGAGAAGCCTGAACGAGGCGGTCTACGGTGCATACCCCGACGTGCAGATGATGGCGGAGGAGTCGACCGCGTGGCCGATGGTCTCCCGGCCGGTATACGCCGGCGGCCTCGGCTTTGGCATGAAGTGGAACATGGGGTGGATGCACGACATCCTGACGTATATCTCGAAAGACCCTGTGCACAGGAAATATCACCATAACCAGCTGACGTTCAGCATCTGGTACGCTTTCTCAGAGAACTTTATACTGCCGCTCTCGCATGACGAGGTGGTCCACGGCAAGGGATCGCTGATCAGGAAGATGCCCGGCGATCCGTGGCAGAAGTTCGCTAACCTCAGGCTCCTCATGGGATATATGTACGGCCATCCCGGGAAGAAGCTGCTGTTCATGGGTGACGAGTTCGGCCAGTGGTCGGAGTGGAGCCATGACAGGAGCCTAGACTGGCATCTCCTCGGGTACGAGCCCCACCGGAAGCTGCAGGGCTGGGTGAGGGACCTCAACAGAACATACTCTGCCGAGCCTGCCCTCCACAGTTGGGATAGCGATCCGCGCGGCTTTGAGTGGATCGATATGGGCGACTGGGAGCAGAGCGTTGTGAGTTTCCTGCGGAAGGGCGGCGGTGAGACGGTGCTCGTTGCCTGCAACTTCACGCCAGTTCCCCGGAGCGGATACAGGCTAGGCGTGCCTGCAGGAGGCTACTGGAAGGAGGTCCTGAACAGCGATGCACTGGAGTATGGCGGGAGCGGGCAGGGGAACCTCGGAGGAGCCACTTCGACGCCTTACCAGTTCCACGGCAGGGAGCACTCCCTGAAGCTGATGCTCCCTCCCCTGGGAGTCCTCTTCCTCAAGTCCGAGGGGAGGAGGTGAGACGGGGACCGCCCCCCGCGGGAGCGCCAGCAACCTACAAAAAGTTATTTTAACAGAAAACAGATACTACGGGAAGAGTGGTGTTTGATGGTCAACGTCTATGAGCTTCCGCCTTCGATGCGCCTGCTGATGGTGATGCACAGCATGTCGGCGGTAAGCAACGACTCTGCCAAGGGAAGCGAGGAGCTTGCGACGATCTGCGGCATGAGCGGGGGAGAGCTCGACTCTGCGCTGAGGGAGCTGATCCAGTACGGATATGTCCTCCAAAGCGATCACCTGTATTACCTGAGTAGCCTAGGGATCTGTGTGGTAAGAAGCGTTTATACCTGAAGGAAATCTCATGAGGCCCGTGCTTAACCTAACTTGGGAGTACCCCCCATGGGTGATAGGAAGACTATCTGAAGAGCTCAGGACGCTTCTGCCTCCTGTCGCGGAGGCGGTCCCGCTGATCATCGTCGTGAGGGGCGACTCTGACGGCGTAGTTATAGACGGGAAGATAAGAATATACAAGGTCGCCGAGTCGGTCAGGGATTCCCCCCACATACTTGCCTACGCCTATTCGCTCAACATAGACCTGATCAGGGGGGCGAGCAGGGCGATCCATGATGGAGGGGGAGTCTCGCTTATCCATACGCATGACTGGGTGAGTTCCCTGGCGGGGGTTTACCTGAGCGACTACTTCAAGGTGCCGCTGATCATCACGGCTTATACCACTGAGACAATGAGGGCGCAGAGGGTGGCGTCCCTCCTCAGCATGGGGATCTTTGACGTTGAAAAGTACTGCTTCAGCCGCGCAGATGTACTCCTGACGGTCAGCGGCGCGGCAAGGGACAGCCTCACCAAGGATTATGGCATCAATGCCGGGAAGATCAGGGTGCTGGGTGAAGGGGACGAGGGCGGGGGCCGGGGAGAGGTGAGCACGGGTATGGGCGGTGGGGGCGGGGTCGGGAGCATAAGTGGGAATAGGAGCGGGAGCGGGAGCGGGAGCGGGAGTAGGAGTAGGAGTAGGAGCAGTGAGCTGTTGGACATCTATAGGGGGGTGGCTGGGACCGATGCGCGTACTTATGATTAGCTGGGAGTATCCGCCCCATATGGTAGGGGGGCTTGGCAGGCACGTCTATCACCTCTCCAAGCAACTGGCGGCAGGGGGAGTGGAGGTGGAGGTGCTGACCTTCACGGACGGAACCTCCCCGATGGAGGAGAGGGTAGACGGGGTCGATGTGATAAGGGTAAACCCTTACAGGCTTAGGTACCCTGACTTTGTGTCGTGGATCCACGGCCTGAACATGTTCATGATCAAGCGCGCGGCCGAACTCGACGATTTCGATCTTATACACGTCCACGACTGGCTGACCGCCAGCTCCGGCATCGCCCTGAAGAACCTGGCGCGGCGTCCCCTCGTGGCCACCATACACTCGGCCGAGATGGGCAGGAGGGGGGGCCATCTGAGCAACGATAGTGAGAGGCACATCCACGGGCTGGAGTGGTGGCTCACCTACGAGGCCTGGCGCGTGATCTGCTGTAGCAACTACATGCTTGGCGAGACCGCAAGACACTTCGGCTGTCCGAGGGACAAGATCGTGGTCATCACGAACGGCTACGAGTCTGCGAGTGTAGGCGGGGGCGGGGGCTGGGGCGGGGAAAGGGAACAGATCAGCGCCGAACGGGAAGGGAGCACGGACGGCGGAAAGAAGATCGTGCTGTATGTCGGGCGCCTCGTCTACGAGAAGGGACCCCAGACGCTGATCCAGGCGGCCAAGCACCTCAGCAGGGACGACCTTGAATATTTTATCGTGGGGGACGGATCCCTGAAACCCTATCTCGCAGACATGACCCGGAAGCTGGGCCTAGAGGGCAGGGTGCGCTTCCTAGGGCATGTCCCCGACTCGGAGATCGAAACCCTTTACCGGCGGGCTTCGGTGGCAGTCTTCCCGAGCCTCTACGAGCCCTTCGGGATAGTCGCCCTCGAGGCGATGGGGGCGGGGATCCCGGTGATAGTCTCGGCGGTCGGGGGGCTCGACGAGATAGTGAGCGACGGCTACAACGGACTCAAGTTCCAGCCCGGTTCAGCCGAGTCCCTATCCTCTGCCATATCCAGGGCGGTTGACGACTCTGCGCTCAGGGATCACATCGTGAGGAACGCCGTTGCCTCACTCCAGAAGTACTCGTGGCGGTCGGCGGCGGTCGAGACGGCGAGGCTCTACAGGGAGGTCTTGACGGAGTATGAGAAGGGAACATGGAAGCCTAAGGAGTGGTGAGGGATCGGTGCTGACCCTCGGATTCGATATAGGCGGCAGCTGGGTCAGGGCAGCTCTGGCCACGGAGCAGGGGGAGGTCCTGAGGAAGTCTGTGAAGAGGATAGCCACCAGCAGCGTCGAGACCCTACTCAGTCAGATCGAGTCGATGGCCAAGGAGGTCGGCGGTTCCGACTACCACTCTGTCGGCGGTGTGGGGCTGGGGATAGCAGGCAGGCTGCAGATGAGGGAGGGGATACTGGTCGACTCGCCCCATACGCCCTTCAAGGGCGTCCAAATCAGAAAAGAGCTCGAGGAGAGGCTAGGCAGGGAGGTCGTGCTGATAAACGATGGAATCGCTGCCACCCTTGCCGAGAGGGTAATCGGTGCAGGTGCAAAAGAGGATAACATGGTCTATGTCGCGATCGGTACAGGAATAGGAGGAGGAGCGGTGGTAGACGGCAACCTCCTCCTAGGCAAGGAGGGGAACGCCCATGAGATGGGGCACATGATCATAGATATGGAGGGGAGGATCAGGTGCAGCTGCGGCGGGAGGGGGCACTGGGAGGCGTATACCTCGGGGAGCGGCATTCCTGAGTACGCGAGGCTGCTGGCAGAGGAGTACAGCCCCAAGACGCCACTCTGCGATCTCGTGGCGGAGGGTAGGACAGAGGCCAAGCAGATCTTCGATGCTGCGAGGAAGGGTGACGGTTTCGCCAAGCACATCCTGGAGGAGGCTTCCCGAGTGAACGCAATGGCGTTCGCCAACCTAGTGAGCCTCTACGATCCTCGCCTGATCGTCGTCGGGGGCGGAGTGGCGCTGAAGAACGTCGACCTCGTTATCAGGCCGATCGCCAAGCTCCTCCCCGAGTTTGCCTTCAACGCCCCTCCGGAGGTGGTCGCCACCCCGCTCGGGGAGGATGCACCGCTCCTAGGGGCCGTACTCGCAGTCTCATACTCAAGCCGCTACAACTTCAGATAGGGCGGCCAGCGCCTACCCCCTGAAGGCTGCCCTGAAGTCCTTGGAATACTCTTCGGGGAGCGAGGTGAGACCGATCTCGCCGCCGTATATCTCGAGGAAGGCCCTGTCGGAGATGTTCGAGCCGGGGCGCGCAGTGATCCGGACGCTCAGGCTGAACGACTCGGCATCCCCGTCCGGCACAGAGAATACACCCATGTTGACGGCGTTCACTCCTTGGCCTGAGAGGACGCCGATCACCTTCACTATCCCCTCGGCTAGCGAGTCCACCTCGGCCTCGGTGAGTTCCAGGAGCGAGGTCTTACCGGTACCGGTACCGTTGCCGTCGTATATTCCCATCACCTCCAGGGAGCCAACCGGCGCCCAAGGTGCAACCCAGGCAAACCTGCCCGACCGCCCTATATACCGCGGGGATGAGGAGTCCGAGGCAAGGGCTGCCCAGTAGTTCTCTCCGGTCTCCCTCAGGTAGCGCTCGGATGCCTCGGCATATAGCCGGACGGCCTCGATCTCCCGGCTGGAGGCTATGACCTGGAAGTGGGGATGGAGGAGCGAGGCGCCTGCAGAGGAGGAGAAGTTCCATCCCAGCAGGTGGTGAGGCGAGCCATGGCTCTGCCCTACCTCGAAGAAGCTCTTGCAACAATTTATGCCGTCCGCGAGTTCCCTCGCGAGCAGGCTCCTGAGATCCAGCTTGTGCTGGGGGGTGAAGACGCATACGCCGTGCAGTCCCGCGAGTGGAAAGAGGTTGGGGAATAGGACCGCGCCGCCGCACCTGATCCTTCCCCCAGGGACGAGGTCGGCGGGGAACTGTGGAGTCTCCTTCTCTATATTCTCGGGGCAGAACGGACACCTGCTCGGCGGAGCCTCGCATCTCTGAGCCTGTTGGACAGGCGCCTGCTGCTTCGGTCTCATCGCCCGGCTCTTGTTTATCCTGCAGATGCTCCCTGTCAACGGATCGACCCTGACTTCTACTTCGTAGCTGCGTTCGCTAAAACCTGAGCGGGGGTCAAGTACCCTCGCATGCTCGACGGACATTCCTGTCTTCGTTTTCGTTTTCGTTTTCATTTTCATTTTCATTTTCATTTTCATTCCGATGCACTCCCTGTTATCATATGTTGGGGGATCAGCGCACGCCTGAGGGAAGTCCGCCCGCCGTGGGGCCCCTGTGGGAGGGCGTGGTATCGGCACCCAACCTCCCCATCCTGCCCTCGGCGTCGGCTATCGCCCTATCGACGGCCCGGATGGCATCCGCCCTCACGTCCTTTGTCTGGGCAAGGGCCCTCAGGCGGTCCAGCTCCACCGAGAGGCTGTCGGCCCCGAGGACTTCTCGGACCCATCTGCTCAGATCGCCCCTCGCCAAGTGGAACTTGAGGGAGTCCTCGCCGAGCGTCTCGAGCGCGTCCTTCAGCTCGGTCAGATTCCTTGCTGCTAGCCCGAGGGGGGCAGCGAAGCCTGAGAAGAAGCGGAAGGCGTGCGCAGACGGCAGCTCTCCCCGGATCATCTTGTACAGGACGGCCCTCTCGCCCAGAGCGTCGTAGAGCTTGTACTTGAAGTCTGTCATCGCGTTTGTGATCGCCATGAAAGCTTCCACGGGGCTGCTGAAGCTGCTCAGGTAACCGTGGAAAGCACCCGATTCGCCCCCCTTCGTTGACATGTAGAGGTAGTGGTCGCTCATGGAGAAGAGGCGCCACACCCTCATGAACTTTGGTCCTGCCAGCCTTGCGAGCGGCTCGAGGAAGAGGAGCGTCTGGAAGGAGTACTGCTGCATGGCGTTGGCCAGCCAGCACGAGAGGTCCTTCTCGGCGTCGGCCCACGATATGGTCTCCCTGATGTCGGCAGTACCTGCCGCCTTGAAGTGGCCGGCCGCGGCGGTAGGGGTGGCGAACTCCAGCCCGGGGTGCTTTGCGGCCTCGCCGGGAAGGTGCCTCAGGAAGTCGAGTATGCCGCTCCCGGCTGGGTGATGCTCCCCGAAAGTGGCCATATCGAGCGCGAGGAAGACCAGGTCGCCTTCCATGAGCGAGAGCCAGCCCGCGTACTTCTCGGGGGTGAGCGGCCACTCCGGCCAGCTCCTGTCCGTAAATCTGAAGCCGATATCGTCCGAGAGGCGGCTGTTCCTCATCAGGAGGGCGAGTTCTGCCCCCTCCGCCTTGTATAGATAGCAGGGAGAGTGCCAGCCCATCACCGCCTCGGGGAATTCTGTGAGGGCAACCTTGAATCCCATCCCCTCGAAGATCTTGGCGATGCGGTTGTCATAGATGAAATCTGTGTTGGCTACCGCGGAGGGCTCGACCCTGAAGAGCTCCCTGATCAGCTTCCGGTGCAGCTCTATCTGCTCCCTCAGCTCGTTCCCGCTGATCTGGCTGGCCAGCGAGCGGTAGTAGGTTCCGGCGACCATCTCGCAGGCGCCGGTATCCAGCAGCTCCTGTATTAGCCTGAGGAGATCCGGATCCCACCGCTCGCATTGCTCGAGGAAGATGCCGGAGGCGCCGAGGGCGCATTTGAAACCGCCTTCCCGGGCGTTCTCGATAAGCACCTTCAGGGCGGGGGCGTAGCACTTCTTGGCGGTTCTGATGAGTATCTCCCTGTTCAGCTCGTCATCGAAGTAGAGCCCTTCCATGCGCTCAGCCACGAGCTTCCCTCGGGTGAAGCTCTTCCTGACCCTCCTGGGTTGATGCAAATCCAAGAAGAGTACTATCTCTACCAAAACCAGCCATCCTTATTATTGACTGGATTGTATGTTGTATTTCAAGGTTATTTATCCGGCCCGTTTCATCTGGCGTCCTGCTGGGGGCAGGGGCAGCTCAGCCATGAGTGGGTGCCGGCCAAAGGGGGCAGGCATTGCTGGGAGGGAAAAGCTGGGGGCGGACAGGGGGAGGGCAGGGTCAGGCGGAGGGGCCCGCTCCCCGGATCAGCCTCTCGAACTCCCTGATCCCCTCGCGGAAGTCCTCCTCCCGCAGGGTGCCCTGCGGTGTAGGCAGCTCCAGCACCCTCCGGGGTATAGGTATCGCTTCCGGACTCAACGAGAAGCCCTCCCGGAACTTGAATGCGTACTTCTCCCGCAGGATCCTCTCGCCGAGGCGCCTAAGCTCGGCAGACGTACGCTCCTTCCCGATAACCCTGAGGCATCGCCCGACCATCTCGGGCGTGTAGACTGCCCTAGCGAAGAAGCAGGCCCCGATGCTGGAGAGGATCTGCCTCCACGCCTCCTCCTCGAAGAGCGCCTTCGCCGCCTCGGCCGGGACGGCTGGCTTCTTCATGGCGTTCACCTTCTGGTCGTAGCTGTATCCGGCCCCGTCGAGGTGGCTGTGCCTCGAGCCTACGATGTGCCCCAAGTATGTTGCCAGGCCTGTGTGGTAGCCGGGCATCTCGTTCCCTCCAAACACCAGCGCAAAATCCTTGCCCCCGTACTTGGAGGCGGCGTATTCTGTCCCCTTCGCCAGAGCGCGGTAAAAGTCATTCCGCTGCTCCACTATCTTATCGAGCGCTTCCATGTAGCGGACGTGATCCCCCCACTTCAGCTCCACACCGTCTGTATCATCTGTGGTGAGTATCCCCCTCTCCAGCGCCTCCGTGGCCCAGGCAAGCGCGACACCGACGGTCATCGCGTCCAGCCCGAGCTCCTCGGCCCGATCCATCAGGAGGAGGTAGCCCCTAGCGGACCTTATCTCGAGCATTGTGCCCAGCGCGAAGATCGGCTCATAGTCGTATGAGATCATCCTAGTCTTGTAGAAGTAGGGCTCGTCCGGGTACTGCACCCTCACGGCGGCGATATGGACGCAGCTGACGGGGCAGTGGGCGCATGCCGCCCTTCGGCCGAGAAAGTTCTTGGCCAGCTCCTCGCCGGAGAGGGCCTCCGCTCCGGCAAACTGTACGGCCTGGAGGTTCTTGGTGGGGAGCGTCTTCGTCGCGTTGAGGGTGAGGACGTTCGCCGGGGTCCCCAGATCGTGGTACTTCTTCAGCAGGGGGGATGTCGTGAAGGTCTTGAAGAGTTCATCGTAGAGGCTCCGGTACCCCCTGGGGTCGCTCACGGTGAGGCTCTTCTTTCCGGAGATGACGACCGCCTTCAGCTTCTTGCTGCCGAAGACCGCGCCCAGACCGAGTCTGCCGAAGTGGCGGCAGGTGTCTACGGCGACGCTTGCGTACCGGACCAGGTAATCGCCGGCCCTGCCGCTGTTCATTATAGATCGTATCCCTGGGTTGCCCTCCTTCTCCCCGATTATCCTGCAGATGGCGCTGCTGCTTCCCATCCCCCACATGACAGAGGCATCCCTCAGTCTGACCTCATCCTCTCTCACCGCCAGGTAGACAGGGGTCCCGCTCCTGCCCCGGATAACCATGGCGCCGTAGCCGGCCATCCTCAGCGCTACCGCCGCCCTGCCGCCGGCGTGGCTCTCCCCGAGGTTGCCGGTGAGGGGGGACTTGAACATCGCGATCATCTTGGAGGTGAGGGGGAAGACACCGCTCAGAAGGCTGGAGCAGAGGATGATCGGATTCTCCGGACCGAGCGGGTCGATGCCCTGCCGGCACTCCTCAGAGAGCAGCCTGATCCCGACGCCAGTGCCGCCCAGGCACCTGTCGAAGAGCTCGGGACGCTCACTGACCCAGTGGCGCCGCCTCGTAAGATCGACGTAGAGCACCCGGGACAGTTTCCCCGCCTCGGTCATACATTCACCCCTGGTCTGTCAGGGCTTGGAGCTTCCGTTGCACTTACACCTGCCTCTCCCGCTCCAGCCGTCGTCAATAGTAACGCTGGCTCCTCATCCTGGATCTCCTCCAGCTTCAGGACGCCGTAGGGGCAGTAGGGCGCGCAATATCCGCAGTAGACGCACACAACGGGCTTATCGGCGGTGGTGTCCCACTGGATCGCGCCGATCGTGCAGGCCCTGACACAGTTGCCGCAGGAGACGCACTTGTCGGGGTTGAGGACGACCCCTCCCCCCTTCCTCCCGGTCATTGCGCCGGTGGGGCAGACCTTCTCGCAGGGCGGTTCCTTGCAGGATTTGCAGACCCTGACCACAAAACCGCGATCGAATCCGCCCATCGACTGGACGAGGATGGCGGAACGACCGATCCCAGCCTCGGCGAATCGCCTGTTGCAGGCGAACATACAGGATTGGCAACCCACACAGAGCTCGGCGTCAACGATAGAGAGTCGCTTGGGCATGAAGGCACCTGCAGTATTTTGTGATATGTCCCACCGCTTTAACGCCGCCCGAAGGCAGAGGTGGCTTTGATATTCTAAAGAGGGCTAATAAGTTTGACGCTAAATAATTTGCGGTACTCGGATGGAAGGCCGCTTGATATTATACGAACATGAATATGGCCATGAATATGGACAGCAGGTAATATGAGCCTATCGCGAGGAGGATGACCCCGGTGAGGGCATCGAGCTTCCTTGAATAGCGCTTCACGATCTCCATCCGCTCCGGTGCCCCAAGGGTGATGAGGGCTGCTAGGAGGATCATGGGGATGCCCATCCCGAAGGAGTAGATCAGGAGGGAAGCCCCACCCATCAGGGGAGACCCCTCGACCGCGGTTATGGAGAGGGCGGAGAGGAGAAGGGGGGCGCCCCTGCCCAAAGTAGCGATGGCATACGCCAGCCCGAAGAGGTAGGGCCCCCCCTTCGTCCAGCGGAAAGTTCCGGTCCTGATGACGGGCAGCTTGATCACCCTGAGGGCCCAGAGGCCTATCACGATCATCAGAAAACCTGCAACAAGGTACATGACGCTCCTGTCGGCAGCCAGGACGGCCTCGCCGGCCACTGACGCCCCGATCCCCAGGGGGACGAAGACGCTGGATATCCCGGCAGAGAAGAGCATGGAGGATAGGATCCTGCTCTCCGATCTGATCAGGTGGGGGGCCATCGAGGTCACCATAGTGAGGTTGATCGGGCAGATCCCCGCAGTGAGCCCCATAATCATGACGGCAACAAGAACATGCAGGGCATCGTCCCCCCGTGCAAATATCGTCCGACCTGCCTGATAAAGGATAGTGCAGGAAGGCGGCATATTTGCCGTCCCGCCATCCTCCGTGCGGATGCGCGGAGGGCGGGAGCTGCCGGACGGCCTGCCGGCCCACCGGGCAGAGTCCTGTTCAGCCGCGAGAGCCGGGAGGAGCCTGAAGGAACGGGGGCTGTTGAAAAACTATATCAATAGCCCTGTTTTAATCACTGTCTGATTCCTATGAGATATGACAGCCTTCTGGATCTCATCGGAAACACCCCGCTTGTCAGGCTCAGGTACTCGCCCAGCAATGTCGAGATCTTCGCCAAGCTGGAGAAGAACAACCCCGGAGGGTCTGTGAAGGACAGGATCGCCAAGGCAATGATCGAGGAGGCGGAGAGCAGCGGCAGGCTCCGCAAGGGCATGACGGTGGTCGAGCCGACGAGTGGCAATACAGGGATCGGGCTGGCGCTCGTCTGCCTGCTGAAGGGGTACAGGCTCGTGCTGGTCATGCCGGACACCATGAGCGTCGAGAGAAGGCAGATCCTCATGTCCCTGGGGGCCAAGATCCTGCTGACCGAGGGGGCCATGGGCATGAACGGGGCAGAGGACTTTGCGAAGAGCCTTGTGGCGAGCAGCCCTGACGAGTACTTTATGCCCGATCAGTTCTCGAACAGCGCCAACCCCAGAGTCCACTACGAGACTACCGGGGAGGAGATCTGGAGGGATACCGGAGGCAGGGTCACGCACTTCGTCGCCGGGATGGGGACGACGGGGACGATCGTCGGTGTGGCCCGCAGCCTCAAGGCCCACAACCCGGACGTGAAGGTCATCGGCGTTCAGCCCGATCCCAGCTCGCCCATAATGGGGCTGAAGAACCTTGAGGTTTCGTACGTGCCGAAGGTATGGACGCCGTCGCTGGTGGACGAGATCAGGTTTGTCACCGAGCCTGAGACAGAGGACGCTGCACGGACGCTGATCCTTAGGGAGGGGATCTTCGTGGGGCTCAGTTCCGGGGCAGCGTACAAGGCAGCTATCGACCTCGCCCAGACGCTCAGGGAGGGGATCATCGTATTCATCGCCCCAGACGGCGGGGAGAGGTACCTGAGCACGCCGCTCTGCGATCCGGCCAAGTGCCTGGAGTGTGTCAACAAGTACGGGCTGCGCTGCTCGTACAGCGACGGGCGCCCGATAATGCGGGCCAGCGAGATCCCGACGAGGGCGCCGGGGAGGGAGGGAGGGCTCTGAGCCCGACCATTCCGCCCGGCAGAACGCCGCAGGCGAGACAAGATATATTATCGGGGTAAACGAACAGGTAAGGCGATGGGTAGCTATGAGGTTTGATCTTGCTTTCATAGGTTTTGGGACCGTGGGGAGGGGGCTCGCGGACCTCCTGATCGAGAAGGAGGCACAGCTCAGGGAGATGGGGCTTGAGTACAGGGTTGTCGCGATCTCTGATGTAAAACTGGGGTCGGTGCTCGATGGCAGGGGGATCGACCTCAGGGAGGCGGTGAGGCTGGCCGATGCGGGGAGGAACTTTGAGAGGCTGCCGGCTGAGAGGAGGGGGCTGTCCAGCATGGAGACGATAAGAGAGAGCCCCTCCAACGCCATCGTGGAGGTCACATGGACAAACATAGTCGACGGGCAGCCCGGCTACGACCACATGAGGGAGGCACTTTTGCTGGGGAAGCACGTCGCCACCACCAACAAAGGGCCCATCGCGCTCTACTACAGGGAGCTAACCGGCCTAGCAAGGGAGAGAGGCGCAGCACTCAGGTTCAAGGGAACCGTGCTGAGCGGGACGCCGGCGTTCAACCTCTTCGAGGGGGCGCTCGCCGGATGCACCATCTCGTCGGTGAGGGGGATAGTGAACGGCACGACCAACTTTATCCTCTCGGAGATGGAGAAGGGAAAGGATTACAGGGATGCGCTCAGGGATGCCCAGCGGCTCGGATATGCTGAGGCCGACCCGACCATGGATGTGGAGGGTGGCGATGCTGCTGCAAAGATCACCATCCTGGCGAATGCGTTGCTGGGCGGCGATATGAGGCCGAAGGATGTCTCGAGGAAGGGGATTACGGGAGTCACGGCTGAAGACATCAGGAGGCTGAAGGAGAGGGGCGAGAGGATGAAGCTCATCGCGCGGGCGGAAGCTGCGGACGGCGGGGTCACGGCGGAGGTCTCGCCGATCCCGGTGCCGATAGCGGACCCGCTCGCCAACATAATGGGTGTTACCAACGCCCTCACGTTCAGGACGGATTGCCTGGGCGATGTGACCGTTGTCGGACCCGGGGCAGGCCGGCGGGCGACGGGCTATGCGCTCCTCACGGACCTGCTCTCGATAGCCAGGTCACTGGCCGATTAGAAAGCTAGAAAGGCTAGAAGGCGCAGCCCTTCTTGGGGGGCAGCAGATGGGCCAGGAGCGGGATGTCATACTCTATACGGCCATTCATAAGAACGGCGAGAAGTACCGCATCCTAGAACTCTCGCTGCCAAGGGACGGGAAGGGAGTCTTCGTAAGGGCGAGGGATACGGCAACGGGCAACAGCAAGGTCTTCCTCCTTACGCCCGAGGAGACGGCGCTGACCGCCGACTACCTGAACCCAGCGCTCGCTGAGAAGATGACCCCGCCGAGGTTCTACCACGAGAGCGGGAGGGTGATGGAGGTGGGCCGGACGGAGAGAGGACTGCTGGTAAGCCTGCGATCCCCTGATGACCAAGCAAAGTTTTCTCTTGGGCTGAGCCCGGCAGAGGCGGCTTACATCAGGAGGGCGCTGGAGATGGTCGCGCTGCCTGACCTCCTGAGGAAGACATCGGAGAGGCTGGAGAGGAGGAGGGAGGAGCGCTTCCAGAGGGCGTCGGGGCATCAGTGAGGCCGACGGTTAGTTTCCGAGGGACGGGGGCCTGCGGCCCCGCCGGCAGATATTTTTCCGCGGCATTTGATCCCTACGTCGTGGTCGTCCGGCCGGATGGGACCTTTCCCACCGGGCATACCTTGATGCACATGCCGCATACGGTGGCAGCGTAGGCCGCCTGGTGGGGCTTCTGGGCGAGCGCCTCCTTATTCTTAGCGAGCCTGGCCGAGCACTTATGGGGATCGAAGATCTCCTCCCGCGCGGCGGGGCGGAGGTCGAACTCTGCATACTTCAGGGCCCCTGAAGGACACAGTTCGACACATGCCCTGCACTTGCCGCACTGGTTGCCCATCGCCCTCCCGGCCTTCAGGGGCATATCGGTCAGGACGGTTCCGAGGCGCACTCTTGGGCCATGCGCAGGTGTTACCAGCAGACCGTTCCGGCCTATCCACCCCAGCCCGGCGGCACACGCAAAGGCCTTGTGGGATGCGTGGCCGGCCTCCTTCGAGGGATCCGCCCTCATCGAGGCCGGGATGACCAACGAGGAGAAGCCCTTGGAAGAGATCCATCCGGCCAGCCTCAGTGTTATCGAGTCTATCAGAGTGTTTGCGACAAGGTAGGCGTGGGAATACAGGATGCCGGGGTTATCCGGGTGGATAAGGGCGACGGCATCTTCGGGAAGGGCCACGGCCATGGATATCGCATAGCCATAGTCCTTCAGAGATATACCTCCATAGACGGGCAGATCCCGGAGTGTGGAGAGGTCCGCGACCCCTGCAAGGGTGGCCCCGGCAGACTTTGCGAGGGAGAGTACCTCCTCGGTATAGTTCTCCGCGTTACCGGACATAGGTCCTCACACCCATACATGTCTGAGCGATCGATATAAAAGGGCGGTGCTACGGCTTGAGTGGTTTAGGGATCTCCTTCCCCCACCCGCCCCTGACCCTGTTCTCATAGACGTTGAAGGTCGTTCTCAGGAACTCGTCGGCGTCTTCCTCAAAGTCGATGTTGTCTGTGCGGTAAGCGCAGGTCCTCTCTTTCAGCTCTTCTTCACTCGTCCTTGTGCCAAAGTTTATCGGGGTGCCCAATGTTCTGCCCCACTGGTCCTTGACATAGTAGATGCAGTTGTCCTTCGCAGAGTACATGGTCCTCCTCTTGGCATCGAACATTATCCCATTCTCGTCAAGCCTGAGCGAGTGCCCGTGGACCGTGATCGCCCTGACGGCATTGACCGCTGGATCAAATATCTCGGTCTCGAGCAGCTCCTTGGCGACCACCTCGAGGTCACGCTCGCGCATCTCCAAGGGTATCCTTCCGGAGAGGGCTCCGACGTCGCAGCCCCGGTACCTCCAGTGGTAGAGCCTTGCCCTGATCGTTGACATTATGGGCGCAAAGTATATCGAGTCAGTGAACTGGATGAACTTTATCGCGTCCCCTGCCTTTGCGCCCGGCGTCGGCTCCACGAGCCGTCTTATCGGGCAGTCAGGTTCTCCGAGCTCCTCCAGCGGCGGGTGTACGGATTTGTATGCCTCGCCTGGAGCTCTGAAGCCGAGCAGCCTCGTGATCTCTTCCTCGGAGAGCGGCCGTATCTTCTTCAATTTGTAGTCCGGGTTGAGGTAGCGTCTGCGGTTTTCTGCAATAAGGGTCTTACCCGGGCAGAACTGCGGGCGGTACTTTCTGTTTGATGGCTTGTCTCTTTTATTGGACATCTAGCTCACTCCCTCCCATTGCCTGCCTCTATGGCAGCCTCGGCGATGCTCTCAATGGGGTTCTTGAACTCGGTCATCTCCCTGAAGATCTGGGAGAATATCCCGGTCATCTTCTCCGGCGGGTACGTCAGGGTCCCGGCATCGAGCGCGGTGGCAGCGCAGACACAGGGCATGGCGAAGAGCTTGGTCGTCTTGAGGTTGGGGTGGTTCGCGGTCATCAGACCCACTTCCCCCCCGCCGTACAGGGCATGGGTCAGGAAGTCGAGCAGCAGGCCGGTGCCTGTTGCCCTCCCGAACTCGACGTCGGGAAGGCCGCTCTCGTTGAGGAGCATCTCGTTGTAGTTCACTATGACGCTCGAGACGCTGTGGGCGCACCTCGCCGCGCCGCAGTTGACCATGGTGGCGGCCAGCATCCCGCATGCGGCATACGCGTTCCAGAGTTCCAGATCGACCGGTTCGTAGATCGTAAACCCGGAGGGGAGGGCCTCCTTCTTCCTGATTACGCCGTCGTCCAGTGCCCTCTCCATGATCTCGCAGATCACCTTCCCGGTGGTGCCTTCCCTGCCTAGCGCCCTGACGGTGTTGTAGACGAGGTTCTCGGCGTTGAGGCATTCATATGCAAAGCCCAGAAGGTACAGCCGCCTGTACCTCCCCACCAAGTTGCCTGCATTCACGAGATAGCTCATCTCAAAGCAGCCAGAGAGGGCGGCGGACTTCATTGCATTCCTGTTGGCTATTGAGACGATCACGTTTGAGGACACGGTCCTCCAGCCGTAGCCGAGGTGTTCGAGCCTCAGCGGGACGCCCATGGCAGAGTTGATCGCGCCGCCCTTGAAGTCTATAGTGCTCGGGTACCTCCCGAAGACCGCGCTGGCACAGGCCTGAGCCTTGAGGGGATCGATATCGAACTCGTCGACGATAGCCTGGACTGAGGCAGCCCCCCCGACCAGGGCAGGGGCGGTGTAATCGGCCGAGACTTCCAAGGTGCTCCGGGGCAGCTGCACCAGCAGGCGCTTGCCGTTGTCGAAGAGGGCGACCCGGGCGTCATCCTTCTTGGATGTCCTTATGAACGCTTCCACCCGCTCGCGTATCCGCTCGGCATTCTCGACGATCGCGATCTCCGGCATGGCATAGTGGGGCATCCTGCAGTATTCCCCGCCGAGGCTCCCGGTCCTCAGCGACTTCTCGACCTTGTCTAGGTCGATCACGACTGTCCGCTTCATCTCATAGAGCATCCTGGTCACTGCTCTGTTGCGTGCTGGATCAAGCCCATCCACAGGGACCTTCTCCGCAACCAGCTTACCAGAGTCGTTGTACAGGTTTACATATTCAGGGACGGTTTGTTCTCTCATAGCTGATCGCCTCTAATGCGGGGGGATCACGGGATCCCTCTCCCCCTCCGGCATGAACTCGCGCAGGGCGCCCTTCACGAGGGACTTTCGGATGTTTCCGAAATCGAATCCTGCCAAGTTCTCAGAAAATGCCACCTTTATCACCGGGTTGCACGCGTAGGCCCCGCCCCTCGCGATGTAGGATCCGGCTATAGCGGACGGGAAGGTGGTCAGGTTGGCCACGACGTTATAGTCGGGGTAACTCGCGTTCCTAAGCTCCATCACCTGGGCCTGGTCGGTCAGGAGAGTCCAGTCGTTTGCGTGCCCTTGGTTGTGGAACTGGTCCTGTGCAAAGAAGCCCAACCGCCCTGTGCGCTCCTTCCTTATCATCTGCGTCAGATGGGCAGCTTCGACCCCTATCATGGGGTGAGCGGAAGCCAGCCCGCCGGTTATGGCGGCAGAGTACGCCATGACCCTCGATCTCAGGGAGCCCCCGAAGAGCATCTCTGAGACGAGGGGCGACGAGTCGTACATGTCCTGGCAGTATTTAGCGGTTGCCTGGGCGACGTCTTCAATGGTAGCGATGGTGCACGGCGCCCTGCCGTACCCACCGTATCTCTCCTTGACCCAACCGGCCATGTGCTCCACGATGCTGTCGAAGACCTCGTTGCTCATCAGGAAGAGGACCCTGATCGGGGCGCCGAGCCCTCCGGAGAGCATCTGCTGCAGCCAACCTGCATCCAACATAATCGAGGACATCTCAGCTACATCCAGCAGATACCTCACAGGGTCTTCAGGGTAGACGCGATCGGTCTGCACGATGTCGCAGATGTAGCCGAACGGTATTCCTCCGGGGGAGTTCTCGCCCCTGCCGTAGCGGACGGCTATCGTATCGCCGATGCCTATCACCGTACGGTGCCGCAGGGTGTAGACCAGGGTGTTGATGGCGGTCTCCCCAGAGATCCCATAGACGTTCGCAAACGCTGAGAGGCAGGTGGTCGCCACCCACCGCTTGGTCATAGCCGATCCATAGTTCCTGACCGCGATCGTGGGTATCCTCGCCAGGGCGAAGATCTTGTCCCCGAGGTCCTTCTTCAGGAGGGCGGCCTTATCGGCAGGGAAGAGGCGGTTTATGTCTACCACCATCCTCTTGTCGAGGAGGTCGGATATCTTGTCGTCCCCGCAGAAGAGTTTGACGTATCCATCCTTCACCAGCAGAGGATTGATCTCGAACATATGCTCCTGGACCGCTGCCGCCCCGCCGATAGTGTGGTTCCAGACCTCCATTACCCGGTTGAGCGTGTCGGGGGTTACGGACTTGCCCAGCCTCTTCTGGAGTATCTCATGGACAGGAGTGAGGTCCATTATGGCGGTTCTTGCGACATCGTCGAACATCTGCATGATCGCGGCATTATTGCAGATGTGCATGTCCTCCCCCTCGACCATGACGTTCTCCTTGCTGATCTGATAGGGGGCGATCTTTCGCTGCCCGAGGGGTATCCCGAGCTCCGGGTTGTATCTGGGCAGACCCATCTCCTTCTCGAGCTGCCTAGCGTGTTTATAGAACTCTTTCTTCCTCTTCGACTGTCTCCAGGCGCCGTAGCGGTAGAACGTGGTCCTCCGCTCTTTGTTGGACTCCTGGAATACGTTTTCCAATGCCTTTACATAATCCGGAAGACGCTCTTTCTTTTTAGGCTCAACCAAATCTCTCACCAAAGTTCCTCATATCTTTCTTTATAAAGGAGGACAGATTCCTCATGAACAACTCCTGCTGAACGTCATTCCTCCTATCGCTGATTCGGAATTCAAAGTCGCATTTGGGACATCGGAGGTTGGGGCAGTTGAAGGTCGAATTCCTGCAGCCGACGCACGCTATCCCCCTCGACTGGAAGATGGAGAAACGGTAATGGCAATGCGGGCACTCGTAGATCTCAGCAGTAGCTCTAGAGACCCTCCTCGCAAGCCCTTCCTCCCAAGGTTCTGCCATTCGCGATGCGCCTCAAGTGTGGCAATAAAAAAGAGGGGTGTTGAATACGGGGGCGTGTTTACTTTGGCCTGTACTTCTTAGCGGATATCACGAACGTCTCAATGTTCTCAAGCGGAGTAGCGGGAGGGATACAGCAGTCGGCCACATGGATGTATTTGCCGCCGGCGGCGCACGTGTCGAGCATCCTCGTGACCCCTTCCGCGATCTCGCTCTGGGACCCGTATGCGAGCTGATCCGAGGCCCGGAACGTGCCACCCACTGCGACCTGGGGACCATACCCCGCGAAGAACTTCTTCTTGGCGGCCATCGTCGCATTGTCCTTGAAGTAGCCCCATACCAGCGTCGGCATCATGTCGAGCCCGAACTTAGCCATCTCGTCCACGACGAGATCTGCGCTCGGCCCTGAGCAGATGTGGCGCGTGTAGCTTTGGAAGCCCATCTTCTTCGCCGCGCTCAGGTACCGCCGCTCGTAAGGGACGCAGAACTGCCTGAAATGTTCGGGGCTCAAGCAGGTCTCGCTGCCGGCGCCTGAGGCGAAGCCGGTAGCCCCTGCGGACTGCCAGCCCTCGATTATGTTAATACATGCCTCGGTGGCGAAATCTATGACGTCGTGGGCGAACCAGGGGCGGCGCATTATATCGAAGGAGATGTCCCACAGCCCCCTGATCCTGGCAGCGACAGAGAACGGCCCCACCGTACCAGCACTTATGGGCCAAGAGTTCCCAAACTCCCTCACCACCCTCTTGAGGGCGTTGTAGATGCAGGGAAGGTCGCCATCAACCCGCGGATCCGGTATGTGCACCCGGTCCAAGTCTTCCAGAGATTTGAGCACATAATCGACGGGGGCGGGGAGCTGATCAGCGAAGTACTTGTCCTTCGTGCCTATCGCGACAGCCTCTACCGTCGTGTAAGTGGTTACTGCAATGACGTCCGGTTGGAACCTCTCGGTCATCGATTTTATACCTTTGTAGAGGAGCACGCCGCTCTTGTCCCGGACCACATCTGCGACAGTTACCTGGGGGAGCCCCAGCCCGGTCTCTTTGCGGCCGAGCCAGCCGATGCAGACCCGGTCCGTGGGTTCACCCTTGAACGTTGCAGATACCCTTTCGAAGTTACTCATTTCTTTTGAAGAGTTAGACATCTCAGGCAGCCTCCTTGGTTAGGAAGTAGCGTATCCTATTTACAGCGTCTATGGCGTCCTTTGCGTACATTATACCGAGCTCTTCTGCCAGAGCAGGGCTCGTCGCATAGCCCCCTATTATGAAGTTGGTCTTATTTCCCCTGATCTGCCTTATCTGTTTGACAGTGTTCCTCAGCTCCATCAGACCCGGAGAGACTAACGCGGACATCCCTACGATGTCGGCATCGTATTCCTGGGCCTTGGCAGCGAAGACCTCGGGGGGGATGTCCACGCCCAAATCATAGACCTCGTGTCCTGAGACCTCCAGCATGGTCTTCACGAGGTTCTTCCCTATGTTATGGATATCTCCTTTCACGGTACCGATCACAATCTTCAGCGGTTTACCCGGTTTGGGCTCGTCCTTCAGTTTGGACTCGATAAGCGCCAGGCCCTTCTTAAAAGCATCGATGGTTACCACTAGCTCGGGTAGAAAGGCCTCCTTGTTGGAGAGCTGCTCCCCCACATGGAGTACGCCCGCAGACAAGATATCGAATGTCTTCCGGGCACTGACGCCCATCTCCATCAGTTTCTTTACATTCCGCTCTGTCTCTTCGATGTTACCCTGACTGACGCTCGATTTCAGGTTATCGAGAAGTGCAGATTCCTCCGGTACCCCCACTTATACCACCTTCCCATTTTATGATAGGTCATGTTATTTAAACTTTGGTGCGAGCATGAAGAATTTTGGAAACTCATCATATGTTAGTACACATTGTAGCATAATGTGCTACAAAATGTGAAGTTGAAAATTTATGGGTTAATATGTATTTAAAATTTAGAAAGTATACAATCATAACCATATAGAAACCATGATCGATAAAGTTTTTAAACGTTCGAGATGATAACTAACGCTCGGGAAAAAAATGTCGCAGAGAGAAGAAATGACACCCTACGAACGGCTAATGACGGCTTTCGAATTGAAGAAACCGGATCGGGTTCCTGTAACCCCCTTCGTGCGCGAATGGTGCGTAAGGCAGGCGGGATACAAGTTCTCCGAAGTAATGACCAATGTTGAAAAGTACGTCTACTCCCAACTCTACTCGATACGGAAATACGGCTACGACATGGTACTGGACCTGCTCGCAGTGCACGCCGAATCGGAGGCCATGGGAAGCGTCCTCAAGATACCGAACGATTCGCCTCCCTCGGTCGACATACCTGCCGTGAACGACCTCGCCAAGGACATCCCGAAGCTCAGGATTCCTCACCCGAGGAGAGACGGGCGTCTGCCGCTCATCCTGAAGGGTACCGCCAGGCTGAAGGAGGCTGTTGGCGGAGTCATACCCGTGATGGGCTATGTACAGGCCTGCTGGCGGCACACATGCATGATGAGGGGGACGGAGAGGGCACTGCTCGACATGAAGAAGAACCCCGAGGCGCTGAAAGAACTCCTTGACATAGCCACGGAGAGCTGCATCATCTATGGCGAGGCGGTGGTGGAGGCCGGTGCAGACCTCATCTGGGTATCTGATCCGACTTCATCTGGGGACATGATCTCCAGAAAGGCATTCGAAGAGTTTGTCTATCCATTCCTCCGGAGGCAGATAAAGTCGTACAAGCGCATGGGTACCAAAGTCTTCCTGCACATCTGCGGGAACGTGAACGATCGGCTAGAGGCGATGGCAAACACGGGCGCTGATGCGATTAGTGTGGACGAGAAGGTGGATCTCGCGAGGGCAAAGTCCCTTATAGGGAACAGGGTCTGCATAATGGGGAACATAAGCCCGGGTGTGACGCTCCTGCAGAAGACGCCGAAGGACGTCGAGGAGGAGAGCAGGATAGCAATGGAGAAGGCAATGGCCGGAGGAGGGTTCGTCCTCGCGCCTGGATGCATAGTCCCGGCGGCCGTACCCGGAGAGAACATCGCGGCAATGGTTGATGCCGTCAAGAAGTATGGAGTGTATCAATAGGAGGTGTTTGGTATTCCAGAAAAAACAGAGATCTTTGAGAAGCTGGCAAAGTGTGTCGTAGACGGCGATGAAGACGGCGCAAAGCAGTGGGCAGAGGAGGTAATCAAGAACAATTTCGATGCATATGAGGCAATAATGCAGGGCCTTGCAGTCGGCATGAACACTGTGAGCGGCCTGTATGAGAAGGGAGAGTATTATGTCCCGGAGGTCCTCCTGTCTGCCAGTGCCATGAACATCGCGGTGGACATCCTGAAGCCGCACATTAAGATCGACAAGTCCGCAAAGCCGATCTCGGTCGTACTCGGGGTCGTAGAGGGAGATATCCACGACATCGGGAAGAACCTAGTGAAGATCATGCTTGACGCCGCAGGCTTCAAGATCATCGATCTGGGCAAGGATGTCCCGGTGGCCGAGTTCGTGAAGGCTGCGAAGGAGAACGGTGCTGAAGTCATCGGAATGTCTGCTTTGATGACGACAACCATGCCGAGCATGAAGAAAGTCGTTGACCAGCTCGTGGCCGCCAACTATAGGTCGAAGGTAAAGATAATGATCGGCGGCGCACCTACAACTATGGAGTACGCAGAGTCCATCGGTGCAGACACGTGGGGCAAGGACGCCTCATCTGCGGTCGGGATAGTTAAGAACCTGACCGCAAGATAATCCTTTTTTTGGGGAGTATTTATTCCTGAGATATACCTCGACAAGGTATCCAAAAAGTACAGGATAGGGAAGAGGGAGGTCGCCGCCCTCGACGGCGTGACGCTGCAGCTGCCTGAGAACGGCATAGTGATCATCTCCGGCCCTTCAGGGGCCGGGAAGAGCACACTGATCCGGATAATTGCCGGCCTTGAGACCCCGACCTCAGGGTCGGTCTTCGTAGAGGGGGTGGACATTACGCGCCTGGGGGCGTACGAGCTGGCCTGGTTCAGACGGAAGAAGTTCGGCTTCAAACCGCAGGACCCCAAGCTCATACCGCACCTCACCGTCTTGGAGAACGTCGCCCTTCCACTGATGTTCAATTTTGTGGAGAGGAAGAGGGCGCTCTCCATTGCCAAGAAGCTGATCGAGGAGGTGGGCCTCGAAGAGAGGGCAGATCACAAGCCGGAAGAGATCAGCGGGGGGGAGTATGAGAGGGCGAGCCTCGCCCAGACGATAATAGGCTCCCCGCCAATAGTGATACTCGACGAGCCCACTGCGCACCTCGACCCGGACAGCTCCAAGAGGATAGCAGACCTGATAAAGAGGAGGCAGAAAGAGTTCGACTCGCTGTACATAGTGACGACGCTAGATGCTTCGATCATACAGGGGGCGAACCAGGTAGTCTCGATTGAGAGGGGCAGGGTACTCTGAGGGCTGAGACTCTTTCGCGGGCATCATCAAGTCCCACATAACGGCCTAGTCGAGCTTATCCGCCCGCCTTCTGCCTTTGTATACTTTGTATTCGATCACGAGCTGTCTTATCAGTGTCCCAAAGTTGAGGGCAACGAAGGTATTCTCAACGTCCCTGCCCCTCTTCCTCTCCCAGCAATCCAGGGAGGGGCAGCTACCTTCCCTGAACCTGAGCCTTGCAGTCACGAGGGGCAGCGTCTCGTCTTCACGTAAGACCCTGACAGGATCAATACCAGCCGAAGCGATGAATGCTGCAGATTCCCCTCCGGCCGTCCCCAGGTATCTGCAGACGAGTAGCAGCTCTGCCTGCTCTTCCACGCTCGCCGAAGTGCTTACGACCACAAGCTCAGGACGGTCCATCAAAACGTCGTCCAGAAAATCCTTCAGCTCGCGAGTCTCTGAGGGGGATACTATGGAGGGGATCTCCCTCTCAGAGAGCGGTCTGAAGGCACGCCTTCCAAGAAGGCTTACTTTAAGCGATTTAAAGGCGGAGTACAGCGGGGGCATTACCCCGAAGAGTATGCTTAGAAGGAAGGTGTAGAAGATCTTCACATTCAGGAGGGGTGCCAGCGGGATCATCAGTGCGAGAGCCAGTCCAGAGAGGTAACCTATCAGCGAGAGAGCCAGAACCCTGAATATGCCGAGTCTGAATATATCCGAAGGCGAGACGCCCAAGTAGACAAGTATCTCGAGCTCGTCTCTTGTATCGTATTCCAGCGCGAACGAGGCGGTTATCGCCAGTAGCGCGGTTATCAGGAGCGGCAGCCAGAGGGCCAGATCGGCAGCGAAAGTCTCGCTGAAGATGAACGTATAGGTGAGGAGGGATATGCTAATCGCCATACAGGCGCTTAACGGCGCCCTCTGGATAGTCTTATTGAGGGCGAGGCGCAGTATTACCGATGTCTTTGGATCCAGGAAGGGGGCGAGACTTACCATCCTGGCGTTCACCTTTCAACATGGTACGGAGTGCGAAGACGCTTATAAGCATCAGCAAAGCTGAGAAGGAGAACATGGTCTGGAAAGACCCTGCCGCCCAGATTACGACAGCGACGATAGGGCCGGCGGCAGATACCACCGATGATAAGAGGCTGAAATTCTGTTCGTCGCACTGCTTCAGAGACCTTACGGTCGCCATTATGAAAGCGTTGTATGCGCTGAGATCGATGAGGGCGACGAGCCACAATAGGAGGAAGACTAGAGAGGTGTCGGCGATTGCCAACAGGAAGAGCGCCAGGAAGAGCGAGAACCCGACGGTTGTCACCATAGTCTTGTGGAGGACCTTCTGCGAGATCAGCATCCCGCCGATTATATTGGATATCACAAGAGACGCGGTTATGAGCCCGCCCACGAAGAGGGGACCGACTTCATACTGCGTCACTGCGACTATGGGGGCTAAGGCGGTTCCCACAGATCCCCCCAGTGCGGTCCCTAAGGCGAGCAGGGCATACTTGGCGGGGACTCTAAGGCTGAGCTTCTGGCTGCTGACAGGCTTCGGGACCACTATCTTGAGTGACGCGAAAAGGATCAGTGCCCCAATCAGTGCAATCAGTGAGGACATTACAAGGGGCGAATCCTCCCCGAAAGTCGCAATAAGGGCGCCTCCGACCAGTGGGAACACTGAGAGCAGCGACGCTCTTGCAGGCGTAATCATCCTCGAGGCGGGGAGAGAGAGAAGTCCTCCAGAGGTGACGCCCACGAGGGCAGCGAAGAATATCGCGGGATAATCATAGCCGAACCCTGCCAGCGCTATGGTTGCCACGACTTGGGAGGAGAGGAGGATGCCAGCGACCCTTGACAATGTTGATGAGGATCTGTAGACGTAAATGAACCCCAAGGTGAACCCCACGAGGTATGCTGAGAGCGAGAGAGCCACGATGAGCAGATCCAGGTTCTTGTACCACAGGATGAGAGCGATAAGATAGTGGCAGGTCAGCGCCGAAGGAAATGACGCCAAGAGCGCTATCTTGAAAAGCGATAAGTGACTGACTCCCACAATTACCACTCCATCCTGAATTGAAAAAAAACTTAATAACTGTCACATATATAATACTTCGGGTTTTGCGCTATGGAGAAGAAGAAGTTCACCGTTATGCAAGAATTGATACTGGAAGGTATCCTACGTAAGGTTACGGATAGGAGTAAACTTGAAACCACTGAAGTGAGCAGCGGGGACGTCTTGGGGTTCAGCGCTAACGAGATGACCAAAAGGAAGGACACCGGCATAAAGGGCGGGGTCGCTGGAACCAAGGGCTGGGCAGACATATTTCGCCTTGCGGTGAAGGACCTTGTGCAGATGGGCTATGTGAGAGAGAAGAAAGGGCTGGTTAGCTCGAAACTTGCGCTCACAAAGGCAGGACTAGAAGCATACGAGGAGTTCAAGAAACAGGCATGAGCAGAAAAGGGGGGAGGCTCGCGGGGCTGAGCGGCCCCCTCATCGATGCGATATTCAAGTCTGTGTCCGCAAACAACAGATTCTTCCGCAGATACGAGGCGTTTGCTAGTACGTTTGGCGCGCTCTCGGTAGTCATCACCATCTCATTCCTCACATTTTTTTTTGCCTATGGCCATATTCCGCCGGCCCTCGTGCCGAATATTTCCAGCGCCTTTGATTTCTCCCTGTTAATCGCAGGGCTGTTATCATCCCTGATCCTCCATGAGGTCTCGCATGTTATAATCCTCGCGAACCACGGTATAAGGGCCGGATCGATAGGGATCTCGGTCACAGGGATATTTGGCGCTTACGTCCAAGCAGACATGGATATTGAGACATACAGGAAGGTCAAATCATCGTTCTACTCATGCGGCGTAGGGTCAAATCTCCTAATGTTCCTAATCCTCTTTGCCCTGAGTGTTACAATAGTGCCCGCAATCACGCCTGCGGCAACCGTGAGCTTCTGGTTCCTGGTTCTCAATTCGATCCCGGCCCCACTCATGGACGGGGGGAAGATATTCGAGTCGCTTCTGGAAGCGTTGCGATTGGAGAGGTTTGCAGACCATGTCTCGATCTCGATCCTAGCGATCTGGCTGTTGGCAATAGTATGCAGATTTGCCATCCTGTAATGTAATGTGTACAAAAATCCTCTTATAATACAATTGCATTTCTATAATGACTAAAGTATTACCTATTTACAATTTTCAAGACATTATATACTTTCTCTAAAAGCTTAAATACCGCCAACATAGACCAAGTTTAACAAAAAAAGACGATGGGGTATTTTGAATGGAAATCACAACCGCATATCTAGTCATCATTGCTGTTGCATTCTGGCTCTTCGGAATCTTCGTTGTCTCAAAGCGCCTTGAAAAGAGCTACTTCACCCCGGATCCCAACAGAAAGACACCTGCGTGTGCTTTCAGAGATGACTTTGACTTCTATCCTGCCAACCCGTACTCCCTCTTCGGTGACCATTGGGCTGCCACCGCGGGCGGTGCTCCACTCTCTGGAGGTGTGGCGATCGCGCAGTGGGGATGGGCATCAGGTTTGCTGTACGTACTGCCCGTCAACATACTGTTAGGCTCCGTACACGACTATGCCTCTGGATTCGTAATGATGCGGCAACGCGGACAGACCGCGAGCGAGGTCTCATACAAGTGGATCACCCCTCTTTCCGGTCTGCTCTTCTCCTTCATCGGCTACATCGCCATACTGAGCTTCTGCGCGGCCTTTGCGAGACTGGTCGTCTCTGGAGCCACTGCGAAGCCCGCACTGTTTGTGCCCATCTTGCTGCTGGCGGTGATCGGCCCGCCCTCAGGCTTCCTCCTCTACAGGAAGGGGTGGCCGATCTGGCTTGTCGGTGTCATACAGTACATCATATTCCTTGCCGCACTCTGGGTCGGAATGATGTATCCGGTCACAATGCCTGCCGAGTACTGGTACATCTTCCTGGTGATTGTCGGAGTGCTCGCAGCTTGTCTGCCGAACTGGCTCTACTCGGAACCCGCTAACTTTATGATGTTCCTTTACATGGCCACAGGTGTTGCGCTCCTCTTCGTTGGGGCACTGGTCGCAAACATACCCATTACAAGCTTCCCCGCGCTCCTATTCTATGACCCGGCACTTACGCCGAGCGGATGGTTCTATCCCGGAATAGCCATGATGGTCTCATGCGGCGCACTGACAGGGATGCACGTCTTCTGGATTGGCGCATACACATGCAAGCGGTTCCCTGAGGAGAAATGGGTCAGGATAATCGGATACGGCGGAGAGGTCCTCGAGAGCGTAGGACTTTGGACTGCATTCCTTGCCATGCTGGTGCTCCCGGTGACGGAATATCTGCCTGCCCTGAAGGCAGGATGGACCGCGGCGTATGGCTTGGGCTTCTCGAAGATCATCGGCGCCATAGCTCCGGGCGTGGACTCGAACACACTTGTGCTCTTCGGCATGTGGATCGCGCTGGTCTTCATAATGAGTACCTTCTACTCCGGCTTCAGGAACATGCGCGTCATCGGGATTGAGTTCGTTCAGCTCCTTACCAAGCGGAAGATCACCAAGTATGTCAATGCCTCCCGCTGGCTGGCAGCGATAATAACAGGCATATTCATGGTCGGCCTGGCACTGAGCGGTGCATACCTGCAGATCTGGGCACTGTTCCCGATCCTCTCGACTGCACTTGCGGTCTTCTCGTTCATCATAGTCGGCGAGTGGTGCGTGCTACACGGCAAGAAGGCGACAGTATGGTGGGCCGCTACAGCAGTGACGCTCTTCTTCATTGCCCTCCCGGCCTCGATCTACGGCGCGTGGTGGAACTTCAATGCGGGCGCGGTCGTCCCAGGCATAGTCTCATTGGTAGCTGCAGTGGTGACTTTGGTATACGTCGAAGAGTGGCTGAGGCGGAGAAGGCGCGGCTATACACAAGAGGAGAGAGAAAAGTTCCTCAAATTCGAAGAGTTCTAATAACTTTTCCTCCCTTTTTTTATCGGGACGCTATATGACAGCAAAGGAGAACCTCTACAAAATTTTATCTGGTGAGAAGGCGGAGAGGCCACCGGCACTTTCTGCCACCCAGACAGGGACTATCGAGTTGATGAAGTCATCCGGCGCATACTGGCCGGATGCGAACTACAACCCTGAGCTGATGGCCGACCTGGCAGCGGCAGGGCATACTGTCGCTGGGCTGGAGGCGATACGGATACCATTCTGCCTCACCGTCCTCGCGGAGGCCCTTGGGTGCGAGGTGGAGAAGGGGCGGGAGGACCGGCAGCCCGCGATTGCAAAGACCCTGGTCAGCCAAGGGAAGGAGCCGAAGATCGACAGGCTCCTTGAGAGCGGCAGGATACCTGCGATAATGGAGGCCATAAACAAGATCAAAGGGATGGGGCACAAAGTACCGCTGGTGGTAGGTTTTGAGGGGCCAACCACGCTGGCAGGGCACATGGTAGGCGTGGAGCGGCTGTGCCTCACGATGATAAAGAAGCCTGACGAGGCCCTGAAATATATAAAGTGGGCGGAGGAGGCCTGCGTGGCCTATGCCAAGGCAGTCGTCAGGGAGGGCGCAGACGTCATCGCCCCGGCCGACCCTACCGCCTCGCCTTCGGTCCTGAGCCCGCGGATGTTTGACAAGTTCTCCAAGGCCTCCCTGAAGGCGATAGCCGCGATCCATCCGAGATCGATACTGCACGTGTGCGGGAATGCTACGCCCATACTCTCACATATGGCGGAATGCGGTTTTGCGGGGTTGAGCATAGAGGAGAAGGTGGACCTCGCCAATGCGAAGAAGGTGCTTGGAGAGAGAAGGATCGCCCTTGTTGGCAACATACCGTCGGCAGGAGTCCTGCTGAGCGGAAGCGAGGACGAGGTGTACGGGGAGTCAAGGAAGGCGATCGCCGCGGGCGTGGACATCCTAGCGCCGAGCTGTGGCATAGCACCCAGGACGCCCACAAGGAACCTGCAGGCGATGGTCAGGGCAGCCTCTTCTCCCTAGGAGGGATCTTGAGAACCTCGGGTAGCCCCAATTCGGCTATAGTCGCAGCTATGGGGATCGGGTACCTGATACCTGCATTATGTGTTTTTTCTAACCCTTCAGCCATGGATCCGACATATTTGAACGGCGCAACCATCAACAGTTCGTCATCCGAGGTGTGACCGAACCTCCGCTCTCCGTAGCAGGCTATGACAACCTGGGGCTTCTGGGTGTTGTATGCCTCGGCTATCCCGTCTCCGCAGACCCCGACGTCCCCGACGGTCCCGAATGTCAGCCTCTCCTGTGTTGCGTAAACCGCGCCGTTGATAGCCCGGAGCATCTGAGCAGCGTTCCCGTAGATCAGCACCAAGTCAGGCTCAAGGGTCAGGGACTCGAGAGGCCCGGCAACGAACCCCGCTTTCCTGTCTTTCAGTTTTGGGATGGCTCCGGCGAACTTCTTGGCGAACTCCTTGTTGGAGACGTATCCGAGCTTCAGGAATATCTCCCCGGACCTGACTGATTCGTCCTCGTCGGTGAGGCCGAGAGCCACCGATCCGAGGACGCAGTCCGCCTCCTCTGCCGTAACCATCCAGGTCCAGCCATATAACCGGGCAGTATTCAGGATCTGGCATATTGTGAGCCTTTTCCTAGGGCGTCTAAAGCCCTTCCCCGGACCGTCCATCTCCTCTTTCTCCTTGAAGAACTTGATTCCCAAGATGTGGGACTTGGGCTTCAGGTATCTGTAGAGCTTCTCGACGTACTCCATGCGCTACACCGCCACATGGAGATTATCTAACGCTGTCGCTATTTCAAATCTTCTAAAGGTAGGGGGAGGCGCCCCGCTGCGACGTCACACGAAATAAATAAAAAGACCGTCTATCATTCCAGCATACTGAAAGGGCTGGTAGATCAGCGGCAGATCACCTGCCTTGCACGCAGGGAGTCGTGGGTTCAAATCCCACCCAGTCCACTCACAACCTTTTTTCTGAAGAAAAAAGCTTGACCAAAAAAGAGTGTTTTTCATTACAGGATTCAAGAACTGTTAACGGCCGTATCATGGTACGGCACGATGGTGCTGTAGTTGATGATTATTTAAGGCGCTTCAGGGAGTTCTGTGGTGGTAGACTGAGCGAATCCTGAATGCATCTAACGCTAACAGAAGGCTCGCTCCCTCGCGATCGATTACTGATTTCAAATATCACGCATAGAGCATAATAGTGAGGCAAATATGCTTGCGCTAACAATATTGCGAGCATGCGTCTGCGGCTCCTCTCTATGTGTTCGTGGATGAAGCAGGAGATCTGGGCTTTACTCCACGAAGCAGTAGGACTTTCGTAGTAGCTTATGTAATAATCGACAGTCCCGAGAGGGCCAGAGTGTCCATGCGCCGCCTCAAGAGATCGTTGAGGAAGAAAAGCAGCAGGCTCAATGAGTTTAAGCACTCGAACGATAGCCCCAAAGTTCGTAAAGAGGTCTTGCGGACCATTTCCAGCATTCCGATGAGCGCGGGTGCGGTAGTAATCGACAACAACTATGTGAAGAAAGAGCTGCGGGATAAAAAGGAGGTTTTATACAATTTCCTTGTCTCCGATAAAATCGCTTCTTCACTGCTGAGCTCCGGCGCGTCACGGGCGGTTCTGATACTGGATAGGTGTATGTCTAAGGAGGCCCGGGATCACTTCAATGACTATTTCGCCAAAAAGATGGCTTGGAAAGAGAACGAGTTGAACAGGTCGTGTAGAATAGTCGAGATTAGGCATACGCATTCCTACGCGGATCCCAATATTCAGATCGCAGATTACATCGCCGGAGCGCTCTTCAGAAAGTTTGAGAGAGGCATAGATGACGAGTATGTCCTGATCAAGGGCAAGATCAAGTACACCTCTGGTTGGGGCATTAATTGGTAAAAATGTGATCCTCCCCTTCGTCCCATTCCGTATCCACGGACATCATCCTTTGGGGCGGAGTTCCAGTGGTTTAACCACAACCTAATTATCATTTAGCATATTTAAATACCTTGCCAAGTTGCGAGATAACTGAGCCGATAACTTGCAAGCGAGCTGCTAAATCAAAGCATTTTTCGTCCGATCCTCCCGCGGCTGTGGGCATGATGGTAGAAGATACATTGGTTGAATAAACCGTATGATATGTATGATATGAACGGTCCATCGATCATTATCAATGCCTCCTCACGCTTGGAAAAAAAAGGTTTGTGCGGATATCCTCAACTGTAGTGGGTTCAAATCCCGGGTTCACCAGTAACCTTTTTGCCTGAAGGGTAAAAAGCTTCCAAAAAGCCGCCCTGTGGGCACGGGCTTTGAAGATTCTGACAGCGTTGGTGTCTTGGGCGTGGGTTTCCTGAATCTTGCGTCAGGGTTATAGGTAAGAAATTTCTTACTATTTCGTGGTGAGACAGATGGAAGCATCCACGACCAAGGTTTCCTCCAAAGGCCAGGTGGTCATTCCTGCGAATGTACGCAAAGCAGCCAGCCTCAAGAAGGGCGAAAAAATCTTGGCAATAGCTATAGACGACACGATTGTGCTCAAAAAGATAGTTGACAAGTCTTTTGAAGAAGCAATGAAGCCTGTATGGAATCGTGTAAGACAAATGGGTCTTTCGGAGGAGGATATAGACGCCCTCATCGAAGAAGCGAGAACTGAAAGCGGTTCTTGATGTCAACGTTTGGGTCTCGGCTTTGCTCTGGGGCGGAAAACCTGCCGAAATCATAAAAGCTGCAGAGCAGGGCAAAATCTGCCTCATTACTTCCGAGGAGATCGTGAGGGAGATCAGCCGAGTCCTAAATTATCCCAAGCTTGAAAAAGTTTACCGCGATGAAGAGATATGTCAAGAAGAGATAGTCGAAGCCGTGCTCAAAATCGTCAGGTTCGTTAAGGTAACCAGAAGAGTTAAGGTTGTTTTGGAGCATTCTGCAGATGATAAATTTATTGAGTGTGCTCTTGAGGCAAAGGCAGACTACGTGGTCAGCGGAGATAAGCATCTTCTCAAGGTTGGCAACTATAAAAAAATCCAAATTATTTCAGTAAACGAATTTCTTCAAGTCTTGGAAACTAGGTGTAAATAGGAGTTCTTGGTCCGACAGCCTTTTTCGTCTTCAGACAACAGGACGTTCAGGAAGACTGATGGTATGAAGGCTGCACCGGTGTCTGTTGCCTTGCCGATTATTTCCTGAATGCTGCCGGTCTAACGGTGGGGGAGTTCATAAAACTCTTATGATGTGGTTGTTTGCCTTCCAGTTAGATTTTTAGAAAATTTCCAGATTCTCAGTCTATCTTACTCCCCTTGGTGCGACGCTGCCACTTCAGATCATACGCCTATGATTCATAACATCCTAGAGCCGAGTTGATCTGGAACAGTATATCCTCTTCCAAAAAGGTTTGTGCGGATATCCTCAACTGTAGTGGGTTCAAATCCCGGGTTCACCAGTAACCTTTTCTATGAAAATGAGTGCTCACTCACTCCAGCAGTGAAGGTAAACCGAACATCACATACTTTGCATTCATACCAGATTCGCCGGATCCGTTCAGAGATAATTTCGTTCTGGCGACGAAGCAGCCTTAACTGATTACTTCATCATCAGGTGTAGTAAGAGAACCGCCCGCAGGTATTTAAAGCAAGGCGGGCTATGATATAGTCTCAAGCGGAGACTGCAATGAGGATGAGCAGGAGAGCACAGAGAGAAGAAGGAAGAAGGAAGAGAGAGAAGCACAGGCGAAAGGAAGAGCGAGATAACAGGTAACTTCATCTTTGCCGCTTATGTGTAAAGGATCAAATAAGAACCGCATTATCATAGTGGTCAGGCATGTAAACGACCCAAGACAGATCACAGCGAACGGCCTCTCTCATCCTGCCGCGATGGGGGCCTGTATTATAGGACGGACGATTTTTCAATAGGCAGATCACGACAGCGAGGTATATTTCGACAGCCTGCGCCCAAACTGCCCAAAGGGTGTCCTCGCATTCTACAGTGAGCGTCTCTCTCCTCCACAGGCAGCTGGCAGCGCTATTTTTTTTATCGCAGAGAGGGTAAATAATAGTATGGGGCTGTTCACTACATACTGGTTCATGGTGAACACATTATTCTTCCGGGCAAGATATCTCCTCTTTTACCACTCCGAACCCCTGAAATACTACCTCAATTCCTTTCTAGGTCTGCGTATGACGCAGCTCATCTACTATCAGCTCCCCCTCACGGATGGGACGGATATCAAGGGGGTTGAGGCACTAATACCGATGGAGGTGAAGAGGGGGGAGTACGAAGAGGTGGAGCGGCTGGACTTGCCTCTGCAACAGAGGGAGTCATACAAGTCCCGTCTGAAGCGGGGCGATATTTTCATCTGCGCCCAAGGGCCCGACGGCCGGATCTTGGGGTATATGTGGGCCTCGCTCAATACGGTATACCTGACAGAGGTTGAGGACGAGATTACCATGGGGGCTAACGAAGCATGGCTTTACGACGCCTACGTCTTCCCGGAGTACAGGAATCGGAAGGTGATCCAGAAGACCCTTGCAGAGGGGCTGGGATACCTCAAGGGGATCGGGGTCAGGAGAGTTCGCCTGGACGTAGAGAAGGGGAACATACCTTCGAGAAGGGGCGTCGAGAGAGCGGGTTTCCGGAAGGAGGGGGAGGGTACTTACATCAAAATCTTCGGGAGGAGGCTTCATCGGAGCCATTCGGCTCGCAACTAACGAAGCAGGGGATGCTGCTGCAGGGTGAGACGCTATATTCAGAGACCTTAGCTGCCGCCGCATTGCAGGGATGCATTCATGGTTTACGGCAGCATCAGATGATAGTTGTTTATTTGGTCGATTTCAATAGTGATGCTCCTTGCAGTACAATCCAGCAAGTGTCCACCGGCGGTGAGATCATCCGTAATAAGGTGCAGGTGGTATCCTGCAAAGTCAACTCCATCCATGCTGCTCGGGAACCAGAAACCTGCTGCGGTCCCCGAGACGTTATACAGTACGAAGACCGACTGGTTTTTTATGACCTCGGCGAGCGGAGGGTAGGGCTTTGTCTGAATGGGCACGCTCCGGGTCTGCGCATAATCGTAGGTGGCGCTTATTTTTATTGCATATATCGCACCATCAGCGGGCAGGAGCGCGTCGATAGCTGCCATCAGCCCCGGATAGTTCAGCGGCCCGGCTACGCTGAGGGTCTCGTCTGCCTCGAAGAAGGTAACTGTGGCATAAGGCGTTTTTGAGCCGGAAGCTGCCTGCCTCGGCTTGCCGTCCACTGGGATCTGGTAGAAGACGCCGTTCAGAGCGATCATCTCGCCGTCCAGGCCGTGAAACGTGCCGATCCCAAAGTCGCCGTATCTGGACAGCTCGCTGTAAGGCATGTAGCCGTCATAGTTCCCTGCAGAGAACGTATTAAACGCCGCGACTTGGAAGAGCGTATCCCTGTCCACAGCCGCGTTCGCATTGGGCCTGGACGCCCACACGGCGTAAAACACCGCGCATGAGGCGATAACGATCAGCCCTAGAACGCCAACGTAAATCCATGCGTTTTTTGATTGCATCCTCATCACTTGCCGGGGGGATATAGACCCTCCAGCGTCTGCTTGCTTCTATACTTATCCGTCGATGCCGCGGCTCCTGCGCTGCAGCAGTACGGTGATAAGAGGCGAGTATCTGTTGAAAGGTTTTAAAGGTCACGATAAATCATTATGAGACGGTTGGAGACGGCGCGTGGGTTGGTTGCCATTGATCACGAGGACAAACATGTTGACGCTGGTAGCGATTTGCGCTGCGGCATATGCCGCATTGAGCCTCCTCCCCGGCTTTCCTATCATAGGCTTGCCTAGCTCAGAGATCGATCTGGCCCGTTCTCTGGAGCCGGCGTATGGCTTGATTCTGGGCCCTGTCCTGGGACCGTCCTCTGCCCTTCTGGGGGCGGTTGTGGGGAAGTTGATTGTGGGCGACAGCATAGGTCTACTCTTCGCCCCGCTTGCGATAGTCTCCGCCTTTGTGGCCGCGGCATTAAACAGGCGCACCGTCTTGGGCGTGAGGGGTTGGATGATCGCCCTCATCATAACTGCATCCCTCATCGCCTGTTGGTATGCCACCCCCGCCGGGCGCAGCGTGCCGATCTACCCGATCCCGCACGTGATTGGGCTGGTGCTGTTACTCGTTTTCAGGGGGAGGATCACAGACGACCTGCAGAGTTCGGACAAGAAAAAGCTTTCACGCGAAGTGATGCTCGCCAGCTACCCCGCCACGATCTCTGGTCAGATGCTCGGCAACCTCATATTCCTCTTCCTCTTCAAGCCGGAGCCCGCATTCTTCCTGGCAGTTGCCCCTGTCACCCTCGCCGAGAGGATAGTGCTCACATTGGTGGCAACGGCCATCAGCGTCCCGCTGATCCTGGCTGTGAGGCGCTCGCCTTTCAAACTAGGGAGCGGCCAGGTAGGGGACTCAGCCGATACAGGGGCGCCGGGGGCTGCCGAACAGAGCCTGCCCGGGCCGAGCGGCGCAGGAGCAGCCGCCAAGGATGTCGGGTCAGGTCGCCAGCTTCCGGTTCAGGCTCAGGAGGTTTAGCGCCTTTTCTCTCAGGGAATGCCTCGGGCTGTTGAGCTGCCTCTCGGCGAAAGCGATCACTTCGTCCTTCTGATCGATTTTGCCGAAGAAGGACGTCAAGGATTGGATCGCCTGCTCGGTGATTACTCTTTTGCACTCCTCTGAGAGGTGGGGCGTGGGGGAGATGTCCTCGACCTTCAGGAGTTCATACGCGATCCTGTCGGCCATGTAAGGCTTTGCTGCAGCGATCTTGCTAGAACCGCTGACGGCGTTGGCAACGGTAACCATATACTCGTCGCCTATGAGGCTAAAGTACTTGTCGAAGACAGCGTCAAACTTCTTATCCACGTCGACCCTTGACAGGTTTGCGATGATCGCCGTAGCGTTCCAAGTGAGGACCCGGTACCTGCGGCCCAGCAGATTGACGAAGAGATCGAAGAACGGGTAAAGTGCTTCGGGCTGGCGTTCGCTGATGTCCACCAGCACCTTGGAGCAGCCGTACCGGACGGCCGCCTTTGGTGAGGAGACGCCCTTGACGACTGTCGGGATCAGCTCCGGGTTCTTTTCGACCATCCGGAGGAGGTCGCCCTTTGTTAGCGACTTGTCTGCCAACCGGGACAACACTTCACCCTCCATGGGAAGATCCCCGTTTAAACAGCGGACGTCAGTCGCTTTAAGAGTTCTGCTTGCTGTCTTACCGCCCCGACTGGGTCGCGTCTGTGGTCGTTTAATACAAAGCGTTATCAGCGCATTCACGCCATAACAGGCAGCGGTGGGGACGGTATCTCGAAATTCACAGCACTGATGTTGGTTTCGGGGCTGGCGGTAGTTGTCGTCATAATGGCTTTGGCTATGTCCAACCCGCCCCAGAGTCAGAGTCAATACCCCTCCAGGGAGAGTACGATCCCCGGTAATGCCGTAAAAGTGATGCCTGAGATGGACCTATACCCGCCCGTAATGCATTCAGACAAGTGGGCGGCGCCTGTTGCCCTCTCCTCGTCAGTGAACACCGCAGGGGCGGAAGACTCGGCGTTCGTTACCGCGGATGGCAGCAGACTGTACTTCTTCTTTACCCCCAACGCCAGCGTTCCGGCAGAGAAGCAGCTTGCCGACGGCGTCACCGGCATCTATGTCTCGCAGTGGCAGAACGGTTCCTGGGGGAGCGCCGAGAGAGTGATGCTACAGAGCCCCGGAAAGCTGGCGCTCGACGGGGCAGCATTTGTCCAGGGTTCCACGATCTGGTTTGCCTCTGCGAGGGAAGGGTACCCGGGGATAAACATCTTCACTGCAGAGTTCAGGGACGGGGGATGGACGAATTGGCAGTATGCTGGGGACAGGCTCAACAGGGATTACCAGGTAGGGGAGATGCACATCACCGCAGACGGGAGCGAGCTCTACTTCCACTCGGCAAGAGAGGGAGGGGCGGGCGCCTATGACATCTGGGTCTCGACCAAGAGCGGCGGGGAGTGGCAGACGCCGGTAAACGTCGAAGCAGTCAATACAGCGGGGAATGAGGGGTGGCCGTTCATCACGCAGGACGGCGACGAGCTCTGGTTCACTAGGATGTACATGGGCTCTCCAGCCATATTCATGTCGCCAAAAGTCAACGGGAGCTGGTCCGAGCCCGAGCTGATAATCTCGCAGTTCGCAGGCGAGCCCTCGATCGACAACCAAGGGAACATCTACTTTGCGCACCACTATTTCAGGGATGGGAAGATGATCGAGGCAGACATTTTTGTTGCTTATCGTAAATAGGCCTACCCGGAACGCTTCGATGCAGGCGCTTCAGAAGAGGCCGTATACGAACCAGGCCAGCATCTGCCCCACGATCATGAGGGCCATAGCATAGATACTCGAGAGGGAAAGCTCAGCTCTCGTATAGCTATGCGCCCCTATTAATGACAGGGGGAGCGCTGCGAAGCCTGCCATGAGCACCCAGACAGGGATGGTACTCGGGAAGAGCAGAGCCAAAGCGGAGTAGCTGGCTATTGCTACCGCCCGGTAGAGCCAGACCAAGTAGCTGCTCGGCCAGCGCGTAGCGAGGGTCATCTTGCCGACCTTCCTGTCTGCATGCCGGTCAGCCCAGGCGACAGCGAGGAGGTTGTTGAAGCACAGAAGCGTGAAAGGAAGGCAGGCGAGGATCACCCAGAAGTCCATCTGACCGCTTACGGTAGAGTATCCGTGTAGCGGTGCGGCTATGCCTCCCAGAACCGCGTTGTCTATCTCGCCCAATCCTCGCCAAGCGAGGCGCAGGGGAGGGAGGGAGTACATCAGCCCCCAGAAGCTACTGATCAGCAGCAATGCCAGAGCGGACCAGTGGTGAATGCCGGATAAGACCGCCAGGACTTGGGCGGTCAGCCCTGCCAGCAACGCCACGATCGTTGCCTTGAGCGTAAAGCTTCTCGAGATCAGCCCCGCAGGCAACGCACCGCTGCCGCCCGAATAATGGGTCCGCCTAGTCAGCGCGTCCGTCTCATAATCTGCACATTCGTTGGCATAGTGCAGGGAAAGGATTGTGACAAGGGCCGCAAAGGCTCCGGCGAGGATCGGACCGGGAGCGAGTGCAGCGCCCTTACCGTATGCCATTGAGACTCCGAGAAGCCAAGCCAGGGTTGCCGCCGCCAGCGGCATTGGCCGGGACATCTTTGCCAAGGCTAGAAGCACAGCTCCCGGAGAGTGCATACCGCACATTTAACCTCAGCCTGACCCTCCCCAGCGACCGAGCTGGGTGCCGAAGCGGCAGGCGTCCACGTCCGGCCAGCCGTCTTGTCAATAAACAGCGATCCGACCTGCATTTATTAATCTAGTGCATTGTCGGATTCAGGGCGGGGGACTCCATGGAATTCATTCGGTCAGCGCAGGATGCTGCCAGTCATAGGAGGGCTCTTTCGGTTGCGGGCCGGTGAGCACCTTGATCTCGCAAAAGTCCCCTCCTGCAGACTGCAGGGATTTTGACCTGTTGCGGAGCGCCTTCTCCAGCCGGCACATGTCGCCGGTCTTCCGGTAGATCATGCAGATGCTGCAGAGCCTGTCGCTCACGTCCTGCGGGCTCAGGCGGCCGCGGGATATGCCCGCGGCAATCGATTCGGCCAGCGCTTCTATCTCCTCAGTGAACTTGAGGATCCTGCCCCGCTCGGAGGCCAGATACCTGCTCATGGCAGAGGGGGATATCCCCAGCTTGGAGGAGGCTTCTGACTGCATATACCCGTGATTCTCTATCAGCTTCCGGGCGATCAGGGCCCGGACAGCAGGGAGGAGATACCGCGCAGCAGTCTCGCAGGGCGTCTTCACATATCTCGCCAGTTATCGTGTAACAACTTTGAAAAATATAATCTTAACGTCCTTCCCCAGGCAGACCGTAGAGCGGGCTGAGAACCCGCAGGGATTAATAAATATAAATCAAGGGTCCGCCGAGTTCTTAACGACTGGTTATGACGCATGAGAAAGGCCTGGGAGAGATCAGCCGCGAAGATTTCGCCGCAGAGCTGAAATGGAATTTAAAGGATATGTTCGCTTCCGATAGCGACTGGAGGAGGGCAAAGGAGGAGACTGCAGCGGAGCTATCGTCGCTCGACAGCTTCAAAGGCAAGTTGGCGGAATCCCCCGCGAGACTCCGCGAGGCTTTGGATCTCTACTTCCGCCTGGAGAAGGAGATCGAACGGCTCGGCTCGTATGCGGTCATGCTCTCTGACCAGGATACCCGGCAGTCGGGTCCCATGGCGATGAAGCAGGAGATGGTCCAGCTCAAGACAGACCTCAGGAGCCGATCGGCTTATATCGGGCCAGAGATCCTGCACATCCCCCGCGAGCGGATGATGGAGTTCCTCGCAGAGGAAGCAGCGCTGAAGGTCTACGACCACTTCCTGGACGATATCTACCGGAGGAAGGAGCATACGCTGAGCGAGGCCGAGGAGAAGGTGGTGGCTGAGGCGGGACTGATGGCCGAGACTCCCTACGAAGTCCACACCATCCTGAGCAACGCAGACCTCCCCTACAGGACAGTGAAGCTCTCGGACGGCAGGGAGGTAAGAGTCGATGCTACCAACTATACACTCCACAGGACCAGCCCGAACCGCGGAGACAGGATCGCGGTCTTCGACGCCTTCTTCGGTGCGCTGAAGGGGTTCGAGCGGACGTTCGGGGCGCAGCTCTTCGGTGAGGTCAGGAAGAACCTCTTCTACAGGGGCGTCAGGAGGTACGGCACCTCGCTGGAGAGCGCGCTCGACAGGAACGCGGTCCCCGTGGAGGTGTACCACAGCCTCATAAGGAACGTCAATGACTCCCTCCCCTGCCTGCACCGTTACCTGAACCTGCGCAGGCGGTTGCTGCAGCTGGACGAGCTCCACTACTACGACCTGTACACGTCGATGGTGAAGGGGGTGGACCTGAAGTATACTTACCAGGAGGCCAGGTCAACCCTCCTCAAGGCGCTAGCGCCCTTGGGCAGCAGCTACACCGAGATGATCGACAGGGCTTTCCTCCAGTGCTGGATCGATGCCTGTGCCAGCACCGGCAAGCGCTCCGGGGCGTACTGCGACGCAGTCTACGATGTCCATCCCTACATCCTGATGAGCTTCAACGGGAAGTATGAGGACGTGAGCACGCTGGCTCACGAGCTGGGGCATGCCATGCACAGCCACTTCTCCAACACGAATCAGGCTTACGTCAACTCCAAGTACCCGATCTTCCTGGCGGAGGTGGCATCGACCGTAAACGAGTCGCTCCTCGTCGACTACGAGCTGGGGAGGGCTGCCGACAAGGATCAGAAGATCGCCCTGCTGGGGGGCTACCTGGAGGGGTACCGGACGACCCTCTTCAGGCAGACACAGTTCGCCGAGTTCGAGCTGAGGATCCACGAAAGGGCGGAGAAGGGGGAGGCGCTGACTGGGGAGGACTTTACAGCGCTCTATCTGGAGATCCTGAGGAAGTACTATGGCCAAGACCGAGGGATCTGTAGCATAAAGGACCTGTACGGCGTCGAGTGGGCATACATCCCCCACTTCTACTATAACTTTTACGTCTTCCAGTACAGCACCTCATTCACAGCAGCGCAGGCGATAGCGGCGAAGATACTGGGCGGCGATACGGAGGCTGTCGGCAGGTACCTCGACTTCCTCAAGAGCGGGGGCTCGGACTACCCCATACCGACGCTGCGAAAGGTAGGGATCGATATGACCGGCAGCGACCCCTTCAACCTGACCATGCGGCGGGCCAACCAAGTAATGGACGAGATCGAGGGGCTGATAGAGTAGCCAGCAGGCCGGGGGCCGCCTGTTGGGAGGGGGCTCCAACAGGCTTCCGGGGGTCGCGACCCGATCGCCGCGGGCGCCTCACTCGACCAGGAGAAGGCCGTCCTTCCCCCCTCCCGCGGCCGGCTGGATCACTACGTTCCTCTTATCGAGGCTTTCGGCGGTCTCGACCTTCGTCCCCATCAGAGCGGGGATTGAGAACTCCCGGCTCACGATCGCCAGGTGCGATCCCAGGCCGCCCGACATGCAGACGACGCCTGCCAGCTTGGAGAGGATGGGGCCGAGCGTGGTTATCCCGGCGTCCTCGACCAGCACGATCTTCCCCTCGGCCCCCTCCTTCCAGAGGCGGATCACATCCTGGATCGACCTGACGATACGGAGTTCCCCCTTGGCCTGCATCTTGAGAGTCATCTGCCCCCGCCCGATTACCCTCATGTGCTTCACCCCACCACATGGTTCTGGTGCATTCCGTATAAAAGGGTTGATGAGCCTGCAGTTGTTGCCTGCGCCCAGTATCCTGACCCGCCAGGGTGCTGGGCGCCGGTCTCTTTTCCAGGGGCTGGAGGGGGAGGGCCAACCCTTATTTACGCTTTGGGGCATAGGTTGCCGGGAGGGGCGGACAGCTTTTGCGAGTGGAGGAGGCTAATGAGCAGATCTCCCACCTGAGCAAGGTGTTCTCGGGTATAGTGCTGGAGAGGAGCCTTTTGGAGTCCAAGCTCTTCCCGGTCAACGCGTACATCTGCATCGGCTTTTACCAGACCTACCGGAACCTCTACGGGATCATGAAGCGGGTCTGGGAGAGGATGACGCCGGAGGAGATGGCGAGGCGGAGCAAGACCCTCCTCTCGCCCGTGCAGACCCTCTCCATATCATACCTTTGGATGTACTACTCGCTGGCGCGGATGGGGACGATCTACAACAAGTGCGGCGGGAACCCGGCGAGGGAGCCGGCTGAGAAGAGGAGTGAGTGGCTCTACATGCTCGAGAAGTGGTACAGGCTGGCCACCGGATATTTCGACTCGGGAAAGCCGACCGTCGCCTCGGCGGGGGGAATTAACCGCGTTCTCGACGAAGCGTCCCTGCAGTGGCTGAAGGACAACCTCCAGCCCGTGACGCGGGATCAGGCCTCAAAGGTCAGGCGGGCGATCGGCTCGGTCGACCTCTACTCGTTTGTCGAGGAGTGCGACGCCAGGGCCAAGATAGTCAACCACGGTCCCTATCCCATGGGGGACGAGATCCTCGTGGTCTCGGAGTATACCAACCTTCATGACGGGCGCGGGAGGCAATGGCTCCCGTGGTCGGAGACAGACGCCAAGCTCCCATCTTCGTCTCTCGGAATTGCTATGACCATCAGGGGGGCCAGCGCCACGTTCAATGACATAGGGACTATGACCATCGAGCCCGGCGACTATGCGGGGCTCATCACCAGAATCGCTGCTTACACGAAGCGCAACAGCAGAATCATCCCACTCGGACTGGATGAGCTCCCCGCCTATGCCGAGGCGGCAGACCAGGCGCAGATGGAGCTCTACATGAAGTTCTCGGAGATGGACCGGAAGCAGCTGCTCCTCGCGGGCGCGACCGCATATTGGAGGGGGTTTGCCCGGTATACGGACATGGTCGGCATAACCGAGGAGGTTGACTGGGGCATCTCCCCAGAGGTCCAAGAGGAGTACCTTCCCTACTTCCTCGAACATAATGAAGACCCGGCGTTCTCCCGGATCAAGAAGAAGATAGTCAAGGGAAAGATATTCCCTTTCCTGAAGGAGAGGGATCCGGTCTTATACCTCCTGCCAGGCTGAGCGGAGGGGATACGGATGGGCGTCCCGGCTACTGAGGACTACCTGCACGCACCGTCTGGCCGCGCGGACTGGCGGGAGAGCTACTACTTCAACTTTGCCGATGCCACGGGCGGCCTCTCGGGGTTCTCGACGGTGGGGCTCGTCCCAGGCGCACCCAAGCGTGAGTTCGTCTTCGCCCTCTTCGAGGGGGGCAGGCGCGAGGTCTACTTTGCAGAGCCTGAGGGGCAGTACCCCAGCGACCTGAGCGCACTCTCCGACAACCACTTGACGTATGAGCTCCTCGATCCCCTGAGGGGGTGGAGGATAAGGTTTGCCAAGGGGGAGGTGAGGGCGGATCTCCTGTGGAGGGCGCGCTTCCCGGCATTTTACTTCGGCGAGGGGAGCGGGACGTCTTGGGATGGTCACTTTGAGCAGTCGGGGACCGTGGAGGGGGTGGTCGAGCTGGCAGGGCGGAGGCTGGAGGTGAGGGGGCTCGGCCAGCGTGACAAGAGCTGGGGCTCCCGCGACTGGCACATCGAGGGCTGGTATGCGCTCCACGCCCAGTTCAGATCTCTCTCGATAGGCCTCCGGCGGGATACCGCAAGGGGCACGGTCCATTCGTCCGGCGGGGTGTCATCGGAGGGGGGGCACACTGCGATAACTGAGGTCGATGCGGAGGCGGAGTTTGCGGAGGTGGGGGGTAGGAGGGTCCCCATACGAACCGAGACGCGCATCTCGTGTGACGGCGGGAGGCGCTACACAGTGAGGTCCGCCCTCCTCTCACCCACCAGCTTTGTGAGATTCGAGCGGCCTTTCCCGGGGGGCATCACCGAGCTCTTCGAGGCGATGGTGTTTCAAGAGTGCGTGGAGCTCGGTGAAAGGGGGACGGGGCTCATGGAGTGGCTGTTCACCCACCGCGGGGGAGATGGGGCGATAAGTTCCAGAGGTCTGGAGCGTTAAAGGGCAGTACGCCTGAGCGGCCGTCTGCTGCGGGAACCGATGAACTCGTCCTGCCGACATCCGCAGAGCCGGGCGGGTGTACGGCGTAGAGGACGCTTGCCTCCAGATGGCGAGGGGGATCGTCACAGGAGGGGCGTTCTAGAGATTAGATCACCGGAAGGCCGGATTTGTGATCCGGGGCAGCGGCGGAGCTGGTTCCGCTCCAGTCCTAGAGGCTGCAAACCTTTTAATAAGCGCTGATTTCAGCTTTAAAGGACGGCATATGTCTGGAAAACATCATGTGTTCTTAACGGCGCTTATCCTCATGAGCGCTGTAGCGGTTGTACCAATGGCATCCGCTGCAGACCTTAGCATAGTTCTTGACAAGTCGAGCTACAGTCCGGGCGAGACGGTAACAGTGACGGGCAACGCGAATGCAGGTACTGACGTAACTGTCCAGCTCTTCAACCCCAACGCGGCCATGGTAGATATCCAGTACGCTACCGCGAGCGGTGACGGGACATACTCCTTCACCTTTAAGATCCCCTCGGCCATCCCCACAGGGAGCTGGCTGAGCGGAACCTACACAGCCAGGGCGTACTCGGGGACGTTTGTCAATGCGACTTTCGAGGTCACGGCAGGTACCGCGGCGGATACCACAGACCCGGTGATATCGTCGTGGTCTCCCGCCGATGGAGCGGTGGTCACCAACGCGAGCCCGACGATAACTGTGGGCTACTCGGACAATGCGGCGATAGACGTCTCATCAGTGGTGCTCAAGATTGACGGTGTCGATGTGACCTCGGGCGCCGCCATTACCTCCTCTCAGACGGTATATGCACCAGCGAGCCTCTCAAACGGCAATCATACGGTCTACTTCGAGGTGAAGGACACCTCGGGGAACAGCGGCTCTAAGACGTGGACGTTCGTGGTCAGTGTCTGGACTACGGGCGATATCAACCATGACGGCAAGGTCGACTCAGCTGACGTGGCTATCCTGACGGCATCTTACGGCAGGACCAGCTCGGACTCGGGATTCAATGCAGGTGCAGACCTCAACGGTGACGGTCTGGTGAACTATATCGACCTTGCAATGCTCGGCTTCAGGTACGGGAGTGGTGAGTGAGATGATGCATAGAAAGGTACTCCTGATGATCTTGGTGTCGCTCCTAGTACTGCCCTCTGCCGCAGCGGTGGTGGTGGCACAGAGTTCGGTCAATGCAACCATCGGCGTCACCCCACAGAGCGTCCAGCCGGGACAGCGGTTCAACGTAACCGTTGACGTCAGTCCAGGGCAGTATGGCATCAGCGCTGGCGAGGTGGCGGTCGGATTCAACCAGAGCGTCATGAAGGTGGTCGGTGTGGAGGCGGGGGGCCTGCTCGGGCCCCAGCCGATCTTTGGCCTGAACGAGACCAGCAATACAGCGGGGACGGTCAGGTGCGCAATCGCCCGTGTAGGGGCCACTTCAACCCCCACGCCCAACGCTACGTTTGTGAAGATCCAGTTTGAGGTGCTGGGCAGCGCTCCTGCAGGAAGCTACCCCATATCGCTCACTGCCGCTTTTGCTGACGCGGACTTTGCCAACATAAGCAGCGTGGCCGCCCAAGGCGGGACTGTGCAGATCATTATGGCCCAATCGGTAGACTATACTCTGTACATCATCTTCGTGGTTGCTGCGGTTGCGATCATAGGGGGCGCACTGGTATTCCTTAGGAGGCGCTGAGCCCCTTCAGACAGGTCCTACCCCTTCCGATCCCTTTTTTTCTCTTGCCCCAGGAAAGCGTCGCCTAACTCTTTCACGGCTGTTTCATAAACTCCACAAACTCCGCCATAGATCGCTTCTTGAGGGTGTAGTTCGTCCTCTTCTCGAGGCCCATTGTGGAGCTGGGACTCGGCCCATAGTCGTGCCCAGGATAGACTCTGAGATCGTCGTCCAGCCTCATCAGTTTGTTGAATAGGCTGTCGTACATCTCCTCGGGGTTGCTGCCCGGCAGGTCGGTCCGCCCGCACTCGCCTACGAAGAGCGTGTCCCCGGTGAAGACCGCCCCGCCGGCCAGGAGAGTTATGCTGTCCTCGGTATGACCCGGCGTATGGATCACCCTGGCGTGGAGCCCCCCGATCTCCAGAACCGAGCCATCGTCGAGCGCGATGTCCTTCCTGATCTTGGAGGATCGGTGGGCTGCAACCTTTGCCCCCAGAGCGTTCCTTAGTCTGTCAGCGTCCCGGACGTGATCCCGGTGGTGGTGTGTGGCTATTACATACCTCACCTTCAGTCCCTCCCGTTCAGCAAGCTCGATTATCTGGTCCCCGTTCCCTGCAGGATCGATCACAGCCGCCTCCCGGGTCGCCCCGTCGGCGATCAGGTAGGAGAAATTGTCGCCGTTATGCTTTATCTGTTTGACGATCATGTCGGGTGCCTGCTAGAGATCTCTCGGCGGATGTAAAAAACGTTCTCGGATCATCTCGCATGTGAGCCACGGTGCCCCGGTGGGGGTCAATGCATAAATATTCACAGGTGTTCTCAGTACCCTGAACCGGGACGCGGGCTGGGACGCATTGCGGCCCCGACGTCAGGGGATGCAGGCTGCGCATGGTTCCGGTCCGAGATGCCTGTTGGCAGTACATGGAGGGCTTGCAGGTTGAAGGTGATTCAGGTTGCCGGCTTCCTCGGAAGCGGTAAGACCACCGCGATCGTCGCCCTGGCCAAGAAGCTGAGCGGCGATTATGGAAAGAAGGTGGCGGTGATAGTGAACGAGATCGGCGACGTGCCGGTCGATGCGAAGGTGGCGGAGCAGTTCGGTCTGAAGGTAGCGGAGCTGGGCGGGGGCTGCCTCTGCTGCGAGCTCCTGATCAGTCTGGCCGAGACGCTCGTCGCACTAGCGAGGGAGTTCGCCCCGGACTTGGTCCTGATAGAGCCGACGGGGGTAGCGTTGCCTGAACAGGTGAGGGAGGGGGTCAGGCTCGGTGGAGGAAGGGTGCCGATCGAGGCAGGCCCAGTGGTGGTGATGTTTGACGCCCTTGACCGTGAGGACCAGCTCTCGGAGAACTCGATAGGCAGGTTCGTGAGAAGGCAGCTTGGAGGAGCGGACATAGTGGCGATAAATAAGGTCGACGCAGTGGAGGAGAGGAGGGTAAGGGACTGTGAGGCGGGAGTCAGGGAGGCAGCACCGGGCGCGAGGGTCATGAGGGTCTCGGCGGTAAGGGGAGACGGGATCGCGGAGCTGGCGAGGGTGCTGGTGGGGGAGGGAGAGGAGGGAGAGGAGGGAGAGGAGGGAGAGGGAGGAAGGGGGGCAGGGAAGGGGTGATAGCGCAGTGAGGGGGGCCGATCATGCCAACGGCCACAGCAGCACGCATCCCGAATGGGCTGGCCCCCACGGTCACGATGAACTGCCCCATGCGGCGGAGGACCTGAATATCAACGGATACGGGGTCGCCCTCAGGCTCATACACGGTTCGGCCGCAGGGGTCAGTGCAGCCAGCATTAAGGAGATGGCGGGGGAGCTGGTCGCGGAGATCGCAGAGGAGTGCCTCAGATCGGGTGCTCGGGCAGTAGGCCATATCAAGTCATACCTCAGGGCTGACGGGGGGTATATCAAGGCAGACATAGTCAGCGTAAAGCGCGGAGCCCAAGTCAGCGGAGAGATAACGGGGCCGGTGAGGGACGCACGCCTTGCGATCAATTCGATACTCGTGGGGCTGGAGGGCGACGAAATTGCAAGGGCAACGCTCGAGGTGGCCGGAAAGATCTTCGGGGCACGCGGCTTTAGTGTGACTGTGGAGAAGGGAGAGGAGGTTTAGGGAGAAGGGCGGTGACACGGGCAGGGGCGGGAACGGAGGGGGGAGGAAGAGGAGGGCCGGCAGGTCATTTCGCCGCAATCTCAGCCTCTGCCGCAACCTTCGCCTTCGTGTTCAGTACCGAGATGGCACCCGCGAGGGCATTGGCCAGCTCCAGGTTCGTTATCAGAGGTATGCCGAACTCCACGGCCTTCCTCCTCAGCAGGTACTCCTCACTGCCGTTTATGTTGCAGACTGTGGCGGAGGGATCGTGGATGCTTATCACCAGGTCTACCTTGCGATCGGTGATCGCGGCTGCGACGGCATCGGCCGTGGGCGCCCCGATCTGAAGGGTGCCGCACCTGACGCCGTTCCGGACCATCACCGAAGCCACCTTCTCGGGGGCGACGACCTCAAAGCCGCTCTCGGTAAACTTGAGCGCCAGGGGGACTAGCCCCTCGGCCCCTTTCCAGCGGCCGCATGGCGTTATCCCCTGGGTGCTCAGCAGCACTGTCCCGCCTGCCTTAGCCGGGGCCCTGCCGGAGGCGATTAGGGCGTCCACTAGTGCCTCCTCGAAGCTACCGCCGATGCAGGCGACCTCGCCCGTGGAGGCCATCTCGACGCCGCTCACAGGATCCGCCCCCATGAGGCGCATGAAGGAGAACTGCGGGGATTTGACACCCACCCCACGGGGCTTCCCCTCGCCCGGCTTGATGGACCTGCCCATAATTGCGTCGGCAGCTATGTCCATCAGCTTGACGGAGGTGACCTTGGAGACGAAGGGCATGCTCCTGCTCGCCCGCATATTACACTCGATGACGTAGACGCCGGAGCCGTTGACAAGGTACTGTATGTTGAAGGGGCCCTTGATGGCCAGCGCCCTCGCGATCCGCACGGTATAGTCCTTGATGCGCTCCCTTGTGGCCTCGTCGAGGGTCAGCGTCGGTATGGCTACCACAGCGTCCCCAGAGTGCGTACCGGCGTTCTCGACGTGCTCCATGAGGCTCCCTATGAAGACGTTCTCGCCGTCGCATACCCCGTCCACCTCGGCCTCCCTCGCACCCTCTATGAACTTGGAGATTACAGTAGGATGATCCTTCGAGACGTCCTCGGCGAGCTTGAGGTAGGACTCGAGCTGGCCTTCGTTGTACGCGACGCTCATGGCTGCCCCAGAGAGGACGTATGAGGGCCTCACGAGGACGGGATAGCCTATCTTGGCGGCGAACTCCTTCGCCTGGGCAAGGCTGGAGAGCTTGGCCCATTCGGGCTGGGCTATGCCTAGAGAGTCGAGTATCTTGCTGAACTTGGAGCGGTCTTCGGCCCTGTCGATGTATTTTGCCGACGGGCCTATGATGCTGACGCCGTTCTCCTCGAGTCCGAGGGCCAGGTTATTCGGGGTCTGCCCACCGACAGAGACTACCACCCCGAGCGGGAACTCCCTCTCGGCTATGTCGAGCACCCTCTCGAGTGTGATCTCCTCAAAGTAGAGTTTGTCAAGCGTGTCGTAATCGGTGGAAACGGTCTCTGGATTGCAGTTAATCATTATTACCTCGTCGGCGTAGCGCTTCAGAGCCCGGCCCAGGTTCACGCAGCACCAGTCAAATTCGACGCTCGAGCCTATGCGGTAGCAGCCGGAGCCCAAGACGATGATCTTGCGCTTCCTGTAGAACTCGATATCGTTGCTCTCCCCGTTGTAGGTCAGGTAGAGGTAGTTCGTCGCGGCAGGCCACTCCGCCGCAAGGGTATCTATCTGCTTAACGACCGGGACTATGCCCATAGACTTCCTCAGGGTCCGGACCTCGTACTCGGTCATGCCCTTCAGGGAGGAGATCTTGGCGTCCGAGAAGCCCATCCTCTTGGCTTCGCCCAGAAGGTCCCTGTTCAGGCGGTTGGCCCTGATCTCTCTCTCCAGGGCGACGATGCCTTTGATCTTGGAGAGGAACCACGGATCTATGCCGGTGAGACCGTAGATCTCCTCGACGCTTATACCCGACTCGAGCGCCTTCACAATGTAGAAGAGCCTCATATCGGTGGGGTTGGCCAATTCGCCCCTGATCTTTTCCGGGTCGTCCTCGAGGTCTCCAGTGTCCGTTAGCTCCCTGCCGATCTCGGTCATCCTCACCGCTTTCTGCAGAGCCTCCTCGAATCTCCTGCCGATGGCCATGACCTCGCCGACCGACTTCATCTGGGTCCCGAGGTAGCGCTCGACCCGCCTGAACTTCTTAAAATCCCAGCGCGGAACCTTGACCACGATGTAATCGATCGCAGGCTCGAAGCAGGCGGTCGTTATCTGGGTGATCTTGTTCCTGAGTTCGGGGAGGGTGAAGCCTATGGCCAGCTTCGCAGCGATATATGCAATAGGATAGCCTGTCGCCTTGGATGCGAGTGCTGAGCTCCTGGAGAGGCGCGAGTTGACCTCGATGACTCTGAACTCCTCGCTCCTGGGGTCAAGGGCAAACTGGATGTTGCACTCGCCCAAGATCTTGAGCGCCCTGACTGCCTTGAAGGAGGCGGTCCTCAGCATCTGGTATTCGCGGTTATTAAGAGTCTGTGAGGGGGCGACCACTATGCTGTCTCCGGTATGTACGCCCATAGGATCGAAGTTCTCCATGTTGCAGACGATTGCGCAGTTGTCGTCTGCATCGCGCATTACCTCGTACTCGATCTCCTTCCATCCCCTGAGCGATTCCTCCACCAGCACCTGGTTTATCCTGCTGGATGCCAGTCCGCGCGAGGCTATCTCCCTCAGATCGGCCTCGTTCCGGGCGAAGCCAGAGCCCTGACCGCCGAGTGTGTACGCGACCCTGATGATGACAGGGTAGCCTATCTGCCTGGCGATTTTGAGCGCCTCCTCCACGGAGTTTGCGGTCTCACTCCTCGGCACCGGCAGACCAGAGCGCACCATAAGATCCCTGAACTTCTTCCTGTCATCGCACGTCTCGATGGAGAAGATGCCAGTCCCCAGGATCTTGACGCCGTACCGATCGAGTATGCCCTTCTCGTGAAGCTCAATTCCAGCGTTAAGGGCGGTCTGCCCGCCGAAGCTGAGCATGATGCCGTCGGGCCTCTCCTTGTTGATTACCTTCTCGAGCGAGTCGGTGTTGAGCGGCACGAAGTAGGCGCGATCGACAAAGTCCTCGTCGCTCTGTATCGTGGCGATGTTGGGGTTTGCGAGGATAACCTTTATGCCCTCTTCCCTGAGGGCCTTTATCGCCTGCGCACCGGAGTAGTCGAACTCCCCGGCCTCGCCGATCTTTATGGCGCCGCTTCCCAGGATCAGGACCTTCCTCAGCTCCCCTAGTTTTGCCATCTTCTGACAGCCTCCATGAACTCGTCGAAGAGAAATGCCGTATCGGAGGGCCCTGGCGTGGCCTCCGGATGGAACTGGACTCCAAATACAGGGCGGTGCTTGTGCCTGATGCCCTCGACTGTCCCATCGTTGGCATTAGAGAACCAAGGCTCATAGTCAGAGCCTTTGAGAGTCGCCCTCTCGATCGCATATCCGTGGTTCTGGCTGGTGATGTAGCACCTACCGGTCCTCATGTCGATGCAGGGCTGGTTCTGGCCGCGGTGGCCGAAGTTCATCTTGTAGGTGTCTGCCCCCGCAGCCAGGGCAAGGATCTGGCTGCCGAGGCAGATGCCCATGATTGGTAGGCCTTCATCTATAAGCGCCCTCGTGGTCTCGATGGTCTTTCTGCACCACTTCGGATCCCCTGGTCCGTTGGAGAGGACCAGACCCGACGGCCCGTACCCCAAGATCTCCTCGGGCCCGAGGTCGTAGGGAACCCTTACTACCTCCGCTCCCTTGGCTAGGAGGGCCCTTATGATGCTGTACTTGACGCCGCAGTCCACCAAGACTATGACTGGTGAGCGGCCGCTGCCGTAGACTACAGGCGAGGGGACGGTCACCCTCCCGACCAGGCCCATCCCGCGCCTGGACGATACCCTGGCGATCCTCTCCTGGACCTCAGAGAAGTCTGAGCCGAGGTCGTCACCGACTTTCAGGAGACCGAACATGGTGCCCCTGGTTCTTAGCAATTTTGTCAGCTCGCGCGTATCGACGCCCTCCATTCCAGGGATTTTCTGATCGGTCATCCACTCGTCGAGTGTCATCTTGCTTGCCCAGTGGCTAGGGAGCCTCTCCAGCCTCGAGACTATGAAGCCCGAGACCTGGATCCTGTCCGATTCGATGTTGACGGGGATCCTGAAGTCATCGACGGTGGAGACCGAGGGGACGCCATAGTTCCCGATCAGCGGGTACGTGTCTACGAGGATCTGCTCGCAGTAAGACGGGTCCGTCAGCGACTCGGGGTAGCCGACCATGCCGGTGCTGAAGATCACTTCTCCCTCCACCTCCGCAGGGTAGCCGAAGCCGGTGCCGCGGAAGGTGGTCCCGTCTTCAAGTACTAACAAAGCTTTAGGCATCGCCCATCCCACAGAACTATACTTGCAGTTTAATAAAGGTTTTGATGTGTTTTTGTTATTGAATGACGAGTTATATTAAAGATTTTTTAACAATATTGGCGGGGTTATAGCTATGGCTTAACAGGGGATTGGGGCGGATGTGCAGCATATTAAAGAGGCTTTCGTTCCATATGACTATCCCGCGCGTTGTGCCCCTTCCTCCTGCGCGGGGCAGGCTGGTGGCAGAGGCAGGGTCAGGAAGGATCATGGCCGGGTGCTGGGAGGCACCCCCGTCCCCACCTCTCCAGGGCGATTACTGCAGCCACAAGCGAATACTCCACAGCTGGACCGGAATCATTAATAGCGGTCAGCGCCGGGGTGCCGGAGATGAGGTTATAGTCGGCACGACGATCGCGATCGTAGCCATCGGGATGGCAGGCATTCCCTGACAGACTAGGGGATGGAGGGGGCGGTCCTGCTGGAATCGTTTTCCTGGCCACCCGCTGGAGGCACCCTGGCACTATAGGCCCGGCATCATCGATAGATATAGGACGGGAAGCCTACTAGAAGTTGGGGACCTTATCCAATGCCGGAGATTAAGGTGGCCAGAGTGGAGGATATACCTCCGGGATCGAAGAAGACGTACAGGGCATCCAACACCAGGGTCCTGATAGTGAACGTGGACGGGAAGCTCTACGGCATCCAGCCAGTCTGCAGCCACGTCAGCAATCCTCTCGCGCCAGGCAAGCTCCGCGGGAAGGTTATATACTGCGATAAGCACTTCGCTAGCTTCGATGTGACGACTGGGGAGGCTGTAGACCTCCCTCCGGGGCTGACGTCTCTGGACCCAATAAGGACGTACCCTGTCAGGATCGATGGCGGCGATGTCATAGTTAGCGTGCCCGAGTAGGCCGACTGCGCAAGGCTTGCGACCGCGCGGGATCTATGGGGCAGAGGGTCAGAGGGGCAGACGGAATCCTTTCCGACCGAACCCCCTTTACCCGCCTTTTTTATACAGCTACTCCTTTAGCGCCTCCTCAGGTCCTTCCGTGACGTCCGCTTGCTTGGCAGGGGCGATCGCCTCCTCCACGATCCCTTCGGGGCGCCTGATCCATATCGGCCGGTTGGGGCAGGTGTTCATCTCGAAGCGGAAGATATCGAACCTGTTGTAGTAGCCGACGACATCATGCAACTGCTTCTGCTCAATGATCTTGGAGATGTCTATATCCGCAAAGATCATCCCCTCTTTCCCGACCAAGGGCTCGGCGATGAGTTCTCCGGTAGGACCGAGGATCAGCGATACCGGGGGCGGGCAGTGTTCCAGCAGCGAGCGTTTTTCTGGGTCCCCGAGGGAGATCTGGTCTATCGCGTCGGCGTCGAGCAGGCCTGAGGCGACGATATTGAAGACTTTGCCCTCGAAGGAGTGGGCAGCGGACCGTATCCGGATCGACTCGGTGAGGTTATAGTTGCCCTCACCTCCGGGTTTTTTGAAGGGGAATGCCGGAGGGTAGGTCGCTATGTGGACCTGCTCTCCCTGCGCCAGAAGTGCGAATCTTGCGAGGGGGTTGGAGTTCTCCCCGCAGATGAGGGTGCCTATCCTGCCGATCTCGGTGTGCTCGACCCGCAGGTAGGAGGCGTCTCCGTTAGCCCAGGTCAGCTTCTCTGCCCAGGTCGGGACGAGCTTCCTGTGCCTGTTGAGCAGCCGCCCAGCCCTGTCGAAGAGGAGGTTCGTGTTCCAGAGGGCGCCCATGCTTATAGGGCCCTTCTCGGTGACGCCGATGGAGAGGAAGACCTTGTTCCTCCTTGCGATCGCGCTCAGCCGGTTGAACTGCGAGCTCGGGATCTCCAAGGCGTTCTCGTACATGCGCTTGAAGAACGGGGAGATCTCCATCGGTGTGTGGAACATGTTCCAGAGCGGGAACGCAGGGACGAACGACTCGCCTATCACCACCAGATCGGCGCCCTTCTCGGCGGCTTCCCTTACCAGGGCGTCCACCTTATCGATCGTCGCGTCGCGGTTGAGGAATACCGGCGAGGCCTGCACCGCGGCTGCGGTGAACCTGGGGTATTCATCCCCTATAGGTGTGGTCATTGAAAATCAGCCCGATATTAAGATAGGGGCTTAACGCTCAAATAGTTTTCTTCAGATAACAGGTATGCAGTAAGATTTGTCCAGACATTCTCTTCAAGAATCGATTTAAGCCAACACGGAGGATCGAATCGTGGTGGCTGTTATGAGCGAGACTCGGGGCGACATGGAGGCGACGATCGTCCAGGCGGTCTCTCACGAGGTGAGACGCACGATCCTCAGGATAGTAGGTTCCGGCGAGAAGGGCGCGTCCTACACCGAGATCATCACCGAGCTGGGCATATCGACAGGCCAGATAAACTATCACCTCAAGCAGCTAGAGGGCCTGCTCGAGAAGAGCGCTGATCGCAAGTACGTTCTGACGCCCCTGGGCAGGAGGGCGGTCGCATTTATCGACTCGATCACTGCCGAGGACGGGCGGGAGTACGAGAGGTATGTGAAGGCTGCGCAGGCTGCGCAGCGAAGCTCGATATACCCGGCGTTCAGGTGGCTGCTCTACATAGCGATGGCGTTCATGGCCCTGTTCGTCGCTATGTGGGGATTCCTCTTCTACATCGCAGTCAGCGAGGGGGCGCCGCTCATAGTATACGTCGTCCTGCCGATACTCCTCGCGCTGGGAGTCGCAGCGCTGGTCTGGCTTGCGTATACTGTCAGGAGGGCCCCGAGCTACATCAAATGGCTGGAGAGGGGGCTATTCAGAGGGGTCTGACCGCGCGCTGCGGCGCTGCCGCCCCCCTCCGACCTTGCTTCCTCAGCGGCATTGGCGGCGACCCGAGCGGAGATGCCGGCGGTGATGGGGCACCCCCGCCGCCGCTCACTTTCCCGGTGATTGCGATGACTTTGGCAGGTCCTTGCCGTCTCGGATCCCCGACCCAGCTCTTCTCGATGAGCGGCCGCCCAATCCAATCGATCGCCCCTCTCCGCATATAAGCCCTATAAGCGCTCATCGCTCCCCGGGGTGGCGGGTGTTCCGGGGCCGGAGGCTCTGGCACGCGGGGAGCTGGCAGGGACTGCCACGCCTAGCGCCGCAAAGCCTTCCGCCCGTCATGTCAGGGGGCGGCAGAGCGCGCTCTTACCCGGCCGAATACCGCGCACATGGCACCCAGCCTCCTGAGATCGCCGGTCTCGAGCTGGCCGGGCAAGAGGCGCCACTCGTAGTTGTGGGAGCTAGAGGCGGGCCTGTTCATCCGGGCATCCTCTCCCAGTGAGAGGACGTCCTGCATAGGGATAATGCAGAGGCCGGAGACGGAGATAAGCGCGAGCCTGATCATCTCCCAGCTGACGTCCCCTTCCGACAGCGCCCTGCCTGCGTAGCATGCCAGTTCCGCTTTCTCCTCCTGCGTGGCCTCCTTGGCGAACCACCCCCTCGCGGTGTTGTTGTCGTGGGTCCCGGTGTAGACCACCGAGTTCTGCGTGTGGTTGAAGAGCTTGTTCGGGTTGTCCGCCCCGCCGCTGAAGCCGAAGATCAGGACCCTCATCCCGGGCAGGCCGAGCCTCTTAATCATATCCCTGACGTCGTCGGTTATTACCCCCAGGTCCTCAGCGATGAAGGGCATCTCAGGGAAGTTCCTGCACAGCTCGCTGAAGAACTCCTCGGACGGGGCTTTGACCCAGCGGCCCCTGACAGCGGTCGTCTCCCCTGCCGGGACCTCCCAGTAGCCGACCAGCCCCCGGAAGTGATCGAGCCGCATGGCGTCGAGCCCCCTAAGGTTCTGCCTGATGCGTTCCATCCACCAGGCGAAGCCCGTCTTCCTATGCGCCTCCCAGTCATAGACAGGGTTCCCCCAGAGCTGCCCCGTCTCGCTGAAGTAGTCGGGTGGGACGCCGCTTATGAAGAGGGGTCTCTTCGCAGAGTCGAGCTTGAAGAGGTCGGGATGGGCCCATACGTCCGCGCTGTCGTAGCTGACATAGATCGGGAGGTCCCCGAAGAGCCTCAGCCCCTTCCTCCTGCAGTACCCGCTCAGCGAGTCCCACTGCCTGTAGAAGAGGAACTGGACGAACTTGGCCTGCTCCACGGCGCCGGCGAGTGTCCTCCGCTTCTCCTCTAGTGCCGAGGGGTCGCGATCCCTGAGGGGCGCGGGCCACAGGAACCATGGCTGGCCGCTCACCTTCTTTATCGACCTGAAGAGCGCATAGTCATCGAGCCAGCTCCTTTCCCTGGCACAGAAGTCCTCAAACTCACGCTGGTAGTCCCGGAACCTCTCCTTGAAGACCGCGTATGCCCGCTCCAGCATCCTCTCCTTCGAGCTCTCGACCGAGCCATAGTCGATCCTGCTCGATGCCGGGACCCTGAGGTCGCCAATATCCTGGAGGAGGCCTTCGCGGACCAGGAGCTCGGGGCTCACCAGCAGCGGGTTCCCCGCGAAGCTGGAGTCGGCGTTGTACGGCACGTTACCGTTGAACTGGCTGGTGGGCCTCAGGGGCAGGATCTGCCAGTACGCCTGCCCGCTCTCGAGGAGCAGGTCTGCGAACCGATAAGCCGAGGGGCCCAAGTCGCCTATCCCAAAGTCGGTGGGGAGGGAGGTCAGGTGAAGGAGCACTCCGCTCGCTCTCTCAAGTTTCATCAGGCAACTCTCCAAGCTGATGTGTAAGGGGGGACGGCCTGCCACGGCTCATCTACTGGCGCGCCTCGCAGGCTGTTTTGCTTATACGGCCGCCTAGGGGGACGCCTCGCGATCTGGACTTCAGAAAACCGGATATATCTGCCTTTCCATAAACTCAGCGCTGGATCTTGATGCCCAGCTGGTCGACGAGTTTGTCGAAGGCAGCCAGCCACCGGCAGGCCTCCCCGTCCCCCCCGCCACACCTCTCACTCATCGTTGCATAGTGCTCTCTCCCCATGAGGAAGGCGGTGTTCTGTGAGCGCCAGAGGTTGAGCTGCAACGGCAGCCTCTTCAGGACGGCTACGAGGCGGGCCGCCATCTCCAGCTTGGCGGCGTCCCCGGTGTCTGCTGCAGCCCCCTCCAGCTCGCGCTGTACCTTGGAACCGGCCTCAAAGGCGAGGTCGCCATCAAGCTGAACCGAAAGGGACAGGATATCGTCCACCAGCCGCCCCAGATGCTCCAGGTCGGTCTGCTCCGAGGTGAGCGCCCTGCGCATCTCTGAGTTGAGCACGACCTCGGCAGCGGACAGTATGGCCTTCGGCGGGGTGAGGGCGATATCCCTGAGGAAGATCAGGGCAGAGTAGTTGTCGTCGAAGACTCGCCTGTACCCTGTCTCGGCGCCCTCGACGGCTGCCTTCAGGATCAGGCCCATGATCTCGGCCTGCTTGTCCCGGAAGAGATCCTTCAGAGTGTAGCATCCCTCTCCGAAAGTAGAGTCGATGAGGGAGATCATCTCGCGGACGTTGGCCTTCCTGAAGTCCTTCTTCACCCTCTCCTGCATCTTGGCCAACGCCTCGCCGTCGGCAAGGCGCCCGACGCCCGCATAAACGTTGTGATCTCCCAGCCATAGGACCGCAAAGCTGATCGCGGCTTCCTCGAGGGTCGTCCGGGAGAGGATTCGGGACTCTCCGATGGCCAGCTTCAGCCTCCCCGACTGGTGGACGCCGTAGCGCCCGTACTCGATCTGGTAGGGGCCCAGCGGCTGCTCGGACCCCCCGTTGAAGAGGGATGCGATCGCGTGGTGTGCGCCCACCTTCACCAGGTCGGCTGACGACGGCTTTACGAACATCGCGTACGCGTCTGCCCCGGTCCCCACGGCCGCGATGTTGCTCCTTGCCCTCCCCAGGATCTCGAGAAAAGGCCTCTCGAGGTCCACCCCGAAGACCTCGTGGGCGAGCTGTATCGCCCTCGAGGCGTAGGACATGACCTGCGTCGCCTCTATTCCCGAGATGTCGTCGAAGAACCAGCCGCAGCTGGTGAACGCGAGGAGGGAGTGCCTCTGCATCTCGAGTAGCTTGAGGACCAGCCTCTTCTCATCAATGGAGAGTGGGCTTCTCTCATGCCGGGACAGGAAGGCGTCCACATTCTCCGGGGATCTGTCGAGGACGACCCTGATATAGTCGTCCCTCGCTCCCCAGGGGTCCTGTAGGTACCTCGAGGCCTCCTTCTCGTAGAGGGGAGCCACCGCGTCCCTCAGCCAGTCCATCGCTTCGCGGAGGGGGCCGCGCCACTCTTGGTTCCACCCCGGTGTGCCGGCGTTGTCCCCGCAGTTGCCCCTCCAGCGCTCGACCCCATGGGAGCAGCTCCACGAGGTGTTCTCCATAATCTGGACCTCGTGGCGCGGGGGTGAGACCTCGAGGAACTCGCCATAGTTGGTTATCATGGCCAGTCTGTTGGCTCTTATGTGGTGGAGGCAGTATGCCAGCGCCATATCGCCGAAGCGGTGGTGATGGCCGTAGGTCTCGCCGTCCGTCGCTATGTGGACCAGCTCCGACGGCCTGCCTGTGAAGGCTCCGAGCAGCCGGTTGGCGAACTCCACGCCGCTGCCCAGCAGGCCCCCGAAGGCCACATCGTGTGAGATCGGGCCGTCGTAGAAGAAGAGCGAGATCGTCCTGCCGGAGGGGAGGCGGCAGAAGTATGCCAGCCTCGGATCGATCCTCCCGCCGCTGGCGTCTGTCCAGCACGCCTCGCCATCCCTCCTGAACCTTGACGCCTGATGGGGGGCAAGTATTGTGAACCTGATCCCCTCTTCGGCCATTATATCGAGGGTCTCCAGATCCACAGCGGTCTCCGGGAGCCACATACCCTCCGGCATCCTCCCGAAGCGTCTCCTAAAGTCCTGGACCCCCCATCTCACCTGCGTGACCTTGTCCCGCCTGTCGGCGAGGGGCATAATCATGTGGTTGTAGACCTGCGCCATGGCAGACCCGTGGCCCGAGAACCGCTCCGCGCTCAGCCTGTCGGCGGCGAGGATGGCGCCATACGTCTCGGGATCGTGACGTTCCATCCATCTCAGAAGGGTGGGACCGAAGTCGAAGCTCATCCATGAGTAGTTGTTGACTATGTCGGCGATCCTGCCGTCTGGCGTCAGTATCCTTGATGAGGAGTTGGGGGCGTAGCACTCAAAGTCGACCCGCAAATTCCAGTCGTGGAAGGGTGACGCTGACTGCTGCATCTCGACCTCCTCCAGCCAGGGGTTCTCCCGCGGGGGCTGGTAGAAGTGCCCGTGTATGCAGACGTACCTCTCCGGGAGGGCAGTCACGCGCAGACCCCCCCTACGTCCATCCCGGGCCGATCCGGCAGCGAAAAATTGCGCATAGTGTGCAGATATAGGGCGGCCGGACCGTATAAAAATGTAGGTGTGCGGCAGCGGCCGCCCCCGGGCGGCCTGACAGGGGTGACGGTGGACAGCCGGCGAGTGTTGATCCAGCTTCGCCCGCCCACATGCTCACTTGTCCAGCTGCACGGGCTTAACGGCAGGGGGCAGGGTGATGTTCGCGGCTTTGGCATAGATCTCTATGATCCGATCCGCCACCTTGTTCCAAGTGAATTCTGCCAGGACGCGGGCCCTCGCGTTCTCCCCCAGCGTCTTTGCGTGGCGCTCGTCCCCGAGGATCAGGTTCAGCGCCCAGGCTATGTCCTGCGGGTCGTAGGGGTTGACATGATAACCGCACTGTGTCGGCCCCGATGAGACTACGATCTCCCTCAGGCCGCTTATGCCTCTGGCGCCCACCACCACGGGCTTCTTCAGCGCCATCGCCTCGAGGGCGACTATCCCGAAGGGCTCGTAGAGGCTCGGGAAGACTGCCAGATCGCAGGCCGCATAGTGGGCTATCCGTTCCTCCTCCGGCACCATGGCGAAGTTGAAGATAACGTTCTTCCTGATGCGGAGGGCGTCGGCCAGCCTCACCAGCTCCCCCTCCATCTCACCCTTGCCCAGGATCACAAACTTTGTCTTTGGGAACTTTGAGATGACGTGGGGGATGGCGTTGAGGAGCCTGTCGACGCCTTTGACGCCTGTCAGGCGGCCGAGGAAGAGAACCATCTTCTCGTCAGGCTGTATCCCGTATTTCTGCCTGATCTGCTGGCATGCCTCGGCAGGGACCCTCTCTGGAGAGTACTTTATAGGATCAACGCCGTTCCAGACCACGGAGATCTTGTCCGAGGGAAAGCCGTAGGAGATCAGCTCGTCACGCATCGCCCAAGAGACGGTAACTATCCTGTCGGCGGCGTCGGCGGCCTTCCGCTCCAGCTCGCTGATTATGCGGGACCCGTCGCCGAGGCTCCTGCCCTTCTCCGTCGAGTGTATATGGAAGACCATCGGGAGGCCGGTCGATTTTTTCAGCATCAGCCCTGCCATTGAGGAGAGCCAGTCGTGGACTGACAGGACATCGAAGCATTTGTTCTCGTTGGGGATGAGGTCATTGTTTATCTTGGAGCTGACGAGGATGTTGTAGATGAAGATGTTGGAGAAGAAGTTCATGCCGGGACCCGCCCGGTGTATCTCGTCGGTCACCACCTCGGGGAAGATCGGGGATATGTCGATCAGTTTCGGCCTGTAGACTTCGACGCCGTTCATCAGCTCCTCAGTCTTCAGTGTGCCGTCGTTGAGCGTGAAGACGGATATATTGTGCTCCATCTTGACGAGTTGGCGCGCCAGTTCAAAGGTATAGGTGCCTACGCCCCCGGCGATCTTTGGAGGATATTCCCATGTGAAGATTGCAATATTCAAACAGCCACACCAGAGACTACTCGCTTTTAGAGGGTTATTAAAACTTTAGTGGGAGGGGTCTGGTGGGGTGGCGGCACCTGTGGGGCTCGCTTCCCTCCCCCCCACCTTGGGCTCTCCGGCTTCCCCGACCCCCGCATCCCTCTGGAGCTCGTAGCTCCACTCCAGCTCAGAGGTGGAGCCCAGGATAACAGCTATGGGACAGAGCTTGGTCATCGTCAGGCGGACGACGCGGTTGACGATCTCGTCGTTCAGGTCCCCTTTGAGGGTGAATCTGACTGTCACCTTCTGGAAGGTTCTCGGGAGCTGCTCCCTTCTGACGGCCTTGATCGCCACCTCGTAGCCTGTGAGGTTCTGACCCCTGGCCCTGAGCATGGAGACTATGTCTATGCCTGCACATCCGCCTAGGGTCGCAAGGAGGAGTTCCATGGGGGTGAAGCCCTGGCCTTCCCCGCCGTATGTCTTGCTCGCCTCCATCAGCACGTCGTGTCCCAAGCGGTCCTCGCCGGTAAACTTGAGGCCGCCGGCCCACTTCACTGTTGCCTCGGGCATGCCCTGATCAATCCATTTGAGCATTGTACGCTCATCCCTTTTTATACTCACGCTTCGGGGGCGGGCTGCGGGCGAGGTGGCGGTCCGGGAGCGGCCGCAGCCTCGCCGGAGCGGGGCCTGCACGGATGTCTACATATCTATAATTGATAAGGGGGGCGAGCGCAAGATTATAGTGTGATACCTATGGCGGCCAGGAATGAGGAGAGTAGAACCGGAGGAGGCGGGGCAGAGCTCGAGTTCGAGACTGGTGCGCTGTCTCCGCAGGAGATCGAAGGGATATTTAACACCCTTCCAGTCGACATAACGTTCATAGGGAAAGACGAGGACGTGAAGTTCTTCAGCAAGCCCGGTAGCAGGATCTTCGCCAGGCCCAGATCGGTGATCGGCAGGAAGGTGCAGAACTGCCACCCCCAGAAGAGCGTGCATATAGTCAACAGGCTGATCGAAGAGCTGAAGAACGGGAAGAGGGACGTGGCAAGGTTCTGGATCAACGTGGGCGGGCGGCTGGTCTACATACGTTACTTCCCGGTCAGGGGCAGGGACGGAGCTTACCTCGGCACTCTTGAGGTGACGCAGGACGTTACGGATGTGAAAAAGCTGGAGGGCGAGAAGAGGCTGCTGGACGAGCCCTAGGCTGAGGGTGAGGGTGAGACTGGGGCGGATGGGCTGGGACTGACTGGGAGTTCCCCTATTGCCGCATCACTCGGCCTTGCGGAGGTTGATTTCCGATGGTCCTGATACTCAGTGGTGACGGACTGAGGGCCGCCCTCCCCATGAGGGAAGCCATAGATGCCGTGAGGGAAGGCTTTAGGCTCTTCTCGGCCGGAGAGACCGTAATGCCCCGGAGGATGGGGATAGAGATCGCGGAGCACGGCGGGCGGATGCTCTGCATGCCGGCATATATCAGGGGGCTCGGGGCTCTGGCCCTGAAGGAGGTCTCGGTCTACCCCGGGAACTTGATGAGGGGGCGTCCCACAATTCAAGGGGCGGTGCTCCTGAACGATCCTGAGGACGGGAGGCTCCTGGCAGTCATCGACGGGGCGGCCCTCACGGCAGTGAGGACCGGTGCAGCCACAGGGGTGGCCACCGGGTATCTGGCGAGGAGGGACGCCTCCGCGGCAGGCATCTTTGGTGCAGGGGCCCAGGCCCGGACGCAGCTGGAGGCGCTGGCAGAGGTCAGAGGGATCAGGGAGGCTGCGGTATACGATGTCTCTCCGGGGAGGGCTTCCAAGTTTGCAGCAGAGATGTCGAGGGGGCTGGGCATCGATGTAAGGCAGGTGGACACCCCGGCCAAGGCTGCCAGGGCAGACGTGGTGGTCACCGCTACCACTTCGGAGGAGCCGGTCCTCCGCGGAGAGTGGCTCCGTGAAGGCGTCCACATCAACGGCATCGGATCCCATACGCCTTCGGCGAGAGAGGTCGATACTGCAACAATGCTTAGTGCGGGCAAGATAGTCGTTGATTCCAGAGAAGCGGCACTCGAGGAGGCCGGGGATATAATCATACCGATAAGGGAGGGGGCCATTACCGCGGGCGATATTCATGCGGAGATAGGCGAGGTCGTCGCAGGGATTAGGGCGGGCCGCACATCTGAAGAGGAAGTTACGCTCTTCAAGTCGGTGGGGATCGCGGTGCAGGACGCAGCTGCAGCCGCCGCTGCTTATGCGGGGGCGCTCAGGAGGGGGCTGGGCAGGGAGGTCGCCATCTGACCCAGGCGCCGGCCCTGCCCGAGCGAGCTCCTGGGGCGGAAGAGTGAATAACCTGCCCGCCCTTAGCATAATTGGGGACCCTGCAGTTGGGTGCACTTTTGCCGGAGCAGAGGAGGGCTTTACTCTGGTTGGGCTTCTTCCCGTTCGGCGAGGCCGCGAGGTCTATAGGGAGGCTCTCGCTGACCCTCGCTGCATTCACGCTGGCGGATGAGTTCGTCAAGGAAGGCTACCTCTTCTGGCCGGGGGACCTCCTTACCCCTTGGCTGACCCACGAGAAGATAATACTGGCTTTGGTCGGCATTTTCCTCGGTGCCCTGCCGTACTACGGCCTGCGCATCCTGCTGCGGGCGCTTTCGGCGATCTCCCTCATCCCTTTAAAGATCACTATGGCCGACATCCGGCAGCGGGCATGGTTCATACCCCGTTAAGTTTGAGGGGTAGCTGCATCACATCCACTTCAGTTTCCTGAAGATGAGGGTCATCATAATTGCCGGGACGAATGAGATTATCAGTATCACCCAGAAGGTTGTATACTCCCCCAGAAACGTCCACTGGCCGTTGGAGAGCCCCCCCGGCAGGCTTATGTTCATCCCGTACAGCGTGCCTATAACGGTTGCTGGGATGGTCATCGTGAATATGCCTGTGAGGAAGATGAGCGCTTGGTTCATCCGCTGCTGGTAGTGGGTAAAGTCAGTGTCCTTGTATATCTCTGCGATCTCCTTGCTCGTCTCGGAGAGCTCCCAGATCTTTTCGATGTGATCTGCCAGGTCCCTGAAATAGACGTCGAGCTCCTCACCGGTCTGTACCTTGACGCCATTCCTGATCTCGTATATGACCCTCTTCAGGGGCGAGACGATGCGCCTCAGGTCCAAGATGCCCCTCCTGAGCTTCGTCACCTCGTAGAGAACTTCCTTGTCCTCGCTGAACACGGCCTCCTCGATATTTTCGAGGTTATCCATGAACTTCTTCATGATAGGGAAGATTGAGTCGATGAGGCGGTCCAGTATGGCATAAAGGAGGGCACCGGAGCCGTACTTCTGCTTACCGTTCATGACGGTACCCTTGCCGAACCTTTCGAACACTTCGTCGACCGAGCGGAACGGGTCTTCGTGGACGGTAACGAGGAAGTCTTTGCCCAAAAATATGGAGATCTGGGAGGGCTGGCAACCCTGATCGCGGCAGAGAACCGGGAACCTCAGGACAATAAAGAGGTACTCGTCCTGCTCTTCGACCTTGGTAATCTGAGTCTTCGACTGGGCGTCCTCGAGGTTGAGCTGGTGGAATGGAAATCTCACTGACAGAGAGGAGATGTCCTCCCGTGTGGGCTTCTCGATATCCACCCATGTGATGCCTTCGCGGGTTATCTCTCTCATTGTCACTCCCCTCCCCCCATTCCATTTTTACATAGACATCTCTGGTCACCGTAACCAGAAATGCCTGCGTCTAACCATTCCTTTCCCTATCGGACTGGCTTATAAAGAGTTGGATAGTATCAGACGGCCATCACATATACTGTGCAGAGGCTGCAGCGGCCTGAGATCAAGCGACTGCAATCATTATAGGCACCCCGGTGCCCTATTTAGTTGGGGCTGGTCGGAATTACGGGCTCGGTCTCGGCTTCGGAGGTCAGGTTCCTCGACTTTGAGGAGCAGGGTGATGTGCTGGAGGGCATCGGCACCCTACTCAGGGCAGTCACGGGCGGAAAGATGGAAGGGATGAGGACCGCTGTCAAAGTGCATTTTGGGGAATTGGGCAACTTCACCCATATCAGGCCCGAGTTCGTGAGGAGGATCGTAGACGAACTGGTGGAGGAAGGGGCAGCTCCGTTTGTGGCGGAGACCACCACGCTTTATCCCACGGGGGGAAGGTTCACGGCCTCCGACTGCCTCAGGACGGCGGCGTACAACGGTTTCTCTGAGGGGACTCTGGGGTGTCCGCTCGTTATAGCTGACGGGCCGGACGGCTACGACGGGGTCGGATTCGTGGTGACCAATGCGCGCACGGAAGCGGGTCCAGGCATGGTCAGGGTGGCGCGCAGGATAGCCGAGGCGGATGCACTCGTTGTCCTTAGCCATGTCAAGGGGCATGCCCTCACAGGGATGGGGGGATCGATAAAGCACCTGGGGATGGGGTGCACTACCAAGGACGCAAAGAAGAGCCAGCATGAGGCCCACGGGCTCGAATTCTACAACGAGTCATGCAACGGCTGCGGCAAGTGCGCTGACTCATGCAGGTTCTCCGCCCTTGTGATGGACGGCCGGGTCCCCATAAGGGAGAGGGGGAGGTGCATGTACTGCAACACCTGCCTCAACGCCTGTGACAGCGGCGCGATAAAGATACTCGAGGAGGGAAAAGCCCGGTTCCAAGAGGCCCTGGCCCATGCTGCCGCAGCGGTGATGGCCGCGATGGCCGGGAAGCCGGTGATCTTCCTCAACTTTATAATGGATGTCACTCCCTTCTGCGACTGCGTCGCACCAGCGGGGAGGCTGGTGGTCCAGAACGTAGGGATACTAGGATCGAGGGACCCCGTCGCGATAGACCGGGCGTCTCTCGACCTGGTGGATGGGGCGGACCTCATGCCGGGGTGGAACGTGAGCCCGCCGGACGTGCTTGGCAAGATCAACGGAACCAGGAGCACCATCCACCTAGATGAGGCGGAGCGGCTGGGCATCGGCCAGCCGAAGTACGTGCTGGTGCAGCGCTGACCGCGATCCGGTTTACGCGGCTGCGGCCGGCGCCCGTCAGCGTTTGATTTGATATCAGGGGCTGCTCCAAGCAGGGGACCTGCCGAAAAGGGAGGTTTATTTTTTGGGAGGGCCCGGGGCGGGAATCGAACCCGCGGACTGGGGCTTTCGGCGCTCATCGCTCCACAGGCCCCCGGGATAACCGCTACCCTTCGGGGGTAACTTAATTAACGCAAGTTACCTTACCCGGGCCACCTCGGCCCTCCTTGCCCCTAGAGGAGCAAGGATAGATGGTCGCTGATACTTATTTAAGGTTTATTTACCCGCGGGGACGCGGCTGCAGGGATCAGGCCCCCGGCGCCGGCGCAGCGGTCAGGGAGTGAAGGTGCCGTCCTTCATGACCAGGAACGGTGCGCCGGCCTCGCGGGTCACCTCGACGGTCGGCTTGGAGATCATAAAGTCCATATGGGTTGCCGAGGTGTTCCTGCCCCCGTAAAAGTCCAGGTTGTGGCCGAAGGCCACATGTACAGTCCCGCCGACCTTCTCCGCCTCCAAGAAGTTGGCAGATATCCTCGCCTTCTTGTTCAGACCAAAGGCGAACTCGCCGACGTACCGGGCCATCTCATCTACGCTGAGGGCGTCGGTTATGCGCTTGAGGATCGCACTGTCCGAGCAATGAAAATCGACCGCTCGCCCCCCTTCGGCCCTGATCCGGACGGGCGACGGAACCGCGCCAATCCCCCCGACTGCCAGATCGCAGACCAGAGTGCCTTCCAGGGAGGTCTCGACGGGGGCGACCATTACCTCGCCCGTAGGCAGGTTCCCCCACTTGAAGTCCCTCCAGTTGAACTTTGTATCTGTGAAGAACTCGCGTCCTCTGACGCTGAAAGTGAGGTCTGTTCCGTTCGGGCTGGTGACCCTCACCTTCACGGCGCCGAGTAGCCTCCGCATTAGTTTGTCGGACGATGAGAATATCTCCCTATGCTCCTCGGCGGTGAGGGCCAGCGCCCCCTCTGTCAGCATACTCATGGTGATCCCGGGACAGTGTCCGAGCCTGTACCGCTTGTATCTGTTGATGAGGGTGATGATCTTCACGCGGAACGGAGTCTCCTTCTCGCTCTCGCGGAAGATGGTGATGAATATGTCGGACAGTCCGGCGGCGACTATATCGGAGAGCTCCCGCGGAACCTCGGTCCGCACCTCGCTCCCGGTCTTCAGGACTACGAGCCGGGTCCAGAGACCGGTCTCCGCCGCGCCCTCTATGAATGCCTTGCCGACGGGCAGGCTCTCGTCGTCAACTATTACAGCTAATCTCTCGCCGGGCACCGCCTCGAGGACGTGCTTCAAGGCGTTTCTCGCAGCCTCGGTAGCGTCCACAGTAACCACCGTTGCTATTATTGGGCATAACGATTAAAAATCTTGCCGACCCTAGAGGCACAGGCACTGTGCCTTCGCTGCTGTCAGGGTTGCCTCCGCACCTCTTCTGGCAGCCGCACCCTGCCGAAGACGAACCAGAATATTGTTATTGATATGATGTAGAGGACGGTTGCGAGGTAGAAGGGCTCTGCGAGCATGCCCTGATCCATCAGCCCCGCCCCTATGACGGTGCTGAGGGAGTTGGGCAGCCTCCACAGCGCCGAGCTTATCCCCGAGGCCGCGCCCCGCTCGTCGGGCGTTACCAGGCCCATTATCAGGGACTGCTGCAGTGGGTTCGCCATGTTCATCAGGAACGTCCTCACGGTGTAGACGCCGCTCGCC
>Ga0067045_1002366_pt1 | contig 201212 bp, 185 predicted proteins | sample TerdegcTABiofilm_FD_59184 | JGI IMG/M metagenome (GOLD analysis project Ga0067045, IMG submission 59184) | Combined Assembly of (Gp0054472, Gp0054536) Wastewater bioreactor microbial communities from Singapore -Terephthalate degrading...
GTTTTTAGGTGATGGGTCTGTGTACTGGGTGTAACTTCACTTGTAATAGTTTCCTTATGATAAGTCTGAGTATTGGGGATAGTCTCATTGTTAGTAGTTTTTAGGTGATGGGTCTGTGTACTGGGTGTAACTTCACTTGTAATAGTTTCCTTATGATAAGTCTGAGTATTGGGGATAGTCTCATTGTTAGTAGTTTTTAGGTGATGGGTCTGTGTACTGGGTGTAAGTTCACTTGTAATAGTTTCCTTGTGATAAGTCTGAGTATTGGGGATAGTTTCTCTTGTAGTGGTACCTGGTTTTAAGTCAGAAACCATAGATGACTCTTTGGTAAATTTTGGTCCTAAGTCTTTAATAGGTTCTAAAATAGATACTTGTGTCTGTGATACCTTTTTTATAGTTATCTCTTTATCGTTAATTTTGAAAACTACTTCATCACCTGGTTTCATTTTAGATGCCATAGAAAAGAATTGTTCGAGTATATTTTGACTCTTTAATAGCTCTATAACTTCTTCCCTTTTTACTTTATCTAAAGTATCTATTGAAAATGTAATTTGATAGGGGAATTGGAGACTTATGAATGTAACTTGATAAGTAGTAGGTTCCATTATCACTTCTATCTTGTCTGTAGTTTTTCTTTTTTCTAGAGAGCCATCCACCTCTGGAGTGTTCATGTTTAATTCTGTAAAGAATATCTCTAGAAAATCTGGGTTTTTGCCACTCCTATACTGTATAGATTCTGGCTTCTGGCTAATTTTTAATTCATTCTGTAGGATTTCTATTAGATAATTCGTTAAATACAAATTGTCTATCCTCCCCAACCAAGCTTATTAGATAAATTTATAGCTTTGGCTGGACTTAGATATTGGAATATCTCTCCAGCCTTCTCTTTATTAAGTAAAGATAATATCTGTACCGCTTTATCCTCTTCTATACCTTCTATAATCCTTGCAGCAGACTTAGCCTCCATATTCTCAACTAAACCCACTAGCTTTTTAACATCCTGCATTTTCTTATCTATGTTGCTCTTTACTAAGGTTAGCTCAGACTTTAAGTTATAAATCAGTCTATCCTTTTGATTTAGCTGTAATTTTGCTAACTCTAGTTCGCTATTAGTTTCTTTAAGTTTAGTTTCCAGAAGTGCTACTTGATTTTCTAACTCCTTAATACGGCTCTTAAGTATTTCAGTTTCGTTTACCCTTTGTTTTGGTTGCACATAGTTTGAAATTATTGGGACATTACTTAGCATATTAACTACTAAGTCCCTAGTCATTGGTAAGAAATATAAAAAACTGCCTGCAACTACTATACAGAGTAACGTTATTATAAGCCAGCTAAGTATTCTCATATTTTCTTAAATACCTAACCATCCCATTTTCATCTAATATTATATTCTCTAGGTGTTTTAGTTTCAATTGATAAAGTAAAGAATCTCTCTCTTTTAGTTTTTCCATAGACTTCTTCTTCTTCTCCCAGTATAATAGTATCTCTCTTTGCCGTGCTATTTCTTCATCAAGGACTCGTAATTTATCCATTTGTATATTTATTTCCTCTTGCTTTTTCTCCAAATAATATCTTATAACTAATCCAAGATTAATGTTATTTATATTCTCTAAAAATTTCCTTTCTCCGTACTCCTTTTCTTTTTCTATGAGCTTTAACCTATTTTCTTCTTCTATATATCTAGCTTTAAATTCTGCAAGTATCTTTTTTGCCTCTTCTTCTTTTTTCTTATACCAATCTAATATCTTTTCGAACCTAAACTTAAAGTTAGTAGCCATACTTTCTGACTATCTCTACCATAATTTTTAACGTATCTTCTAAAGTAACCTTTTCTTCTATATCTTGAGAGAGAAAAGAATAGATTTCATAAATTAGATTTTTAGCGGAATCCACTCTTGGATCAGTCCCATCTACATATGCTCCAATCTGAATTAAATCTCTTGCCTGTATATATACGCTCATTATTTCTCTTATTTTATTTGCAACTTTCATATGTTCTCTAGAAACTATATCTGGCATCACTCTACTTACACTTGCTAGCACATCAATGGGTGGATATCTATTCTCCATTGCTATACTTCTTGATAACACAATATGTCCATCAAGAATAGCCCTTACTGCATCTGCAATTGGTTCATTCATATCATCCGCTTCTACAAGGACGGTATAAAATCCAGTAATACTACCCTTATCACTATTCCCTGCTCTTTCTAGCAGTGTCGGAAGAAGGGCAAAGACACTAGGAGTGTAACCTTTTGTTGTTGGAGGTTCTCCGCTGGCTAATCCAATTTCTCTCTGTGCCATAGCAAACCTAGTAACAGAGTCCATTAGTAGTATAACATCTTTTCCCATATCTCTAAAGTACTCTGCTATTGCGGTAGCAGTAAATGCTGCTTTGAGTCTCAGTAGAGGTGGTTGGTCAGAAGTAGCTACAACTACTACTGACTTTTTCAAACCCTCGTCCCCTAAAGACTTTTCTATAAAGTCTCTTACTTCCCTGCCTCTTTCTCCAATAAGAGCTATAACACTTACATCTGCTTTACTGTGTCTTGCTATCATACCGAGAAGTGTACTTTTCCCTACCCCACTTCCAGCAAATATTCCTATACGTTGTCCTTTTCCGCATGTCAGTAATCCATCTATTGCTCTTATCCCTACAGGTAGGACTTCATTTATTCTAGCCCTTTTAAGAGGATGAGGAGGCATATTATCTAAAGGATATTCTATTCCGTCTATAATTGGACCTCCATCATCAATTGGAAATCCAAGTGCATCTAGCACCCTTCCCAATATGTTAGGATTTACTTTAGCAGAAAGAGGCTTTCCTAGGGGGGTAACCCTCATCCCCGGTTTTATCCCGTTTATTTTTCCAATAGGCATTAAGATAAGCTTATCTCCCTTAAACCCAACAACTTCTGCAAGAAATTCTTCTTCACTATTTAAAGAATATACTCTACATACCTCTCCTACAGAGGCTGTAGGTCCAATAGATTCTACAGTAAGTCCAGTTACTGTATCTATAAAACCTATAAGTTTGAAAGGTTTTATATTAACGATCTTTTCTTTATAGACACTAAAGTCTAGATGAATTGGCAAAGACACTTCTGAAACTCTCCTCTATCTCTTTAAATCTTTCCTTTAATCTAAACTCAACCTGTTCCCCTGGAGATATTATGACTATGTCTCCTTCATCTAGCATTTCGTCAGTTATTAGATCAATTCTGTTTACACCTAGGGTAGATAGGTTCTTATCACTTATCAATCCAAATAATTTTGGATTAACTATTATCCTAATAGACTCTTTTTCTTTCATTAAAGATATGGCGTTTGTTATAATATTCAAAATAACTTCTGGATTTAGTAGTAGTTCTGTAAAGATAAGTTTTTTGGCAATTTCAAGCGCCATCTGTGACATCTCATATTTATATTCCTCAAATAGTCTATGTCTTTCAGCTAAGATTTCCTCTCCTAATCTCTTTATATTCTCTATCTCCTTTTCAAAATATCGCAGTCCCTCTTCATAACCCTTCTTATATCCTTCTTCGTATCCTTCTCTATATCCCTTTTCTAAGCCTTCTTGATATCCTTCTATTTTTGCCTTGTTCTTTATACTTTCCGCACTTCTTTTTGCTTTATCTAGTATTGTTAGCACTAAGTCTTGTATCTCTAAAGAAAGTAAACTATTCCCTTCTCCATAATTATTTTGTGACATTTCAATCTTATCGTTTATTAATTCTTCTTTAGACAATTAATTCCTCCTCTCCTCCCCTTGAAATTACAATTTCACCAGCTTCATCTAATCTTCTTATTATTGAAACTATCTTTTGCTGTGCTTGTTCTACGTCCCTTACCCTTACTGGACCCATAAACTCCATATCTTCTTTAAGCATTTGTGCTGCTCTAGAAGACATATTCTTAAAAATTTTCTGCCTGACCTCTTCATTAGACCCTTTAAGTGCTAGAGCTAGATCTTTTGAGTCAACCTCTCTTAGTATTCTTTGAACCGCTCTATCATCTAACATAACTATATCTTCAAAGAGGAACATCTGCTTTTTCACTTCTTCTGCTAGTTCAGGGTCTTCACTTTCTAGATATTCTAACACTGTTTTCTCTGTATTTCTGTCTACTCTATTTAAGATCTCTACAAAATGCTTTACTCCTCCAATATTTGTAGACTCCTGTGTGGCAAGGACAGCTAACTTCTTCTCTAGGATATCTTCCACCCTTCTTACCACATCAGGGCTAGTCCTATCTATAGTTGCTATTCTCATAGCTACCTCTGTCATTAGGTCAGGAGGTAGTGAAGATAGGATAGTTGCAGCCTGCTCAGGGGTAAGATATGAAAGGATAAGAGCAATAGTTTGAGGATGTTCGTCCTGAATGAAACTTAATATGTGTTTTGGGTCCATTTTTCGCATAAATTCAAATGGGGTAATTTGTAAACTAGCGGTAAGTCTTTCCAATATTTCTAAAGCTTTCTGAGTTCCCAAGGCTTTCTCTAAAACCTGCCTAGCATATTCAATTCCTCCCTGAGCGATATAATCCTGTGCAACAGCCATCTGATAAAATTCCTCTATAACTTTATCTCTTACTTCTGGTGTTATTTTACCTAGATTAGCTATTTCTAATGTGAGTTTTTCTATCTCCTCTTCTGTAAGTTGTCTTAGTATCTGAGCTGACATATCGGGACCTAATGCTATAAGTAAAGCTGCTGCTTTTTTTACACCAGTTAATTCTTTATTTGTTGGCATATCATTCTTCCTCCCTCATCCAAGACCTAAGCAACTTAACAAAAGATTGTGGATCCCTTCTTGCTAATTGCATTACTTGTTCTGTAATTTCCCTTCTACGTTGTTCTTCTGGAGGGATAGAAACTGTCTCTAATACAGGTTGAGGAACTTCTTCCGGTAAGATCTCTTCTACCCTTCTAGTTGGTTTAATAATGGATTTTATTATATTCCATGCTATTAAAAGTCCCAGAAGAAGCCCTATTATGATTAGAACCAATCTTATTAACTCTTGTCTTCTTTGCTTTTCTGTCTCTTCTGCCATGATTGAAGCTTCTTTTTCGTAATAGCTCCTATCAAATGGGATACCTTGCACTGTGAGTATATCTCCCCTTTTAGTTTCTATACCTCCAGCTGCCAAAGCTAATTCTCTAATAGCATTCTGTTCTTGAGGGGTAAGGTTTTTGTCTACGACTACAGCTATAGATATTCTCTTTATCTTGCCAGGCTTTTCAAGTATTTCCTGAACTTGTCTATTAACCTCATATTCTATATTAATCTGCTGTTTATCATATGTGCTTGTGGAAGCAGTTCCTGTAATAGCTTCATAACTTGGTATATTAGAAGATACACCAGGGACACCTCCAGGTGTGCCCTGTCCTTCGTAAGACTCTTTCGTCTTCTGCTCTTTTTTTATAATACCTTTCTCTTCAACTACAGGGGAAAAGATTTCCCTAGAGGTCTTTAGTTGAGTAAGGTCTAAATCTACAGATGCCCTTACTATCGCCTTACTAGGTCCTAATATTCCAGTTAACATACTTTGTACCCTATCTTCTATAGTTCTTTCTAATTTATCTTTTACCTCCAAATAGAAAGACTCCTCTAGGGTAGCTGTAGCTTGTTCATCAAATAACCCTCTTGATAAAAGATTACCATTAGTATCAACTATAGTCACCTGTTCGGGTTTAAGTCCTTCCACACTACTTGCTACTAGCCTAGCTATAGCTACTACCTCAGCCTTAGAGACTATTGCTCCAGGCTTAAGTTTTAAGACAACTCCAGCTTGAGGGGGAACGGATTCAGTAGAATAAAGTCTCTCTCTTGGAAGTACTATATGAACCCTAGCATATTCCACATTAGAAAGACTAGATATGGTCCTAGCTAATTCTCCTTGTAATGCTCTCTGATAATTTATCTTTTCAACAAAGTCTGTAGTTCCTATCGAAGTTTTGTCGAATATTTCGAAACCTACACCTCCTCCAGATGGAAGATTTTGGCTAGCAAGTGCTAATCTTAGCTCATAAACCTTGTCTTTAGGAACTAATATAGCTGAACCTCCCTCAGCCAGTTTATAGCTTTCGCCCATCTCTTTTAATTTTGCCGTAATAGCAGATGCATCTTGTGGAGAAAGATTACTAAATAGGACATCATAATTAACCCTTGAAGAGATAGAAACAAAATAAAAAAGGAGCACTAAAAGTGTTATCCCCCCAAATATTACTAAAACTTTTATTCTAGGAGGAGACTCCTGCCAAAACCTCTTTATAGATCCCAACAGGTCTTTATAGTTCATATTTTACAATAATTTCTATTTATAACCTATGGAACCATACGCATTATCTCGTGATAAGCATCTAAAGCTCTATTCCTAATCTCAGTAACTATAGATAAAGAAAGGTTAGCTTTTTCAATTGCTATCATAACCTTATGAATGTCTATATTCTCTCCTATTGAAAATGCAGTTACCGCCTCGTTAGCTTCTATTTGGAGTTGATTTACTCTTTCTAAAGATTCTTTTAAGAAATCAATAAAATTCTCCTCTTTTCTCTCCTTTCCCTCTATTCCTTCTATAGGTTTAATATCCAACCTTATAGGTTCAATAGGTAGCATAATAGATTCCTCATATCTCTAGGGATTTAAGAAACATACTCTTAGAAGCATTTACTAGAGCCAAGTTAGCCTCATAACTTCTGGTAGCAGAAATCATATCAGCCATCTCTATTACAGGATTTACATTTGGATAGAGGACATAGCCTTCTTGGTTTGCATCAGGATGACTGGGGTCATAAACCATTCTAAACGGCGAGTTATCTTCAACTATTCTTATAACTTCTACACCTTTTGACACCCCAGTAAATTGATCTAGCATTTCTCTAAAAATTGGCACTTTTCTCCTGTATGGCGTACCATTACTAGTCCTTGTAGTCTCTGCATTTGCTAAATTATTAGCTATAATATCTAGTCTTAGTCTTTGAGCAGTAAGTCCAGAAGCTGATATCTCCATTGTGTTTAGCAGACTCATCTCTTTCTACCTCCAAGCACAGTGTAATATTTATCAAATGACCATTTAGCAAATTGTGAGAGCGCTTGATATTTGAGAACATTTTGATTCATAAGAACAATCTCTTCATCCAAGTTTACATTATTACCGTCATTTCTAAAAGAGGTTTCTAAGACTCTATAAACTATAGGTTTAACCTCAGAACTAATCTCATTATTTCCTAAGGCATCCTTTAAAAAATCTTCAAAAGCTACTCTATACTTCTTATATCCAGGAGTATCTATATTAGCAATATTAGTACTATACAATTTATGCCTCAGGGTTGCTATACTCAATCCCACTTCTATAATATCTAACACTAATTTATCTTCCATATGCGCCCTCTATCTATATTATGTCCTAATAAAATTATGTCATATATTATATCACAGATTTTTTATTAGCAGAATAAAATATTAAATTTAAGCTTTTTCATTAATCATTAACTTTACATATCTGAAAGGTCTGCTAATGTTTGGGATTCTAAGAATTCAGTTATATTCTCCTTTAGCTTTTCCCAGAAAGGACGAGCTTTACATTCTGCACTTTTTTCACAGATGCTAGGAGAAGAAAGACAATCTATTAGAGTTATTGGTCCCTCCAAAATGTCTATCACTTCTTTTAATCTAATTTCTTGAGGTGGCTTGACTAATACAAAACCTCCTTGTGCTCCTCTTATACTTCTTACTATTCCACTCCTTCTCAATAATTCCATAATTTGTTCTAGATAATTCTCCGAAATCCCTTCCTCTTTAGCAATAACTCTTGCCATCACAGGACCTTCCCCGTAATGTCTTGCTAAAGATATTAGAGCCCTTAGTCCATATCTAGCCTTAGTAGATAATCTTAAAGCCACATTCTTTCACCTCTTATAAAAATATTAGTTTGACAGTAAAAATTATAAAGAATATTATATTTAGAGTCAATAGAAATGAATTGTATGGTATAATATCTTTGAAATTCTTTGATAGGAGGGATACTATGCCTGAATTTGGGACCCCTTATTCGAGTCTATCTATAAACAGAAAGATTTCTAATGAGGAGTTGGTAAGAGCTATTAGATTTTTTATCGCTGCTGAATATGAAGCGATACAGCTCTATGAAGAACTTGCAGAAACAACAGACAATAAGCTTGCTAAAGAAGTCTTGTATGATATAGCCAATGAGGAAAAAGTACACGCAGGAGAATTTTTGAAACTTCTTAAAGAGCTCTACAGGGATGAAGAAGAATTTTACAAAGAGGGAGAAAAAGAGGTAGAAGATATAAAGGAAAAACTTGGTATCAAATAATATTTGAGGAGGGATAAGATGAAAGATCTGAAAGAGAAGTTTTTCAATCCTGATAAGGACTATAGGTCTGCTCCTTTTTGGTCTTGGAATGACAAATTAGACCCAGAAGAACTAGCCAGGCAGATAAGAGATATGAAATCTACTGGTATGGGTGGCTTCTTTATGCACTCAAGAGAAGGGTTAGAAACTCCTTATTTGAGTGAGGAGTGGATGAACTGCATAAGGAGATCTGTCGAGACATCAAAAGAGATAGGAATGAATGCTTGGCTCTATGACGAGGATAGATGGCCATCTGGTTTTGCTGGAGGTCTAGTTGCTAGAAGTATAGGAGACGAAGGCCGAGCTAAAATTTTGACTCTAGAGATAGTAAAAGGAGAATTAGATCCTACAGAAGGCTTAGTAAGTTTTATAGCGGTCTTAGATGGATCTTTGATAAAAAAGTTAAAAAGGGTAACAGAGAAGACTACTCTTGAAGATAATGAAGTTGGATTAATCTTTAGGAGAGAGATATGTCCTAAGGTAGATTGGTTTAATGGAGATACTTACAGTGATAACTTGAATCCTAAAAGTGTAAAGACTTTTATAGAAACCACATATGAAGCCTATTTTAAAGAATTTGGAGATGAGTTTGGTAAGACGATACCAGGTATATTTACAGATGAACCAAATATCTTTGCTTGGAGAGTGGCTAGAAGAGGCTTACCATGGACGGATATATTCCCGAAATTCTTTAGAGATAGGAGAGGCTATGATATTATAGAAAATCTTCCCTATCTCTTTCTTGATGGGGAAAAGTCTCCTAAGATAAGATACGATTATTGGAGGACTATTACTGAACTATTTGTTAGTGCTTATACTAAGCAGATAGGAGAATGGTGTAAAGAGCATAACTTACTCTTTACAGGACACTATCTCTATGAAAATGATTTTCCAAGAGCTATACTTACTTCTGGTGCTATTATGCCTCATTATGTCTATCAAGGCGTCCCTGGAATAGATATCCTAACAGAATCTATTAGGGAGACCCTAACTGTAAAGCAGTGTAGTAGTGTTGCTAATCAATTTGATAAGAAAAGAGTAATATCTGAATTATATGGATGTACTGGATGGGAATTTACCTTTGAAGGGCAGAAGTGGGTAGGAGATTGGCAGTATGCCTTAGGCGTAAACTTACGATGTCAACATCTAGCTTTATATACCCTTAGAGGGTGTAGAAAAAGAGATTATCCTCCATCTTTTAACTACAATACTACCTGGTGGAAGTATAACAAGGTGGTAGAGGACTATTTTGCTAGATTATCTTTGATCCTTTCTGAAGGCAAAGCGGTAAGAGATATACTACTTATACATCCTATAGAGAGCGCTTGGATGTTATTTAATGGGGTCAATTTTGACGAGGTTTCTAAGATTGGCGAAGAATTCCAAAGCATAGCAGATACTCTATTAGCTATACACCGAGATTTTGACTTAGGTGATGAATCTATCATCGAAGAGTATGGAAAAGTGGTAAATGGTAAGTTTACCGTTAATAAAGCTAGTTATAAGGTTCTAGTTCTTCCTCCTATGAAGACAATAAGGAGAAAAACGGTAGAGCTTATAAAGGAATTCTTAGATAGCGGTGGAAATGTAATCGCTATAAAGCCTACCCCAGATAAAGTCTCTACTCAGGAGGAAGACCTAACCTGGCTTTTCAGTCATCCTAACGTATTTATCCTTAATGATAAAAGAGAACTAAGTGAAGTCTTGGATAAGATCTTAGAACCTAGGATTAGTATTCAAGAAACCCCTGGAGAGGAAGCAGGTAGCTTCATATACATGGAAAGAGATATAGATGGAAATAAAGTGTTCTTCATAGTAAATACTAATAGAAATAACTCTCATACAGTTGAAATCAGCATACATAATAATGGTAAAGTGGAAGAATGGGACCCACTTACAGGAAACATAGAGGAGATATATACTAAACAAGAAGAGAACATAACAAGGATAAAGACAACCTTTGGACCAGCAGAATCTAGACTCTATGTAATTGATACTAAGTCGAAGCCTACTATAGATAAACCCAAAAACTTGCAATATAGAAGAAGCCTATATATAGGTCCTGCTGTCAGCTTCAAGAGGAGTAATCCAAATGTTCTTGTCTTAGACTTCTGTCAGTATAGATTCAGAGGAGAAGAATGGTCGGATATTCTTCCTGTATGGAAGGCACAGCTAGAAATCAGAAGAAGGCTAGGCATGAGAGACATTCATGTAAATGGCATAGAACAGAGGTGGAGATGGGTCTATCAGCCACATCCAAATGATAATACACCAGTAGAATTTAGGTTTATCTTTAATGTTAGAGATATACCTAAAACCCCCATAAGTTTAGTGATTGAGAATGCAGAAGACTTTGAGATATCTTTTAATGGACAAAGCATATCTAACAAGCCTAATGGATGGTACTTAGACAGAAGCTTTGATAGAATAGAGTTACCAACTCCAAGAATAGGAAAGAATGAGCTTATACTTTTCTGTTCATATAAGAACAGGATGGAGATAGAAGATTGTTATATTATAGGAGACTTTGGAGTAGATATCCTTACTAGAGAGATTACGAAGGAGCCTGATAAATTACACTTTGGAGACTGGTGTTTACAAGGATATCCTCACTACGCAGGAAGCATAAGTTATATAGATGAAGTAGAGCTAAACCTTGAGTCAAATGAAAGAGTCCTTGTAAAACTTGGAAACCATTCTGCTATAACTACTGCGGTGTGGGTTAATGGTAAATTGGCTGGACATATACCCTGGAGGTGTGCGGACGGATTAGATATTACTTCCTTTATTGCAAATGGTAAGAATCTTATAGAAATTGAAGTCGTAGGGAGTCCGAGAAATATGTTAGGTCCTTTGCATCAAAAAAGTGGTAAAAGACCATGGACAGATTCTAGGTCTTTTAGAACAGAAGGGGTTGAATTTACTCCGGACTACGTGTTAATGCCATTTGGACTTTTCGATCAAGTCAAGTTAGAGATATTCTCTGAGTAGGATAAAATAAGATAAAAAAAGGAGGGTAGACATCTACCCTCCTTCTATAATATCTCTCTCATTATTGTTACTAGATCATTAGGGGTAGCTGTTCTAGGATTTGCTCTTAATGATTCTGAACTTTGAGACTGAATTGCTATATTTTCAAGGTCTTCTTCCTTTACTCCAAAATCCCTGAGCCTTCTAGGAACTTTTAGAGAATCTAGAAGATTCTCAATGCTTTCCAACAGTTTAACAGCACATTCTTTGTCTGAAAGCCCTTGACTGGAAGGTTCCATGGCTCTATAGATGTTAGCATACTTACTTTCTACAATAGGCATATTAAATCTTATAACAGCAGGGAGTAATACTCCACATATAAGGCCATGATGGATTCTATAATTAATTCCTAGAGGATGGGCTAATCCATGAACTGCCCCAAGTCTGGCATTAGCAAGAGCCATACCTGCCATCATACTACCTATGCTCATAGCTTCTCTAGCTTCCAAATTGTCTCCATCTCTTACTGCAGTAAGAAGATTTTTAAGAATAAGGATACTTGCCTGTAGAGCTATGGAGTCAGTCAAAACATTAGCTCCTTTTGATACATAGGACTCTATAGCTTGTACTAATGCGTCTAATCCTGTCCAAGCAGTTAAGTCTGGAGGAAGCGTTAGAGTAAGTAATGGGTCTACAATAGCAATGTCAGGTAATACTACATTTTCTCTTAAGCTTCGTTTTGCCTTTCTTTCTGGATCTGTAAGTACTGAGTTTTTTGTTACCTCTGACCCTGTGCCAGATGTTGTCGGTATAGCTATACAAGGGATACCCTTTTTACCAATTTTAGTTCCATTTATGTAATCTATAGTCTTTAATGGTTTGTCAAACAGGACCGCAATAGCTTTAGCTACATCTATACTACTTCCACCTCCTATACCTATGACAAAGTCACATCCATTTTCTCTAGCAATTCTTCTTCCTTCATCTACTAATCTTACTTCTGGGTCTGATGGAATACCATCAAAGTATACCCATTCTATTTTATTAGAGGAGAGGACTTCTTCTAGTCTCTCTTTAAGCCCGGATTCTTTTAGAAACCTTTTCCCTGTTACTATAAGTGCTTTCTTTCCTATAAATTTAGTCTCTTCCTTTAGACTATTGAAAGCCTCCCTTCCAAATATAATCTTATTAGAAGTTGCAAACTCATACATCTTTAACCTCCTCTACACTCCTTGTAGCTATGAGAGTTACATCTCCATCGTCATACACAATATCTCCCCTGTGTATAGGAGCTTTTACAGAGATGGAAGAAATCTTCCTTACTATTTCTCTTAACTTTTCTTTAGGAATTGGTTTAGTGGACTTAACTGGAAGCACTTTCACTGTTCCTCTTTCTATCTTAACGGTTGTAGTTAAAATCCTTTCCGGACTAAGAAGTTCTCTCTTAACAAAATCTGTTCCTCTATTACATCTGGCGCCATTTATATTTCCTTCATCATCTATCTTTATCTTACATCCTACTGGACAGACTATACATGTAAGTATCTTCATACCTTCTCTCCTACTAAACTTACCTCTATATCTAAGTTACTGTCGAGTAATTCTCTCTTTAACCTAAGTTTTATCATCTCCCCTGGCCTAGCATATTCATAGTTTCCAAGGAGAAATTCTTTCCCATTAGCTCTACCAAGTATCTGACAATTTGTAAAAGGTTCTTGGGGTCTAAAGTATACATAAGGGGGAGTATCGATAGGAAGGGATAATCTTTGGGGAACAATATACCTTATATTTTTACCTGGTTTAATATGTATAGTCCTTTCAATTTTTCTCTTACGAGACATATAATTTATTGCACCTTCTCCTGCTATATAGGCTTCTCTAGTAACTTCGTCTACTAGATCATGTACTTGCAGTACATTTCCACAGGCAAATACACCCTCTATATTTGTCTCTCTATTTTGATCAACTATTGGACCGCCAGTTTTTGAATCTAATTGAACCCCTATCTTTTTTGAAAGTTCATTTTCTGGAATAAGTCCAACTGAGAGAAGAATTGTATCTACATCCATAAAGAATTTTTCTCTTGTCAATAGATTCTCCGCAACAGCTCCTTCTACCCTATACTTCCCTTTTATTTCTGTTATCGTATGGTTGAGATATAGTGGAATACCAAAATCCTCAAGACACTGTACTACGTTTCTAGTAAGTCCCCCTGGATATGGTAATTTCTCAAGGACTCCTAAGACTTCAGCCCCCTCTAAATAGAGTCTCCTAGCCATAATCATTCCTATATCTCCAGAGCCAAGTATAACAATTCTCTTACCAGGCATAAGTCCTTCTATGTTTATTAGCCTCTGTGCAGATCCTGCTGTATATATACCTGCAGGTCTTTCTCCCGGGATACATAATGCCCCTCTAGTTCTCTCTCTACAGCCCATAGCCAATACTATTGCCCCTGCCTTAATCATTACTAAACCGTCTTTTTTGTTTACTCCGTATACTGTCTTATCTCTTATGTCTAAAACCATAGTAGAGAGAAGAACTTTTATATTACTTAAAGACAAGACCTTCTCTATAAATGTCTCTGCATATTCCGGACCAGTCATTTCTTTTCCCAGAAGACTAAGTCCAAAACCAGTATGGATGCACTGATTCAATATACCTCCGAGCTCAAAATCCCTCTCAATCAGGACTACATTAGCACCTAATTCTCCAACCCTCAATGCAGAGGCTAATCCAGCTGGCCCACCACCAATTACAACTATATCTGTCTTTATATCTCTCATCGTTTCGTCTCTCCTACAACTAATTTAGAATTTTTACCCTTCTTAGTGATTTCTTCCGGTGGTATCTCTAAAAGTTGTGAGAGTAGAGGGATAAGCCTAGGGCCACAAAAACCTCCCTGACATCTACCAGAACCTGCCCTTGTTCTGAATTTTATACCATCTAAAGTATTGGCTCCACGCTTTACCGCTTCCATTACCTCGGCTACAGTTACATATTCACACCTACATATAATCTCTCCATAATTTGGATCCTTAGCTATTAGTTTTGCTCTTTCTTCCCAAGATAGATTGGCAAATCTTGTAATAGCTTTTCGTTCTGGAACAAAATCAGACTTTGGAAAAAGCTTAATCCCTTTATCTTTTAAGATTTCCATTACATATACTGCTATTCCTGGGGCAGAACTTAACCCTGGTGACTGGATACCACCTACATTTATTAAATTCTCTACCATAGGAGAAGGTTCAATAACAAAATCCTTTCTTTTTAATTCTTTAGCCCTTAACCCAGCAAATACTGTAATAATCATATTAAACGGTAGACTTGGAATTTCTCTTTTGACAAATGAGAGAATTTCTTGTAAACCTTCCTCTGTAACATTAGTATCATCTTTCGAAGTTATATGTTCATTAGGACCTACTAAGAGATTTCCATCTACTGTAGGTAAGACGAGGATACCTTTAGTTGTCTCCGTTGGCAGTGGAAATATTACATGGTTTACCAAGTTTCCAACTTCTTTATCAAACAATGCGTATTCGCCTTTTACGGGAGTTATAGTGAAGGAGTCATCTCCGGCAAGTTTAGCTATCTCATCAGAAAAGATTCCCGCTGAATTTATTATCCACCTAGCTTTTAAAAAACCTTTATCTGTTTTGATAAGTTTAATCTTTTTATTCTCAACTTCAAATCCTATTACTGCTGTATCAAAGATAAATTTCACACCATTTTGTTCTGCATTTTCTCTAAATGCTATAGCAAGCTCAACAGGAGAGGTAATAGCAGTATCTCTTACCCAAAGGGCACCTTTTATATCTCTTGAGATGTTTGGCTCTAATTCAAAAAGTCTATCTTGATTTATTATCTCTAAATTTGTAACACCGTTTATCTTTCCCCTCTCTTTTAATTCTTCTAGTACTTTAAACCCCTCTTCATTAGGAGTTAATACTAAAGAGCCTATTTTCTTATAAGGAACATCTAGTTCTTCACAGATATAAGGGAATAACCTAGCCCCCTCTACATTGAGTTTTGCCATCAAGGTTCCAGGCTTTGGATCATATCCAGTGTGGACTATTGCGCTATTAGCCTTTGTTGTACCCCACCCTACATCTGCCTCTTTTTCTATAAGAGCTACTTCTAATTGATACTTAGATAATTCTCTAGCTATCGCAGTTCCTACTATTCCGCCACCAATAATAACAATATCTAACTCCTTGTCCATCCTAAACTGCGTCTTACTGCCTCCTTCCATCTATTATAAAGACTATCCATCTTCTCTTTGTCAACCTTCGGTTCAAATATACAATCTACCTTCCATATCTTACTTGCCTCTTCTAGATTCTTAAAGACCCCTATACCAATAGATGCTAGTATAAATGCCCCTAAAGATGTTGTTTCTATTATTTTAGGTCTTATAACAGGAATTCCTAGAAGGTCACTTTGAAACTGGAGTAAGAAATTATTGCTAGTAGCACCACCATCAACTCTTAACTCCTTTATCTTTACCCCTGTTACCTCTTCCATGGTACTTATCAAGTCTCTAATCTGATAGGCTATCCCTTCTAAAGCAGCTCTAACAATATGTTCCCTCCTAGTAGCTCTACTTATACCAATTATCATTCCTCTAGCATACATATCCCAATAAGGCGCACCTAACCCGGTAAGAGCTGGGACAAAGTACACATCTCCAGTGTCGTCTACTGCCCTTGCGAAGACTTCAGAGCTTGCCGCGTCAGGTATAATACCTAAATTATCTCTAAGCCACTGCACTACAGAGCCCCCTGTGAATACACTACCTTCTATAGCATATTTTAATTCTTTGCTTATACTCCAAGCGACAGTAGTAAGCATTCCCTTTTCAGTAAAGACTAGTTTTTCTAAGGGTTCCAAAAGAAAACATCCGGTACCATAGGTAACCTTTAGTGTGCCTGGAGAAAAACAGCACTGTCCAACTAGGGCTCCCTGTTGATCTCCTACTATACCAGCTATAGGGATACCATCCCTAGGAAAACCTACTGTGTATCCACTTATACCAGAAGAGTCTACTATCTCAGGAAGAATACTCTTAGGTATATCAAATAGAGCTAGAAGCTCATCATCCCATTGTCCCTTTTCTATGTTAAATAACATCGTTCTGGATGCATTAGTAGTATCTGTAGCATGGACTTTACCATTAGTAAGATTCCAAAGTAACCAACTGTCTACTGTGCCAAAGCATACTCTATCTTCTTTTAGTAGAGACTTTATCTCTGGAATATTTTTCAAAAGCCAAATAATCTTTGTACTAGAGAAATAGGCATCACAGAGGAGTCCTGTCTTTTCTCTTATAAGAGGTTCATATCCATTATTTTTTAAATCCTCACATATGTCAGCACTTCTCCTACATTGCCATACTATAGCATTATAGAGAGGCTTTCCAGTAATTCTATCCCAGAGTATAGTTGTCTCTCTTTGATTGGTTATACCTATAGCAGAGATATCCTTTACATCTATACCTGAAATTCTTATCGCTGTAGAAACTGATTCTTGGACAGTTTGCCAGATATCTTCTGGTTTCTGCTCCACCCACCCTGGCTTTGGAAAAATCTGAGGTAACTCCTTTTTGCCATCCCCTAACTGATTACCTAATTCGTCAAAAATTATTGCCCTACTATTTGTAGTCCCTTGATCAATGACTAATATGTACCCCATAAACCTTCTCCTATTAAGTATAATAAAAGCTACGCTTAATTATGCGTAGCTTCTTATTTCTTATTTATGGTGGGCGAAACAGGACTTGAACCTGTGACCCCCTGCGTGTGAAGCAGGTGCTCTAACCGCTGAGCTATTCGCCCGGTCCCTTCTACTGTCTATATTATATCAATGTAGAGGTAGATTTGCAAGTTTAAATAATCTGTGATATAATATTTTCTAGAAATATTCTTTTAGTTCTCTATTAAATCTTAATTTTTTAGTCAATAATCTCATTTTACTAATTAACTTCATTATAGGGGGTGACGTGGATGAGAATAGCTTTTATAAGTACTTATCCGCCTCAAGAATGTGGGATAGCTAACTTTACAAAGGATTTAATAAATGCGATTCATAGTAATAACAGAGATATCGAGGTCTTTATCTTTGCCCCTTCAGATACCGATATAGAATTAGAAAATGAGTACGATAAGTCGTTTATGATCTATCCGGGAAGAGATAATTATATTGAGACTGCCAATATTATTAACTCGCTAGAGGTAGATTGCGTCTCACTTCAACATGAATACGGATTATTTTCTGGAAAGGATGGAGAAGATATCATCTCTCTTTTAGAGAGACTTGAGGCTCCTGTAATTACTACCCTACACACGATACTTACAGATCCAACAGAAAGTCAAAGAAATATCCTCAAAAAAATAGGAGATTTATCTGAATATCTGGTGGTTATGGCACCAAGTGGAGCTAAACTAATGAAGGAGTTATATGGGATAAGTGAAAGAAAAATAAGATTTATACATCATGGGATACCCGATTTACTGCCGACTCTATCTAAAGATGAGATGAAAAGAATATTAAATATACCTAACGATACCTTTGTTTTATCTACTTTTGGTTTGCTTAGCGAAGGTAAGGGAATAGAGTATGTATTATGGGCACTCCCTAAAATACTAAAAGAGTTCAAGGTTAAATACTTTGTGATAGGAAGAACTCATCCTAAGGTAGTAAAAAACGAGGGAGAAAGGTATAGAGAAAAGATATTAAAAATAGTGTCAGAACTAGGCATTGAAGACTATGTTATCTTTGTAAATAGATATCTCACTCAGGAAGAGATAATAAATTATCTTGAATTGACTGACATATATATCACTCCATATCTAAATCCCCAGCAGATTACTAGCGGGACACTTTCATATGCTATAGGATTAGGTAAGATAGTAGTTTCTACCCCCTATGTATATGCAAAAGATATGCTCTCCAATAACAGAGGATTCTTGTGCAGATTTAGGGACCCTGATTCAATAGCTGAGATTATACTTTATCTTTTAAGAAATCCTGATGAGCTTGATAGGACCAGAAAGAACATATTGAACCTTAGAGAAGAGATGAGTTGGAGTAGTGTTGGTGCCAAGTATATCAAGCTCTTTCAGGAGGTGACAAGGAGTGAACCTTATATGTATAAAGGGCTATCCAGAGCTATCTCTTACACATCTTAAAAGACTTACTGATTGTCTTGGAATAATACAACATGCTAAATATGGAATCCCAGATAAAAAGACAGGTTATACAACCGACGACAATGCTAGGGCTTTATTAGTAACATTAAAATACTGGAATATTATTAGGGAAGAAGAACTACTAGAGCTGGCAAGGATATATTTAGGATTTATATGGTATGTACTTAGAGAAGATGGTTGGCTTCATAACTTTGTCTCTTATGAAAAGACGTTTTTAGATGATATAGGGTCTGAAGATAGTTTTGGTAGAGCTTTCTTAGCCTGCGCCTATACTTATAATACAGCTCCAACTGATATGGCTTTGTGTGCACGAGAAATTTTAGATAGAATGAAAGTACATATTAGAGAGATAAAATCTCCTAGAGCGATAGCTTTTCTTTTGGCAGGTAGCACTCTTTATAGGGAAGAGATAGAGACAATAGTTTGGTTGACAGAAAAGATATTAAATCTATACAAGGATAATGCTAGAGAAGACTGGAAATGGATAGAACCTTACTTGGCTTATGATAATGGAATCATTCCTGTAGGATTTCTCTCTGCTTATTTAATTCTAAAGGACAAGAAATATTTAGATATAGGTTTAGAGATTCTTGAATTTTTAGCTAATTATTCATTTAAGAATGGGATATTTATTCCACCTGGTAATGAGAGATGGGAGTTAAATATAAATGGTGAGGGAAGACCGATGTTCGACCAACAGCCTCTAGAGGCTTCGTCTTTTATAGAAGCTTGCAAGACCGCTTTTCATATCACTAAAGAGGACAAATATATAAAATGGGCTATGAATGCATTTGATTGGTTCTTTGGTAAGAATATAATAAGAGAAAATGTGTATGACCCTAATACTAAGGCATGTAGGGATGGTATCAATAGATATGGATTAAACCTAAATGCTGGAGCAGAGTCTATATTATCTTACCTCTCAGCATATCTTTCAGTATATGAAATGTTAACAGAAGAGACTCTAAACATTTTACAGGGGGTGGTATAAATATGAAGGTTTTTATATTAGCAGGAGGAAAAGGAACTAGATTATGGCCCCTATCTAGGGAAAAATATTCAAAACAATTTTTGAAGTTAGTAGATGGAAGAGAACTTTTAGAAGCTACTTATGATAGAGTACTAAATTTAGTAGATCCAAAGGATATAATTACTGTTACAAACTCCGATTATTACTTCTATGTGAAGGATATATGTTCCAGATTTTCTAAAGAGATGGAGAATAATATTATCTGTGAACCTGTAGGGAAAAATACTGCTCCTAGTATTGCTATAGCTTGCCAGTATTCGATAGATATCTTAAATAGCGACATGGATGAGATTGTATTTGTTTTTCCTGCAGACCATTTGATAAAACCAGTAGAGAGTTTTGTTAAATATATGAATATAGGGAAAAGTATAGCTGAAAAGAATTATCTAGTCATATTTGGTATAAAACCTACTAGACCTGAGACAGGTTATGGATACATACAGTTAGGTAAAGATATGGGAAACTATAATATGGTTAATAAATTTATTGAAAAGCCTAATCTTGAAAAGGCTAAGAACTTCATTCAAGAAGGAAATTATCTCTGGAATTCAGGTATATTTGCCTTTAAGATATCTACGTTCTTAGAAGAATTAAGGCTTTATCAGCCAGAAATTTACAGCATTATAGCTATGGGTTATAAAAGTGCATTAGAGAATTTTGAGAAGATGCCATCTATATCAATAGACTATAGCATTATGGAAAAATCGAAGAGAGTAGCTGTAGTCTCGATATCTAATATGTTATGGAGTGACATAGGTTCGTGGGACGCTTTATATGAAATTAAGGAGAAAGATGAAAATGGTAATGTAGTAATTGGAGATGTGTATTCTTTGGAGACAAGAGATTCGCTGATATTTAGCAACAATAGATTAGTGGCAACGATCGGAGTAGAGGACCTCATAGTAGTGGAAACAGATGATGTAGTGTTAATAACTAAAAGAGGAAATGGTCAGGCAGTTAAAGAATTAATAGAAAGGTTAAAGGCAGATGGGAGAGAGGAGATTGTAAATCATACAGAGATATTTGAAGCTTGGGGTAGGCATAAGACAATAGTAGACGGTAATGGGTATAAGATAAGGAAACTACTTATAAAGCCTGGAAGTCTTCTAGAACCTGAATTCCATAGTAAAAGGATGGAACACTGGATAGTAGCAAAAGGGATAGCAGAGTTAGAAGCTAAAGATAGAAGGTACAGGCTGAAAGAAGGGGATAGTATAGTAGTACCAAGTTGCAATATGCACAAGGTGAGAAATTTAGGAGACCTTCCACTAGAGATTATAGAAATACAGATGGAAAATAGCTATAATTAATTCTATGGACTATGACAGAGAAAAAGAAAAGATATGCTCTTTTTTAAGAGCTAAATTAGAAGAGGAAAGAAAAGATGGGTTTGTTTTTGGATTGAGTGGGGGGATAGATTCAACTGTAGTTGCTTATCTACTTAAGGATGCAGTAGGGAAAGATAAAGTATTGGCACTGATTATGCCAGATTTAGATTCAGAACCTTCTAGTAAGAAGGATGCTTTATTAGTAGCTAAAACCCTTGGGATTAAATATAAAGTAATTTCTATTACGGAGGCGCTTCGTTCCATAGGGGTCTATAAAGAGGTACCCCTATGGATATTTTTACTTAGACCTTTAAAGATTAGAATAGTAAATGCTATATATGAAAAGTATGCTTGTATATTAGGTAAACCATTATTTTTTGCTATTAAGGATGGAGTAAATCCGGATTTATATTGGTTTAATAGAGGCAAAGCATATTATAGTGTGAAGCATAGGATAAGAATGGCTGTTTTATATTTCTTTGCGGAAAAAGAGAACTATTTAGTAGTAGGCTGTACTAATCTAACAGAAAGACTTATAGGATTCTATGTCAGATATGGAGATGATGTAGCTGATATTACTCCTATTTCTCACCTCTACAAGACAGAGGTAATAGAATTAGCTAGATATATAGGGGTTCCTACAAAGATAATAGAGAAGGCTCCAAGTCCAGATTTGATACCTGGGCTTATAGATGAGAAAGCCCTAGGTATAAGCTACAGTGAGATAGATTCTATACTGAGAAATTTTGAAGAGGGAAAGTATCCAGAGGAAATCACAGATAAAATAGACAAAAAGATAGTAAAATTACTATATGATCAGTATATGTGGATAAAAGAACAAAATAAAAAGCCTTGGAGGTTGGATAGATGAGTATTGAGATATCTAAAAATGATAGATATCTTATAATTAACGCTGACGATCTTGGGATGTGTCATTCGTCTAATCAGGCAATCTTTAAACTGTTCGAGAATGGTTTTATCTCATCTAGCACATTAATGGCACCATGTCCTTGGGTTAAAGAGGTGGCAGAATACTATAAGTCTCACCCAAATATTGATATAGGGATTCATTTAACTTTTACAAGTGAATGGAAGTTATACAAATGGGGACCGGTAACAAGAGGCAAGCCTGTGAGCTCTTTAGTAACTCAAGAAGGCTATTTCCCTGAGAGTGCAGAAGAGGTAGAACGTAAAGCTAAGAGAGAAGAAGTAAAGGAAGAGATTAAAAATCAGATAAATTTAGTAATGAGTTTAGGAATTGAGCCATCTCATTTAGATAATCATATGGGAAGTTTATATGGACTTAATTACGGTAATAGTTTTCTAGATATTGTCTTTGAATTCTGCGAAAGGTATAATTTTCCCTTTAGATTGCCTAAGAAATTGGATGAAGAAACTAGAAATAGACTGCCAAAAGAGGCTATTTCTAGCTATGAAAGGATTATAGATTTAGCAGAGAGAAAGAATATAAGATTGATAGATCATCTAATATCCTACCCATTTTCTTTAGAAAATGGAGAAGACTATAAAACCTTTAAGAAAAATGTGATAGATATACTTAGGAATCTAAAAAGTGGTATAAGTGAACTTTATATACATCCTGGATTAGCTACGGAGGAGCTAAAGGCCATAAATCCTCACTGGGAAAAACGGCATATGGAATTTGAATTATTTAAAGATGAAGAAGTCTTTAAGGTAATTCAAGATGAAGGGATAAAACTTATAAGATGGAAAGATATTAGAAATTAGAAGGCTCATTGGTCCTATTTATGTAATCAAGATAACTTTGAAGGATCAACGTGGCAGCTATTTTATCTACTAATTTCTTATCCCTTTTGCCTATCTCTTTGGCTATTCTTTCTCCCTCGACTGAGGTCAATCTTTCGTCCCATGTAATTATCTCTATCCCTGATATTGTCTTAAGTTTTTCTACTACCTTGAATAATTCTTTAGACAGATAACCTGGTGTACCATCCATATTATTAGGAAAGCCAATTACTATCTTTGCTATATTATATTTTTTTACAAGCTTCTCTATATTCAGACGTAGATCATCGAGTCCTTTGTTCTCTAAGGTAACTAGACCAAAGGCAATCTTATTATTCTCGTCGCTTATAGCAAATCCTACTCTTTTTAATCCGAAATCTATTCCTAAATATCTCATACCACTTTTATAGAAAAATCAGGACATACTTGTGCACAGTAACTACAGAGCACGCATTTATCAATAATTACTTCTGCCTTACCATTTACCAGTTTTAGAGCTCCTTGCCCACATCTATCTATACAGATACCACATCCAGTGCACCAAGGTTCAATTTCTATATGTCTAAGTTTTCTCTTAGACTTTTCTATTAGGCTTTTATCAATTTCTACCCCACCAAAAAGAGCCAGGTCTAATTTCAATTCTTCTATAGTTTCGGCACCTATAAGAAAAGAGTGTATAAAGTCTAGGTCCCTTATATATCCAATAGCCTTATCTATAATTCTTAGGAGATGCCCTCCCCCTAGCACTTTCATCCCAATTATTCCAATGTTAGCATTATAGCAGTTTAACAGAGCTGATTCCATAGTCTCCCTAGTTCCGTCATGTATACCAAGTCCAGCATAATTTACAATAGCCATAACTACATCAATAAGTTCTGAGAACTCTAATACAGCCTTAACCCCACTAACTTTATGAGTTGATATGCCTGTTGCCTTTAAGTCTCCTCTTTCTTTTAATTTTCTCATATACTGAAGCGCATCTATATGTCCTTTTATCGTATATGACGATTCTTGTTCATGAAGCATAAAGATATCAATATCTCTTTTCATTAATCTTCGAGCAATAAGAAGACTTTTATCTACATCTTTTTGACTTATCGCATAAGATTTTGTTATGACTATCGCATTATCAAAGCCTCTTAAGGCTTTTCCTAATATTTCGTAATTTTCATATATCTCGGCAGTATCGAAAAGATTTATACCAATACTATACGCATACGAGATTATTGCAGAAAGATCATTCTTATTATTTCTATAAGAAGCAAACGGTAATGTCCCTAATGAAATATTAGAGATCAGTAAATTACTTTTTCCCAGTTTTACTTTTCTAATAACTGGACTCGTGATAATTTCAGCCATACCGTCTCTCCAAGGTTATCTATCAGTTCTACTATCTTTTTAGGAGAAGGATGCTCTTTACTAAAAAGTAGAGGAACAGAAAGAGAATTCCTATAATTAAAGATACCCATTTGAGTAAGCTGTTCGGTGGAGTATATCCAGTCTTGTAATCCTAGATTTTTTAATTCCTCTTCTAATTTGGTTCTATCTGTATTTCCTAACCATTGAAAATTATACAGTCCACCTATAATTGATTCGCCAAGGTCTGAGCGTGGTATAAAGAATACATTGTTTACATAGATTCCATAAGGGACTACTTTATTTATATTATTCTTTATATCTGGACAAGGTTCCTCTAGTTTTAAATCCAATAGTTCTCTTTCTCCATCAAAACCTACTGGTAATGGAGGAGAAAAAGAGAACTTAGGTCTAGGATGGAATCCTTCAGTAAAGCTTACCTTAATAGATGCCCTTCTAATTATCCTTTCCCAACATCTTATTAAGTCTAAATGGGATATGAAAACTAATGGACCGAATTTTCTATATTCAATACGTGCAAACACCACAATTATAACATCCTGCCTTTCTACAATCTTCTCTTCTAGCACCAGATAGACTCAATTGATATTCATTCCATAAGAATTCTTTGCTTATTCCTATGTCTACAAAATCCCAAGGGAATGGTTCTGAAAAGTTCTTTTCTCTTAAGTAGAAATCTATATCTATATTATTTTCTTTAAAAGCTTCTTCCCATATATTCCAGGAAAATCTATCAGTCCAGGCATCGAATCTAGCACCCTTTCTCCAAGCGGTAACTATAGCATTACTTACCTCTATTCCTCCCCTAGTTAGAATCCCTTCTAATAGACTTACTTTAGGGTCATGCCAGCTTAGATTTATCCTTTTATCTAGTTTCTTCTTTATAAGCTTAATCTTCTCTTCTGCTTCCTCTACAGTTATCTGTCTTGCCCACTGAAAAGGGGTATGCGGTTTAGGAACAAAAAGAGAAATACTTACATTTAAATCAATTTTTTTGTATATCTTCTTGATATTGTTGAGTAAATTGGCTATACCTAATATATCTTCCTCTGTTTCAGTAGGAAGTCCTATCATAAAGTATAGTTTTATTGAATTCCACCCTTCATTAGATATTATCTCCATTGTTTTGAAGATGTCTTCTTCAGTAATATTTTTATTTATTACATCCCTTAACCTTTGGGTACCTGCTTCTGGGGCAAAAGTGAGCCCTCTTTTTATTTCTCCTATGGCTTCATAAAATTCCCTAGATATTGTATCTATTCTTATAGAAGGAATAGAGACAGATATATGAGATGGAATTAAATCTTCTTTTATATATCTAGCTAAACCTCCTAGATTGCTATAGTCGCTAGCACTCAAGGATAGAAAACCTATTTCTCCATACCCAGTAGATTTGAGAATTTCCGATGAAAGCTTCTTTATAGTCTCTAGGCTTCTCTCTCTTACAGGGCGGTACAAGAACCCAGCTTCACAGAATCGACATCCTCTCGTACATCCTCTCATTATCTCAACAACTGCTCTATCATGGATGATCTCTGTATTTGGTACAAGAGGTTTGACAGGATAGATGGTATTGTTTAAGTCTTTTACAATTCTTCTCCTTACTGTTTTACTAATGCCAGGTATGTAGACTCCATCTATCTTACTTAATAATGCTAATAATTCTTCTTTATTTCTATTATTAGAGCGCCACTCTTTAAAAGCATCAATAATTTCATTAATCACTTCTTCTCCATCGCCTACGACAAAACAATCTATAAATGGAATAATTGGCGCAGGACGAGATGTGCATTGACCACCTGCAATAATAAGAGGAAGACCTTTCCTCTCCGAAGAAAAAATAGGGAGTCCGCATAAATCTAGTATAGTAAGTATGTTAGAGTAGTTAAGTTCATAAGATATAGAAAAAGCCAGTATGTCAAATTCACTTATAGATCTACCGCTTTCTAATGTCAAAAGAGGAATCTTTCTCTCTCTCAATAGCCTTTCCATATCCACCCAAGGAGCAAATATCCTTTCTGCTAGGGAATCTTCTCTTCTATTGATGATGTCATAAATAATGGAAAATCCCAAATTTGACATTCCTACTTCATATGTATCAGGAAAGGCAAGAGCAACTTTGATTTTATCACCTGGGTCTTTCTTAACTAAGTTATACTCATTCCCAATATAACTAGCTGGTTTTTTTACTCTATAGAGTAGATCAAATGGATAATTCATAGCTATCTCCTTTTGCTTATGGAAGATAAGATGCCTATTCCAAGCATATTAACTACCAATGCACTTCTCCCATAACTTATAAAAGGCAACGGTATCCCAGCTACAGGTAAGAGGCTTATTGTCATTCCTATATTTATGAATGAGTGTATACATAGAGTAGATATTATTCCAATACCAATTAGAGTTCCACCCCAAGTGTCACTCTTAAAAGAAATATACGATCCAACTAAGAATAGTATTATAAAAAGAAGGATAACTACTAAGGCACCAATAAATCCAAATTCCTCTCCAATAAGGGAAAATATAAAATCTGTATGTTGCTCCGGAATGAACTTTAGTCTATTCAGAGGACCGTTAAGAAGTCCATAACCCCAAATCCCTCCGGAACCTATAGCCAGCTTAGACTGTATAATATGATACCCTGCCCCCAAAGGATCCCTAGTAGGATCCATAAAAGTAAGTATTCTTTCCTTTTGGTAATCTCTCAAAAGATACTTCCAAGCTAAAGGAATACTTACCAAGCCTAGGACAGTTAGTCCTCCTAGATATTTCATCGGCAGACCAGAGATAAATATGATACTCACGAATATAAAAATAAAGATTAATGCAGTTCCTAAATCAGGCTGTAAGGCAGTAATAAGAAAAGGCAACAAGGTGATACCTAAACTTGTTATAAATATAGTTAAGTCTTTCCACTTTCTCTTTTTATGTTCAATAATTGCAGATAACTCTATAATTAGTGCTAGTTTGGCTAGCTCTGAAGGTTGAAACCCAAACTCTCCTATATACAACCATCTTCTAGCTCCTTTTATAGGAGAGGCAATAACTAGAGTAGCGCCAAGTAAGATTATAGAGAACAAATAAAAGTAAGGAGCAACTTTTAGCCATACTTTATAGTCTATATATCTCAAAAGAATAACTATAGGTATCGTCAAAATGACAGAAACAAGCTGTTTATCCCAAAGTTCAGGACCTTTCCAATATGTAGCACTATATACAGCTATTACCCCTATAGCTGATAAACTGTAAGAGAGTAATATTAGAGTAGCATTAAGAAAATCAATCTTGACTCTTCTTTTTATGCCTCTTCAACCCCTTTATTGGTATATTTGCTACTAAAGCCACTGAGTTTTCTTCTCCTTCAAGAGAAAATTCTACCCCATTTTTATCTATCTCTAAGTGTTTTGAAATAACTTGTATTATCTCTTCTCTAATCTGGTCTATAATTTCCGAAGAGATGCTAGTCCTATCATGAATTAACACAAGTTTAAGCCTTTCTTTGGCTATCTCTTTACTTCCACCTTCATGTGTAAAAAATTTTTTTATCGCTTCTATTATTGCACTCATACCCTACCTCCATTTTAAGAATCGCTTGAACCTTGTAAAAAGATCTTCTTTTTCAGTATACATATTCATAGGAACATCCTCACCGAGTATTCTTCTAGCAATATCTGTAAAGCTCTTCCCAGCTGGAGCACTATTATTACTTACTATTGGTTCACCTCTATTTGTTGATATAATTATATGTTCATCTTCAGGAATAACACCAATAAGGTCTATGGAAAGTATCTCTAAGACATCTTCTACGCTGAGCATATCTCCCCTATCTACAAGTTTGCCTCTAACCCTGTTAATTATAAGTTTACTCTCAGATTTTTCCATAGCCTCTAATAGCCCTATAACTCTATCAGCATCCCTAACAGCAGAGACTTCTGGGGTTGTTACTACTATAGCCATATCTGCAGGGGTCACTGCATTTTTGAACCCCCTTTCTATACCAGCTGGAGAATCTATGATTATAAAATCAAACTCCTCTTTTAAGTTATTGCATAACCTAACCATATCTTCAGGTGAAACCGCCTCTTTGTCTCTCGTCTGCGCGGCAGGAAGTAGATATAAAGATGGAAATCTTTTATCTCTTATAAGAGCCTGTTTCAGTTTAGCTCTGCCTTCTACTACGTCTACAATATCATATACTATTCTGTTTTCTAAGCCTAAAACCACATCAAGGTTTCTTAATCCTATATCAGCATCTATTAATACTACCTTTTGCTCCATGGAAGCAAGAGCGGTTCCTATATTAGCCACAGCAGTAGTTTTCCCTACCCCACCCTTTCCTGAAGTTATAACAATAACTTTACCCATATTATCTTATACCTCCATGAGAAAATGTCTCAATAATTATATTATTATCCTTAATTCTTGCAATCTCAGGAACAGATTTATTTTGAGTGTGATCAGGAGCCCTAGCTATTACATCAGCTATCCTGATTTGTACCGGAGAAAGATCTAAGGCATATATTATAGCAGATCTGTCTCCCATTGCTCCTGCATGAGCTAGCCCTCTTAGAGAACCTAGGACTATTATATCTCCTTCAGCTATAACTTCTGCTCCAGCATTTACATCTCCAACTATGACCACATCTCCAGCATAGCTTATGCTTTGCCCAGAGCGAAGAGTTCTCTTTACTATTATTGCATTTCCCTCACTTTGAGTAGTAGTCTCTGTCAAAATTCCTATAATACTAGCATTTTCTATCTCAGAAAGAGCATTAATTATCTCTCCTAAAACATTACACGGAATTTTTTTCCCGGCATACTTTATAAGAATTTTACCATCTCTGAAAAAAGCTTTATTCCTTTCTATCTGTAACTTTAACCCTTCAATAGACTCACTATCAACTTCACCATCTATCTTAACCGTTATATAATTTTTTTCTCCTCTTATCACAATACTCATTTTAGTCTCCTTGCCATCCTCCACCTCTCGTTATCCTTCTCCCGGTCAAGTAATAACTAATAATCTCCGCTGCAATAGGTGCAGAGGTAGACCCTCCGTGACCTCCCTGCTCTATTAATATCGATAAAGCAATTTTAGGATTGTCAGCGGGAGCATAAGCTATAAACCATGCATGGTCTTTACCTAACGGATTTTCAATATTCGGGAAGTTCTCCGCTGTTCCTGTTTTACCTGCCACAGTTACTCCTTCAACTCTAGCTAAATTACCAGTCCCTATATCCACTACTAATTTCATACCTTCTTTTATTATACCAATTTCTCTTTTAAATTTACTAAGATCTCTTATTAATATTGGGGATTGTATCTTTACTGTACCATCTTGACCTATTATCTTCGATACAATTCTAGGTCTATAGACTTTTCCTCCATTTGCTATAGCGCTTACAAGAACAGCCATCTGTATAGGTGTTACCTGTACATAACCTTGTCCTATTGACATATTGGCAGTATCACCAATATACCACGGTCCTTTTTTCCAAGAAGGATCTGGAATAAGCCCCCTTACTTCTCCTGGTATGTCTATCCCTGTAAAATCCCCTAGACCAAGTAGTCTTGCATATTTAGCTATTCTCTCTGGACCTAGTTTTAAACCCATAGTATAGAAAGCTACATCACAGGATCTTGCTATAGCATTTAAAAAGTTTATTCTTCCATGCGCCGTCCAGCATCCAAATTTTCGATTTCCTATCAGCATAGAACCAGGACAGTAAAAGGAGGAATCTCTATCTACTATCCCCTCTACTAATGCCCCTAATGCTACTGCGATCTTAAAAGTAGAGCCTGGCGGATACGCTGCAGATATAGCTCTATTGAGAAGCGGTTTTTTTGTCGACAAGAGTCTCTTCCATTCTTCTGCAGTTATGCCTTTTGCAAAACTATTAGGGTCAAAGTCTGGATTACTAGCCATTGCAAGAATGTCTCCATTTCTTGGATCCATTACAACTATTGCTCCGGGCAGTCCTCTTCTTTTTAGAGATTCTTCTACCACCTTTTGTAAATCTAGATCTATTGTAGTTACAAGTGTTGAGCCAGGGATAGGGGGAACTGTCCCTAAAATTTTTATAGGTCTTCCCATTGCATCTACCTCTACCTGTTCACCTCCAGGTATCCCCATGAGTTCTTTTTGATATTCTCTTTCAATTCCCATCTTCCCTACTATATCTCCCATCCTCACCCCATATTCTCGAAAGATTTTCATCTCTTCTTTAGATACCTCACCTACATATCCAAGTATATGAGAAGCTGTAGTTCTATTTGGATATTCTCTTATTACATTAGTTGTAACTAAGACTCCAGGAAGTTTATCTTCTAACTCCTTTATCTTACTTATTATTTCTAAATTTGCGTCTAGGATTATATTTACTGGTTGTAAATTATTTGGTGCTTCCTCTATTTTTTTCTTGATTTCGGTATAAGATAGATTAACTATTTTACTTAAAAGTTTTAGAGACTCTTCCCTATTTCCTTCAAAAGGAATGACAGAGACAGTAAAGCTTGGTCTATTCTTAGCCATTATTTTACCCTGTCTATCTATAACTTCTCCTCTGGGAGCAGAGACAGAGAGAAGTCTTATCCTATTACCCTCTGCCAACTCTCTATAATAAGGACCCTGTATAATTTGAATCTGGTATAATTTTATTATTAAGACTGCACCTAAGGTTAGTATAAATAGATAAAAAATATAGATTCTTGCTTTCATCTATCTAGCTTTAAATATCTTTTAAAGGATAAAAGTACAATAGTTCCTATAATAGTGTTGTATATACCTTGCACTAAACCCAAGTTTAATGCATCTTTAAAAGAAAGTATACCTATCTTATTTATGTATATTAAAGGAAAACTAACCAGAAAATATACCACTGTGACTAAGAAGATAGAGGTAACTATAATCCACTTACTACTCCATAACCTATGAAAGATAAAGTATATTAATCCAATAGATACTATTAGGCTTGAAGCATTTATTCCAGGGTTTATTCCTCTCCACATACTATCTACTACGCTAATAATAACAATTAGAGGTCCTATACCTATAAAATTCTTAGTAAAGACTAATAAGACAGAAAATATTAGGAGAAAATTGGGAAGTAAACCGCTAAAAGAAAGTATACTAGGATAGAATATATTTAAGAAGGCTCCTAAAAGGAGCCACAGAATATCTAATACTATGCTTAATATTTTCTCTTTCAAGTTCACCTCTTATCTTACTATCCAAAGGTAGTATATATCTGAAAAATTAGCTGATGGCGTCACAGTAACTTTTAAAAAGGTTTCACCAGGTTTACTGTCAACACTTTCTACTTTTCCAACGATTATTCCACTAGGATATAATTCGCTTACTTCTGAAGTTACAACTATATCTCCTATTTTAACATCTGTTCCATTAGATATATATTGTAAGCTACAAGTTCCATCCCCATTCCCTTTTAATACCCCCATAACATTATTCCTTAAAATCTTTACACTTACAGTATTTCCAGGGTCTAATATAAATAGAACTCTAGAGGTGTAGTCACTTACGGAGATAACTTTACCAATTAATCCATTTTCATTTACTACAGCCATACTCGGTTTTACTCCATCGACTCTTCCTCTATCTAGAAGAATAGTATTTAGCCATTGACTTGGTTCTCTCCTTATTACCCTGGCTCCTAAAAGATTAAATCTTGGATTACTTTCCTTGAAACCAGAGACTAATTCTAAACGCTTTAACCCTTTAATTTGATTACTGAGTATACTATTTTCCATCTTTAATTTAGCTAGCTCATCTTCCAAGTTTCTACTATGTTCAACAAGTCTAGTTTGTCTCTGTAAAAATGAATAAGTAAACACAATACCATCTTCTATAGAATTTCTTACCTTAGATATAAATCCTCCAATATCTCTTATAAAATTCAAAATCTTTTCAGCAGGATTTTCACCTCTAGACCCTACAGTGTCTATAAAGACTATAAGTAAGGCTAAGGAGATTATTAAAAGGGTAATAAGAAGATTTTTCAGGACCTTTCACCTCTTCCTTTATAGCTAGTAACTCTCTTCAATATACTGACTTCTTCTAATATCTTCCCTGTACCTAATGCTACACAGGATAGCGGATCATCGGCTACAAATACTGGCATCTCTGTTTCTTGAGACAAAATTTTATCTATTCCTTTAAGTAAAGCCCCTCCACCTGCAAGTATAATACCTCTTTCTACTATATCACTTGCAAGTTCAGGGGGAGTTGCTTCTAGAGCGGACTTTACTGCATCAACAATAGCCATTATTACTGGTTGTAGAGCACCTCGAATCTCGCTACTATTGACTTCTACAGTCTTAGGAAGTCCTGTCAAAAGGTCTCTACCTTTTATTTCTATAGTCAATTCATTCTCCAAAGGATAGGCTGAACCTATCTTTATCTTGACCTCTTCTGCAGTTCTTTCTCCTATTAGTAGATTATATTCCTTCTTTACATACTGAATAATGGCATCATCCATTTCATCTCCGGCTATTCTTATAGACTTAGAAGTAACTATTCCACCTAAAGAAATAACCGCTATCTCTGTAGTTCCTCCACCTATATCAACTATCATACTACCTCTTGGTTCTGCTACAGGTAAACCCGCTCCTATAGCTGCAGCCATAGGTTCATCCACCAAGTATACCTCTCTTGCACCTGCTCTTAAGGCAGCCTCATGGACTGCTCTTCTTTCTACTTCAGTACTGCCACTAGGAATTCCAATCACTACTCTTGGTCTGAGTAGTCCTTTTCTTCCCTGGGCTTTACTTATAAAGTATTCTAGCATAGTCCGAGTTATTTCAAAATCTGCAATGACTCCATCTTTCATAGGTCTTATGGCTATAATATCGCTAGGTGTCCTTCCTAACATTCTCTTAGCCTCTTCTCCAACCGCCAAAACCTCAGTAGAACCTTTACTTACCGCAATGACAGTAGGCTCTCTTAAAACTATTCCTCTCCCTTTTAAAAATACAACTGTATTTGATGTACCAAGGTCTATCCCAATATCTTTAGAAAAGATATTCATATCTCCTCCTCTAACAAAAAATGTCTAAGGGCTCCCATAATCCTCTCTAGAGGGAGTCCCATTACATTATAATAGCATCCTCTTATATACTCTATAAAATTGCTACCATATCCTTGTATAGCATAAGCTCCTGCTTTGTCCATATATTCTCCTTTGTCTAAATAATCCTCAATATCTTCTTCTCTTAGCCTACGGAATTTTACTGCAGTGATAACAGCATCTGAGATAAATCTTTGATTCCTACTATTTATAATAGTAAATCCTGTAATTACCCTATGTATCCTACCAGATAATAACTCCAACATATCCTTAGCTGAATTCCTATCTGTAGGTTTTCCTAGTATTAGCCCAGACAACTCTACTATTGTGTCCGTACCAAGAACAATTCCCTCTTTTACTGACTGACTTACTTTATCAGCTTTTATCTTAGAGACTCTCTTTGCAAAACCTATTGGGTCTTCACCTAGAAGAGGGGTAGGCTCTTCTACGTTACTAGGTATTACTTCAAAATCTATTCCTAACCTACTTAAAAGCTCTATCCTTCTGGGCGAGCTAGATGCTAGGATTAGTTTTATTTTCATAGCTTCAACTTTAAGACATAAGAAGATATTATCCCTGTAGTAATACCTGTTAGTACTCCTAAGATAGATAAAATAGGAAAAAGGTATAAGATGTCCTTAGCACCTATTAAGATACTTACTGTTACTAGTTGTGCACATATATGCATAAAAGCGCCAAAAGAACTTACAGATATAGGGGATATATCTCTACTAAAGATGGTATAGATCAGGAACATTCCAATAACACTAGCTATAGCTCCACTCAATGAAATATAAAAAGTTAAAGAAAGTAGACTACCTGAAAAAATGGACAGCATTATAACTCTGGCGATTGAAATCAGCAAACTTTCTACAAATCCATCGAGATATAGTACCAAGACATTTACTATATTTGCTAATCCAAGTTTTACACCCGGAACTGGTAGTGGTGGTAAAGTGCTTTCTAATAATCCTAATATGAGAGCTAAAGCTAACATTAAAGATAATCTTACCAGTTTCTTATTATTCATCTAACTTAAACCTATCCTTTAGATTATCTGACACAAAGATATTATTTTTTGAGTCTACTATTACTACCCCAACGCCTAATTTTTTTGCTAAGTCTAGCCCTTTCTTAGGACCTAATACAAATATTGCTGTAGACAGAGCATCTGACTCAAGCGCTCTTTTACTAACAACAGTCACACTTTTACATAGGTTAGACGGATATCCCGTCTTTGGATTTAATAGATGATGATATTTAACTCCATTTTTTACAAAGTAACGTTCATAATCTCCTGAAGTAGCTACCGCCAAGCCTGAATCTAGATAAAGGACTCCTAGAATCTCCTTCTTACCAGTAGGGTCCTTTATCCCGATCCTCCATAATCTTTTGGGAACTTTTTCTAATGTTCTTATTGTCCCTCCTGCATTTATAATTGCTCTCTTTACTCCTTTAGCTTTTAATAATTCATATATTTTATCTACTGCGTAACCCTTAGCTATTCCACCAAGATCCAAATACATTCCTCTTACTGGTAATTCTACCTTTGAGTCATAGATCTTTACATACTTATAGTTTATTAACTTCAGCTTTTCCTTTATCTTACTATGGCTAGGCAATCTATAATTACCATCTGTAAAACCCCATTCCTTAGTCAGAACTCCTATAGTTATATCAAATGCCCCATTAGAGAGCTTTGATATCTTTATTGCCTCTTTTATTATCTCTAAAGTATCTTCTGAGACTTCTACAGGTCCTCTACCTGCAGAAATATTTATCTTAGCCAGATCACTTGTACCCAAATTTACATCGAACTTATTCTGTAAATCCTGCATTATCTTTATTCCTTCATTAGCAACATCCTGCATACCTTGTCCTTCTATTTCTATATCTACTAAGGTATCCATTAAAAAGGATGTTACCTTAACGATCCTATGAGCTAGATTTATGTATCTCCAATATAGTACTAAGACTATTAATACACCTATTACTGCTACATAACTTTTTACACGATAAGCTGCATAACGTGGACTGGGCACTTCTCAACACAGGCTCCACAAGCAATACATTTATCCTGATCAATTGTAGGCCAATTATTCTCCATCTTTATTGCTCCAACTGGACATACCCTTGCACACATTCCGCATTTTATACACCCTGCATTACATACCTTTCTAGTGTCTCTTCCAGTAAGCTCCTTCGCACTACACCCTACTATTATCTTAGTATTCTTCGGCACTAAGACAAAGAGGTGTCTTGGACATACCTGAACACATACTCCACAGGTCTTACACTTTAAATGATCGATAATAGGAAGTCCATCTTCCCCCATACTTAAGGCAGAGAAAGGACAGCTCTCAACACAGGTCCCCCCTCCAAGACATCCATATGGGCAAGAAATATCCCCACCCCATATAATAGACCTTATATTACAATCTTTTATACCGATATAATCAAATTTCCTAATAGCTTTATCTTTTGTTCCTGAACATAATAATGCCAACTTTGTTTCCTGAAGAGGAGGAGCTTCTACCCCGAGAATAGAGGCTATCTCCCTAGTAGTAGATTCTCCACCAACTGGACAACTATTTATAGAGGCGCTTCCTTTAGATATAGCCTCTGCTAACCCATCACAACCTGGATATCCACATGCGCCACAGTTAGCTCCAGGAAGAACCGCCCTAATTCTTTGCTGTAATTCTGAGGTCTCTACATAGAAGACTTTGTTAGCTAATGAAAGTAAAGTGCCAATCCCTGCACCAATTAAGCCTAATGTTAAAGCAGGCAATATTATATTCATATCTTAATCTTCCTCCTTCTTTATCGATATACCAAGCTCTTCTAGCTGTCTATCGTCTACCTCCGAAGGAGCTTCTGTCAATGGACAAAAGGCACTTTGTGTTTTTGGAAAAGCAAGCACTTCTCTTATACTATCTTCTCCTGCCATAATAGCCACTATCCTATCTAACCCTAACGCTATTCCTCCATGAGGAGGAGCTCCATAAGAGAGTGCTTCTAGCAAGAACCCAAATTTTTTGTAAGCTATAGCCTCATCTAAGCCAAGTATAGAAAAGATCTTCTTTTGCATATCTGGATCACTGTTCCTAATACTACCACTTCCGAGTTCTACCCCATTAAGGACCAAATCATATGCGTTCGCCCTCACTTTTAGAGGATCAGTATCTAAGAGATTTATATCTTCCATCTTAGGAGAGGTAAATGGATGATGCTCCGCTTCTATTCTTTTTTCCTCTTTATTGAAAGAAAAGAGAGGGAAATCTACTATCCAGACAAATGCGTATTGAGTATTTGGTTGGAAGAATCTCTTATTTATTTCCAACCTAAATCTACCCATTGTCTCTCTTGCTATCCTAGGCTCATCTGCTATAAATAATAGCAGATCTCCATCTACTGAATCGGTAGCTTTCTTTATCTCTGTTATGAGCTCATTAGTTAATAGTTTACTAAATGGTCCTCTGGGTTCTTTTTGAAGGTCAAGCCAAGCTAGACCTTTAGCTCCAAGTGCTTTAGCAGATTCTGTCAGTTCGTCTATAGTTTTTCTTGTTATATCGCCTTTATTAGGAATTTTTATTGCTATTACTTCTCTACCTTGGAATGGAGGAAATGGAATAAGATTAGCTAATCTTGATACATCGTAAAGTATAGTATCATATCTAAGATCAGGCTTATCTGTTCCATATTTATAGTATGCTTCTTGGTAAGTCATCCTAGGAAAAGGTAAAGAAAGCTCAATGCCTAAAACTTCTTTAAACATTGAATACATAAGACCTTCTACTATACTAAAGATATCTTCTTCGTCTATAAATGATGCTTCTATATCTATTTGAGTAAACTCCGGTTGTCTATCAGCCCTTAAGTCTTCGTCTCTGAAACATCTAGCCACCTGGAAATATCTATCTAAGCCAGCTACCATAAGCATCTGCTTAAAGAGCTGTGGAGATTGAGGTAACGCATAAAACTTTCCTCTATGGATTCTACTAGGAACCAGATAATCTCTAGCTCCTTCTGGGGTGCTTCTAGTAAGTATTGGGGTCTCTACCTCCCAGAAACCATTCTCTGAAAGATACCTTCTAACTACCTGAGTAACTCTATGCCTTAGTTCTATATTTCTCTGTAACCTGGGTCTTCTTAAATCCAGGAATCTATATTTTAGTCTGACGAATTCGTCAACTTTTTCTTCCTCGTTTACGTTAAATGGTAATACATTAGACTTGGAAAAAACTTTTATCTTATCAACCAAAACTTCTATCTCTCCGGTAGGAATTTTAGGGTTTTCTGAGCCTGGGGGTCTTCTTACTATCTGTCCTCTTACTCCTATAACCCATTCATTCTTTAATTCCTCTGCTACTTCAAATGAATCTCCACTATATTTTGGATCAAATACAAGTTGGATAATGCCAGTTCTATCTCTTAAATCTATGAATATTAATCCTCCGTGGTCTCTCCGCCTATGTACCCACCCATTTAAGACTACCTCTTTTCCTACATCATCTATTCCAAAATGTCCACAATAATCAGTTCTCTTAAACTCTTTGTCCAACTAAAGATACCTCCAATTTATCTAGCTCTACTTCTTCTTGTTCTCCCGTATTCATATCTTTAAGTATAACTTTACTATTCATCCATAAGTCTTCTCTCAAAATTATAGTCTTCTTAGCTTTACTCCTATCGGCTTCTTTAAGCTGGGATTTTAAATTCTTGCCAGTATAACTTATTTCTGTTATTAAGCCTTTATCTCTTAAAATTTGGGCAAGAATAATAGCCTGAGTAACCAAACTAGAATCATATACAATGAAATAATCTGGGACTTCTTCTCCATCTAATAGAAGCTCTCTTTCCCTAAGCACGTTAATAAGTCTTTCCATTCCTATTGCAAAGCCGATACCTGGTAAATCTGGCCCTCCCAAATCTTTTATAAGTCCATCGTATCTTCCTCCACCACCAATAGACAAACCTAGATTATCCACTGTTACTTCAAAGGTAGTCTTTGTATAGTAATCCAAACCTCTTACAAGTCTAGGATCAAGGATATATTTGATATTAAGAGAATGCAAGGTATCTTTTACCTTTTCAAAGTGGCTTTTGCAGTCATCACATAGATAATCTAATATGGTAGGGGCTTTAGATACTATTCTTTTGCAACTTTCAACCTTACAGTCTAGTATTCTGAGGGGATTTTTTTCTAACCTAACCTTACAGTCTTCACATAATTCATCCACTTGTGGAGTAAAGAATTCTTGGAGAGCTTTAGAATATTCTGTTCTACAAGTAGCACAACCAACACTGTTTAAAAGTAAGACTGCATCATTTAGTCCTAACTCTTTAAAGAATTCAAGTAATAACATTATTACTTCTACATCTAGTATATAGGAGGACTCCCCTAGGGCTTCTATCCCTATTTGATGAAACTCTCGCTGCCTACCTGCTTGAGGTCTATCGTATCTAAACATATCACCTATATAATAAAACTTGGCAACTTTACCCGGAACATAAAGATTGTTTTCAAGGAAAGCCCTTACTACAGGAGCTGTGCCTTCCGGCCTTAAAGCAACAAGTCTATCCCCTCTATCTTTAAAGATATACATCTCTTTTCTTACTATGTCACTTTCTTCTCCAACAGTCCTAATAAACATTTCTGCAGGTTCTATTATGGGGGTTTCTATTTCTTTATAATTATACTTTTTGAATAATTCTCTAGCCTTTGCCTCTACGCTTCTCCAATATCTTAATTCATTAGGAAGTATATCCCTTACTCCTCTTAATGAGGTATACTTTGGTTTCATAAAGCTTTATATCCTCCAATTCATTATTTATACTTTTTAGAACATTATAACATATTCTTCTGTGGATGATTTGGCGGATAAATCGTTTGTTTAGATACATCTTCTTCAATTTCTACCCCTCTTGGTACTGCTAAGAATACATAATCTCCAATCTTTTCTAAGCTTCCTTCTAAAGCATATATGGCACCACTTACAAAATCTAAAGCTCTAACTGCCTCGCTTTTATCAGCAGATTCAAAGTTGACAACTACAATCTTTCCTGCCTTTATCTCATCGATAACTCTTCTAACTTCATCATAATTGTTTAACCCATATATAAATACAGTTACAGTTTCACGGTTCTTAATAAGTGCAATATTCCCCTCTCCCAAAATATCTTCTTCTTCATCCACAAGTCCAAATATCTTTCTAAAGAAACTTCCTATTTTAGACATATTTCCTCCTTATAAAAACGAAATATCTCCTTAGTAAAGATTATAACATCTTTTAATCTGCTAATAAAACTTCATTCCTATTTAAGTTAGTAATAACTACTTCTATTTGGTTCCCTCCCAAGATTTCTATAAATCTTTTTTCTATAAGGTCATTACCTAACACACGGATAAAATATCTTTCCCCCTCCTTTTTGATTAGGCTTCTAGGTATTACTAACCCTTCTATAGTGCCTATTTTTATATCTAAATTTAGATACCTAGGACCTATATAATATGGACTTTTTATCTTACATAGCCATATCTCCTTAGGATATTCGTTTATCCACTTGAGGAGCTCAATATTGGTCTGTTTCCCATCTATATCTATATTAAACGAATTGTGTACAATAGGAGATTTCCCATCGAGAGTTACCTCAAGCAGGATAAATTGTTCCAAGTTATCTATAACTTTAGCTATAGCTTCTCCCTTTTTAACCGAATCACCATCAGATATGATTCTAGATTCTTTCATTAATGAGTCTAACTGTAAATTAATATTATCGGTAATTCCTTTCTCTAATAGAGAGTTTCTCATATTTTCTCTGTTATCTATACTAAAAGAGATTAAGCCTGAACTTTGTGTTGTTATAGAGGTATTATATGATATAGCCTTTTGTTTTAAACCATCAAGTTTCTGATTCTTTTCCTTCTTTAAGTCCCCCACCTCTAATTTTAACTTTTCTATCTCTTTTTTTAGTAGGTCAATTTGGGTATTTAGTTTACTAATCTCATCTAATACTTCACTAATGTCCTGCTTATTTATAAGTAAACTATTGAGAATATTACTTTTTTTTGCCAACTCAAGATAAATTTTCTCTACTTCTTCTTTTCTACTTTTTATTAGGTCATTTTTCTCTTTTATCATATTATCATAATAACTTATTACGTTATTGACCTCTTTCATATAGATATTGTAGTCTTCAATAGTAGGGAAAACAGTAGCTATGATTTCTCCTTTTGATACTCTAGTAGAATCTTTTTTTAATTTTAATACTATACCACTAACTGGACTGTTTATAATCTCTTCTCTATAAAGTACTATTCCGCGAGCTTTAACAACTCTTTCTATAGTTGAGTAAGTAGGAGATAACGTCTTTAGTGTATACTTCCACAAGTTAGGTTGAACAAAACATATATATGCCATTACCCCTATAAAGAATCTAAACAATATATCTCTATATAGCTTTCTCATATTTGAATAAATCTTATAGGACTAAAAGGTATAAGTGCTCTATTCATTATTTCTTTTAAGTCCTTACCTAAAATTAGGTGAAATAACTCCCTACTACCTTTGGAAAGAGCCATCTCTAATAGAGATTCTCTGATACTTGCTATATTAACTTTGAATCTCTCTCCTCTCAATACTTCTATTATTTTTCTTTTTTGCTCTTCTAGGCTCTTTTTATCAAAAGAATTATAAGATTCAAGCGGAGTAAAGGGTTTAGGGATTAGCGGTTGAAAGTTAAAGGATATGTAAGCCTTATAATCCTTTAAGAGTTTATCTACACGCTTTTTAAAGTCTTCTAAAGATTTGATCTCTAGCTCGTAATCTCCATAGCCAAAGAGCATATAAAGTTTTGCCCTTCTAAAGCCTATCCTAAAGGAAGTCTCTAAGACTTCTAATATCTTCTCATTACTTTCCTTCTTACCTAAAGAAGCTCTTATATCCTCATTCATAAACTCAGGGGCAATAGTTATAGATGTTTCTCCTGCTAATTTCAGAAGCTCAAGAAACTCCCTATCTAGAGTTGATACTCTTAGAGAGGCGATACTTACATCTAGTCCTTCATCTATTAACCATTTAATTAAGTCTTTTATATAGTGAATACCACCTACTAAAGGTCCCATAAGACCAACTTTGGAATAGATATCTTTATATCGAATAATAATTTCCTTTACAGTATCTAGAGACTTAATTCTGCAGGGTACATATACATTACCAGCAACACAAAACTTACACATCATAGGACATCCTCTCTCTATCTCTATCAGAAACATATCACCGAATATCGTATCCATAGCTTTTATACAAGTATATGCGGTTTCTCTATTAAAATCTTTAAAGACTCTCCTTTTTATATTTGTAGGCAACCCTTCTAAGATAGGCTTACCGTTCTTGTAAAATCTAGGTATATATATACCTTCTATATCTCTAAAAGATAATAAAAGATCTTCCCTTGATTTTACAGAATTTATCACCTCAACATATCTATTAAGGAGTTCCCTTATAGCCTCTTCCGCTTCCCCTATAAGAATAAGATCAAAGGCATCTGCTAAGGGTTCAGGGTTGTAAGTTAGACAAGTACCTCCCCCTATTATTAAGGGATGAGATAGGTCTCTTTCGATAGAAGATATAGGGACAGAAGACTTCTCAAGTATTTCTAATACATTAAAATAATCTAATTCATAGGAGATAGAAAAACCTATAATATCATACTCTTCTATAGGTTTTAATTGTTCTATAGATACAGGAGGAAATCTATCCTGAGGTAAGAAGATTCTATTACAAAAGAAATAGGGATGCTCATTGATAAGTCTATAAAGCAAGTGAATAGCTAAACTTGACATTCCAACCCTATAAGAGTTGGGATACACCAATCCAAATGAATATTCCTTTATTTTGGGCTTTAAACCCTCTTCTCTTCTTCTTATTTCTTCTAAATATTTCCTATATTCCCAACTGACAGACGTATTAACTATCTACCTCTTTATGTTTTCTCTTCTAGAATACGCATCACTCTTCCTTATAAAAGAGGGGACATCAATCTCATCTATATTAATCCTAGTAAATTCTATTCCCTCTCTCTTAAGTATTCTTCTAGCTTTAGAATCGAAACCGGTAGCTATTACCGTTACTTTTATCTTCCCCTCCATCTTTTCGTCTATAACTGCACCAAACTTTATATTGGCATCACTATCTGCAACTTTAGATATTACTTCTGCTGCTTCATAGACTTCTGTAAGGGTGAGGTCTGGACCACCGGTAACATTGAAAAGCACCCCTTTTGCTCCATCGATCTTGTCCTCAATAAGTGGATTTGATATAGCCTTAGAAGCAGCCTCTACTGCTCTTTGTTCTCCCGAGGCTTCTCCAATTCCCATTACAGCAGACCCAGAATCTTGCATAATTGTTCTTACATCAGCAAAATCAGGATTTATAATTCCAGGAGTTACAATGATATCTACTATCCCCTGGACTCCAGCTTTAAGTACCTCATCTGCCATCTTAAATGCTTCTATCATAGTAGTAGTCTTAGTACTTATAGATAGAAGTTTATCATTAGGAATTACTATAAGTGCATCCACCTTACTCTTTAATTCCTCTATAGCCTTTTCTGCAACTAACATCCTTCGCTTTCCTTCGAAAGAAAAAGGCTTAGTAACTATAGCTACTGTGAGAATTTTAGCCTCTTTAGAAAGCTGTGCAATAATCGGAGAAGCTCCACTTCCAGTTCCTCCGCCCATACCAGCAGTAATAAATACCATATTAGCTCCCTCTATAGCTAACATTATATCCTCTTTACTTTCTTCTGCAGCCTGTCTTCCGATTTCAGGGTCAGCTCCAGCACCTAATCCCTTCGTAAGTTCTGCTCCTATCTGAATTTTTCTCTCCGCCTTAGAACGATTCAATACTTGCAAATCTGTATTTACTGCTATAAACTCTACCCCCTTAAGATCAGACTCTATTATTCTATCTATTGCATTCACTCCTCCTCCGCCAACACCTATAACCTTTATCTTTGCAGGATTATTCATATCACTCATCTTTCTCCTCCTTTTCTTCTATAAGACCTAGAAACCACTCTTTAATTTTGAATAATATATGTTTAAGAATATTTTTCTCACTTATTTTACCTCCTCTGTTTTCATTTGAAGCTTCTAATTCTAACATTCCTAAAGCAGTCCCATATATGGGATTCCTAAGGGTTTCCCAGATATCTTCTACAGCTCTAGGATATCCTATTCTTACTGGACTTTCAAAAACTCTCTCTGCTACTAAATTTATATCTTTGAGAAGCGCAGAACCTCCAGTAATTACTACCCCATATGGTATAAGATAGCTTAGGTTTAAGTTGTAGAGATTAGCATTTACAATGTTGAATATATCTTCCACTCTAGCCTCTATTATTTCAAAAATGGTCTCCTTAGAAAGTTCCCGCTCTAACCCCTTAAACCTTACTCTAACTGTCTCCCTTTTATCTATCTTCAAAAGGTCGCAACCGCCATATTCAACTTTAACAAATTCTGCAGTCTCAAATGGTAGCTTAAGGAGGATAGAAAGGTCGTTTGTGATATGATTTCCACCTACTGGAACTACAAAGCTAAAGTATAGAGAACCATTTTTGAATATAGCGACATCAGTAGTTCCACCGCCTATATCTATAAGGCATACACCATCTTTCATCTCTTCCTCGGTAAGTACAGCCTTACCTGAGGCATAAGGCTGTAAAATAATATCCTTAACTTTTAGGCCAGCATTTTCTGTAGCGTTTACCAGATTCTGGATATGAGATACATTTCCTACAATTAAAGTAGTATCAACACTTAATTTTTTCCCCTTCATACCAATTGGGTTTTCTATCTCTTTTATCCCATCAACCGTAAAAGACCTTGGAATGGAGTGGAGTATAATTCTATCTGGTGGTAACTTACAATTAGATGCATTTTTTATAGCAGTCTTAACGTCAGATTTAGTTATTATGCCATCTTTATTAGATATCTCTACTTCACCCTTATTTACAACTGTGAATATGTGATCTCCTGTTACTCCTATACTTACTTCTCCTAACTTAGCCTTGCACATCTTTTCTGCATTTTTTACTGCGCTTATTATAGATTCTGTTAACTTATTGATATCAGTTACAGTCCCCTTTTTCATTCCAAATGAAGGAGCAATACCATAACCCACTATCTGATATCCCTTAGGCTCAATCTGAGCGACTAATATGCAGATTTTTGTTGTTCCTATATCTAGAACAGAGATAAATCTTTCTTTACCCATCTTTGACCTCTTTTGACCTTAATGACAGTTTTCTTATTATATATCTCCTTATCACTGCTAAATTCTGAAATATCCTTACTCCGAAGGCAACGATGGCAGCAAGATATAAGTCTACTCCAAGTCTATCTCCCATAAATATCAATATAACTCCTAATAGAGAGTTTACAAAAAAGCCTGATAAAAATACTGTGGCGTCAAATGTAGATTCAAGGATGGTCCTTATGCCTCCAAATATGGTATCTAATGCTACTAGTATTACTATTGCAATATAGCGTGCATAAAATGGTGTAACCTGCACAGGAAGAAAAACTCCGATTATAATACCTATTAATAGGGCAATTACAGGTATTAGGACTTTTGTCATTCTTCCACCTGAGTATATTTTAATGAAATACTTCCTTCATAAGGAGGAAGCTCTATCAAATCACTCTTTTCTATCTTTAACATAATACCATACTCTTTAGATATGTATGTTAATGCTGAAATAATTCCTCCAGGCATATTAAGGGCATTCAGCAGAGAATTCTCATCGCCAATAGCTTTTATTGTATAGGGAGGAGCCAATCTTACTCCATTTACTAAGATAGTAGTTCCTACACACCTTATCTCACTAGTAACTACTATTCTCTGATCATTTATTGCTATAGCCTCCGCTCCTGAAGTCCATAGTTCATTTACAATTTCTCTCAAGTCATAATCGTGAATTATGTAATTCTCCGGGTTTTCTCCTACTTTTATCTTCCTCTTGCTATCGTCTAGAGTTATAACAACGCCAGGCCCTTTAACTGGTAATAAACCTGCCCATAGCTTTACCCTGTTAAGCTCCTTTAACATACCTTCTAAGACAGTCTTTTCTCTAGCTGAAGATTCTTCGTACTGTCTGATTTGTTCTCTAAGGATAGTTATTTCTTGAATTAGGTCGTTTCTTTGAGATTCAAGTTTTTCTAATAAGTCTATAAGTTGTTCATTCCTCATACTAAAAAGCGTATATTTAGGAGTCTCATAGAATCTTATCTGAGTAACAGATAAAAGTCCTATTATAAAGCATACTATAGATAAAGCCCAAATAGTTTTGCTATTCATTATCTTTTACTTCACCCTCTACTATAGTGGGAAACTTTAAACTCCTTACGTCAATCTCTTTAATACTTATACCTTGCCTTTTAGCGGTATTTATCACTTCTAATACTAAATCTAATTTCTTTTCTAAATTATCAAAATTTCCTAGTCTACATAATATATCATTATAAAGTATAGCATAAACTTCATTATCTTTTATCTCTATTTGCTTCAATAAGGGAAGTTTTGCTTTAGATAATTCTTTCTTTAGAATAGAAATAACCATACTTTTCTTCGATTTTGGATACACTAAGAGTTCATTTAGAAATGTATAGGGATCCTCTTTATGATTAAAAGAGGTTTTATCTATCTCTTTTATTTCTGAGTTATTTAATCCCCATATTCCACCTGTGACTATAATAAATGTCAGAAACCATATAACTATCTCATATCTAGAACCCAATTATATTTACCTCCGGCTCTAGTTTTATATCGAAGAGTTTATATACCTTCTCTTGTATAGTCCTTATGACATAATATATGTCGTCTGCACTGTTACCAAAATTGAGGATAAAATTAGCATGAATCGGAGAGACCTGAACTTTTTTGTAGACAAAACCTTTGAAGCCTGCTTCTTCTATTAGCTTTCCCGCACTCATTCCAGGCGGATTCTTAAAAGTCGAACCAAACTGTCTAGGATATTTGGGTTGAGTCCTTCTCAATAAGGCAGTAGAAGCTAAGTTTTCCCTTATTTTATCTGGGCAAGACTCTTTAAGCTTTAGTGACACTTTAGTCAATATGAGTTTCTTTCCTCTAAACTCACTATCTCTATAGGCAAAATATGGTTCACTCTTAACTATAAAAGTTCCTTCTTCATTTATAAACTCTACAGTCTCTACAATATCTCCTATAGAACCATATTTAGTCCCTGCATTCATAACAACTGCCCCGCCGATACTTCCTGGTATACCTACTAGGGATTCTAAACCAGAAAGGTTATATCTTACGGAAAGCTTAATCAATTCCCCTATAGAGGCTCCACTCTCTGCTATTAAAGTATCTCCTTGGAGGGAAGTACTCTTTAATCTACCTGTATATATAACAGCTCCTTCAAAACCCTTGTCAGACACTAAGAGTTTAGAGCCATTTCCTAGTACAAACCAGTCATAACCTTCTTTAGTAAAGAAAGAGACCACCTTTAAGATATCATCTATACAATCAGGTATAATAAACCAATTAACTTTTCCTCCCGCCTTTATCGTGAGATAACGCGAGATTGACTCATATCTTCTAACTTCCCCTTTAATCTTGAAACTATCTGTTTTCGTATACAATCTATATCCCCCGCTCCCATAAAGACTATAACACTGTCATCTATTCCTAATAATTCTAATTCACTTTCTAATTCTTCATTACTTCTAATCCATCTGCTATTCTTGTTTAATGGTAATAGTTCATTAAGAATTAGCCCACTATTTACACCTACTATAGGTTTTTCAGAGGCAGGATAAATATCTAAAAGGAATATATGATCTGCGATAGAAATAGAATTAGCCATTTCTTTATATAGATAGTATGTCCTACTATACCTGTGGGGTTGAAATACTAAGACGATCTTTTTGTCTCCAGTCATTATCCTAATAGCCTCTAATGAGGCTTTGATCTCTGTAGGATGATGAGCATAATCCTCTATAATTATAGAATTACCAATAGTATCACAAACTTGAAGTCTTCTCTTTACTCCTCTAAACAACTTTAACCCTCTAGAGATAGATTCCCATGAGACTCCAAGCCAATCTGCAACTGCTATTGCTCCTAATGCATTCTTAACATTATGCAGTCCAGGGACAGAGAGCTCTATGGTACTAACACTCTTACCACCCTTTAGCGCATCAAATTTACTTCCCTTTTCTGTTAATACAATATCTTTAGCAGAGTAGAGATTATGATTATCTAAGCCATAAGTAATCTTTTCCTTCTTTATTGAAATATCCTTCAAAAATTGATCATCCCCACAGACAAATACTACCTCTTTTGCCTGATCGGCAAATTGGATAAAAGCTTTCTTTATATTCTCTATATTTTTATAGTAATCCAAATGGTCATTATCAACATTAGTTATCACTTCGATATCAGGGAAGAGTTTTAGGAAAGAACCATCGCTTTCGTCGGTCTCTGCTACTAGTATATCCCCCTTTCCAAGTCTAGCTGTACCACCTATATCGCTTACTTCTCCGCCTACTATTATTGTAGGGTCAAATCCGCCAATTTCTAAAACTATACCGATCATAGAGGTAACGGTTGTCTTGCCATGAGCACCTGCCACACCTATACTTCGTTTCTTACTCATAAGATAGGCTAACATTTCTCCTCTTTGAAATACTGGTATATTTCTTCTTCTTGCCTCTATAAGCTCAGGATTATCACTATGCACTGCACTAGATACAACTACTATGGTTGAATCTCCTATATTCTTAGGGTCATGTCCAATATAAATTGGAATTCCTAAACTAGTTAATCTTTCTATAGTTTCGCTTCTCTTTATATCAGAACCCTCTACCTTATAGCCAAGCTCATGTAATATCTGAGCTATACCACTCATTCCATAACCACCAATGCCAATAAAATAAACCTTATCTTCAGTATTTATTTCTATCATATTAGCCTCCTATCATTTTTAGTGTTTCTTCTACCAGTTTGTAACTCGCTTTTGGTAAATCCAAAACCTTTCTATGATTCGATACTATTTCTGCACTATTCATTGATTTAAACCCCTGAATTTTCTCAGCTAGATAGGTAGGTGAAAGTTGACTTTGATCAATTATAATTCCTCTTCCATTATCTACTAGCCATTTAGCATTCAGGTACTGATGTCCTTCCGCTCCTTTATATGGAATTAAAATAGCAGGAAGACCTACGCTAGCTAATTCCATAACTGATCCTGCTCCTGCTCTAGATATTACTAAATCTGCCTTTTCATACAGAGTCCATACATCCTCTCTATAACTATAGACCTCATAATTTTGAGATTTAAGCCTTTCAATTTTTTCTTTTAGTCTATCAAAATCCCTAGTTCCAGTAATATGTATAAACTTTGTATCTTCTACTAATCTCCTTTCTACAATTTCTACAATTGTATCATTTATAATTCTAGCGCCCTGACTTCCACCCATAACCAACACTGTAAACTTATCGTGATTAAGATACCTAATGTTATAGAATTCTTCTCTCAAAGGAAGCCCAGTATATACAACTTTTGACTGAAAAGTACCAAAGTTAGTGTTTGGAAAAGATATAAATATCTTATTCACAAACGGTGCCAAAAACTTGTTAGCCAAGCCTGGAATTATATTCTGTTCGTGAATCGCTCTTGGTATACCAAATATAGATGCTATTAAGATAGGGGCTATAGACACATAACCACCCATCCCTAAGACTAAGATAGGTTTAAGTTTAGATAATACCCTGAAAGAGAGGATAAAATCTTTAAATAGACTCCAAGAAGTTGGGAATATTCCGGTAAGTCTTCTATTCCAGCCTATAGAGAATCCTTCAATTATTTTTATATTACTATTAAACTTGATATTAGCTGGTCTCTTTCTACTAGTTAAAAGATGGACTTGAAATCCCTCCTTTGAAAATATATCAGCTACTGCTAATGCGGGATACAAGTGTCCTCCGCTACCTCCTGCTGCGATAAGTACGTTATTCATATATCCAATGCCTCCGATTTGTATCTAGATACTCCTAAGGCATAACCTATCATAAAAAGAGAGACTACTCTAGATGTACCGCCTGAACTGAGCAATGGAAGAGGAACACCTGTTAATGGTAATAATTTTATTTCTCCACCAATGTTTATCATTGCCTGAATGGTCAAGCTTAATGCAAAACCTAGGACTACTAATCTAGAAAATTTAAAAGGACAGACCAAAGCTATTTTAAACATTCTTATACATATAAGTAAGTACAAAAGAACTACAAAAATAGTTACAATTACACCGAATTCTTCTCCTATATGTGCAAGAATGAGGTCTGTATGAACTTCAGGTAATACATTTAATTTCTGCTGTCCCATACTAAGGCCTACCCCTAAAATTCCCCCCCTAGTAAAAGCTTTTAATGCCTGTATATATTGATACCCATCCCCATATGGATCTTTCCAAGGGTTAAGAAATGCCAAAAACCTCCTCTCCCTATATGAGGCTTCAAATATAAGCCTATAGCCAAGGAAAGTAGAAGTTGCAAAGACCAAGGAAAACATTGATAGTGGCATTCCGGATAAGAACATCATTAACAAGCCAACCAAGAAGGTTATCATAGCACTTCCATAATCAGGTTGACATAGAGTGAGGTAAGCAAAGATACATATAAATGTTAAAGTTGTAAGCGAGTGAAGATTCCATCCTATCTGCTTTTTTGAAAATATATAACTTAAATAGAGTATAAGGGCTAATCTAGCTATATCACTTGTCTGAATAGATATACCTCCTATATGTAGCCATCTGACGCCACCTTTAACAGAGGTACCAAAGAATAGAGTAATTGTAAGGAGAAACAGAGAAAGGTAGAGAAAATATGGTGCAAATACACGTAGAAATCTTAAAGGTAATCTATAAGCTAATAAGCCATATATAATTCCCAATATAGAGTATAGTACTTGAGATTTAAAAGATACATTTGAATATCCCATAGTTTCTATCTGAATTCTCTCTATAGAGTAGAGAGCTATAAGTCCTACTACAAGAAGTAACAAAGAGCTAAATAGAAGAATCCAATCTATCTCTGTATTAAATTTTATTATCTTTCCATCTATAGACAATCTCTTTAAATTTCTCTCCTCTCTCAACATAATTTCTGAACATATCAAAACTTGCACAAGCAGGGCTAAAAAGTATAAAGTCTCCCCTTTCTGCTAAATCTACAGCAGTCATAACTGCCTCTTCTAGAGAACTATGGATAGAGAATCTTCTAATTCCTTTCCTAAGTAGAAGGTCCTTGAGTTTATCTTTAGTCTCGCCTATAAGACATATGTGTCTCACATTGGATACTTTTAACTCTTCAAGTAATTCCGCAAAATCCATCCCCTTATCCTGTCCACCTAGGATAAGTACTTTGTTGCCACTGATACTTCTTAACGCGCTTATAGTGGCATGGGGATTGGTAGCTTTAGAGTCATCTATAAATGTAAGTCCATTATATTCTAGGAATTTCTCCAAGGTATGAGGATATGGAGTAAAGGACTCTATTGCTTTCAATATATTGACTACATTAATGCCACACAATAGTCCAATTGCGCTAGCACACATTATATTAGCAATATTATGTTTGCCTATAAGCTTTATCCTATTTATAGAAATGGAGATCTGATTAAATTCTGGCAACCTAAACCTTATATTATTATCTTCTATGTATATATCGCTTCTATTTGTATCTTCAAGAGAGAAAGAAATCTTTCTGCTTTTGGCTGATTCTACAGCCTTTATAACATTTCTATCATCTTTATTATAGATCAAAATATCCTCTCCACCTTGATTAGTAAACAACTTCTTCTTCGCTTCTATATATTCCTCCATACTATTATGCCAGTTAAGATGGTCACTTGCAATATTGAGTAATACCCCTATTTTAGGTCGGAAGAATTTAATCCCCTGAAGTTGAAAACTACTCACTTCTAAGACAAAATATTCCGGTTTATAGGTAAATGCCTCTTTTACAAACGGAATGCCTATATTACCTACTAATTTTATGTCCTTCTCTGTAGATAGAATATAGGCAGTTAGAGATGTAGTTGTTGTTTTACCATTTGTTCCAGTAATGGCTATAATAGGAACATTAGTAAGTCGATAAGCTAATTCTATCTCACTTATAACCTCTATACCTCTTTCTCTAGCTTTTTTTAATATCGGCTCATCCCATCTTACTCCAGGGCTTACGACTATAAGGTCAGAATCTAAAATGAATTCCTCTGTATGTCCACCTAACTCTGCCTCTACACCATTAGGAATATCCAAATCCTTCTTCTTATCTGAAAGTTTTACCCTTGCACCTAACTTTAATAGTACTTCAACACACGCTTCTCCTGTTTTCCCATATCCTATTACTGTTACTCTCTTATCTTTTAAATCCATTTACAAATACCCCCAAGATGCCTGCTAAAAGAGTTAATAGAGAGAATCTTGTAACAACTTGTGGTTCACTCCATCCAGAAAGTTCAAAATGATGATGTAAAGGGCTCATCTTAAATATTCTTTTCTTAGTGAGTCTAAAATAAGAAACCTGAATCATAACAGAGAGATTCTCTAAGATAAATATAATGCCTAAGATAAGTATAAGCCATTCTTTACCTATAGCTATTCCAAGTCCAGCTATACTAGCTCCAAGAGATAGAGAGCCAATATCTCCCATAATAAGCTTAGCAGGATGAGCATTATAGAAGAGAAATACTATTAAACTACCAAGTAGAGCTATAGGTAGAGCTATTATATCAAGGTCTCTAAAGAGTAAGATAATAAAGAGCAGTAAGATAGCAATAATACTACCAGCTAATCCATCTACCCCATCTGTAAAGTTAACCCCATTGGCTATACCTACTATGAATATCGTCTCTAATAGGTAAAGCCAAAATATACTACTAGGAGAAAAGACTAGAAAATCTGCCTTTATCTCAAAGATATTAAATTTTCTAACCATCCAAAGCCAGAGAAATGCTATAGCACATTCTGCAATAAATTTATACCTACCTTTTAAAGGCTGAGCTGACTTTTTCTTTATCCCGGCATAGTCGTCTATTCCACCTATAATCGCATATCCAGCTATTAAGATTAAAAGCATTATCATTTCCCGTGTAGGATATAGGAGTAATGTCGCTATAAAAACACTAAAAAGTATGACTATGCCACCCATAGTTGGAGTTCCTTCTTTAGCCAGATGTGTTTTAGGACCATAGTCTCTTACATGTTTAGGAAGAAGAGACTTAAAATACTTAAAATAGATTCTAAATCCTATCATGCTTAATATTAAAGAAAGAGAAAATAAGATTAAGGCTCTACTATTCACTGCCCATCCTCCTTCTGATAGCTTCTGTAGCGACCTCTCTATCATCGAAATGAATAGTTACGTCTTTAAATATCTGATATGTCTCATGGCCCTTACCTGCTATAACTATTACATCTTCTGGTTCTGCCAAATCAATGGCATAATTTATAGCCTCTTTTCTGTCTTCTTTTACAATATAGTTATTTTTTTCTATTCCACTGATTATATCCTCTATAATTTTTATAGGTTCTTCACTACGTGGATTATCAGAAGTGATAATGGCAAGGTCTGATATACTAGTTGCTATATTCCCCATGATAGGTCTCTTAGTTTTGTCTCTGTCTCCTCCACATCCGAACACAACTATAAGTCTTTTCCCAAGAGTTTTAGCCACTTTAAGAACTCTCTCCAGTGCATCAGGAGTATGCGCATAATCTATTAAGACTTGAAAAGGTTGTCCTAAGTTTATTCGTTCTAATCTTCCTCTTACCGGCTCAAATTTTGAAATGACATCTATTGCACTATTCAAAGGTATCCCTAATCTATATGAGTAACCTATAGCTGAGAGTATATTATAGACGTTTACTTCACCTAAAAGCTTAGACTTTACAGTAAATCTCTTATCTTCTATTACTAGTTCAAACGACAATCCCTCAGGAGAAGTCTCTATATTTTGAGCCATTATCATAGCAGGTTCTTTTATGCCATAAGTAATAGGTTGATAAACCTCGAACTCTTTACTTAATCTCTTACCATAAGGGTCATCTGTATTTATCACCATAATACAGTTTTGTGTATTTGAGACCATCTCAAATAGACGTCTTTTAGCTAGAAAGTATGATTCCATATCTTTGTGAAAATCTAGATGGTCTTGGGTAAGGTTTGTAAAGACAGCTCCTTCAAAACGAACCGCATCGACCCTGTGTTGAACTAAAGCATGGGATGAAACTTCCATAACAACCCTATTTATACCCATTAATTTAGCTCTGTTATATAATTCCGCCAAAAGTAACTGTTCTGGAGTTGTAAATTGAGTGGGAAGAATCTCTTTGCCTAATCTAGCTCCTAAAGTACCTATTATACCTATTTTTTCTCCATTAGCTTCTAAGATTTTACCTATAAGGTTTACAGTGGTAGTCTTGCCGTTAGTGCCAGTGACCCCAATAGTCTTTATGGATCTAAATGGATTCTTATAAAAGTTACTGCTTATATATGCATAAGCCTTTTTACTATTACTAACTCTTATATAAGGGAAAATTCCGTCTATTCCCTTTTCTCCCACTGCTACTACCGCTCCATTTCTGATAGCTTCTTCTATAAAGGAATGCCCATCAACTTTTTCTCCTTCTAATGCTATAAATATATAATCTTTTTTAATATTCTTAGAGTTGCTACTTATTCCCTCTATCTCTACCTCACTTATCCTTTCTATATTCTTTATATTAACTACTTCTATACCTTCTAATAACTCTAATAGTTTCATAAATTTTCTCCTTTTAATTGTTCGTCATATAATAAAATCTCTGCTATCTTCTTAAACAATGGTGCTGCAGTATCAGAAGCCCACTTACTTACCTTGGGCTCATCTAATACAACACCAATTATATACCGTGGACTATAGGCAGGTAAATACCCTACAAAAGAAACAATATGTTTATCCATAGAGTAGCGTCCATCTATAACCTTTTGTGCTGTTCCTGTCTTACCTGCTACTTCTACACCATCTATCTTAGCCTTTTTACCCGTCCCATTTTCTACTACGTTTACTAGCATATTAGTAATTTTTCTCGATGTCTCATAAGATATGATCTGGTTTAGAAAATTAGTAGCTGAAGAGGTTTTAAGAATAGTTGGTTTTACTATATACCCTCCATTGGCTAATGGGGCATAACTGGAAACCAGTTGTAAGACATTCACAGCTATACCTTGACCAAAGCTATTTTGAGAGAGAGATATTATATCTCTTCTACTAGGAAGCATACCTGATACTTCACCTGCTATCTCTATACCTGTAGGAGAGCCAAATCCAAAGGAGGAGATATATTTATAGAAAATATTTGTTCCTATCTTTATTCCTATTTGAGCCATCCCTATATTTGAGGAGATTTCAAGAATTTCTTTTAAATCCATATCATAAGACTTTACTTCATGAGGAGCATCCTTTATAGAGACCCCTTTTATAACAAAAGGGGGCTTACAGTTAAACTTTTCATCTTCATTGATACGTTTCTCCTCTAAAGCAATAGATGCTACTATTGGCTTAAATGATGACCCAGGTTCAAATATATCCTGAATTGCAAAATTCTTAATATGGGGGAAATTTACAAGTGCTAGCACCTCTCCTGTCCATGGGGACATAACAATAGCAATAGCCTTATTAAAACCAAGAGAATTATGATTTTCTGCTAATAAATCACTTATCTTTGTCTGTAGTGCACTATCTATGCTTAGATACACATCTTCCCCTCTTTTCAGTCTGCTATCTAAGGCTAATTCTATACCACTTAATCCGTTATTATCTATATCTACTCCACCCAAGATCTCCTTCATATCAGGATTTAGATATATACGTTGGTATTCTTCTTCAATAAATAACGCTCCTTTTTTCAGAGAAAGTAACCTATCTGCTGTTTCTCTGTCTAACTTTCTTTCTATCCAGACAAACCTTAAATTCTCTTTCAACTTATTTATATAATTCTCGGCAGGTTTATTTAGAAGTTTTCCAATCCTATTACCTAAAACTATAGGGTCTTCAACCATATATGGATCAGCAGATATAGAATAGCGTATTTCATTCGTCGCTATAGTCCTACCATACCGGTCATAGATCTTCCCTCTCTCTATCTTATGTTCTTCAATAGGATATATATTTCTTAAACATAGTCCCCAAATTACTTGCCAATAGAAGAGTGTTCCCCCTTCTACAATAAAGATCACTATAAAGATCCCCATTAAGATCTTTACTCTTTTTATACTCAATTTAGTTTATAGGTAAAATAATTACTTTATCACTGGGTTGTAAGCCTAATCTCTCCCCTTCTTCTCTAAGATAAGTAGGAGAGGTAAGTCTTTTAGCCTCCAGTCTCAACCTTTCATTTTTAGCTGAAAGATTCTCTATTGCTTCTTCCAAAGACCTTATCTCTCCTTGATAATGCACAAGTCTACTATAAAGTCTTATCTGTGTTAAGCCCATAATAAGCATACCAATAATTAATACGGAGGCTAAAAGTAACCTTATCCATCTATATTTAGCTATATAAGGAACAGTAGATGCCAATGCCTTTGAGTCTTCTAAAGGTAAACTTGGATAGATTTTTCTTTCTACTAGAACTTTACTCATATCTTCTCTAACCCCCTAAGCTTAGCACTTCTAGCTCTTCTATTATTTAATATTTCATCTCTACTGGGCTTTATTACAGACGGAGTAATAATTTTCTCTCCGCTCTCTTTAAAAAAGTTCTTTACTATCCGGTCTTCTAAAGAATGATAAGATATAACGCATAACCTCCCTTTTGGTTTTAATAAAGATACTGCTTGGGATAGAGCTTTTTTTAGATTCTCTAGCTCATCATTTATATATATCCTTAAAGCCATAAAAACTCTAGTGGCAGGATGTATTCTACCTCTTCTTTTAACTACAGAGCTGATAAGATCTGCCAACTCTTTAGTTGACTCTATCTCCTTTTCTCTTCTATATTCTACTATTGCTTTAGCTATTTTATAAGCATAAGGCTCTTCTCCAAATTCTCTAAATATACCCTCTAGCTTATCTACTGGAAAGGTATTTACAATTTGATGAGCTGTTAACTGAATAGAAGGGTCCATTCTCATATCCAGTGGGCCATCTTTAGAAAAGCTAAATCCCCTCTCAGATTCCTCTAATTGCATGGAGGATATTCCTAGGTCAAAGAGAATTCCATCAAATTTATTAAAGCCAGTTTTAGAGATAAGTTCTGCTAGATGAGAAAAATTCCCGAGGATAAGAGTATATCTTCCTTTAAACTCAGAAAGGACATCTTCTGCTATACTTATAGCTATAGGATCTCTATCTATGCCTACTAAATAGCCATTTGGACTGCTATGTTTTAGAATAGCTAGACTATGTCCCCCACTCCCTAGTGTACAATCTAAATACAAACCGCCTGGCTTTACTTCCATTAACTTTATAACTTCTTCTAATAATACAGGTTTATGGAGAAGCTTATATTCCGATGGCATTTATTGCCTCTCTCATATTCTTATAGAACTCTCTAGGGTCCCCAAAATATTCGTCCAGTAACTCTGCACTCCATATTTCTAACCTATTAGATACACCAATAATTACTACTTCTTTCTCTATCCTTGCATACTCTCGAAGATTCTTAGGGATAAGTAATCTACCTTGCGGATCTAGCTCATCTTGAACTGCACCAGAATACCAGAATCTCATAAATCTAAGGACATCAGGATTTGTTAAAGGTAAATTCCTTAACTTTTCATCTATCCTATTCCATTCTTCTATGGGAAAGACAAATAAAGAGTTGTCAAATCCTCTCGTTATGTAAAGACCATCCTTTAGAGCTGGCCTAAATCTAGACGGTATTACAACCCTCCCTTTCTCATCTAAAATATGTCTTGCTTCCCCTGAGAATACCACTCCCACTTTCCTCCACTTTGAACCACTTTATCATATGTTACTACTTAGAATAAAAAATTTCAATAGGGGTAAGTCTAATAGTTTGTGATATAATAGTCTAGTGAACGCCTAAAATCTTCTGAAAATGGAGGCATTTAATGAATGAAAGTATAAAACACAAGATTATTGTGCTAAGTGGTAAAGGCGGAGTAGGAAAGAGTACTATAGCTGTAAATATTGCAGTTGGATTGGCTTTAAATGGTTTAGATGTAGGACTAATGGATATAGATATACATGGACCTAATATCCCCAAGATGTTAGGAATAGAGGATGCTAAGATTCATAGTAAGGATAATAAGATTATTCCTATATCTTATGGTGAAAATTTAAAGGTTATCTCTATCGCCTTTTTACTGCCAAAGCAGGATGATCCGATAATATGGAGAGGTCCCCTAAAGACAAATCTCATTAGACAATTTATAGAACAGACAGAATGGGGTAACTTGGATTATTTAGTTATAGACTCTCCTCCTGGTACTGGAGACGAACCTTTATCTGTAGTACAGTTATTCAAAGGGTTAGACGGAGCAATTATAGTTACTACTCCCCAAGAAGTTTCACTCTTGGATTCAAGGAAGGCTATAAATTTTGCTAAGGCATTAAATATTCCTATATTAGGAATAGTAGAAAACATGAGTGGTTTTGTATGCCCTAACTGTGGAACAGTTACAGAGATATTTAAGTCTGGAGGAGGAGAGAAGACTGCTCAAGAGATGGGAGTTCCATTCCTGGGTAAAATTCCAATAGAGCCCTATATAGTGACTTCTTCTGATGAGGGTAAGCCTTATATCTACTTTTATAATCGTATGAAATCTTCTAGTGCATTCGAAGAGATAGTAAATAAAATAAGAGCTAAATTAGAGGTAGGGTAAGATGATGGAAGATTATCTTTTGAAAGCTGCAACTGATGATCTTTCTTTTACAGTAAGCATAGCGATAACTACAAACTTAGTAGAAAGAGCTAGAGAAGTACATGAAACTAGCAGATTAGCTACTGCAGCTCTAGGAAGAGCCCTAAGCCTTGTCGGTATAATGGGAACAGATTTAGAGGGTAGACAGACTGTAAGTCTTCAGATTATATCTAATGGACCTCTAAAAGGTCTATTTGTTCAGTCTGATGCTAGTGGGAATGTTAGGGGGTATATAAGGAATCCCTATATAGAGCTACCGCCAAATGAGATAGGTAATATTGATGTAGAGAGTGGTATAGGAAAATCAGGGTATCTATATGTAGTAAAGGATTTAGGATTTGGAAGCCCATACATAGGTATTACTCCCCTTGTAAAGGGAGGTATCGCAACAGACCTAGCCCATTATTTCTATACATCAGAACAAACTCCATCAGTTGTTGCTGCTGGAACATATATAGGACCCAGTGGTAAAGTTGAAGCATCAGGGGGAATGATTGGTCGTACTTTACCAGGGTCCTCTTCTGACAAGATAGGAATATTAGAAGAGAGATTAAATAAGTTACCACCTTTAAGTGAACTTATAAGGGAGTTTAACTCAGTAGAATCTATATTAAAGCTTATTTTTGGAAGTATACCTTATATGATATTGGAAAAGAGATCTATAAGATACCACTGTCCTTGTTCTAAAGAGCGAGCTAGAACCACTTTGATTCTTTTAGGAAAAGAAGAACTCTTTTCTATATTAGAAGAAGGTTCTGCAGAAGTAACCTGTGTCTTCTGTGGAACTAGATATTACTTTAATAAAGATGAGTTAGAAGAGATAATAGCAACTATTGAGTAGCTTGAAGCACTGAACTTGCAAAATTATCCCATATTCCTAAGTTAACTATACATCCTGGCGATAGAAGGGGCTTCAATTTTTTAATAACAGAGTCAACGTCATAATGAACCCATCTTCTAATATCTATATCCCAGAATTTTATTGTATAGTCAAGTTCAAGAATAGCTTCCAATAGAAACCTATTGAATTTACCTTGAGGAGGTCTAAATATTTTTATGTCTTTTCCTGTTATATCTTCCATAGACTTTTCTGCTCTCTTAAGGCTAGCAATCGCTTCCTCTTTAGAATAAAGAGTATAGTCTACATAAGATTCTCCTAAAATACCAATTTGGTGTCCTTTATCCACTAATTTCCTTACAGTGTCTTTGTAAGAGCCTATAGCTTCTGCGGTAAATAAGAATGTACCTTTTAACTTTAACTTATCAAAAGTCTTTAAGAGGTCTTCTAAATCGATATTTGGATATCTAATCTCAATGGTATACTCTATATAATTACTTCCTGAGTTAGAGAATATAACCTTAACTTTATTAAATTCCTGAGGAATTTCATAGAGATACGTCTTTAGCTTGTAGTATTCTAGGCTATCTATCTTTTTGTAGTTACTATCTAACCATTTCTTAATCTTTCCATTTGGATCCGAACTATCCTCACCTGCCAGTATAAACCATACTCTATTACATGAATAAGTTGCTCTATATATATCAACAGGAACATTCCCAAACCCATCAATTGTATTAAAGGGTAATCTCTCTTTATTATAATAAGTAAAGGGTCTATACATCTGGGGTGCTGTTATTAGAACTATATCTCCTTCTGAAGAATTGGAGTGTATGTAATTTACTAATTTCCGCCATGGTCGAGAAATAAAATCTAATCTGTTGTAATAGTTATAAATTGCTAAAGAGTCTATACCTAATATAATAATTAGAATAAGACTGATCATTGGATAGAAGTGTAATCTTCTAATTCCTCTAGCAAGAAGGATAAAATATCCTACTATAAAAGGAGAGAGATACCTTGCACTGAAGAAGCTTTTTCCTAGTGAGATTAAAAGTAGCAATAAAAGCGGGACAAGTATATACAAGAATACTAAGAAGAAGCCTTTTTTATCCTTATATAAAGGTAATAAGCCTATTATAAATAAAGATAGAAGAGTCCAGAAGATATAATCTAATAATTTACCTCTTGTAAATATACTACGTGCATAGCCTAAATTTATCTCTAAAAATGAATTTTTGAGGACCTCTAAAGAGATAGGCTGTTTCCCTTGATATACTTCTGGAGTCCTATTCTTTACTATTACATATATCCAAGGAGAAAAGACTAAAGCAATAATAAGTTGATATATTATCCACTTTTTTAAGACTTCTCTATCTCTGAACTTAACAAAAAATACATATAAATTTTGTAAAACTATAAGAAATGCAGAATATATATGGACATATAGAGATAGGATATTTACAGCAGTTAGAGTAATAAGTATTCTCTTCTCTGATTTGAATTCAGAATTACTCCACCTATATAATAAGTACATAGATAAGACAAAAAAGAAAGTAAGTAAAGGATACATCCTAGCCTCTTGGGAATAGTACAGTTGAAACGGAGAAAAAGCAAATAGAAGCAATGAGATGATTGCAGTTGCTGGATCAAATACCTTATTAGTAAGCATATAAATAAGAGGAATACTCAATGTGCTAAGGGTAGCGGAGAAGGACCTTAAAGCTATTTCAGAATCCCCAAAGATCAATATCCAAATTCGAATGAATATGAAATATAATGGAGGGTGAATGCCGGTAGAAGCTCTGTTTAAGATTATATCCCTTATACTACTCTGTGCAAGATTTACTGTTATAGCTTCGTCTAACCAAAGACTTCTTACCCCTATATTGTAGAACCTTATTAGTCCACCTAAAATTATTATAAGTAGTGGAACTAGTTTGTTATTGATTAGATTTCTATTTATTGGGAATAAACCCCAAAAGGCAGGGAGAGCAGTATTAGTCAAAAATATCAAAAAAGCTAGATTAAATGCTGTTCCAGTGGATATACCAAATTTACCCAAAAGTAAGATTGCAAAACCTTCTCTTACTCCCAATCCTCCTATTGTTATGGGAATAAGATTTGTTAACATAACTAGTGGATAGGCAATAAAGATAGCTAAATTAGATGTGTTTCCAAAAGACTTTAGTAAAAATAATGCCTCAATAAGAACTAAGGTATAGCAGAGTAATGTAAGAGATAAACAGACAACGATACTCTTTACTTTTAAGTGTCTTAGTCCTTCTAAAAGCTGTGGATATTTTTTGATTATTGGAAATTTGAGGAGTATCTCTAGATATTTAGGTTGAAGGATAAAATATAGAAGACCTATAATGATCGAAGCCATTATTATAGAGGTAAAAGGGCTCAAGAAATACCAAATACCCCATAGAGACATCAAGATAACTATACACAAGTCAAATACCTTATCCCATAAGACTAAACCTAAGCCTGCAATTCTTTTTTCATTTGAAATCTCTATTATGCGACCAAACTCCCCTACCCTCCCAGGAGTTATTATACCTAGAGACATTCCAGATAGATATCCATCCATAGCTGATAAAAATGAGATGTTAGGGTCTAAGTTCTTTATTAGGAGGTACCATTTATATATCTTAAAGAGGGTAAATAATAAGCCAAAAGCAAATGCTATGCCAAAGAATAAAAGTCTTATACTACTAAGAGAGGTTACAACAGATCCGAGCGGTATCTTTTTAAAGATGAAATAGATTATATATATTGTAAGTAAAAGTTTAACTATATTGAATATTGAACTCTTTATTCCCTTCTGCATCGTATCTTCTGATCATTCTCAGTTCTTTTGATTGTGGACTTATTATGCTTAAAGAATTCGTTAAATCCTGTGTCTGAAAGTACCTAGAAGATGGTGTATAGATATAGGGATTTTCTACTTCTACTATAAGTCTATCTGTCTTTTTCGGAGAGACTACTCTATCTTCTACGAGCACTTCATCATCGTAGATCTCTATATTTCTATCCACTAAAATATTACTCCCTGTTTTATAAGTTATAAGCATCTTCCTAAGTATATCTTTTATTCTTAGACTCAAACCAGTAGAAGACCCTAATGTAAGCTGGAATAACCTAGAAAATAGAAGCTCCTTAGACCTCATAATTCTATAAGAAAGCTTTAGCATATTAGTCCTAATACTTATTTTATTTTTATTAATGCTAAATTCACAATTCTGGTTTAACCACCCGCTAGAATAAATATTGTCTCCAATCTTTACAATGACTCCACTGTCAGGGATAGAAAAGCCTTTTCTCTTAAAAGAAATTCTGAATACTCCGCCCTTCTTTAGGTTAGAGACAATATAAAAATTTTTATTGCTTAGAACAAATAGTCCTGAATTTTTAAAGAACTTACTGAATTCATCGGTATAAAAAGGTAACTCTAACTCTCCTTGATACATATTTATATAAGCCTGTAAGTATGTATACCCTATATATGATAGATATCTATCGTCTAGATTATATGGACCAATAGAACTCTTTTCCTCTAATGACTTCCTTAGGACATAAATTATCCTTCTTGCATTTCTGTTCCAGTGACTCGAATACTCTATTCCAGAAGGAATAGTATATTTGGTATTACGAGACCCATACTCTCCCCCAAAAGTTCCATCTGGATGGACAAAGTAGACAAGGAATTCTAATGCTCTATCTATGATATCTTTCGCCTCTAAATCTTTAGATTTTTCATAATATTTACAGAGATAGTCTATAGCTAGGGATAAATAACCTATATCTGGTCCGCCATACTCGGGGAACCAACCTTCGTCATCTTGTCTTTCCTTTAATTGCCTTAGCTTTTCGAGAGTGCCATCCTTGTACTTCTGCATATTGGTAAGTAGATAGACATTGTACAGAGAGGCAATAGCTCCTGCGACTTGATTACAGGCAGTAAAATCTGTATATCTTAATAGCCAGTCTGAAGCCTTTTTAAGGCTTGATATGACCTTTTCATATGAGGGGATATTTTTACCAAGAATCAGTAACGTTTCAGAAATTGCATAAGTAGTAAAGGCGGTTGCAACAAAGCTGTGTTCATTAGGATACCATTCATTAAAGGATCCATCACTATTTTGAATATTTATCCAGAAATTCAAAGCTCCATCTATCCAATTAAGGATAACTTCGTTTTTAAAATAGATATTACCAGGGAAATTGTGACTATATAATAAAGCCAATGTAAGTACAGCCTCCTGAGTCCTAGCACAAGGAAAATCTACCACATTATAGTGCCAAAACTGCCTATCGAAAGAGCCAAAGGTAGGACTATTAGGATTCTTGTCTAGTAGACCTAATAATCTAGGTATTTCTCCTAAAATGACATCTAAATATACACTATTCAATTCCTACCTCTTCAACTATATAATACTCTTCTTTCTGTCCGTGTGTTAGATTATTAATCATCTCTCCTAGGAGACCTATAGAAAGAGATTGAATCCCTAAAATCATACACAAAACCCCAAGTGTAAGAAGGGGTCTATTACCTATAAGTGCACCAGTTAGGAGCTTATGAAGCACTAAATACAAGTCTATAAAAAAGCCAATAAAAAACAGCAATACACCAGTTGAGCCAAAGATGTGCATAGGTCTTTTTATAAATCGTGTCAAAAAGACAACGGTAAAGAGATCTAAAAATCCCTTAAAAAGTCTTTCCCAACCATACTTAGAACTTCCATATTTCCTTGGATGATGGGTTACTACAATCTCTCCTACTGTAAATCCCTTACTATAGGCTAAGGCGGGTATATATCTATGAAGCTCTCCATATATATCTAAGGATTTTACAACCTCACTTCTATAAGCTTTAAATCCACAATTAAAATCGTGTATCTTTACACCAGTGACCCAGGAAGTAAGTTTGTTAAAGAATTTAGAAGGTAAAGTCTTACTAGGAGGATCGTATCGTATTTTCTTCCATCCAGAAACCACATCATACCCCTCGTTAATCATCTCTATGAATCTTGGTATTTCTACAGGATCATCCTGCAGATCTGCATCCATAGTAATAATGATGTCACCTTTAGCAAATTTAAAACCGGCGGAAAGAGCGCTAGACTTGCCAAAATTTCTCCTGAATCTTATCCCTTTTACTCTACTGTCCTTCTTACTTAGGTTCTTAATTATATCAAAGGAGCCATCAGTACTGCCATCATCTATAAAGATTATCTCAAAAGACATACCTAAAGGTGACGTGTTTTCCACTATCCCTTTATATAAAGTTTCAATAGACTCGGCTTCATTTTTTAAAGGGATTACAAAAGATACATCATACTTACTCACTTTATAAAACCTCCTAAGAATAAAAGTACTGAACCTTGTCCATGAGGAAAGACACCTAGCTTTCTCTTGGCATAGTATATATAGTTTCCAGGACCTGTGCCTTCGGAGACGCCTAGTACATTTCCATCCCTATCAATTCTACTTTTTATCCCACTAAAGACTTTATTAACTATATCCATATAGCTCTTATCTATTATTCCAAGCAAAATAGCTCTATGTAGCCCGTAGCCTAATAGAGCACTACCAGAGGTTTCTAAATATGTATCTCTCATATTTATAAGCGTATGCCAAAGTCCAGTTTTATCTTGTAATCTACCTAGCGAATTAGCCATACCTTTTATGATTGATTCAAAATAAGGCTTATCTTCTTCCTCTATATAAGGGATTACTTCTACCAAGGTAGCTAACATCCAACCATTCCCTCTTGCCCAATAGTGCTGTGTCAATGAGAGAGTATTCTCGTCCCAGGCATGATAAAACAAGAAGACATTAGGATTCATTAAATATCTTATATGGATATGCAGTTGTTTTAGCCCCTCTTCTCTATAATTACCTCCTAATTTAATCATAAATGGACAAATCATATAGACTGTATCAATCCATAATTGTCTAGTCCCTGGTTCATGTACTATACCGCCAGAAGGTAGCCTGTCTCTGTAGGATAGTATAAAATCCCCAAGTTCCTTGGCTTTTTCTAAATACTTCTCATCTTTAAACATATCAAATAGGGTTAGGAGGATGTCTCCTATTGCACAGTTATTTACGTTTTGAGGTTTTATATCTTTTTCTATATATCTATCTACTAAAGCCTTTACATAACCCCAATTACCAGTAGCTAGAAGTCCTTTCATTGCTACGGTTTGCCCCCAAGAATAACCTACAATTCCATTCTTTATAGTTCTAGTAGCTATAAGTCTAATTAAGTCTCTATTATCATTTACTGAAGATTTATCTTTTAAGTTCAAATAATAAGAAGAAAGATTATACTTATGCTCCAAAGCATTCATTATCTTTATGGCTCTATCTAAACATACTTCTGCATTACTAAGTCTACCAACTCTTAACTCATTCTTAGCCTTATTTATAAGGCTCTCTACCTCTGTCAAATCCCAACCTTTCGCCCATTCTATTCTCATATCATGAAGGTGGGCTTCTGCATAAGAGAGTTTTTCATTTAGATTTCCCGCGTATAGATATTTTTGAGTAGAAGATAATATTATAAAATTCACTAAGAGAAGATAAATTAACAATCTTTTCATTTTTGCCTCGCTAGATGTTCATCGTATGTCTTAGAAAATATATGGACACCATTGTCTTTAGTAAAGTAAAAGAGGTAATCTGTATTGGCAGGATTTACTGCAGAGATTATAGATGAAAGTCCGGGATTACATATAGGACCCGGAGGAAGTCCATAGTGTAGATAGGTATTATACGGTGAATCAACCTCAAGATCTTTATAACTCAGGACAGGTTTATACCTACCCAAAGCATACTGAACAGTAGCATCGCATTGTAGCTTCATCCCAATCTTGAGTCTTTTAAGTAGAACTTGAGCTATAATAGGCCTCTCGTTATCTACCTTAGCTTCCTTTTCTATAAGTGAGGCAAGTATTATAGCCTCTCTAGGTGTGAGTCCTAAGTTTTTAGCCTTCCCTTCAAAGTCCTTTGGTAATACCTCTACAAACCTATCTAGAAACTTTTTTATAACCATCTCAGGAGGGCTATCTAAGAAGAACTCATAAGTATCTGGAAATAGGAATCCTTCATAAGGTGGCTTAACAAAAGAAGGATAATTGCCTTTGATCTCTCTATTAAGGGACTCTAGAAACTTATCACTAGATATGACTCCGCTAGCTGAAAGTTTCTCCGCAATCTCTCTAGAATTAAATCCTTCAGGGATAGTTACCCAAACAGTCTTTGGCTTTGCTTTAGATAGATACCCAATTAATAAGTCTAGCCTAAGACCTCTAGGGATATCAAAGGTTCCAGGGATAAATCTCTTGTCTCTATCTCCTCTCAATTTAAGAATGTACAGAAAGGCTCTTACAGAGGATATAATGCCCTTCTCCTTTAAGAGGAGACCTATTTCTTTGGCATTCATTCCAGGCTTTATAGTAACAGTTTCGGTACCCCTATAAGGTAAAGGTGGATAGATTAAAAATGAAAAAGATAGAACTATACCTAATATAACTAATAAGACCAATATCCTATTTATCATCCGCTTACTTTAAGAACTGTACTTTTAAGATAAGAAGATATAAAGATATCTATCTCCCCATCTAACACTGCCTGTATATTACCTACCTCAACTCCGGTTCTATGGTCTTTTACTAAAGTATAAGGGTGTAAGACATAAGAACGGATCTGATTACCCCAAGCTATATCTCTTCTCTCACCTTTTATAGCTTGTAATTCTTTCTCTCTTTTCTCTCTTTCTAAAGCAAATAACTTAGCTCTGAGAATTCTCATAGCGGTCTCTCTATTCTGATGTTGGGACCTTTCTGATTGACACTCAACAACAATACCAGTTGGCAGATGGGTAATCCTAACTGCAGATTCGGTCTTATTTACATACTGTCCCCCAGGTCCACTAGCCCTAAATGTATCTACTTTTAGATCTTCAGGCTTTATTTCTATTTCTACATCATTTCCTATATCGGGGACCACATCTACTAAGGCAAATGAGGTATGTCTTCTATGAGCCGCATCAAATGGGGATATCCTTACCAACCTATGAACTCCTCTTTCTGCCTTTAAAAGTCCATATGCAAAATCGCCTTTAACTATAAAAGTAACACTCTTTATACCTGCCTCTTCTCCAAAAGAGGTATCTACAACCTCTAGTTCAAAGTTGTTTCTCTCCGCCCATCTAGTATACATTCTTAGAAGCATCTCTGCCCAATCCTGTGCATCAACTCCCCCTGCTCCAGCGTGAATAGTGACAACTGCATTATAACTATCGTACTCATCTGTGAAGAGTGTCTGAAGCTCCAACTCTTCTACTAACTTTTCTACCACTTCTAACTCTGCTCTTAGCTCTTTCTCTATACTTTCATCCTCTTCTAATAATTCGGAAAACTCCTTTAGAGACTCTAATAACTCCGAAATCTTTTTACCAGTATCTACAAGTTTTTTTAGTTTACTTATTTCAGCCAATATCTTCTGAGCTTCTTTAGGATTACTCCATAAATCTTCTCTTTGCGCCTCTGCTTCCAAATTAGATAATCTAATATTTTGTTTGTCAAAGATAATCACCCAAGTCCAAATATCTCTTTTCTAACTCGGCTATCTCCTTTTTCATTACTCATCCCTTCCACAGCAATATTTATATTTTTTTCCACTTCCACAAGGACAGGGATCATTCCTGCCTATCTTTTTTGTCTTTGAAGGTCTTCTTACAGTGTTATTAGAGGATTGAGAAATAACAGCCACAGGTCTATGCTCTACTCTCTCAGGTCTGATTTCCAGTTTCATAAGGAATCGAGAGATATCTCTTCTTATGTTAGAAAGCATATCCTGAAACATCTCGTAAGCCTCTTTCTTATATTCGATTAGAGGATCCCTTTGACCATAGGCTCTTAGTCCTATCCCTTCCTTTAAGAAATCCATATTCTCTAAGTGTTCTATCCAGTGAGTATCTACAACTCTAAGCATAATAAATTTTTCGGCTTGTCTTAACAACTCAGAGCCAATTTCTCTTTCTTTCTCTTCATATCGAACATTTATTCTCTCTTTACACTGAGATAGAATTTCATCATAAGAAAGCTCTTTTATTTCTTGAACATTCAGATCTATATTAAATATATTCTTTAATTCATTCACAAATCCTTCTAGGTCCCATAAATCCTTTTGGTTCTTAGGGATATATGTCTCAGCCATCTCTAAGAGATAATCATTCATAATAGAAAGAACAGAATCTTTTAGATTTTCTTTAGTAAGTATTTTCCTTCTTTCTTGGTATATTACTCTACGCTGTGTCTCCATTACATCGTCATACTCTAAGAGATGCTTTCTTATGTCAAAATGATACGATTCTACCTTCTTCTGTGCACTCTCTATGGCTTTTGAGATAATAGGGTGTTCTATAGGCTGATCTTCGTCTACTCCCAATCTATCCATAATACCTTTTATCTTCTCTGAACCAAATAACCTCATTAATTCATCTTCTAAGGATACATAAAACCTTGAGGACCCAGGGTCTCCTTGTCTTCCAGCTCTACCACGAAGCTGATTATCTATCCTCCTTGATTCATGCCTCTCCGTACCTATAATATGAAGTCCTCCAAGATCAGCTACCCCTTCGCCAAGGACTATATCAACACCCCTACCTGCCATATTTGTTGCTATGGTGACACTACCCTTTTGTCCTGCCTTAGCTATTATCTCGGCTTCCTTTTCATGGTACTTTGCATTTAAGACCTGATGTGGTATACCAAGCCTTTTTAACATAGAACTCAAAAGCTCTGACTTTTCTATAGAGCGAGTACCTACAAGGACTGGTCTACCAATTTTGTATAACTCAACTATCTCATTAACAATCGCCTTAAATTTAGCCTTCTCTGTCTTATATACAGCATCTGGATAGTCTATTCTTATCATTGGTTTATGTGTGGGTATAACTACTACCTCTAAACCATATATCTTCAAAAATTCATCGGCTTCAGTAGCAGCAGTTCCAGTCATACCTGCTAACTTTTTATACATCCTAAAGTAATTCTGTAGAGTTATAGTTGCTAGTGTCTGGGCTTCTTGCCTTATCTTAAGTCCTTCCTTAGCCTCTATAGCCTGGTGTATCCCATCGCTATATCTCCTGCCATACATAAGTCTACCAGTAAATTCATCTACTATGATAACTTCTCCATCTTTTACTATGTAATCTACATCCTTCTTAAAGAGTTCTTTAGCTTTGAGTGCTGCTATAAGATAGGATAAATAGTCCACATCAGTAACTGCGTATATATTTTCTATCCCTAATATCTTTTCTACCTTTTTAGCTCCTACATCAGTTAGGTTAACACTTTTAAGTTTTTCATCTACTGTATAATCAACATCTTTTATCAAATTCCTAGCTATGTGTGCAAATTGATAATAAAGTTTAGTAGGTTTTTCTGCTACCCCTGATATTATAAGAGGTGTTCTAGCTTCATCTATAAGAATACTATCAACCTCGTCTACAATAGCATAATTAAAATCCCTCTGCACTAATTCATCTTCACTCAAAGCCATATTATCTCTAAGATAATCAAAGCCAAATTCGGTATTAGTACCATAAGTAATGTCAGAATTATAAGCTATTCGTCTTTCACTAGGAGTAGAATCATGCTGTAAAAGTCCAACTGTAAGGCCTAGGGATTCGTATATAGGTCCCATCCAGTACCTGTCTCTTTTAGCTAGATAATCATTTACAGTAACTATATGAACACCTTCTCCTGTTAATGCATTTAAGTAAGCAGGCATAGTAGCTACAAGGGTCTTTCCTTCTCCTGTCTTCATCTCTGCTATTTTCCCTTCATGAAGTACGATGGCTCCTATAAGTTGGACATCGAAAGGTCTCATATTAACCTTTCTCTTAGCTACCTCTCTTACTACCGCAAATGCAGGAATCATTATATCATCTAAGGTCGCTCCCTGTTTTAATTTCTCTTTAAATTCCAAAGTCTTTTGAGCTAGATCTTCATCAGAGAGTTTAGATATTTCAGGCTCAAGTTCATTTATTTTTTCTACTATGTGCCAGTATCTTCTTAGTTCTCTATCAGTACTCTTTCCTATAAGCTTCTCCAAAAGTTTAAACATAATTTAATCCTCTCTTAAAAATTTATTACTACCCTTTCCCTATCCTTAGACACTATATTTTCTATAAAAGACCTATACTCTGGATAATCTTTAGGATTAATAAGTATCTCTCTAATCTGAAAGACTCTTTCTACCCGTAATATATTCCCATCGAGGGCAATCTTAATACTGTAATAGGCAAAGGGCTTGTCTAAGACCAGGTCATCAGGTATATGTACTACTTTAAAACCTTCGGGGAGTTTATAAGTAATTATATCTTTGAGGGTATAAGGAGACCAATAATTAATTGGATATTTTCTTTCCTTTTTAGCTACAGACTCACTTGTCTCTAGTCTTTCCATAATTGAAGGTAAGAAGGAAATAGAATTTTGGACGACCTGGGCATATCCGGGGGCGCTAAATGAATACCTTTCCCATACATCCATATCTAGATCTCTCAAATTAGAAAGTTCATAGCCTTCTAGTGTTGCATTAGGAACAAGAGACCTCAATGACCACTCTAAGTCTTCTCTTATCTTTCTATCTGCAGCGGTCTTCCAAACACTTCTAAGATATGTATCGTAATAACCTTTAAATGTTACATATGCAGAACCTTTTATGCTCCCATCTTTCGAAAGAGTGACTTCTATATGCCTAGTTTTTTCATTATCCTCAGGTTTATCTATAGGAATATCTACTAATAATGGTTTTCCTTCATCAATTAATAATGCTTTTGTTCCCTGATCCATAGAGGGTATATATCCAAAACGTGTATCTTCTGCAGTTCCATCAAGAAAGTAGAGCTTATCATTAAGCTTTATAGCGCATATTGCATGGTCAAATTGGAAACCCGGAGAATCCAAGGGTAAAGTTCCTCTATATCTAGTCCTTACTAGGACATAATAAGCAGGAATACCTATCTCTCTATACATAGAGATCAATAGTGTTGCCTTATCCTTACAATCTCCATATTTATACTTAAATACTTCACTAGCTTGATGGGGCATAAGTCCACCTATACCAAACTCTAGACCTACATATCTAATTTCATTAGCAACAAAGTAGTATATAGCCTTAGCCTTATCTTCAAGGGTCTTTTTGTCTTTAGTAAGTTCGATAACCTTAGCCTTTATTGCCTCATCGGACTTTGTCTTTGGATTGGCTATATCGTAATACCAGCTAGCTACCTCTTGCCAATCTTTAAAAGTAGTTATCTCTAATCTGGGGACCACATCAGCTAGAGGGGGCATATAATCTTCTTGAATAATTTGAGGAATATTTTGCATCTCCCATGTGTATACTACAGTATTCCCTTTTTCTTCTATTTGAGGATCTAAGTGTCCATTATACATTTTGTAGTAAATATTCATACCTTTGGGAATCATTAAAGTATATCTGGAAATTAGCATAGGATCAAAATCTTGGAAGAGAAATTCATCTTGAAAGTGTTTTCCAAGAGGTCCTCTCCCAAGGTCATCTATGGTATATGCATATTCTATAATCGCATTATTCTCAAGAGATGGCATAGATATAACTTTAGCCATAGCGTCTGAATATAAGTGATATCCTTCTGCAAGAGAAACATCATGAATGGCAGTAGCTTCTACCTCTGTCCCGTCTGGCTTTATTGTTCTAGCCTTTAGGATCTTTACTCTCTCGCTGAAAAGACTATAGGGTATGTATACTTCTCCATAAATCTCTCTTCCTCTCTCATTTAATATCTTGATCACCTTGTGATAGGTTAAAGAGGAAGTGCCATCAGGTCTAACTACTCTCTCTGCGCTATCAAGAATTATAACCGCCGAAGCATCAGGATAGTCCTTTTGAGTAGGTGTATCTTTTATGAGTTTAGATATATCTGCAATTGCATATGTTTCTTTCTTAAGAAAACCTAGGTAATCCTTGAGAGATATATTACCTGGTTCTATCTCTAGAGCCTTCTCCCAATATAATATAGCCTTCTCTTTTTGTTCCAATTCATAGTATAGATTTCCAAGGTACTCATATATTTCAGGATAGTAAGGGGATATTTCATTAGCCCTTTCTAATAGCGTAATTGCTTCAGTAAACATCTTAGATCTCATATAAAGATCGGTTAGATCCAGATAGAGATTGACATTATAGGGTTCTCTATCTAATCTCTCTTTTGTCATTAAGATAGCTTCACTATAATTACCACTATTTTTATATATAGTCCTTAGATTACTAAATGCACTATAAAAAGTCTTATCTATCTCTAGTAACTTTTTATACGTAGTAATTGCATCGTCATACCATCCTCTTCTTTCATATATAAGTCCAAGAACATAGTAACTAAGAGGATGGTTAGGGTTTATTCTTAATGACTCATTTATAGTATCTTCCGCATCCTTGATCCATCCCTTCATAAGATAAGTCCAAGACAAATAAGCATAAAGTTGAGAGTAGCTTTTACCATACTTTAATCCCTCTTGGAATAATTGAATAGCCTCTTCATATAATTCTTTATCGTATCTATTCCAACCTAAATCTACATAAGCTCTGGCAAATTCTGGTATAGAGGCTATTACCTTTCTTAGTTCACTTATGCCTTCATCTGTTTTACCTTCATCCAGATAAGTTATTCCAAGGAAATAACGAGGAAGAATAGTGTCGGAGATATCTAGAGCCTTAAGGAGATTTTTCTCTGCCTTATCCCAAAGTCCTCTTTTTCTATAGACTATACCAGCATGAACTAATGACCAATAATCTTGTTGTATATCTTCTTCTACAACTTTATACTCTGTTCCCTTTTTGACCTCTTGAGGTGCTAATGAATATTTAAGCTCAGGGATATTATTACCTTTTTCATCGGTGATCCTAAGGATAAATTGCCAAAGGTTATTATCTTCACAGATTTTTACTAAGAGTTTATTCCAACCCTTATAGAGTCTAGCCTTTACTATATCTTGATCTATATAGATATTTCTATATAAATCTTGAGATAGTAACTTGGTATCGTTTAACCAGATAGTCAAAGCACCTGTGCTTCCAGATCTTATAAAGACATCTCTATCAGAGGGACTGTATATGTAAGTAAGAGCATAAGCGGTTACACTATCTGTAGGATATAGCAAATTCCCAAGTTTAACAACACCAAAAGTACTCTTGGTTGGAAACCATTTGACTTCCATCCCATTTTTACCAGTATAGATCTTGTTAAGGTCTATTTCCTCTTCTGGTGGAAAGACCTTATAGAATCCAGACCCTCCTACATTATCAAATGGACCTATTATAAGCCATTCACTAATTAGTCCTAGTTTAGATACATAGTCTTTTGCGGAATCATAGTTACCAAGCTTTAGAAGATTCTGTATCTTTTCCCAATATAGAGAAGATAATAAAGTGGCATTTTGAGTCTTAGATGCCAAATTATCTATAAAGGTCAATGCAGATCTATATAAACCTTCTTCTTCATATAAATCGCTCAAAAGATACCAGTATCCTAAGGAAGAGTAACTATTAGGGTTATCTAATATTATCTTTTCCCATTTCTCTATACTTTTCCTATTATCCCCCTTTATCCAGGCATTCCAACCCTCTATCTCCAGCTGATTAGAAGTCTCTACAGTAAGTTTTGCTTGTATTTCTTGAGTAAAAGAAATAGAAGGTAAGACAAATAAGAATACTATCAATGATGCTAAAATTCTCTTCAAACTACACATCCCATCTCATCTCCCTATCATTTAGATTATGATTATATATAACTAAACCGGCTCCTACTTTCGGATAAAAGTATGTAGATTTTTGAGGTAATCTTTCTCCTCTTTCTACAATTATCTTCAATGAATCCATTGAAGGAGGATTAACAATAAAAGCCAGATCGTAGGCACTAGTATCTACGAGAGACTTAGCCTCTTCTAGACTGTGGGTATAAAAGATAGATATATCAGTGAATCCACTCAGAAATCTATGTATAGAAACAACGTTAAGCTCTTCTGTCCTGAATTTAAAGATTTTTCTATCCCTATAAACATATACTAAATGTTCATCTTGACCTACTTCTATGGAATTAGTCTTCTCTAAGGGGAAAGTACTTGATAACTCTTCCTCAAAATCCTTAGATATACCCTTTATAACTCTATGCGTAGGTAGTAAACTTAACCTTCCACTATATGCATCAACCAAAAACATCATTACAAAGCTATACGGACCAGGTTTACCTAATTCTAATTCCATAAGATTTTTATATTCCAATGCGGTTTCATACCTATGATGCCCATCTGCTATTAGTATTATTTTATCCTTAAATAAGTTCGCAATATCTTCTAGTCCGTTATCTACAACCCATAGTGTAAGTCTATCTGAGGAAAACAACGGCTTCTGCAATTCAACATATTCCCAAATATCTTTTCCCGCTCCAATCTCATCAAAATAAATACCTAGTATAGGGCTTATATTTGACTTAGTATATCTTAAAAGATTGAATCTATCTTCCTTAGGTTTAGGAAAAGTAAACTCATGAGGAAGTATGATTCTTCTTTCAAAGGGTTCTATCTTAACTATACCAAAGAGTCCTCTTAATATCCATTCTTTCCCTTCTACACTGTATTTCTCTTTGTAAAAATAGAAACTTTCCTTTTCTGTATTAGATAAGACTTTATTCTCTATCCAGAGCTTTAGCGTCTTACTTGCATTTATATACTTCTCATTACCATCTCCTAAAGGTAACTCTAACCTAACTATGTTGTAAGGATGTCTATCATATAGTTCCATTTGAAGATTAGGAGAGATAATATCGTAAGGAGGTGATATCACATCCTCCAAGGTTTTTATTATATTTGCGTTGTAAGTAAGTCCAATAAAAGGTCTTACTTCTGCCATAGGAATCACCTAGATTCTTTCAATACAATATTATCTTCTAGAAGTTCCTCTACAAGAGACCTTACCGCTTCTAATCTCTTATTATCTAAAGCCAGAATGTCTAAAGTATTCTCGTAGATTCTAACTACGCCTAAATCTAGATCCTCCTCAGTCTCTTCCTCACTAGGGAGAATTATCTGATTAGTGTTAAGCAAGATATCACTCCTAGGATTTTTGACACAGACAAAGACCTTACCTTGAGGAGTATCTTGCCTCTTAACAAAGAAAGGAGAAAGTTGTAACATACTAACTACCTTATTATAATCTCTTATCTCATATTCAGATATTTTAATTCTTGGTTCTTCCTCTCGTGGTTGAGATATACTATTTATGTATAGATAAAGTTTATACCCATAAATGCGTAATATATCTTCCATAGAAGTTCCATCTCTTCTAAGTGTTTCTATAAATTGAGCCAAAACCTCTTCTAAACCCTCCGGTTTCTTTACTAGCCAAGGGAAGAATGCATAACCTAGAAAGTAAAAATTATCATGTGGCACAATCCTACCAAAAGCAACTTCCCCACCAGACAGAGGCATAATGTTTTCATCAAATACTACATAATCCTTACTAGTTATAAGGTCTATAAGTCTAGCTTTACCAAGTTTACTAGTTACGTCTTTTATCTCGTAGACAGACCAATAGGTTCCATCAAATCTTCTTAGAAGATTCTTTTCTTTTTCTGTGAGGTCACTATTTTCTAGAAATAGTTGTAATGGGGTCTTCCCTTTGGCTACATATTCATTAAAGATAAACCAATCCAAGATCTCTTCCCAGTCAGACTTACTTCTAACTAGGTCATCGAAACTATCAGCCGATGCTAGTTCTTTTCTTTCAAACTTTCCTAAAGTATCTCTGAATGCTTCTTTGTAATTGGTAAAAGAATAATAGGCAAGTTTATAATAAAGGGAAAACTTTAGAAAGTTTATCTCTAAGGACTCTTCATAAGAAGTAAGACAGCATCTCTTAAACTTTTTACCGCTCCCACATGGACAGGGATCATTTCTACCTATATCTATATAGCCCCTAACTAGCCTTCTCATCTTGACAAAATTATTATTCTCCTTTCTTGACTAATTTGACAAATAAGGGCATTAGCTGATTCCCAAGTAATCTACCCAAGGATCCTTTTGCACATTCTTTCTCAGAATAGGTGATGCTTCCATCGCTTTCTATATTTGCACCAGCTATTAGTAAAGGTACAGGGTCGTCAGAATGAGCCTTTAACTCGCAAGGAGTTGAATGATCTGCAGTAACAGCTATTACAACACTAGAAAGATCTATTTTAGGTAATAATTCTCCAAAGAAATATCTATCTATAGCGGATATACTGTCTCTCTTTTCTAAAGCCTTTCCATCATGACCTGGGACATCTGGGCCTTTTAAGTGAATATAAAGTGCATCATGATGTTTCATATACTCAATAGTCTTTTCAACTCTTAAGGGATAGTCTACCTTAGGATCACCCGTAGGCTCAGGTAGTTCTACTATGTCCATCCCAGTAAGCATAGCTATCCCCATCTCTACAGGCATTTCTGCGAAACAGGCAAAATTTAAGCCAAATAACTCTTTTATATTTGGAAATTGAGGAAGCTTATCACCTGCATCTCTAGTAAGTATAACATTACCCATCATTTTACCCTGCGCTTTTCTCTTTAGATTTATTTCTGCATTATTCAAAACGATATGACTTTTTTCTACAAATTCATTTGTCAGGTCAGCAGCTCTTTTGGCTTCTATACTATCATCTAACGGCTTACATACCTGAAGGTAAGGCTCAAACTTTTCTTTTGCTACTCCAAAATATCCAATCTTATCATATGCAGGATCGGTATTTGTAATATTTGCAGAAAGTGGACCTTCTTTACACCTTATCCAGAGGACTCCTCTGTGACCAACAGTACTTATAAATTTAAATTCTGCGGGATGGCTTGTCAGTTGTACCTTTTTATTAACCTCTTCTGCTAAAGCCTTAGCCTCTTCTGTAGTAAGGTCTCTTCCTGCCCTTCTATCTACAAGATACCTATTCTCATCCATAGTAGCAAAGTTTACTCTAAAAGCGAGATCCCCTGGTTTAACATCAATACCAACAGCAAAGCATTCTAAGGGACCTCTCCCAGTATAGTATCTTTCCGCATCATAACCTAATATACTAATAACTGCAATATCAGATTCTGGAGCTATACCTGGTCCTACAGTATCTACCACACCAGTCTTACCTTTTCTAGCTAAATTATCCATATTAGGAGTTTCGGCCGCTTCTAATGGAGTTTTACCTCCTAATTCCTTACAGGGCCTATCACCTAGACCATCTAATACAATATATAGCAATTTATTCATCCTATATACTCACCTCTTTCTTATAAAGTTAATTAGGTCTATTCCATTATAACACATAAATGTAGAAAGTTTTTATATATTCTAAGACTTTTCCTCATTTCCACAGTTGGGCTAAATACTTAAGAATACAGACAAACAGTCTGACAAAGGATAGAGTTCTATTTATGACAAATTATAAGAGTATCCCTTAAAAATAGGGATTAGTCTTATTTTGCATCTTCTATAAGTTTTTCAAGGGGGACAATTTTATATCCTTCTTTTCTTACATAATCGATAAATTGAGGTAATATATCTATAGTGCTTTTTACTCCTATATGAAAGACTATTATAGCTCCTGGCATTACCTCCTTTTCTACTCTTCTTAGAAGTAAATCCTCTTTATTCTCTGGAATCAAATAATCACCTAGCTTCTTTGTCCAGAGAACAAGTCGTATGGATTGTTTCTCTAGTATCTCCTCTACATCTCTGTCATAATCTCCGCCAGGAGGCCTAAAATACTTACACTTTTCACCTGTGACAGAATATATAACATCTTGAGTATCTAGAATTTCTTTATATTTTCTATCATACGAAAGTTTTGTAAGGTTTAGATGATGCATAGTATGATTTCCTATAGTATGTCCATTTTTTATAATATCCTTAGCAAAATAAGGATATATCTGAATTCTCTTCCCTACTAAAAAGAATGTGGCTTTTACAGAATATCTGTTTAGTATATCTAACACTATTGGTGTATATACTGGTTTTGGACCGTCATCAAAAGTAATTGATATTTCTTTAAGATGTGGATTTCCCCTCCATATTGCGTTTTTATAAATTCCTCCACTTCTAATTCTTCTATAAGCTATCCAGAGACTTCTAAGTTTAGTCAATAGATTTTCCTTAGTGTCATTAATATTTCTATTACTGTTCTCTTCAATATAAGAATCCTTTTGCAGATTAAATATATCTGATTTTAGAAGAGCATTAGAATAGTAAACTCTACCAGTTCTATCCAGAAATAGCTCAAAAGATTGGTCTTCTTTATATAAGCTCTCCAAATCCCTTCTATCTATAGAAGCTGTAAAAGTAGGCTCTTTGTAATTATCTTCGACTTTAATACTGTCTCTATAAACTCCAGACAGATCAAGTTCTGATATGTAAGGAAAGGAATAAAATATTACTTTAGTTAAAGACGAAGAATAGGCAATTAAATCTTGATAGATCTTTTCCTTATCTTGTGTATAAAATAATCCATAATAAAATGAGATGCCAACTACTATCTTATCTCTATACCTTAAGGAATCTATATTAATAACTCTATCGTTTAGATTATGTTCCACAAGAGACTTATAGATTCTTTTTTCTAAAGGTATTTCAGAAAATGTATCACCAATTACCACATAAGAGAACCCTTTATGTGTAATAAAAAGAAATAAACAAAACATTACTAATATGACTCTTTTTATAACTTTATGCATTTTACATTCCATCCCAAATTAAGTTGTAAATTTATTTATCATTCTTACTAATCTTCTGCTATAATATTATACAGCATATTAGTAGCTTTCTAAAAGATAGAAGGTTTAGGAATAAGTATAGAAGTTACTTATACTAGAACTTTAAATGAACGACGAGGCTTCTGAGAGGTCTATATCTGTAGATACCTTTAGAGGAATAACTATACTGTTAATGTTATTGGTCAATAATGTAGCTATAGACATTATAACTCCTTACTATTTGAAACATGCACCTTGGGGAAAAGGTGTAACAATCGCTGACCTAGTTATGCCATGGTTTCTTATGATAGTGGGTATATCTATTCCATTTTCTCTATCTTCAAGTAAAAGAAGAGGTATTCCATTATGGAAATATAACTTGAAAGCATTAAATCGAACTATCAAGCTATTTCTTCTTGGATTGTTTCTTACCTCAAGCATATATAAACAGCCATACTTTGGTATGGAAGTTCTCCAACTTATTGGTCTAACCTACTTTGTAGGTGTAATCTTTTGTCCTATTACTATTTTTTATCGTGCACTTATAGCTATTATTTTTCTTATATTGCATTGGGCGTTAATAAAATTTATTCCTATTCCTGGGATAGGTGCTGGGATATTTACGGAGGACAGAAATATTATTAGATATATTGATATAACATACCTTCAAAAATTACATCTAAATGGAATTATCAGTGTGATCCCTACTTCTGGCATTGTCATTATAGGGTCTATTGTGGGTAGCATACTAATGAAAAAAGAAACTAAGAAGAATATATGTATTTTCTTTGCTATTGGAGTTCTATTAACACTAGGTGGCTGGATATGGAATCTAGATATCCCTTTTAATAAACCATACTGGACATCCTCTTATATCCTTTATACCGCAGGTTTAGGAATAATTTTATTAGATGTGATATATCTATTAGTAGAAGTTATAGGATGGAAGAAGTGCACATTTCCTTTTGTAGTGCTAGGGAGAAATGCTATTCTTGCTTATGTATTGCCTATTCTCTTTAAGGTATATATCCTTAATGAATGGAGATGGCGGATGCCTAATGGGTCAGTTCTTTCACTAAAGGAAGCAATTCTCTATTTCTTTACTTCTAAATTTGGATTAGCAGTAGGAGGATGGTGTTTTACAATTCTCTATATATTAGCATGGTGGTTATTCTTCCTATACCTTTACTTAAGGAAGATATTTATAAAGATATAACTTTACTACACTGTTAGTCACAAAATGAGTAGCTCTAAAGGAATCTCGTATTAAGCATCAAATGTCTTGCATAAAAAGTTAAAAGGTAAAACTCTTGACAGAGTTGATAAATTATGCTAAATATTTATTAAACATTTTATCTTATAGATTTATCACTAATTTATGAGTAGTAATAAGACAAAAGTTACAGTAAAATATATTGCTGAAAAGGCTGGCGTATCATATGCAACTGCATCCTTAGCTCTATCTGGTAAAGGAAGAATAAGTGATTCTACTAGAAAAAAGATTTTAGAAATAGCCTCAGAATTAGGGTATCCTATAGATAGAAAATCAATTTCCAACATACCTCTTATTGCATTTGTAGATGCAGATAGCCATATGGGTGGTTTTTATATGTCTCTAATAGAGGGAGTTATAGATAGCCTAAGAGAATACAACTATGCTGTCTTATTAGATATCTGCGGAGAGTTTGGACCTGATAGAATTACTGAAAGAAAAAAGAGACTAAAAGACTTCTGTCAAGGTTGTGATGGTATATTAATACTCTCTCACTGGGGAGTGACAGTTGAAGAGGTTCTACCTCTTTTAGATCATAAGAAGCCTTTTATCGTCTTAGATGGAACCATAAAAGGATTTGCGAGAAATTATGTGACAGTAGATCATTATCAGGGAGCATTTGATGCAGTTGAATATTTAATTCAAGTTGGGCATAAAAATATAGCTCATATATCAGGACCTCAAAATCATGAGCACGCCCAATTAAGACTTAAGGCTTATATCGATGTACTCAAAAAATACAAACTTCCTATAAGGGAAGAATACATAATAGAAGGAGACTATCACAAAAAAAGTGGCACTCAAGCTATGGAAAAACTCCTAGGAGTAAAGCCTCTTCCTTCAGCGGTCTTTGTTGCCAATGATAATATGGCTATAACCGCTATGCAAATAGCCAAGGACAAGGGATATTGTATTCCACAGGATATCTCATTTATAGGATTTGACGATATCCAAGCAGCCGAATTATCTGAACCTCCCCTTACAACAGTGCGTCAACCCTTATATAATGTAGGTAAAGAAGGGGCTGAGATGTTAATAGAACTATTAGATAGTGGAAACTTAGTAATTGAGCCCAGAGTTCTAAGGGCCAATTTAATAATAAGAAAATCTGTGGCGGAGAGGAGGTGAGAAGAATCAAGATAAGGGGGATGAATTTCTAAATACTGATGAGGTTTTAGTGATTATTTATAAAAATTAACGAAGAGGAGGGATGTTTTTATGAAGCGATTTTTTAAAATACTATTTATAAGCTTAGTTGTTTGCAGTTTTATCCTAGGCAGTATTCCAATAGCTTTTACCCAGGTAGCTCCACAGATACCAAGGGAGGAAACACTAATAGTTGATATTTTAGGCGGTAGAATTGTAAATCCAAAGAGATTTAATCCATGGGTCATTGGTGTAAGTGCTGGAACGGACTCTGGAATCCAGCAACTTATGCTAGAACCTCTGTGGATGGTAGAGTATGCTAAGGGTAGAATCCTTAATGTCTTAGCTAAAGACCCACCAATATATAATAAAGATTTTACTCAAATGACTGTAAAACTAAGAAGTGGAATATACTGGAGTGATGGCGTAGAGTTTACTGCTGATGATGTTATATTTACTGTAGAAACGTTAAAGAATAATCCAGGGATGTCCTACAATACTGAATTTAGCCTATACGTAGATAAAATGGAAAAACCCGATAAATATACAGTGGTCTTCTATCTCAAACAGCCAAACTCTAGATTCCATACCTACTTCTTAGATAGATGGGGCGCATGTCGTTTTATGCCAAAGCATATCTTTGAAAAAGTTAAGGATCCAAAGACCTTCGACTTCTATCCACCAATAAGCTTGGGACCATATGTCCTAAAGGACGTTGACCCTGCTGGATATTGGAGACTATGGGAGAGGAGAAAAGATTGGAATAGAACAACTACCGGAAAGCTTTTTGGTATGCCAAAGCCGAAGTATGTTCTCTTTATCTATTATGGACCACCTGAAAAGAAGGTTATGGCTCAGGTAAGACATGAACTAGATATGTGCGACCTTACTACAGAGACTCTTAGGGCAATGCTTCAGCAGAACCCTTACGGAAGAAGCTATAGAAAAGAATTCCCTTGGGTTGTAAACATAGACCCATGCATAACAGGAATATCTCTAAATACTTTAAAATCCCCATTCAATATGAAGGATGTAAGATGGGCATTGGCGTTGTCTATAGATATAGTAGAAACAATAGGTCTAGCTTTTGATGGAGCAGCTACAATGGGAGCTCTACCCATACCTCCAACTCCAGTATATCATAGATGGTACTATAGACCTATGGAATCATGGCTTAAGAATTTCACTCTAGATATCCAAGTGGATGGAAAGCCATTCAAGCCGTTTGATCCCTCTGCACCATATAGACTGGCAGAATACTGCAAGAAGAGGGGTTATCCAGTTCCACCAGAAAATAAGATAAAGGAGATATTTGGATACGGATGGTGGAAGTATGCTCCTGATGTAGCAGAAAAGCTTCTAGAGAGGCAAGGATTTAAGAGAGGTTCTGATGGTAAATGGCTACTTCCCGATGGAAAACCTTGGAAGATAACTATAATGACTGTAACCAATCCAGCTTCTCCACAATATAGAAATGCTTTTGCTGTTTCCCAGCAGTGGAGAAAATTCGGTATAGATGTAGAGGTTCAGACTTCAGAATTAGCTGGAACAATAATTCAGCGAGGAGATTATGAAGCAGGAACTACTTGGCCCGCTCAAGAGCCTTGGGGTGGGCATCCTGACCTATATAGAACATTTGTAGCTTGGAGATCTAAATATGTAAAGCCACTTGGAGAAATGGCTATTGGTGGCCCTGGATATGTATGTAGATGGTCAGATAAGAGACTTGATGCAATCATAGATGAAATGGAAAAGACAGCATTTGATGATCCAAATCTTATCAAACTGGGTATAGAAGGTCTAAAGATAGCAGTAGCTGAGATGCCGTCCATACCTACATTTGGCTATCCTGGTGTGGTAGGTTGGGACGAATACTACTGGACAAACTATCCAGGAGGAGAAAATCCTTATCAACAGCCATATCATCACTGGCCAAACTTTAAATTTATGTTACCATTCTTGAAACCAACAGGAAGAAAGTAGAGGATAAAAGGGGACCCCTTCAATAAGGGGTCCCTAATTCTCAATGGAGGTGCTATTGATGCTCTTTTTCAAAAGTTACTTACTACCAAGAATTATTCAATACTTAGTTGTCATATTTATAGGGACTACTGTGGTATTTGTAGTACCGAGATTTATGCCCACTGATCCTGTCCAGAAGACCCTTGAATTAGTTGCCCTACAGGGGACTTATATAGACCCAGAGGCAGTAGAAAAGTTAAGAGAGACGTTAAAAGAATTATACGGTTTAAAGGGAACGTTGTTCGAACAGTATATAGTATTTTGGAAACGCCTCTTTAGAGGAGATTTTGGCCCTTCATTTGCCCAATTCCCTACCCCGGTAATGGACCTTATAAAGATTTCTTTACCTTGGACTACTGTATTATTGCTATTTACAACTCTTCTATCTTGGATTATAGGAAATATTTTAGGGGGATTGGCAGGATATTTTAGTCACCAAAGGTGGGCAAGAGTACTAGAGGGTATCGCTATGGTTATACGTCCAGTTCCATATTACATAGTAGCTTTAGGTCTATTAATTATATTTGCTTTTGCCTTTCCTATCTTTCCTGTAGGGGGAGGTCTATCGGTTGGAAGAGAATTACATTTAACTTTTGACCTTTTTGTAGATATAGCAAAACATGCATTTTTACCTGCACTCTCCCTAGTATTGGTTGGTAGTAGCGTATGGTTTATGACAATGAGACTATTAATTTCGAATATATTAAGAGAAGATTATGTTTTGTATGCTCAAACAGGTGGTATATCAGATAGAGAGATAGTATTTCAGTATGCTATAAGAAATGCCCTATTACCACAAATTACGGGATTAGCTTTATCTCTAGGACAGATCTTTAGCGGTGCTCTTATTACAGAACAAGTCTTTGCTTATCCAGGGTTAGGAACTCTTCTATATAACAGTGTAAGTAGAGGAGATTATAATCTTTTAATGGGTATAACACTACTTTCTATAATAGGTATAGCTACTGGGGTCTTAATAATAGACCTTATCTATCCGTTATTTGATCCGAGAATTAGATATAGATAAGGAGGGGTATATGCTTTCGACTATAAGAGATCTGTTAAAATATGACAAAAGGTTTACTTTTGGGTTCTCCGTTATGTCACTAATGATATTCTTAGCAATCTTATCTTATTTTTCTCCATATGACCCAAAGGTTTGGAATATAGTCCCTAGAGATATGCCACCTTCTCTAAAACATCTTCTTGGAACAACATCAATGGGACAAGACGTATTCTGGCTAGCAACATTTGCCATAAGAAATTCCCTTTTTCTATCACTTATAGCAGTCTTTATATCAAGAATTATAGCCATCTTTTTAGGTCTAATTACAGGGTATAAAGGTGGTGCTTTAGATAGAACTTTAATGACTATTAATGACAGTTTTGTTATTCTTCCTCTTTTGCCTATTCTCATCCTAATTGCTTCTGTGATAAAAGGGTCTTTAAATATAAGAAACTTAGGAATTCTTTTAGGAATATTTGGATGGGCATGGGACGCTAGAGTACTTAGATCTCAAATCTTAAGCCTTAGGGAGAGAGAATTTACATATACTGCAAGACTTTCAGGGATGAGAACCTTAAGTATAATCCTAAAGGAATATCTTCCATTTATTATGCCTTTAATTATGGCTACTGCTATGAATAATATGCTCTGGGTTATAGGGATGGAAGTAACCTTAGCTATTTTGGGACTTTCTAGTCTTGAAATACCAACCTTAGGAACTATGATCCACTGGTCAGTAAACTCCCAGTCACTTCTTCTTGGAATATGGTGGTGGATATTGACACCAGTATTTATCTGTATCCTCCTATTTATCTCTTTATATATGCTGTCAGTAAGTATAAGCGAATTCCTCGATCCTAGGACTAGACTCCAGAGGATCGAAGTAATGAAGGGATGAAACTATGACTATTCTCAAAACGGAAAATCTAAAAGCCTATTATATAACGGAGATCTTTGGGATAAAACGGATAGTAAAGGCTGTAGATGGGGTATCTATAGACATCAATAATAATGAGATATTTGGAATTGCAGGAGAATCGGGCTGTGGAAAGAGTACTCTTATAAAGACTTTGTTAGGAATAGTAAAGCCACCTTTAACGGTCCTTGGGGGAGATGTAAACTATAGTATAGATGATAAGAGATTTAACATCTTATCTCTAAGTCCAAGAGAACTAAAGAATATTAGGTGGGAATACATCTCTTACATTCCTCAAAGCTCTATGAGTGTCCTAAACCCAGTAAGAAGGATTCGCGATTCATTCAAAAGTTTCATTAATGCTCATAAAAAAATAGAAAAGAAAGAATTTAAAAATCTAGTTGAAGATCATCTAAATGCCTTAGGGCTTCCTGTAGAAGTACTGAATGCGTATCCCCATCAGCTTTCGGGAGGAATGAGACAAAGAGTGACTATAGCACTTGCTACCATATTAAAACCAAAGGTCATTTTTGCTGATGAGCCTTCTACTGCATTAGATGTTGTAGTCCAAAGAGGAGTTATTCAGCTTCTTAAAGATATACAAGAGGAACAGAAAAATACCATTATTCTTGTTACTCATGATATGGCGATTCATGCAAATATATGTGATAGAATAGCTATTATGTATGCCGGGAAGATAATTGAAGATGCAAAAACTGAAGATATATTTAAGCATCCATTACATCCTTATACTAAGTACCTTATAGGATCTCTTCCCAAAATAGGAGACAAAAGTTATAAGGTCAGTGCTCCAGGGTCTCCACCTCCGCTTAGTAACTTACCACCTGGATGCAGTTTTCATCCAAGATGCCCTTATACTACTGAAAGATGTAAAAAAGATATCCCCAGCTTAGTAGAAGTAGATAGTAGCCATAGGGTAGCATGTTTCTTAGTTTCTAAGGAGGGCTAAACGATGGAACAGAATAACAAACTTCTTGAAGTAAAAAATCTTGTGAAGATATTTGTCATAGGTAGTGGATTTGTTAGAAGTAAAATAACTGCTGTAGAGGATGTTTCATTTGACTTAAAAAGTGGTAAACCAGAGATATTTACCCTCGCTGGAGAAAGCGGTAGTGGGAAGACTACTTTAGCTAGGATGATACTAGGATTTATACCTCCAAGCTCAGGCAGTGTGCTTTACAAAGGAAAAGAGATAAATAGATTAAATGGGAGAGAAATGGAATTGTGGTTTATGAGAGAGGTTCAACCTGTCTTTCAAAATCCTTTTGAAACTTTTAATCCTCTAAAGAAGGTAGATTCTTATCTCTATGAAACCGTAGTAAACTATGGAATAGCCAATAAAAAGAATGCATTTAAGCCTATAGACGAGGCTTTAAATCTGGTAGGTCTATCCCTTCAAGAGGTCTCTGGAAGATATCCTCATGAATTTTCAGGGGGACAATTACAGAGAATATCAATAGCTAGAGCCCTCATCACCAAACCAGCGCTTTTAATAGCAGATGAGCCTGTCTCTATGGTAGATGCATCCCTCAAGATGTCTATCTGTAACCTCTTTAAAGAGCTTAAAGAGAAACAAGGGGTAAGCATAATATATATTACACATGACCTAGCTACCGCTTATTATGTAAGCGATAGAATCGCCATTATGTTCAGAGGGAACATTGTAGAATTAGGTTCGGTAGAAAAGATTCTTACCGATCCCAAACATCCATATACTAAGATTCTTAGAGATTCTGTCCCAGAACCAGATCCAGAGAGAAAATGGCAAGGAAGGATAGAACTCTCAAGTTTTGAGGAAAAGGAATATCAATCAAGGGGATGTAAGTTTGCAGGAAGATGTCCATATGTAATGGATATATGTAAGAGTAAAATGCCAGAGGATATATTAGTAGATGGCAGGTTAGTCAAATGTTACCTATATACACCAAATTTAAATAAGGCTATCGTTTAAAGGAAGGAGGCAAAGGCTCATATGAGTTTCTTAAAAGTTGAAGGACCATATATTGTAGATGAATCAGGTAAAAAGGTATTCTTACGTGGGGTGTGCTTTGGTGGATGGTTAAATATGGAGAATTTTATCACTGGATACCCAGGGGCAGAGAGTAATCTTAGACAGGCTATAAAAGATGAACTTGGAGAAGAGAGATACCAAATATTCTTTAAAAGTCTTCTAGACTCATTCATAACAGAAGGTGATTTTAAATTTCTCTCAGAGATAGGTGCAACCGCAGTTAGGATACCATTTAATTATAGACACTTCGAAGACGATATGAATCCTGGCAAATTTAACCCTAACGGTTTTTATTACCTAGACAGAGCCGTAGAATGGGGAAAGAAATATAACATCTATATAATTTTAGATCTTCATGCAGTTCCAGGCTGGCAGAATCGTGGCTGGCACTCAGATAATCCCTATGGGATAACTCTTCTCTGGGAAAATAGACACTATCAGGAGAGAGTTAAAAACTTATGGATATATATAGCAGAACACTACAAGGACGAACCATATATCGCTGGTTATAATCTACTAAATGAACCAGATGCGCCAAATATGGAGATATTAAATAGGCTCTATAGAGAGTGGACATATGCAATAAGGTCTGTAGACAAAAGACACATAATCTTTATTGAAGGGAATAGATATTCTCAGGTCTTTGAAGGCTTGGATGAACCTTTCGATGATAACCTAGTTTACAGCTCCCATAACTATACAATAGCAACACACAGGGCTAGAAAGTATCCGGGATATGTAGGTAATGTATATGCAGATAAAAACTGGATGGAAAAGATATTCCTGGAGAGAAATAGCTGGATATTAGAGCGTAAGAGACCTTCTTGGGTGGGAGAATTTGGAGCCCTCTTTGACGGGCCTATTGATGCACCAACAAATGCAGATATGGCTAGGCTTATGGCACTAAGAGATCAGTTAGAAGTGTTTAATAAGTATGAGCAACACTGGACTATATGGACCTATAAAGATGTAGGAGTGCAAGGATTAGTTGTTCCTAAAGAAGATTGTGAATATATGAGAAGGATTAAGCCCATCCTCAAACTTAAAGAGAAGTTAGGACTTGATTCGTGGACTTCAAGAGGACATGGACTACTTGCTATAGAAACAGCTAGGATAATTGAGGTCATAGCTCAGGCTGTATCTGAAGGGCTAAAAGACTATAGTCTAGATTATACTACTCTTACTAGGACATTAGGTGACCGTATCATATGTGGAACTATCAGTAACTTCTTGGCTCCCCTATATGCATTACAATTTGCAGACATGAAAGAAGACGAGATAGAAAGGATGCACCATTCGGCGTTTGAATTCTCTAACTGTGCAAAGAGAACATATCTAATAGAGACATTAAAAGAGGCGTTGGGAAAATAAAAAGTATATTTAATAGGAGGCTTGATATGGAGGAAAAAGTAGGTTATCTAAATCCAGAGCTTTCGATTGAGGAAAGAATTGAAGATCTACTCTCTAGGATGACCCTAGAGGAGAAGGTAGGTCAGCTTAAGGCGAAAATCTTACATATCTGGAAGACATTAGCTGACATCTTTGAAGAACTAGAACCGGAGCAGTTAAGAAAATTTGATGTCGTATTTCGTGAACTCTTTAGAGACAGAGATTTAGTAGAAGCAATATCTAGGAATCTATGGAGGAGGAAATGGAAAGAGTTCATCTTAGAAGGAGACAAGGAGAAGTATCCGATAGGAGAATTGAGCTGTGCTTTAAGAGCCTTTTCACCTAGAGAAGGGGTAGAATTTGCTAATGAGATACAAAAGTATATCTTGGATAACAGCAGATTAAAGATTCCTGTGCTTATTCACGATGAATGTTTACATGGATGTATGGCAAAAGGGTCTACAAGTTTTCCTCAATCTATCGCTATGGCAAGTACTTGGAATCCTGAGCTTATGTATGAAGTAGCTACCGCAATAGGTAAAGAGACTAGAGCAAGAGGTATTCATCAAGCCCTCTCGCCTACTATCAATATAGCAAGAGATCCAAGATGTGGAAGGACAGAAGAGACTTATGGTGAAGATCCGTATCTTGCATCACTTATGGCAGTTTCGTTCATTAAAGGACTTCAAGAACAGAAGGTTGTTACTACCCCCAAACACTATGCGGCAAATTTCGTAGGAGATGGAGGAAGGGATAGTAATGCGGTTCACTTCTCTGAAAGGTTACTAAGAGAAGTCTATCTCCCTGCATTTAAGGCAAGCATAGAAAAAGCAAATGCGCTCTCAGTTATGGCTGCTTATAACTCTCTAGATGGTATTCCCTGCTCTTCTAATAAGTGGCTCTTAACAGAACTACTAAGGAAAGAATGGGGATTTAAAGGTTATGTCGTATCTGATTATGGCTCGGTAATCCATCTAATGACAAAACATAAGGTTGCAAAATCTAAAGCAGAAGCAGCGAAATTGGCTCTAGAAGCTGGATTAGATATGGAACTGCCAGAGAGTGATTGTTATGAAGAAATAGTCGGACTTGTCAGAGAGGGTAAACTTTCTGAGGATGTCGTAAACGAAGCGGTTAGAAGAGTTTTGAGGGTGAAGTTCTGGTTAGGACTATTCGATAATCCATTTGCCGATCCGGATTATGCTGAAAAGATATGTGATTGTAGAGAACATAGAGAGTTGGCTCTTAAAGCTGCTAGAGAAGCTATGGTCCTGCTTAAGAATGAAGGAATACTTCCGTTAAGCAAAGAGATAAAGTCTATAGCAGTAATTGGGCCAAATGCCAATGTTCCTAGACTAGGTGGATATAGTGGGTTCGGTATAAAAGTCGTAACGCCTCTAGAAGGTATACAAAACAAGGTTGGAAAAGATACTAAGGTGTACTTTGCTGAAGGTTGTGGGTTAAATGATACATCTAAGAAAGGATTTGATGAAGCTATAGAGATAGCCAAAAAGAGTGATGTTGCTATACTATTTATGGGTAATTCAGTACCTGAGACAGAAGGAGAACAGAGAGATAGATGTAATCTTGACCTCCCGGGAGTTCAGGAGGATCTAATTAAAGAGATATGTAATACTGGTACTCCAGTAATAGTAGTCCTTATAAATGGTAGCGCTATTACTATGATGAATTGGATTAATGGGGTAAAGGCAGTACTTGAGGCATGGTATCCTGGGGAAGAAGGAGGAACAGCTATAGCAGATGTCCTCTTCGGAGATTATAACCCAGGAGGTAAACTCCCTATAACATTTCCTAAGTTTACAGGACAGCTACCTTTATACTATAACTACAAACCATCCGGAAGAGTTGATGATTATGTAGACCTTAGAGGACCTCAACCTTTATTCCCATTTGGATATGGATTAAGCTATACCCAATTTAGATATAGTAATCTTAGGATAACCCCAGAGGTTATATCTCCAGAGGGAGAAGTTACTATTTCCTTAGATGTAGAAAATATTGGAAAATATAGGGGTGACGAAGTAGTACAACTTTATCTCCATGATGAGTTTGCAAGTATTGCTAGACCAGTAAAGGAGCTGAAGAGATTTAAGAGGATAACTCTCGATGTAGGAGAAAAGAAGACCATCTCATTTACACTATCTAAAGAAGATTTAGAATTCTTAGATGCAGATATGAAGCTGATAGTTGAGCCTGGAGTATTTGAAGTGCTAGTTGGAAGCTCTTCTGAAGATATAAGATTGAAGGGAACCTTTGAAGTGAAGTAACTCTCCTTCTATTCTGCCCACAGGGAAAATCCCTGTGGGTTTTTTATTTTTCGTATGATTTGCTATTGTATCTATCTTAAATATTCATAGTTGAATTGATAACTATTCCCTAGTAGAATATCCTTTTGGAGTAGATAAAAACAGAAGGAGGGAATTAGAAAATGATGGAAAAGGTTAAACTTATCTATGAGGGTAAGGCTAAGAGGGTATATAGCACTACTGAAGAAGACAAATTTATTATAGAGTTTAAAGATACAGCTACCGCCTTTGATGGATTAAAAAAGGCAGAGATCACTGGTAAAGGAGAAGCCAATTGCTTCATATCTAGTAAGATATTTGAGCTTCTTACCATAAAGGGAGTAAAAAATCACTATATTAAAAGACTTAGTGAAAGGGATATGCTTGTAAGGAGTGTAAAGATTTTTCCGATAGAAGTGATCATAAGAAATCGAGTAGCTGGGAGTATGGCTAAAAGGCTTGGTTTAGAAGAAGGGAAAGTTTTAGAAAAACCAGTATTAGAATTCTGTTATAAGAGCGATGAACTACATGATCCAATGATAAATGAGGACCATATATTAGCTCTAGGACTTGCAAAAGAGGAAGAACTTTCAACTATAAAGGAAATGTCTTTAGAAACCAATAGGATACTCATAGAATTCTTTAAAAAGTGTAATTTAGATTTAGTAGATATGAAATTTGAGTTTGGCAAAGATTCAGAAGGTGATATATATCTAGCTGATGAGATTTCTCCTGATACTTGTAGGCTATGGGAACTAGGAACTACAATGTCTTGGGACAAAGATAGATTTAGGAGAGACTTAGGAGATGTTGAAGAAGCCTATAGAGAAGTAAAAGAGAGAGTTATGAATACTCCAATAGAGTCGAATGCCAGAATATTAATAAGGTTAAAGCCGAGTATATTAGATGCACAAGGTTCTGTTATACTAAATGCACTAAAATCTTTAGGATATAGTGAAGTCCTAGAAGTCAGAGTTGGTAAACTCTTAGAATTGAAGCTAGATAGAAAGATTGACGAGCCTGAGAGGATAGAAAAGATGTGTAAAGAACTACTTGCCAATCCAGTTATGGAAAATTATGAATGGGAGTGGGTGGAATGAACTTTGGTATAGTTGTCTTTCCTGGCACTAACTGTGATCGGGATTGTTATTATGTAATAAAAGATATATTAAATCAGCCCGTAAAATTTATTTGGCATAAAGAGAATGATCTAAGAGGGGTAGATTGTGTAGTGCTTCCAGGTGGATTCTCTTATGGGGATTATCTAAGGTCAGGGGCAATAGCTAGATTTTCGCCCATTATGACTAGTGTGAGAGAATTTGCTGATAAAGGTGGGTTAGTGATAGGTATATGCAATGGTTTTCAAATACTTACTGAAGCTGGATTACTTCCAGGAGCACTAGGTAGAAACATAGGTCTAAGATTTATATGTAAATACGTGAATCTTATTATTGAGCGTAACGATACCCCATTTACCTCCGAATTTAAAAAAGGAGAGATAGTCAGAATGCCTATAGCCCATAATGAGGGAAATTATTATATAGATGACTTATCTAAGATAGAGAAGCAGATAGTCCTTAGATATTACGGGGAAAACCCTAATGGGGCTTTAGACAATATAGCAGGTATAGTAAATGAAAGAGGGAACGTATTTGGACTTATGCCTCATCCAGAGAGGTGTAGTGAAAAGATACTGGGCTCAGAAGATGGGTTGAGAATATTTAAGTCTATAGTGAGGGCACTATGAGAACAAGAGAAGAATTAAAAAGAATATCAATGACGGTAGAAGAGTACGAGTTAGCGAAGTCTATATTAGGAAGAGAACCTAATGATTTAGAACTTGGAATGATAGCAGTTATGTGGTCTGAACACTGCGGTTATAAGCATTCTAGAAAGACATTAAAGCTCTTCCCTACTACCGGACCGCACGTTTTACAAGGACCAGGAGAAAATGCAGGGGTCATAAAATTAGATGATGAGTTAGCGCTAGCTATGAAGATGGAAAGCCACAATCATCCTTCAGCTATAGAACCTTATCAAGGGGCAGCTACAGGGGTAGGAGGAATAGTGAGAGATATCTTGGCTATGGGTGCTAGACCTATAGCACTTTTAGACTCTCTGAGGTTTGGTCTATTAAGTAACTCTAGGGTTAGATACTTATTTTCAGGAGTGGTAAGTGGTATAGCAGGTTATGGAAACTGTATTGGAGTTCCAACCGTTGGTGGAGAGTTAGCATTTGAAGAGCCATATACAGAAAATCCTTTAGTGAATGTAATGTGTATAGGACTGTTAAAAGGAAGACCTAAAAGTGGTAGAGCGGTAGGTATAGGAAACAGTCTTGTCTTAGTCGGATCCTCTACAGGAAGAGATGGAATTCATGGAGCAACATTTGCATCATTAGAACTTACAAGTGATTCTATAGAAAGAAGACCCGCAGTTCAAGCAGGAGATCCATTTATGGAAAAACTTTTAATAGAGGCTGTATTAGAAGCATTAGAAAAGAGTGACGCGATAGTAGGAATTCAAGATATGGGAGCTGCAGGGATAACTAGTTCTTCTGCGGAGATGGCAGGTAGAGGAGGAGTAGGAGTAGAAATAGAGGTAACTAAAGTTCCTCAAAGAGAAAAAGGTATGACACCTGAAGAGATTATGCTTTCTGAATCTCAGGAAAGAATGCTCCTCTGTGTTGAAAAAGGTAGAGAAGATGAGATAAGACCTATCTTTGAAAAATGGGGACTTAACTTTGCCGTAATTGGACAAGTAATAGAAGAGAATGTAATAAGGATAAAGGAGAATGGAGTATTAGTAGGAGAGCTACCTATAGATCTACTTACAGAAAAAGTTCCAGCTTATGATCTAGTAATGAAGGAACCGAAAAAACTAAAAGAGCTTCAAGTAATCAAAGAAATACCTAAGATACAGGATTATGGAGAGATGATTCTCAAGCTATTAGGTTCGCCTAACTGCAGTGCAAGTAACTGGGTATATGAACAGTATGACCATATGGTAGAAACTAATACTGTGAGTATTGGTACAGGAGCTTCTATTTTGAGGGTAAAAGGTAAACCATATCTTCTAGGAATCACAACTGACGGTGAAGGTAGATATTGTTATCTAGACCCTTATATAGGGGGTATGTTGGCGGTAGCAGAATCTGCAAGGAACCTTGTCTGTATAGGAGCAAAGCCTTTAGCCATAACGGATTGCCTTAACTTTGGTAATCCAGAAGACCCAGAAATAGCATGGTATTTTGTCGAGACTGTGAAAGGAATGAGTGATTGTGCTAGAAGACTAAATATACCTGTTATAAGTGGTAATGTGAGCTTCTATAATGAATCTGAAAATTATACAGTATATCCGACTCCGGTAGTTGGAATGGTAGGAAAGATAGAAAGTGTAGAAAGTATATGCACCCCTAAATTTAAAGAGGAGGGAGATATAATATATATCCTTGGTAATCCAGGAAATCTTGGAGGCTCCCTCTTTATAGAAAAATTTCTTGGAGAAGCAAGAGGAAAGCCATCATTTGACTTAGAGTTAGAAATCAAAATGGAAGACTTATTACTTAAGGCAATAAATGATAAACTTATAAAAAGTGCACAAGATGTCTCCAGAGGAGGACTAGCTATAGCTTTAGCAGAGTGCAGTATATGGGGTAATCTTGGAGTTGACGTAGATATAACTACAGATAAATCGCCAGAAGAAGTCCTATTTGGAGAAGCCCAGCCGGTGGTTATAATATCGATAGATCCAGATAAAGAGAAAAAAGTTGAAGAATTCTTTAAAGAGATCCCTATAAAGAAAATAGGAAAAGTTATTAGAGATAATTTTGTCATAAAAATAAATAGTAATGAAGTAGTAAACCTAGAGATTGAATCTCTTAAGAGAGAGTGGAGAGACGGAATAGGAAAATGGATGAAATGAAAGAATACTGTGGTGTTTTTGGTATATATAGTCCAAATACAGATGTTGCTAGATTAACTTATTTTGGCCTGTTTGCCCTACAGCATAGAGGTCAAGAGAGTGCAGGTATAGCGGTATCTGACAGAAAAGATATAGTATGTTATAAAGAGATGGGACTAGTAAGCCAGGTATTTAGTGAGAAGATACTAAATATTTTAAAAGGTGATATAGCCATTGGACACGTGAGGTACTCTACCACTGGTTCAAGCGTAGAGGTAAATGCTCAACCAATATTAATCACAGGTGAACATCCACTAGCTGTAGCACATAACGGTAATTTAGTCAATGCTATCGAGCTTAAAAGAGAATTAGAGAAGGAAGGGATAAAGGTCTATGGAAGTTCTGATACAGAGTTAATGGCTAAAAAGATAGCTTTATTCTATGATGGGAATATACTGTCAACATTAATTAAAGTGCTTCCATCATTTCAAGGAGCTTATACGTTAGTCCTTCTTACTAAAGATAAGCTTATAGGGGTAAGAGATCCCTATGGCATAAGACCATTGGTACTTGGAAGGTTTAACGGAAGTTATGTGCTATCTTCAGAGTCCTGTGGGTTAGATATAATAGGAGCAAAACTTATCAGAGAGATAAAGCCTGGAGAAATAGTAGTGATAGATGAGAATGGGGTTGAAAGTGTAAACTTTGCGGAATCCAAGCCTCATCTATGTATATTTGAACTCGTATACTTTGCTCGTCCTGATAGTAAGTTTGGGACTAGATTAGTACACGATATAAGACAAGAGATGGGTAGGATACTAGCCCAAGAAGCACCTGCAGATGCTGATTTGGTTATACCTGTCCCTGATTCAGGTGTTCCAGCTGCCATAGGTTATTCACAGCAATCTGGAATACCGTTTAGTGAAGGCTTAATTAAAAATAGATATGTAGGTAGGACCTTTATCCAACCAGATCAAAGACTTAGGGAGCTTGGAGTAAAATTAAAGCTTAATCCACTAAAAGAAGTAATTGAGGGTAAGAGGATAGTATTGGTAGACGATTCTATAGTAAGAGGAACAACCTCTAGACAGATAGTAAGTTTACTTAGAGAGGTTGGGGCAAAGGAAGTCCATATGAGGGTAAGCTCGCCTCCTATTACTTATCCCTGTTTCTATGGGATAGATACTGCAGAGAGGCGACAACTAATAGCTGCTTATAAGAGTATAGAAGAAGTAGAAAAATATATAGGGAGTGATACCCTCAAATATCTCAGTGTAGAAGGTCTCTTAAGAGCTTGTACAGGTGGAGCTGATGGTTTTTGTACTGCCTGTTTTACTGGGAATTATTGTATTAAAATTCCAGAAGAGATAAAGATAACAAAAGGTATTTTAGAGTAAAGGAGAGATAAATTGAAGAGTAGAATCCTGAGAAATATAGAAGAATTAAAAAACTTACTGAAGAAAAGAAAAGAAGCAACAGAGGTTAGTATTGTTGTTAGAGAGATTGTAGAGGATGTAAAAAAGAGAGGAGATAGGGCTTTAATAGAGTATGCTAATAAATTCGATAATGAGCATTTTTCTAATCCAGAAGACTTTAAGGTTTCAATAAGTGACATAGAAAATTCTTTAGAAGTAGTTGGTGAAAGATTCATCTCTGCTATAAACAAAGCCATAGAGAATATTAGAGAGTTTTACTTAAAAATGCCAAAACCTCAGAATTGGTTTTATATTAAAGAAGGTAAATTGTCTGGGCAGATGATTGTGCCTTTAGAAAGTGTAGGTATTTATGTACCTGGCGGTAAGGCTCCTTATCCTTCGACTGTATTAATGGCTGGTATTCCAGCACAGATTGCTGGTGTAAAGAGAATAGCTCTTACTACTCCTAAGCCTACGCCAGAGGTGCTTGCAGTATGTAATTTACTTGAAATATACGAAGTATATAAACTTGGTGGCGCTCATGCTATAGCAGGTTTAGCTTATGGAACAGAGACGATTCCAAAGGTGGACAAGATTGTGGGACCTGGCAATAGATATGTAGTCTCGGCTAAGAAATACATATTTGGAGACGCTGGTATAGAAATGATTCCAGGACCAAGTGAGATAGTAGTACTAGCAGATGACAGTGCCAAGCCAGAATTTGTAGCTATTGACCTTTTATCACAGGCAGAACACGATCCACTAGCTATGTCTATGCTTATTACCAATTCTGAAAGTCTAGCTAACAGGGTAATAGATGCTTTAGATGCTATGGTAAAAGAATTGTCCACTTATGAGATAGCAAAGGATTCTTGGGAATCTTGGGGAGGGGTATTTATAGTAGACTCTCTAGACAGGGGAATTGATATAATTAACCTTATAGCTCCGGAACACTTAGAGTTACAAATAGAAAATCCGTGGATTTATCTTGGGAAGATTAGAAATGCAGGGACAATCTTTATTGGTGGTAAGACTCCAGAGGCTATTGGAGACTATATATCAGGCTCAAGTCATATATTGCCAACGGGAGGTTCTGCTAGATTTAGTTCAGGATTAAGTGTCTTAGACTTTATCAAAGTGATAAACATAACTCAGTATAATGAGGTTACAGAAGATTTCAGCCTTGCTAGTGTAATAGCAGATAAAGAAGGTTTTTCTGCTCATAAGAAATCTCTAGAAATAAGGCAGGGTGAGTAGCTATATCTAGAATAAAAGTGGTAGTTGGTCTAAGTGGTGGAGTTGACTCTTCTGTCTCTGCTTTTTTACTAAAGAAGGCAGGTTATGATGTTATAGGGGTAAGTATGAAGATATGGGATGGATCTGCTAGAGGGCTAGGTAAAAGACACAGTTGTTATGGACCAGAAGAACTTGAAGATATTCAAGATGCTAGAAGGGTATGTGAAATATTAGAGATACCATTTTTTGAAATAGATCTAATAGAAGAGTATAAAAAGATAGTACTTGAATATTTTAAAAGCGAATATCTTAGAGGTAGAACTCCAAATCCCTGTGTAAGATGTAATCAGATGATTAAATTTAAAGCACTATTGGAAAAAGTAGAATCTATAGAGATAGATTTCGATTACTTTGCTACGGGACATTATGCTAGAGTAGAGTATATTCCAGAGAGAAATAGGTTTATTCTAAAAAAGGGGATAGACGAAAGGAGAGATCAGTCTTATTTCCTCTTCGGACTTAGTCAAAGACAATTAAGTAGAATCCTATTCCCTTTAGGAAATTATAAAAAAGAACAGGTAAGAAAAATTGCAAAAGAAGCTGGCTTAGATGTTCATGACAAAGAAGAGAGCCAAGATTTCTATGGTGGAGATTATAGAGAACTTTTAAACGTTATACCATCATCTGGTCCAATACTTGATAGATACGGGAGAGTTTTAGGTAAACATAAAGGGATCTGGAATTATACCATTGGACAGAGAAAAGGATTAGGTATTCAGAGTGAAAAGCCTCTATATGTAATAGATATAGACCCAGATAGAAATGCTGTCATAGTAGGGGAAGAAAAAGACCTCTATCGAGAGGAATTCTTTGCTTCAGATATAAATTGGATTGCTATAGATAAACTTGAAAGCCCTATTGAGGCAAAGGTCAAAATAAGGTACAAGAGTGACGAAACAGATTGTACTATTATACCTATAACTGAAGATAGAGTCCTCGTTAGATTTAGAGAACCTCAAAGGGCAGTAACTCCTGGACAAGCTTCTGTATTTTATGACGGGGATATAGTTATAGGAGGGGGGATAATTGAAGATTAAGCAAGAATTCTTTTATCTTCTCTTTCGTAAAATAGATTTAAAAGCTTAAGATTAATCTCTTCACTTTTCCTTATAGAGGGATCAAATGGATTAGGTCTCGGTTCTCCGCATATGTCAATACCAATGATATTAGAGGCAGATATATAAGAAAGAATTTCTAATAAATCATCTACGTTGAGGTAACCTTGTTCCCAATTTGTCTCTAGGAAAGAATTGCTTATTATGTCTTTATCAATACTTATGTATAATAGACTTTCTATTTTGTTCAGGATGGATAATCGTGTTGGATCATCAACTTTAATAATTCTTTCGGGGACATCTATAATATCTGGACCTATGTAAAAGACATATCTAAGATACTTGAGATTAAGGGCATCTTTTAGCCAAGACCCGCAACTTATAAAACCGTCAAAAGTTTCTCTAATATCTAAATGGTTATCTATAAGGAGCAAATTAAAGTGCTCATTTATCCTTCGAAGGAAGATATACGTTACATAATGGAAGTCTCCGCTTCCAATAAAAGTTATAGATCTTTTATAAGTTGGGATCTTATCTTCTAACTCACATAATCTTTCAATAGAGCAAAGATATCTTACCCCACTCATCCCTCTTAGATCTACTTCCCTACCGGTATGCCTAAGAGCTTTCTGATAGAAATATATATCATCAAAATGAAGGATAAGTGGTTGAATATTCCCCATATAGACCTACCTACTTAGAACTACTAGTAAGGATAGAAACTAAGTCCTTACGGGATAACCCATACTAGTCATATAAGCCAGATTAGCACGTCTAGTATCCATTCTCGAGTGTTGGACAACAATTCTAGTATCACTCTCCACTTTAATAGCAAAGGGAACATTGGTCCTTAACTCTACCCCGAGAATCTCTTTAGCCCTGTCTAGTCTTACGTGTAAAGTCCTCTCTGCCGGTATTTCTATTTCGTTTGATTCTATTGGATCTTGATCTTCAAAATAGAAAGTAAATTTAACTTTAGCACTCTTTTTATTCACATTTAAGATGCAGGTAGATTCATGGCTAGGTAGTTCTGGGTCTCCATAAGGAGGAAGATAGGCATCTGGTATTAGCCATATATACTCGCCAAATTCTTGCTCCATAATCACATCACTCCCAAACTTTTTAATTTTTCATCTCTTTCTTTAAGCCACTCATCTATGAGCTTTATATCCTCCTCAGAGAGGTTCCAGTCGCCAGCAGGAGTAATCTCTTCTATCTGAGAAGGATGACGGATTCCAACAATTGCGCTAGTTATCTCAGGTCTTCTTAATACCCATGCTATAGAAAGTTGTGCAGGTGTTCTTCTATATTTCTCAGCTAATTTCTTAATCTTTTCAATAAACTCAATGTTTATACTAAGTTGTGGTTCTTTGAACATAGGGTCATTACGTCTATGGTCATCTGGTGATAATTTTGCTATTGTTTCAGCGTTATATTTACCTGTCAATAATCCCTTCTGCATCGGACTATAGACAACAACCCCTATATTATTCTCCTTACAGTATGGTAGAATTTCCTTTTCTATTCCTCTTCTAAGCATACTATAAGGAGGTTGGAGAGACGCTATAGGATGTATCTTTGATATCCTCCTCATCTGCTCGACATTGAAATTAGATACCCCAGCATATCTTATCTTTCCTTCCTTTATAAGGTCTGCCATTGTAGCCCAAGCCTCTTCTATGTATTCTTCAGGATCAGGCCAGTGGATTTGATATAAGTCAATGACATCAACTTGTAAGCGTCGTAAACTAGCTTCTACTTCTCTTCTTATGCTTTCTCTAGTCAGATTTCCATATATATTACCATCTTCACTATATATCCTACCACACTTAGTTGCAATGATAGGCTTTTCTGATAAGTTTTTGATTGCCTTACCAACAACCTCTTCGGAATGCCCTAACCCATATATAGCTGCAGTATCAATCCAATTTACCCCTAAATCTATTGCCCTCCAAATAGCTCTTATAGAATCCTCATCATCTTGGGGTCCCCAGCTATATCTCCAACCACTCCCACCTAAAGCCCAAGTTCCAAAACCAATGACAGATAATTTCAAGTCCGTCCATCCAAGCCTACGATACTGCATTTAGGCACCTCCAAGTAAATCTAAAATAACACATAAAAATTATAGCACAATATTTGACATGTATATTAGTTTCTCATTATAATATCAATTAAATTAATAAAGACAAATCTCTTAGGAGGTGAAGGATATATGGCATTAATACTTAATCTTCTCTGGTTGCTTATTATGATTCAGGTTTTTATCCCCTTACTTACGAAAAGGCTACTAGAAATCAGAAGACAGTCAGCTATTAGAGCATTAGAGGTAAAACGTCACAGTAGAGTAATCACTATGATACATAGACAAGAGACGATGAGTTTCTTTGGCTTTCCTTTAAGTCGATACATTGATATAGAAGATTCTGAATATATCTTGAGAGCTATAAGAATGACTCCTCCTGATATGCCTATAGATTTAATACTACATACTCCTGGAGGACTCGTCCTTGCATCTGAGCAAATAGCTTGCGCCCTAAAGAGACATAAAGGAAAAGTAACTGTATTTATACCACACTACGCTATGTCTGGAGGAACTCTTATAGCCCTATCCGCAGATGAAATCGTTATGGATCCTAATGCTGTTTTAGGTCCGGTAGATCCTCAGTTAGGAAGCCCTCAAGGTGGATCTTATCCCGCTGCCTCAATATTGAAAGCTTTAGAAGAACCCAATCCTAACCGTGATGATCAAACATTAATTTTAGGAGATATAGCAAGAAAGGCTATAAACCAGGTATATAACACCGTGTTTAATCTAATAAAAGACAAGATGCCAGAGGAAAAAGCTAAGGAGTTGGCTAAAGTATTAAGTGAAGGAAGATGGACCCATGACTATCCTATAACTTATGAAGAGGCTAAAGAATTAGGATTACCAGTTACGGATCAAGTTCCCCCAGAAGTCTATGATCTAATGGATCTGTATCCTCAGACATCACAAAGACGACCTTCAGTAGAGTTTATTCCAGTCCCATATTTGCCTCCAACTAGAAGAGCAGGAGAAAAATAACGCTGTTATCCTTTAGCTAACTCTATAAAATATTTATGGAAACTTAGATCATCTGTAAGTTCTGGGTGGAAGGCGGTAGCTAGAAGTTTTCTCTGTTTAGCAGCAACAATCTTTCCGTTAAGTTCTAATAAGACTTCAACGCCTTCCCCTATCTTTTCTATATAAGGCGCTCTAATAAATACTAGTTCTATAGGTGTATTGGAAATCATAGGAACTATTGACCGCACTATAAAACTATTAATTTGACTTCCATACGCGTTTCTCTTTACCCATATGTCCATAAGATTTAAATAAGTTTTTTCGTAATTTATAATATGCTTTGCCAAGAGAATCATTCCAGCACAGGTTCCCCAAATTGCCATCTCATTCTTAGCTCTTGTAATAATCTCCTCTTTTATTTCAGATTCTTCTAACAACTTTCCTATAGTAGTACTTTCTCCCCCAGGAAGTATCAGTCCAGAAATATTTTGCAAGTCCTCCTTCCTTTTAACTGGAATTGCTTTTATACCCAATTTTGAAAGCATATTTATATGTTCTCTAACTGCACCTTGAAAGGCTAAGACTCCAATCTTCATAAATTACCACCCTCTCTCGGCATAATGTTCTTCTAGTTTTGTAATTTCTATCCCATACATAGGTTCTCCTAAGTCTTCAGAAACTTCAGCTAAAACCTTCGGATCATCATAATAAGTTACCGCCTTTACAATAGCTCTAGCTCTCTTTTCTGGATTCTCTGATTTGAATATTCCAGAACCGACAAACACTCCATCACATCCAAGCTGCATAACTAGTGCCGCATCGGCGGGGGTAGCTATACCTCCGGCTGCAAAATTTACAACAGGAAGTCTTCCATTCTCTGCAACCCATAGTACTAACTCATAAGGTGCTCCCATTTCTTTAGCTGCCATAATTAGCTCTTCTTTTGGCATATTCTGAAGCTTCCTAATCTCTCCCATTATGGTCCTTATATGTCTAACTGCTTCTACTACATTTCCAGTCCCTGCTTCTCCTTTTGTTCTTATCATAGAAGCTCCTTCTGCTATACGTCTTAAAGCCTCTCCCAAATTTCTAGCTCCACAGACAAATGGCACTTTGAATTTCCACTTGTCTATATGACAGAACTCATCAGCGGGGGTTAATACCTCACTTTCATCTATAAAATCAATTCCTATAGCCTCAAGGATCTGAGCTTCTACAAAATGTCCTATCCTACATTTTGCCATTACTGGAATACTGACTGATTCCTTTATCTCCTTTATTATTTTAGGATCTGACATTCTAGCAACTCCTCCAAATTTTCTTATATCAGCAGGAACACGTTCTAATGCCATCACTGCTACTGCTCCAGCAGACTCCGCAATAATAGCCTGCTCTGGAGTAGTAACATCCATTATTACCCCTCCCTTTAACATTTCTGCTAGACCTTTATTTAATCTATAACGGTCATTATCGGTAATATGCTTTTCCATAATCTTTCTCCTCCTTTCTCAGCTTACTATTTTTATGGTATAATAAATGTATCGAAACATTTATATGAAAAATCAATATATTAATGTTAGATATAATAAATTGTTAAAGCTCAATATGTCAAGTCTTTTTTGTAAGAAGACTAAAAACTGGAGGGTTAATTGTGGAAAAATTTGTATCGATACATTTAGATAAGGAAGCTAGCAAACCTTTATATTTACAGCTCTATCAAGAGCTAGTAAGACTAATAGAAAATGGCTTTTTAGAAGAGAATGAAAAGTTACCTCCAATAAGAAAATTAGCAAAGTATTTAGGAGTAAATTCTATAACGGTAGTAAATGCCTATAAACTCCTAGAAAAGGAAAGTTATGTAAAGACTAAAGTTGGGAGCGGAACCTACGTATCTTCAATAAGAAAAGAAGAGATTAGATCAAAATTAACAAGAATTTCCCAATCTGTAAGATATGACTTTGCTACTGCTTCTCTGTCTCCCGATTTATTCCCTGTAGAAGAATTTAAAACAGCTCTTATAAAGGTATTAGATACTGAGGGTGGATATGCCTTTGACTATGTAGAAAGCAGTGGATATAGACCGCTAAGAGAAGTTATCAGTAAGAAGTTACTGCATCCATTAGGGATAGAGACTGATGTAGAAAATATATACATAGTCTCCGGAGGACAACAAGGAATAGAAATAATATCTAAAGTACTCTTAGATTATCAGGATACTGTCTATATAGAAAGTCCTACTTATCCAGGAGCTATATCTGCATTTAAATCGAGATCGGCTAAGATTGTGGAGATTCCTATAAGAGAGGATGGTATAGACATAAATGAACTAAAACGTAAATTAAAACTAAAAATACCAAAACTTCTTTATATAATGGCAAATTTTCAAAATCCTACTGGATACTCCTATTCAGAAGATAAGAAGAGAGAACTATCAAAACTTGCAGAAGAGTATAATTTTTTCATTTTAGAAGATGACCATACAAACGAGCTTTATTATTTAAATAAGCCTATTCCTCTTAAAACCTTAGATGAGAGTGAGAGAGTTTTTTATCTCAAAAGTTTCTCTAAACTTTTAATGCCCGGCTTGAGGTTAGGGTTTATTGTTTCTCCAAAAGGATATGATACCAGAATTGTAGAGGCTAAGTATCTTTCAGACATTTCATCTTCCAGTTTAATGCAAAAGGCACTTAATGTAATCCTGAATAGTGATGACTTTGACAGACATATAGTTAAAATAAGAGATATCTTCTTAAGAAGATGGAAGATAATATCAGACAGCCTGAAGAAGTTTATGCCTAGAGAGGTAAATTTTATATTACCTGGGGGAGGGTTATATGTATGGCTAACCTTACCAAGAGGCTATGATAGTAAGAGTTTATACTATCAGACTATAAATAAGGGGGTTGCATTTATACCTGGAGATGTATTCCTACCAGAACCACGGTTGTCAGAAGGTCTAAGACTTAGTTTTGCACAGATAGCAGAAGACAAAATAGAAGAAGGGATAAAAGTATTGTCAGATTGTATTGGAGATTTTCTTCTAAAAAATCAATCTAGATATGCTAAAGGAGAAGACTACAGAATACTTATATAAAATCCTTCTAATGTGGTATAATTGAAGAAAAATAGAGGGAGGGAATTTTTTATGAAAATTCTCATTACAGTGCTAGTAGTTTTATTATTCTTTTCTTTTAGTGGGATTTTATTAGCAGGCGAAATAATTAGAAAGGGATTAGATTTAACAATCTATAATCAAGACCTAGCATTAGTAAGAGACCTAAGAGTGATAAGGTTAGAAAAAGGAGAAAATATTATAAAGATCTCAGATGTTGCTTCTAGAATTGATCCCACAAGCGTTCACTTTAAATCTCTTACAAATTCTAATAGTTGCATAATATTAGAGCAGAATTTTGAATATGACCTTGTAAGTTCAGATAAACTCCTGAGTAAATATATAGATCAGGACATAAGGATAATAACTAGAGATGACAATGTATATCAAGGATATCTATTAAGCTATGATACCAGTCAGATTATTTTAGCCCAAGACAGAATAAATGGACCCATATATATGGTAGATAGAGGTAATATAAGAGATATAGAATTTCCTCAGCTACCTGAGGGGTTAATTACAAAACCTACTTTGGTCTGGGAGATTGAAAGTCTGGATACTAGTGAGCACCTTATTGAGCTTAGTTATTTAACAAGAGGAATGAACTGGAAGGCAGATTATGTAGCTAATATATCTAATGAGGAGAAGACTCTTTCTCTTAATGGTTGGGTAACTATAGATAACAAGTCGGGCACAAATTATGCCTTGGCAAATGTAAAACTTATTGCAGGAGAGATAAACCTTGAGGAAGAGTATCCTAGAGTGGATCAACTTAAGATGGCACTTATGGCAGAAGCTCCACCTCAATTTGAGGAGAAGAGTTTCTTTGAATACCATATGTACACTCTAAATAGAAAGACTACGATAAAGAATAATCAGACCAAGCAGATTTCCCTATTAAGCGTCCAGAACGTGCCGATGGAGAAGAGATATGTGTATGACGGAAAACTTTATAATAGCTATTATTTTGACAACTGGAAAGGCTTAAACTATAATCCTAAGGTCTCAGTCTATATAAGATTTAAGAATAATATCGAAAGTGGGTTAGGTATCCCATTACCGAAAGGAAAAGTAAGAGTCTACAAAGCTGATGAGGATGGGACATTACAATTTATAGGTGAAGACTCTATAGATCATACTCCAAAAGATGAGAAGATAGAACTATTTATAGGTACGGCATTTGACATAGTGGGTGAAAGAAAGATAATAGATCACAGAAAGATAACAAACAATGTATACCAAGATACGTATCAGATCATAATCAGAAATCACAAGGAAGAACCTATAAAGGTAAGCGTCATAGAACATCAGTGGGGAGACTGGAAGATTCTAAAATCTGATTACAATTTCAAGAAGATAGACGCTTATAATGTAGAATTTGAAATCGAAGTTCCTAAAAATGGAGAATCAAAAGTAACCTATACAGCAGAGTATAGGTTTTAATATATTTAATCCTGTAGGGGTTCGAAAATTCGAACCCCTACAGATTCTTATGTCTTATTACTATCTCGTTTAACGAGTGAATTTTAATGTCATCTATAGTTATATCTATCGGAGAGGTAAGCATAACTGAATACTTTTCTTGAGGAAAGATATCAAAGTAGTTATCACTTACTTCAATATCGTCAGCTAGTTCTAGATATACCATCCAAGCAAAATTATCAGTAGATAAGTCAAGCCTATACCTACCTCTTTCTAGCTTTACAAGTTCAGGCATTATATTAGCTTTAGGTATTTCTAAATCTTTAAAATCTAGTAAGAATATCCTGTTCCAAGATAAACATCGTCCATTTTCGTATATCCTTGCATAAACAAAACAGTTATTCCTATCTTTTCCTAAAATTTTACTCGTATCTATCTCACCGACTTTAACAGTTCCTAACCCCTTTACTTCTATCTTGGCCTTTCCTTTTATTAATGTATCTCCTGTAAAGTTCTTTATACCATATTCTACATCTAGTATAGAGTTCTTGTATAGCTCATTTGTCACAAATACATCTACTCTATCCTCTTCCTCTCTAAGAGATACATTGATGGGTTCAAAGACCCTCTTTACATAATAATATGACGGTTTCTTTCTTAAGTAGTAGTCTACCACTACCCAACCACCAGTAGTGCCCCAACAATCAGAGTACATCCAGAATAACTCTCCAGCAGTATTAAATATACGTCTTTTCCAGTGTTCTAGAGCAAATTTTAATGCTTCCGCTTGTATCATCTGTCCACCTATAAGATATTCATCTAAAGTGAGCTTCTCTTGTGGTATAAAGAATCTTTCTAAGGCGGTTTTAATGTTTCCTCTTTCAAATGTATTATTATGAAACTTCCAGGTAAGAGAATCTATATAGAGTTCGTCCTTTGGGGTAAATTGTTCTAAACTCTTCTTTAAGGGTGGAGAAAGCTGACCAAACTCTGATATGAACTTACCCTTATCTAATGCATAGAGTTTATAGTTAACCCTTTCATATGGATCTTCAGTCTGAATACTTAAGCTCCAAGCATGCCTATCTCCACACTCTTCTGAGTTTGGGTCTTCTCCGCCATATGGACTTGAGGGCCAGTAAGGTCTAGTTGGGTCTAGCTCCTTACATAACTTTGGTAATAGTTCTTCGTATATCTTAGAGCCATAAAGCCTTGTAACCTTTCCTCCCCAAGCACCCATATAGTGGATCCATTGATTTTCATTATTACCACACCAGAGAACTAGTGATGGATGGTTCCTCAATTGCCTTATAATAATTTCTGCCTCTTTCTCCACCTCTTTCATAAATTCTTCATCGTCATCTGGGTATGGAGCACAGGCAAACATAAAGTCCTGCCAGATCATTATCCCGTTTTTATCGCACAGTTCATAGAAGTATGGGTCTTCGTAGATACCGCCACCCCATATCCTAAACATATTAAAATTAGCTTCTTTAGCTAGCTTTATTAGTCTTTCATATTTCTCCTTAGATACGTTTGCTATTATAGAGTCTGCAGGTATCCAGTCTGCACCTTTGCAAAAGACCTTCTTGCCATTTATAGAGATTATAAAGCTTTCCCCTTCTTCTATTGGTTCCTGTATAAGTTTTATCTCCCTTATACCATACTTTGTAGAATAGCTGTCTAAATTATTTCCATCTTTAGATACTGTAACTTTACAATCATACAGGTATGGTTCTCCTATGGGTGCAGGATACCATAACTTTGGGTTATTTATTATAAGCGAATAGCTCTTTCTATTTATTCCAGGATTAGCTACAAATTTTTCTCCTAGTCCATTCTCTTCTTCCCCTTTAAGGGTCATAAAGAGTTCTACTTCTATCGGTTGAGAGAGAACATTTTCTATCTCTAACTCCATCTCTAGTTTTGCCTTATTCTCTAAAATTGAAGACTTTATAAATACATCTCTTATTACTATACTTTCATAACTTTTGAGGCTGACACTTCTCCATATTCCACAGGTTGGTAGATACGGACCCCAATCCCAGCCGAATACGAATTGAGGTTTTCTCATCCATATACGATAATATGTTTCATCTACTAGATATTTCTCTAATGGTTTATCTTTTACTCGTTTTTTACCTACATTAATATAGACTAAGAGTTCATTTTCTCCTTCTTTAATGTATTTAGTTACATCTATTATATAAGGGATAAAGGCGTTGTGATGTTCGCCTATCTTTGTGCCATTTAGGAAAACTTCTGCATCTAAATCAAGACCCTCAAAGATTAGTTCTACTCTTTCTTGAATAAAGTCTCTAGAGATATTAAAAACTTTTCTATATACCCATGTCTTTTCTTCTATCCACTTATATTTTTCCGCATTAGTACCATATAATGGGTCATCTATCTTTCCATTTCTTAAAAGATCAAGATGTACATCCCCTGGAACAATAGCAGTGAGCCATTGACTATCAGAATCTGCCTTAAATTGCCATTCTCCATCTAATAATAGAGACCTCATATCCTAACCTCCAGAAATTTGAAATTTATGTTATTATTTTAAAATAAGTTGGACTTATGTCAAGATTGTCAAATAAAGATAGGAGGCGATAAGAATGGAGATAATTTTTTTGGGAACTGCTGCAGCAGAGGGATGGCCAGGGGTATTTTGCAGTTGCAAATACTGCCAAAAGGCAAGAGAGCTTGGAGGAAAGAATATAAGGACGAGGTCGTCAGCAGTTATAGATAGGAAAATCCTTGTAGACCTAACTCCAGACACCTATCTAAATAGTCTAAGACACAATATAGATCTAAGTAAGATTAGGTATCTCTTTATTACTCATTCCCACCAGGACCACTTCTATCCACAAGAATTACATATGCGGACAGAACCGTTCGCTCATCTCCCAGAAGAAGCAATATTAGATATATTTGGAAACTCTAAAGTAACAAAGATTATAGAGGAAAAAGTAGACTGTAAAAGAGCAAAGTTAAGAATAAATACTATTCGTCCATTTGAGAAGATAGAGTGTGAAGAATTTACCCTTATACCACTACTAGCAGAACATGCGCAGGAAGAGGAAAGTCTACTATATCTTATTAAAGTTAATGGAAAGACAATCTTCTATGGACATGATTCCGGTTGGTATCCAGAAGAGACATGGGAGTATTTGAAAGATTTTTATATAGACGTAGCTATCTTTGATTGTACCTTTGGAGACAGTGAACAAAGAAAGGGCCATATGGGGATACAGGCAATAATTGAAGCCAAGGGGATATTAGAGAAATTTGGAAGTGTAGATTCTAAGAGTATATGTATAGCAACTCACTTTTCTCACAATGGAGGACTCTTATACGATGAATTAGTTGAGAGATTGAACCCATATGGATTTACAGTTACCTATGATGGAATGGTTTTAGATATATGAAAGTGATATAATAAAAAGAAGGAGAGAGTGGTGAAAAAGCTTTTTATAATATCTATACTAGTTCTGTTTATATTGATAGATGTAATCTGGAGCTACGGTAATTCTAATGATGTAGTATACATAATACACGTATCTGGAATGATAAATGAGGGTGTATATACCCTAGTTCGCAGAGGCATAGCCAAAGCTATTGAGGATAGGGCAAGATATATAGTAGTAGAGATAGATACATTCGGAGGATTAGTGGATTCGGCTGTAAAGATACGTGATGCCTTATTAGAGTGTCAAATCCCCACTATAGCATATGTAAAAAATAGGGCATGGTCAGCAGGAGCTTTGATTGCTATAGCTTGTGAGAAGATCGTATTTACTGAGAGTGGGTCTATGGGAGCTGCAGAACCAAGACCAATGGAAGAAAAAAATGTATCTGCGTTAAGGGCTGAATTTTCTGCTACTGCAGAAAGAAGAAGGAGAAATCCAAGGATAGCTGAGGCTATGGTAGATCAAAGTGTAGAGATAAAGGACCTAAAACCGAAGGGAAAATTATTGACCCTTACTGCTAGCCAAGCTAAGAAATATGGATATACAGATTTTATAGTAAATAGTTATAATGACCTTTGGAGAGCTATTAAGATAAAAGAACCTAGAATAGTAGACGAATATCTAAACTGGTCTGAAAAGCTTTCACAGATAACTTCTGATCCTACATATAGCTTTTTATTTCTCCTAGGGGGTCTTTTGCTCCTCTTTGTTGAGCTTCAGATTCCAGGATTTGGAATTCCAGGGATCTTGGGTATTACTCTTATAGCACTTACCTTTGTAGGGAATTATCTGGCAGGCCTTGCAGGTATAGAAACGATACTATTGTTAGTTGGAGGAGTAATATTACTTCTGATAGAGCTACATACTCCTGGCTTTGGTGTACCTGGGATAACAGGAATAATAGCTTTATTTATAAGCCTTTATATGGTCTTAGGAGGAGGAATAAATGCTATAAGGTCTATTATACTGACAAGTATCCTTATATTAGGAACGATTATCCTGTTCATAAGATACTTACCTGAGAGCTTTGTTTGGAAAAGGATAGCCTTAAGGGAAGCTACAAAGACAGAAGCTGGATATACCGTTGTCAACGTTGATCAAAGCTTGGTAGGTAAAGAAGGAGTAGCAGTGACTCTTCTAAGACCTGTAGGAGTGGTAGAGATAGAAAATAGAAGATATGATTGTCTCACAGAAGGAGAGTATATACCTTCAGGGACTAGGGTTGTTGTAACTAAGGTCATTGGCAATAAGATATTTGTAAGAAAAATATCATAGAAAAGGAGGTGTTTATTCATGGAGGTTGCCTTTGCGTACTGGCTACCGATAGTAGTAATAATTATAGCCTTAATACTCTTCTTTCAGTTTGTACCTCTAGGATTGTGGATTTCGGCAGTAGCTGCATCGGTAAGGGTTAGTATTATAACGCTTATAGGAATGAGATTAAGGAGAGTTCCTCCTCATAAGATAGTTTTACCTCTTATAAAGGCAACAAAAGCTGGATTGGATTTAAATATAAACCAACTAGAGGCTCACTATTTAGCAGGGGGGAATGTCGATAAGGTCGTAGATGCCATAATTGCAGCGGAAAGGGCTGGGATTCCATTGAACTTTACACGGGCAGCAGCTATTGACCTCGCAGGAAGAGATGTATTAGAGGCTGTTCAGATGAGTGTGAATCCAAAAGTCATAGAAACGCCAATAGTTGCTGCAGTTGCTAAAGATGGGATAGAATTAAAGGTAAAGGCTAGAGTTACTGTAAGGGCTAATATAGAGCGACTGGTAGGAGGAGCGGGAGAAGCTACGATAATTGCTAGAGTTGGGGAAGGGATAGTTACCACAATAGGCTCATCAGAGTCTCATAAAGAAGTATTAGAGAATCCTGATAAGATATCAAGGACAGTATTAGAAAAAGGATTAGATGCCGGAACCGCCTTTGAAATACTTTCTATAGATATAGCAGATGTAGATGTAGGAGCTAATATTGGTGCAAGGTTACAGATAGATCAGGCAGAAGCAGATAGACGTATAGCACAGGCTAGAGCAGAACAGAGACGTGCAATGGCGGTAGCGAGAGAACAAGAGATGAGGGCTTATACTCAAGAGATGAGGGCAAAAGTGGTAGAAGCTGAAGCTGAGATTCCTAAAGCTATTGCTCAGGCATTTAGAGAAGGAAAACTTGGAGTTTTCGATTATTACCATCTCAAGAATATACAAGCGGATACATCTATGAGGGAATCCTTCTCAAGGATGACACCGCCTAGTGAAGGAGAACAGAAATGAACGAAGAGACAAAAGAACAAGAAATGCAAGAAGGAGTAAGTTTAGAGTATACCGAAAAGGCAGAAGAAAAGGAAGTCGGTAAAGAGGAAGTAATTGTAGAAAAAAGAGAAGAGATATTTTTTTCTACAAAGGATATAATTAAAGGATTTATTTTTCACGAACTTATCTCTAAACCAATTTCGATGAGAAGATAGTTTTATGAGTGAATTATTAGCTATTGACCTTATAAAGAACTTACAGGTACACCAGATATGGTGGGATGATTCTATAAGTGAACCAGTAAGTATAAGAGATGATGCACCGCCTGTAGATATAGAAACAGACGTTGAAGTTAAAGGGAAATGGTCGCCAATTAAAACAGAGAGAGTAGATTACCGAAAGAAAATAGTCATAGTAGATGGAGTTAGAAGGATAGATGCCCATCTTATTTTAGGCGATACTGGAAGGTCTGCCCTTCTAGGAGAATTTGTTGTAGGAGTTTTTAGTCTAGAAGAAGGAAAAGTAATAAAAAGGGTAAATGAATGCGTAATAATCTTACCACCAGGGATACGGATGAAGGAGTCGCTAGTTATAGGAAAAGCGGAATATCTGCCTATCTCTGCAGTTAATGCTACAGAAGAAGGGGTTTATAGTTCTTTTATACAGCGGATGAGAGAAAGAGAAAGAGAACTAGCTTACGAATTTTCTAAGGAAGATTATATAGTAATAGCTGACGGACCACTACAGGTTCCGTTCTCAGAGGTTGGTGTAACCCTTGGCTTTATAAAGAGCATAAGAAGACCATATTTATACGGAAATTATTGGAATGTAGTCTTAGGCTTAAAAAAGGGAGAAAGGACTCCTATATTTATAATTAGAACAGGTGAAGACTTACCGCCAAAATACTCTTGGTATCTGAGATTAAAAGAGCCCAAGTATTTTGAATCACCACTTTTTGGTCTTGTAAGGCTAGAGGCACCTTCTAATCTAAAAATAGAATATGTGCAGAACCTAGCCCAATTCTCTAGTGGTTTCTTACCATATATTATAAGTAGCAGTACATTAAGTAATAGAGCTCCAGAAAATCTAGCCCCATTAGAAAGTCTAGAACGAAGACTAAGGGCAATGTTTCACCCTATAGACCATATAAGAGCTACTTTAAGGAGCATAATAGCTCAAGCCTATAAGGAGGTATAAATGAGGGTTGGAATAGTTTTAGGGACTAAAGACGCCACTCCTTTCGAATTTTATGTAGAGGTAGATAGTACTCAATCACTACAAGTGGATGACATAATAGTTACAAGTAGTGAATATCCTAGATTTGGAAAGGTAAAGTTTTACGGAATAGTAGATCAAGTTATATCAAGACTTGAAGGATTAGAAACTAATGAGCAGGCAAGATTCCACTCTCAAGGTCTCTTCGACGCAAATCTTACCTATTACTGCCATATAGTGGTAACTAGGACCTTAGCTGAAGATGGGACAAGTCCTAAAGTTCCACCTAAGCCTGGATCAGAGGTAAGACTTGCCGATACAGAAGAGACAAAACTGGCACTATACTTTGATAAGATGGAAAAGAAAAAGATTCCCTGTGGACTTCTCTCAAATAATGCCCCTGCATATTTAGACCTTGATTTCCTCCTTGGAATAAAGGGAGGACATGTAAATATCAGTGGGAAAAGTGGAGTAGCTACAAAAACATCTTATGCTACCTTTTTACTATACTCATATTTCTCGTGTCTTAAAGAGATAATGGAGGCTTATCCCGAGATTGGAACAACTAATACCCATGCGGTTATATTCAATGTAAAAGGTGAAGATCTGTTATTTCTAGATAAACCAAATACAAAATTAAGTGAAAAGGACAGGAAGATGTATGAGGCAATGGGCCTACCTGCTAAGCCTTTTGAAAGTGTCAAATTTTATGCCCCACCTAGACCTAAAAGAGGTCAATATGAAATGATTCTTCCCAATACAGAGAGTAGAATAGAAGGTGTTAATACGTTTGCTTGGACTATAAGAGAGATGGTAGAAAATGACTTACTATGGTATCTCTTTTCTCCTAAAGAGCTTTCAGATACAAGTCAATTATACTTAGCTATAAGAATGGCTACAAACTGGCTTAACAGAGAGATAAAAGAAGGATTAGCTTTTCATTCTATGAAGAGTATGATTCTAACTCTAGAGGAGAGGATAAACGATATAATGGAGAGGGTGGCAATTGGAACTAGAGATGCCTTTATGCGAAGGTTATATAGAGCAGAGCAAGAAATAGGGTCTCTTATAGTTCCAGAAGCTTTACCATTTGAAGATACAGAATCTTATAGTATAGATTGGCGAAAGGCACAGGTAAATGTGGTTGATATCCACAGACTCTCAGATAGAGCGAAATACTTTACTGTAGGAGCAATTCTCAAATCTATAATAGCAGAGAAAGAAAATACTGGTACCCCCTGGCCCCTGGTATTTATAGTATTAGATGAATTGAACAAATATGCTCCAATAACAGGAGATAGTCCTATTGCCGATATAGTTCTAGATATAGCGGAAAGAGGTAGGAGTTTGGGAATAATACTCATAGGGGCACAACAGACAGCAAGTGAAGTGACACATAGAGTAGTATCGAATGCCTCTATAAGAGTATGCGGGAATATGGATACTAGCGAAGCAGAACACAGTGTCTACGGTTATCTTGGTCCTTTGAATAAAAAGCGTGTTCAATATCTAACTCCAGGACAGATGCTTGTCTATCAACCAGATGTTCCACAAACAGTTTTGATCCAGTTTCCTATGCCTGCTTGGGCTACAAGATATCAAGAAAGTATAGAGACAGGATATATAGATAAAGATTTTATGATATCAGAAATAGATATGATAAGAGAAATAGAAAAAGATTTAGGTAATGAAGAAAAATAAAGGGGCAGATTTACTGCCCCTATGTCCACCAAGGAACAGCTGGTGGTTCTTCCAATATAACCTCCTTAAGGAATGTAATAGCCTTCTTCAATCCTTCTTCTATAGATGCAAGTCCATCTTCATGCTCTATACTAAGTACATAATCATACCCTACAGTCCTCAAAGTACTTACTATATCCTTCCAAACTTTGTAATCGTGTCCATATCCTACACTTCTAAATATCCAAGACCTTTCTAGTACTTGTGTATAGGGCTTATTATCTAAGGTTCCATTTATAGCGGTATTAATAGGATCTATATAGGTATCCTTAGCATGGAAGTGGAATATTGCATTCTCTTTACCCAATACCCTAATGGCAGATACAGGATCTACTCCTTGCCAGAACAGGTGGCTCGGATCAAAGTTGGCTCCTATAGAAGGTCCTACAGCCTTTCTAAGTCTTAATAGTGTATCTACATTATAAACTGCAAAACCCGGATGCATCTCAAATGCTATTTTCTTTATGCCGTAGGAATTGGCAAATTCTGATTCTTTTTGCCAATATGGGATAATCTTCTCTTCCCACTGCCACTTTAAAATCTCTAGATAGTCTGGAGGCCAGGCACAAGTTATCCAGTTAGGATACTTAGAATTTTCTGAATCCCCGGGACACCCTGAAAAAGTTATAACGACAGGGACTTCTAATTCACTTGCAAGTCTAACAGTATCTTGCCAGTCCTGATGGAACTTCTGAGCTATCTCTTTCTGTGGATGTAATGGATTTCCATGGACACTCAATGCACTTATAATAAGATTTCTCTCTTCAAAAAGCTTCTTAAAGTTTTTTATAGCGGATTTATCTTTTAATAATTCTGAAGGTTTGCAATGAGCATTACCCGGGTATCCACCACATCCTATCTCTACTGCAGAAAGTCCATAAGAGACGACTTTATCAAGAGCTTCTTCCAATGGCAAATTCTGAAACAAAACGGTAAAAACCCCTAATTTCAAATTAACCACCTCCTATTTTAATGGAAGCTCTATAACTTTCCCTGTTTCAGCTGCCTTAAGGACAGCTATTACTATCTCCAATGATTTCCTTCCCTCTTCTCCAGAGATGAATGGCTTCTTATTTCCCAATACGCACTCGACAAAGTAATCTATTACTCCACTATTGAATTGACCGCCGACTTCATTTGTCTGCATAGGTGGAAGGGCAAAAGACATATCGCCTCTAGCAAAATTGGTCATATAATCTCCCTTTTCCCTTATACTTACTACTACAGGTTTATCCTGCTCTGCATAGAGTTTAAGCATTCCCTTTTCACAGTAGAAGATGGTGCTGTTATCTTCACCTGGCTTGAGAGTCCAGCTTACCTGAAGTATACCCAGAGTTCCCTTCTCAAATTCTAAAATAGCTACACCATTATCTTCCACGTCTCCAGTCTTTTCTAAAGTAGCCTTAAATGCTGAGATTCTCTTGGCTTCTTGTCCTAATAGCCATCTCACAAGGTCTACTTTATGAATCCCCAAATCTGCCATAACACCAGCAAAGGCTTCTTTCTTATTGAAGAACCATTTACCTCTAGGGCTCCAATATTCAGGACCAGCATGACCAAATACTGTCCTTACCATGTTAACCTTACCCAACATACCGCTTTCCATTATCTTCTTAGCAATCTGATGCCCTGGAGCTAATCTCTGATTATGCCCAACCATAAGGATCTTTCCATTTTTCTCTGCAGCTTCTATCATCTTGTCTGCTTCTTCTAATGATGTAGCCATAGGTTTCTCTACTAATACATGTAGACCGTGATTAAGGGCATCTATAGTTATAGGAGCGTGTAGATAGTTTGGTGTACACACACTTACCGCATCTAGTTTTTCCTTTTTTAACATATCTTTGTAGTCTGTATAGAGCTTGGTAATATTGAACTTTTTCCCCATCTCTTCTAGCTGAACTTTATCTATATCTGCTATAGCTACAAGTTCAACATTTTTGTTGCTTAGATACTCTGGGATATGTCTCATCTCTGCTATTCTTCCAGCCCCAATGACACCAACTCTTAATAACTTTTCTGACATATTTATTTTCCCTCCTTCTTCAAAAATAGTTTCAGATTAATTATATCATAATTTACCTTGATAAAAAGACTATGCCAATAAAAATAAAGACTATACCTAAGATTTTGGATAAATTAAAAGGTTCGCTAAATAAGGCTATAGAAAAGATTGACACAATCAGAAAACCTACACCTGTCATTATAGGATAAGCTATACTTAGCTGTAGTCTTGACAGAGTAAAACTGTATCCAATAAAAGCCAGACCAAAGAGTAAAAGACCAATAATTATATTAAAATTTCTTATCATATAAGATATAAAACTAAGATTAATTCCTCCAGTATAATTTCTCATCCCCGCTTTTATAAATATATTAGCTAGGGCATTAGACATAAGAGATATGATAAGGATCAGATATATCAACCTATATCACCTACTGTAAACTTCTGTAATATTTTATAGGGACCAAAATACATAACAGGGACATAGTTTGTCTTTATATAATCGTCAAGATCTGTAACACCTGAACTTAAAGAACTCTCGTTAGGTTCAGCAACATTTTCTGCTCCGCTCCACAGGACTATAAGCTTAACATTATTTCTTTTTAATTCGTCTATTATCTCAAGTTGTACTTCTTTGGTAGTAGCCAATCCAGGATGAAGCTCATGATATTTAGTAGCACTATGCCTTTCAGATAAGAAGTAAAACATTATATCATTTACAAAAATCTTATCATGTCTAGAATTTCCCACGAATATGAGTTCGTCAGGCTTTGTGTTGGCTTGGACAAATTTAATAGCTGTCGAAAGAAAATATTCCTGATTTTCAAAGACATATATCCCTTTCGCTCTATTTAGTTGAGAAGGAACTAAGCCAGGTTTTGAAAAGGAGAAAAATACCCAAGTAGGAAGATCTCTAATTTCTCCCTTTACAAAGGAAGATATTATGAAAAGACATAGAATCCCTAAAATTGCTTGAGAAGAAAGTCTCAAAATAGTTCTCCTAAAACTCTGCCCTAGATTAATAGGGATATAGACAAAAAGAGCTACAATTGTACCTAAGACTACAGGAAGGATATATACAGTGACTGTAAAGCTTCTTAAAGCGTTCCTATATAGAGAAAGAGTTAGAAGAAAAGCAATAAATAGAAGAAAGACTCTCAAAAAATATCCTCTCTTTTCCCATATCTGGACAAGCTTATTGTTATAAAGAGAGGTTAGAAGCATTATAGCAGGTATAATTGTAGGAAGAAGATGAGGAACATCAGATCTTACCCATGCTTGATTAAAGAAGAAGAGTCCTATAATCCAGAAGAGTATAGTAGCCCATTCTTTACCTCCAAGGTCTTTCCATCTAAATAAGTTAGAGAGGATAAATATACCACCAATTATATATATGATTATTGGAAAGTAAAAAAGGAAGGAATAAAAGTTAAAGGCAAATGATGGATATGGAAGATCTCTTACTCTAGGAAAGATTTTAGCAGGGAATACTATAAGGTCAAATATAAGGTCTTTTATTGGTACCTTTGCCAAAAAGTAAAGTGCGAAAGGAATAAAACTTATTATAGTCCCTAGGAGATATTTGCCCCATACCTTGGCAGTATTTAAGAGATTTCTATCCGCTATCCTGAAGTAAACATAAAGTAGCAAGACTACTGTAGAAGAGATAAATGTGTATCCACCTATATCATGTCTAAATATAGCTGTTATACCTGTAATAATTCCTCCAATAAAAAGGCTTAAATAGTTTTTATTACAGAGGAAGTCAACAACAAAAAGTATACTAAAAAGACTCCAAAATGTTCCAGCTGGAGTAGGAGAAGAATGGAATAAGCCCCACCCTCCCATCCAAAGGGTAGAAAGGATAAATGAAAGCAAAGCTATTCTATGATTAGAAATCTTCTTAATGGTAAGATAAACCATTAGGACTAATAGGAGATTTATAGTAGCACTGTATATTCTAGTAACAAAAAGATTTGTTCCAAAGAGCTTGAAAAGTAAGGCTATAGTATAAAACTGTCCAGGAGCATACATTGTCCAAAAATCTTTATAAGGGATATCTCCTTTTAATATACGACTTGCCCCATAGACTACGATACCTTCATCATAGATGTTATAGCTAATTCTTATACTTCCATAGAGATACCCTATACTTAAAGCCAAAACTACAAGAAATATAATCTTGCTATCTATAACCTTATCTAGTTTTTCTTTCATAAAGAGACCTCTCTAATTAATATTTTTTGAATAAACCTCCCCATTCAGTCCTCAGGAATTTTTTTATCCTAGACTTTCCGATAATAGGATACCATATATAATCGTGATAGATATTTGAAGCCATTGTGGGAAGAATCATTAATGGAGAGTGCAATAAAGGTCTTTCAAGAAATTTTAAAGGTCCTTTTCTCACTAATTGGTCTCCCCATATAATAAGGCTTCTTTTAGTCTTAAATCCAAAATTTATATTAGAGATATCCTCACCTATTATCTCTATATTTCTAATATCACCAATACCTAAGCCCATCTCGTGACAGATTCTTATATAGGGGATTTCTAAAGGGTCAAAACCCATCATCTTGGCACTTACTGCATCTATAGCAACAGGATCAAAGCTTGCAAGTATATAATTTTTTATCCTTGGAATCATAGTCCTTGGACCAGCTCCGTCACCACATATCGTTCCATCCATCACTGTAAAGATATTAGGATGAATCTCCTTCTGAATTATCATCAAGTCTACAAGAACTTCATGTATATACTTATGACAGTGATGTCTCACCTCCTTCAGTAAACCTCCAAATGCATTCTTTATAGAACCTGTAGTTATTGAATGCCCATGAGTTTTGACAGTAGGAAGATGTATAATGTTCTTACCTACAAACATCTCTGGAATTTCAAAGCCTTCTGGAAAGATATCGTTTAGCTTTAGTAGCTTGTTTTTAAACTCGTATCTTACCCATTTGACAGTGGGTAGAGGTATAAATTTGAGCCCGTATCTTTCTAGTATTGGTAACCACTTGTTATTTATGGCTCCTTTTATAGGATCCGTTACAACTGTCTTATTCTCTACAGGGAATATTCTATCTCTAGAGTAGCCATCCTCCAAAAGAGTCTTTATGACGCCTTCTAATTGCCAAGGAGAAGAGGAACATCCTGGGAAATACCTTGTCCAAGAGAGATTTAGCTTTAACACAATATCCATATCCTTGGATAGGATAGTATTATACTCTGTTAATCTCATCAATTTTCCATAATCTTCTAAGACACTATTGGGACTAGTTTTTAAAACAACAACTTTGGACTTTTTCATATTATCTCCTACAATAGATATATTACTATTAATACACTTAAAATCCAAAGCCCTATATCTATTAGTAGAGGCTTATCTACTAAAAATATGCCTTCTGGACTATCTCCAAGTCCCTTCTTATATATAAGATAAAGGTATCTAAAGATTCCGTATAAAACAAATGGTATGGTAAAAATTAAATTCCTGGTGCCAAATTTCTCTATAGTCTCCTGCGATGTTGTATATAGACTATAGGTGATTAAGATGGATGAGGTGACTATAGATATCATCTGGTCTAAAAGATGAGGGCTATACTCTTCAAGGACTAGTCTTCTGTTTTTTGCCTCTCTTTCAAATACAACTAGTTCATATCTCCTTTTACTAAGTGCAAGTAATAACGCTAATAGAATTGTACATATTAATAACCAAGAGGAAATAGTTACGTTTATAACTACCGTTCCTGCTACAACCCTTAGAACAGAGCCAAAAGAGATAGAAAAGATGTCAAGTATAGGTATATTTTTTAGATAGAGCGAATATAAGACCTGTAGGATTACATAAGATAGAACCACTAAGAAGAGGTGATGATTCAATAGATAGGTGGCTAGAAGAGCTACAAGAATTAGTATAGAGACAGTTAACTTAGCATAAGATACCTTGAGTTTACCTCCAGCTATCGGCCTTTTCGCCTTTAGAGGATTGGCACGATCAAGTGGAAGATCAATGATATCATTTAAGATGTATATAGCCCCAGAAACAACACAGAAGATAAAAAAGACAGATACGGTATGTAATACCATACCAGTGTTAAATAGATTCTGAGAAAAAACTAGTCCAGCGAATACTAAAAGATTCTTTATCCACTGCTTTGGACGAAGACTCTTTATAATGTTAACTATTACAGAATCATCACTCATGAAAAATCTTCTATAGCCACTGCCCTTACTGGAGAACCATCTCCATTTACTATCTTAAGTGGCAAAGCTATAAAAAAGATTTTATCCCTTTTTAGCTCATCTAAATGGGCAAGAGCCTCTACCACTATTATTCCTCCTGAGAGTAAAGTTTGATGAAGCTTTTTATTGTCTACTGGATTGATAGTAGGAGTTTCAAGTCCTAGTAGAGAAACTTTTTTCTCTACTAGCCATAGGGCTAATTCATAGCTAATGCGTGGCTGTTCTTTAAAGTATCTTCTATCAGGTAGGACCTTATACCAATCTGTCCTTAGTAGTAACTTACTTCCAGGAGATATCTTATCTTCATATGGAATTAGATCTTCGGGTTTGATATCTTCTTCTGCCTTTTTATAACTCAAATCTATTACATAAGCTTCACCCATAAATCTCTCTACAGGGACTTTATCTATACTATCCCCACCTGAGACAAAATGTAAAGGGACATCGAGATGAGTTCCAGTGTGTGTTCCTAAGAGAATTTGGGTAAGATTGTATCCGTTTTTATCTATACTGCTATATTTCATAAAGAATACTTTTGGATCACCTGGATAAACAGGCATTTCGCTGTAAACTGGTAGTGAAAGGTCTACTATCCTCATAACTTTACCTCCTATCTTCTAGATAGACTAAATATGATGAGAAATATCCCCAATATTAATCTATAATAGACAAATATATTTACATTGTGTTTCTTTAGATAATTCAGCATAAAATGAACAGCGATATAACCGAAGATAAAACTAGAAAGTATCCCTAAAGCCATACCAGAAGGAGAAAGCGAAGCAGATGGTTCTTTGATAATCTTCATAAGAGAGACTAACCCTGCCCCTCCTATAATTGGAATGGACAAAAGAAAGGAAAATCTTGCCGAATCGCTCCTTTTGAGTCCACAGAGGAAAGCTCCAGTAAGAGTAGCCCCAGACCTTGATACTCCAGGTATTATAGCCAATGCCTGACTGAGTCCTATTATTATGGCATCTTTTAGATGCATATCCTTTAAAGCCATACTGTGGCTACTCATCCTGTCGGCGACAAAGAAGATTATACCAAAGAGACTCATAACTATACCAATAATAAATAGAGATCTAAAATAGGATTCCACTACTCCTTCTAAGATGAAGCCAAAGATAGCTCCTGGAATAGTCGCTATGATAATTAATAAGAGAAGATACCTATTTCTTACAATAACATCATACAAATCTTTCCTCATATAAATAACGAGGGCTAAAAGGGTACCAAGATGAATAGCCATATCAAAACTTAAACCTAAATCCCCCCAGTGTAAAAGTTCCCTTATTATAATAAGATGGGCAGTGCTACTAACAGGAATGAACTCCGTTAAACCTTGAATTATTCCTAGGGTAACAAACTTTAATGCTTCCAAGCTAACTCTCCTAAATATTTTTCTGCGCTATTTGCAGCTATAGCTCCATCACCCACTGCAGTTGCTAACTGTCTAAATGTATTACTCCTTACATCTCCAGCGGCAAATAGTCCTGGAACATTTGTTCTCATAAAGCTATCGGTAATAATATATCCATTTTCATCGAGATTTACAAGGTCTTTTACTATAGAGGAATTAGGAGTATTACCTATATAAACAAATACCCCATCTATGTGGAGCTCGGAAGCTTCTCCTGTCTTTACGTTTTTAAGCTTCAATAACTCTACCTTCTTCTCTCCTTCTATACTTTGAACTACTGTATCCCAGATAAAAGATATCTTTGGATTAGAAAAAGCTCTCTCCTGTAGTATCTTTTCTGCCCTTAATTGATTCCTCCTATGTATCACATATACTTTACTGGCAAAACGAGTTAGATATATAGCTTCAATTATAGCCGAATCTCCTCCACCAACTACAGCTACTATCTTGTCTTTGTAAAAGGCTCCATCACATACAGCACAGTAAGATACCCCTTTTCCTGTAAAGACATCTTCCCCTGGAACGCCTAATTTTCTAGGAGATGTTCCTGTAGCTATTATAACAGCTCTACCTTCAAAAGAATCACTTTCAGTCTTTACAATAAAACCATCTTCTATCTTGGAGACCTCAATTACTGGTTGACTAGCTATAATTTTAGCCCCAAACTTTCTAGCTTGTGATTCTAGTCTTTCGGCAAACTCAGGACCACTTATACCATCTGGAAAACCTGGATAATTCTCTATAAAAGTTGTAAGGATTGGCTGACCTCCAGGAAGCATCTTTTCTATTACTATCGTGTCTATGAGAGCTCTAGCAGAGTATATAGCGGAGGTCAAACCTGCTGGACCTCCCCCTATAATAATAATCTCTGCCCTATTCATCCTATAACCTCCTCTAGTCTATCTTTAAGAACCTTTTTAGAGACATAACCTACAATTTCTCCTACAACTTTTCCCTCTTTAAAGATCAAAAGAGTAGGAATAGCCTGTATACCATACCTCATAGCCAAATCTGGATTTTCATCGACATTTACCTTAACTACTTTGAGCTTGTTAGAAAGTTCTTGACTGACCTCTTCCACTATAGGACTTAACATCCTGCAAGGCATACACCATTCTGCCCAAAAGTCTACTAATACTGGGACACTAGAATCTATCACCTCAGAATCAAAATCTAAACTACTTACCGCTTTTACTTTGTTGTTGTAAGAGTTTCCTAAATTCATTTTCCATAACCTCCATTTCTCTATATCCTATTATTATATTTGAAACCTCTCCTTTACTGTTAATAAAGACAAAAGTAGGGATACTTACTACCCTATACTTCAGCACAAGGGACCTGTTTTTAGATAAATCCACATTTACTCTTATAATCTCTACCTTATTCTTATACTTCTTCTCTAATTTCTCCATTATAGGCGCCATAGCATTGCAAGGAGGACACCAATCCGCGTAAAAGTCTATAACAAATGGCTTCTTATTTTTTAAAAGTTCCTCTACCTTTTCGATGGATGACTTTTCTTTACCTAAAGAGACACTATGTAGCATTGTGACTTCAAAGGAGAATAAAACTAATAAGAGAATACCTATAACTAATATTTTCCCCTTAATCATCTTAATAATTACCTCCTAATATTTTATAAGCATTTCTAATATCTCAGTTAGATCTTCCATACTGATTTCCTCTCTTTTACACTGCTCTATATAATTCTTGACTATTAGTGAAGTCAAACTGTCAAGGGCAGACCTAACTGCAAAGAGTTGAATCAGTACGTCTTTACATGGTCTATCATATCTTATCATTTCATATATTCCTCTTAACTGTCCTTCTATTCTAGCCAAACGGTTATAAACTTCTTTCTCCATAAATACCCCCTGGGGGTATATTATAACATACTAGGGTAGAAAAGAAAAGCCCCTTACTTACCCCCAAATTATATATTGTTCTACTCCACAATTAGGACATATATTATCTCTAATTAAGTATCTTTCAATAGAAAAACCAAATCTTTCTATAAGTAAGCTACCACAATTATAACAGTAAGTATTTTCATACTTGTGTCCAGGGACATTTCCTATATATACATATCTTAGTCCGGATTTTTTCCCTATCTCATAAGCCTTTTCTAATGTGGATAATGGCGTTGCATAGAGACTTCTAAGTTCATAGTGAGGTACAAATCTAGTTACATGCCAAGGAGTCTCTGGCCCAAGATTATCTCTAATCCAAGTAGCGATACCTCTTAGTTGTTCTTCATCATCGTTTATAGTAGGGGTAACATTCGTTACTATCTCAACATGCGTACCCCATTTCTTCTTAGCTCTAACGACTGCATTGAGTATGGGTTGAAAATCCTTTACATTTGCTATCTTACCGTAGGCATCTGGTTTAAATGCCTTTATATCTACCCGATAAGCTGATAGATAAGGAGCTATAGTATCGAGTGGGTCTTGATTTATATATCCATTCGTTACGTAAACAGTATAAAGTCCTTTCTCTTTAGCAAGAATAGCAGTATCGTATGTATACTCAAACCATACAGTAGGTTCGTTATATGTCCAAGCTATACCTTTCGAATGTTCCCTAATAGCTAACTCGACACATTCTTTCGGTAAAAGGTTAGGAGAACCAGATGGGTCTACATGGGCAATTTCCCAGTTCTGGCATCCTGGACACCTCATATTACATCCAAATGTCCCTAATGAAAGCACTAATGAACCTGGATAAAAATGAAAAAGAGGCTTTTTCTCTATTGGGTCATTTGCTATAGAACTTACTAGTCCATATGTTAAAGTATAAAGTGTCCCATCCTTGTTTACCCTAGTCCCACAGTATCCTCGTTGATCAGGTTTTATAATACAGTACCTTGGGCACAATATACAGCGGACTAAACCGTTTTGTAGTTTCTCATAAAACATTGCCTCTTTCATTTAAGCTAACATCTCCTTAAATCTCAATGCATTTTTATACATCTCGGTATTATTGAAGAGCACATAAACATTATAGTCTTTTATGGGTTTTAAGTAAAATAAAAGCTGTTCTAGATCACTATCTGTATAATCATATCTATACATTACTTTACCAGGAGGTACTCCATGTAATCTAAAATAGAACATATCTAGTATGGGATTAGGTCTAAAGTTAATATCTAGGACTGTAAATGGGTCTATAACTGGGATAGTATTTGTAGCCTTAGCAAATTCTTCTCTTTCATAGATATCAAGATTTCTGGCTTCCACAGCAAATTTTATCTCTGTATCTCTAAATGCCCCTAGTACTCTTGCTAAATCGTCCATATTCTTCTTAGGGAATTTAGCTGGGAGTTGAAAGAGTAATACAGGAGCATCTAATTCTCTTGAAAAATCAATATAAAAAGATACAAGTTCAAGACTCTTCTCACTTGAAAATCTATCTATGTGGGTAATAACTTTTGATGCCTTAACAGTAAACAAAAAATCAGGACGAACTTCTTTTCTCCATCTCTTTGCAGTAGAAAGTCTAGGAATATTATAAAAAGTAGAGTTTATTTCTACTAGATCAAATAGAGAAGAGTAATAAGAGAGTACTGACTTATAGTCTTTCTTTAACTCCTTAGGTATCCTCAAATAACCCCACCCACAACATCCAACTATTATCATCTTAACTCATTTAAAAAACTCCTTCCCGGAAATTTTTGTTCTTTAATATCGAATAACTCTAGTATAGATGCCCCTATATCGGCAAAGGTCTCTCTTACCCCTAAAAACTTTGGAAGATTATTGAGACCCCTAACAAGAAGTGGAGTATACTCTCTTGAATGGTCAGTGCTAGGAGTTGTAGGGTCATTACCATGGTCAGCACAGACTATAAGCAGGTCATCCTCCTTTAGATTCTCTATCACATCTTTTAGCATTACATCAAAGTGTTCTAAAGCTTCTGCAAGCCCTTTAGGATTATTCCTATGCGCATAAATAGTGTCAAAATCAGAAAGATTGGCAAAAGCTAACAGGTTCTCATTTCTACTTTTTTCTATCTCGATGATAGCCGACATCGTCTCTTCATTATTGTGAGTATGATTAGATTCAATTAATCCTTGATTACTGAAGATATCTTCTATCTTCCCTAAACCTATAGTAATTATCCCTCTATTAGAAAGAGCATCTAAGACTGTCTCGCTTGGAGGTGGGAGAGAAAAGTCTTTTCTACGCTCTGTCCTATAAAAATTCCCTGGTTCACCAAGAAATGGTCTAGCTATGACTCTAGCTACTCTATGTTTTCCTGTTAATATTTTCCTAGCTATCTTACAATACCTATAAAGCTCTTCTATAGGTATAATTTCTTCATGTGCAGCGATTTGAAAGACACTATCTGCAGATGTGTAGACTATAGGATAGCCTGTCTTCATATGCAGTTCACCAAGCTCTTTGATAATCTCTGTCCCAGATGCAGGTTTATTACCTAAAACCTTTCTTCCTATCTCACTTTCAAATCTGGAAATAACTTCAGTTGGAAACCCGTTTGGGTACGTTGGGAAGTCTTCAGTAGTTATAATTCCCATCATCTCCCAATGTCCTATAAGAGTATCTTTCCCTACGGATTTCTCCATCATCTTGCCATAGGCACCAATAATATGAGAACTCTTGGGTAGCTCTTCAACTAACTCCCCTAACCCAAGACTTAAAAGATTAGGTATATCAAGCTTACCAACAGCTTTTACAGTATTGCCTAGGGTATTACTTCCTTGATCTCTATACTCATAAGCATCTGGGAGTTCCCCTATTCCAACTCCATCCATAACTATAAGAAATGCCCTCATTTTTTACATCTCCGTCCATATAGAATTTAATGCATATATAACCTCTTCGTCGGTAACTTGGCGGAAGTCTTCGTAGAATTGTCCAACCGCATAAAAATATTCTGGAATATACAGAGCAAATACTTCCGCTTCTCCTTCAAACCTCTTAATTGCCTCATCTGATGCCACAGGGACTGCAACTATTATCTTTTTAGGCTTGTTAGTCTTAACTCCTTTTACTACTGATAACATAGTTAGACCAGTAGCTAAACCATCATCTACTATAATGACAGATTTACCTTTTATATCTATAGTATCTCTTTCTCCTCTGTATATAGATAACCTTCTCTTAATCTCTTCAAGCTCTTCTTTCACTGCCTTTTCTATATAATCATTCGAAATACCTAATTCCCTTATACTAGCCTCATTAAGGATTACACTTCCTAGCGAGTTTATAGCTCCTATCGCATATTCTCTATTAAATGGAGCTCCTATTTTCCTTGCTATTGCTATATCTAAAGGAGCCTTAAGTATCTTAGCAACTTCTACAGCTACTATGACTCCACCTCTAGGAATTCCCAAAACTACAGGGTCTTCAATATTAAAGTCTCTAAGTGCCAGACCCAGCTTCACACCCGCATCAACTCTATCTATAAACATCTCTACCCCCTCTTCTCCTTGTAAAATATAAGAAATGCACCAATTATAAAGCCAATTATATTTGGGAGCCAAACACCAAATATTGGAGAAAATATTCCATTTCTAGCTAACGCCCTTCCCAAAGCCAAGAAGATATAGTATATAAAGACTATAATTAGACTTGTACTTAAGCCATAGTATTTACCACCTCTAACAGGAAGAATACTTATAGGGGCACCAAGAAATGAAAGTACTGAGGCAGCAAAGACTATAGAAAACTTTAGGTGGTAATCTACCTCGAGATTACGTGTATCTATCCCCGACTTCTTAAAGGAATCTATTCTCTCTTTTAATTCTCTAGCGCTCATCTCCTCAGTAGTCTTCTGCCCCTTGTAGAATGTACCAACATCTACATTCAAATTTAGAGAAAGCTTCTTAAACTTGCTCTGGAGATTTATAATTCCCTCATTGTCATAATAATGAATAGCTCCATCTTCTAAAATCCATACCTTATCTTCTACTCTAACCCTCTTGGCAGATATCACCTGAGGTTCAGAATTACCAGGAATAGAATAGAGTAATATATCATTACCCATTCTTGTGCTTGGATCATATCTAGATAGATATACATACTTGTTATCAGGAGCTTTAAAAAATACATTACTCTGTATAAGTGGCAGAGGATCTTTAAATATTGCCTCTCTTATAAGTGTTTCACCCTGATGAACTGACCAGGGGGCTATAAACTCACTTATACCAAAATTTCCTACGCTTACTATTATTCCAAATGCTATTATTGGTAAGAATATTCTAGAAAGTCTTATACCACCTATACGAAGGGCAGTGATTTCTCCTTCTCTAGCTAATCTATTTAAGCCGAGTAGAGTAGCAAATAATGCAGAGATAGGAAAGCTTATTGTTAACACTCCAGGGAATTCATAAAAGAGTATCTTTATTATGTTAATTAGAGGAACCCCTCTGTTTATAAATAAATCAACAAGGTTAAAAAGAAGACTGGCTGATAATATGAAGGAAAATCCTAGTATACCAAATACAAAGGGCGATAAAACCTCTTTAAATAAGTAAATATCTACTATCTTCATACTAACATTATACTATACCTAACTTGGTTTTTAGCACTAGTAAGAAAAATCTTGGTATAAATGACATCCTTTTTATACGCCTAGGGTCCTTTAGAATTCTGTAGAACCACTCCAGTCCTATAGATTGCATCCAGTATGGAGCTCTAGGGATATTTCCACTTATTACATCAAAACTTCCTCCCACCCCTATTGCAACCTTTACCGGAAGGTCTCTGTGTTGATTCATCCAAATCTCTTGTTTAGGCATACCTAAACCTACTACTAGAAAATCTGGTTTTAGAGATCTTATCTCTTCTACTATCTTCTTTTCTTCATCGGCGTCAAAATATCCATTATGGACCCCTAGGATTTTTATTCCTGGGAATATCTCTTCTAGTCTCTTCTTAGCAGATGAGATAACCTCTTCTTTTGCTCCCAAAAGATATACAGAGAAGCCTCTATCCTTACATAGCTTGAGTATCTCTAAAAGAAGATCTATCCCTGCTATCCTTTCTTTTATATCTTCTCCTAAAAATCTAGCAGTCCTTACAAGCCAGCTTCCATCAGCCACTACCAAGTCAGCTTCATTTACAACAGAACTGAATTGACTGTCCTTTTGGGCAATAACTACACCCTCCGGATTTAAAGTAACAATATAATGAAATCTCTCTTCTTTAAAGAAACCTTCTATATCTCTAAGTGCTTCATCTCTATTTACATTATCTATCTTTAAGCCAAACATCATACATATCATATAATGGTTGAAAAGTATTGTCTTTATCTATATTTGCTCTACTAAAACTTTTAAGGCTAGAAGCTATCGTATCCTTATTTTCCCAAGATAAAGAAAGAACTCTCTCTATCTCCTCTGAGAAACTACTTACGTCTAGGCTATAAGTATTAGGAAAGAGTGAGGTAAATGCCTTCACCTTTGGATCATATACAATACTCAAGAAAGGTATACCTAGGAGTGCAGAAAGGATAAGAGGATGTAGCCTCATACTAACAATAAGTCTAAATGATAGCATAATAGATATTACAGAAATCGGATCCTCCCAAAAGATTAAGTCACAATTAAGCCTTTCTGCAAATCTCTCAGAGATACACTTATCTTCTAGCCTATGGGTAACTAGGATACCTATATCTACATTGTACTTGTCTCTAAATTTCGAGAATGCCTCTAGAAACTCTTCTTCCTTAAAATCTGAAGACTCTCGTACTGCTATAAGGACATCTCGCATCTTATCTATAGGGAGATCTTTTAAAGCTTCTAGATCTAAGAAAAAGACTAGGTCACTACCTAAATAACGTTTCGGCTTATATATACCAAAAGTATCTAATAACTTAAAAGAATCTGCATCTCTGACACTTATAGAATAGACAAGGTTGAGAATTTTTAAAAGTCTCTTACCTAAATTACTTCTGATAGGTCCAATACCTTGAGATATCATTATTACCTGCTTTCTCATAATAAAGGACAATAAAATTATTCCCAAATAATAGAGCAAACTCCTCAAACTAGTTACATCTTGAAGAATACCACCGCCTGCAAAACATACTCCATCTACTCTTTTTATACCGCTAAAAAGCTTTTCTCTTGGAATAACTTCAGCACCATATACTTTAGGTAATGCCTTACCATAAAGGACTAATGGTTTGACATCAGGTAGATTTTTCTTAAGATAGTCTAAAAGGGAGATGAGAAGTAACTCATCTCCAAGATTATCAAAACCAAAATATCCTACTAATAGGAGCTGTTTCACTGTATTTAAAGTGCCTCTCTATAAAGCCTAAATACATCCTCTCTACTTACTGGCCTTGGATTATTAAATGTGCTAGCGTTATTAAGGACTTGTTCTACTAAGGGAGCAAAATCTATCTCTTCCTTAACAACTTGCGATATCCTAGTAGGAAGATTTACCTTTTCAAGAAGTTCCCAAATTCTATCCCAAGGCTCTTTCCCAAAGATCTTTCTCAATGTATCTATCTTATCTCCAATACTTGAAGCATTAAATTTAACCACATGTGGTAATAATATCCCATTAGATACACCATGAGGTATGTGGAAGAATGCTCCTAAGGGTCTTGACATAGCATGAACTAAAACTACAGAGGAGTTATTGAACGACATACCAGCCCAGAAAGATGCATAAGAAATCTTCTCTCTAGCCGATGGATTGCCAGTATTAACTGATTCTTCAAGATATCTATTTATAAAGTCTATGGCAGATATGGCTAACATATCGGTAGTAAGGGTAGATCTATTAGACATAAAAGACTCAATAGCATGAGAGAGGGCATCTATTCCACTACTTGCGGCTACATTTGGGGGCATAGAAAATGTTAGAGATGGATCTACTATAGCTACCTTGGGCACTATTCCTGGTCCTCTTACTACAAACTTCTCCTTTATTGTTGGATCTGTAAAAACAGCAAACCTAGTTACTTCACTACCTGTTCCTGCAGTTGTAGGTATATTTATTACAGGCAGAGACTCCTTTATCTCTTCACCCTTTAAAGCTGTAATAGGTTTCCCTGTTTTTAGACAGACAGCTATTCCTTTGGCTACATCCATAGGGCTTCCACCACCGATCCCTATTATTACATCGGCTCCGAAAGACTTGGCAATCTCAACTCCCATCTCTACATCTCCGATTTCTGGTTCAGGATTAACTCTATCGAAGATCTCTGGAGTTATGCCTTGTCTACTTAATGAATTTATAGCCCTATCTATAGCTCCACTTTTCTTGGCAGAAGTCTTACCACAGACAATAAGTGGTTTTGTCCCTAGTTTCTTTACCTCTTCACCTAAAGAATCAATACTGTCAGTCCCATAGACAATAACTTGGGGTAGCTCTAAATATCTCATTCTAATTACCTCCTAAAAGATTATTACAGGATAAGACTATTATACCATAAGAGTTCTGCTTTATATGGTGTGCCTAAGTTTTGATATAGAATTCCTTAGAGCTATAGAGAGATAAGAGAACCACCTACAGATAAGAAGTATTCTTATAAACAATTTGGCGCGCCTGAGAGGACTCGAACCCCCAACGAGCGGATCCGAAGTCCGCTGCTCTATCCAATTGAGCTACAGGCGCAAAAAATGGGGTGAATGAGGGGACTCGAACCCCCAACATCTGGATCCACAGTCCAGCGCTCTAACCAATTGAGCTACATTCACCAATGGCGCGCCCAGCAGGACTCGAACCCGCGACCCACAGATTAGAAGTCTGTTGCTCTATCCACCTGAGCTATGGGCGCACTGGTCGGGGCGAAAGGATTTGAACCTTCAACCTCTTGGTCCCAAACCAAGCGCGCTAGCCAAGTTGCGCCACGCCCCGAACCTATAAATAGTATACCAAATTTTTGAATAAAATCAATAGTCCGTTTAACCCATCACTTTTATTTGCTTACTATTTATTGTAAGAGCCTATATTTAGGAGCAGGCTTCTTGGGTTTAAAATACTGAATATTTAAGCTATGAATCTCAAGTTTGTACTTTCCCTTTAGTAGGTCTAGAGCTTTTAAGGTTACAATCTTTAACTCCTCAGGCTCTACATCAGCCCTTGCATTTATGACTATATTCCATATATCTCTACAGGATTCTGAAACTCTATCAAGACTTATAGGTTCCTCCACTGATACTATACTAGCTTTAGCCCAATCATCTGTAGAGATCCCATAGACTTTAAGATGTGCTATTTCTTTTTGATTGACAAGAAAAGTCTGTCTTATCTCTCCTAATAAATCTGTAAGAAAAGAATTTATATCAATATTCTTACCTGTTATTTTACAAGTAGCATTTAACCACCCAAGTCTACTTTCTGCTGTTCCATAAATGTCATAATCTATTTCTAAGACCTTATCTCTTGAAGAGATATTGAAGATTTTCTCTATCCACTCTTCTATGTTTATTCCATTTTTAGATGAGACATTTACTACTTCTACATCACGAAACCTCTTTCTTAAAAAGCTATTCATTTCTTTTATCTCTTCTAAACTTAATGTATCTATCTTATTTAGTGCAATTATATCTGCTTCTTCTAACTGTTTTTGAAATAGATAGTTTATCTCAGAATGAAAGTTTGAATCCTTTTCAATCATCAATTTCTTCAGTCTCTTAGGGTCAACTACTATTGATAAAGGCTTAAGATTAATCTTATCTAAATAATCCCTTTCTAGTGGCTTAAATATAGTAGCTATTAAATCAGTGCAACTACCTACTGGTTCAGCTAAGATAATGTCTGGAGTATCTCTTTCGGTAAAACTATAAATCCTCTCTACAAACTGGTCGAAGTTACAACAGAAACAACCTTCTTTTACCTCAAGAACAGATAAACCAGCCGACCTTAAAAATTTTGAATCTACCAAATCACTACCCTGATCGTTGGTTATAATACCAATCTTTTTATCTCTTTCTAAGAAATACTTAGCGATGCTAACTATTGATGTAGTCTTACCTGCTCCTAAAAATCCTCCTATAATAACCAGATCTATCTTGTTCATTTTGTCTCCTTTAAGATTATTCTCTCTAGTTCCTTTATATCAGGAATAGTTCCAGCTGTAATTTGCTCTCCATTTATTATTATTGCCGGGAATTTCTCTACTTCTAGTCCTTCTATAGAGTAGATATCTTTAAGGTCTTTGATTTCTATGTAGTTAATATCTATGAAACTATACTTTTCCTTGAATTTATTCATAATCTCTTTTACTAAGCCATATATAATATTACAGGCAGAACATGGGTCACTTAAAGATACTACAGTTATCTTAACCCCCATATCCTGCCTCCAAATTCTTTATAATCCTTTGTTTGCTATTGCCTTTTCTATAGTGTTTCTTAATTCCTCTACTGAAGGAATAACACTTATATATACAGGCTTACCGTCTATACATATAGTAGGTATATTTGGAACCTTTAACTTTATCATACGAGCCACCGATTCTTTTTCCTTTATCTTGTATTCCTTCCATTCTACTTTATCTTCTAGTCCCTTAACTGCAGATTTTACTGCTTCTACAGTATATTGACAAGGAGCGCAGGATTCTGAATCCAGAGTGATTATATCTAAGATAACCTTTTTCTCATTTTCATAGTCTGGTAACTCTACATCAATCTCTTCAAAGCTACTCTTTATATCTTGCTTCATAAATTCAGCCACTTCTCCATAGACTACACTTACTATTGCCCTTACATTTTCCGGAGGTGTGTTAAATGGCATATCACAACCTGGAGAAAGAATATGGCCTTTTTTCCCTCCTATCTGCATGAGATTTTCTGCCTCTCTTATATTGTCTAATGGGGTTCCAAAGAGCATGGTTACAGTAAGTCTTATATTCCCACCAACAGATATGCCATACTTATGGCAGATCTCCTTGGCATATCCTAGATCAACATTTTCATCTATTGATATATTATTAGGCTGACATTTACACATAACCTCTATATTTTTTGTAGCATTGCCACAGACAAAGAGAGAAGATGCTTTTCCCTTCTCTCTAATGTATTTAAATATCGGAGTGATATACGGAGAGACAAATTCTTCAAAGCTACTTGGAGATATCTGTGAGGTCATAGGGTCCACAATAGCTATTACATCTACACCAGTATCCATATACATCTTGGCGCTGTTCATTGAAACCTTCTGACAGAAACTCATAAGTTTATGAACTTCCTCTGGTTCATCCATCATTTGATAAAATATATCTGTCCCTTTAAGATGTAAAGCTAGGGTAAAAGGACCAATTACAAGCCCGTATACAGCTATCTTATCCCCTAGTCTTTTAACTAATTCTCTACTAGCTTTCAAAATTATAGGAAATCTCCCATCTTCTTCGGTAGGTATCTTTAAATCTTCAAGACTCTTCCCTTCAGCCAGCGGATGTGATGCTACTGAAGGAGGATTTGTCTCCGAATATACGAGTCTACATCCTAAGGCTTCGGCTTCTAATTGGAGGTCAAATGTTACTGGTAATCCATCTGGTCTATATAACTCAAAAGCTTTCATCGCCCCTTCTACTATGTACTTATCATTTTTGAAATATTCCTCTGCGCTAACTCCTATAAGACTTGCAGCATGACAGCCTACAAATGGAACCCAAGGTATCCTTTCTACCTCCCTATTCTGTATAGCGTTCAATAACAGTTCTTTCGAATTCATCATATCACTCCTTCAAATATGTTTTCTATCTTGATAGATTTTCTAAACTTTACTTATTTTAGCATATACCATAGTAAAAATACAATTTAGCTAGGTTTGAAAATAGATTTTTCTTAAAGATGAAGAATTCTTGGTTAGATAAATAAAATAAAAAAGGGGAAAGGATACCCTTTCCCCTAAAATCCTACTTCTTTATAAAAATCTGAGCAGGGAAATACGCATAGGTCCTTAAGTTATCATATCCCCATAGACCTTCTGCAGGAATATTTCTTAAGTAATTCTTTGCTATTATTGGCTGTGGAGTTAGACCAACAGTACCTATTGTCCAGAGATTTTCTGCATTAGACTTAAGGATTTCTTTACCTAGCCTTATCCTTTCCTTATCACTTAGAGTAGTCTGCATCTTCTCCCACAGAGTTATGAGTCTTTTAACCTCTTTAGGCGGTTCTTCTCCAGCTTTTCCATTTGTAACATACCACTGAGCCCAAAGAGGACACCAAGTATTTTCCCAACCATAATTCATAGGTACCCACCAATAAGGTTCTAGAGGGAATAAAAATGCACATCTATCTCCAGTCCAGAATCCCATCTGTATAAGATTACCCATTGCTCTTGGACTTTGTAATTCTCTGGCTATTTCTTTAACCGCCACTTTAACACCTATAGCATCCCAGTATTTGACTAGCATCTCTCCAAGTCTTGTAGCGGTCGCATCTGGAACATGTTCGAGAAGAATCTCTAATCTCTTACCATCTGGCCTTAGTCTATATCCATCAGGTCCTCGTTTTAATCCCATTTCATCTAGTAATTTGTTAGCTGTCTCAGGATCGTACTTTGCATAAGCATTACCAAATGACTCTTCGTAGTATGGCGATTGAGGTATCACCGTGGTCTGTCTTGGAACCCCTAAACCAAAGTATAACATTTGGTTTAGTTCTTCACGATTTATAGCCAGAGACATAGCCCTTCTAAATCTTACATCCCTAAATATATTCCTAAGTACAGGGTCTTCTTTATAAGTCTGATTAATTTCAATAATGAAATTAGAACCCCATAGGCCTTGCCATAAAAGTACTCTATAATTACCCTTTTTTTCGTTTTCTTTGTAGAGTGTATAGTTTTCTAAACTAGTGCGTCTTCCAGCAAAGTCTGCCTCTCCTGAGATAGCTTTCATATCCATTATATCGATACTCTGGACTACGCTGATGAAGATTCTATCTATGTATGGAAGCTGATTACCCGCAGTATCAATCTGCCAGAAATAAGGATTTCTCTCCATTACTAAGAAATCTGTTCCTCTCTTAGTTAAAACGAAAGGTCTTAGAGTAGGACAATTCACTTCTGTAGCATTTATAGTATTATATTTTCCAAAAAGCTGATACCATTTTTCAAATCCTTCTGCTTTAGCTCTCTTATTTATCTCTTCTATAGAGGTATACTTAGGATGAAATTGTTTTAGGAAATGTTTTGGACGATAAATTGCCCCTGTCTCATGAGCTAGTCTGTAAGTTGCCATAGGATAAGGTACAGAAAAGATTAATTTAACTGTATAATCATCGACTTTTTCTACCTTCATTAACTTACCACCTGGAGACCAATATACAGGTTTTACAGGTGTAAGCTCGTCATTTAGGATGATATCTTCATACCAAAAGATAATGTCATCTGCAGTAAATGGGGCACCATCTGACCATCTCATCCCTCTGCGAAGGTATATAGTAAGAGTTTTCCCACCATCTGTGAACTTCCATGCCCTTGCTATACGCGGAGTTACAGAAGAACCATCGGTAGCTATACCAAGGATATGTTCATATCCGGTAAAATAGTCACCCTCTCCAAGGCTATTGGGAGAATTAGTAAATAAGTTTACCTGTCCACCATACTGCCCAATCTCCTCTACAGGAACCACAACTAGAGGGTCTTTAGGTAATCTCTTATCTACTGGTGGAAGTTTACCTTGCTTTACTAACTCGGCTAACATTGGAGCTTCGCCAAATTTAGTTATCTTTTTTCCAGTAGCTCTCTGATAATCAGTAGGAGTATTGTAGAAATTAGGCTTGGGAACTTTTTGAGCAAATGAGACAGAAAAAGATGAAGAGATTAGAATTGCAGTTAAGAACAAGAAAATTACCAATCTAATAAATCTTTTCATATTTTTTTCATCCTCCCTTCTGATTTAGACTTTAGTAAAAGCATAACACACATAGAAAATCTTTTCAACTTAAATCTCTACGCCAAAGAATAACCTTACCAGAAGCCCGATTCCAAAAGAAACAATAGATACTCCAAAGATTATGGCAATCATCTCTAAGAATCTCTTCTTAAAATCAAGATTTTTTGCTACTGAGATATAAAAAGTAAAGAAGAGAACAAGAATTACAGCAAATAATAAGGTAAAGGAGAAGGCAACAAAACAGTTTTTAAGTATAACATAAGGAAGTATTAAGAAAAATACTGCAAATATATATGTCATTCCTGTAGTAAGGGAAGCTTTTATGGGGCTCTTCTCTTCACCTTCAGCCTTAGTAGAGAGATACTCAGAGGCTGCCATAGAAAGTGAAGCAGCTATCCCTGTGATAATTCCAGTAAGAGCTATTAAAGACGTATTCCTTAGGGCAAATGTAAAACCAGCTAAAGTGCCAGTAAATTCAACTAGGGCATCACTTAAACCCAAAACTATAGAACCTACATACTTTAATCTCTCCTCGTCTAAGATATCTAAAAGTTCTTTCTCGTGAGATTTTTCATCATTAATAATACTATCTATCTCAGGGTATCTTTGAACAATACTACTGTAGCTTTTTTGAGCCAATTCTTCTCCAGATTCCATCAACTTTAATCCAAATGTTATACCTAATATCTTTACAATTATAAGATAGAACCATATCTTAGACTTATTAGGTGTAACATCTTTGCCTGTAATTCTCTTTAATCTTTCATAATGACTATACTCTTCTTGAGCTAGTCTGTTTAAGACTTCCCTATTATGTTGGTCTTTAATTCCCTTTGCCAAATTAGAATAGATTAGATATTCTGTTATTTCATTTTGCTGTAGCTCTATAATCTCCATAGCTCAGCCAACCTCCTTTTTTATAGAATATTACACTGTGGCGCTTATAAAATCAATTGAACGTAATATCTATAAATAGTATAATCTTCAGGGGAAATTAATCTTTAAATAATAGGAGGTCAGATATGGGAAAAGTATCTATTTATTCTGAAGCTATACCTAATATGCCTTGGGAAGATAGACCTGCAGGATGCAGAGATGTGATATGGAGATATTCAAAAAACCCTATTATTAAAAGAAATCATATCAAGAGGTCTAATAGTATCTTTAATAGTGCAGTTGTAAAATTTAAGGATAAGTTTGCGGGAGTCTTTAGAGTAGATGATAAGACCAGAGCAATGAATATACATAGTGGCTTTAGTAATGACGGAATTAATTGGACACTTAGTGAGGATCCAATAGATTTTATCCAAGAAACCAGAGACCCTCTAATAAGTATGTATAAATATGACCCAAGAGTAACCTGGCTAGAAGATAGATACTATATAACTTGGTGTAATGGATATTATGGTCCTACCATAGGAGTAGGGTATACTTATGACTTTGAGAAATTCTATCAGATAGAAAACGCATTTCTTCCTTATAATAGAAATGGGGTCCTTTTCCCAAGAAAGATAAATGGGAAATATGCAATGCTGAGTAGACCTTCAGATAAGGGTCATACTCCATTTGGAGACATATTCTACAGTGAAAGTCCTGATATGGTTCATTGGGGTTGCCATAGATTTGTTATGGCGGCAGGCCATCAATATTCTTCATGGCAATCTCTTAAAATAGGAGCTGGTCCAACTCCTATAGAGACTAGTGAAGGATGGTTACTAATATACCATGGAGTACTTCTCTCCTGTAATGGATATGTGTACAGTTTTGGATGTGCTCTATTGGATAATGAGAAACCTTGGATAGTAAAATATAGGTCTAGGAGTTATCTGCTTTCACCTCAAGAGTTATACGAATGCGTAGGAGATGTCCCCAACGTTGCATTTCCATGTGCAGCATTATGCGATTCTCAAACTGGAAGGATAGCAATTTACTATGGGGGAGCAGATACTGTAGTATGTCTTGCATTTGGCTATGTGGATGAGATTATAGACTTCTTAAAAAGTGATGGGATAAAAATGGCTTAAAACATTTATAGGGGCTCCAAAAGGAGCCCCTATGATTTTTCTACTTTGTAGTGATACGACCTTCTATTTTTGGATTTACTGGAGAGTTATTCTGAATATATTCTTTTAGAACCTCATAATCTACAAAACCGAGATTTATTACATTAGTTCCCTTCTGAAATACAGTATAACCATCTCCACCTTGAGCCAAGAAGTTATTAGTTACTACCCTATAAGTCTTGTTGGGATCAATGGGTTGATATGTACCATCTGGGTTCTTTATCTCCACACTGACAATTCGTTTTCCAACTTCAGCATTTGGATCCCAAACAAATCTTAAGCCAGATACCTGAGGAAATCTACCTGCTAGATCTTTTACTTGGCTTACACCATTTTCTAGTGCTTCTATAATCTGCTGTCCCGTAAGATCTAAAGCAACCAAATAGTTACCAAATGGTAATACAGTCATTATCTGTCCAAGTGTTATCTTACCTTTAGGGATAGAGGCTCTAATACCGCCACCATTTTGTATGGCAATAAGCGCATTCACAATCTTTGCCTTGTCTAACATAGCGTCTGTAATGAGATTAGCAAGATTTGTCTCTTGAGACCTTACTCTGCTTCTCTCCCCATCAAGGTCAACTAAAGTCTCCCCTACAACTGTATTCATTAATCTTGTAACAGGCTTCTTGTAGTCTTCAAGCTTAATCTTGCAGAGAGCTTCTTCTTGAATCTTATTATCTATAGCTACTAGACTTCCTTTCCAACTTTGTATAACTCCACTATCATTAAAGACTACATCTAAACGTCCAAGATATTTGCCATATTCGTTGGCTTGAACTATCAAAGTTACTCCATTATCATGGGTTATTACTGTCGGATAAGCACTAGGCAAGGTATGGGAATGGCCTCCAACAATCACATCAATTCCCTGCACTTCTTTAGCAAGTCTTACATCATTATCCCAACCTATATGTGTAAGGGCTATAATCTTATTTATCCCCATAGATTCTAGTTGTTTTACTACCTCTTTTGCAGTCTCTAAATAGTCATTAATGAGTATATTCTTACCTGGGCTTGATATCTCTGCAGTCTCAGGTGTAGTCAAACCAAAGATCCCGTATTTTTCTCCTCCCTTCTCTATTATTACCCAGCCTTTCACTTTGTCCTTCAGTGCTTCTTCTTTGGAGAAGTCAAAATTGGCACTCAGTATAGGGAACTTAGCCTTTTCGATAAAGTTTGCTAAGACTTTAGGTCCCATATCAAACTCGTGATTACCAAGAGTCATAGCATCGTAACCAGCATAATTCATAAATCTTACATCAGCAGAGCCTTTATAGATGGTAAAGTAAGGTGTCCCTGAGAAGACATCTCCAGCATCTAACAAAAGCACTTTATCTCTACCTACTTCTTTTCGGATATTTTTTATTAATGTAACTCTGCGGGCTATCTCTTCTATGTGGGAATGGGTATCATTTGTATGAAGTATAGTAATGCTAGAGTTAGCAGAAAATGATAGAGATGGGACTAACGATAGAAGAAGTAGCACCACTGTTAAAATTACTACTAGCTTAATGCCAAGCTTTTTATACATAAAAAATCACCTCCATACTTTTTAGTTTTTCTACTTATATCTTCTTAATTGGTTCATAGAGAAATTGTGGCACAGGCTTATTAATCTTTAAATAGACTTCTCTAAGATGAGCTCTAAAGAGCTCATCAAAGATATTCTCCTCTTTTACAGTATGACGCCTATTATACCACCAAAACCAGTCGCTTCCCTCTGCAATAAATATTTCTCTAAGGGCAGATTCATAGGTCTCTTTAGGAATATCTTCTCTGTAATCTTCCAAATCCTTTCTTACTTCTCCAAGATAATCCCAGGCTAGATTTGTAGCGGTTTCACCTATCCAAGTATCAAATGACATATTTATCCAAGATCCAGAAGAGATATTCCCTAATACCTCAAAGTTTCCATCTAAATCTATAAACTCTGAAATGGTAACAGGTTTTAATCCTGCAGTTTCTGAAAGTCTCCTGTAAAGAGAGATGAGGAATTCCCAACCATTTTCAGGATAATAGTTCCAGCAATTCTCTCCATCTAAAGCTATAACTACAAGATATTTCTCTCCAGTTGGCAAATTGAATCTTATCTCTTCCAGTCTTCTTATAAGGTCTATAGCAGCATCTTGAGGATTAAGTCTATAGTATTGAAAGCTTATTAAGTTTGATAAAAATTTGTCTCTGAACACTACAACTAGCTTCCCACTTGCAGTATCTAAGAGGTAAGGTCTATATAAAACTTCTGGATTAGTGAGTCTGTCCTCTGCTCCCCTAAGATTCTTCCCTAGAGTCTTACATAAAATATCCTCATCTGTTATAGCCCATTTAAACCCTAGAGAATTAATTATACTTAAGGCATCTTTACTTACAGCTAACTCCGAGGGCCAGATACCCTTTGGTGTTTCCCCAAAAGTAGAAACATAAGTATCTATAGCATATCTCAATTGAGATTCTGCGTCTTCTGGATGTTGAAATCTATTGTTTGGCAATTTGCTTATACCAACTGTTCTGGCAATATCTGTATCTATAAGCAAAGGAAGTATCGGATGATAGAATGGAGAAGTGATTATTTCCGCTTGACCTAGATCTAGAAGTTCACCATATCTAAGTAAAATTAGACTTATCACCTCCAATTGTTTCCTTATTACAAGTCTCTTATGTTTCTCTGTAAAGTGTTCTTCTCCGAATAATCTTTTTACCACCGGATCGTTCTTCTTAAAATGGGGATCAAACCAAGTTAGATTCCCCCAAACCTGAAGATCAAGAAGTTCTTGCGTGGATAACTCTTCTATAGCTTTATCTATACCAAGAGAATTTACTTTGGTATAAAGGGAATAAAAACTTGGATATGGCTTTATAAAATATTCAGGATTTAGTACAAACGAATATTCAAGTAATATCTTCTTTTCTTCATAACTTAGCTCTTCCGGTGATTTATTTAGTATTTCTAGGTATATATCTCCTGCATAATTGTAGATATAATCATTCAATTGTGAAATAAGTACAGGCGTTATATTAGCAGTATAATGAACATCTGGAAAATAGGCAAGGAGATTTGCCATATAAAAATAGTCTTTTACTGCATGCATCCTAGTCCACGGAAGTAAATATTTACCTGTTCTTGAGTCTTTATATGTAGGCTGATGGTGATGCCAAACCAGTGCTACATAGAGGGTTGAAACCATATTTTAGCCTCCTATTATATAGAATTTATCTTATCCCTCAATGCCTTGGCAGAATCTTCCGGTCTTACAGGATTTATATAAAAACCAGACCCCAGCTCAAAACCTGCCAATTTTGTGATCCTTGGAACAAGGTTAAAATGCCAATGAAAGAATTCAGTTCCATTTCCTCTAAATGGGATATTATGTAGTATAAAATTGTAAGGAGGATCATTAAGAACTTCGGACAATGCCCAGAAGATGATCTTAAAGAGCTTAGCTAGTTCCATTATTTCTATCTTGCCTATCTTCTCAAAGGTAGATGCATGCTGTTTAGGTAAGATGTCTACCTCGTAAGGTGAAGGAGATGCAAAAGGTGCAAGTGCTATGAAGAGATCGTTCTCATAGATTACTCTCTCTCCATCACTCTTATCCTGCCTTATTATGTCACAGTAAGGACATCGTTCTTTATAGGCATAGTAGTCTCTAGCACCTTCGTATTCTTCTAGAACTCTCTTAGGGATTACAGGAAGAGCTATAAGTTGAGAATGAGGGTGTTCTAAGGATGCCCCAGCTTCTGGTCCATAGTTCTTAAAGATTATGGCGTATTTGATGTCAGGATTTTTTGCTTGCTCTAAAATTCTATCCCTATATGCCCAAAGTATTTCTTCAATCTCCTTCTCCGACATATTAGCCATAGTTCGATTGTGGTATGGGCTCTCTATGATAATCTCATGCGCCCCATATCCAGAAGCTATATCATACATCCCAATCCCTCTTCTCTCTAAAGGGACATCAGGTTTTACCGCTGAATACTTATTCGGAATTACTCTTATCCACCATCCTTTGGCATCTTTCTGAGTTCCTGCATGTCTATAAGCCATAAGTTCAGGAGGAGTAAGACTTTCATTCCCTTCACAAAAAGGGCAGTTATCTATGTGTTCCGGGAGAGCTTTATCTTCAGTCTTAGGCTTTGCAAAATCAGAAGGTCTTCTAGCCCTTTCAGTAGCTATTATTACCCATCTTCTAGTTACAGGGTCTTTTCTAAGTTCCGACATCTATACTTCTTCACCTCTTCTTTGATGTTAATATTTTATTATAAACTTCTAGATATTTCTTGGCAGAATTACTCCATGAGTGGTCTTCAAGCATAGCTCTTTTTCGCATATTATACAGTCTATCCTTGTTATAATAGAGCTCTAGAGCTCTATTTATACTTTCTAACAGTGCGGTATAGGTATAGTCAAGAAATACAAAGCCTGTTTCACCCTCTTTTACAGTATCTTTAAGACCACCAACTCCTCTAACTATAGGAATAGTCCCATACTTCATAGCTATCATCTGTCCTAAACCACACGGTTCAAACCTAGAAGGCATCAAGAAGAAGTCTGAGCCTCCATAGATAAGATGTGCAAGTTCATTGTCAAACCTTAAGTTTACAGAGATCCTCCCAATATACTGTTCACTGAGCTGAGTTAGTATCTGATGATAATACTCAGATCCGGTTCCTAATATCACCAAGTAGATGTTTTTCTTGAGAATCTCTGGTATAGCTTGAATAAGGATATCTATACCTTTCTGGTCCCAAAGCCTACCAATAAAGCTAAATACAGGAATATCGTTGCTGTAAGAAAGTCCTAATTTATCTAGTAAGAATTTTTTGATCTCTTCCTTCTTCTCTAAGGAGTCTACCGAGAATTTTACAGGTAGATATTTATCAATCTGAGGGTTAAATTCCTCCTCGTCTATCCCATTCAATATACCAACCAAAACATCCGCTCTGCTTCTTAATAATCCATCTAGTCCGCAACCATACTCTGGAGTTTTGATTTCTTCTGCATAGGTAGGACTTACTGTATTAATCATATCACTGTAAACTATGCCAGATTTCATAATGTTAAACTTTCCGTAGAATTCTACCTCTTCGGGACTAAAGGCACTGTCTGGTAAGCCAGAATATATAAACATATCCTTTTCACATAGACCTTGATAAGCTAGGTTATGAATAGAAAAAAGCGTTCCTACAAGTCCTTTATCCCAGTAGTATCTGACATAACCAGGTACCAAAGCGGTATGCCAATCATTACAGTGGATAATATTAGGTTCTAAAATTTTAGCTAATTCAAAACTTGCCCTAGAGAAGAAAATAAAACGTCTAGTATCATCAGGGTAATTATATAGAGATTCTCTTTGGAAATAAGCTCCATTATTAACTAAATATAGATTTATATCTTCTGAAATAGGAACTTTTTCTATACTTGCAGTTTCATTCCCATATCCTAATTGCACATCTAAAGATTCAATAAATGTAGATATCTTATATCCTTGTAAGTTTATCTGTCTATACTTTGGCATTATTATATCTACTTTACATCCCAAGTTAACAAGAGCCTTTGGCAAAGCACCAGCCACATCAGCTAATCCTCCAACCTTTATGAAAGGATTAACTTCACTTGCCACTAAAAGTACCTTCATAAAATTCACCTCCAGAGAGACCATAATTTATGTTTAGGGAATAAAGAATCTCGTCTCTCTAGGTCTATAATAAATTCCTTATCCTCATTAGATAATACCGTTTTATCAAGTAAGTCTGTAAGTAATTTTATGTTTGTTAGATGTTCGTTGAATCTCTTCTCTCCATAATCTCCAGCAGATTTTGTATATATCAGAAATTCCCAATCAGAACTAGTAAGTAGTAAAAATTCTCTTATTATCTGATCAGCGATTCTTTCCTGCCAGCCTGAGAATTCCCTATTGGCAAAGAGCTTATCTATCTTATCTTCCACTTCATATATCTTTTCCCACATCCACCTTGTATTCTCATTATACCAGACTTCATGACCTCCACCAACTCCCCAGCTTGACTCTGGCATATCTATGGATTCTTTGGGAGGAAAACTGGCGAGATATTTACTAGGGGTTATTGTCTCTACCAAGTCTGAAGAATTTATTCTTATAAGTAACTCTTTTACGAACTCAACCCCTTCCCACCACCAATGGCCAAAGAGTTCAGTATCGAAAGGTGTTGTTATAACTGGATTTTCTAGTCCAGTACTCTCTACCGTCCTCTCTAATCTCCAAAGGAAATGTGCAGAATGTTCTTTTACCTTTTTTATAGCAAGGTCTGGATTATACGGCTCTTTTGCTCCTAAGTCAGTATTAGGACCAGTAACCCTCCAATACTGTAAGCCTGACCCTTCTTTACGTTTATGAAATTCTCTATAAAGTGCTTCTCCAGGGTATCCCATGTCCTTTGACCATATCTGACCTGAGAGGTCTCCAGCTCTTCCAAATGCAGATACATTAGAATTTCTTATATAATATGGCTTAAAGACAGTGTATTCTCTGGAGAGTATTTGAGAGTTCTTAATATCTCCATAAGGGCTATACGCTTTACCTCCACGAATAGCATGCTCTTCAAAGAAAGAGAAACGATATCCTAGTTCGGACATAAAGTCTTCAAGACCAGGCTTATAAGCACACTCCGGTAACCACATCCCATAGGGAATGAGTCCGGTGATACTTATATGTTCCTCTTTCCCTACCTTTAATTGGAGTCTTACTGATTTCTCATTTTTCAAAAGTGGTAGATACGAATGCGTTGCAGATGACGTAATAAGCTCTATAGCTCCACTTTTAGCCAATTTATAAAGCTTCTTTACTAGGTTACCACCCGATTCTTCAAAGTATCTTAGTCTCTCTTCTAAAACCTCTCGGTAGTAGAATGTTAGATTAACAAGGTCCATCTCCTGGGTATATTTAAAATAATCTCTATCGGCATTTATCAGCTCTATCTTTCTTGCTATATACCTCCTAAATCCATCTATACATTCAGGCATTACCAATTGCGAAAGAAGAACTGGAGTTATACTAACAGTAACATTAGGTACTATTCCATCTTCGTATAGGTCTTCTAACGTTTTAATTAAAGGGATGTAAGAGGCATACATAACTTCATAAAGCCACTCTTCTCCAAAGGGCCATAAGCCTTTCCCTTTAACATAGGGAAGATGGGTATGAAAAACAAGCATAAAATATCCCCTCAAGGGAATCTCCTCCTTCCTCAATATTCTATCCCCACTCTGGCTTTTATACCCTCCTTATAAGGGTGTTTAATCTCCCTCATCTCTGTAACCAGATGGGATAATTTTATTACCTCTTCAGGTGCTCCTCTACCAGTAAGAACAAGTTCTGTATTATCAGCCTTTTTTTCTATAAGTGCTAATATATCCTCTAGTGTAATTAGCCCAGCATTATATGCTGGGAAAATTTCATCTACAACAACTATGTCATATATTCCGGAAGATACAGAGCTAAGAACCTTTTCATATAAATTTCTTGCTAAGACGATGTCTTCCTCTGTAGGTTTGGTCCTTATAAACTTTCCGCTACCTCCCTGAATTATATCTACTTCTGGAAAAGCCTTTTTTAAAGCGATTACCTCTCCAGATGGAGAGTCACTAGATTTCATAAACTGAAAAATGATAACCTTCTTGTTTCTTCCTAAAGCTCTTAATACGAGTCCAAATGCAGACGTGGTCTTTCCCTTACCATTTCCAGTATATACCTCTACTAATCCCTTCTGCATAGAATAATCTCTGCTATCTCAAAACTTGCTTTAGGCTTACCAATTCTTTTAGCATTATTAGACATTTCTCTTATTCTCTGCGGACTTTTTAATAACAGTTCCAATATGATTGGAACTTCAGAGAGTTTATTTACTCTTATTGCTGCACCTTCAGTAGTAAGATAGAGGGCATTAAACTCCTCCTGCCCAGGTATTGGATTAACTATAATCATAGGAAGTCCGGCAGCTAAGGTCTCAGAAGAGATAAGTCCTCCAGGCTTTGTTATTATTATGTCTGATGCATGCATCACCTCATATACATTAGTAATGAAACCGAAAGCCACCAGTGGTATAGTAGTCTTACCCTTTATCTTCTCTAGCTTCTCTCTTAACTTCTCATTTTTCCCTGATACAGCAATAACCTGTATAGGCAAGGAAGATTTATCTAGAGATTCAATAAGACTGTCTATTCCTATATCAAGCCAGCTACCCATTAGGAGTATAGTAAATTTCTCTGGGTCCAGATTAAATCTCCTCTTTAGCTCCGATTTATCATATTCTTGAGCAAACCTCAGGTCCACTGGTATACCAGTAATGTATATCCTCTCCGAAGGAATCCCTTCTCTTATCAAATAGTTTTTAGTAAACTCATTTGGAACCATATACTTATCTATCTCTTTATAGACCCAAAAAGGATGAGCCCTAAAGTCTGTCACTATTCCAATTAATTCAGTCTTTAATCCATATTCTTGCTTGAGACTAGCTACCATACCAGAAGGAGACTCATGTGAAGAGACGATTATGTCAGGATTATACTCTTCAATAAGACTCTTTACCTTCCATATTCCTATATGGTGTAAGAACTCTTTTAAGGTAGTAGAGTCTTCACCTACAGTATAGAAATAGCCATAAAGGTTAGGAGCAATATTAACTATTTTTTCATAGCTTTTAGAGACAAATTTGCCAAAAGCCACATTTATGTAATGATACACATCGACTATCTTATATTCGATATCTTCTAACCCCTTTTCTCTACTAATTATATTTAAGGCATTGGCTACAGACTCTATTGCCTTATTGTGTCCCGTACCTATACTTGCAGTAAGAAATAAGATCCTCACATCAGAATACCTCTTCTATTCTATCTAGAATTTCTTTGGAATCAATTTCTAAAATATCAGCTTTTCTTCTATTTTTGATCTCAACAATACCTGATTTTATGAATTTATTCCCTATAGTAATACGAAGAGGAATCCCTAAGAGGTCAGCATCCATAAACTTAACGCCAGCCCTCTCATCCCTATCATCAAGTAATACCTCGTAATTTTTCTCCGAAAGTTTGACATACAGGTCTTCTGCAAAGTTCCTTATTGTCTCATTTGTCCAATCTGTAGGTAGTATATATATCTCATAAGGCGCAATATTCCTAGGCCAGATAATACCATTCTTATCATTGTTCTGCTCTATACTGGCAGCTACAAGTCTACTTACACCTATTCCATAACACCCCATTATGATAGGCTTTAATTGTCCGGTAGCAGTTTGAAATACAGCGCCCATAGGTTCACTATACTTAGTACCCAACTTAAATATATGTCCTGCCTCTATCCCTTTAGAAATGATAAGTTCTCCTTCACACTTTGGGCAGAGATCTCCTTTTTTAGCTTTTCTTATAGGTAAGAAACGAGTTGGGTTAAAGTCTCTGCCAATATTAACATTTTTAAAGTGATAGTCTATCTCATTAGCTCCCACAACTCCATTTTTTATTCCTCTTATCTCGGGGTCCGCTATAATCTCCATTCCTTCTATACCAACAGGACCAACAAAACCTAACGGGGCAGATGTCTCATCATTTTCTACTAGAGAGACTTCTTTAACATTTAGAAGTTCCTCTACTCTTTTAAGATTTACCTCACTATCTCCTCTTACCAATAGAGCAATATTTCTTCCGTCTGCCTTTATCATAATAGTCTTAATTAACTTAGAAGGCGGAACATTAAGATACCCAGAGACTTCTTCTACGGTCTTTAATCCCGGAGTATATACCTTCTCTAAGGGAAGTAAATCTTCATTCTCTTCTAGTATTACAGACTTATACTCTGCCTTTTCTGTTGTAGCTGAATAACTGCAAGAAGAGCAGTAGGCTATTTCGTCTTCTCCACTCTCAGCTATTATTACAAACTCATGTGATACATCTCCCCCTATAGGACCACTCTCTGCCTCAACAATCTTATATTCTAAACCTATCGCGTCAAAGATATTTTTATAGGCATGATAAACCTTATAATATCCTTCATTTAAGCTTTCTTCATCTGCATGAAAGCTATAGAGATCTTTCATAATGAACTCTCTACTTCTTATAACCCCAAATCTAGGTCTAGGTTCATCTCTAAACTTTGTCTGTATCTGGAAAAGCATAAATGGAAGTTGCCTATAAGAGTTTATTTTAGCCCTTACAAGAGCAGTTATAATCTCCTCATGTGTAGGTCCTAGACACATCATACGATTATGTCTATCGGTGAGTTTAAACAGCTCTTCCCCATACTCATCCCATCTTCCCGTCATCTTCCACAATTCACTTGGGTGAAGAGCCGGAAGAAGAACTTCTTGCGCTCCTATTGCTAACATCTCTCTTCTAATTATATCCTCTATCTTCTTTAGAACACGAAAACCTAAAGGCAAGAAATCATATATACCAGAAGCAACTCTTTCTATCATACAGCTTTTAAGCATAAGCATATGGCTTATTGCCTCTACATCCCTAGGCATCTCTTTCTGTGGATAATAAAAAAGCTGAGACATTCTCATCTTTGAACCTTCCAGCCTCCTTTACATAGTTAATAAGTTTTTCAATAGCTTCCCTTGGACTGAATGTCCCCATTATTTCGCCTTTTACAAAAAATACCGCCTTATCTCTTCCAAACGCAACGCCACAATCAGCTAATCTTGCTTCTCCAGGTCCATTCACACTGCAACCCATAATAGCAACATCTAGAGGTATAGTCACTCCCTCCAATGCAGATTCGACCTCTTGATAATAAGATTCTAAGTCGACCTGACATCTTCCACAAGTAGGGCAGGCTATTAGATTTATACCACGTTTTCTAAGTCCTAGACTCCTTAATATCTCGAACGCAACCTTTACCTCCATTGTAGGGTCTCCAGTTAGGGAGACTCTAACTGTATCACCAATTCCCTCTTTTAATGCTAATGCCAATCCAACAGAAGATTTTACTATACCTCTCCATCCTCCTCCTGCTTCCGTTACTCCTAAAGAGATTGGATATCGAAGATATTCTGCTAGAATCTTATTTGCCTCTACAGTCTCTTCCGGATCGGATGACTTAATAGACACTACTAAATTAGTATAACCCCAATCCTCAATAAGTTTTACATAGTCTAAAGCGCATTTTACTAATCCTTCTTTATCTCTACTGTAAGAATCTGGTAAAGAACCCTTGTTTACACCAACCCTTATAGGAATATTGCGGGCTTTGGCTTCTAAGACCAAACTTCTTAATATCTCTCTGTTAGGAACAGTTCCTGGATTTATTCTTATCTTATCTACCCCCATTTCCAATGCTATAAAACCAAGTGACAAATCAAAATGTAGGTCCGCAATAATTGGTATAGATACGTTCTTTTTTATTTCTCCAAGTTTAAGTGCAGATTCTCTTGTAGGTACCGCTATCCTTACTAGTTCACAGCCAACTTTCTCTAGTCTTTTTATCTGATTGATAGTAGCTAAAACGTCTTCTGTTTGAGTATTTGTCATAGATTGAACTGCAATAGGATTTCCACCACCTACAGTAACATACCCTATTTTTATAGGGAAGGTATCCGTTCTCTTCCACATTAGAAGCGCCTTACATCTCCTATAGTAACTATTATCATTAATACCAAAAGAAAGAGAAAACCTATATAATGGACAACATTTTCTTTCTCAGGGGTTATCTTCAACCTCTTCCAAAGATTCAATATAAGAAAGAGGATCCTCCCTCCATCTAAAGCTGGGATAGGCAGTAGATTAAATAACCCCCATTGTATACTTAGGAAAGCCATAAGTTGCATAAAGACCTTTATACCCATCTGAGCTGCTACTCCAGTTATTTTAGCTACTCCAATAGGACCACTAAAAGAGTCCGCTCCGAGTTTACCAGTTATAAGATTCCAAAGAGCTCCCAATGTACCTATTATAATAGCTCCAAATTCACCCAATGCCATTTTAAGAGAATCAAATACAGGGTATCTAACTTCAGTAAAAGAGGGCACTGTAATTCCTATTAATCTTCGCTTTTGTTCTGGATCATACTTAGGTTCTACTTCAATAGTTATTCTATTTCCACTTCTATCTATTTCTAATGTCAATTTACCTTTTGACTTTTGTATTGTTTGAGTTATATCTTGAGGCGTTGAGACTACATTACCATTTATAGAGATAATCTTGTCTCCAGGTTTTAGACCTGAAATCTCCGCAGGAGAACCTGGTAGAATAGAGTTAATCCCTGTAGGCACAACTGTAGGGACACCCCAGAGAAAGAGAGTAAACAGAATAAGTATAGCTAATAAGAAGTTCATAATTCCGCCAGATGCCAGTATAGAAAATTTTGTAAACCAGCTCTTCTTGTGGAAATTGGCTTCGTCTTCTACCTCTCCATCTGTATCTAGCCCAGCAAGTTTTACATAACCACCAATTGGAAGCATTCTTATGGAAAATCTTGTCTTATTTCTTTCAAAAGAAAGTATGACTGGTCCAAAACCTATAGAAAATTCAATAACTCCTACTCCGTGTAATTTAGCTTGTATATAGTGACCATACTCGTGAACCAAAACTAATATTCCAACTAGTATAAGAAAATACAAAAAATTCATCCCTTTATCACCTTCTCAAATATCTCAATAGTCTCTATTCTAGCCCAGTTATCTATCTCCATAACTACATCTAAAGAATCTATCTTAGATGGACTATGCCTAGATAGAACTTCCTCTACTAAAATAGGTATATCAGTGAACTTGATCTTCCTATTAAGAAACAAATCTACAGCTACCTCATCAGATGCATTAAGCACAGTAGGATAAGAAAGCCCCCTTTTACCAGCCTCCATTGCGATCCTTAATGCAGGAAAGCGATCAATATCTGGCGGTTCAAATGTAATCTCTCTTAAATCAATAAGATTTAACTTCTTCCAATGATTACCTAACCTTTCAGGATAGGAAAGCGCATAGAGTACAGGTATTCTCATATCAGGATTACTCATAATAGAGATCATAGTCCCATCAATTAAGCTTACAGCCCCATGAATAATACCTTGTGGATGCACCACTATCTGTATCTTTTCATAAGGTATATTGAAGAATTTATGAAGCTCTATGTATTCAAGTCCTTTATTCATAAGGGTAGCGGAATCAACACTTATTCTCTTTCCCATCCTCCATACAGGATGGGTTACCGCTTCTTCAGGGGTTACCTTTTCAAGTTGTTCACGGGTAAATTTCCTAAAAGGACCACCTGAAGCAGTAAGAATAACTCTATCTAAGTCGTTCTTACTATTTAAACTCTTCAAACACTGAAATATAGCACTAGGTTCGCTATCTATAGGGATAAGGTCTATCCCTTTATTATTTGCCAATTCTCTTATAACTTCACCCATCATCACTATAGATTCTTTGTTAGCTATAGCTACATTTTTATTATACCTTATAGCCTCCCAAAGAGGATATACGCCTAGTGCTCCACCCATCACTATTACTACTAAATCCACATCGTCTACTGAAACAATATCTCTAAGTCCTTCTATCCCATAAAAAAACTTACTTTTAGTATCCTCTATAGCAGATTTGAGAGATAAGGACATATTATTTTCTTCTGCAAGAAGGACATATTTAGGACGAAACTCTCTTACCTGTAGTGCTAACCTTTCAGAATCTCGTCTAGCTCCAAGCCCTATTATGTTAAATCTATCTTTAAATTCCCTTATAACTTCTAAAACCTGAGTCCCTAAGGCACCAGTGGAACCTATAAGAATTAGATTTTTTACCATACTCCACCAACTATAAATCTTATTATTGGAAAGACAAAGACAACTCCAACTAGGAAACCATCAAATCTATCTAAAACTCCTCCATGTCCCGGTATAATATTCCCAGAATCTTTTACATTAGCCTCTCTCTTAAGTAAAGATTCAAAAAGGTCCCCGGCTTGAACTCCTAATCCAAGGATTAATCCTATTATAATACCTTCGAAATTACTTCGAAATAAAAATGCTGAAATTATTGTTGCTATCAGTCCTCCAATAAACCCTTCCCATGACTTAAGAGGACTTAAGATGGATGCAAGTTTATGCCTTCCAAATTTTTTCCCTATAAAATATGCGGTGGTATCAAAAGCCCAAGTCCCCACCATCACCATAGTGCACCAATATCCAGTAGGGTCAAATTTTCTCATCACAAGAAACATTGACAGAGGAACCGCTATATATAAAAGCCCAAATATAGTTGCCGATATAATAGATAGACTTCTTTCTATACTCTGCATAATTATAAAATAGAGCATAAGATAAACCCAAAGGATTATAAGTGTCTGTAAGACGCTCGTTGCATATTCCCAACTCCAGAAGAGTATAAAGACTCCACCTACTAAACCTTCCCAGAATCTTATCTTTATATTCATCTGTTCTGTAAGTTTACTATATTCAAGAAAGGCTATAGAAAAGAGAGCCAAAAGAAAAATCTGAAGTGGAATACCTCCAAATCTTATAAGAGCTAAGACTATTGGAGCGCCAATGACTGCGCTTATAATCCTCTTACTAAGCATTAAACCTTTAGATGCCTCCAAATCGCCTTTTTCTGCTTTGGTAGGCTTCTATTGCCAAATCAAATTCTTTCTCGTCAAAATCAGGCCATAAAACTGGAGTAAAATAAAATTCACTATAAGCAGACTGCCACAAAAAGAAATTACTTATTCTTAACTCTCCACTAGTCCTAATTATAAGATCAGGATCGGGAAAATCTCGAGTATCTAATTCTTGAGAGATTAGCTTGTCGTCTATCTTATCAATACAAATTTCTCCTGAGGTTACCTTCTGAGAAATCCTTTTTATTGCCCTTAATATATCATCTCTACCGCTATAATTAATAGCAAAGGCTAAGTTAAGTCTGGTATTAGAAGCAGTCAGTGACTCTGTTAACTCCATCTCCTCTAGCACTTCTCTAGGAAGTTTACTTCTGTCTCCAAAAAATACCACCTTTATACCTTCTCTAATAAATTCTGGTCTCTCCTCTTGAAGTCCTACCCTTAAAAGTTCCATCAAGCCATCTACTTCTTCTTTAGGTCTCTTCCAATTTTCAGTGGAAAAGGCAAAAAGACTTAAATACTTTATCCCTAGGTTAGCTGAATGTTTAACTATTCTCTTTACATTGCGTTTCCCTTCTTGATGCCCATAAATTCTAGGCATTCCTCTAGCCTGAGCCCAACGTCCATTACCATCCATAATTATGGCTACATGGATGGGCAAGTTATTCAATTCCAAAAATTTATACCTCCATTATTTCTTTTTCTTTTTCTGCCAAAATTTTATCTACTTCTTCTATATACTTATCTGTAATTTTTTGGACCTGCTCTTTTAGTCTTTTCTCTATATCCTCAGAGATTTTACTGTTCTTCTTCTCTTTTTCTAATTCCTCTACTCCTGCCCTTCTTATATTTCTAATTACAACCTTAGCTTCTTCTCCTTTTTTTCTTACCAGTTTTACCAATTCTTTTCTTCTTTCTTCGGTAGGAGAAGGGATATTAAGCCTTATAGAGGTCCCATCATTTATTGGAGTTAGGCTGAGATCAGACTTCAAGATAGCCTTTTCTATACTCTGTAATGCCTGTTTATCCCATGGCTGAATAAGGATAGTCCTAGGATCAGGTGTGGTTATCTTGGCAAGCTGAAAGAGTGGGGTGGGTGTTCCGTAGTAGTCAACTGTTAGCTCTTCTACTAGGGCAGGGTTAGCCCTTCCTGTTCTAATTCCAATAAGTTCTTTTTGAAAAACAGCTATAGATTGTTTCATCTTCTCTTCTATACTACGGGTGAAAGCCTTTTCATCCATATTGAATCACCCCTTTACTAGAGTTCCTATTTCTTCTCCACAGATAAGTCTTTTAAGATTACCCCTTTCTGATATATTAAATACTATTATTGGGATCTTGTTCTCCATACAGAGAGACACTGCTGTAGCATCCATAACCTTTAATTCCTTACTCAGTATATCCATATACTTTATCTCCGGATATCTAACTGCTTTAGGATTCTTGGTAGGGTCAGAATCATATATACCATCAACCTTTGTGCCCTTTATCATAACTTCTGCATTAATCTCTGCCGCTCTTAGTGCAGCAGCTGTATCTGTGCTAAAGAATGGGTTCCCTGTTCCTCCCCCAAATATAACTACCCTTCCCTTTTCTAAGTGTCTTATAGCCCTCCTGCGTATATATGGTTCGGCAACTTGCCTCATTTCTATAGAAGTCTGGACCCTAGTAGGTATATCCATAGATTCTAACTTAGACTGAAGGGCAAGAGCATTTATGATTGTAGCTAGCATACCCATATAATCTGCAGTGGCTCTATCTATAGATAAAGAGCTGGAGGTAATGCCTCTTATGACATTACCTCCACCAACAACTATAGCTATCTGAACTCCTAACTTGTATATAGATTCGATCTCTTCCGCTATTCTTTCAAGGGCATGATATCCTATTGGATCAGAGTCTTCTTTAAAAGCCTCACCACTTAACTTTAATAAGACTCTTTTATACCTTACCTCTTCAGACATTATTCCTTCCCCAATTCAAATCTGACAAATCTCCTTACTATAATATTCTCACCTAATCTAGCTATAGTCTCGTTAATTATATCCTTTATTTTCTTCTCTGGATCTCTAACCCAAGGTTGTTCTAAGAGACAGACCTCTTGATAAAATTTCTCTATTTTCCCTTGGACAATTCTATCTATTACATGTTCTGGTTTTCCTTCATTCCTAGCCTGAGTTGCATATATCTCTTTCTCTTTCTCTAAAACATCTTGAGGGACATCGTTTATAGATATATATCTAGGACTACTTGCTGCTATGTGCATAGCAATCTCTTTAGTAAGAGTCTTAAATTCATCTGTCCTTGCTACAAAATCGGTCTCACAATTAACCTCCACAAGGACTCCGATCTTATTACCAGGATGTATATAACTCTCTATCCTTCCCTCTTTAGCTACTCTAGCTCCCTTCTTCTCTGCTACTGCAATCCCTTCTTTCCTAAGAATCTCAATAGCCTTTTCCATATCACCATTAGCAGAGATGAGAGCCTTTTTACAATCCATTACCCCTGCCCCCGTCTTTTCTCTGAGTTCTTTTATTAAATCCATATTAATACTCAATCTAACGTCTCCTCCTCGTATTCACTAGCTACTTTTTCTTCAATTTCTTCTATAGAAATTTCTTCTATACTTGGCATCTCTGTTACTTCCTCTTCAACCTCTTCCTTTCTCATCCCTGCCCCCTCCAACACTGCGTCTGCCATTTTACTACAGTATAGCCTTATAGCTCTTATAGCGTCATCATTCCCAGGGATAGGATAATCTATTATCTCTGGGTCACCATTTGTATCTACTACACCAACTATTGGGATTCCAAGCCTCTTAGCTTCCTTAACTGCGTTTTCTTCTTTCTTTGTGTCTATGATAAATAAGAGTTGTGGAAGATTAGTAAGGTCTTCTATCCCTCCTACATACTTTTCAAGCCTATTAAGTTCTATCTCTAAGTGCTTCCTCTCCCTTTTAGTATAGGAATCCCATAATCCCTTGTCTCTTTCTTCTCTTAGCCTCTTTAACTTCTCTATACTTCTTCTAACTGTTTGGAAGTTAGTAAGAAGTCCACCAAGCCATCTCTGATTTACATAGGGCATTCCGCATCTTTCAGCCTCAGCCTTTATAACCTCATAGGCTTGTTTTTTAGTCCCAACAAAGAGGACTTTTCCCCCATTGCCTGAAACATCCCTCACAACTTCATAAGCCTTCTCTATACAAGCTACTGTCTTCTGAAGGTCTATTATGTGAATCCCATTTCGCTCTGCAAAGATATACGGCTTCATCTTGGGATTCCAACGTTTCGTTTGATGTCCAAAGTGGACACCTGCTTCTAAAAGCTGTTTAATGGTTACTATTGCCATACATTCTCCTCCTCTAAGTTAAACTTCTGCCTCATTGCCACCTAAGGGTGGACTTAGAGATATGAGGCATGCAAATTCCTGTGAAAGTATAACATATAGTTAAACACTTGGCAAGGGTTTATTTGTCCTTCTATTTTTCTTTACTAAATTGACCTCATGGAATTCTTGAGCAATATTCATACAGTGGTCACTAATTCTCTCTAGGTCCGTAAGTATATCAGTATATATCACGCCTGCCATTGGAAGACAGATACCCTGTTTCATCCTTTCTAAATGGCTGTCTTTAGATTCTTTGACTTTAATATCTATCATCTCTTCTCTTGAATAAACCTTTTCGAGATTAGATATATCACTCTCTTTGATCATCTCAAAAGAATCGTCCATATTCTCCAAGATGAGCTCTTTTAGCTCTTTCAAATCATTCTTGGCGTATTCAGTAAATTCTACCCTATCAGAAATCTTTAACTCTACCTTCTCCATAATATTAGTTATATGATCTGCTATTCTCTCTACATCATCTACTGCCCTCAGTGTAGCATTTAGTTCTCTAGCCTCATCTTCGGAGAGTGATGTTGCAGAAAGTTTTGTTAGGTATTTAATAAGAGAAGACTTGAGCTCATCTGTAATATTTTCCATAGTTAAGATGTCTTTGTAGTGATTTAAAGAGTTATTTTCTAGATCTTCAAATGCTAATATATACATATCTTTTACTATATCTGTCATCCTTACTAATTCTTTTATGGCACTTTCCAATGCGGTAGAGGGCGCATTTAATAGTATAGGATTGAGTATGAGGGTAGGACGACGGAATACCCTTTCTTGACCAGGGAGAATCTTTCTTACAAGAGACGCATACTGTCTAGTAAACCATATCCATATAAATGCCCAGATTACATTGAAAAGCGTATGAGCATTTGCCACTTGTCTTGCAATATCACTAGAGGTGTGAGAAACCAAGTTAGTAAAAGGTCCTAGAAAAGGAAATATAAGAAGTACACCAATTACATTGAAAAGAAGGTGAGCTAAAGCTGTCCTCTTAGCGGAAAGGTTAGTCCCTATACTAGCCAGAAGGGCGGTTACACAAGTTCCAATATTTGCTCCCAAGATTATAGGGATAGCAGAATTTAATGGTATTGCTCCCTTAGAGGCTAAGGCTACAACAGTACTAGTAGTAACACTACTACTCTGTATAATAGCAGTTACAACAGCTCCTGTAATAACACCTAAGATCGGATTTGCTCCCATAGTGATCATTGCTTTTGAGAATGGAGCCCAGTTTTTAAGGAGCGCCATAGATGAATCCATAAGATTAATCCCTAAGAATAACATACCAAAACCAAAAGACGCCTCTCCTATGTACCTTATATATCTTCTTTTACCAAAAAATACAAGAATAAATCCCAATAATAAAAAGTAAGGTGCTACTATGGTAAGTTTAAACGCTACTAGTTGAGCTGTAATTGTAGTACCTATATTTGCACCGAATATAATCCCTAGCGACCCTTCTAAGGTGAGTAATCCAGCATTAACAAAGCCAACGACAAGCACTGTTATTGCACTACTACTTTGAACTATAGAGGTTGCCACCGCTCCAATTAATAGACCTCTCCAAGGAGAGGCACTAATCTTTTCGAATATAGATCGCAAACGAGCTCCAGCTGCTTTCTCTAAGCCTGAACTCATCTGCAGTATGCCATAGAGAAAGAGACTCAAACCACCTAGAAGAAGCCCTAAATCTTTGAAAGATAGAGGAAATCCTTCCATATATCACTCTCCTATCTCTTCATAGATTTTGTCATTTACCCTTATTATACTATATCACAGATACTTCAACTTTTTATAGTAATCAGTGTGCTATAATAAAATTCAACAATAGATATAGAAGTGAGAAAGTCTTATGATGATTCTAGACTTACCTAGTAGATATATAGAATTACCTGCCTTTTTCCCCGATGGTACTAGTGGGGTTGTCCGATCAATAGATAAAAATGATCTACACAATGCTAATGTCCAAGGCATAGTAATGAATACCTTACACCTTATGAGAAACCCAGGGATTACTGTTATAAAAGAATTTGGAGGGCTCCATAACTTTATAAACTGGGACGGAGCTATTCTTACTGACTCAGGAGGATTTCAGGTATTCTCTATGATTAGGGAGAATAGTAAGTATGGGACTATAACAGAAAAAGGTATCATTTTCAGACCGTCTCCAAAAGAGAAAGTAGAACTTACGCCAGAAAGATGTATTCAAGTCCAATATATCTGTTCCGCTGATATAATTATGAGCCTAGACTACTGCACTCATCCTGACGATCCTTATCAGATAAATAAAGAGTCCGTGGAGAAAACTATCAGATGGGCTTTAAAATGTAAAGAAGAGTATGAAAAACTTCTAGAGACCTTCCCTAAGAGCAAAAGACCTCTTATCTTTGGGATAATTCAAGGGGGAAGAGATAGGGAGTTAAGAAAGATATGTGCTGATTCACTTATAGAGATAGGATTTGACGGATATGGATTTGGAGGCTGGCCCCTAGACAAAGAAGGGAACTTATTAATAGATATCTTAGAATATACTGCTAACTTGATGCCTAATAATCTTCCAAAGTATGCAATGGGGATAGGAAAGCCAGAAAATATCGTTATATGTGCAGAACTTGGCTATAATCTCTTTGATTGTGTTATTCCAACTAGAGAGGCTAGACACGGTAAATTATACGTGTTTAATCCTGGAGTAGATCTAAAAGATAAGGATTTCTATAGCAATGTATTTATAAAAGATGAAAGGTTTGTTAGAGATGAAAAGCCTATATCAGAGCACTGTAATTGTTATACCTGTAGGAACTTTTCTAGAGCATACATACACCATCTTTTTGAATTAGAAGACTGCTTGGCATTTAGATTGGCTACTATCCATAATCTCTACTTCTATAGTGAACTCATAAGACTTATAAGAGAGAAAAAGAATGCTTGAAGAGATAGTAGAAAAGGTAAGGGCTTCTAGTAAGTATAGAGAGATAAGTGAGAGAACAATCTTAGAAATAGTAAAGATAGAACTGCAAAAATATAAGAACGAAAAGAGGCTAATAAAAGCGGTCAAAAATAGACTCCATCAGATATATGGGGCATTCCTAAGTAAAGAAGAACGGCAAAAGCTTAGGGAATTAATATCGATATTAGAGAAGGATCACTCAAATATTATGGATATAGCAAAGATGATACTACAACTGCATCAATCCACCAGAGAACGACTTGATATCTATGGAGAACTCTATAGAGAGATCTTTGATACTACTGGTAGACCTAGTTCTATACTAGACTTAGCCTGTGGACTTAATCCATTTTCCATACCTTGGATGAATATAGAAGGTCCTATAGAATACCATGCTTATGACATAGATTCTATAGTTATCGAGAGTATCAATAAGTTCTTAGCCATTTTAGGCTACCCTCAATTAGCTAGAATAAAAGACATTCTCTTCGATGAGATTGAAGATTGTGTAGACGTATGTCTTATATTTAAATTTCTCCCTACAGCAGAGAGGATAAAGAAAGGACTCTCTATAAAACTATTAGAAGCTATAAATAGCAAGTTTATAGTAGTCTCTTTTCCTCTAAAGAGTATTTCTGGCAAAGAAAGAGGAATGTTAGATAACTATAGTAGACTCTTTGAACCTATTTTTCAAAAGAGCCATAAGATTATAAAAAAGTTTACCTTAGGTAATGAGATGTTCTATATACTGATTAAGAGAGGAGAATAATGGGCAAGTTATATGTAGTTGCCACCCCTATAGGCAACCTAAAGGATATTACCTATAGGGCTATAGAAGTCCTTAATAACTGTGATTTAATCGCTGCCGAGGACACAAGGCATACATCTATCCTATTAAAACATTACAATATAGAGACTAAGCTAATCTCTTATCACAAGTATAACGAAGAGGAAAGGTCTAAACTGCTTATAAGTTATATATTAGAAAAGAATATGGACGTGGCACTTGTATCTAATGCAGGAACACCTTGCATATCAGACCCCGGATATAGAATAGTAAAGGATGCAAGAGAGAAAGGAATAGAGGTTATACCAATACCGGGTCCATCCGCGGTTATGACAGCTCTGTCTGTGTCAGGAATTCCCATAAATCATTTTTTATTTTTGGGGTTTCTACCCAAGAAAGAATCTGAAAGAGAGGAGATTATAAGGAGTATAAAGAAAAGAGGTATAGAGACTGTAGTTATTTACGAATCTCCCAAAAGAATAATATCACTAGCTGAGCTTATTGCCAAAGAACTGCCAAACTCTACTGTATGCTTCTTCTGTGAGCTTACAAAAGTCTTTGAAAGATCATATATAGGAAAGATCTATGATGTCTTGGAAGAATTAAAGAATGACCCTAATGCCAATATTGGAGAATATACCATAATAATCTATAATGAGGAAAAAGCTGAGGAGGTTAAGTTAGAAGTAAGTATAGAGGCTTTAATAATAGATATCATAGTTAAAGAAGGAGTCTCTTTAAAAGAGGCTATTGAGATAGTATCTAAAAAGTTTGATTTACCTAAGAATCAGGTCTACAAGAGAGCATTAGAGTTAAAAAAGATTATAACCAAAATATAAATAAGGAAGGTGAAAATTGTGAAGGCTCTAGTATATTATGGTCCTCAAGATATGAGAGTCTCGGAGATAGAGAATCCGAAGATTAAGAAAGATGAAGTCCTTGTGAAAGTAAAGGCTTGTGGTATTTGTGGCTCCGATGTCCATGGATATCTAGGTATAACTGGCAGACGTATTCCTCCTATGGTTATGGGGCATGAATTTACAGGAATAGTATCCTCTATAGGAGAAAAGATAGATGATATATCTATAGGAGAGAGAGTAGTTGTCTACCCAGCAAGGTTCTGTGGTAGATGTGAGTTCTGTAAGATTGGATTGACAAATCTCTGTATAAATAGAACCATCTTTGGTGTTATGGATGTAAATGGTGCTATGGCTGAATATGTGGCGGTTCCTAGAGAAAATATCTTGAAGTTACCTGAAAGCATAGATTTTATTAAAGGAACTTTTCTAGAACCGCTCTCAGTAGCCTATAGAGCAGTAAAGACAGCCGGAGACATACTAAATCGGAATATATTAATAGTAGGGGCAGGAACTATAGGACTCCTAATACTTCAGATTTTAAGATTGGGTGGAGCAAGGGCTGTTGTAATTACTGATATAAATGACAAAAGGCTTGAGATAGCCAAGGATCTTGGGGCTGACCTAGTATTAAATCCAAATAAAGAGGATGTAAAGGAATTTATATCTAAATCTATCCCTAGTGGGATAGACCTAGCGTTTGAAGCAGTTGGTTTGGAGACAACGGTAAATCAGGCACTTGGAATAATAAAAAATAGAGGAACCTGTATATTTGTTGGAAACTCTATGAAGAATATCACTATAGATATGCAGAATATAGTAACTAGAGAGTTAAGGATTTTAGGGACCTATACTTATACTTTAGGGGAATTTAGCGAGTCAATAAGTCTCTTAGAGAAAATAAATATCGATAAGATGCTTAGCAAAGTAGTCCCCTTAGATGATGGACCAGAGGTCTTTAAAGAATTGACTCAGAAAGATAGCGCTCTATTAAAGGTTGTTTTAAGTATATAGTTTATCTACACTATTTTTAATCCCATAGAGTTCTATAAGTTCCCTTATTTTATCTGCAACCTTACTACAGGCAAAACCTACATCGTTATTACTTTCCTTTAGTCCTTTTTCATACGCCTGTCTTATCTCTGTTCCAATATTAATCTTTGTTATCCCATTTTCTATTGCCTGCTTTAGATACTCTATCCTTATACCTGAGCCTCCATGAAGGACTAACGGTCTTTGAGTCACCTCTTTCAGTCTTTTTAGATGCTCTATATCAAGTCTTGCAGATATCTTTTTCTGATCCTTTGCTACACCAGATATTGCTCCATGTATATTCCCTATAGCTACAGAGAGCCAGTCTACATTAGTCTCTCTTACGAAGACTTCTGCTGATTCAACAGATGTAAATCCTTTTTTAGAGCTAAATAGTTCTTCGTATGGAGGGAGAGGTCCCTTTTCGTGTCCAAAGACTGCTCCAAGTTCTGCCTCAACAGGAATACCTCTAGGATGTGCCATCTCTACAACCTTTTTAGTGCAGGCTATATTCTCTTCTAAAGAAAGTCTAGAGCCATCAATCATGACAGAATGATATCCAAGCTCTATACCTTCCTTTATAAGTTTTTCCCAGTCAACTAGATTACCGTCTTCATCTATGACAGGGATATGGTCAAGGTGGAGTCTAGTATAATAAAGGTCCGCATATTTATAGAATTCCTCAGCTACACTAGAGAAGCTCTTTGCTCCAAACTTCTCTACATCAGGGCGTGAAACTTCAACTAAGCCAAAGACCCTTTCCTCTTTTAGAGTGTCAACTATCACCTTTACCATAGGAAGATACGCAGAATTAAAAGCGGGTATAAGAATTCCAATTCTCCATGCCTTATTCATTATTTCATTTACTTCTTTCATATATTATTCTCCCTTTTTATAGTCTATTACTAGTAATCTAAAGGGTGGCTCATCTTCTTCTATCTTTGGAAATCTGCCTATTGGCTCTAAAAATCTATTATCTATATTGTCGTCATTCACAGAGGATACCTCTCCTAGCAGGGTAAAACCAGTTCCCTTCTCTCCCCAGAATTTATGGTATACTTTTGGGAATAGTGTTATACTCTCTCCCGGGGTTAGTCTTACAATCGTTCCTGCTGGGGCGGTATAATTTCTCCCATCCATAGAGATATGGACAGGGGTATCTGCAAGCCCTCCATCTTCCGTTGAATTATAGAGCTGTATTAAGACATTCCCTCCACCACGGTTTATAATATCTTCCATTTTGCTCCAGTGAAAATGAAAAGGTGTAATCTGCTCTTCTCTAACTATAAGGATCTTTTCAGCATAGGGTTTTATATACTTCTTTATATTTAAGTTACCATTTCTTATAGTAAATAAGACTAGACCTTCCCTGTAGAAATCTCCCTTACCAAAATCGGTGATGTCCCAACCCAGCATATTGTCCCTTATCTCATCATACTCTTCCCCCTTATCTTTCCAGTCTTCAGGTGTCCAATGCGCAAATGGGGGAAGATGAAAATTCATCTTTTCAATAAAAGAGATAGACTCTTTTAAGATTTTATTTATCTCGGATCGTTTCATCTCTTATTCACCTCTCTCACTTTTTGTAGATTTTCGGAAGCTCTAAAGCCTCCTGTAAACTTAACTTTCTAGACAGCAATTTCTCACTTCATCCCCACTGTTTGAACCCCTCAGCCTTTAACAAGCTCTAGAGGAGCCATTATACTTATCTCATCAAGCATTCCCAGTTTAGATGCATTCAATATCTCTATCTCAAGAGGCAATCCTTTTTCATCAAGATGAAGGATTACACCCTCTTTTAAATCGATAGAATCTGTAAGAGTACCATCTCTAAGCTTAATTAAAAGTATATCAGCCGACTTTGAATATTCTATCCTCATAAGTTTTCCCTCTGCACTTATCTACCTTTGTAAGAAGATCCAATAGAATTATAGCATAGTTCAACGGGAATATTTCCGATATTCATTAAAAAATCAAAAAATAATCCACTCAAAATAAGATATCCCTCTACTTCCCCCATGCCCTCCTTAGTTCTTCCCTTATATCATCAACGGTTAAGTGTGTATAGATCTGAGTTGTTGCAAGTGAGGAATGACCTTCTGGACTGCCCTTAGTCTTATGGCTTTAGATTCAAACCTAGCCTAATAATATAACAGCTTTAGCAACATCCCCATAACCTTGAGAGTAAAAGGCTTCATTAGCCTTTTCCATAGGTAATTTCTTTAACTTTCTCTATAGGGTCCTCTAAAGAGGAATTTATAGTATATTTACACCATTTGGAAGCTCTCAATAATTTACTTTCGTTTATATCTATTCCAACTGAATGTTCCTCAAGAATACAGGAACTAGAGATATAAATGCTCCTGCCATCATTGGACCATAATCGGTAAAATATTGATTTGTAAAAAATGCCAACCCTAACTCTATAGTCATTTTGTTTGGACTTCGTATTACTATTAAGGGCCAGAAATACTGTCCCCAACTATCGAGTTTCTGAGAGCCTACTTTTTATCTATCAATGCAGAGTATAACATAATCTCCACCAAATCCTCATACTCTATCCCATACGCCTTAGCCATTGCAGGCAGATCACTCAAGTCTGTCATACCAGGGATCGTATTTACTTCAAGGACATATGGATTATCATCCTTGTCTGTAACAAGGTCTACTCTAGAAAAGCCAACACATCCTAAAGCCTTATGTGCCTGTAAGGCTAATTCTTGAGCTAATTTATACTTTTCCTCTTTCATTCTTGCTGGTATTATAAAATCCGTCATTCCAGATGTGTATTTGGCGGTATAGTCGTAGAACTCTTTCTTAGGAACAAGTTCTAAAATTGGTAAAGCAGTGAGTCTCCCATCTATCTCTAAGACTCCTACCGTTATCTCCCTACCTTCTATATACTTCTCTATAAAGATATTATCAAATTTATCTAATGTATCCCTTACTACCAGTTCTAAATCATCTTTGCTCTTTACTATACTTACACCTATACTTGAGCCTTCAGATACAGGTTTTACTACTAAAGGTATACCAATTTCATTAATAGCTCTAGAGATAAATCTATCTATGCTTTCCGAATCTTCTAAAGCTATAAAATTAGGAGTAGGTATTCCAGAGGCTATAAATATCTTCTTACTTGCAACCTTATTCATAGCAAGAGACGATGCAAGGACTCCCGAACCCGTATATGGTATACCAAAAGTCTCCAAAAAACCTTGAATAGTGCCATCCTCCCCCGGTTTTCCATGTAGGGCTATAAAGACTAAATCCCCTCTTAATACAGGTTCCCATCCTTCCATCTTGGGATCAACCAGAGTAACATTATACCCTTTCTTTAGTAAAGCCTCGTATATCTTTTTACCAGATCTTAGAGATACTTCTCTTTCTCTTGAAATCCAACCATAGACAACAATAATCTTTTTATCTTTCAACGAATTATACTTCATAAGTCGCTCTCCCTTTCTATGTTTATCTAGGTGTTTTCTTCTGTCTTTCTAAACTTAAAGATAGCATCAAACATACCTATCCAGACTACCAATTGTGAAAAGAAAGGCTGAAAAATGATAAATATAAAAAGCATTATCTTGGCTACTTTTGGTAATCCCCACTTTGATAGCCAAGAGTTTACTACTAAAATTCCATTAAATAGAAAAAGGACACTAAAGATAACCTGAAGATTTATACCAATATTATAAGCTAGACTCTTTGGGTCTTTTATGCCAATAGCGGTAATTATAAAGGCAAGGAAGAAGCCTAATACTGTTATAGGAGGAAGCCTAAGATTAGAGAGAGATATAGGTGGAATATCTATCCTTATCCTCTTTAAGACTTGATGGGCTACCCAATAATTGGCGGATGAGATTATGACACCTCCAACAAGAAGCATACTAGGAAGAGCCTGTTTTATAAACTTCATAATCTCCTGCCAATTTTTACTAAGAGCCTCTATCTGGTCGGTAGGTAGTCCAAACCGTTTATACATATCTATAACCGTAGGGAAGCTCTCTTCATACATCTTAAAGTATAGGTCAAAGGTATTTATACCCATAATTATAAAAGAGAGAAAGGCTATAAGTATCACACCACACAAGAAGGCTAAAGCCCCCCAAAGGACAGTACTGTTTGGATTTTTTCCGCTTTTCATCATATATCCAAATACTAAGCCAATAGAACCAAAGCTTGCAGAGAACCCTACACCATAAAGAGGTTCGGTAAAAAGGATAAGTATAATCCCCGCTACTATAAGAGCCATTATGCCTGTCCTTAATGAGTGTCTAATAGAGAGTATTATTAGAGGGACAGGAAAGAGAAAACTTATAAGGGTTCCTATAACTGGGATATATGACGCTCCCAATCCGAGAATGACCATAATAGCAGTCATAAGTCCAGCTTCAGCTATTTCTCTGGTAGAAAAATTCTGCATCTCTATGGTCTCCTAATAAACTTTGCTATTTCAGATATGATAAATGGGAGAAATGCACAGGATACAATTATGTCTAAGTCTCTAATAGTAGGAGTTACATTATTGAATATTTTAGCTAGAGGATAGATATATACAGAGGCTAAGAGTAAGCCAAGTGCTCCAAAGATAGAATAGAATAGAAACTTATTACTGAATAGATTTATCTTATAGACAGGGGTTTCAAAAGACCTAGCAGAAAAGACCCTAATAAGCTCTGAAATGACTAACGTCATATAGGCAACTGTCCTAGCCTCACTAAGATTATCACCTTTATATACTAATAGAAAACTCAGAAGTGTAGCAAAGGCTATCGCTATACTCTGAGTTATTATTATCCCCATATGATATTTTGTAAGTAATGGCTCTCTTTTACCCCTTGGGGGTCTATACATTATCTCAGCTTCTCCTGGCTCCATTCCTATTGCAAGCGCAGGAAAACTATCTGTAACAAGATTTAACCAGAGAAGCTGAAGGGGTAATAGAGGAGCGGGATAACCTAATATTATGGCTACAAACATAATAAGGACCTCTCCTATATTGCAGGAGAGAAGATATACAACAAACTTTCTTATGTTCTCGTATATTGTCCTTCCCTGAAATATAGCAGATACTAGAGTGGCAAAGTTATCATCTAAAAGGACCATATCACTAGCCTCTTTGGCAACTTCTGTTCCTGTTTGTCCCATTGCTACCCCTATATCTGACTTCCTTAGTGCTGGTGCATCGTTTACCCCATCACCAGTCATAGCTACAACTTCCTGTTTCTTCTGGAAGGCTTCAACTATTCTTAACTTATCCAAAGGATTTATTCGGGCAAATACACTTACCTCTTCTATATGCTCTGCTAATTCTTCATCAGAGATTTTTACAAGATCGTTACTAGTTAGGACCCTTCCTTCCGGGAAGTCTAACTCTTTGGCTATTGAATATGCGGTAACCTGATGATCTCCAGTAATCATTACTGGTCTTATTCCTGCTCTCCTACAATTCTCTACCGCCTCTCTAACTTCAGGTCTAAGTGGGTCTTTGAGGCAGAGAAGCCCTAAAAAGATTAGACCTCTCTCCACCTCTTCATCATTTTGTGGCATTTTACTGCTTCTTCCCTCAGCAATAGCCAGTATCCTTAGACCTTGAGAGGCAAGACCTTCTGAAACAGAAAGAATGGCAGATTTCCTAGTTTCTGTTAGAGGAATAATCCGATTCTCCTTTACCAGTTCATAATTGCATATATCAAGTATGACTTCTACTGCACCTTTACTTACTATAAGGTATTCATTATCAAATTTATGAACAGTGCTCATTCGTTTTCTCTCTGAGGTAAATGGAACTTCGTAGATCCTTGGATATGCTGACCTTAGATTTCTTATCAAATCATCTGGTAGCCAAGAGATAAGGGCAATCTCTGTTGGGTCTCCAGAGTCTTTTTCCGCATCGTTACACAGGACCATTGCCCTCTGAATCTCATAAGGGACAATAGAAGTATTAAGGTTTCCTTCTGTAAGATGAACTGCATCTGTATATATCTCAACAAGAGTCATACGGTTCTGAGTAAGTGTCCCTGTCTTATCTGTGCATATTACAGTAACTGAACCTAAAGTCTCTACCGCAGGTAGATTTCTAACTATCGCCTTTCTTCTTGCCATCTCTGCCACACCAAGAGCCAATACTATGGTTACTACTGCAGGTAAGCCTTCGGGTATAGCAGCAACCGCTAAACTGATGCTAGTAAGAAACATTGACTGAAATGGGATTCCTCTTATAAGACCCATAACAAGAATAACTCCACAGACCACAACAAATGTTAACCCAAGGACTTTACCCAAGACATCTAATTGGATCTCTAGAGGGGTTTTATCTTTCTTTACTTCCTTAATTTTAGATGCTATCTGTCCTAGTTTTGTGTTTATTCCGGTGCTTGTTACCAATACCTTTGCCTTTCCCTTTGTAACTGCAGTTCCCATAAATACCATATTCTCTTCAGTAGGAGACTCATCGCCAGATATAGATGACTTAGATACAGAGACAGACTCTCCAGTAAGAGTTGATTCGTCAACCATAAGGCTATGGACTTCAACTAATACCCCATCACAGCTTACTTTGTCTCCTGCTTCTAAGACTAGAATATCTCCGGGAACAATCTCCCTAGAAGGTATAGTTTGAACTTTTCCATCTCTTAAGACCTTGCTTGTTGGATTAGAGAGTTTTTTAACCGCCTCTAGTGCAGATTCTGCTCTACGTTGTTGAAACACTCCCAAAGTAGCGTTTAGAATTGTTATGCCAAGTATGACCAAGGTATCTATAAGTTCACCGAAGAATGCAGAGATAACAGCAGCAACAATAAGAATTAAAACAAGCATACTCTTAAATTGGTCTAAGAATTGAGCTAAAAGAGTGGGTTTGGGTGGCTCGGGCAGTTCATTATAACCATAAATCTTTAGCCTTTCACTTGCTTCTTTGCCACTTAGACCATAAGACAGGTTTAAATCCCTGAGCAACTCCTTCAAATTTCATCCCTCCAAAATGTTAAGTGTAAATTATGCACCAGCATCAGACCAAAGACGAACTTCATAGATATCAAAGAGATGTGCAACTTGAGGATAGGTAAAATTCCCACCATTTATTGTAAAGGTATTCTTTATATTATTAAAACCTATATAACCAGTCTTAGCATATATAGCACCATTCTCTACGGTTACATCTGCTTTCATATTAGTAAAATCCGTATTCCCTTCTGTATAAATTATACAGTTTTTGAAGGTAATCTTAGCATCGTTGTTATATTTTAAATTCTTTGATATAAGAGTAACTAACTTAGAACCACCATCTATAGTCATATCACTAGTATTATTGACATGTATATCGCCTTCAACAGTAATACAAAGATCAGAAATGTTTAGACCTTTTAAATTCCTCAAATGTAAGTCTCCTATTATGTATACGAAGGTAGGTCCAGAGGGATCCTTGACAATTTCATTATTCCTAAGAGCGTTAACAAAGTCATCCTCATTGTTGAAGACATACTTTGATCTTGCTTTATAATTATCAAATTTTATTTCGGGAAAAGAAAGTCTAGGTGCATTTTCTTTTTCTTCTAAAGCAGTAATCCTACCCTCATTTTCGTTATTTTCATTTTTATCTTCATCACCATCTATTACTCTGTTCCCTGCGCTAACTTTTCCATTAATATGTATAACATAAGTAGTGTTATTATTTGAGTTATTATTTGAGTCATTATCTGGACCTCTTGCAATAATATCACTATTTGAATGAACATTCCCGTTAATTACTAAGTTTCCTTTTATATTTCCGAATTCTATTTTACCCTCGCTAGCCAGCACTTTGTCCCAAAGCCCTTGATATAATAATTCTATCTTCTTAACTATCTTTCTCTCAGCCTTATTATATTGAGCTTCGCAAGTAAACTTATATGTTGAGTTTCCTAAGTATTCGGCAGATAAAGATTTGATAATATCTTTTCCGTAGTTATCTTTTCCAAAACTGTCCTTAAGTAAAGATACAGAATTATTTACTTCATCAACACTATTTCCATTTAGTATCCTTGCCTGTGCATATTCCACTCCTGCCTCTGCATAATAAAGAGCTTTATTACCATCTAAATATAGTTGAGTAGCATTTATCTCTTGAGTAGATAAAAGTAAAACCGCAGTTAAAAGTATAGTCATAGCCAACATAAAAACTACTGCTAATACGAGGGCTATACCCTCTTTTCCTTTAATCATTTTCCTCATCCCCTTTTAATAAAAATTTTTACAAACTAATTTTAGCACAAATCAATACTAAATGCATCAATTCTATAAACAAAACTATTATATCAATTTTTTGGGTTTTTCCAAAACGCTACAGCTCCTAAAAACGAAGTCTTAAATTTGATTTTCCATAAATTTTGTATTATTATTCACTATATGAATGAAAATCATTCAGGCTTTGAATTAAAATTCCACACTATTTTATTCCTTAAACTAACAATTCCAAGTCCTTTACTAAGTTTGTATAATGATATATGAGGAGGTGATGCCTTTATGAGAAAATTTTTTAAAATACTAGTCTTAGTATTCCTTTTAATATTCATCACATCTTCAATATCTCATAGTCAAGTTCTCATAGAATATGTAAATAAACCTGAAGATTCTTACGGCTGGAAGATTCTCTCAGAAGAAAAGAAGATAGATATAACCATCTATAATGTAGAGTTAACATCACAGAAGTGGAAGGATATAATCTGGACTCATAGGCTTATTATAGGTGTCCCCAAATTACTTGTTAACCCTAAAGTAGGTATACTCTACATAACTGGAAGTTGGAAAGAGGGTTCAGAGGAGGCTCTTTACATAGAAGAGCTTTCTAAAAAATTAGGATGCGTATCTGCAGTCTTATTTGATATACCTAATCAACCCCTCTTTGGTGGACTAAGAGAAGATGCCTTAATAGCATATACGCTTAAAAATTTTGTAGAGACGCAGGAAGAAGACTGGCCTCTACTCCTTCCTATGACAAAGGGTGCTATAAAGGCAATGGATGCTGTTCAAGAGATTGTAAAAAAAGGACTTAACATAAATGTGGAGGGCTTTGTTGTTACTGGAGCTTCAAAGAGGGGATGGACTACTTGGCTTACCGCAGTATGTGATAGTAGAGTAAAGGGAATAGCTCCAATGGTCTATGATAATCTTAACATAAAGGCTCAATTTGAACATCAAAGGGAGATATGGGGAGATTTTAGTCCACAATTAGGAGATTATACTCAATTAGGTCTTGATAGATTTGCAGATACCCCTATAGGTGAAAGGATCTTATCTATTATAGACCCATACTCTTATAGAGAAAGAATAACAGTTCCTAAGCTCATCATCAATGGTTCTAACGATGCATATTGGGCTATAGATGCAGTGAATTTATACCTAAAAGACTTGGTTGGAGAAAACTATATACTATATGTGCCAAATTCAGGACATTTTCTTGAGGACAGAGAGAGGGTCATAAAGGATATCTCTGCCTTTTATCTATATATAGCAGGAAGAATCCCATTCCCTAAGGTAAGCTGGAAGATAGAGGAGGATGAATCATCTATTAAGCTTACATTAAGCTCAAACATAAGTCCAACTAAAGTAGGAGTATGGTATGCAGATTCAAAATATAAAAACTTTGTCTATTCTCTATGGAGCTATAAAGAGGCTAAAAAGTCTCAAGAAGACTACTATATAAGTCTAGATAAACCAAAAGACTCAAGTATTGCCCTGTTTGGAGAATTCTACTACAGTACTGGCGGTATAGAGCTGTATCTCTGCACACCGGCTATCTTAAGGTAACTCTATAGGACTAATAGCATCCCTAATGCCGATATAACGCCCATTAATCCTCCAAAGTAAAAGGGAGCGCTTGGAGAGATATTGTTCCAGAGAAGTCCAGCCACAAATGATGCAGGTAATAGTCCTATACCTTCTAGGGTTGCATGAAGTCCAATTAGTGTAGCTCTTGTTTCTACAGGGGCTATATCCGATATAAGAGCCTTCTGCACACCTTCGGTAAGCCCTATGTATATACCATAGAGGCCAAATAAGACCCACAGATAAGGACTAGCCTTTACCAAAGCAAAGCCTAGATAAACTAAGCCGTAGAATAGATATCCCACCACTATCAATTTCTTTCTTCCTATCCTATCCGAAATCCTACCTGCCGGATATGCAAAAGCCATATATACAAGGTTATATGTAAGATACAACAGGAGAACGGTTGCATCGTTAAAGCCAAGATTCTTAGCCCTAAGGAGTAGAAATTGATTAGAAGAATTCCCTAAGGTAAATATGAGTGTCACAATAAGAAACCCTTTGAGTCTTTTATCAAGTAAGGACCATTTTAGAGTAGGCTTAGAGGCAGATTGCTTAGCTACCTTCTTTGACTCCCTCACAAAGAATAGAACAAAGACACCCAAAAAGGCAGGGATAAGTGAATACATAAAGACTTTAGAATAATCACCCGAAAATCTTGTAAAGAAGTAGTATGCTAGTAGTATCCCTATGACTGCCCCAAATGTATCCATTGCTCTATGAAGCCCAAAAGCCTTACCCCTCTTACTTGGATCTGCAGAATCCGCTATTAAGGCATCTCTTGGCGCAGTCCTTATCCCTTTACCAAATCTATCAATCCATCTACCAACAAAGACAAGACCCCAAGAGTGTGATAGATAAAGGAATACTTTCCCTAAAGTCGAAGAGCCATAACCTAAAATTGCTAGAGGCTTTCTCTTCCCTATCAAATCGGAGATATAGCCAGAAAATACTCTTAATAGAGCTGCTGTGCTCTCTGCTACCCCTTCAATCAATCCCACTATAGCTGGGCTAGCTCCAAGTTTAGTAGTTAGGTATAGAGGGATAAGAGGATAGACCATTTCAGTGCTTATATCTGTAAGAAAACTAACAATACCAAGTATTATGACATTAAACATAAGGCATCCTCCTTATTAATAGTTTTAGAATATTATATACCAATAGAATATTATATACCAAATATCTTCAGAATATGATAATATCTAAAAGAAATAAAATAACCGAAAGGAGGCTCGGTTAACTATGAAAATCTTTGAAAAATTAGAAGATACCTTAAAAGGGGTAGAATGGGAGGTAAAAAGATTCAAGTATGAAGTTAGCTTTGCCTTGAGACTTGCAAAGGCATTTCCCGATAGAAAGAGGGAGTGGGAAAGACTTATAGAAGAGGCAGTAAACCTAGTTTCTAACAATCTAGGCAAAAAAGACACAAAGGAGCTTATAGAATCTGCAGAAAAAATCCTTGAACCTATAGGAGAGGTGGCAAAGACATTTACTATTCATTATGTTGGTCACGCCCACATAGATATGAACTGGCTATGGGACTGGCCAGAAACAGTAGATACTTCTTATAAGACATTTACCACCGCTATGAAGCTTATGGAAGAATTTCCAGACTTCAAATTCTCTCAGAGCCAGACCTCTGTCTATTCTGCTATGGAAAAGTATAGTCCAGAGACATTTGAGATGATAAAGAAAAAAGTAAAGGACGGACAGTGGGAAGTAACTGCCAATTTCTGGGTAGAAGGAGATAAGAATCTTGCAAGTGGGGAATCACTGGTAAGACATATACTATATACCAAGAGATACTTTAAAGAAAAGTTTGGCATTCCCTATGACAAGGTAAAGATTGACTGGGAGCCAGATACTTTTGGGCACCATTGGATGCACCCACAGATCTTAAGAAAAGCTGGTATAACTAGATACTACTTCTGCAGAGCGGGAAAGGGTCATAGGATATTCTGGTGGTCTGCCCCCGATGGTTCAAAAGTCTTGGCTTGGGATGATGCTAAATTGTGGTATTTAGGACCTGTAAAGCCAGAAGATGTAGTAGAGGCAGTAGAACTCTATGAGAAGACAGGTATGAAGGATTATCTTATAGTCTATGGAGTAGGGGATCACGGTGGAGGACCAACTAGGAGAGACCTTCAGCTTATCCAAGAGATGAAGAACTGGCACATATTCCCCAAGGTAAAATGTAGCACTACAGATGAGTTCTTCTCTATAGCAGAAAAGTATGGAGATAGATTCCCTGTAGTTAATGATGAATTGAATTTTGTCTTTAGAGGATGCTACACATCACAGAGCAATATAAAGGAGGCAAATAGAAAGGCAGAAAACCTATTAACCTCTGCAGAAGTCTTAGTGGTATTATCAAAGAAACTTACTGGCAAAATGCCACCAAAGGAATTAATGGATGAAGCATGGATAAATACCCTATTCAATCAGTTCCATGATATATTACCCGGTTCGGGAATTCCCGAGACATATAAGTATGCCCAAGGGCTGTATCAGAATGCAAAGGCAAGTGGAAATATGGTAAAAGAGTTATCTATGAAAGCAGTAGTAGGAGATATAGATACGGAGATAGATAGCAATGTAAAGGCGGTCCCAATAGTAGTATTTAACCCTCTACCTTGGAAAAGGACCGATACAGTTACGGTAGATATCTATGATGTATTTGATGTAAAAGATGAGTTAGTCTTAATAGATGAGAATAAGAAGGTTTTACCTGTTCAGTATAAAGAATATTCATTCTTCCAAAAAGCCCTTAGGACAACATTTACTGCTGAAGATGTTCCGGGATATGGTTATAAAACCTACTATCTCAAGTATTCAGAAGGAGAAGAGGTTACTTCTCAGGTAAAGGTAGAAGATATGTATACAGGTCAGGTAACGGAGAGTAGAGTAAGGGCTAGCTCTAGATATACATTGGAGAATCAATTCTATAAGCTTACAGTAGATGCAGGGATAGGTGCAATAACTAGCATAATAGATAAGGCTACGGGCAAAGAGATATTACCCAAGGACGGCAAAGCTGGATTATTGCAGATACTCTATGAGACCCCCCATCCTATGAGTGCATGGGAGATTGGACAGATAATAAGGACTGTAGACCTAGATAAGGATGCTACAGTAGAAATTGTAGAGACTGGACCATCAAGGGCAATAGTCAGGAGTAATAGAAAGTACAACGATTCTGAATTTATTCTTGACATAATACTCAATAATGATGTTCCAAGGATAGACTTTAGACTCGAGTTATTCTGGCTAGAAAGAGGAAGTAAAGAATTAGGAGTTCCTATGCTAAAAGTGGCTTTCCCTGTTAATATAACTTCTGGTAGGGCTCGATTTGATATACCATTTGGAAGCATAGAGAGAAAGCCAGATGGTAATGAGGTTCCATCCCAGAAGTGGGTAGATTTAACAGGAATAGACGAAAATGGAGACAAACTGGGTATTACTGTTCTAAGCTCAGTTAAGTATGGATTTGATGTAACAGAGAATAGGATTAGGATGACATTACTGAGAAGCTCTTATGAACCCGATCCTCTACCCGAAAGAGGTAAGTATGAGTTTACATTCTCCCTCTATCCACACATAGGAGAGCTAAATCCTTCAAGACTTATAAAAGTAGGGAATGAATTCAACTATCCTCTTATACCCTATATCACAGATATGCATAAAGGAAGATTTGATAGGACAATGGAGATAATAACTGTAGAACCAGAGAATGCAATAGTATCAATAATGAAGAAGGCTGAAGACAATGATGATACAATCTTAAGACTCTATGAGACTGACGGAAAAGATACAACTGCAAAGATAACACTGAATATACCCTGTAGTTCTTACGTAGAGACAGACCTAATAGAACAGCCAATAGGAGAAGAAAAACAGATAACAGGAAAAAGTATAAACTTAGAACTCAAACCATACGAGATAAAGACTATAAGGATAAAAGGATAAGAGAAACTCGCAAGGTTTTGACTGGAATATGAGTATGGGAAGAGTAGAGATAAGCCCTTCAGTAATGTGTATGAATTTTAGAAATTTAGAGGGGGATATCAGAAGGCTAGAATCTGCCGGGGCGGATAGATTTCACTTTGATATTATGGACGGACACTTTGTCCCAAATATCACTCTAGGACAGGACATATTAAATGCTTTAAGATCTGTATCTAAGCTTCCATTTGAGGCACATCTTATGATTGAGACACCTGAAAGATATATTGATAAGTTTATATCTGCGGACATAATCATATTTCATTTAGAGGCAACTAGGGCTCCAATAAGGCTGGCTAGAAGTATAAAGAATCTAGGGAAGATAGCTTCGGTAGCTATAAATCCCTCTACTCTTCCCGAAGAGCTTACCTATCTACTTAAAGAGGTAGATGAAGTCCTTGTTATGACTGTAGAACCTGGATTTGCCGGTCAGAATTTTATAGAGCAGAGCATAAGAAAGGTAGAAAAGTTAAAATCTCTGATAGACAGAGAAAATCCTTCCGTCAGAATTGAGGTAGACGGTGCAATAAGTATAGATACAGGTAAGCGGTTAAGGTCTGCCGGAGCTGAAATCTTTGTAGGAGGAACTTCAGGGATATTTACGAATTATGGAACTATAGAAGAAAACCTGAAGAGACTAAAGAAAGCGCTAGACTGAATTACGATGGAAAGGGGAAGAGTTTATGAAGGCAGTAGTATTTGAGTCTTTGGAAAATATGATAATAAGAGAAGATTATCCAGACCCAGATTTACCAAGAGACGGCATTATAGTAAAAGTAGAAAGTGTTGCGGTCTGCGGTTCTGATGTAAGAATTTTTCATAGAGGACATGTAAATGTAAAACCTCCTCAGATTATTGGACACGAGGTAGCGGGAATAGTCTATAAGGTAGGAGAAGAGACCACCGAATTTAAAGAAGGTGAAAGGGTAGTCCTTGGAGCAGATGTCCCTTGTGGCAAGTGTTTCTATTGCTTGAGAGGACACCAGAATAACTGCTTAAATCTTACCTCATTTGGCTACCAACTTCAGGGTGGATTTGCACAATTTATGGCTGTTCCTAGACCTGCTATAAATGCCAAGATAGTTCAGAGAATACCGGAACATCTATCCTTTGATGAGGCATGTCTAACCGAACCATTAGCCTGTGTAGTAAATGGACAGGATTTATCTAATATCCGAGCAGGAGACACGGTAGCCATTATAGGAGCAGGACCTATTGGATTAATGCATGCAATGTTAGCCAGAGCAAAAGGAGCAACAAAGATTATTATATCGGAGATAGCAGAGAAAAGATTAGAAATGGCTAAAAATTTTGATATAGATGTATTGATAGATGCAAGAGAAAAAGACCCTGTTGATGTGGTTCTTAAAGAGACAGATGGGCTTGGAGCAGATATTGTTATAGTCGCCGCTCCCTCTGGAGAAGCTCAGGCTCAGGCTATATATATGGCTAGAAATCTAGGCACTGTAAACTTTTTTGGAGGGCTTCCACCTAATACAAAAGAGATCCCCATAAACACAAACAGGATCCATTATAAGGAGATATTTGTTCACGGAAGTCATGGTTCTTCACCAAAGGACAACGCTATGGCATTAAAATTTATATCTAGTGGACAAGTCCCAGTAGGAAGACTCATAACCCATACACTCCCTTTAGATGAAATTAATGAGGGACTAAGACTAGTAGAGTCAAGAGAGGCATTAAAAGTAATACTAAAACCTTGGGACTAGAGGCTTTTCATCTTTAAATAATTTCTAGCACTTATGAAGTGTAGGGAGCCGTAAGGCTCCCATTTTTTATTCTGTAAATTTCTCGTAACAGACTATCTCTTCTAGAGACTTTCTAACTTTTGGTCTTGGAGAATCTGCAGGATAACCAAGTGGCGTAAGGGTTACTATCTTATACTTATCAGGAACTCCTAGTATCTCCTTCATCTTACTTTGAGAGAATGCTCCTATCCAGCAGGTCCCAAGTCCTTCTGCAGTTGCAGAGAGTGTTATATGATCAACCGCTATAGCTAAATCAACCGCATATGCAGGGACTTCACAACTCATAACTCTATCGGGATTGAGACTTACAGCTACTATAACAACTGGGGCTTGGGCTATAAACTGCTGATTATTTGCCGCTTCTGCTATCTTCTTTATTGTCTCTGGGTTTCTAACAACTATAAACTTCCAATCCTGTCTATTACCTGCAGATGGAGCAAGTCTAGCAGACTCTAGAATCCTATTTAAGGCATCCTCGGGAACTGGCTTACTTTGATAAGCTCTTACGCTTCTTCTAGTCTTAATAGCCTCATAAACATCCATTGTTTCTCCCTCCTCCTTTTTGAAATTTTTAGATATTTCAGTATATAATTAGTATACAACATAATATAAGGAGGCGGAAAACTTGAAGTATATAGTTTTTCCTTTATTGGTTCTAATTATCTTCTCTTTTAGTATAAATATCTATGCAAATGAAGAGACAGAGATATTCCGACTGCGAGTAACTAATACTTATTCTGGACCAATTGAGGTAAGCATAGACAGGGGAAACAGTTGGATATTACTTGGAAAGGTTGAAAGACCTGCACTCTCATATAATCCAGATGCATTTAGAGCTAGCGGTTATATAGAAAATGGAGTTGTCTCTGCTACTGCAGTAAATGCCATACATATAACAGTAGGAAAAAGTGGTGCAGACCCTATAAATACTCCTGAGAAGTCGGGAAGGACTATAAGTATTATCCCTAGAGGGACAGATACCTCTATCGAGCCTAATAGTAGGATATTAACAAATATAGAAGGAGGAACCTTAATCTTTAAGGAATGGTCTCCTTTTGTAGGCAATAAGGTATATTTAGAGAAGGAGGAGGGACTTATACAAATCCCAGATGATTACATTCCTAACTTAGGAGATAGAATTGTAATAGTAGTTACTCCACCAGCTATAATTCCTAAATGGATCCTTTTTGAAAACAAGGTAGATGGAAATGTCTACATATGCTATTCTGAAACAGAAAGGGAAGTAGTAGCTAAAGTTCTTAGACCAGTCAAAGGGACAGGCAGGTTTGGTGGAACGCTATTTGCATATCCTAGCTCTGTAAGGGCAAACCACCCAGGAGTTATAGACATCTCTACATCTGGGGTCTTTGGAGGAGAGTATTCTGAGGCTACTCCAGAGGAAGCTGGAGGATTCCAGATTATTCCCAATAGACATGCAAATACTCCAGAACTAAAAGGGGTATGGACTGCGGTTCAGTGGATGATAGTTACACCGATAAATGAAAGTCCCTTAGAAGGATCATTTCCGCTCTTTAGAGGACTTATAAGACCTGGATATGCTGTAGAAGGAAGGTTTGGAGACAGTGAAGTTTGGATGAGACTTCCAATAGTAAAAGGGCTAAATAACACCGCTCTTAACAACTTAAGAGAGTTTCGAATTGTTCTACCTCCGTTGGAAATTGCACCCCCTAAAGAGACAGTAAGACCCCCTACTATTAACTCAGTGAAGATGAATATTCAAGACAAGACATTAGAGATTGAAGGAACAGCAGATCCAGGGGTAAAGATTCAGGTAATAGTAAACAGTTCTGTAAGAGGAGAATGCTATTCCAAAGCTGATGGTTTCTTCTATATAAAGAATGTCCCTGCATCTTCTAGAAATCTAATCACTTGTAGGGCTATAGACCCTGCAGGTAGAGAAAGTAGAATAGGAAAACGTATAGGGATTGTCATCCCTACTCTTGAAGAATAAGAGGAGGACTTATGGAAAGGTTAATACTTACTGTAATAGGTGGTGGGAGTACTTACACACCGGAATTAATTGAAGGGGTTATAAAAAGTATAGATGTATTTCCTGTAAAGGAATTAAGATTAATGGATATAGATGAGGTCAAACTTAATATAGTAGGTGGTTTGGTAAAAAGGATGGTTGAGAACTCAAATGTTCCTATAGAGCTAAAATTTACAACAGATAGAAAGTTTGCCTTAGAAGGAGCAGATTTTGTTATTACCCAGATAAGAGTTGGTGGAATAAAATCAAGGATAAAAGATGAAAAGATACCTTTAGAATTTGGAGTCATAGGGCAGGAAACAACTGGAGCTGGCGGTTTTGCTAATGCCTTAAGGACTATACCAGTTATGCTAGACATAGCAAGAGATATAGAAAGACTAACTAATAATGCATGGCTTATAAACTTTACCAATCCTTCAGGAATAGTTACAGAGGCGCTACTAAAATACTCTAAAGTAAAGACTATAGGGCTCTGTAATGTGCCCATAAATCTCCTCTACAGATTTGCCAATATCTTAGGGGTAGAGATAAAAGATATTCTCTTAGACTATGTAGGTCTAAATCATTTAAGTTGGGTAAGGAAGATATACTCAAAGGGCAAAGATGTAACTGATAGAGTTATAGAAAGCATAAAGGCTAATCTTCCTGATAAGGAAAGAAAAATAGTAGAGTTAATAAATATGATACCTAATAGTTACCTCCACTATTACTATTTTAAAGACGAAGTCCTTGAGGTTCAGAAGTCTTCAGAAAAGACAAGAGGAGAAGTTGTATTAGAGGTAGAGGAAAAACTCCTAGAAAAGTATAAAGATGAGACTCTAAAAGAAAAACCACCAGAATTGAGCCAAAGAGGAGGAGCCCACTATTCAGATGCAGCAGTTGAGCTAATGAAGTCTATATGGCTTGACAGAAGAGATATACAGATAGTAAATGTATCGAATAATGGTTCAATTAGAGAACTTCCAGATGATGCTGTTGTTGAGGTTCCTTGTGTTATAGGAGCTAATGGGGCTATGCCCATCAGTATGGGTAAACTAGAACCATATATAAAAGGGTTGATTCAAACTGTAAAAAATTACGAACAGCTGACAGTAGAGTCAGCTATAGAGGGGAATATAGTAAAAGCCAAACAGGCTCTATTAATTCATCCTCTAGTAGGAGCAAAGGCAGTAGCCGATGGTCTTTTAGAAAAAATTCTAGAAGAGAATAAAGAGTTTCTCCCACAATTCTTTAGGAGTTGATGGATATGTATCTACTTGGTATTGATGCAGGGGCAACTAAGACTCACTGCCTAGTTGCCGATGAAAAAGGAAAGGTATTGGGGTTTGGTTCTGGGGGAACTGGTAATTATGAGGTATTCGGTCTGGATTCAGCTATGAAAGAGATAGACAAAGCCATAATAGAAGCTTTTATTATGGCAGGAATAGAAAAGGCAGATTTTGGATGTTTCTGTCTTGCAGGGGCAGACTTCCCTGAAGACTTTGTAATGTTAGAAGAAGCTGTGAGTAAACTAAATAGAGTAGACAAGCTGATAATAAAAAACGATACATTAGCAGCACTTAAAGCAGGAATAACAAGAGAACCTTACGGAATTGCAGTAATTATGGGAACGGGGACCAATGCAGTAGGTATAGGAAAGTCTGGCGAAGAGGCTAGGTTATTTGGAGAAGGATTCCTCTTTGGAGATTGGGGAGGTTCGGGAGATATATCAAGAGAGATACTTCATAGGGTCTTTAGGGCTTATGACGGGCGAGGAGAAGAGACTATCTTAGCAGAAAAGGTCTTAGAGTTCTTTGAAGAAGACGACTTTGTGTCATTAGCCAAAAAGCTCTACTATGGAAAGATTGATCGTAGTAAAATCTTACTTCTTACCCCAATCCTATTTGAATGTGCATATCTAGGAGATAAAGTCTCTGTAGAAATAGTAAGGAAGATAGCTAAAGAGACCACATTATCTGCATGGGCTATAATGAAAAGGTTGTCCCTTCAGAGAGAAGCAGTTAAAGTTGTCCTAGGAGGTAGCATCTTTAAGGCTAAAGGACCACTTCTAATAGACCTTATAAGGGCAGAACTACATTCTTTTAATCCCAATGCAGAAATAATTCTTCCAAAGTATGAACCAGTGGTAGGGGCTTTACTCCTATCATTTTACTATCATTTTGGAGATATAAGTCCTGAAGTATACAGTAATATTGAGTCTACAGTCTTTGAGAATCTAAAGATAAATAGGGAGGTAACTCTATGAAAGCTGTAATCCTAGCAGGAGGAAGAGGAACAAGACTCTGGCCCTATAGTGAGACAATGCCGAAGGCTACTATTCCAGTTGCCAATAAACCAGTAATTGAAATCTTAGTTGAAGAATTGAAAAGGTATAACATTGATATCTATGTAGTTGTAGGTTATCTGAAAGAAGATATTAGATACGCTTTAAAAGACTTTACAGATATAAATTATATTGAGATAAATAAACTAAACGGAACAGCCAATACATTGATAGACTCTCTTAGTCTTATTCCTCAGGATGACCTTATAGTTATCTATGGAGATATCATCTTACATCCAAAAGACTTAGAAAGATTTATAGAAAAGTCTAGAGAGTTTAGACTTGCCTGTCTTATATCTCCTTTAGACAAGGAAGAACCGCAGGACTGGATATGTGCAAGGGTTAAAGGAGATAAGATAATCTCCATAGAGGGACATCCAAGATCAGGCTCTCATAGGATGTGTGGAGTTTACTTTGTAGGAAAAGAATTTATATCATACCTTGAAAAGACACCGTCTTTTATGAGGAATGTCCCAGTAGGTGGTATGCCTCCTCAAGAAGTGGAACTTGCTCAGAGTTTTCAGGTGATGATAGAAGAAGACCTAGATGTCTACGCTATAGAGACAGAAAACTTTTTTGTGGATATAGATAAACCTTGGCATATCCTTGAAGCAAATAGAAAGTATATTGAATTTTTGTCAAGTTCTATAGAAGAAACAAAAATACCAGAAGGCTCTTCTATAGATCAGGATGCCTATATAAATGGCAAGGTTATACTGGGAAGGAACTCTCATATAGGTCCAAGAGTTGTAATAATGGGAAACCTTATAGTTGGGGATAATACCACTATAACTAACGGAGCTATATTTACAGGTCCTTGCGTTGTAGGTAATAATTGCTTTATCTATAATTATCCACAGATAGGGGGATACACATCTATAGGAAATAGATGCCATATTGGTCACTGTGCAGAGATAGAGGGTGTCTTTTTTGACAATGTATATGTAGTTCACTATTCTGAGCTTTATGGGGTCTTTGGTCATTCTGTAGATATAGGAGCAGCTACAGTCTGCGGGACTTTAAGGTTCGATGATAGATACACTATACATAGGATAAAAGATAGACCTGAATTTCCAAAAGAAGGAGCCAATGCTACTTATATAGGCAATTTTTCTAGAACTGGGGTAAATGCCATAATAATGCCAGGAGTAAAAGTAGGATGCTATAGCTTGGTAGGTCCTGGAGTTATAGCATACGAGGATATACCATCTAATACCCTTATCCTAGCAAAACAGGAGTATATAAAGAAGCCTTGGGGACCAGAGAGATACGGATGGTAAATAGTGCTTATCTAACCAATATTAGGTGGTAAGGATATAACTATATCTAATGGTTCTTCTCCTATATAGCGATGCTCTCCAAAGTTAGATGGAAGTAGATATGTCTCCCCTTTCTTTATAGGGAATTCTTCTTTTCCTCTAGCTATAAATCCTTTTCCATTTAATACTACCAAAGAGGCAAAATTCTTAAAGGAGCTAGAGACATCTCTCACACCCTCTAAAAAGAGTATCTCAAAGCATGACTTCATATAGCTTCCACCATTTAGGTTATAGATTTTACCAGTGCCTGTTGTAGATATTAACTCTTTTTTCATTCCAAATCTTTCTTTTATCTCTAGTTCAGAGTATGGAGTATAGTCAAATGCATCTAAGGCTAAATCCCAACCTAAATTCAGGGTGCACTTCTCGTCAGTAGATACTACATCACCACACCTGCGTTCAATAGAGAAAGTAAAATCTGTAGGTTCTTGAGTCTCAACCATAAATATTCCCTCACCAATAGCATGTGGCAGTCCAGGGGCAATAAAGTATGTATCATAAGGAGATACCCTTATCTTGTTCATAAGAGAGACCAAAGACTCTGAATCATCTTTCTCTATAAGGGACATCAGTTTCTTTTTATCTACTTTCTCTTTAAATCCTAGTAAGATGTAAGGCTCCTCTGAAGATACCTTTCTTGTGTTAACTATAAACCAGGCTTCAGCCTTCCCATAGTTGGCATTTAGATATTTTCTAGAGAAAGACTTTTCTGGATGACACTGCAGTGGAAGCCTTATAGCTGAATCGAGAAGTTTAACTAGAATATTCAATTTATATCCATATATATCAATATGCTTATCTCCAAGTATCTCTCTGGGGTATAGATTGATAAGCTCTTCGATATTCTTTTTACCTTCTATAGGTTCTATCTTAGAGATACTCTCATCTGATATCCCGTATGACTGGAGTGCTCTGACTGTAGAACATATCCAATCCTCTGGATAATTTGTATCTTTCGGTTCTTTTTCTCCTCTAAATAAATCTAGGAGGGCACCCCCCTTATATACCCTATATACCCTCGTAGATAATATCTTTACAATAGAGTTAAAACTCATAACTCCTCCTCTAGATAAAAAGTTTTATTGTTTTTACCTCATAAGGCTTAAATAGAACTTCTATCTCATTAGACTTTACCTCTATTGAGGTAAACTCATCTTCTAAGAGATTTGTTTCTACAGCCTTCTTTATATCAAATCCAAATCTTATCTTTACCCTTCCTCTATTGCCATAGGCTTCATACAATCTTAAGACTACAGCACTATCATCTTCTGCTTTCTTAAATGCTCCAACTATTATATTCTCTGCTCCTACATCTACAAATGACCTAGGAAGTTCAGCTCCACCTTCTGTAGTTGCAAGAGAAATTCCTACTAAAGGAGTATTAAGGGCTATAGCGTTCTGCACTGTTTCTGTTCTCCAATCGCCCTTATGAGGTAAGATACTATACACAAAGGACTGTTCACCTTCATCGGCAAAATAGTCGGGATATATCGGAGCTCTAAGTAGAGAAAGACCAATTATATTCTCATTGGCACTATAGCCATATTTAGCATCATTCAGAATACTTACTCCATAATTGCCCTCTGATACATCAACCCATCTATGGCCTGGGACCTCAAATCTTGCAGAATCCCAACTTGTATTTTTGTGGTTAGGTCTCTGTATATGTCCATAGGCTATCTCATAAGTTGCATAAGAACTTCTGATATCAAATGGGAATAGAGCTTTAACTAGTATTCTTCTATCATGCCAGTCTATCTTAGTCTCTATATCTAGTCTTGGATTTCCATCGTAAAGCACATATCTCTGCACTATGGTAGAGTTTCTATATCTCTTCTTTACTTCTATAGAAGCTCTTACTGGTCCATTTTCAATAACCTTTATGTATTCAACATCTTTAATCTCTTCACCATAGTTTTCATAGTCTGTGGCAATATCCCAAGCATCCCAGTTTCTAGGTCTGTCAGAATAAGCCCATAGCTGATTTCCTCTATCAACAAAGATCTCTCTATCATTTAGCTTGTCATAGTAGGAAACTATAGTTCCATCGTTTCCTATCTTAATTCTTACCAGGTCGTTCTCCAAAGTATTCTCAGAGACCCTTACTCTACTAACTTGAGGAGCGTTTTGAGATCTATAGAGCACTATATATCCCATTGGAGGAACTTTGACTTCAGGATTGTATAACAGTTTAGTTCCATCTGGTAGATCTTGAACAAAGATAGGTGTTCCATCAGAAAGTTCAAGTTTATCAGCTGATATACTTTCCCCTACATATCTTAGTTCTCTAGGGAAAGATGCTGGATTAAAGACTACTATAGCCTCTCTATCTAGCTTAAGTCTTCCAGCTATTGTCTTTACAGATTCCTGTATGATTCTATTAGTAGAATCTTCCACCTCTTTTAGTTCCCTAAGTGCATCTTCATACACTTCTTTAATAGAAGACCCGGGAAGTATATCGTGGAATTGATTCCTAAGTAGCTTGTGCCATCCTGTGGTCAGCTCAGTCTGTGGATATCTACCAGTAATAAGATATCCTATACTAGCTAATACTTCTGCGGTATAGAGGAGATGCTCTACTTTCCTATTAGCCTTCTTCATTTTAGACTGAGTTGTATAAGTTCCACGGTGAAGCTCTAAGTATAGCTCTCCATCCCAAACAGGAAGACCTTCTTTAGGAATTCTCTCAAAGAACTCTTCTACAAGTCCCATCTTCAGTCTTGGGAACCCGGGGAATTCTTTAAACCTCTTATACATCTCTAACATCTCTCTAGTAGGTCCACCACCACCATCACCATATCCAAAGGATAGTAGGGTATCTGGATAAAGAACCTTCTGCCTATAGTTTTTCCAAGTGCCAAGTATGTCTAGAGCCTGAATGTTTCCATTATAACCCTGACCAGGGTTTAGAAATGAATGTGCTATTATCTTCGTTCCATCCAAGCCTTTCCAATAGAATAAATCATAAGGGAATTTATTAGTCTCATTCCAGTTAATCTTGGTGGTAAGGAAGTAATCTATACCAGCCTTCTTGAAGAGTTGTGGTAATGTCCAGGTGAATCCAAAAGCATCAGGAAGCCAGGCAACTTTACATCTCTTACCAAATTCCTTTTCGAAGAATTTCTGTGCATATAGCATCTGTCTTACAAGGGACTCACCAGAGGTAAGATTACAATCACTTTCAACCCACATTCCACCTACTGGTTCCCACTGTCCATTCTTTATCTTCTCTTTAACTCTCTCATAAAGCTCTGGTTCGTCTTCTTTTAAGAAGGCATAGATCTGAGCACTACTTTGATTAAATTTAAAATCACTATATCTATCCATTAGAGAGACCATAGTAGAGGATGTCCTTCTAATCTTCCTTCTTGTCTCAGACATTGGCCAGAGCCAGGCTAGGTCTATATGAGAGTGTCCTGTCAGAGTGATATTGCCTATTGGTGGATACTGTGCCTTTATCTTATCCAATGATTCAGCAATCTTCTTGCTGGCTTCCACAATACTCTTTCTAGTCTCTTCTGGACTTACAAATTCTCCTTTAGGAACAGGAGGATTCCATACTCCAAGAACCATCCTACTGCCGAAAGGATTTTCTGTGATGTTTACTAGATAATCCTCTGTATGAGATGGAAACTTTACAATACTTAAAGCAGAATCTAGGGCATTTATTAAGAATTCCTTAAGTTCATTCTCATCAGACAGATTCTTGGCTGCATCTAAGACCGCATATAGGTCAAAGAGGGCAGATTCTACAGTATCGTCAATACTGACTAATCGAGCTTGAGCCAGGTGTGGATCAGCTACATAACTACCGAAAGGTCCTCTAGGGACAGCTTCAATTAGAATAGTAAACTTTTCCCTTCCATTAGCAGAATCTAGAAGTTTAAATTCTCTATGATTTGGATCTAAACCTCCTACGGGCTTTCCATTAATGTATACGATTCCCTCCCCTTCTACCCAAACCTGCAATCTTACAGGTAAACCTTTAAATTCTTCCGGAATAACGAATTCCTTAGTAAAGTAGCAGGGAAAAGCCTGAGTTGGCCATCTGTCACCTATATTCAGTTTCTGCCAGTTCTTCTTATCTGTGCTAAAGAACCATTCATTTAAGTTATATCTCTTTACTAATTTAAATGTGCTAAGTTCTCCTAATCTCAGACCTAATCTCTGAATTGCGTATTCTAGTTTTTCCATCTTCACATTAACCTCCTTTCACTAGATATAAGATCAAAGCGACAAGTATAATAGATATAACTGGAACTATGAGTAATTTATAGACCTCCTGTATATCAGCATCGAAATATTGATTACTTACTACAAGACAGAGGTGTGCAGGTGATAACATTACTCCCATAAATCCGCAGGCATAGGCTAACATTATAGCATTGTAGAAATTACCATCTTTCACAAGGGGTATTATTAACGGAAATGTAACGCCTATAGGAACTATACCCATACCACTAAATAGTCCCACTAGAAAAGGGGCAATAGTAATTATGAGTATTAGAGGGAAGTTATGCTGTGTAAAAAACTGAACTATCTGAGGAATTCCACCTGTATTCTCTACAAAACTCTTAAAGACAACAACACCTATTACATTTAAGATTACATCCCAAGGAAATCTCCGAAGGACCTTAGTCAAAAGTCCAAAAGTATCCTTTCTATTAATAAGTAAGGCTATAAGAACTCCTATAAGTATACTTACCCAAGATGTCACTCCTATTAGTATAAGTATTATAGGAACAATGATAGGCAACACATAAAGAATAAGTATTTTCCATTCTCCGCCAGCTGGATCCTCTTCTATACTACTACTGAGCTTTAATCTACTTATAGAGAGAAAACCAATTACAATAGCAGTAATAGATAACGGAAACTGTATAGATATAAATTTAGACATCCTTATACCAGTTAGGGCAGTGGCTAATATAACCTCCGGGTAAAGAGGAAAGAAGTATTCCCATACGTGTCTAAACCAATAGTTGATAAATGAACGTATAGGAGGGCTGATTTCCGATTCAATATCGGTCTTTTCTACTAAAGGGGCAGAAAAGAGGGCACCACCAGGAATAGGGAGAAAACCTATCAAAGCAGGCATAGCAGTTATGACTATCTTAGGATTCCTTATAACCTTTCTAGCCAAAGACACTATTCGTTCTAACTGTTTAGTTTCACCCATAACATTTGCAAGAATTAAAATAGTAGAGAGAGTTATTATCAATCTCTGATTACTAGGATCTTTAAAAGCCAAAATTATAAACTTGAAATAATCAGTCAACTGAATACCGAATAAGATGCCTAAGGCTAAAGAGCCCAGTAATAAACAATATCCAAGATTAACTTTACGGAGTAAAAAGAAGACAACTACTATAAATGCTATGACAATCTTTATCAAGGCAGACATCTAATCTAAGATTAGTGTCACCTACTTTCTAGCAAAGATAACTAGAAGAGCCATTAGAGAAAAACATATGTTGATAAGATATAAAAAAAGGAGAGCCTGGGTAGTATTTAGTCCCCAGTTCAGAAGTCTATGATGCAAGTGCTCCTTATCAGCCTTATAGAAGGGTTCTCCTTTAAGAGTCCTTCTTATAACATTTATACCTGTATCTATTATGGGCTGTCCAAGGACTATAAAAGGAACGAGGACTGCAATTGCTGTAGTGCTTTTCATCGTCCCCTCTATAGCTATAGTCCCTAGTATAAATCCAAGTAAATAAGCTCCACTGTCCCCCATAAAGACCTTATTAGTAGGGCTCATATTATGTCTCAAAAAACCTAAAGAGGTACCAAGAAGAATAATTGCTAAAGTTGTAGCGTAGTCTCTATTTAACAAGCCACTAACTATTGCCAATGTGCCACTAGCAATTGCTGTTATACCTGAGGCAAGCCCATCAAGACCATCAGCAAAGTTTATAAGGTTACCTACCCCCACTATCCATACCACTGTAAGTATGGTAGAGAATAGAGGAGAGAAGACCACATATGCCCCAGAAAAAGGATTTCTAATAGCAGATATGCTTATTCCTCCAGCAATCACTACTAGCGCACTAGCTACCTGTCCTAAAAATTTCGGAAGGGCAGGAAAATCTTTAGAATTTGCCTTGAAATAATCATCAACCAGATGAGTAAGAAATATTAATAGAGCTCCACCAACGATACTTAGTAACTTCTTATCGATAGGAAGGAAGATAAGAGAAAGAGTAATAAATGTAAATAGAAAACTAAATCCCCCAGCTAGGGGGATTGGCTCAGAATGTATCTTTCTTGGATTAGGTCTATCTAACAGCCCTATCTTTATGCAAAACCTTCTAAAGATAGGTGTAGAAAAATAAGTTAAGAGAATACTAAGGACTAATATCCCTGCATAAATTAGTCCTTCCATAAAAACCTCTATACCCTTAAAGCAGACCTAGACAACTCTACTATTCTTCTGAACTCCTCTTTATCTGAGACTGCTAATTCTGCTAAGACCTTACGATTTAACGAGATGCCTGCTAGTTTTAGACCATGCATAAACTGAGAATAAGTCATACCTAACTCTCGTACTCCAGCGTTTATTCTAGCTATCCACAGTCTTCTAAATTCTCTCTTCCTAGCCCTCCTATCTCTATAAGCATAACTAAGAGCTTTTAGTAGAGTCTCATTAGCAGTTCTAAACCTTCTACTCCTCGCACCTCTATACCCCTTAGCAAGCTTTAATATCTTCTTATGTCTTCTTCTTGTAACTATTCCACCTTTTACTCTAGCCATATCTCCACCTTATAAACTGTGAGGTATTAATCTTTTGACTGCTTTAATATTAGTCTTATCAACTTCAGTAAGACTCTTGAGAACTCTAAGAGCAGACTTACTCTTCTTCATAAAGTGGTGGCCACTATACGCATGAGCTCTCATAATCTTTCCACTACCTGTTACTCTGAATCTCTTCGCTGCTCCTTTGTGTGTCTTTAGTCCTTTTCCCATCCTTTTTCTCCTCCTGTTTCTTGGGTGAGAATACTATTGTATACTCTCTGTTTTCTTCGGAGATAGGTTTCTCCGATTCAACCTCTGCTACATCCTTTAAAAGTTCTATAAGTTGACCTGCCAAAGATGCGCTTCTATCTGTATGTAAAAACTGCCTTCCTCTAAGTCTTATAGTAAATTTTACCTTATTACCTTCAGCTAAAAACTCTTTAGCTCCTCTAATCTTAGTCTCTAAGTCATGTAGACCGATCTCTGGTCTAAGTCTTATCTCTTTTACTTCTATTACCTTCTGCTTCTTCTTAGCCTCTTTATCCTTCTTATTTTTCTCGTACTGGAACTTACCATAATCTAAAATTTTACAAACCGGCGGGTTAGCACTAGGATTTACCTCTACTAGGTCTAAACCTGCTTCTCTTGCTAACCTCAAACCTTCCTTTAATGGTACTACTCCTATATGCCTTCCATTGGCATCTATAAGCCTAATCTGGACTGCCTGAATCTGGTTATTTACTCTTAATTCGTTACTTATTTACCAATCCCTCCTTACCAAAAATATTACTTCTTACTGCTAGACTATACCATAAAATAGCATCAACTGTCAACTAGGTATTAATACTCCTAGGATAGAGTTTATTAAAGGAAGACTTACTAGGACTAATACAGTAGTTATGAGTATGACGGTTAGTATAAATTCTACATCAAGTCCATATTCACTACCTAATACAACTGATGACATCATAACAGGAACGCCAGCTTCGATGATTAGGACTCTCAACGAGAGTGGATCTAATCTAAGTATAAGTCCCAACAGTAGACCTACTATTGGAAATAGTATCAATTTAAAAAAGACTGTTCCTAGAGCTAATTTTAAATATCTTACTTTAAATTCCAACTGTAAAAGTCCACCGATAGCTATCATAATAACTGGAACTGTAGCATTACTAAGATAAGACAGAGCTTTTAGAGAAAAGTCAGGTAAAGGCACATTTAATGTCTTCAAGATGAAAGCTAATATTAAAATAGGAAATGGAGGATAAGTTATAATTCCTAATAGAGATTCTTTTAATGAGAAACTACTATTACGACCAAAGTGATTTGCTATCCATACCCCAATAGTAGTAAGAGATATTGTAAATCCAATCTGATCATAGATGATAGCCCTGGCTAGCCCTTCATTTCCATATGTTAATAGTGAAACAGGATAACCTATAAAAGCAGTATTACCAAAAAGAGCAGTTAGTATATATGCGCCTCTCAAACCACTTTCTAGTTTCTTAGTTATTAATATTAGTAGAGGTAATAATAGAGAAATTTCTATAATACTGACTAACGGTAACTTTAAGAGAGAAACATCAATCTCTAGATTATAAATACCATAGAAAACGGTAGCTGGCATAAATATATATAAGACCAGTTTATTCAAAATAGAAACATCCTGGGGTTTAAATAGCCCCAGGATGCGAGCGGTATAGCCAACTCCAAGGAGAAAAAGTATAGTTAAAATTGCAGTTATCAACTTGTTCTACAGGTACTACAGCTCTTAGAACTGCAAGTGCTACAGCCGGAGCTAGAACTCACTTTTACCCCATTATCTCCAGTAGTAGCAAAACTAAAAGCAGATATTAACCGCTTAGTATTCTTGGAACCACATTTCTCACATACAACCTCTTCTGATAAATCCTTCAAAAGAACTTCAAATCTGCTATTACAATCAAGACATCTATATTCGTATAAAGGCAAGTCCTATCACTCTCCTCGTGGTCTTTCCTCTAGTGTTACTTCTATTGTAAGCCTCTGATCTCCTCTTACTACCCCTAACTTTACTCTATCTCCAACTTTACATCTCATTACACGAACTACTAGGTCATCAGCAGTTGTTATCTTTTCTCCGTTAAACTCGATTATAATATCTCCTCTCTTAATCCCCGACTTATCCGCTGGACCATTCTTAACTACATCCATAATTATAGCTCCATAGTCAACTGGAAGCCTATAGTAAGCAGAAATTTGTGTGTCTACTGTGTCAAGGTAGACCCCCATCCAAGGATGAGATGCATATCCCTTACCAATTATCTGGTCTGCTATAGACTTTGCTAGATGTATAGGTATAGCAAAGCCAATTCCTTGAGCACCTTGATAAATAGCGGTATTTATCCCTATCACTTCACCAGAACTATTTACTAAGGCTCCACCACTATTACCAGGATTTATTGGAGCATCTGTCTGAATAAGCCCTTCAATTATAGTACCACTTTCAGTAGTTATCGTCCTATTGAGAGCACTTATAATACCGGCAGTAACTGTTTTACCCAACCCAAATGGGTTACCTATAGCAATAGCTATCTGTCCTATCTTTAAACTAGTAGAGTCACCAAGCTTTGCTGCTGGAAGACCTGTCGCGTCCACCTTTATAACTGCTATATCCGTATATGGATCTCTTCCTACAACTTTTGCATCAAAAGCCCGTCCGTCTGCTAAGGTAACTGTAATCTGTTGAGCACCTTCTACCACATGATTATTAGTAAGTATATACCCATCTTGACTAATAATTACACCAGAAGCTGCTCCCTCTTGTGGTATAGCCTGGAAGAAGAATTGAATCCTACTTTTTGTACTTACATTAACTACGCTTGGACCTACCGCCTCTGCAACTTTTATGTAGACTGATTCTTCTGTCTCTACAACTCTAGATTCAACCTGTTTAGGCTGAGAGGTTTCAGTTGAAGTAGTTGTAGGAGGAGTAGCCACTTCTGGTGATACGGCCTGCTTAATAGCATATTGAGGGGCTACCATCCCTCCAAGTATGACTCCTACGATAGCAATAACTATAGCTAAGAAAAAGAAGTAAAACCTTGAATGCCTATCCATATATCATCCCTCCTTTTCTTTCTGAGAATTAGGGAGCTCTTCATACTTTTCCATAACGGTAAGAAAAGTCTTAGTGTCAAAGAAACTCTTCACTCCCATCAGCAGTAGAAGAGCTCCTACTCCAGTAACTATACAAAGTGCACATAAAGCTAATACTACTAAAAATAACACAAATGACACTCCTATATTATCTATACTCAATAAAAAAGACCGAATAATTACCTTTTTTATTCCAGTGTCTTGTTCTATTAGTAGTGGAAACATATAGGTCTGTAGTATACCTAAAAATAGAAGTAAATAGAGCCAAAAGATACTTAAGATCCTGATTATCATATTTTGAATCTGAGAATAAAACATAAAATCGACTACTACAATAAGGATAGCTAGTAGATATATTACTATAAGAGCTTCCGCTCTCCAGAAAAACTTTTTAAAGGCAAAGAAGTAATCTCTCCACTCTACACTTTCTCTTTTTATCAGCTTATTAGCTAAATAATAGGCACCTGCTGTAGCAGGACCCAAAAATATCACTGAGATACCTAAGATTATTCTAAAGACTATATGAAGATTTCCTGGTAAAATTGCAAATACAAAAGGAACCGCAAAACCAAACCAAATGGCGCTTACAAATAGAACCCACCCCAAATTATCATAGATATCAATAAAAGCGCCTTTTATGATGGGCCATATAGGAACTTTTTTCATTTAAACCTTCTCGATGAGGATATCCATCCCATCATTGACCTTTTCTAGCACATCTAAATTAGTGGTAATCTTTCCTACAATATTAACAGGACTAGCAGGTCTTATCTCATTTCCTTTGGATATCGGTGTAGGACCAAAGAATAAACACAATGCGTGACCTGGAGGCCAGTATCCTATATCACCCTTATTAACAGTTGGGACAGCATTTTCCTCATCCTTGTATACTGGAATACCAAAATAAACCTCTTTACCCCATGTATTTGCCTTGGCTTTTATGGGAAGACTTTCATAGATGGCTTTTGCAGTCTCAGAATCATTGAGCTCTCCTTCCACAGAACCAACAGGAAAGGTTATCTTTATTTTCATACTCCATCCCTCCTAAATGGAGCCGACGATCCGATTCGAACGGACGACCCGCTGATTACGAATCAGCTGCTCTACCGCTGAGCTACGTCGGCATAAAAAATATTGGAGCGGGAAACGGGTCTCGAACCCGCGACCCTCAGCTTGGGAAGCTGATGCTCTACCAACTGAGCTATTCCCGCACCTATACTAATTATAGTAATACCATATTTAAGTGTCAAGGGGTTGAAGGGATTTGTCTTTTCTGTTATAATAGATAAGGTTTGACTAAAACACCTTAAGAAATAAAGAATAATCTTTAATAAAAGGAGTGTGAAAGATGAAGAAGTGGGTCTACTTATTCGACGAAGGCGATCCTAGTGATAGGGCGCTTTTAGGAGGTAAAGGCGCTGGGTTGGCACAAATGACTCAAGCGGGACTTCCTGTACCTCCAGGATTTACTATTACTACAGAGGCTTGCAATGCCTACTATGAAAATAACCAAAAGTTCCCAGAGGGGATGTGGGAACAAGTATTAGAAGCTCTTAAAGAGGTAGAAAGAAGAACGGGGAAAAAGTTTGGTGATGTATCTAATCCTCTACTAGTCTCCGTAAGATCAGGTGCAAAGTTCTCTATGCCAGGAATGATGGATACAGTCCTAAATCTAGGACTAAATGATGAGGTTGCAAAGGGACTTATACAGCTTACCCAGAATGAGCGTTTTGTTTATGATGCCTATAGACGTTTCATCCAGCTATTTGGAAAGATAGTCTTAGGTGTGCCTGGTGAGCTATTTGATAAAGCTTTTGAAGAATACAAAGAAAAAGTAGGAGCAAAGTACGATACAGACCTTACAGCAGAACATCTAAAAGAGATAGTCTCAATATTTAAAGATATAGTTAAGAAAGAGACAGGAAAAGATTTCCCACAAGATCCACTAGAACAGCTAAGACTAGCTATAGGTGCTGTTTTCAATTCTTGGAATAACAAGAGAGCTATTGATTACAGAAATTATCATAAGATACCTCATAACCTTGGTACTGCAGTAAATGTAGTTACCATGGTATTTGGTAATATGGGCTTTGACTCTGGAACAGGTGTAGCATTCACAAGAGATCCGGCGACCGGAGAAAAGAAGTTCTTTGGTGAGTTCTTGTTTAACGCTCAAGGTGAGGACGTAGTAGCAGGTATTCGTACACCTCTAAAGATAGACGAATTAAAGGAGAAAATGCCTGCAGTATATGATCAACTTGTAGAGATAGCAAAGAGATTAGAAAACTACTACAGAGATATGCAAGACATAGAGTTTACAGTAGAGCGTGGAAAGTTATGGATGCTCCAGACAAGATCTGGTAAGAGAACCGCTCAGGCAGCAGTAAAAATCGCTGTTGATATGGCAGAAGAAGGTATTATTTCTAAAGAAGAAGCTGTTCTTAGAGTTGAGCCTAATCAGATAAATCAGCTACTCCATAGACAGATAGACCCCTCTGCTAAAGTTACTGTTATAGCTAAAGGATTGAACGCATCTCCAGGTGCAGCCACAGGTAAAGCAGTATTTGATGCAGAGACTGCTAAAGAATGGGCTCAGAATGGAGAAAAAGTAATACTTGTAAGACCAGAAACAAACCCCGATGATGTGGGTGGAATGCTAGCAAGTGAAGGTATCCTTACTGCTCGTGGTGGAGCAACAAGCCATGCTGCAGTAGTAGCAAGAGGAATCGGAAAGCCTTGTGTAGTTGGTGCAGAGTCTATAAAGATTGATCTAGAAAAGAGACTCTTTAACGTAAACGGCTATACAGTAAAAGAGGGCGACACAATAACAATAAACGGAACAACCGGAGATGTCATACTAGGAGAAGTTCCTCTAATAGAGCCAGAACTTACCCCAGAGCTTCAGAAGTTGCTCTCTTGGGCTGATGAGTTCAAGAAACTTCAGAACTGGGCTAATGCAGATTATCCTAGAGACGCACAAAAGGCAAAAGAGTATGGCGCTCAAGGTATTGGACTCTGCAGAACTGAGCATATGTTCTTTGAAGCTGATAGATTACCCATAGTAAGGCAGATGATCTTAGCTAGAACTCCAGAAGAAAGGAAATCTGCACTAGATAAACTCTTACCTATCCAAAAAGAAGACTTCAAAGGCATCCTCAAAGTTATGGATGGGCTACCTGTCATAATAAGATTGCTTGATCCTCCTCTACACGAATTCCTACCTAGATATGAAGAACTATTAGCTGAAGTTATTGAGCTTAGAGTTACCGGAAAGGATCCAAAAGCTCTAGCAGAGAAAGAAGAACTACTAAAACGTGTAGAAGAGATGAGAGAAGCTAATCCAATGCTAGGCCTAAGAGGATGCAGGCTTGGAATTACTAGACCAGAAATCAATGAGATGCAAGTAAGAGCTATCTTCGAGGCAGCTTGCGAGCTTAAGAAAGAGGGGTATAATCCTAAGCCAGAAGTTATGATCCCTCTAGTAGGACATGTAAACGAGCTTAAAGTAGTAAGAGAACAGCTAGAAGCAGTAGCTAAGAAAGTTATGGAAGAACAAGGCATTACCGTAGATTATAAATTCGGAACAATGATCGAAGTTCCAAGAGCTGCTCTTACTGCCGGAGAAATTGCTGAGTATGCACAGTTCTTTAGTTTTGGAACTAACGACTTAACTCAGATGACTTTTGGATACTCTAGAGATGATGCAGAAGGTAAATTCTTATTCGTCTATCTAGAAAAAGGAATCCTACCTAACGATCCATTCCAAACACTAGATATAAAAGGTGTTGGCAGACTTATGGAGATGGCAGTAAAAGAAGGACGTGCTACCAGAGCTGATTTAGAAGTAGGCATATGCGGAGAACATGGAGGAGATCCAGACTCTATAATGTTCGCTCACGAGATAGGACTTAACTATGTAAGCTGTTCTCCATTTAGAGTCCCAGTAGCTCGTTTAGCAGCAGCTCACGCAGCACTTAAAGAGAAACAAGCATTTAGAGATAAGTAAAGTTTACATATAAAAAAGGCGGGGAAAATCCCCGCCTTTTTTATTCTTTAATATTTCAGATTTTCTATCTAGAGAAAAAGAATCCTTCCACAATGTTCACACACTAGTAACTCATCTAGTTGCTTTAACTTTTCTATAGTAAAAAGTGATAATTCAACACCACATTCAGAACATTTTCCAGCAACAACTTTAGACATTCCCCTTCCCCGTCTATTTTTTCTAATCATTTCGTATTTAGAGAGTAATTTTGAATCCACTTCCTTTACTTTTTCTGATCTCTTGGCTCTTAAATCTTGAAGATTCTCCAATATCTCCTTTTCTGCTATTTTAGACTTTTCTATGACCTCACTTAAAGAGGCTTCTAAATTTTCTAACTCTTCCTTGAGTTTAGGGGTTTCTTTTCTAAGAGAATCTAAAGACTCCATTATTTCAAGTATCTTATCTTCTACCTTGCTTTTCTCTTGGGTAATATATTGAATCTCCTGAGTTAACCTATCTACTTCCTTTTGCGTAGTGACACTCTTATAAAGTCTTTCTTCGTCTTTTTTCTTTCTCTCTTCTAGAGTAGATAATTCAAGTTCTAACTCTTTAAGAGAAACTTCCTTTGATTTTATCTCTTCAATCTCTTTATTATAAAGACTAGAAAGAGAGTTGATTTTCTTTTTTAACTCTTCCCCCCTATCGAGATTTTGAAATTCCTCTTCTAACTTCATGATCTCTACATCTAACAGTTGAACTTCCCAGAGTCTTTGGAGTTCATCTAATAGAGACATTACTGAATCCCCCTGAAAAGAATAAAAATGGTGGGCGAAACAGGACTTGAACCTGTGGCCTCCTGCTTGTAAGGCAGGCGCTCTAACCACTGAGCTATTCGCCCATGGTGGGCCCACCCGGATTCGAACCAGGAACCGACCGGTTATGAGCCGGCAGCTCTACCGTTGAGCTATGGGCCCCTTTTCTAACGACAAGAATACTATAGCATAAAGAATATAAAATTTCAAGGGGTTGTCTAATTTTCAATCCAGACAACCCCTGTTCTCTTATTCTATAGATATTGGATACTTACCAATATCTTTAGCATACTCTACCGCCTGAATAAGAGTATTTGGATTTATTCCTACGTATGTCTCTCCGCCAACAGCAAGAGCATAACCGCCTCCGGGAGCTCCAATCTTAATTGCTCTCCTTATTGCAGGCTTAGCAGTCTCTAGATCATAATACAAATCTTTACAATTTAATCCACCACTAAAGAAGACCTTATCTTTGAATATAGGCTTTGCATTAGCTACATCACTGAAGCCACCTATATCCATAGAGGTCAATTTTACTATATCTGCATAGGTCTTAAAGTGATGATCGTTTGGACCATCAGCATGTAGATGCCTTCCCTTAATACCATAACGGGCATATAGAATCATATTGTAAGGCATAACATGTTGTCTATACATCTCATCAGATACAAAAGCTGAATGATCATCAGCTAAACTTAGATAGGTTGTTTTAGTACCAAAATATTTATCGGCAAAGTCTTGTAGTTTTATAAAAGCAATCAGAAGTTTTTCAAACAACTTATGGACTAGCTGAGGCTCTTCTATTAGATACATAAAAACCTCGCTAGGTTCTAAAATACCGCATGCTGCAGAAAGAGGAGGATGAATCCCTAATCTTCCTCCTACCGGAAGATTTAAGCCGAGTTTAGATACCTTTTCCTTTAAAAGTTCGTATTTTTTGTAAAATTCTAAAACTCCAGGATGATCCTCAGGGTCTGGAGTCTTTAATTTTTCTACTGCTTCTGGTAGACTCATAGTCCTTACTATCCAAGGAGAGGTATCATCGGGATACTCTATAGGTAAGTCAAAATAAATAGCTTCCTGTATAGGACCTAAATCTAGGTGTATCCCATAACCCACCCTATCATCTCTCAACTCTTCAAATGCCCACTTTAAACCCTTTAATTGGACCTCAATCTGTAGATCTAGGTTGGTATAGTAGTCTCTTATGTTATAGCCAAATAACTTAGAATAGAAACTACCCCCAGTGCTTATAAGAATAGGAACCCTGTCTGGTTCTCTAAAGCTTCTAGCAATTTCCAATCTTTTCCTAGACTCTTCTATCTGTGCTTGATATTTCTCAGGATTAAAATCCACCATTATTATATATCTCCTTTCTTAAGTATAATTTCATCTATAATCTCTATAATACCACTACTTATAGGCTTTTGGGCAATATACCCTCCATTTTTCTTGACTACTTCCTTTATCTCAGGGTCCGCATTTGATACTGTAGCAGATCGAAAGCCATACCTACCATCAAGCATATCTATATCATTCCCGGAGTCCCCAATTACTAAGACCTCGTTAGGTGAAATACCCAAATATCTAGAGAGTGCTAGAACCGTATTCCCCTTCCCTGCCGACGGAGGTAATATCTGAACAAGGCTGAAGTTACGGTTGCACCAAAAGGGACTTTCCATAGCTTTTAGTTTTCTGCTTAATTCCTTTTCATATTCCTTTGCCCTTTCTATACTCTTAAATCTTATAGCTACCATATTCCTAACTAGAGCAATATCTCCTATTATGTGAATAGAAACATCTTCCCCCTTTTCTTTTAACTCTTCTACCTCTTTTAGTAGTATTTCCTCTGCTAAAGGATAGAGTTTCTTCCACTCTTCAAAAACCTTATCATTCCAAGATTTTAAAGGGACATATCCTTTCCCGTCTAGAAGATATATCCGAGATTCGTCAACTATAAGCGAGTGAGGATACCCTTTATCATCTCCAAGGCTGTTAAGTTCTAGTATTTTAAACTGATCTTCTAACTTACGTCCACTAGCTGTGGATATCTTTATACCAAGGTCTCTTATAGTATCAAGCTTTTCTTTAGTATCCTCAGGTATAACCATCCCTTCTTCTAAGATGGTCCCATCAAAATCAAATGCTACAAGCCTTATATTCATCTTGTAATCACCTCTGTGAATAATTATAATAGTAAAAAGACTTTCATGCAAAGAGGAGGTCTCTTGGGATGTATCTAGGAGTCGATTATTATCCTGAGCACTGGGAAAGGGAGAGGTGGGATATAGATGCAGACCTTATGGAAAAAGCAGGGATAGAGGTAGTCAGATTGGCTGAATTTG